>Ga0102832_1000032_pt1 | contig 445179 bp, 461 predicted proteins | sample EBPBio282013_DNA_FD_88942 | JGI IMG/M metagenome (GOLD analysis project Ga0102832, IMG submission 88942) | Wastewater treatment Type I Accumulibacter community from EBPR Bioreactor in Madison, WI, USA - Reactor 2_5/28/2013_ DNA (Illumina Assembly) | ecosystem: Engineered > Bioreactor > EBPR >... | reverse complement strand
TTGGTGGAGCCAGACGGGATCGAACCGACGACCTGAAGCTTGCAAAGCTACCGCTCTCCCAACTGAGCTATGGCCCCTTTTGGGTAAAGTGACGCGCCATTTGGCGCGGCGGCCGGTCGGCCTTGCGAGCCCAAGAGCTCGAAGAACCACAGCTCGTCGGACAGGTCGGCGCTCGATGACTGGTGGGCCTGGGAGGATTTGAACCTCCGACCTCACGCTTATCAAGCGCGCGCTCTAACCAACTGAGCTACAGGCCCAAGGCAAGACCGATCACAGATCGGCCGGCCAAAGCCTGGCTTGGCCCAGAATGCGACGGAGACAAGCCCTATGCTCGTCCATCCAGCGCATTCGCCCGGAAAGAGAAAGAGAAACGAAGACGGCGAAGTTCCGCATGTCGAAGCCTGACTGGCTTCTTTTGTTCTGAAGAGAGGTCGATACGATAGCTAAGCTTCGTGAAGTCCTCTACCTTAGAAAGGAGGTGATCCAGCCGCAGGTTCCCCTACGGCTACCTTGTTACGACTTCACCCCAGTCGCTGAGCCTACCGTGGTCGCCTGCCTCCTTGCGGTTAGCGCGACGCCTTCGGGTAAACCCAACTCCCATGGTGTGACGGGCGGTGTGTACAAGGCCCGGGAACGTATTCACCGTGGCATGCTGATCCACGATTACTAGCGATTCCACCTTCATGCACTCGAGTTGCAGAGTGCAATCTGAACTGAGACGGCTTTTTGGGATTAGCTCGAGGTCACCCTTTCGCTGCCCATTGTCACCGCCATTGTAGCACGTGTGTAGCCCAGCCTGTAAGGGCCATGAGGACTTGACGTCATCCCCACCTTCCTCGCGGCTTATCACCGGCAGTCCCCCTAGAGTTCCCAACTGAATGATGGCAACTAGGGGCGAGGGTTGCGCTCGTTGCGGGACTTAACCCAACATCTCACGACACGAGCTGACGACAGCCATGCAGCACCTGTGTCCCAGTCCCCGAAGGGAAAACCACATCTCTGTGGCGGTCCAGGCATGTCAAAAGGTGGTAAGGTTCTGCGCGTTGCTTCGAATTAAACCACATGCTCCACCGCTTGTGCGGGCCCCCGTCAATTCCTTTGAGTTTTAATCTTGCGACCGTACTCCCCAGGCGGAATGCTTAAAGCGTTAGCTGCGCCACTGAAGAGCAAGCTCCCCAACGGCTGGCATTCATCGTTTACGGCGTGGACTACCAGGGTATCTAATCCTGTTTGCTCCCCACGCTTTCGCACCTCAGCGTCAGTAATGGACCAGTTGGCCGCCTTCGCCACTGGTGTTCTTGCGAATATCTACGAATTTCACCTCTACACTCGCAGTTCCACCAACCTCTTCCACACTCGAGCTTGCCAGTATCAAAGGCAGTTCCGGAGTTGAGCTCCGGGATTTCACCCCTGACTTAACAAGCCGCCTACGTGCGCTTTACGCCCAGTAAATCCGAACAACGCTAGCCCCCTTCGTATTACCGCGGCTGCTGGCACGAAGTTTGCCGGGGCTTATTCTTCCGGTACAGTCATTATCTTCCCGGACAAAAGAGCTTTACAACCCGAAGGCCTTCATCACTCACGCGGCATGGCTGGATCAGGCTTGCGCCCATTGTCCAATATTCCCCACTGCTGCCTCCCGTAGGAGTTTGGGCCGTGTCTCAGTCCCAATGTGGCTGATCATCCTCTCAGATCAGCTACTGATCGTAGCCTTGGTGAGCCATTACCTCACCAACTAGCTAATCAGACGCGGGCCAATCTTTCAGCGATAAATCTTTCTCCCGAAGGACGTATCCGGTATTAGCGTTAGTTTCCCAACGTTATTCCGAACTGAAAGGAATGTTCCCACGTGTTCCTCACCCGTCTGCCACTAGCACCGAAGTGCTCGTTCGACTTGCATGTGTTAAGCCTGCCGCCAGCGTTCGTTCTGAGCCAGGATCAAACTCTCAAGTTGGATTGAGATTTTGAACCGGCTGATCACAACGTATCATTGACGGAGTGCACTGCTGACGCCCTTGCGAGCATCAAGCGTGTGTACACTCACCTGAAACGTTAGACCGCCGAAGTCTCGTTTGAACTTCCGTTACCGGAAGCTCCGCAAGAACTCCGCCGTCCACGTTTCTCTTTCTCGGTTTCAATTGCCAAACAGCGGGACGACTTGTCTCATCTGGCTCTCGCCAGCCCCTGAATTTTCAGGATTTAGAGAACAGTCATCGGTGCGCCGCGAACCGCGTCGCCAGTGGGGTTGGTATAGGCCAGGCCCCTTTCTCCTGTCAACGGCCTTTTTCATTTTTTTTCGTCCGGACGCATTTTTTTGGAACGGAAGGTACGAATTTCTCCAGCCTATTTAGAAGAACGCGCGCGTAAGGCGCCCTGTAACCGCTGCTGACACGGAAGATGATGCGCGCAGGCATGCCAGGCTGGCAACATCCGCCTCGCCAGGGCGCCCCGGAAATTGCGCATGGAAATTTTGCCGGTGCTGCCATAGAAAGGGCACGAAAAGACGGTTCACCGCGTCACGACAAGAAGAAACACGGGCTGCCACGACCCTCATGGTGCATTCGACGTTTCGGGAAATTCCGGCCGATCTCGGCCTTGAACCGCCCTTGAGCGCGGAAGGCGTCGTCGCGCCGGCGCTCGCGCGGGGGCGGCTCAACGGGCGCTGGCTGGCAGGAATCGTTCTCACCGGCACCACGGGAGCCGCCTTGATGCTGCTCTCGGTCGCCGGCGCGCTCGGGCCGATTCGCAATGTCGTGACCCAGCCGGAAACCGCGCGCGCCTCGCGCGACGATCGCGGCGGCGGCGGCACCACGATTGTCGCCCGCAAGAGCGACAAGCTCGTCCGCAAGGCCAACCTCGTGGCCGCCCGCCAGGATTACAAGGCGCCCGTGCAGATTCGTGTCGGCGAGGCGGAGGTGACGCGCAACCAGTCCTACACCCGGCTTTCGACGCCGCTGGCGCTCGAATCACTCGGTTACGCGGATTCGATTCCCGCATTCAATCTGGCGAAGCTCGTCTCCCTCGCGAGCGAGGATCGCGCGGCGCTCGATAACGAGGGCGAAGTCACCGCCGATTCGGAGGTCGCCCTCTCGGCGCGGCCGATCGCCGCCGTGTCGGCGACCCCGGAAAGCGGAATCGCCCTGCGTGACGAGGATGCCTATTCGCAGGTCGTTGACGCCCTTTCCGAACGTCAGCGCGATTCGGCTCGCGAAGCGGCCCAGTCCCGCCTCGCCCGCGTGATGCGCGCACCGACACAGGGTTCGCAGCTGATGGCCTTCACAAGCGGTGTCGGCGATCCCTTCTCGAAACTGGTCGTCAAGATGGTTCCCGAGAACGTCTCGCTGCTGCCGCGACGCGATTCAGTGCTCAACCCCCTCCCCGTCGAGGAACGCCTCGTGCTCTCGCGCAACGAGGCCAGCACACTCAAGACCCTCAAGCTCGCCGGCGCCACGGATGCGCAGGCGCGGGATATCGTCAATGCCGTGACGCGCGGGAAGAAGGTCGCCAACCTCGAAGGCAACCGCATCCTGAAGCTGACGCTCCAGCCTTCCGAGCCCAGCGCGCCGAAGGAACTCATGCGCGTCGAGGTCTATGCCGACGAGCAGATAGTCGCCTCCGCCGGCCGCCGCGACGACGGCACCTTCTGGCCGATCGAGGTTCGCGAGCAGGATACGCCGAAAAAAGCCGGCGCCAAGGCACCCGACGCCAACGCGTCCGAGGAGGAGGAAGACGACGCCAATTCCGGCAACCTTACCCTTTATAGCTCCATCCACGAGACCGCGCGCCGCCACGATATTCCGCCGGCCATTATCGATGAGGCGGTCCGCACGGTGTTTTTCGACGTCGATCTCCAGCGCCGCGTCGGTCCCGGCGATTCGATCGAAATGCTCGTCGCCAACGGCGAAAGCGAATCGGCCCGCCCCGAGCTCCTGCTGGTCTCCCTGACGACGGGCGGCGTGAAGCGGCGCTATTACCGCTTCAAGCTGCTCGATGACGATGTCGTCGATTACTTCGACGATCAGGGGCGTTCGGTGAAGCAGTTCCTGCTCCGCAAGCCGATCGACGGCGGCCAGCTCCGTTCGGGCTTCGGCATGAGAAAGCACCCGATCCTGCGCTATTACCGGCTGCACTCGGGTGTCGACTGGGCCGGCCCGGTCGGTCTGCCGATCCGTGCCGCGGGCAACGGAACAATCCGCATGGCCGAATGGGATTCGGGCTATGGCCGCCGCGTCGAGATCGAGCACAACCATGGCTATGTGACCACCTATAATCACATGTCGGCCTTCGGCCCCGGCATCAAGGCCGGCATGCGCGTGCGGCAGGGGCAGATCATCGGCCGCCTTGGCTCATCCGGCCTCTCCACCGGCCCGCACCTGCATTACGAGGTCATGATCAACGAGCGCTTCGTCGATCCGCTGGCGATCAAGCTGCCGAAGGGGCGCGAACTCGCCGGCCGCCAGCTTGCCAGCTTCAAGCGCGAGCGGGATCAGATCGAGTCCGTGCTGAAACAGGCGCCCGGCGCCAATGCGCTGGTCGCGCAGAACTAACCCCTCAGGCCGCGCGATCCTCGCGTTCGGCATCGGCCGAGCGCAACGCCTCCAACACCGCGCGAACCGTGATCGGCTTGAGCACGGCGCCAGAAAACGCCGCATTCTCCGGCGCGTCGAGGTCCACCTCGTCGGCGCTGACGGCGATGACAAGCGGTCGCGCGGTCGCATCGAGCCGCAGGATGGCCTGTGCCAACTCACGCCCGTCGCCGTTCGGCATGTTGAGATCCGTCAGCACGATCCGGGGCGCGTAGTCGCGAATCGCCGCAAGCGCGGAATCCGGATCCGGCACATCCATGCAACGATAGCCCGCCGCCCGCAGGATCGTGCCGATCACCAGCCGGGAAGCGGGATGATCGTCGACGATCAGGCAATCCGGCGAGCAATCCTGGCCAAGGTCTCCGGCGCCACGAAGCGGCCATGTGAAGGCAAAACGTGCGCCGGAACCATCGGGCGCCGGCCCGCCGCGAAGGTCGCCCCCATGCCCGGCAACGATTCGCCCGGCGATCGAGAGGCCAAGCCCCGCGCCGGCGGTTCGTCCGGGAATGCGCCCTCCCTCGCGGATCAGCCGCGCCGCCTCGGCTTCGGTCAATCCGGGCCCGGTATCGCTGACCGCGATGGCAAGGCGCGATGGCCCTTCCCGTCCGACAGATAATGTCACCGCACCGGAAGCCGTGAGTCGAACGGCGTTGTCGCAGAGGTTCTCCAGCACCTGACGCAGCCCGACCGGATCCTCGATGACGGGATTGTCGCTGCCGGCCGTGTCAAGCAGAATGAACTCGATGCCCTTGGCTTGGCAGCGCGCCTGCGCCGAGGGAAGAAATCCGGCGAGAAAGGCCGGGATAGCCGCCTCGGGCTGGACGGCGCCGTTCTGCGCGCCTTCGCCCTCGACACGGCCCGCGCCGAGAATGCGGTTGGCGATGGCCCGAAGATGGGCATGCGAAGCCTTCAGCGCCTCGACAATGCGCGCCTGATCGGCATCAAGCCCCGACGCTTCGAGCATCTCGACCATCGCGTCGATCCCGCCGAGCGGTGCGCGCAGTTCGTGCGCAAGCTCTGACAGCGGCAGGGGATTTGTCCGGTCGGGAGGCAACATCGGGCGCTGTTCCGTATTCAAGCTTGGTCGAACCGGCGACAACCCGCCGGACACCTTCCTACAGGATAAGGTGGGCGCCTTAAGCGAAGCCTAAACAGGCTTGCTGGATGCGCGTCTTCCCGCCTAGAAACGGGTAAGGGATGTCGTCCTTGTCCCGCTTCCGGAAGTTCGTCCTTGCCGCTGCTTTCAGCCCTTGCCGTCGTCGCGCCCGTCTTCGCCCTCGTCGCGATCGGCTTTGCCGTGGCGCGGCTGCGGCTGGTCGGTTCGGAAGCCGGAAACGGCCTCTCGGAATACGTCTTCGTGCTGGCGATCCCGGCGCTGCTGTTCCGCACCGTTTCCGGCGCCAAGCTGCCGGACATCAACCCGGTTCCGCACTGGGTGACCTATTTTGCGGCTCTCGCGATCTGCTGGGCGATCGCGAACTGGGCCGCCGCGCGGATGGGGCGCGACGCGAGGGAAGCGGCGATCGTCGGCTTCTCCGCCGGGCAGGCGAATACCGTTCTGGTCGGTATTCCGATGATTCTCGGCACGATGGGGGAGCGCGGCACGCTGCCCGCCATCCTCATCATCGCCATCCACCTGCCGATCACCATGACGGTGGTGACCCTGCTGATCGCGCGCGGCGAGAAGGGCGGCGGCTCGCTGCTCGGCCTCATGCGTTCGCTGGTGACGCACCCGATTCTCGTGGCGATCTTCGCCGGCATCCTGTGGCGCTCAAGCGGCATGGCGACGCCGGAGCTCGTGGCCAAGGTGCTGAAATTCATCGCTGATACCGCCGCCCCCTGTGCGCTCATCGCCATGGGCATGTCGATGACCAAGGTGTCCTTCGCCGGCCATCGCCGCCTGATCCTGCTGGTGACGGTCCTCAAGCTCGTGCTGCACCCGGTGCTCGTCTATATCCTCGGTGTGCATGTCTTCCATCTGCCGCCGGCCTATTCGGGCGCGGCGATCCTGTTCGCCGCCTGCCCGACCGGCATCAACGCCTATCTCGTCGCCGAGCGCTACCGCAGCGGCGGCGCGATCGCCTCGGGGTCGATCGCGCTCTCCACCATCCTCGCCGTCTTCACGATGACGGTCGCGGTCTCGGTGGTGATGACGATGCTGCGCTAATCAAAACCGAAGCGTTTCCGAACTTCGGCTGCCGTCACGCCCTCCGCCCGCAATTGCCGCAATGGCGTCGAGGCAAGGCTCTTGGCGAGCTTCTTGCCCGCTTCATCACGGACCAGAGCGTGGTGATGGTAGCGTGGCTCCGGCAGGTCGAGGATCGCCTGCAGGACGCGATGGATCGCCGTGGCTTCGTAGAGATCGGTGCCGCGCACGACATGGGTAACGCCCTGCGCGGCGTCGTCGACAACAACCGCGAGGTGGTAGCTCGTCGGCGTTTCCTTGCGCACCAGCACGACATCACCCCATTTTTCCGGGTGGGCCACGATATCCGTCACGGTTTCAAGTTGCTCGCCCGAGACTTCCCGCCACCCGCAACGCCGCGCGCAAATGCGCGCCAGCGCCGCCGCCATGTCGAGCCTGAGCGCGAAAGGTTCGCCGGAGGCGCGGCGCGCCGCCCGCGTTGTGGCGTCAAGCGCGCGGCAGGTGCCGGGGTAAACCGACGCGCCATCCGGGTCGTGCAAGCGATTAGCGCCGGCAGCCTGCGCGATGTCGTTCCGTGAACAGAAACAGGGATAAAGCAGTCCTTTCGCCTCCGTATCCGTGGCAACGGCTCTGTAACGTTCGAACTGCGTGCTCTGGCGCAGCACCGGCTGCTCCCAATCGAGGCCAAGCCATTCAAGGTCTTCGAGGCAGGCGGCGACGCGATCCTCGGTGCAGCGAATGGTGTCGATATCTTCGATCCGGACAAGAAAGCGTCCACCCATCTCGCGCGCCAGACGCGCATTCAGCAGCGCGGAATAGGCGTGGCCGAGATGCAGGAACCCGTTGGGGCTGGGCGCGAAACGGAAAACGGGTTGCACGGGCGGATGATTCGGGTTGCGGCTGGGCACCGGTTCGGTTTTCACTGCCATTGAACGAGGCATCATGAGCATCATCACAAACGACGCCGACATCAAGCGCGGCATGGCGCATCTCTCCGAGATCTGCCCGCACATGCGGATGATCGGCGAGACCTGCGGGCCGCCGCCCTTGCGCTGGCGCGAGCCGGGCTTCTCCGGCCTGGTTTCGACCATCACCGCGCAGCAGCTTTCGGTGTCGAGCGCCACCGCGATCCGCAACAAGCTGCACGCCCGTCTCGACCCACTGACTCCCGAAGCGCTACTCGCCGCCACCGAGGAGGACTTGCGCGCCTGCGGGCTCTCTGGGCCGAAAATCCGTACCCTGCGCGCCCTCGCCGAGGCGATCGTCACCGGCGCCCTGCCCTTCGACGCCTTGCACGAACTGCCGGTGGACGAGGCCAAGGCGGCGATGGTCGCGGTGCACGGCATCGGCCCGTGGACGGCGGAGGTCTACATGATGTTCTGCCTCGGCGTTCAGGACATCTTCGCCCCCGCCGATCTCGCGCTTCAGGAAGCCGCGAAACTCGCGATGGGTCTCGACGCGCGCCCGACCGCAAAACAGCTCGACGTGATCGCCGTCCGCTGGGCGCCGTGGCGGGCGGTGGCGGCGCGGATGCTCTGGGCCTATTATGGCCATGTGAAGCGCCGGCAGGGCGTGATTTCCACCTGAAGGATCGGGCGTGAACCGCGATTCTCCCCTTATCGACCAGTCTTCCCTCATCGACCATGTGGCGGACCGGCTCGCGCTGTCCGGCGAGGCGCGGACGCGTTTCGTTGGCGCCGCGAGCCTGCACCGCTTTCCCGGCGGGCAGACTGTGATTCACCCCGGCCAGAACGCCAATGCCTATCTCTACGTGATTTCCGGCGCGGTGCGGATGCAGCTTGTCGCGGCGAACGGCCGCGTCGTGACGCTGCTGCGCATCGCGGATGACGAGCCCTGCGTGCTCACCACCTCCTGCCTGTTCTCGCACCGGCCCTACCCGGTCGAGGGCATCACCGAGGGCGAAGTGGTGGCGCTGACCCTGCCGAACGCCGCGTTCGACAGTCTGTTCGCGAGTTCGCCGCCGTTTCGCGAAGCGGTGCTGCGCGCCTTCTCGGAGCGGGTCGGCGAGATCATCGTCGCGATGGAATCGAGCCTGTTCGAGAGCGTCCCCGCGCGCCTCGCGCGTGCGCTCGTCGCCAGCGCGAAAGAGGGCAGCGTGCGGCTGACGCACGCCGATCTCGCCGCCGAGATCGGCTCGGCGCGCGAGGTGGTAAGCCGGCAGCTCGCGCGCTTCGCCGAACGCGGCTGGATCGCGCTTCATCGCGGCACGATCGAAATCCGCGATACCGCCGCCCTGCGCCGGGAAAGCGCCGAGACGTGATTTTTCTTCCCGCGCCTCGTCTTCATGGTGACCTCGTCACTGACAGGAACGGGCAGCTGTGATTTCTTCCCTCTCACGGCGCGGGAAGCGTCGAGAGAATTGGGTTCAAGGGGAAGATCATGACCAGGAATGTCGGCGGCATCGACCGCATCCTTCGCATCGTCGTCGGGTTGGCGCTTATCGCCTTCGCGCTCGGCTTCATCGGCAAGGGCTCGTCCTATGCCTGGCTCGGCTGGATCGGCGTCGTGCCGATTCTCACGGCGGTGTTCGGCTTCTGCCCGATCTATCCCCTGCTGGGCATGAACACCTGCCCGATGAAGAAGAACTGAGCTTTCTTCTCCCGGCACCTCTACCCGCCCGGACCTTGACTCCGGGCGGTTTTGATTTCTGAGGACTTTCCGCAAAACCGGTTCCCACAATCTGGCAGGATGCTTTATACGCACCCCAAGAGGTGCCGCATGCTGCTGAAGAACGAACCCGAGATCACGCCCGAACTCGTCAAGGCCCACGGGCTCAAGCCCGAGGAATACGATCACTTCGTGGACCTGATCGGCCGCGTGCCGACGATCACCGAACTCGGCATCGTCTCGGCGATGTGGAACGAGCATTGCTCCTACAAATCCTCCAAAATCCACCTCAAGACTCTGCCAACCAAGGGCAAGCGCGTCGTCTATGGGCCGGGCGAGAACGCCGGCGTCGTGGATATCGGCGATGGCATGGTCGTCGCCTTCAAGATGGAGAGCCACAACCACCCGAGCTACATCGAGCCCTATCAGGGCGCGACGACGGGGGTCGGCGGCATCCTGCGCGACGTGTTCACCATGGGCGCGCGCCCCGTCGCCTGCCTCAACGCCCTGCGCTTCGGTGCTCCGGATCACCCCAAGACCAAGCACCTCGTCTCGGGCGTCGTCGCCGGCATCGGCGGCTACGGCAATTCCTTCGGCGTGCCGACGGTCGCCGGGCAGGTCGGCTTCCACCCGCGCTACAACGGCAATATCCTCGTCAACGCCATGGCGGTCGGCATCGCCAAGCGCGAGGGCATCTTCACCTCGCAGGCGAGCGGCGTCGGCATGCCGATCGTCTATCTCGGCTCCAAGACCGGGCGCGACGGCATCCACGGCGCGACGATGGCCTCGGCCGAATTCGACGACAAGTCCGAGGAGAAGCGCCCCACCGTGCAGGTCGGTGACCCCTTTGCCGAGAAGCTGCTGCTCGAAGCCTGCCTCGAAATCATGGCCAAGGGCTGCGTCATCGCCATTCAGGACATGGGCGCGGCCGGCCTCACCTGCTCGGCGGTCGAGATGGGTGCGAAGGGCGATCTCGGCATCGAGCTTGATCTCGACAAGGTGCCCTGCCGCGAGGAAGGCATGAGCGCCTACGAGATGATGCTCTCCGAAAGCCAGGAGCGCATGCTGATGGTGCTCCACCCCGAAAAGGAGGCGGAAGCACGCGCCATCTTCACGAAATGGGGGCTCGATTTCGCGGTGATCGGCAAGACGACCGACACGCTGCGCTTCGTCATCAAGCATGGCGGCGACGTGAAAGCGGACCTGCCGATCAAGGAACTGGGCGACGAGGCTCCGGAATACGACCGGCCCTGGACCGAACCGCAGAAGCGCCTCGCGATCCGCAAGAGCGACGTACCGGCGCCGATTCCCAACGCCGAGGCGCTCATCAAGCTGCTCGGCTCGCCCGATCTCTGCTCGAAGCGCTGGGTCTGGGAACAATATGACCACCTCATCCTCGGCAACACCGTGCAGCAGCCGGGCGGCGACGCGGCGGTGATCCGCATCGAGAACGGCCCCAAGGGTCTCGCGACGACCTGCGACGTCACGCCGCGCTATGTCGAGGCCGATCCGTTCGAGGGCGGCAAGCAGGCGGTCGCCGAATGCTGGCGCAACCTCTGTGCCGTCGGCGCCGAGCCGATCGCACTGACCGACAATCTCAATTTCGGCAACCCGGAACGCCCGGAGATCATGGGCCAGTTCGTGATGGCGATTCGCGGCATCGGCGAAGCGGCGCGGCGGCTCGATTTCCCGGTCGTCTCCGGCAATGTCTCGCTTTACAACGAGACCAACGGGCAAGGCATCCTCCCGACCCCGACCATCGGTGGCGTCGGTCTGCTGGAGGATGTGACGAAATCGGTGAGCCTCGCCTTTAAGAATGTCGGCGATGCCATCGTGCTGATCGGCGAGACCAAGGGCTGGCTCGGCGCCTCGGCCTATCTCGCGACGGTTTGCGGCCGTGAAGAGGGCGCGCCGCCCCCGGTCGATCTCGATCATGAATTTCACCACGGCATCATTGTCCGCCAGCTCATCGAGCGCGGCATGGTCACCGCCGTGCACGATCTGTCGGACGGCGGTCTCGCGGTCGGTCTCGCGGAAATGGCGATGGCCGGCAACCTCGGCGCGATGATCCAGGATTTCGACCCCGAAATGCCAAAGAACGCGCTGTTCTTCGGGGAGGATCAGGCGCGCTATCTCGTCACCTGCGACGGCTCGACCGCCGCGCAGATCGAGCATCATCTCACCGAAGCGGGCGTGCCGGCGAAATTCATCGGCATCGTCGGCGGAAATTCATTGAATTTGCCGGGCGAAGCGCCAATTCTGGTTGAAGATCTGAAGTCTGCGCATGAAAACTGGCTGCCGGGCTTCATGGCGCAGGCTGCCGAATAAGGACAACCAACATGCCGATGCAGGCATCCGATATCGAGAAGATGATCAAGGCCGCGATTCCCGATGCGAAAGTCGAGATTCGCGACCTCGCCGGCGACGGGGACCACTACGCCGCGACCGTCGTTTCGCCCGCCTTCAAGGGGATGCCGAAGGTCAAGCAGCACCAGATGGTCTATGCCGCCCTGAAGGGCAACATGGGCGGAGTTCTTCATGCTCTGGCGCTGACGACGAGCGCGGAGTAGTTTCTTTCTGCAAGCGAGCCTTGACCTCGCAAGGAGTATGACATGGCCGACATCAACGCCTTCATCGACAACGAAGTGAAATCCAACGACGTGGTGCTCTTCATGAAGGGCACGCCGCAGTTCCCGATGTGCGGGTTCTCCGGTCAGGTGGTGCAGATTCTCGATTACGTCGGCGCACCCTACAAGGCGCACAACGTGCTCGAGAACGCGGATTTGCGTCAGGGCATCAAGGAATACGCCAACTGGCCGACCATCCCGCAGCTCTATATCAAGGGCGAATTCGTCGGCGGCTGCGATATCGTCCGCGAGATGTTCCAGTCCGGCGAACTTCAGCAGACGCTGGCCGACAACGGTATCGCGGCGAAGAAGGCCGGTTAACTTTTGGCGATTATATACTTCGCGCACCAGCCTGAGAATCAGGTATGATGCAGCCTCCGAAATCGCCGGACGGAGGTTGAGATGTTTACGTATTGCGTGACGTTTAGGGTCGCCGATGGCGTTGCTGACAGGGTGACTTATGATCAGCGCTACGGCGCGCTTATGGATAATATCACGAAAGCGAGATCAAGAGGATATTGGGAGGAAACAACCTCCTTCATCTTGATTGAGTCGCCTCTTAGCACTTCCGCACTTTGCGCGGACCTGTCTCGCGGGCTTTCGGCAGCGAAAGATATGCTGGTAGTTTTTGACCCCTCTGACATGTCGCTCGCCTACTTTGGTGCCGTCAAATCCCCAGACGTCTTAGGTTCATTTTTCAAAACACGAAAGAAGGTTGGGTGAACATCAACGGGAACGCGCATCACTCGCGCAAACCACATAACAAGTCGCAGTCTCATTCCTGCCTCCTTCAACAAAAAGCCCGCCTATTTGGCGGGCTGTTTCTTCTGCGGTGATAACTTCGGCTTCTCAGCTTTCTTAGGCGGCTTCTCCGGCACTGGTTTGTGCCGCACGATCTTGCCTAGAGCCGTGTTGAAGCGCGCTTCGCTCTCGTCGCATTCGAGAGCGCGTGCAGCCTCGGCGAACCGCGCCTTTTGATCTTCACCACTTTTCACAGGCATTGACAGTTATCCTCATAAATCATCAATGGGCATTGACGTATCCGTCAAGGTCTGGCAGATAGCTTGTGTGCCGACGTGGCGAAATCGGTAGACGCAGCCGCCTTCCAAGCGGCTTCCTTGGTCGGGAATGCGGGTTCGAGTCCCGCCGTCGGCACCACAACCGTCGTTTTCGAGGAGATATTAGCATGGCGGCGAGGAAAGTGGATATGCAGCGGAAACTTATTGAGCAGCAGCGAGACAGGCTCCTCAGTGAGATTGAGGCGCTGAAGCACAAGGTTGCTGGTCTCGAAATGGCGCTGTCTCTGCTTGGGTCTGATGATAAGCAGCAAGAGCAGAGGCCTGAAAAGCATACGCGAGGTGGTTTGAGAAACACGCTGCTGGACCTCCTGCGCGAAGCGGGCACGACTGGCCTCAATGCGGCCACCGCAGTTGAAACCGCACAACGCCGAGGCCTTCATCTCGACAAACAGTCTGTTTCGTCCACGCTTAGTCGGATGAAGGCAGACCGCGTTGTCGACTATGACGGCGATCGGTATCGGCTTTCTCAATTCGCTGATCTGAGCAAGGCCCCAAACGAGCCTAGCAAGGTTGCGTGGAATTAAGCCTGAGCGAGCATGAACAAAGAAAGGGCGCGGATTTCCGCGCCCTTTCTGGTTCTGGCGACGCCCGCTTGCGCGGTCCTTGGTCGGGATTTTGTCGCCGTTTCCAAGAGTGAGAATCTCAATTTTGACAGCCAAATGGAATTGAAAAATTTCCGCGTGGTTTTTGACACATCTACGAATTTGCAATTAATTGCAAATCCCATTGCTCATTTTTGAATTCCGGCCGCATATTTCAACCGCTTGCCGATGATGCCGGAAATCGCGTTGGCCGACCGTTCCGCGTCTTCAACCCCAAGCGCAGAACGGTTGTTGTAGCGGAAATCGAACTCAGCAAGATAGCGGTGCAGGTGCTGCTTGCCGCAGTGCTGATAGACGCCCTTCATGCCGCGCTTGAAGATCGAGAAATAGCCCTCAATCGTGTTGGTGTGGATCGTGCGGTCCGTTTTGGAAACGTATTCGCCCTGACCGTGGCGGGTGAAGGCGTGGCCACCGTCAAAGTGCTTGCCGAGGTGATGATACTGACCGGCTTCGTCGGTCATCACGCGAGCCTCGCGGTCGATGTTCTCTTTCAGGATCGGCGTAAGCGCCTTCGCGGAAATGCTGTCAACGACCATAGAGCGCACCTGACCGCTTTCACGATCCACAAGGGAGAGAACCTTGTGCTTGTGAGCGTAGCCACGGCCTTTCTTCTCGCCTTTCGGCTTGATGGTCTTGTCGTGGCCGATGAAGGTTTCATCGACTTCAACCGTGCCACCAGCGCCGCCCATCGGGGCAAGCTGACCAGAGCGCATGGCCTCACGAATGCGATGGCACAGGAACCATGCAGACTTGTAGGTGATGCCCAACACGCGATGAAGCTGGTGAGCGCTGATACCCTTCTTGGAAGCGCACATGAGATAAACGGCCTGCAACATCTTGTTGAGCGGGATATGGGCGCTCTCAAAGACGGTTCCGACTTTCACGGTGAACTGCTTGCGGCAATCGGAGCACTTGCGAAGGCCAAGGCGCGTCTTCCGCAGATCGTAATGCTTTCCAGAGAGCGAACCGCAGTGCGGGCAAGTGACGCCATTGGCCCAAACGATGGACTCAAGGTGCTCGAAAGCGGCTTCTTCGCAGTGGAAATAACGGCTGGACAGAACGGACATTGGCTAACTCCTTGAATCCAATATGATTCAAGTCGTTTGGTTCGTCAAGTATATAATCGCCTAACTTTTGCCCGCGGGGTAGGGCCGGCTCCGCGCGAAGCAAGAGCGAAAAAGAAAACGGTTCCCGCGACATGAAAATCGCCTTCACCGCCCCGCTATGGGAATGGCCGGCCAAGGCGGCGTGGTTCTTCGTCACGCTGCCGGTGGAGGAAAGCGGAATGATCCGCATGGCCGCCTCCGCTGGCTCGAAGCCGCGCGGATTTGGCTCGCTCCGTGTCCGCGCCCGTATCGGCGAGACCGAATGGGCGACCTCGATCTTCCCGGACAGCAAGGCTGGCGCCTATCTCCTCCCCGTGAAGGCCAGTGTCCGAAAGGCGGAAGGGCTTGCGGCCGGCACGGTAGTTGCCGTCACGGTTTCGATCGACATCTAGACGATGACGGGTCAGGTCGCGGCGAGCGGGATAAAGCGCAGCATCACGCCATAGCGGTTCCAGGCGTTGATGGCGCCGATGGTCGCGAGCAATCCCGCAAGCTCCCGCTCGGGAAAGGCCCCGGAGATGACGGCGAATTCCTCATCGGAAACATCCTGCCCCGCGACCACTGTCAAGCGGTCGGTCGCCGCCAGCGCGGCACGTTCCCGCTCCGAATAGATCACGGCTTCCTTCCACGCGACCAACTGGTCGATCTTGGCCGGAGCGATGCCGAGCTGACGCGCGAGATTGATGTGAAATTGCACGCAATAGGCGCAGCCGTTGATCTGCGAAGCGCGGATCTTCACGAGTTCGATCAAATCCTTTTCAAGGCCGCAGGTCTCGGCGACCTTTCCGAGTGCGAGCATGGCGGCATGGAGTTCCGGCGACAGCGCTTTCAGCGCGCCGATATCGATACGGGCGGCGTGGGACATCGAAACTCCCGGGTTTGAACAATCAGCTTAACGGTGCATCGCCGCACGCACGAACGCAATCGCATCCGCGCTCGCCCATTCCGCCGGCCCGGCAAGATAGGCGAGTTCGCAGCCCGCAGGGTCGATCAGCAGCGTCGTCGGCATGCCGAACGCCCGGCCTGCGGCCTTGAGATCCTGAAAGATCTTCGCTTTCGGATCCGCATGGTAAGCAAGGCTGTCGACGTTGACTTCCTTGAGGAACTGCTTCGGTTTCTCGAAATTCCGGGTGTCGATGTTCACCGCCACCACTTCGAAATCCTTGCCACCCAGTTCCTTCTGCAACTTGTCGAGCGCGGGCATTTCGAGCCGGCACGGCACGCACCAGGTCGCCCAGAGATTGAGGAGGATCGTCCGGCCACGGAACGCATCGAGCGAGACCGCCTCGCCTTTCGCGTTCTCGAAATGGAGCGGGATCACTGGCTTCGAGGTCTCTGGCACCTGAAGTGCCGCCACCTCGCCCTTCGCCAGCGCCTTCAGTGCCGGGAGCTTCGCGCTCGCGGCCTTGCACTCTCCGCCGGCGCCACCGACCCGGCCGCTGAAAAGGTTGCCGAACCCGCCAAACGCATATAGCGAAGCGGCAACAAGAACGGATGCGGCGATCACCGGCCCGAGCCAGGCGAAGGATCGGGTCCGCTGCGGTTCCGTTTCGTTCGGCATCGACATGTTCAGGAGCATCCCTTGGCTAACGAAATGTGGGGCGGCCGCTTCGCCGAAGGTCCGGCGGCCATCATGCAGGAAATCAACGCGTCGATCGATTTCGACAAGCGCCTCGCCATGCAGGATATCCGCGGCTCGATCGCCCATGCCGAGATGATCGCCGCGCAAGGCATCATCGATCCGCAATCCGCGGAAGCCATCAGGCAGGGTCTCGCTGAGGTCAAGGGCGAAATCGAGGCGGGAACCTTCACATTCAAGACATCGCTCGAAGACATTCACATGAATGTCGAGGCGCGGCTGGCCGAGATCGTCGGGCCGGCGGCGGGCCGGCTGCATACCGCGCGCTCGCGCAACGATCAGGTCGCGACCGATTTCCGCCTCTGGATGCGTGACACGCTCGACGCCATCGACGCCGTGCTGGCGGACCTGCAAACCGCGCTCGCCGAAAAAGCCCTCGTCCACGCCGGCACGGTGATGCCGGGCTTCACGCATCTGCAATCCGCCCAACCCGTGACCTTCGGCCATCACCTGATGGCCTATGTCGAGATGCTCGGGCGTGATCGCGGCCGCTTCCGCGATGCCCGCGCGCGCCTCAACGAATGTCCGCTCGGCGCGGCCGCGCTTGCCGGCACCTCCTTCCCGATCGACCGCTTCGCGACCGCCAAGGCGCTCGGCTTCGACCGGCCGACGGCAAACAGCCTCGATTCGGTCTCGGATCGCGACTTCGTGATCGAAACGCTTTCGGCGGCCTCCATTCTCGCGATGCACCTCAGCCGCTTCGCCGAGGAAGTCGTCATCTGGACGACGCCGCAGTTCGCCTTCATCAAGCTGACGGACAAGTTCACCACCGGCTCCTCGATCATGCCGCAGAAGCGCAACCCGGATGCGGCCGAACTCGTCCGCGCCAAGACCGGGCGCATCTTTGGCGGGCTCATCGGCATCCTCACGGTGATGAAGGGCCTCGCCCTCGCCTACGCGAAGGACATGCAGGAGGACAAGGAGCCGACCTTCGACGCACTCGACGCGCTCGCGCTCGCCATCGCCGCCACCGCCGGCATGGTCCGTGACATGGAGCCGGAAGCGAAGCGGATGAAAAAGGCGGCCGGCTCCGGCTATGCCACCGCGACCGACCTCGCCGACTGGCTGGTGCGCACGCTGAAGATGCCGTTCCGCGAGGCCCATCACGTCACCGGGCGGATCGTGGCGCTGGCTTCCGCGAAGAACGCCGATCTCGAAAAGCTCACCCTCACCGAGATGCAGGGCATAGAGCCGCGCATCACGAACGAGATCTTCTCGGTGCTGGGCGTTGCGAATTCGGTGAAGAGCCGCACGAGCTATGGCGGTACCGCACCGGAGAACGTGCGCAAGCAGGCCCGGCGCTGGCTCGCGCAATTGAAGCGTGAAATGCGCCCTCGCGCCTGAGCGCGGTTTTGTGCTAGCAGTTCCCCATCGAATTTCTGCCCCGAATTCTGGAAGCCGGAACCACCCGATGCCCCGTATCGCCCGCCTTGCGCTTGTTGTCACGGTTCTGGCCTTCGGCCTCGCGGCCTGCGGCAAACGTGGCCACCTCGAGCCGCCCCCGGCCGAGAACGGCGCCCCGCAGGAGAAGGCCAGCCAGACCAAGCTCGGCGGCGCCAAACGCGCGCCGATCAAAGCGCCGAAGCGCGATCTTCCGATCGACTGGATTCTGGACTGAAACGGTTTCCAGCCAACAGTATTTATGGCTGAGGTTCAGCCCGCCTTTTCGAGGCTCCCATGCACCATTTCGATTATCAGAACGGCGTCCTGCACGCGGAAGACGTGCCGTTGCCGGCGATCGCCGAGGCGGTCGGCACGCCCGCCTATGTCTATTCGAGCGCGACCTTCGAGCGGCACTACACGGTGTTCTGCGAGGCGGTGAAGCCGTATCAGAACCATGTGTTCTATGCCGTGAAGGCCAACGGCAACCTTGGCGTGCTGATGACGCTGGCGAAGCTCGGCGCCGGTGCCGATACCGTGTCGGAAGGCGAGATCCGCAAGGCGCTGGCCGCCGGCATTCCCGCCTCGAAGATCGTTTTCTCCGGTGTCGGCAAGACGGCGGAGGAACTCGCCTTCGCGGTCGATGCCGGCATCTACCAGATCAACGTCGAGAGCGAAGGCGAACTTGAGGCGCTCTCGCGGATCGCGGCCGCGCGCGGCAAGCGGCAGGCAATCGTGCTGCGCGTCAACCCCGAAATCGGCGCTGGCGGCCACGCCAAGATCACCACCGGCGACGCGGCCAACAAGTTCGGCGTGTCGTTCTCCGAGGCCGAGCGGCTTTACGCCAAGGCCGCGAACATGCCTGGCGTTTCGGTGAAGGGCCTTGCGGCGCATATCGGCTCGCAGGTCACGGAATTCTCGGCCTATCGCGCCGCGTTCCTCAAGATGCGCGGCGTCGTCGAGAGCCTGCGCCGACAGGGCCACGCGGTCGAGCGGCTCGATCTCGGCGGCGGCGTCGGCATTCCCTACGAGATGAGCTATCCCTACCGGCACGGCACCGATACGCTCGATGCCTATGGCGCGATGGTTCGCGAGATCGCCGCCGGCCTCGACATCGAACTCGGTTTCGAGCCCGGTCGTGTGATCGCCGGCAATGCCGGCATCCTGATGACGCGCGTGCTCTATATCAACACCCGCGCCGACCGTTCCTTCCTCATCGTCGATGCCGGCATGAACGACCTCGTCCGCCCGGCGATGTATGAGGCCTGGCACGAGATCTGGCCCGTCAGCCAGCCGGCGCCGGACGCCGAGATGGTGCGCTACGATGTCGTCGGCCCGATCTGCGAAACCGGCGACACCTTCACCACCGGGCGCCTGCTGCCGAGGATGCAGCCGGGCGACCTCATCGTCCTGAAGACGGCCGGCGCCTACGGGGCCTCCATGTCCTCGACCTACAACCAGCGCCGCCTCGTGCCGGAAGTGCTGGTCCGCGGCGCGGATTACGCCGTGACGCGCCCGCGCCAGACCTACGACGAACTGATCGGGCTCGATCGGGCGCCACCCTGGCTGTGACCTCGGCTGCGATGCCGGCTGTTGATTGACGGCCGCGCCCGCTTCACGAATGCATGAAGCCACTGGCGCTCGCCGCCCGGCGTGCTACCTTTCACCTTCATGACGATATCGGACCGGGGGGCCCGAGAACGTCGGGCTTGAAAGGATGCAAGGGACGATGACCCCTTGGAAACGCGAGGCCTCTGACGTATCGCCCCCGGATGGGCTCACGGTCGGCCGCCCCCTTGCGCCCGAGTTCCGTTTCCGCCGGCTGCGGACGGCTCTGGCGCTGTTCCTTGAAACCGCCTTGCCGGCGCTGCTGCCCGCCGCCGGGCTGGTGGCCCTGTTCTTCATCATCGGTTGGCTGGGACTTTTCACCGAAATCGGGCCGCTCGCCCGTGCCGGCGTGATGCTGGCCTTGGCGTTTGCCTTCGTCGTTACGCTTCGCCCCGCGCTGACCCTGCGCTGGCCCTCGGCAGAGGCGATCGACAGGCGGCTTGATCGCTCGCACCCCGAGTTCCATCGCCCGCTTGCGACCCTCGCCGATACGGCTGCCAGGACGGATGATCCGGTTGCCGCCGCGCTCTGGGCCGCTCACCGGCGCCGCGCCGAGCAGGCGGCGAAAGCCCTCACCACGCTTCCGGCGGACGCGGCCTTGCGCGCGCGGGACCGCTACGCCCTGCGCGCCGCCGCGCTGGTGGCGCTGGTCGCCGCCGCCTTCGTTGCCGGCAATGAGCGCAGCGCGCGCATCGAAATGGCCTTCGACTGGACGACGCCGCGCGTTCCGCCGACGCCGCCCCGGCTCGACGCCTGGATCGACCCGCCCGCCTACACCGCGCGCCCGCCGATCTTCCTTTCGGGAACCGGCAATGTCGGGGCGGACGAGGTGGTCAAGGTACCGGTCGGCTCGGTGCTGACCATCCGTGTGACAAGCCCGTCAGGCGAAGGCAAGCCCGCGCCGTCGGTCGCGCTCGATATCCGCCACGGCGCCGGGCTGGAACCGACGCCGCCGGCGGAGGATGCGGGCAAGCAGCCCGCCAAGCCGGGAATCGCCACCGAAAAGCGCATCGTCCGCGCGGATTCCAATGTTGCGGTTTCAGTGGCCGGTCGTGAGGCGGCCTCGTTCCGCCTCGCCGTCATCCCCGACAAGGCGCCCACGGTCACGCTTAACGAACTCTCGGTCGTCGCCGCATCGCCGGATCGCCAGCAGCCCGGCGGCGTCAAGCTCGGCTATACGCTGGCGGACGATTACGGCATCGCCAAGGGCGAAGTGATCATCGAACGCGCGACGCGAACGCCGCTGGAGGCCGGCGTACCGCTGTTCCCGCCGCCGGTCATCGCTCTGCCGCTCCGCCTCGGCAACGGCGAACTCGTCGTGCCCACCGAGGATAGTCCCTGGGCCGGCGAGGAGGTGCGCATCCGCCTGCAGGTCGAGGACGATATCGGCCAGAAAGCGCAGAGCGAGAGCCTCACCGTCACCCTGCCCCAGCGCCCGTTCTCGCAGCCGCTGGCGCGCGCGCTGGTGGAGCAGCGGCGGGCGATCGTGTTTTCGCCGGATGATCTCTCCAAGCCGCGACTCGCCTTCGACGCGCTGCTGTTCGAGCCCGAGCGCTTCACGCCGAAGATCGGCGATTTCCTGGCTTTCGACATGATCCGCTCCGGCCTGCGCACCGTGCGCGACCGCGAGAAGCTCAAGGCCGTCACCGAGGAGATCTACGAACTCGCTCTGTTCCTCGAGAACGGCGACATGACAGATGCCGAAAAGCGGCTGCGCGAGGCGGAAGCCCGCCTGCGTGACGCCATCGAGCGCGAAGCCTCGCCGGACGAAATCAAACGGCTCGCCGAGGAACTGCGCCGGGCGATGGACCAGTTCCTGCGGGAGTTCGCCGAGCGCGCCCTCCGCGATCAGGACCGGAACGCACAGGATCGCTCGCCGATCTCCCCCGACCGGATGCTGACCCAGCGCGACCTTCAGGATATGCTGAAGAAGATCGAGGAGATGGCCCGCTCCGGCAAGACGGCCGAAGCCCAGCAATTGCTCAACCAACTCAAGCAGATGCTGGAAAACCTCCGCAGCGCCCGCCGCCGCGATGTCGACCCGCGGATGCGCGAACTCGGCCAGCAGCTCGAGGAACTGGACCGTCTCCAGCGCGAGCAGCGCGACCTGCGGGACCGGACCTTCCGTGACGGCCAGCAGGGCCAACGCGGCCAGCGGCAACAGGGCCAGAGAGGCCAGCAGGGCCAACGCGGTCAACAAGGACAGCGCGGCCAGCAGGGCGAGCAGGGCCTGCAGGATCAGCAGCAGGCGCTTCGCGATCGCCTGAACCAGCTGCGCGAGCGGCTGCGCCAGCGCGGCATTCAGGAAGGCGAAGGCTTCGGCGAGGCCGAGAACGGCATGGAAGACGCCGAGGGCAAGCTCGGCCAGGGCCAGAACGGCGAAGCGACACAAGGCCAGCAGCGCGCGCTCGATGGCATGGGTCGTGCCGCGCAGGGCCTTGCCCAGGAACTCCAGCGCCAGCTTGGACAGGGCGACGAACCCGGCGAAGGGGACGGCGAAGGTCTTGGCCAGCCGGGCCCCGGCCAGCGCGGTCGCGCCGACAGCCGTTTTGATCCGCTCGGGCGGCCAAACAACCGCAACCGGCGCGACTTCGAGGACAGCTCCAAGCTCAACGAGGAGAACGAGGGCGACGTCAAGGGCACGATCGGCGAGCGCGCCGAGCGCGTCCTGCGCGAATTGCGCCGCCGCCTTGGCGAATTCGAGCGGCCGAAGGACGAACTCGATTACCTCGAAAGGCTGCTGCGCCAGCGCTGAAGCGAAACCAGCACTGCTGCAGGGCTTTTCTCGGTAAGCGCTTTCGCTTATCTCCCCGGTGAACCGTCTTTTCCGTTACGCAAGGAGGCCACCCGATGAATGCCGTTGTCGGTGTCGCGGTCGGTGCCGTATCCCTCGTCCTGCTCGCCGGGCTGTTCAACATGCTCAAGGGCGGCAACCCCAACCGCTCGCAGCAGTTGATGCGCCTGCGCGTTCTGCTCCAGTTTCTCGCCATCGTCCTGATCATAGCGGTGATCTGGTATCGCGGCAGCTGAGCCAGAGCACTTCTCATTCCAATAGAACTGGAATGATGCTCTATCTTGTTGTTTTGTCGCATTTTCTTTCGCTCAACCGGGTATCCACTTGAGCGGAAAATGCGCCGGGGGCGGCTTCGCTTTTCATTAACGTTAACGAATTTCGGCGAGGGTGCGGTGAAACCGGATCCTTGCCGTGAAACGCCTCCTCTCGATTCTCTGCGCTTTTTGCTGGGTGCCCGCGGCTTTCGCCGCCGATGCACAGCCGCGCCCGGCTGAGACGCAGCGCATTCTCGACGAGATGCGCGTCGGCGTATTGCTCCACGATCCCTGGAGTCCCGAACGCGGCTCGGCGGATATCTCGTTCCAGACCTATTTCGCGCGTCCTGCCTTCCGCGCCGAAATCCCGGCCGCCCTGCTGCCGAGACCCTTTTTCGGCCTCGCCGCCAACATCGCCGGCAAGACGAGCCACGTCCACGCCGGCCTCGCCTGGACCTTCGATCTCACCGATCGCCTGTTCGTTGAAGCCGGGCTCGCCGGCGCGCTTCATGACGGACGCTTCGGCCCCGTGCCGGCAGACAACCGCAACGCGATGGGGTGCGCCTTTCACTTCCGCGAATCCGCCGGCATCGGCTTCCGGTTCGACCGCAGCTGGAGCGTGATTGCGACCGTCGAACATCTTTCGAATGGCGGGCTCTGCAACCGCAATCGCGGGCTGACCAATCTCGGCGTGCAACTCGGCTATCGCTTCTAGAGCACCCGCCCGCCAAGTGGGAACCGGTTGGCGGGAAAACGGATGCGGAGACAGAAGCCATCCGCCCGCCAGGCGGATACTGGCTGGCGGAAAAAGCGGATACGCAAAGCTCGACATAAATCGGCGCTTGCAATCGCTGGCTTGCGCGCCAGTATCCGCCGCATGGTCAAGCTCAATCGAATCTACACCCGCACCGGCGACAAGGGCACCACCGGCCTTGGCACCGGCGAACGCGTCGCGAAATACGATCTCCGCGTCGAGGCCTTCGGCACGGTGGACGAGGCGAATTCCGCAATCGGCATCGCCCGGCTGCACACGAAGGACGATGCCGAGATGGATGCCATTCTCGGGCGCATCCAGAACGATCTTTTCGATCTCGGCGCCGATCTCTGCACGCCGGAGACGGACAAGCCGCTCGGCTGGGAGCCATTGCGGATGACGGAAGGTCAGGTCACGCGGCTCGAATCCGAGATCGACGCGATGAACGCCCGGCTCACCCCGCTCAAATCCTTCACCCTGCCGGGCGGATCGGCGGCGGCGGCCTATCTCCACCTCGGCCGCACCGTCACGCGCCGGGCGGAGCGGCGCATGTGCGAACTCGCCGCCCAACCCGGCGAGATCGTCAGCCCCGCCGCGCTGAAATACGTCAACCGGCTTTCCGATCTGCTGTTCGTTCTCTCCCGCATCGCCAACGGCGATGGCGCGAGCGACGTGCTCTGGGTGCCCGGCGCGACCCGGTGACCGGACAGCGCAGGCATTCGCCGAAAAAAATGGCGCATTGGTCAGCCGAATGACAAAAATCCGTCGAAAGCGGCATTAGTCCGGTGCTAGGCTGCGGCAGGCAGTTTGCCGCGTCGCGGCAGATAGTTTATGAGTGAACGATATGACGCCCCGCCCGCCGCTGGGCATCGGGACGCAGGCAAGGTTTCAAGACCTAGGAACGAGCAGGAACGGCAATCATGAAAATCCTCGTGCCCGTGAAGCGGGTTGTCGATTACAACGTGAAAATCCGGGTGAAGGCGGACGGTTCGGGGGTGGAACTCGCGAACGTCAAGATGTCGATGAACCCGTTCGACGAGATCGCAGTCGAGGAAGCCCTGCGGCTCAAGGAAGCCGGCAAGGCGAGCGAGGTGGTGGTTGTTTCCATTGGTCCGGCGCAGGCTCAGGAGACGATCCGCACCGGCCTCGCGATGGGCGCCGACCGCGGCATCCTCGTCAAGACCGACACGACCGTCGAGCCGCTTGCGGTCGCCAAGCTCCTCAAGGCCGTGATCGGCAACGAGAACCCCGGCCTTGTCATCCTCGGCAAGCAGGCGATCGACGACGACATGAACGCCACCGGGCAGATGCTCGCTGCGCTCACCGGCTGGGGCCAGGGCACCTTCGCCTCGAAGGTCGTGGTCGGTGACGGCTCGATCGATGTCACGCGCGAGGTTGACGGCGGGCTGCAGACCGTCTCGCTGAAACTCCCCGCCATCGTGACGACCGATCTTCGCCTCAACGAGCCGCGCTATGCCTCGCTGCCGAACATCATGAAGGCGAAGAAGAAGCCGCTCGACGAAACCTCCCCCGAAGCGCTTGGCGTGGACGTCTCGCCGCGCCTCGAGGTGCTGAAGACGACGGAGCCGCCGACCCGCAAGGCCGGCGTCAAGGTCGCCTCGGTCGAGGAATTGATTTCCAAGCTCAAGAACGAAGCGGGAGTTCTCTGATATGGCCGTTCTGGTTCTCGCGGAACACACCAACACCGCCCTCAACGACGCCACGGCCAAGGCCGTCTCGGCGGCCGCTGCGATGGGCGGGGATATCCATGTGCTGGTCGCCGGCTCGGGTGCGAAGGCCGCCGCCGATGCCGCCGCGAAACTCGCGGGCATTGCCAAGGTCCTGCTCGCGGAGAGCGCCGATCTTGCCCATGGCCTCGCCGAGCCTGTCGCGGATCTGCTGGTGAGCCTTGCCGGCGGCTATGACGCTGTTGTCGCGCCGGCCACCGCCAACGGCAAGAACATCCTGCCGCGCGCCGCCGCGCTGCTCGACGTGCAGGTAATCTCGGCCGTCACCAAGGTGATCTCGGCCGATACCTTCGAGCGGCCCATCTACGCCGGCAACGCGATCCAGACCGTGAAGTCGAAGGACGGCAAGAAGCTGGTCTCGATCCAGCCGGCGAGCTTCCAGGCCGCTGGCGCGGGCGGCTCGGCGGCGGTCGAGACAGTTGCGGCTCCGGCAGGCTCGGGCGCCTCGAAGTTCGTTTCGGAAGAGGTCTCGAAGTCGGACCGGCCGGAACTCGCCTCGGCGAAAATCATCGTCTCGGGTGGTCGCGCGCTCGGCTCGTCGGAGAAGTTCCGCGAGGTGATCGAGCCGCTCGCCGACAAGCTCGGCGCAGCCGTGGGCGCCTCGCGCGCGGCGGTCGATGCCGGTTATGCCCCGAACGATCTGCAGGTCGGCCAGACCGGCAAGGTCGTGGCGCCGGCGCTCTACATCGCCTGCGGCATTTCCGGCGCGATCCAGCATCTCGCCGGCATGAAGGATTCCAAGGTGATCGTCGCGATCAACAAGGACGCCGAAGCCCCGATCTTCCAGGTCGCGGATTACGGTCTTGTCGCCGATCTCTTCGAGGCCGTGCCGGAAATGACGAAGGCTTTGTGAGCGCTTTTCACATTTTGTAAGAATATGGCCTTCCGGCGCTTGAGCCGGAGGGCTTGAATGGCCTAGCCTCCGTTTCCGGGGTTCAGGATGAAGAGAAGACGATGGGCAGCGACATTCGCAAGGTTGGCGTGATCGGCGCGGGACAGATGGGCAGCGGCATCGCCCATGTTTCCGCAGTGGCGGGGTTTGATGTCGTTCTCAACGACATCAGCGAGGAGCGCGTCCAGTCCGGCCTCGCGACCATCAACGGCAACCTCTCGCGTCAGGTGCAGAAGGGTGCGCTCGAAGACGGGGCCCGCAAGGCCGCGCTCGACCGCATCCACGGCAGCGCCGACATGGACGCCCTCGCCGATTGCGACCTCGTGATCGAGGCGGCGGTTGAGAACGAGGAGATCAAGCGCAAGATCTTCCAGCAGTTGACGCGCAACCTGAAGCCGGACGCCGTCGTCGCCTCCAACACCTCGTCGATCTCGATCACGCGGCTCGGCGCCTCGACAGGCCGGCCCGAGCACTTCATCGGCATCCATTTCATGAACCCGGTGCCGGTGATGCAGCTTGTCGAGCTGATCCGCGGCATCGCGACCGACGACGAGACCTTCCGCAAGAGCCAGGATTTCATCCAGAAGCTCGGCAAGACCGTGACGATGAGCGAGGATTTCCCGGCCTTCATCGTCAACCGCATCCTGCTGCCGATGATCAACGAGGCGATCTACACGCTCTACGAGGGCGTCGGCTCGGTCGAGGCCATCGACACGGCGATGAAGCTCGGCGCCAACCACCCGATGGGCCCGCTGCAACTGGCGGATTTTATCGGCCTCGATACCTGCCTTTCGATCATGCAGGTGCTGCACGATGGCCTCGCGGACAGCAAGTATCGCCCCTGCCCGCTCCTGGTGAAGTACGTCGAGGCCGGCTGGCTCGGCCGCAAGACCAAGCGCGGCTTCTACGATTATCGTGGCGAGAAGCCCGTTCCGACGCGGTGAGGAAAAGCGCGATGGGCGAGCCATTGCGCATTCGGACGGCAACCAAAGCCGACCTTCCCGCCCTGATCGACCTTTACCGGCACCTCATCGTCGCCGACACGCCTTGCACCGAGGATCGGGCACCGGTCATTTTCGAGCAATTCCTCCGCTACCCCGGCAGCGCTATTCTGCTGGGTGAATGCGGGCAAGACCTCGCCGCCAGTTGCACGCTGGTCGTCATTCCGAATTTGACGCGCGGCGGGAAACCCTACGCGCTGATCGAAAACGTCGTGACCCATGCCGACTTCCGAAATCGGGGATTCGGCAAGTCATTACTGCACGCAGCGACGGAGCACGCGTGGAAGGCCGGTTGCTATAAGGTGATGCTCATGACGGGATCGAAAAGAGCTTCGACCCTGGCCTTCTATGAAGCGGCAGGCTTTGAACAGTCGAAGACAGGCTTCCAGATTCGCCGAACTGCGCCGAGAGAGGATTAGCCCCCCTTCACACGCACGTCATATCGGCCCTACACTTATCGCATCGCGGCGTGCGGCTCGATTCGTGCGCTCGCCTTGAGAACAAAAGAGCAAGTGCCTTCAGGAGAAAGTGCCTTCATAGCGTCGGGAACAGCGTAGCATCATCCAGCGTCTCATCGGGGGTATGCGTGACACTGCAATTCAGCCCTGCAAGACTTGTTGGCCCTGAAGGGCATGTCGGCCCTGCCAGATCTGCCGCGGCCGGCCCGCAGCATCCGGCCTCGCCCGAGGCCTGCCCCGCCCTCGTCCTCAACGCTGATTACCGCCCGCTCTCCTATTACCCGCTGTCGCTGTGGTCCTGGCAGGATACCGTGCGCGCCGTGTTCATGGACCGGGTGAACATCATCGCCGAATACGATCGTGCGGTGTCATCGCCTTCGTTCTCGATGCGGCTGCCGAGCGTCGTCTCGCTCAAGACCTACGTAAAGCCCGCGCGCACGCCTGCCTTCACGCGGTTCAACGTCTTCCTGCGCGATCGCTTCACCTGCCAGTATTGCGGCGCGCACGAGGAGCTGACCTTCGATCACGTCATCCCGCGTTCGAAGGGCGGCCTCACCACCTGGGAGAACGTCGTCGCCGCCTGCTCGCCCTGCAACCTGCGCAAGGCCGACCGCATGCCGCACGAAATCGACATGCTCCCCTTCCAGCCGCCTTTCGCCCCGAGCGTGCAGGACCTGCATCGCAACGGCCGGCTGTTCCCGCCGAATTACCTGCACGAAAGCTGGTTCGACTATCTCTACTGGGATTCGGAACTGGAGCCGTGAGGCCTCACCGGGTGGCGAACTTGCGCGCGGAAGCGAAATAGAACCCCGCGATCACCAGCGAGACCACCGCGTTCCACCCGGCGAAGGAGAGGCCGAGAATGCGCATCGGCGCCTCATTGCACAACACGACGCGCGCAGTGTTCAGCGACTTGCGGAAATCCTCGATGTTCACCGCACCGGTGTTGACCCGCCCGCCGCAATCTGCCGGGCCGGCCCAGAACTTCCACTCGACGCCGGCGTGATAGGCGCCAAGCCCGGCGGAGACGAGGAACAGCAGCCCGAGAAACCCCGCCGCCGCGATCACTGCCATCCGCGCTTCCGGCTGACGCATCCGGACAAAGCCCGTCACCACGATCGGCAACGCGAGATAATACGGCCAGCGCTCGATGAGGCAGAGCTTGCAGGGCACGTAGCCGAGCCCCAGTTCGGAGAACCATGCCCCGGCGATCGTCGCCGCCGCGAGCACCGTCGCGAGGATGAACAAGCCGATGGCACTGTCGAGAATCCGCGTCATATCGCCTCAGAACAGGAATTTCGCCACGACGAACCCGCCGATGATCGCAACAAGCGTCACGATTCCGACCAAAGTGAGGTTGTTTTCGATGAAACGGCGCAAGGGCACGCCGAAGCGGTTCATGATGCCAGCCACGACGAAGAACCGCGCCCCGCGCGTCAGTAGCGAGAGCAGCACGAACAGCGGCAGGTTATAGCCGGCGAGCCCGCTCGCGATCGTCACGAGCTTGAACGGGATCGGCGTGAACCCCTTGATCAGAATGATCCAGTGCCCGTGCTTCTGATAGAGCTCGCGGAACGCTTCCATCTTGTCGCCGTAGCCGTAGAATTTAATCAGCCACGCACCGAGCGTATCGTAGAGCAGCGCCCCGATCGCATAGCCGAGCAGCCCGCCGAGTACGGAGGTGATCGTGCAGATGAGGGCATAGCGCCAAGCCTTTTCGGGCTTGGCCATCGCCATCGGGATCAGCATCACATCCGGCGGGATGGGGAAGAACGAGCTTTCAGCGAAGGATACCGCGCCAAGCGCCTGCGGCGCCCTTGGCGAGCGGGAAAGCGAAATCGTCCAGTCGTAGAGTGCTTTGAACATGCGAGCCGGATTAACGGTCCGGCCGGGGAATGTCCATCGGCGGATGCGGCGCGCGACATCACGTCCCGTTGACGAGCGGCCGTTGACCCGCGCCAAATCGCCGTGTTAGGCGAAAGGCCTCATCGGGCTCCCCGATGCCCCTGTGGCGGAACTGGTAGACGCGACCGACTCAAAATCGGTTTCCGCAAGGAGTGCTGGTTCGATTCCGGCCAGGGGCACCATCGGTTTTATCTAATTATATCAATGACTTATTTGAATTGCATAGCCCCGAAATGTCCGGGACTTGGCGGTGATGGTCCCGAAAACACGTTCTCGCAGGGCTAGAAAATCGGCCGTTTTGGCCGCCAAATTCAGGGCCATTTCTGGGGCCCGAAGTCGGAATATGTCACTTTTTGTAGACAGAACCTGGTGAGAACGGGTTCGCACTTCAACAGAACGGTTCGCAGGAATTGGAGATATCTGCAGGAGCTAAACAACCATGCAGGATCCCGGCGGTGCTGTTCGTTTTTCGACGATAGACGCGTATCGATACGGGGGCACGGCAAGGCTTGGAAGAAGCGCGCAACGCAAAGTCCTTGTCCGCCATACGGTAAGATTGCGCGATGCCGACCACCGTGAGATGACGTGGTCACGGATCACCGAAAAGCCTGCGGAGAGTTGCGAGACCATGAAATTTTCCCGTCGCGACGTTGTTGCCGGGCTGGGCGCATTGGCTATTTCGGCAAAGGCCGGCAGCGCGCAAACCCAGCAGCGCATCATCATGAATGATGCCAGTCGCCTCAACCCCACGCCGCTTTTTCGGCATTGGCATGTCCGTTCCGGCGAGGCTGATTTCATCGCTGCGCTCAGGCGAGAGCTGAAGGATGCTGCGGCAGCGCGCCGCGCCGTCGCGATCGGTGCCGCGCGCCATTCGATGGGCGGGCAATCGCTGATCCGCAATGGCGTGGCAATGACTTTCGATATTGATCAATGCGAACTCGATCACACCGCCAAGACCTACCGCGTCCATGCCGGCACGCGCTGGCATCAGGTAATCGCGCATCTCGACCCGGCGGGTTTTTCGCCGGCGGTGATGCAATCGAACAGCGATTTCGGGGTCGGGGCGACCTTTTCGGTCAACGCTCATGGCTGGCCAACGCCCTATGGCCCTTTCGGCTCCACGGCCCGGTCGATCCGACTCATGCTGGCGGATGGCTCGATCGTCACTTGCTCGCGCACCGAGAATGCCGAGCTTTTCGCCCTCGCCATGGGCGGTTACGGGCTGATCGGCGTGATCCTCGATCTCGAGGTCGAGATGGCGGAGAACATGCTTCTCAAGCCAAATCTGGAAGCCATGCCGGCGGGGGATTTCGCGAAACGCTTTATCACCGCCGCCAACGACCCGGCCGTGCCGATGATCTATGGTCGGCTGAATGTCGAGCGGGAAAAATTCTTCTCGGAAGCCTTGCTCGTATCATGGCGGAAGGAGCCGACGCCGGCTGCCGGTTTGCCACCGCCAGCGCGCAGCGGCGCGCTGACGGGCATTTCGCGCCAAATCTACCGTGTGCAGGTCGGCCGCGAATGGGGCAAGAGCCTGCGCTGGTTTGTCGAGCGCTCGCTTGCCCCGATGTTGTCCGATGGCGTCGCGACCCGCAACCGGCTGATGAACGAGCCGGTGCTCAATCTCGAGAACCGAGACCGCCAGCGCACGGATATCCTGCACGAGTATTTCGTGAGTCCCGAGCGCTTCAACGACTTCCTGGAAGGATGCCAGCGCATCATTCCCAAGGCCTCGGCGGAGTTTCTCAATGTCACGCTGCGGCACGTGAAACGTGATCCCACCAGCGTCCTGTCCTTCGCCACGACCGACAGGATCGCGGCGGTGATGTCGTTTTCGCAGAAGGTCAATCCCAATGGCGAGACCGATATGATCCGGGTCACCGAGGAATTAATCGACCTCGTCGGTTCGATCGGCGGGAGCTTCTATCTGCCCTATCGGCTTCATGCCCGGCCAGACCAACTCGCCCGGATCTACCCGGAGGCGCAGCGTTTCGCCGAGCGCAAGCGGCATTATGATCCCGGGCTTCTGTTCCAGAACACGATGTGGAACACCTATTTCAACGCGTAAGAAGGAGCCCACCGATGCTGCTGCGCTGGATCTGTGCCGGTTATTGCCTCGCGCTGCTTTTCGCCGGGCTGCTCAATTACATTCCCGGCCTGACGGATGCGCAGGGCCGCGCGTTCGGGATTTTCGCGCTCGATATCTATGACGACATGCTCCATTGGGCCTCCGCCGCCTGGGCCGGCACCGCAGCTCTTGTCTCGAAGCGCGCGAGCGAGATCTTCCTCAAGGTTTTCGGCACGCTTTATCTTGCCGATGGCGCATTAGGGCTTGCCACCGGCTCCGGCTATCTCGATCTCGGCATCCTGATCTACGGTGTGCAAGCCTTGCCTTTCACCTTCAAGATACTCGCCAATCTCCCGCATATCGCACTCGGAGGTTTCGCGGTTTTTGCCGGCATGTTCTTCATGCGCAGGCCAGAGGCGGTATAAATGGGGGCCATGCGGCGCCTTCTCAAATGGCTTGGCCTTGCGGCGGGTTTGATGCTGCTCGCTGCGGCCATGCCCATTGCCTACATCGAGACGCAGTGTTTCGACAGCCTGCCCAAGGAGGCGTCCAACTATCGTCCGATCCTGCCGCTGGAGGAGCGACGCGCGCTGGCCGATACCTTCCTGACCTATCCGGAATGGTCGATCGTTCATGCCTATGAGGACCTCGCTGTGGTCGCCCGCAGAAGCGGCGAACACGCTTTTGCCTATACCGGCGCCATCAGAGGTTATTGGACGAACCTCTGCTCGCTCGCGGCGAAAGCTTCCGCCAAGGGACCGGTTGCGATTGATGTCAAGGCGATGCTCTATATCATCGGTGTCAGTTTCTCGGTCGAATTGGGCATCAAGGGCCTTTACGAGACGACGTTCGGCCGTCTGGCATGGATGGCGGCGGGCGATAGCGCGACAGCGGAGGATCGTTTCGCGCATGATCTCGCGGAAGATTATGCCGCTTTCCTGCGCCAGACGCCCTGGTACGAATATCCTTTCGGCAAAAGGCTGGTGGAGTTCTGGCGGGACGTGCCGCTGACCTCGCGGGCCATAATCCGCGCGCTCGAGAGGCGCTTCGCGCTCAGCCTCGAATGGGGAATGAAATCACTCTATGCCCGCCTGATGGCATTGGCTGCCGATCTTGCCCCGGCGAAGCTGACCCTGCGCTGCGTCATCTCCGCGCTCGATGACAGTGAGGTCGCATCCGGCGGCCCGATCCGCCTGATCGAGCGCCGCGCGGATGGTTCCGTCATCATCGAGACGCCGCGCTACCGCGCCTTCACCGCGATCCTGCTCGACCAGCTGAACAAGGGCCGGCACATCATCGAGATCGCTGGCAATGACCACATCTTCGTGACCGTGATCGTGCCGGAAGGCTGGGCCAAGCCGCTCGTCGACGCGGAAGCCCTGTTTGCCGTTCCGGTCCAAGCACGCCCGGGCTGGGCGCGGCGCGGCCTCTATCTTCCGGTTGCGCGGCTCGGCGGACTGGTTCGCGATGTCCGCGCGGCGGGCGGCAGTTTCGAGCATGCCTATGATTATTGACGCGGGTCATGTGGGTTGGCATGTGCTTCTGCGTGCTGCCGGAACGGCGCTCGTGCTCTGGTTCGGCGCACTTCTCGTGCTGCCATTCGCTTCGGAAGCCTCGCGAAACGTGACGCTTTTCGCGATCAGCGAGGCCGACGCTCTTAGGGCCATCGCAAGCGCGGATGTCGATATTCTCGGTGGAAGCGGGCGCGTCTTCCGGTTGCGGGGTCGCACGCCCGGCTTCGCATCAAGGCTTTATGCCTCCGGTCGCGTTGTCATCCTCGCCGGCAATAGTGGGGGGTGCGGGATTGCGCGGCAGCGCTGACGCCTAATTCCTTCGACGGATTCCAGCGCTGCATGACGACGGGCCAAGATGAATTGGAATGATTCACTGGGCGTGAGACCGAGCACAGATTGTGTGTGGCGGCGCCTATGATCGGCCGCCGGTCTGTTGAATTGCGGACCTGTTCTCACAAGGTTCAGCCCGAAAAAAAGTGACATATTCCGACTATGGGGCTGTCCGTCGTCAGGCCGAATGGGACAAGAGGAGCGTTTCAGTAAGGGAGGCTCTGCTCCATCTGGATTGAAGGTTATGCCGCGCTTCGCTGATGCTGCAAGCCGCGATTGGCGATGGAGAGATCGAGATTGGGAGGGTTTGAGAGCAATGCCAGCGGCTCAGGGCTTCTTTGTCGCTTCAGCCAGTTGCGCCTCCAGCTCGGTAATGCGGGCATCGCGCTCGGCGAGGGCGCGGGCGACATCCTCCGCTTCAAAGCGCTGGGGAATATGTTGCGGGCAATTCGCATCCCAGGCCGCAACGCTGAAAACCAGCACCTGCTCGGGTCGTGCTGCATAATGCGCTGGCATCAGACGTTCGACGACAGCAGGGCTTTCCTCCATCACACGGGCTGTGCCCCAGATCTTGATCCGCCGGCGGTGTGCATAATCCATCAGGAAGATGAAGGCCTTCGCATTCTCCTCCAGATTGCCCTGCGTGATGAACTGCCGGTTTCCCTTGAAGTCCGCGAGCGCCAGTGTCGTCTCGTTGAGGACATGGAGGAAACCCGGCGGACCGCCGCGATGCTGGATATAGGGCTGCCCCTCGGCATTCGCGGTGGCAAGGTAGAAGCTTCGCACGGTACCAATGAAGCTTTCCAGATCAGGCGTGATGGTCGTCTGCCAGCCTCCCCGCGCTTCCATCTGTTCGTAGCCATGGCGCGAGCCCTTGCGCTGCTGGATCGCCTTGACGGTTTGCGAAAAGGCGATATCGCTTGATGGTTTCTGGCTCATGGCACTCTCCTGAAAAACCCGAAAGTTGTCGCCACACTGGGCCCCGGTTGCTCGCGCTGCGAGGCCATGACCGCAGCCGTTGAGGCCGAGGTAGCCTCGAGCGCGGCGGGCCCCGCCGCAGTCAGGCGAAGGAGGTCCGGCACGGCGCTGCCCTGCTTCTTCACGGCACCGAGCAGGAACTGGGCAGCGGATTGCGCGGCGTCAATGAAGGCGGGATTCGGGACATGGTGCGCTCCTCCTTCGAGGCACGACGGGCGCGTGCTTCACGAAACGGAAGATGGCCGCTCTCATCGAAAATGATAATATAAGAAATTAGACCATCATTATTGCATAAATCGGGATAATAATATGGATCGCTTCGACGCTATCGGCGCCTTTGTCGCTGTGGCCGATCATAAGGGCTTCGCGCCGGCGGCCCGCAAGCTCGGCCTCTCGACCTCTGCGATCACCCGGCATGTCTCGGCGCTGGAAGAACGCCTCGGGGTCCGTCTCCTCAACAGGACGACACGCGCCGTGAGCCTGACGGATGCGGGGCAGCGCTTTCTCGAGCGCAGCCGCCGCATTCTTGCTGACCTCGATGAGGCCGAACAAATGGCCGAGAGCGAGCGTGGCGAGCCCATGGGGCGCTTCGTGATTTCCGCGCCCCTGGTCTTCGGGCGGTTGCATGTCGCGCCGTTGATCTGCGAGTTCATGAACCTTCATTGCAAGCTTCGCGCCGAACTTCTTCTGTCGGACCGGATGGTCAACCTGGTGGAGGATGGCGTGGATGTTGCGATCCGTATCGGCCATCTCACCGATTCTGGCGACATCGCCCGCAAAGCCGGTGCCGTCCGCCGCGTGCTCGTGGCTGCGCCGGCTTACCTTGCAGAGGCAGGCACGCCGGATTCACCCGAAGCGCTGCAGGATCATCAGCTGATCGCCTTCACCCCGCTCACAGCCCCGCAGGTCTGGCAGTTTCAGCGACAGGGCGAAATCCTCGAGATCGAAACAAGCCCCAGTTACGTGACGAACAGCGCGGACGCCGCCATCTGGCATGCCGCGCAAGGCGGCGGAATCACGATGGCGCTGTCGTATCAGGTCGTGGATCACGTGCGCGACGGACGGCTCAAACTCCTGCTGCCAGCCTTCGAGCCTGCGCCGTATCCGGTGCACTTCGTCTACCCGAGTTCGAGACTGCTTTCGCTCAAGGTCCGGGCCTTTCTGGCGCATACCATTGCCACCCGGGACTGGAATTTTCTCAGTCTTCAGGAATAAATTCGTCGCTCCGGTTGCCCACCCCATTGCCCCCCATGACGGGGAAGAGCCTCAAAACCGACGTCAATACGAAAAACGCCGGCGCTGAAAGCCGAACGTCTGACCTCGTTCGATCGCGGTGGAATTCGCGGACCCTCCGCAAGGTGCCGATCGCGCAGAGCTTGATCGCCATGGCTGCGGACAGGGGCGATCGGGAAAGGCAGCGAAGCGGCATTGCCGATGCCGAAGGCCACCCGCTCGACCGAACCGACCCGGTTGAGGTCCCGGCCCTTATCCTTCGTCGGACTTCTTCTCAATGACGCCGATACGCCGGATCAACTGAAAGACTTCGTCCGCCGGAACGGGCATGCTGAAGATCTTGCCCTGAACCTCCGAGCAGCCCTCACCGGCGATGTATTCGAGCTGGTCGGTGGTCTCGACCCCCTCGACCGTCGTGCGAAGCCCGAACTGGCGCGACAGGCCGGCGATCGCGTCGATAATCGCCCGGCTCTCGCTGCTGGTGGGAATATCCTTCACGAACGAGCGGTCGATCTTGATCTTGTCGAAGGAGAAGCTGCGAAGATAGTCGAGGCTCGAATAGCCCGTTCCGAAGTCGTCCATCGAAATACGAACGCCCAGCGCGCGGATTTGCTTGATGATCTCAAGGTTTTGCGCGCTTCGCTCAAGCAGCGTGGATTCGGTGATCTCGACCTCGAAACGGCGCGGCGAAAGGCCGGATGCGGCGAGGGCATTGGTGATGGTGGCGACAACGTTGCCCTTGGCGAATTGCACCGGAGAGAGATTGACGGCAACGCTGAGACTTTCCGGCCAGGTCGCCGCCTGCGTGCAGGCTTCGCGGATCACCCATTCGCCCAAGGGAACGATGAGACCGTTCTCTTCTGCAATCGGAATGAATTCCACCGGCGAAATCAGCCCGCGCGTCGGGTGCTCCCAGCGAACCAGCGTCTCGAAACTCGCGATCCGCCGCGACCGAAGGTGGACGATGGGCTGGAAATAGGTCCTGAATTCACCGACCTCCGGCCCCTGCCCCGTCGAAACTGCCGCGCTGCGTCAGGCCAGCCTGGGAGCGCGCTTCGAACCGCCCGATGGCGTCGCATCGAAGCCGGATGTTTCTTCATCATCCGCTCCAGCGAGCGCCAGCAGGGCCTGTTCGCCGCGCGACGCGAAATGCACGGCACGTGACCCCGCTTCCCGCCGGCACCAGCCGCGCTCGGTTGCCAGCCGCGCGATCGCAGCGCCGAGACTGCCCGCGAGATGCGGCTGGCGTTCCGACCAATCGAGACAGGCCCGACAGAGCGGCCGCGGCTTCCCTTCCAGCGCCGCGACGTCGATCCCTTCGGCCAGAAAGCGCGTACGCCCTGCCGCCGAGAGGCCGATCCCCTCCTGCTTCGCGATCAGCAGACCGCTTTCGACCAGTCGCGTGAACAGCGCGGTCGCCAGAGCGCCGGCAAGATGGTCGTAGCACAAGCGTGCCCTCCGCATCGCGGCGTCACGCGGGCCGGGGCGCGTGCGCCGCAGCCCTACACGGACGGCGAGCCCCATCAGCGCCTCCACCGCCTCGGCCACGTCGGGGCCGGCAAGATTGTAGTAGCGGCGGCGCCCCTGAACGAGAACGACCAGCAAGCCCGCATCGAGCAACTTGCCCAGATGCCCGGAGGCGGTCGAGGCCGAAATACCCGCTTCGGCAGCGCATTCGCCGGCCGTCAGGGCTTTTCCGCTCATCAGCGCCGCGAGAATATTGGCGCGCGCGGGATCGCCGATAAGCGAGGCGAGCGAAGCAATGTCAGGGCCGTTTCTCATGACGATCACTCTATCCCAATCCGCACGGCGATGTTTCATTCTTCGCCGAAACATCGCCAGCATGATCGCCGGTAGAGAAGGCTTCCCGAGAGAGGAGAACTGCCATGATCACGTGCTTCATTCGCTATGATCTCGAACCCTTCCGCCAGGCCGAATTCGCCACCTATGCCCGCATGTGGGGGCAGGCGATTCCGGCTTGCGGCGCCGACCTTGTCGGGTATTTCGGCCCGCACGAAGGTTCGCTGACGACCGCCTATGGCGTCTACACGCTGGAAAGCCTCGCCGCCTACGAGGCCTATCGCGCCCGCCTGAAAGCCAGCAACGCAGGCCGCGAGGCCTTCGAATTCGCCCGCAAGGAGGGCTTCATCCGGCGCGAGGACCGCATTTTCCTCACGAAGCTCTCCGAGCCGCATGCCGGGCTGGTCCGGGCATGATTGCGGTGATCTTCGAGGTCTGGCCGGCGGAGGGCGAACGGGGCACCTATCTCGACCTCGCCGCCGCCTTGCGCGAGGAACTCGTCCAGATCGACGGGTTCCTTTCGATCGAGCGGTTCCAGTCGCTCTCCGAACCCGGCAAGCTCCTTTCGTTGTCTTTCTGGCGAGACGAAGCGGCGGTGGCAAAGTGGCGCAACTCGCCCGCGCACCGTGCCACGCAAGGCAAGGGCCGGAACGGCGTATTCCGGGATTACCGGCTGCGCGTGTCTCATGTCGTCCGGGATTATGGTCTCCAAGAGCGCGCGCAGGCCCCCTCGGACAGTCGTCTCGCGCATGCCGCCCCCGACCCGACATCGGATCAGCATCCGCAACGGCCGGAGCGGTAAAAATTCAGGAACGTGGACGACCGCCGTGCCTCCCGCGTGAGAACGTGATCGTGAAGGCCAAGACCATCAGCGCCGCGGCAACCAGAAATGTCGCGCTCATGCCCGCGGCGAGTTCCGCGCGACCGGCGACGGCGATATCCGAGGCGCCCGAGGCTCGCGTGAACACCGCGCCCATCAACGAGGCGCCTGTCAGCAACCCGAGATTTCGCGACAGAGCGAGCAGACCGGAGATCACGCCACGCTGCTCCGCGCCCGCCCCCGCCATCACCAGCGTGTTGTTCGCCGCCTGAAAGAGCTGGTAGCCCGGCGTGAGGACGACCATCGCGCCAAGATAGCCGGCGACGCCAAAGCGCCCCGGCAGGATCGCGAGGCCGAAGGCACCCAGCGCCATCGTGGCAAGCCCGAGCCGCACGACGCTCGCCGCGCCGAAACGGTCAACGACGCCACCGGCGGGAACGCCGCTGACCATGGAAACCAGCGGCCCCACCGCCATGACCGCGCCGACCTCGGCGACGCTCAACCCCAGAGACCGCGAGAGATAGAAAGGGCCGACGACGAAGGTCGTCATCATCACCGCGCCGACCAGCGCGCCCGTCGCGAGACCGGAAGCGAGAACGGAATCGCTGAGTGCCTCGATCCGGATCAGCGGAAAAGGCGCCCTCTTCTCGACCGCGACGAAGGCGATGCCTGCCCCGAGCGCGCCGACGAGCAGGGCGATATTCAGGCTGCCGAGGCGCCCGCCCTCGATCGTCATCGCCAGCGCATAGGCGCCGAGCGCGAGCCCGAGCAGCGACGTGCCGGCGATGTCAAGCCCGCCCTTCGTTCCCGGCTCCGAGGCATCCTCCGGCAGAAGGCGGCGGGCGAGAAGGAAGTTCAGGCCGGCGAGCGGGATCATGATCAGGAAGATCGCGCGCCAGCCGAACGCGCCGATCAGGGCCCCGCCGAGCGAGGGCCCGAGCGCTGTGCCGATGGCCGACATCGTTCCAAGCAACCCCATCGCCCGACCGATCCGGTCATCGGGCACCGTATCGCGCACCAGCGCGACCGTCAGCGCCATCAGGATCGCCGCGCCAACGCCCTGCACAGCGCGCGAGAGGAGCAGCACCCGAAGATCTCCCGCGAGCGCGCAAAGAAGCGAGGCAAGGCCGAACAGCGCGATGCCGCCGAGAAGCACACGCCGATGCCCGATCCGGTCGCCGAGCCGCCCCAAAGCCACAATCGTTACCGTGCTTGCAAGAAGATAGGCGATGACCACCCATTGCACGGTGGGGAAAGGCGCGGAAAACGCCAGGGCCAGCGCCGGCAGGGCGACATTGGCGATGCTGATGCCGAGCGACGCAAGCAGCATCGACAGGGCGAGCGCAGCCAGCGCGCCCCTTGCAGAAACGGTTGCGGGAGATGATTTGCCGGGGCCGGCCATGGCTTTGCCTCTTGTCCTTGAAGGTGTCGAGGGGCAGGATGCCACTTCAAGTGAAGTTGAGGTCAAGCATGAAATGGCTCGATATCGGCGAGGTCGCGAAGCGGTCTGGAGTCCGGCCGTCCACCCTGCGCTTTTATGAGGAGGCAGGCCTGATCCGGTGTTCCGGCCGGCATGGTCTTCGCCGGCAATACGAGCCCGAAACGCTGCTTCAGCTTTCGCTGATCGCGCTGGGGAAATCGGCGGGGTTCTCGCTCGCGGACATCGCCCGCATGTTCGGCCGGGACGGCGCGTTTGACCTGTCGCGCGAGACGCTGCGAAACAGGGCGGCGGAGGTGGAAAGGCAGATCCGCAAGCTCTCGGCCCTCAAGAAGGCGCTCGACCACGCGGCGGAATGCCCCGCGCCCTCCCACCTCGAATGCCCGACATTCCAGCGGCTGCTCAAGGTCGCTCCGCGGTTAAGGGACAAGTCGGAGGCGTAAGGACTTCGATTTCCCTCCCCTGCTCGGTCAGCGCCCGAACCCCGCCGTTCGCGGCAACCATGTCGCCAGATCGGGAAAGGCGATGAGAATCCCGATGCCGATCAGCATCAGCAGCACATAGGGTGCAGCGCCGCGAACCACCTCGGAAAGGGGGGCATTGGAAATGCCCTTGATTACGAAGAGGTTCATGCCGACGGGAGGCGTGATCATCGCCAGTTCGAGGTTGATCATCAGCAAAACGCCATACCAAACCGGATCGATCTTCATCGCGATCATGGTGGGCAGCAGGACCGGGGTCGTGATCAGGATGATCGCGATCGATTCAAGGAACATGCCGAGGACGAAGATCAGCGCCATGACCGCAACGATGAAGCCGAGCGGCGAGAGGCCCAGATGCGTCACCGCTTCGGTCACGCCGAGCGGCAGGCGGATGATCGTGATGGCATGACCGAAAATGGCGGCCCCGCCGATGATGAGAAACACCATCATCGAGGTGCGCATGGTCGAATGCGCGCAGTCGTAAAGGTCGCGCAGGCCGAAGTTCCGATAGACGAGGAACGCCACGGCCAAGGCATAGACTGAACCGATCGCCGCCGCCTCGGTCGCGGTGAAAAGCCCCGTGTAGATGCCGCCCATGACGACCGGCGGCGCCAGCAGGGCCCAGATGGACCGCCAGAAAGCCGCCCGCACCTTGGGCCAGCCGGCCCATTCCGGCCGCTCGTCGGAATGCCGGAACCTGGCCTCGCCCACGCAATAGAGCGCAAAGATCGCGGCCAGCATCAGCCCCGGCACGATACCGGCTAGGAAAAGCGCACCGATCGAGGCTTCCGACACCACGGCGTAGAGGATCATCGGCCCCGAAGGCGGAATGAGGATACCGAGCGTGCCCCCTGCCGCCACGACGCCGAGCGCGCTGCGCTCCGGATAGCCGAAGCGCTTCATCTGCGGGATCGCCGCCGTGCCGATCGAAAGCGCGGTCGCGACCGAGGAACCGGAGATCGCTGCGAACAGGGTGCAGGCCGCTACGGTCGCGACGCCGAGGCCGCCACGCAGATGGCCGATCATCACATGCGCCATCTCGTAAAGGTCATCGATCACCTTGGCGCGGATCATCACATGCGCCATGAACACGAACAGCGGGATCGTGGTCAGCACCGGGCTGTTGACGTGGCTGTAGAACGTCTCGGCCAGGCTGGAAACATTGCCTTCGAAGATCGTCAGAATGGCGATGCCGGTCAGGCCGAGCGCCGCGAAGATCGGCATGCCGGACATCAGCAGGGCGAGCAGCCCGGCAAACACGAGGAACAGCGTCATGCGCGATCCTCCTGCCGATGGTCCGCGCGATGTACCGGCGGACGGGCCAGCACGAACCGGACCAGCGCCGAAAGAGCGAGGAGCGCGGAACCGATCACGAGCGGCACGTAAGGAATCCAGGATGGCAGCTCGAGCCGATCGTTCGAGTAGGCGCCGAAATCATAGGCGAAGCGCGCCTGCCCCCACGCGCTCCAACCCAGCAAGGCCGCGAAGATGAAGACCGCGAGATCGGACCATCGTCCGACCCATTTCCGGCCTTTCGGCCCCAAATGACCGGGAACGAGGTCGATCGCGATGTGGTCGCCGCGCCGGAAGGCCGCCGCCGCACCGAGGGCGACGAACGCGACGAGCAGATAGCCCGACAGGTCTTCGGCCCACGCAACCGGCACACCAAGGAAATAGCGTTGTGCCACGCCGTAGGTGATCAGCCCCAGAATGATCAGGACGAGCAGTGCGGCGAGGGCGCCGCCGACCTCCGCAAGCCCGTCGATCAGACGGCGCGGGCTGATGGCGGAATTGCTGGTGGCGGAATCCTTGCCGCCACCGGCGTTTTCTTCGGAAATCATGACGCGCCCCGGCTCAGATTTTCGAGAGCAGTTCGAGCAGTTTCTTGCTGTCGGGGTCCTCGCCGAACTTGGCATCGAAAGCCGGGCGCATCACCTTGCGCAGCGCTTCGTTTTCCTCGGGCGTTGCGATGTGAACCTGAACGCCCTTTGCGCGAAGCTGGTCGGGCGCGGCGGCACCGGCCTTTTCCGAGGCCTCGACAGCCCAGATCGCGGCCTTCTTGCCGGCATTGGCCAGCGCCTCGCGCGCTTTCGGCGAAAGTCCGTCGTACCATTTCGGGTTGACATAGCCATGGAGGTAGGCGCTCAGCGCCGGCAGCACGGTGAAATGGTCCTGCACCTCGTAGTATTTGCGCGAAACCGCTGCGGCCGCATCGGTGATGGCGGCGTCGAGCACGCCGGTCGCCAGCCCCTGATAGACTTCCGAGCCGGGCATGGCCGAGGTCTTCGCGCCCATGGCGATCAGCCCGGCGTCGAATTGCGGGTTCAGCCCGCGAATCTTGATGCCGTTGAAATCCGCCGGAGCCTTGAGGAATTTGCCCTTGGTGGTGAAAACCGACGTATTCGTCTGGAACATCCACGCGATGTTGCGCACGCCCTTCTGGAGCAGTTTCTCCTCCAGGAACTTTGCCGCTTCGCTGTCCGGCCATTTGCGCCAGATGTTGAGGTCGCCGAAGGCGAAAGGCGCGACCGTCACGTTCATCAGCGGCAGCGTGCGCCCCCACTGGAAATTGAGCGAGAAGGCGCACTCGATGTCGCCCTTGGCGACGGCCGTGATGTTCTGGTTCGCCTTCATGAGGCTGTCCGCGCCGAAAACCTGCACGTCGAGTTCGCCGCCCGAGAGCGAGCGAACTTCCGCAGCCCATCGTTCGACCACCTTCGCGATATGGTGGGCGGGCGGCAGCTGGTGCGAGCAGCGCATCACGGTCGCGGCTTCGGCGCCGAGCGGCAGCGTGAAGAACGCCGCGGCAAAGGCATAACTCCGGAATTTCGCGAGATTTTTCATGGTTTCCTCCGTTTTGTACAGTTTGTTATTGGCCATCAAGTGGCACAGATCTCAGGCCGCGCACCTTCGCCAGCGGGTTTTCGGCAAACCCGCTCGCGAGAGCTGGCCGCGCAGCGGCTCGTCCGGCATCGCGCGCGCCAGAAGAGCGCGCGGCTCGGCGAGCCGCTCCAGCGCGATCCCGGTGTCGAAACCCATGCTTTCCGCAAGAAAGACCAGATCCTCGAACACGATATTCCCTGTGGCTCCCGGCGCGAAGGGGCAGCCACCAAGCCCGCCGAGCGAGGCGTCAAGCACGCGGATGCCGGCATCGAGCGCGGCGGCGGCATTGGCCAGCCCCAGACCGCGCGTGTCATGCAGATGGACGATCACCGGCACAGCGCCGGCCAGCTCCCGTGCCTTGGCCGAGAGGTCGCCGACCTGTCGCGGCCCGGCATAGCCGACGGTATCGGCCAGGCCGACTGCATCCGCCCCGCTCGCGAGACAAGCCTCGACGAGGCGCAGCACCTCGGTTTCGCTGACGTCGCCGGCGATCGAACAGCCGAAGGCCATCGAGATGCCGACATTGACGATGGCCTTGTGACCGGCGGCATCGCGCATCGCCACGATCTCGCGGACGAGCGAGAGGGCGTCGGTGCGCGACCGGCGCATGTTGGCCTGCGAATGTTCCTCGGTGGCCGAGACGACGCAGACGATCTCGTCGACATCCGTGGCGAGGGCATCGCCGCCGCCGCGTTCGTTCAGCGCCAGCGCGGCCGAGCGCGCGCCGGGCAGCGTAGCCGATACCGCGATCAGTTCGCGCAGATCGGCAAATTGCGGCATGCGGCTCGCCGGGAGGAACGAACCAAGTTCGAAATGCCGGACGCCGGCCGCATGCTCCGCGCGGAGCCACTCGATCTTGTCCGCCGTCGTGGGCCAGTTCTTCACCAGTTGCAGCCCGTCACGCAGGCCCACCTCGCGCAGGACGAGGCGATCCGCCGGGTAAAGCGCGCCGGACCTGCTCATGCCGCGCGCTCCTTCGCTGTGCCGCGCGCCGCCGCGATCGCCGCCGCGTCGAACCCCAGTGCGCCGAGCACCTGATCCGTATCCGCCCCCGTTTCCGGCACGTCGCCACCACCGGAGAGGATTTCGCCATCGACCGAAACCGGCAGCGACGGCGCCCGGAACATGCGCCCGTCCGGCAGGCGTGACGCAGCGAGCCCGCCGGGCCTGAGGACATGCGGATCGGCGTACATGTCGGAGGGTTTGGCGATCGGTGAGAAGGAAATCCCCTCCCGCACAAAAACCGCGACAAGTTCGTCGCTTTCGCGGGCGGCGATCTTTTCCGCAACCAGCGGGATCGTCCACGATCGCGCGTTGATCGTATCCATTTTTGTCTGAAGGCGCGGGTCGTCCTTCAGGTGGCCGAGCCCCAGCACATCGCACAGGCTCGCCCATTGCCCTTCGGTGACGGCGCTGACAAACAGCGGCTTTCCGTCCGCCGCCGTGAAGATATCGTAGACCGGCCAGGAGAAGGTGCGTTCCGGCATCGGCGGCGGGTTAACGCCCTCCAGCTCGAACTGCACCATGTGCTGCGCCACGAGCAGCAGGCAATTCTCGAAAAGCCCGATTCTCAGGTCCCTCCCCGTGCCAGTCCGCTCGCGCTCGCCGAGCGCCGCGACCACGGCCAGCGTGCCGAAGAGACCAGCCATGATGTCGTTCGCCGAGGAACCGACCCGCAGCGGGCGACCGGTCGGCCCGGTCATGTAGGCGAGGCCCGTCATCATCTGCACCACCTCGTCCATGGCGGTCCGGTCCTGATAGGGGCCGTTCAGGAAACCCTTGTGCGAGGCAAGGATGAGACGCGGATAGCGCTGGCGGAGTTCCGCGGGGTCCACGCCCATGCGGGCCAGCGATTCATCGCGGAAGTTGTCGACGAACACATCCGCGGTCGCGAGCAATGCATCGAGCGCGCGCTGCCCGGCCGGGCTCGCCGTATCGAGTTGCACCGATTTCTTGCCCCGGTTGAACAAGGGGAAGAACGGACTGCCCATGCCTGTCAGGTGCCGCGTCTTGTCGCCGACCGGAGGTTCGACCTTGATGACTTCCGCACCGAGAAACGCGAGGAACATGCCGCAGGACGGGCCCATGATCATGTGGCTCATCTCGACGACGCGCGTGCCTTCGAGCGGGCGGAAAGAGGCGGTCATGCTGCGCGTCTCGCATGGCAGGTTTCGATACCGGCCAGCTAAGCATTGCTTTCTCTTTCCAACAATTATAATATTTTGCAATCATATTTCTGGATTTTAGAAACTTATGGATGCTCGGCAGCTCCGCTATTTCGTCGCGATCTACGAGCAGCGGGCGCTTGCCCGCGCCGCGCGCGAGGTGCGCGTCGCGGTATCCGCGCTCAGCCATCATCTCACCAACCTTGAGGCGCGCCTCGGCTCTCCGCTCTTCACTCGCCGGGCGAAGGGACTGGAGCCCACCGCTGCGGGCGAAAGGCTCTACGCGCATGCGCGGACGATCCTGAAGGCCTTCGACACCGCCGAACGGGACATCCGCGATTCCAGCGGCGAGATCGCGGGGAAAGTATCGATCGGCATGGCTCATTCCGCCGTCAAAGCCATTGGCGTCGAGATGTTCCAGCGAGCAACGGCGGATTATCCGCGCCTTCGGCTCTCGCTCTCCGAAAGCCTGTCGGGGCCGATGCTGCTGCATCTTCTGGCCTCGGAAGTGGACCTCGCCCTGGTCTATAATCCGCCGGACGACGCGCGGCTCGCCACGATCCCGGTGCTGGACGAGCAGCTTTTCTGTGTGGGGCGGGCGGCGCTTCTCGGCAACACCGATGCGCCGATCGCTTTTGCCGATATCCTCGACCTGCCGATCATCATTCTGCGCCTGGGTTTATCGGCGCGTGCGCTTCTCGACAACGCCACGCTACTGAAACGGCTGGAGGCTGCGGCGCGCTTTGAGATGAACTCGGTTCACGCGATATCAGGTTCGCTCGTTGCGGGGCTTGGTTGCACAATCGGCACCCGTCACTTCTTTTCCGCCGAAATCGCGCGCGGCGAGATCCGGGCTCGTCCCATCGCCGAGCCGACGCTCCATCGCCGGCTCTATCTGTGCAAGATGGCCGACCAGCCGGCTTCCTTTGCCCGTGAAGCGGTTGAGCGGCTCCTGCTGGAACTGGTCGGGGATGCTGTGCGATCGGGAAACTGGGAGGCCGAACTCGTCTGACGGCCTGCCGAATACGACGTTCCCTTCAGGCTCCACGTTGCCCGGCGCCCGCCAGCGTCTCAACATCGGTGATCAGGGCGTGATGGTCGCCCAGCGCAGCGAGTTCCGCGCGATGGACAGCATCGGCTGGGATGTCGCCCCCCGGACCCGGCAGATCGCGGGTCGCGCAGGCATCCGAAACGACGGTGATCGCGTGCCCGAGATCAAGCGCCGCGCGCACGGTCGACGAGACGCAGTTATGCGTCATGAACCCCGCGATCACGAGCTTCCGGCCCGGCCCGCCGATACGGTCGGAGAGATCGGTGCCGGAAAACGCGTTCGGACGCGGCTTCTCCACAACGGCTTCGCCGTCCAGCGGCGCCAGGTCGGCGATGATCGCCCCGCTCGACGAGGTCCGGTCGAAAAGGCCGCCAGCCGCGCCCTTGTGCGCCACATGGATGATGCGGGCTCCGGCCGCCCGCGCGGCATCGAGGAGAAGGCACGCCCGCCCGACCGCCGCTTCCGCGCCGACAAGCGTCAACGGGCCGGACAGGTAGACATTCTGATAGTCGATCAGGATGAGCACGGCCTCCGCGAGGTTTGGGGGCGAGAGCTTGCGGCCAGAGAGATCGAAAAGCGTGAAGGCGGGCATGGCTGAACTCCGTTGAGAACTTGAGAACTGGCTTTCTGGAATAATCTCTGCGATTATGCAGAGAAATCCGCATTTTTCGGAGATGCACCTGCGTGAATGCAGATCACTGGAGCGAGCTGGAACTCGTCGGGCGGATCATCGATGGCGGGACGTTGAGCGCCGCAGCGCGCGCCATGGGCGTGGACCAGACAACCGTGGCCCGGCGACTCGCCGCCTTCGAACGCCGGATCGGTACGCGGCTGTTCGATCGCATCGAGGGCCGGCTGGTTCCCACGCCGGAACTCGCCGGCATCCAGGGGCGGTTGCGCCTGATCGCAGAAGAAGCCGCCGGTGCGCTGGCCGTCCTCAAGCGCTCCACCGCCGAGCTTCGCGGGCAGGTCCGCTTGACGAGCGTCGGCTTCGTGCTTTCCCGCATCCTCGCGCCGGCCCTTTCGGGGTTCGGTGCCCGCCACCCCGGCCTTTCGCTCGAACTGGTCGCGGACGACCAGTCCCTGAGCTTCGCCCGGCGCGAAACCGATATCGCGATCCGTTTCGGACGGAACGCCGAGGATTCGACGCGGATCAAGCATCTCGGCGCCCTGCCCTTCGGTCTTTTCCGGCCGAGCGGACCGCCTCTTGCCGATGACCTTCCTGTCGTGCGTTACGGCGAGGCGCTCGACCACCTCCCCGAGATGCAGGCGCTCGACGCCATCCGCCCCGGTGCCCGCGCCGTGCTGCGATCGAGCCGGATCGACATCCTGATCGAGGCTGCGCTGGCCATGGGCGCCGAGATCATGCTGCCCGAACTCATCGGCGCGAACGATCCGCGCTTCGTACGGATTCCCGGCGGCGAGGCCGAGAGGCCGCTCTACCTGCTCGTCCACCCCGAGCGCGCGCGCCTTCCGACGGTCGCCCGCGTTGCCGCCTGGGCGGAACAGGCCGTGCGCCAGCGGATAGGTCCGGCGCGGAAGCGCCAAGCTGAAAGAGACTTGCCCGCCTAGACCGGAAGGCCCGCGAAGAAGGTCACAAACTCGGCCTGATTGCGCGCGCCGGTCTTTTCCAGAAGCCGGGCGCGGTATTGCTCGACCGTCCGGTGCGAGAGCCCGAGCCCCCGGGCGATTTCCTTCGCGGTCTGTCCCTGGCAGGTTCGCATCGCGACATCGCGCTCGCGCGGGCTCAGGTCGATAACCGGGCGCTCGGCGGACATGTCGGCGAAAGTCCAGATCGCTCTGGCGAAGGGCTCGCCGGCCAGCAGCGAACGCCCATGGACGCGGCACCAGAACAACCCGCCATCGAGCCGCCGCATGATGCGCTCGTCGTTGTAGAGAGGGTTTTCCTGCATCCGCCGCAAGCCGGCGGCGCCGATACGCTCGTAGTCCTCCACGCTGGGGTAGAGCAACGCCATCGCCGTATCGGTCAGCTGCCCGGTCGAGGTCCGGAACATCCCGGCGAAGGCCGGATTGCAGGCACGGATGATGCGCTGCTCCGTGATGGCGATGCCGATCGGCGCGTGTTCGAAGGCAAGTTCCGCGAGTTCCATCCCGCCATTCTGCCAAGCGCTCCGGACAAGGCAAGATGACCGTATTTCTACGGAATGGCGTGCCCCTTGTTCCCGCGTTAGGGACGCGAAAAACCGGAGGGAACACCATGAACCTGGCTGAATGGCTGGAACGCTCGGCGCGGCGCGACAGCACGGCGCCGGCCCTGTTTCATGGCTCCAGGCAGGTGGCGGATTACGCCGCGTTCCGCGCACGCGCTTCCGCATTGGCGCGAAGCCTCGCAGCCTGCGGCATCGCGCCGGGCGACCGCATCGCGATTTTCATGAAGAACAGCCCCGAATACCTGATCGCGCTCTACGGCATCTGGTATGCCGGCGCGGCGGCGGTGCCGATCAACGCCAAGCTGCACGCCAAGGAAGCCGCATGGATCGTCGACAACAGCGGTGCGCGGCTCGCGTTCGTCACGGCAGACCCGGGATACGCTCTGGCGGACGTTTCCCCTGTCCGGATTGTCGATATCGAGGATCGGGCCTTTACCCAAATGACGACCGGCGCCGGCAAACCGCCGGTTTCGCGCCGCCCGGACGATCTCGCCTGGCTGTTCTACACCTCCGGCACGACCGGGCGTCCGAAAGGCGTCGAGATCACCCATGCCATGCTGGCGGTGATGTCGCTCGGCTACCCGCTCGACGTCGATCCGGTCTCCCCGGAGGATGCCGCCTTCTACGCCGCGCCGATGAGCCACGGCGCGGGGCTCTACGCGCCGATCCACGTGCGGATGGGCGCACGGCATATTTGCCCGGATTCCGGCGGGTTTGATGCCGCCGAGGTGCTGGAAGCCGGCCGCGAGCAGGGGCCGCTATCGATGTTCATGGCACCGACGATGGTGCGGCGGCTGACCGACGAGGCCAAGCATACGGGCGCCGACGGCGCCGGCATCAAGACGATCGTCTACGGCGGCGGGCCGATGTATCGCGCCGACATCGAGGAGGCCGTCGCACTGCTCGGACCGCGTTTCGTCCAGATCTACGGCCAGGGCGAATGCCCGATGGCGATCTCGTCCCTTTCACGCGCCGAGGTGGCGGACCGCAACCATCCGCGCTGGCGCGAACGGCTCGGCTCGGTCGGCCGCGCCCAGTCGGCGACGGAAATCGCCATCGTCGATGAGGAGGGCCGCCCCCTCCCCGCCGGAGCGACCGGCGAGATCGTGGTCCGGGGCGCCGCCGTTATGCCCGGATACTGGCAGAACCCGGAAGCCACAGCGAAAACGCTGAAAGACGGCTGGCTGATGACCGGCGACATGGGCAGCCTCGATGCCGACGGCTACCTGACGCTGCAGGACCGTTCCAAAGATGTGATCATTTCCGGCGGCAGCAACATCTACCCGCGCGAGATCGAGGATGTGCTGCTGACGCATCCGGACGTGCATGAATGCGCCGTCGTCGGCCGCCCGTCCGAGGAATGGGGGGAGGATGTCGTCGCTTTCGTCGTGCCGCACGCCGGCAAGCCGGTGGACGAAGCCGCGCTCGACGCGCTGTGCCTCAAGGAGATCGCGCGGTTCAAGCGGCCGAAGCTTTATCGCTTCGTCATCGGACTGCCCAAGAACAACTACGGCAAGGTTCTCAAGACCGAACTGCGCCGGATGCTGACGGAGGAAAAACCATGACGACCCTCAACGGAAAGACAGCACTGGTCACAGGCTCGGTCCAAGGCATCGGCCTCGAGATCGCGCGGGCGCTGGCCGGCGCGGGCGCGCGCGTCGCGGTGCATGGCCTCGCGACCGAGGCGGTTGCGCGGGAAGCCTGCGCGGCGATGCGCGCCGCCGGCGCTCCGGAAGCGCGCTTTTTCGGGCATGATCTGTCCGACCCTGTCGCGGCCGGGGATCTCGTCCGTGATGTCGAGCAGTGGCAACCGCTCGATATTCTCGTCAACAACGCCGGAATCCAGCAGACGGCGGCGCTGGCCGCGATGCCGCTCGAAGCCTTCCAGAAAATCCTCGCCATCAACCTGACCTCCGCCTTCGCGACCATGCAGGCAGCGATGCCCGGCATGGCAGCGCGCGGCTATGGCCGTGTCATCAACATCGCCTCGGTGCATGGGCTGGTCGCCTCGGTGCAGAAGGCCCCCTATGTCGCCTCCAAGTTCGGGCTGATCGGCCTCTCGCGCGTCGCGGCGCTGGAATACGCGGCCGCCGGCAGCAAGGAGAGCGGCGGCGTGACGGTGAACTGCCTCTGCCCCGGCTGGACGGAAACCGCGATCATCGAACCGCAGATCGCGGCGCGGGCCGCCGCGCTGGGCGGCGACCGGGCCGCCGGCGTCGCCGACCTCCTCTCCGAGAAGCAGCCGTCGCGGCGCACCTCGGACCCGGCGGAAATCGGCGCGCTCGCGCTCTGGCTCTGTGACCGCATCGCCCACAACGTGACCGGCACGGCGATCCCGATCGACGGCGGGTGGACGGCGCAATAACCTGCCTCTGCCGGCTCGTATCTGGCGGCTAGCGTTCGCGGACGGCGGCGCCGTCCTTCACCGCCGTCGGCGGGTAGAGAATGATCCGATCCCCGGCGGTGAGGCCTGCCGTGATCGTCGCCGATTTGCCCGAACGCAGGCCCGCCTCCACCTTGACGAGGCGCGCCTTGCCACCCTCGACGCGGAAGACATGCAGATCCCCGCCCTGCCGGAACAGGGCGCCGATCGGCACAATCAGTGCCTGCGGCAGTTCGTCGGCAACGATCGCGACCTCGACCCGGAACCCGTCCGACAGTCCGGCCCATTCCGCGCGCGGCGAGGTGATGTCGATCACCACCCAGACACGCTGCTCCTCGACGCCGAGCGCCGAAACCTTGGAAAAGGCCGAGGGTTCGATGCGCCGCACCCGGCCGCGCAAGGGTTTGCCGCCGCCCCAGCCGGTTATCGTCACTTCCGCGCCGGGCTTGATACGCACGGCCTCGGTCGTCAGCAGATCGACCGCGATTTCGAGATCGGACGGGTCGCCGATCTCGAGGATCGGCGTGCTGGCGGCCACCATCGCCTCGCTCTCCTGCAGCACCCGCAGGATGCGCCCCGCGACCGGCGAGCGGATGACGATCGCGTCGCCCTCCGTCTCGTTGCCGCGCGCGAGCGCCGCGCGCGCCTGCCCGAGCGCGTGGAACGCGACTTCGCGCCGCCGTTCCGAGACACCGACGTCGCGCTGCGCCGCCTCGTAGGCGTAGATGTCGCGGTCGAGCTGGGCCGCGCTCGCCGCTCCGGTGGTCGAAAGGCGGCGTGTGCGGTCGAGGTCGGCCCGCGCCTTGTCGAGCAGCACCTTGGCGCGCTCGAACGACAGCGTCGCCTCCTCCAGCGAAGCCTCCGCCGCGCCGACCTGCTCCTCCAGCCCCTTGCGCGCGGAAGCATCGAGCAGCGCCGGCAGCCCGGAACGCAGCCGCGCGACGATTTCCTCCTCCTTGACCGCATCGCCGGGACGCAGCGAGATCCGGATCAGCCGGCCCGGCAGTGGCGAGGAGACGGTGTAACGCTCCCGCACCCGCGCCTTGCCGTCTTCCTCGACCAGCGCGACGAACGGGCCCGAGGTCGCAAGCGCGGTTTCCACCAGCACGGCGCGCGGCGCGAAGGCCCAGTAGAGGAACCCCGCCGCGCCGGCGACGAACAGGAGAACGGTGAGAATTCGCCTTGCCGTCATGTTCTAGTCCCTCGTTTTCAGGACGCTGGTCAGTTCGATCGCATCGATCTGCCGTCGGATGCTGGCCGCGCTCAAAACGATCGCGACGAGCACGATCAGAACGGAGGCGCCCAGCGTGAACGGCGTCACCACCGCCGGCATCTGGAAGCTGTCGTTCTGCCGCAGGCCGAGCAGGAACACGATCAGCCAGCGAGAGAGAAGCATGCCGAGTGGCAGGGCAACGGCCGCCAGAATGGCAAGCTCCGCGAAGAGGATGCGCGAGACTTCGGCCCGCGTCAGCCCGAGAATGCGCAGGCCGGCCAGCTCCCAGGCATGTTCCTGAAGCGCAATGCGCGCCGCGTTGTAGATCAGCCCCGCCGCGATCAGCACACCGAAGCCGGCGAGGAAGGCGGAACTGACGAGAATCATGCCGGCAATGGTGTCGTTGAACGCCGCGAAGATCGTCTCGCGCGGCGTGAAGGCCTCGATTGCCGGGAAGTCCCGCAGGCGCTTCCAGACATCGTCGGCAAAAGAACTGTCGACCGAGAGAAGCAGCGCGTTGACGCTCGCCCCCTCCCGCAACAGGCGGTTGAGCGCGCCGATATCCATATAGGCGGTCAGGCCGAGAATATCGTCGGCAAGCGCGGTGACGCTCACCTCACGCGAGGGGCGCGCGCCTTCGAGGATCTCCGCCCGCAGGCTGTCCCCGACCGAGACGCCGAGCCGCGCGGCCAGCCGCCGCGAAAGCACCACGCCGTCCGCCGGCAGGGCAAGGGGTGCGAGGTCCGCGTCGCGCGGGACCAGCAGTTCGCTGCCCGGTTCGAGCCCCTGCACGGAACCGCGATAGGAGCGGTGACCGGCCCGGAACCGCACCGGCACGACCCGCTGCCCCTCGACGAAACGCACCCCCGGCAGCGCCGCGATCTCGCGGACAGCGCGCGAGGAAACGGCATGGTTGAGCACTACATCCGCATGGCTGCGGTTGATGCGGCCGAAATTGATATCGACCATCGCGCCGAGCGCATCCCACCAGAACACGCCGAGCGCGACGATCGGCACCGAGAGCGACAGGCCGAAAATCGTCAACGCGGAGCGGAGCGGCCGCCCCGCCAGCGCCCGGAACGCCATCAACTGGCGCGGCGCCGTGACGATCCGTGACACCAGCCGCCGGAGCAGTGTTCCGCCCTGCGAAATCGGGATTTCCGGCTTCATGGCGATGGCGGCCGGCTGCATCACCACATGGCGCACGGCGTTGAACACGCCGGCGATCGCCGCGGCGAAGGCGAGGCTTCCGGCAACGAGCGGCAGCCACGGCCGGAACGTATAGTTCCAGTCCGGAAACCGGAAGAACGGCCGGTAGAGATCGGTCATCGAGCGCCCGAGCCAGCCACCGAAAACCGCGCCGATCAGGACGCCGCAGGCCGTGATCAGCATCGCGAGCTTCAGATAGTGCCAGAAGATCGGCATGTTCGGGTAGCCGAGCGCCTTGAGCGTCGCGATCTGCTCACGCTGGGTGCCGATGAGGCGGGTCAGCGCGACGTTGAGCAGAAAACTGGCGATGCCGAGGAAGATCAGCGGCGCGATGATCGAGGTCACGCGCTGCTCGGCGATCTCGTCCTCGACGAAGCGGTGCGAGGGGTGAATGTCGCGCCCATAGGCGCCGAGGCCGCCATAAGGCTCGATCAATCGGTCGATCTCCGGGATCAGCCGGGTCTCGGAGGCACCCGGCGAGAGGCGGATCACCAGATCGTTGAACGCCCCCTTCATGTCGAAGGCCGCCGCCACCGCATCGGTTCCTGCCCAGATGATGACGTAGTTGCGGTTATCGGGCAGCGGCACGCCGCTGCGCGAGGCGAACACGAATTCCGGCGACATCGCCGTGCCGACGATGGTGAAGACCTGGCGACGCCCGTTGAGGAACACCTCGATGCGCTCGCCGAGCTGCACCGACCGCGCCTCGGCGTAACTCGTGTTGACGATCACCTCGTTCGGCCGCGCCGGGTCGATCCAGCGCCCGCTCATCAGCCGCAGACGGTTGAGCTGCGGCTGGTCGTGCGCGGGAATGGAGACGACGCGGCCGGCGACGGGAAAGCGGGAGTCGTCGCGATTGACCCGCACGTTCTGCGCGATGCGCGGCTCGACCGCCGCAACGCCGTCCAGCGCCGCGATCCGGTTCGCAAGCGGCAGCGGCGCACGCCGGACCTGCGCGAACACATCACCGAACCGCTCGGTTTCGTAGTGGAGCGCCTGCATCTCGACGAGCATCAGGTAATTCGACGTGCTCATCACGAACAACGCGACACCGGAGCCGATCAACAGCATGATCGCCAGCCCCTGCGCGCGCAGTTTCCAGAAGTCGCGGAACAGCTTGCGATCGAGCATCGTCACCAGACCAGCTCCCGCGCATCGAGCCGATGCGTGTTGGTCTCGCTGTCGATGATCCGCCCGTCGCGCATCCGCAGCACGCGATGCGCCATGCCGGAAATCGCCGAATTATGCGTGATGACGATGGTGGTGGTGCCAAGTTCGGCGTTGACCTTCTGGATCGCCGCCAGCACCACCCGCCCGGTATCGTAGTCGAGCGCGCCGGTCGGCTCGTCGCACAGGAGAATGTCCGGCAGCTTGACGATCGCCCGCGCCACCGCGACACGCTGCTGCTCGCCGCCGGAAAGCTGGGCCGGAAAATGATCGAGCCGGTGCGAAAGCCCGACAAGGTCCACCGCCTCTTCGGGCTTCATGGGCTTCGCCGCGATCTCGGCGACGAGTTGCACGTTCTCGCGCACGGTAAGACTGGGGATCAGATTGTAGAACTGGAACACGAAGCCGACGTGCTCGCGCCGGTAAAGCGTCAGCGCTTCCTCGCTCGCGCCGGTGAGTTGGTGGTCGCGATAGCGCGCATCGCCGGAGGTCGGCGCATCGAGGCCGCCGAGAATGTTGAGCAGCGTCGACTTGCCGGAACCGGACGGCCCGAGCAGCACGATGAATTCGCCGGCGCTGATATCGAGATCGACGTCACGCAAGGCATGAACGGCCGCCTCGCCGGAGCCATAGGTCTTCGTCAGGCCGCGGGCATGGAAAACCTGCTCGCCGGTCGCGCTGGAAAGGATCGGATGGCCGGCCCTGCCTGTCATTGCCTTTCCTTCTAATCCGGCGGAACACCCGGCCGAATGATCTCGAACAATCCGCCTGCCTCAAAGCGGGCCGGAGGCCAGCAAAGCTTCGACCTCGGCGCGCACGGGCGTTCCGCTCGCGCCGCCCGCGCGGGTGCATTTGATCGCCGCCGCCGCGTTCGCGAACCGGATCGCGGCAGAGACCGCCTGGCCCTCCCCCAGCGCCAGCGCGAAGGCGCCGTGCCAGACATCGCCCGCCCCGAGCGTATCGACCGCCGCGACCGGGAAGGCCGGCACGTGGCCCGATGTTTCCCCGTCGATGAAGCGAACGCCGTCCGCACCGTCGGTCACGGCCGCGAACCCCGAGCTTCGCGCCGCGAGCTTGCGCAGGCCGGTCGCGAGGTCCGCCTCACCGCTCCATTCGCGCAGCCCCTGCGCGGAAAATACCGGATGGGAGGCGAGCGCGATCAGGCCCGCATCGGCCGGCTTCCTGTCGCCGTCGAACACCGCCGGAAGGCCGCGTTGCCGGGCGAGACGAAAGACATGCGCGGCGCCGGTTTCCCACCGCGTATCGCCAAGCACGGCGGCGGTTTCCGCAGGCAGGGCGCGCGGCAGCCAATCGGGTAATTCGGGCATCGCCGGATCGAAATGGTTGATGATCGTCCGGCTGCCGTCCGGCTCGATGACGATGGCGGAGCGGGAGGTGAGCGTGCCCGCAACCATTGCCGAGCCGGAGAGATCGAGCCCTTCCGCCTCGAGGCGGCTTCGCAGCACACGACCGGCGTCGTCATCGCCGAATCGGGCGATGAGGCGGGCATCGCCCCCGAGCCGGACGATCGCGAGCGAGGCATTCGCCGCGTTGCCGCCAACGACGGTGGCAAGCGACGCCGCGCGGTGCTTCTCCCCCGGCCGGAGCCGGTCCGGGATCGCGTAAACTTCGTCGAGGACGACGATGCCGATCGAGACAATCGCGGTCATCGTCTCACTCCTGGAGCGCATTTCGTTCCGATGGAATCAGACACGGTGCTCTACTCTTTTGTTTCATCGCATTTTCTTCACGCGAACCGGTATCCCCTTCGCTTGAAAATGCTCTAGGGGGCCGTTGCCGGCACGCGCACGATGGTCCATCCGCCCTCCCAGAGACCACGCCTTGCGGCCTTGGCGCTTTCGAGCGCGGCCAGCAGCGCACTCTCGTTGCGGGTGGTCGGACGAGCCCAGCCGCCTTCCACCAGACGCAGCGCGAGGTCGACACCATCGACCGAGCAGTTCCATCGGCCGGTGCCGGGGTCGCGCGGTTTGCTCCCCGGCTTGCCGGAAACGAGTTGGCACATCGGCTCCTTGTCCCGGATCAGGCCGATCAGCGCCGCGCGCGATTGCAAGCCGCAGGCCCACAGCCTGTTGCCATCGCCGAGGCAGATCGCGGAAGCGGGCGGCCCCTCGATCCCGTCAAGCGCGAAGGCCCGTGTCTCGGTGGTGAAGACATCGGCCGCAATCGGCTCGAACGGTCCGGCGACGACAAGGCTCGGCCGGAAGCCGGACCGCATGCCGAAATCCCGGCCGGAATAGGGCGTCAGGCGCTCCGGAGCGGCATTCTCGACCACGGGCTCCACCACGGGGACGGAACGGGCAACCGGTGTGTCCGCTACCGGCTCCGGCCGCTCCCGAAGCCGCGCCGCGTAAAGCGAATAGGCGATCAGGCCGGCGACGGCGAGAAGCAGCGTGATCGCGCCCGTTTTTGCAAGGCTCCGCCATTGCGGCGCACCCGGCGCCGACGCCGGTCCGGGCAACGGAATATTGCCTCGGATATCGCGGATGTCCTCGCCCACAGGCACTCCGGCTTTCGATTGAGGTTGGAAAACGCCGCTGGCGGCCTGCGCGGAACTTAATGGTAGCCCGGAGCGGTCGCAACCCTGGGCGGCTGCAATCACGAATGCGGGGAGAAACCCGTCATCCGGCTTGCAACGGCGAAGCGTCCGGCAACAATGAAGCTGTGTCGAGGAAACATGACCCCGTGATCCAGCAGCCCTCCCCCACTCCGCCATTCCGCGTCTGGTCGCTGATCGTGACGATCTTCGGCGATATCGTCATGGACCGGGGAACACGCGCGGAACCGGAACCGGTCTGGATCGCGCCGCTGCTGGAGCTGCTTGCCCTGCTGGGCGTCGATGCCGCTGCCGCCCGCACCAATTTCTCGCGCCTAGTCGCCAACGGCACCCTTCTGCGCGACAAGGCCGGCCGCAACACCTTCTATCGCCTGAGCCCGGAAAGTCGCGACGACTTCCGAAAAGCAGCGTCGATCATCTATGGCCATGACCTTCCGCGCCACACCGGCGCCTTCAGGCTGGCCCTCATCGATCGGGCCCGGGATCGGGCGGCGGCGCGCGAACGGCTCGCCCGCGCCGGCTTCCGCTTCATCACGCCTGGCGCTGCGATCGCGCCCGAACGTGAGGCGGAGCGACCGCTCTCCCTGCCGGACGACGTGATTCCGGCAATGGCAGCGCCCTCGCAGGCCTTGGCCGAGGCCGCGCGCGAAGCCTGGCAACTCGCCACGCTCGCCGAGAACTATCGCTGGTTCGTCACCGAATTCGCCGACCTCGCACGGATGGATGCCGCAAGCGATCCCGCCGCCGCCATGGCGCGCCGCGTGCTGCTCGTCCACCATTTCCGCCGGCTGATTCTGCGCGATCCGCTGCTGACCGAGGACAACCTCCCGGTGGACTGGCCCGGCACCGAAGCCCGGCGCCTGTTCGATACCGGCATCGAACGCCTTGCCGAAGCGTCCGCGATCTGGCAGCGCGCGCACGGTCTCGCAACCTGATACCCCTCACGAACGGGTGATCACGATCCAATGCGCAACAATTTTTGTTGACACAAGTCAATTTTGTTTCAGAATACTGACAAACAGGCAGAGAGCCCGAGGGAGAAGCGCCGATGTATGCGCAGGCATTGGACCAGAAGGACCCCGACCAGAAGGGCAAGGGTCCAGCCGTCGCGGAAGACCCTGAGCGTCTCGCGCGCTTCGAGGCCCGTTGTGCGGCCGAGGAAAAGATCGAGCCGAAGGACTGGATGCCGGCAGGCTACCGTCGCACGCTGGTCCGCCAGATTTCGCAGCACGCCCATTCCGAGGTCATCGGCATGCAGCCGGAAGGCAACTGGGTGACGCGCGCGCCTTCCCTCAAGCGCAAGGCGGTGCTGCTCGCCAAGATCCAGGATGAGGGCGGCCACGGGCTCTACCTCTATTCCGCCGCCGAGACGCTCGGCGTCTCCCGCGAGGAACTTTACGAGCAGCTTCTTTCCGGCAAGGCGAAATATTCCTCGATCTTCAACTACCCGACCCTCACCTGGGCCGACATGGGCGCGATCGGCTGGCTGGTCGACGGCGCCGCGATCATGAACCAGATCGCGCTCTGCCGCTGCTCCTATGGGCCTTACGCCCGCGCGATGATCCGCATCTGCAAGGAGGAGAGCTTCCACCAGCGGCAGGGCTACGAGATCATGCTGACGCTGGCGAAAGGCACGCCGGCGCAGAAGGAAATGGCGCAGGATGCGCTGAACCGCTTCTGGTGGCCGTGCCTGATGATGTTCGGCCCGCCAGATACGGTTTCCGAGCATTCGTCGGAATCGATGCGCTGGAAGATCAAGCGCTTCTCGAACGACGCGCTGCGCCAGAAGTTCATCGACGCGACCGTGCCGCAGGGCCATTTCCTCGGCCTGACCTTCCCGGACCCGGACCTCAAGTTCAACGAGGCGACCGGCCATTGGGAAATCGGCGCGATCGATTGGGACGAGTTCAAGCGCGTGCTTTCGGGCGATGGCCCGTGCAACCGCCAGCGCATGCGCCACCGCCGTCAGGTCGAGGCCGACGGCGCCTGGGTGCGCGAGGCCGCCCGAGCCCATGCCGAAAAACGCGCGGCGCGCGAGGCCGCCGCTAAAATTGCCGCCGAATAAGGAAACGCGCCATGACCGAAGCCGCAATCCCTCTCTACGAGGTCTTCATCCGCGCGAAGGCGGGCCTCGCCCACAAGCATGCCGGCTCGCTTCACGCCCATGACGACGCGATGGCGCTGCAGATGGCGCGCGACGTCTACACCCGGCGCGGCGAAGGCGTCTCGATCTGGGTGGTGCGCTCCGATCTCATCGCCGCCTCCGACCCGACCGACAAGGACATGATGTTCGAACCGACGGCCTCGAAGATCTATCGCCACCCGACCTTCTACGAAGTGCCGGAAGAAGTGGGGAACATGTGATGGCCGGCAAGACGAACGAAGGAAACAACGATCTCGTCACCTACACGCTTCGTCTCGCGGATACGGCGTTGGTGCTCGGCCATCGCCTCTCGCAATGGAGCAGCTACGGCCCGACGATCGAGGAGGATATCGCGCTCTCCAACCTCGCGCTCGATCTCATCGGCCAGGCGCGGTTGCTTTACGACTACGCTGGCGCCGTCGAGAACAAGGGCCGCGACGAGGACGCTCTCGCCTACCTGCGCGACGAGCACGCCTATCTCAATCTGTTGATGGCCGAGCAGCCGAACGGCGATTTCGCCGTCACGATGGTCCGCCAGTTTCTCTATGCCGCCTTCATGCATCCCTACATGGAAGCGCTGATGCGCTCGAAGGATGAAACCCTCGCCGCCATCGCCGCCAAGGCCGAGAAGGAGCTGACCTATCACCTCCGCCATGCCGGCGAATGGGTGGTGCGGCTCGGCGACGGCACCGAGGAGAGCCATGCGCGGGCACAAGCCGCGCTCGACGACCTCGCGATCTTTGTCGGCGAGTTCTTCGTGACGGATGTCCTGGAAGACGCGATGATCGCTGCTGACATCGCGCCCGATCCGGCAACGATCCGGTCCCGCTTCGAGGCAACAGTCGATCGCGTGCTTGGCGAGGCGACCCTCTCCCGGCCGGTCTTCGCAGCGCATCACCTCGGCGGCAAGGCCGGGCGTCACACCGAATATCTCGGGCCGATGCTGGCGGAGATGCAGGTGCTGCATCGCGCCCACCCCGGCGCGGTCTGGTAAGCCATGCGTGCGGCAGCCGCCCTCTCGCCCGATCTCGCCCGAGCCCGCGCGGCCATCGGCGCGGTGACGGACCCTGAAATCCCGGTGCTGACGCTCGACGATCTCGGCGTCATCCGCGGTATCCGGCAGGACGACGAGGGCCGCATCGAGGTCACGATCACGCCGACTTATTCCGGCTGTCCGGCGATGGCGGCGATGGCGCTCGATCTCGAATCGGCGCTGGTTGCCGCCGGCTTCGCAGACGCGCGCATCCGCACCGCGCTCTCGCCGGCCTGGACGACCGACTGGATGACCGAGGCGGGCCGCGAGAAGCTGCGCGCCTACGGCATCGCGCCGCCGGAACGTGCGACGCGTCGCGCGCTCTTCGGCGAGGAAACGAAACCCGCCTGCCCGCATTGCGGTTCCCATGCCACTGCCAAGGTCAGCGAATTCGGCTCCACCGCCTGCAAGTCGCTCTGGCGTTGCGAGACCTGCCTTGAGCCGTTCGACGCCTTCAAATGTATCTGAGCATCCGCCCGAAAAGTGGGAACCGGTTTTCGGACCCGGCGGATGCTCCAGAAATGCCATCCGCCCGCCAAGTGGAAACCGGTAGGCGGATAGATGCGAAAACAGGAAAACAGGAGATGAGGCCCGATGACCCGCTTCCACCCGCTCAGGGTCGCTGAAATCCGCCGCGAGACGCCGGACAGCGTATCAATCCTGTTCGACCTCCCCGAGGCCTTGCGCGAGACCTTCGCCTTCCGGCCGGGGCAGTATCTGACGCTGCGCACGATGATCGACGGCGAGGAAATCCGCCGCTCCTATTCGATCTGCGCTGCGCCGGAGGACGGCATATTGCGCGTTGGCGTGAAGAAGGTCGCGGGCGGTGCCTTCTCCACCTTCGCCAACGAGAATCTCAAGCCGGGCGATGCCGTCGAGGCGATGCCGCCGGAAGGCCGTTTCACGCCGAGGAAAGCGCATGCGCGCGAGGTTCTCTGCATCGCAGCCGGCTCGGGCATCACGCCGATCCTCTCGATCGTCAAGACCCTGCTCGCGCGCGACAAGAACGTCGCGATCACGCTGGTTTACGGCAACAGGACCACAGGCTCGGTGATGTTCGCCGAGGAGATCGAGGACCTGAAGAACCGCTACCTCGGCCGTCTCTCGGTGCTGCATGTGCTCTCGCGCGAGGCGCTCGATTCGCCGCTGCTGCACGGGCGCATCACCGGTGAACGCCTCAGGGCCCTCGCGGACGGCGCAATCGACGTCGGGCGCGTCGACGAAACCTTCATCTGCGGACCCGAGGGCATGGTCGCGGACGCGAAGGCGACGCTTGCCGGGCTCGGTGTGCCAGCCGAGGCAATCCACACCGAACTCTTCACTCCCGCCGCGCCGCGCAAGGCGTTCCGGCCGCCGGAGGGCAAGGCGGCTGACGCCGTGCTGGCTCGTGTGACCGTCACGCTCGACGGGCGCACCAACGCTTTCGACATGCTGGAGGGTGACGAAAACCTGATCGACGCCGCCGCCCGCGCCGGGCTCGACCTGCCCTATTCGTGCAAGGGCGGCATGTGCTGCACTTGCCGTTGCCGCGTCACCGAGGGCGCGGTCGACATGGCCGTGAACTACTCGCTCGAGAACTGGGAGACCGAGGCGGGTTTCGTGCTCGGCTGCCAGTCGCGCCCCACCACGGATAAGCTGGCGGTCGATTTCGACCAGATCTAGCATCCGCCCGAAAAGTGGAAACCGGTTTTCGGACCCGGCGGATGCGCCAGAAATGCCATCCACCCGAGAAGTGGGAAGCGGTTTTCGGGGCAAGCGGTTAGCTAGGCGCGAATGCGCCGCCGAGCAGCCGCGCTAAGGGCGGTGCGAGGGATTGTCCGAACATGACCGAAGGTCATCCGTGAGGACGAAAAATCAAGCGATCTTGATCGCAGCCAGCGCCATCCGCGTCACGAGCGCGGAATACTCGGCCTCGCTCATCGCGCCGCCCTCGCGGAACCACATGTATTTCCAGTTGAGAATGCCGAACAGCGACATCGTGACCGGGCGCAGCTTCGCCGGCGGCATCTCCGGCCGCACCGCGCGGACGACGGCTGAAAGGCAGGTCACTAGCCGGCGTTCGAGCGCCTTGAGTTCGTCCTTCTGCACCGCCGGCAGTTGCGCGAGGTGGTTGATCTGCACCTTGTGCTCGGCATCGGCGCCGCGATAGCAGGCGAAGATCGCATCGATCACCGCCGCAAGCCGCGATTCCGGCGGCAGGGACGAATCGTCCGCTGCTTCAGCCGTATCGACCAGATGGACGAGATGGTCGCGGATGATCGCGTAGAGCAGCGCATCCTTCGATGGATAGTAGTGATAGAACAGTGCCTTGGAGACGCCGAGCGCCTGCGCGATCTCGCTCATCGAGGTGCGGTCGTAGCCGGAGGCCGCGAACAGCTTCGCCGCCTCGCTCAGGATCGAGCCGCGCTTGTCCTCGTAATCCGCTGCCCTCGGCCGCGCCATCGCTCAGCCCTTCGGCCGCTGGTCGACGATCCGCTTCGCCTTGCCCTGCGACCGTTCGATCGCTTCGGGCGGGAGCACATTGACCCAGGCCGTGATGCCGATGCGGTCCTTGATGCTCTTCGCAAGCATCTTGGCGGCGGCATTCGCCGCCTCGCCCGCGCCGGGCCGGGACTCGACCTTGATCTCCATCTCGTCCATGCGCCCCTCGCGCGTCAGCACGATCTGGTAATGCGCGGAAAGCGCCTCCAATCCCAGCAGCATCTCCTCGATCTGCGTCGGGAACACGTTGACGCCGCGGATGATCATCATGTCGTCGGAGCGGCCGGTGACCTTCTCCATCCGCCGCATCGAGCGCGCCGAACCGGGCATAAGGCGCGTGAGATCGCGCGTGCGATAGCGGATGATCGGCATCGCTTCCTTCGTGAGCGATGTGAATACCAGTTCGCCGCGTTCGCCATCCGGCAGGACCTCGCCGGTTTCGGGATCGATGACCTCGGGGTAGAAGTGATCCTCCCAGATATGGAGGCCGTCCTTGGTCTCGACGCATTCGTTGGCGACGCCCGGCCCGATCACCTCCGAAAGCCCGTAGATATCGACCGCGTGCATGTCGAACGCCGCCTCGATCTCGGTGCGCATGGCGTTGGTCCACGGTTCGGCGCCGAAAATGCCGACCTTCAGCGAGGTCGCGCGCGGATCGAGCCCGCGCTTGTTGAACTCATCGAGGATCGCGAGGCAATAGCTTGGCGTCACCATGATGATATCGGGCTTGAAATCCTCGATCAGGCTCACCTGCCGCTCGGTCATGCCACCGGAGATGGGGATTACCGTACAGCCGAGCCGCTCGGCGCCGTAGTGCGCGCCGAGACCGCCGGTGAAGAGGCCGTAGCCATAGGCGATGTGGCAGGTCATGCCCGCGCGCCCGCCCGAGGCACGGATGGAGCGCGCCATCACCTCGGCCCACATGTCGATGTCGTTTTTCGTGTAACCGACGACCGTGGGCTTGCCCGTGGTGCCGGAGGAGGCATGGATGCGCGCGAGCCGCTCGCGCGGCACCGCGAACAGCCCGAAGGGATAGTTGTCGCGCAGGTCCGCCTTGGCGGTGAAAGGAAACTTCGCGAGATCCGCGAGGGAGCGGCAATCGTCCGGATGGACGCCGGCGGCATCGAAGGCATTCCGGTAATGCGGCACGTTGGCGTAGGCCTGGCGCAGGGTGTGCTGGAGCCGCTTCAGTTGCAGCGCGGCGATTTCATCGCGGCTGGCGATCTCGATCGGATCGAGAGACGCGCGCGGCGGGGTAAGATCGAGCATGTCAGCCTCCCGGAAGCATCTGTCCGCCTCCGGGTTCCGGTTGGCGGAAGAAACGGATGCGAAAAACAACAAATCAGACAAGCGAACCGGGGATGGTCCGCGAATGGCCGCGGAACTCGGCGATGATGGTGCCGGCCTCGTCGCGCACCGTCACATCCGTGATGCCGGAGCGCTCGCCGCGCTGGCGCTCGACGGCCTCGGCGACAAGCCGTGCGCCGAGCTTGCCAGGCGCGATGTAACTGACCGAGCAATGCGCCGCGACCGTGCGCTGGCCATGGGAATTGCAGGCGAAGGCAAAAGCGCTGTCCGCCAACAGGAAGATGTAGCCGCCATGACAGGTGCCGTGACCGTTGGTCATGCTCTCGCGGATCGTCATCGCCATGACCGCCCGGCCAGGGCCCACCGAAACGCGCTCGATGCCGAGCGCCTGCGTCGCATTGTCCTCGGCCCACATCGCCTCGGCGCTGCGGCGGGCGATCTCGTCCTTGTCCATCCCGCCCATGTCAGCCCCTCCCCGTGAAATTCGGCGTACGCTTTTCCATGAAAGCGGCGACACCCTCGGCATAGTCGTCGGAATAGCCAAGGCGGCGCTGCTCGTCGCGCTCATGGTCAAGCTGGGCGTCGAGCGTGCCGGTCGCGGCTTTGTGGATCGCCACCTTGATCGCCGCGAGCGCGCCGGTGGGCTGCGACGCGAGATGCGCGGCCAGTGTTTTGGCTTCGGCGAGCAGCGCTTCGTCGTCGAGGCATTTCCAGATCAGCCCCCATGCCTCCGCCTTCTCCGCCGGGAGCGGTTCAGCCAAAAGCGCGAGGCCCTTGGCACGCGCCTCGCCGATGAGGTGCGTCAACGTCCAGGTGCCGCCGGAATCCGGCAGCAGCCCGATCTTGGCGAAGGACTGGATGAACTTGGCGCTCCGCGCCGCCAGTACGATATCGCCGTGCAGCGCGAGGTTCGCGCCCGCCCCCGCCGCAACACCGTTGACCGCAACGACGACCGGTTTCGCCATCGCGCGCATCTTGCGGACATGCGGGTTGTAGCGCTTCTCGAGGCTCTCGCCGAGATCGTTGCGCGCGCCGGCGCCCGGCGCGACAGCCCGGTCCGAAAGGTCCTGCCCGGCACAGAAGCCGCGCCCGGCACCGGTGATCAGCAAAGCCCGGCAGGCGGGATCGCCCGCCGCCGCGTCGAGCGCCTTGCCGAAGGCCTCGTGCATTTCGAGATTGAAGCTGTTGAGCCTGTCCGGCCGGTTGAGCGTGATGATCGTCACGCCCGCCTCGGCCTCGACCCGGATGGTATCGCTCATCGTTCCTCCCTGCCTCGCGCTCTTTTCGGGCGATCGCGTTGTTGACAGGAGAGTTGCATTAGCTGACCGTTTGGTCAATTAATATCTCAACGAAAGAAGGCAACAAAAGAATGATGGAGGAAACGATGCGGCGTCTCGAAAGCTTCGTCGAAGGCCGATGGGTCGCCGGCAAGGGACTTCCCGCCGAAATCGCCAGCGCGATCACGGGCGAAACCATCGCGCTCGCGAATTCCGACGGGATCGACATGGCCTCCGCCCTCGCCTTCGCGCGCTCGAAGGGTGGGCCGGCGCTGCGCAAGCTGACGTTCCACGAGCGTGCCGCGCTGCTTAAACGCCTCGCCCAACATCTGATGGAACACAAGGAGGCGCTTTACGCGCTCTCCTTCGACACCGGCGCGACCCGCAACGACGGCTGGGTCGACATCGAGGGCGGCATCGGCACGGTCTTTACCCTGTGCTCCAAAGCCCGGCGCGAATTGCCGAACGAGACCTTCATCGTCGATGGCGATGTGGAGGCACTGTCGAAAACCGGCAGTTTCCTCGGCCAGCACGCCTACATCAGCCGGCAAGGCGTCGCGGTGCATATCAACGCTTTCAACTTCCCGGTCTGGGGCATGCTGGAAAAGCTGGCCCCGGCGATCCTCTCAGGGATGCCCGTCATCGTAAAGCCGGCGACGACCAGTGCCTTCCTTGCCGAGAAGACGGCGCGGCTGATCGCGGACAGCGCCATCCTGCCCGAGGGCGCGTTCCAGTTCATCGCCGGCTCGGTGCAGGACCTTTTCGATCATCTCACCGGGCAGGACATGGTGGGCTTTACCGGTTCGCTCGAAACCTCGATGCGGCTGCAAAGCCACGCGAACATCCTGCGCAACGCGATCCCCTTCGTCGCCGAACGCGATTCGCTCAACTGCTCGATCCTCGGCCCGGATGCAACGCCGGAAACGCCGGAATTCGAGATCTACATCCGCGAGGTTGTCCGCGAGATGACGGTAAAGGCGGGCCAGAAATGCACCGCGATCCGCCGTATTCTCGTGCCGGAAGCGGCCTCGGATGCAGTTCAGGCTGCGCTCGTCGCGCGCCTTGCGAAAATCGCGGTCGGCGATCCGCGTTTGGAAACGACGCGCATGGGCCCGCTCGCCTCGCTCGCCCAGCGCGAGGATGTCCGCGCGCGCATCGCCGATCTTGCCAGCGAGAGCGAGATCGTGTTCGGCGACCCCGATGCCGACAACCCAACCGGCGCCAACGCCGGCGGCGCCTATCTCGGGCCGGTGCTGATGCGCGCCGATGCCCGCACGGCGGTAAAGGTCCATGCCTGCGAGGCCTTCGGCCCGGCCGCGACGCTTCTCCCCTATCGCGACCTCGACGAGGCCATCGCGTTGGCCAATCGTGGCGAGGGCAGCCTCGTCGGCTCGCTGGTGACGCATGATCCCGCCATCGCGCGCGAGGTGATTTTCGGCGCCGGCGCCTTCCATGGCCGAATGCTGGTGCTCGACCGGGATTGCGCCAGGGAATCGACCGGCCATGGCTCGCCGATGCCGCATCTCGTGCACGGCGGTCCCGGCCGCGCCGGCGGCGGCGAGGAACTGGGCGGCATGCGCTCGGTGCGCCATCACTTGCGCCGTGTCGCGCTGCAAGGCTCGCCCGCGTTCCTCACGCAAACGCTGAAAAGCTGGACGCACAGCGCGCCGGAAATCACGCGCGAACAGCACCCGTTCCGCTATGCCTTCGGCGATCTTGCGATCGGCCAGACGTTCCGCTCGAAAGAGCGCGTCGTCACGCTCGAGGATATCGAGCATTTCGCGCATTTCACCGGCGACACCTTCTATGCCCACATGGACGAAGAGGCGGTGAAGGGCCACCCGTTCTTTCCCGGTCGGGTCGCGCACGGCTATCTGCTGCTCTCGTTTGCGGCCGGCCTGTTCGTCGAACCGGCGCGCGGGCCCGTTCTGGCGAATTACGGCCTCGATAACCTGCGTTTCCTCAAGCCGGTCGAACCGGGCGAAGCGATCAAGGTTCGGTTGACGGTCAAATCGAAGATGCCGCGCAACGACCAATACGGCGAGGTGCGCTGGGATGTGGAAATCACCAACGCCGCGGACGAGCCGGTCGCGACCTACCAGCTCCTGACGATGAATGCACACGCGGCTTGAAACCGGCGGCAATCACTTGGCCGCCGCAAGCGCGAATGCGCGCCCGAGCTTATGCGAGGGGCATAACCATCTGCCCCGTCATCCCGCGACGCGGCTGCGAATCTGCTTGCCGGACAGCCGTTTGATCATCCGCCAGAACGGCGCGACGACATAGCTGACAATCGGAATCAGCAGAAAACCGAGGGTCAGGCCGAAAATCCCGGACATTCCCGCCGAGGCGAGCCAAGCCGTCGCCTCCGGAGCGAATGGCACCTTGCCGCCGGCGGCGCCCGCCAGATTGTGCACGACATGCGCCGGGCCGGCGATACCCTGAAGTTCTAGCCCGTGCAGGATGATCCCGCCACCGACCCAGATCATCGCCATCGTGCCGAGAAGACCGAGCGCCGAAAGCAGCACCGGCATTCCCGCCACCATACCCCGCCCGAGCGCGCGGACCGCATTTCCCAGACCTCCGGGGCGCTTGATCCGCGCAAGATAGAGGCCTGCGTCGTCAGCCTTCACGATAAGCGCCACCGCACCATAAACCCCGATCGTGATGCTGATGCCCACCAGCGCCAGCACCAGCGCCTGCATCATCAGCCCCTGCCCCGGCACCGCGCCAAGCGTGATCGCCATGATCTCGGCGGAGAGGATGAAATCGGTCTTGATCGCGCTGGCGATCTTCTCTTCCTCGAAGTTGGCCGCGTCGAGCGAGATGGTCTCGACGCAGGCCTCGTGCTCGTGTGCACTTTCAGGCGCAACCGCCTCGTAGACCTTTTCCGCGCCTTCGTAGCACAGGAAGGCCCCGCCCAGCATCAGCAGCGGATTGATTGCCCACGGCGCGAAATAGGAAAGAAGCAGCGCCAACGGCAGCAGGATCACGAGCTTGTTGCGCAGCGAGCCGAGCGCGATCCGGCCGATGATCGGCAGTTCGCGCTTCGCGGAAAAACCGGTGACGTAGCGCGGCGTCACCGCAGCATCGTCGATGACCACGCCGGCTGCCTTGGTGCCGGCCTTGGCGGCCTGGGCCGCGACATCATCGAGCGAGGCCGCCGCGACCTTCGCCAGCGCGGCGACATCATCGAGAAGGGCAATCAGTCCGACACTCATGCCGAAGACATAGCGGGAAATCGCAGGATGACAAATCGCCCGTCACGGAACCGCCAGCGCCAGAAGATCGTGCCGGACCGCTTCGACATGATCCCCGAGGAGCTTCACGGCCTCGTCCGCCACACCGCGCCGACAGAGCCGCACCAGCGCGCGATGCTCCGCCATCGCGCGTTCGAGCCGCGCGGCATCGGAGAGTTGCAGCCGGGTGTAGCGCTCGCTGGTCTGAAGCAGGCCGATGACGGTCGCGAGCGTGCGCGGCAGGTCCGCCTTCGCATAGAGGGCAAGATGGAACTCGGCGTTGAGCCGGCCCCATTCCTCGGCGTTGCCGGCGGCGAGCGCCGCCGAGAATCGCCCCTCGAGCGCATCGAGTCGCGCGAAATCCTCCGGTGTGAGGCGCGGCAAGGAATGCCTCAGCAGGCGCGGCTCCAGCAGAACGCGCAGATCGAACACATCGTCGATTTCCGCACGCGAGAGCCCGGTCACCACCGCGCCCTTGTGCGGCACCATGGTGACGAACCCCTCGGATTCGAGCTGGATCAGTGCCTCGCGCACCGGAATGCGGCTCGTGCCGAAGGTCTCCGCCAGCCGGTCCTGCCGGAGCTGGTCGCCTGCCTTGTGTTCGCCGCCGAGAATCGCCTTGCGCAGGGCATCGGCGATGGCGGCTGGCAGGGTCCTGTGGCGCAGCAAGGTGTTCATCCCGTCTTCTCTCCCCCGGCGTCTGGACAAAAACAAGCGCGGAATCGGGCTTGACTTGTAGATTGTATAAAATCTACATAACAACATCGATCCACGCAAGCGCTCGGATGCGCTTGGCAACAAGGGAGCTTGAGGCATGGCGCCGCGCATTTCATGGCAGGGGGTTTTCCCTGCCGTCACCACGCAGTTCCGGGAAGATTTCTCGGTCGATCTCGACGCGACGGCCAAGGTGATCGACGCCCTGATCCGCGACGGCGTTTCTGGCCTTATCATCTGCGGCACGGTCGGCGAGAACACCTCTCTGACCCGCGCCGAGAAGGTCTCGCTGATGGAGATGGCCAAGGCGACCGCGAAGGGCCGCGTGCCGGTGATCTGCGGCATCGCCGAATTCACCACCGCCTTCGCGATCGAGACTGCGAAGGAAGCCGCGCGGGTCGGCGTCGATGGCATCATGGTGATGCCGGCGCTGGTCTATTCCTCGAAACCGCACGAGACCGCCGCGCATTTCCGGGGCGTCGCCGCGGCGACCGATCTGCCGGTGATGGTCTACAACAACCCACCGATCTACAAGAATGATGTCACGCCCGACATCCTCGCCGCGCTCGCCGATTGCGATACCGTGGTGTGCTTCAAGGATTCTTCCGGCGACACCCGCCGGTTCATCGATACGCGCAACATCGTCGGCGATCGCTTCGTGCTGTTCGCCGGGCTCGACGACGTGGTGGTCGAGAGTGTGGCGATGGGCGCCGTCGGCTGGGTCTCCGGTATGTCGAACGCCTTCCCGACCGAGGGCGAGACCCTGTTCCGCCTCGCCAAGGCCGGACGTCTCGCCGAGGCGATGCCACTCTACGAGTGGTTCATGCCGCTGCTGCACCTCGATGCGCGGCCCGATCTCGTCCAGTGCATCAAGCTCTGCGAGCATATCGTCGGCCGCGGCACATGGCGCACGCGCCCGCCGCGCCTCGCTCTACCCGAGAAGGAAAAGGCCGAGGTCGAGGCCGTCATGAAGAAGGCACTGGCCAATCGGCCGAAACTGCCGGATGTCGGCCTCAAACTCGGGCGCTGACGCCGTGATCGCCGGCGGTCATTCCGCCGCCGGCTTCTGCGCATGCGAGAGCGGGCGGGCCTTGAGCTTCAGCTCGATGAGGTCCGTCCGCTCGCGCTCGGAATTGCGGAATATCTGCGACTTGCCGGCGAGATACTGCTTCGGCTGGGCGATATCCGCCTGATACCAGGCCGCCGCGCGCAATGTGAAGGCCGGATCAGCAAGATGCGGCCGCCCCAGCGCGACGAGGTCGGCACGCCCGGCGGCGACGATGGTGTTCATCTGGTCTGCCGTGGTGATTGCGCCCACCGCCATGGTCGCGACCTTGGCTTCGTTACGGATGCGGTCCGAGAACGGCGTCTGGAACATGCGGCCATAGACCGGCGCGGAATCATTGACCGTCTGCCCCGTCGAGACATCGATCAGGTCGCACCCCTCTTGCGCAAAGGCCTCGGCGATCGCGACCGAATCAGCACCCGACAGGCCGCCCTCCTTCCAGTCCGTCGCCGAGATGCGGACGGACATCGGCTTCTCCGGCGGCCAGACCGCACGCAGCGCCTGGAACACTTCCAGCGGATAGCGAATGCGGTTCTCAAGGCTGCCGCCGTATTCATCCGTGCGGTGGTTGGTGAGCGGCGAGAGAAAACTCGCCAGCAGGTAGCCGTGCGCGCAGTGGAGTTCGAGCATATCGAACCCGGCGCGGAGCCCGCGCTTCGCCGCCGCCACGAAATCCGCCTTCACCCGGTCCATGTCAGCGCGCGTCATCTCGCGCGGCACCTGGCTTTCCGGGTAATACGGCAGCGGCGAGGCCGAGATGATCGGCCACGCGCCTTCCGACAGCGGGCGGTCCATCCCCTCCCACATCAGCTTGGTCGCACCCTTGCGCCCGGCATGACCAAGCTGCAGCGCGAACTTCGCCGAAGAGTGCTTGTGCGCGAAATCGACGATGCGTTTCCACGCCGCTTCCTGCGCGTCGGTATAGATGCCGGCACAGCCCGGCGTGATGCGTGCGTCGGCCGACACACAGACCATTTCCGTGAAGATGAGCCCGGCGCCACCGGCCGCGCGGGCGCCGTAGTGCATCACATGCCAATCGTTGATGAGGCCGTTCTCCGCCGAATACTGGCACATCGGCGAGACGACGGCGCGGTTCTCGATCTTCATCCCGCGCAAGGTGAACGGCTGGAACATCGGCGGCACCGGCGTTCCGTCGCGGCGATGCTTGGCTTCCGCCCCGAGTTCATCCGCCACCAGATTATCGACCGCCGCGACCAGTTCCGGCGCCCGAAGCGCGAGATTGTCGTAGGTGATCGCCTTCGAGCGCGTCATCAGCCCGAAGACGAAGCGCAGCGGCGGGAAATTCCAGAACCGCTTCAGGTCCTCGAACCAGACGAGGCTGACCTCGGCGGCGTGCTGTGTCTTCTCGACATCCTCGCGGCGCGCGGATTCGTAATGATCGAGCGCGGCCCGCACATCGAGCCCCTTGGCATGGAAGGAGCGATGCAGCCCGATCGCATCCTCCATCGCCAGCTTGGTGCCGGAACCGATCGAGAAATGCGCCGAGGCCTTGGCATCCCCCATGATGACGATGTTGTCCTTCACCCAGCGCTCGCAGCGGATCGCCGGGAAATTGCGCCAGTACGAGCGATTGATGATGAGCGGATGCCCCTGCAGCTCCTCGCGGAACACGTTTTCAAGGAACCGCGCCGAGGTTGCCTCATCCATCTCGCCGAGGCCGGCGCGGCGGAAGGTCTCCGGATCAGTTTCCATCACCCAGGTCGAGCGCCCGGCTTCATACTGGTAGCAATGGGCGATGAAGATGCCGTGCTCGGTCTCGCGGAAGAAGAAGGTGAAGGCATCGAACGGGCGTGTCGAGCCCATCCACGCAAAATGGTTGGGCCGCAGTTCGATCTTCGGCCGGAACGTATCCTTGAAGGTCTCGCGGATGCGGCTGTTGATGCCATCCGAGGCGATGACAAGATCGTATTCCGCCGAGAGCCTAACGAAATCCTCGATCTCCGTGTTGAAGGCGAGTTTCACGCCAAGCGCCTCGGCGCGCTTCTGCAACAGGTCGAGCAGGGTATGCCGGGAACACCCGCAGAAACCGTTGCCGCCGATGCGGTGCGTGGTTCCCTTGAAATGGATTTCGATGTCGTCCCAATAGGCGAAGCTGTCGGCGATGGCGCGGTAGGATGGAAAATCGGTCTCGCGGAAAGTCTCCAGCGTCTGATCGGAGAACACCACACCGAACCCGAAAGTGTCGTCAGGCCGGTTGCGCTCGAAAACGGTGATGTCGATTTCGGGCCAGCCCCGCTTCATCAGGAGCGAAAAATAGAGCCCGGCGGGCCCGCCTCCCACAACCGCGACACGCATCGCATTCCTCCCGGATCTTGGCTTGGAATTTCATTTTAAGCTTAAAATATAATCGGCGCAATAGCCGCTTGAAAACGCCAAGACCAAGCCCGAATAAGGCAAACATAAATCTGACTATATCACTGTTATAATTGAACTTAAAATGCAATTTCAGATCGACGCGACAGCAGCGCTCCATCGTGCTGGACAATTCCTTTGAATATGAAATAATAAGCATCAAAGGGATAAACATGGCGGACAGGCAGCTCACAGGACGGCGCGCACTCGTCACCGGCGGCAGCCGCGGCATCGGCCGGGCGGTCGCGACCCGGCTCGCCGAGGCCGGCGCGGAGGTGTCGATCATCGCGCGCGATCCCGCCGGTGTCGAGCGGGCGCTGGCGGAGGGCGTCGCGCAGGCGGGTCTTGCGGCGGATGTCTGCGACGAGGCCGCCTTGCGCGCCGCCATCACGCAACTGGCCGGGCAGCGGCCGTTCGACCTCGTCATTGCCAATGCCGGCGGCGCGGAAACCGCCCGGTTCGAGCGCACGGATGCCGCGCTTTTCCGCCGCATGTTCGAACTCAATCTCATCGCCACGGCGGTGACCTTTCAGGCCGCGCTTCCGGCGATGCGCGCCACCGGCTTCGGCCGCCTTGTCGCTGTCGCCTCAACCGCCGCGCATCGTGGCTACCGCAACACCAGCGCCTATGCCGCCGCGAAGCACGCCGTTCTCGGCCTTGTCCGCTCGCTCGCGCTTGAGGTCGCCGGCAGCGGCATCACGGTCAACGCCGTTTCGCCCGGCTTCACCGACACCGACCTCGTCGGCAGGGCGGCGACGGCGATGGCCGCGCGCGGCACGGTAACAGAGGCCGAGGCCAAGGCCGGATTCGCAGCCGACAACCCCGCCGGACGGCTGATCGCGCCGCGCGAGGTAGCGGAAGCGGTGCTCTATCTCTGCGGCGATGCCGCCGGCGCGGTCAACGGCCAGTCGCTCCTCATCAACGGCGGAGAATTCTGATGGCGCCTCCTTTCCCGGCAACCGGCATGGACGAGCCCGCTCCCGCCCCGACGCTGGATCGCGAGACCAAGGCCACAGAGCGCCCCGGCGACCACAAGGACGAACTGCGCCTCTGGCTCAGGATGCTTACCTGCTCGACGATGATCGAGCGCGAGATCCGCCGCGCGCTGCGCGAGGAATTCCGCACAACCCTGCCGCGCTTCGACCTGATGGCGCAGTTGGAGAAATCCGCGACCGGCATGACGGTCGGTGAGGTTTCGCAGCGGCTGATGGTCTCGAACGGCAACGTCACCACCGTCGTCGCCGGACTGGTGGATGACGGGCTCGTCGACAAGCGCCCCGCCCCGCATGATCGGCGCGTGCAGGTCATTTCCCTCACCGCGCTCGGGCGGCGGCAGTTCAGGGCGATGGCCGAGCGGCACGAGGAATGGATCGCCAACCTCTTCGCCGGGCTCGCGCCGGAGGAACTCGCCGGCCTGATGCGCCTGCTCGGCACCACCAAGGCTTCGATCCAGCGGGCCATGCGCCCGGCCAATCCGGAGGATGCGTCATGATGCCTGCCAACGCCGTCACGCTGCCGGTTTCCGCCTTCCGCCCGGCGCATTTCGCGCTTGAAGTCTCCGGCAAGGTCGCGACCGTGACGCTGAACCGCCCCGAGCGCAAGAACCCGCTCACCTTCGAGAGCTATCGCGAACTGACCGATTTCTTCCTCGCTCTGCAGAAGGACGAGGAGATCAAGGCCGTGATCGTCACCGGCGCCGGCGGCAATTTCTCCTCCGGCGGTGACGTGTTCGAGATCATCGGCCCGCTGGTCGCGATGGAAACCACCGGGCTCCTGAAGTTCACGCGTATGACCGGCGAACTCGTCAAGACGATGCGCGCCTGCCCGCAGCCGATCATCGCCGCGATCGACGGCATCTGCGCCGGCGCCGGCGCGATCGTCGCCATGGCTTCGGACATGCGGCTCGGCACTGCAGGCACCAAGATTGCCTTCCTGTTCAACCGCGTCGGCCTCGCCGGCTGCGACATGGGCGCCTGCGCCATGCTGCCGCGCATTATCGGCCAAGGTCGCGCGGCGGAACTGCTCTACACCGGCCGCGTGCTGCGCGGCGAGGAAGCCGAACGCTGGGGCTTCCTCAACCGCCTCGTGGCGTCGGAGGTGGTGCTGGACGAGGCGCGCACCCTCGCCCGCGAGCTTGCCGACGGGCCGACCTTCGCCAACGCCATGACCAAGCGGATGCTCGAAATGGAATGGGCGATGAGCGTCGAAACCGCCATCGAGGCCGAAGCCGTGGCGCAGGCGCTCTGCATGCAGACGGAGGATTTCGCCCGCGCCTACCATGCCTTCGCCGCCAAATCGAAACCGGTCTTCGAGGGGAATTGAGCATGCCGACGCTGGCGGAAACGCTCGCCTGGCCCTTTTTCGAGGAACGGCACCGCGCCTTTGCCGCCGAGTTGTCGTCCTGGGCGCGCGTGCACCTCACGGACCTGCCGCATGACGACGTCGACCCCGCCTGCCGCGCCCGCGTCCGCGCGCTCGGCGCCGCCGGCTTCCTGCGCCCGACCGTGCCGGCGGCCTATGGCGGCCTGACGCCGGGGTTCGATGTGCGCACCCTCTGCCTCGCGCGTGAAATTCTGGCTTTTCACGATGGGCTCGCGGATTTCGCCTTCGCGATGCAAGGGCTCGGCACCGGCTCGATCACGCTGTTCGGCGACGAGGCGCTCAAGCAGCGCTACCTGCCGCCGGTAGCGCGCGGTGAGGCCATTGCCGCCTTCGCGCTGTCGGAACTGGAAGCCGGATCGGATGTCGCCGCGCTCGCGACTACCGCCGTGCCGGACGGCAACGACCATGTCCGCGTCACCGGCGAGAAGACCTGGATTTCGAACGGCGGCATCGCCGACCATTACGTCGTCTTCGTCCGCACCGGCGAGGCGCCCGGCGCGAAGGGGCTTTCGGCCTTCGTCGTCGATGCCGATACGCCCGGCTTCTCGATCCGCGACCGCATCGAAGTGATCGCACCGCACCCGCTGGCGACGCTGGCCTTCGACGGCTGCCGCGTTCCGGTCGCCAACCGCCTCGGCGGCCCCGGTGACGGCTTCCGCATCGCGATGGCGACGCTCGACATCTTCCGCTCCACCGTCGGCGCGGCGGCGCTCGGCTTCGCCCGCCGCGCGATGCACGAGACGCTCGAGCGCGCGACCACCCGCAAGCTGTTCGGCGGACTGCTCGGCGACCTGCAGCTCGCACAGGCCAACATCGCCGAGAGCATCGCTGAGGTCGAGGCCGCCGCGCTGCTCGTCTATCGCGCCGCCTGGAAGAAGGACGGCGGCGCGCCCCACATCACCGGCGAAGCGGCGCTCGCCAAGATGGTCGCAACCGAAAACGCCCAGAAGGTGATCGACCGTGCCGTACAGCTTCACGGCGGGCTTGGCGTGACCAAGGGCGTGAAGGTCGAGGAGCTTTACCGCGAGATCCGCGCCCTGCGGATCTACGAAGGCGCGACCGATGTGCAGAAGATCGTCATCGCCCGCGAGGCATTGAAATCGCACGGCAAGGCTGGAAGTTGAGGAGAGGAAGCATGTTCCGCAGCGCGCATCTCGATCCGTTCTGCCGGGAGAACCTCCCGCCGCCCGCGCAATGGCCGGACCTGCTCGTCCTTGAGGCCGGGCTCGATTACCCCGAGCGTCTCAATGTCGCGAGCGAACTCGTCACCCGTCACATCCTGGCCGGAAACGGCGAGCGCGCCGCCATTGTCGGCGCTGCGGGAACGTGGAGCTATTCGGCGCTCGAAGAGAAGATCAACCGCATCGCCAACGTGCTGGTCAAGGATCTCGGCATGGTGCCCGGCAACCGCGTGCTGCTGCGCGCGCCGAACAACCCGATGCTGGTCGCCGCCTACCTCGCCATCATCAAGGCCGGCGGCGTCGCGGTGGCGACCATGCCGCTGCTGCGCGCGCGCGAACTCGCCTATCCGATCCGCAAGGCGAAAATCCACCTCGCGCTCTGCGATCACCGGCTCACGGAGGAACTGGCGGAAGCGCAGAAACACGAACCCGAACTCCGGCGCATTCTCGCCTTCGGAAACGGGGAGCTCGAAGCGCTGATGGAGAAGCCGGGCTACGCGGATTTCACCGCGGTCGATACCGCGCAGGACGATGTCTGCCTGATCGGCTTCACCTCGGGCACCACGGGCGAACCCAAGGGCACGATGCATTTCCACCGCGACCTGCTCGCGATCTGCGATTGCTACGGCGCGCGCGTGCTGAAGGCCTCGCCGGATGATCGGTTCATCGGCTCACCCCCACTCGCCTTCACCTTCGGGCTCGGCGGGCTGGTGCTGTTCCCGCTCAGGATCGGCGCCGCCGGCATCCTCATCGAGAAGGCCGGCCCGCCGGACCTGCTGGCGGCGATCTCGGAGCATCGCGCCAGCGTCGTCTTCACCGCCCCCACCGCCTATCGCGCGATGCTCGACAAGTTCCCCGCCGAGGGGCTGCCGAGCCTGCGGATCTGCGTTTCCGCTGGCGAGACCTTGCCGAAGGCGACGTTCGAGGCGTGGAAGGCCGCGACCGGCATCGAACTGATGGACGGAATCGGCGCCACCGAGATGCTGCACATCTTCATCGCCGCACCGCGCGGCGCGATCCGTCCCGGCGCGACCGGCATTCCCGTGCCCGGCTACGAGGCGCGGATCATCGACGAAAACGGCCAGCCCGTGCCGGACGGCACGCCGGGACGCCTCTCGATGCGTGGCCCGACCGGCTGCCGCTATCTCGCCGACGAGCGGCAGACGAAATACGTCCTCGACGGCTGGAACGTCTCGGGCGACACCTACATCCGCGATGCCGACGGCTATTTCTGGTATCAGGCGCGCTCGGACGATATGATCATCTCCGCCGGCTACAACATCGCCGGGCCGGAAGTGGAGGCGAGCCTTCTCGCCCATCCAGCCGTCGCCGAATGCGGAGTCGTCGGCGTGCCGGATGCGGAGCGCGGCATGATCGTCAAGGCCTATATCGTCCTGCGCCCCGGCCATGCCGCGGACGAGGCGATGGTCAAGGCCTTGCAGGATTACGTGAAGGCCGATATCGCGCCGTTCAAATACCCCCGCCAGATCGCCTTCGTCGAAACGCTGCCCAAGACCCAGACAGGAAAATTGCAGCGTTTCGCCCTTCGCGAACAGGCCGCAGAGGAATATCGTCAAGCCAAAGCCGGCTGAAACCGGGAGCGGTTGAAACAAGGACGCGGCAAAGAGAGGAAATCCATGTCGATCGAAGCGCTGAAACAGGCGGTCGCGGGCTCGGAAGGGCCGGTCGCCGTGCATCCGCCGGGCTGGCCGCAGCCACGCGGCTACGCCAACGGCATGAAGGCGCGCGGAACCTTTCTCGTCACCGGCGGGCTTGTCGGCTGGGACGTGGACGGCCGTTTCCCCGAAGGGCTGGTCGCGCAGATCCGGCAGACGCTCGAAAACGTCGTCGCGGTGCTCCGGGCCGGCGGCGCGGGGCCGGAACACCTCGTCCGCATGACATGGTACGTCACGGATATCGAAGCCTATCGCAATAACCTGCCGGCGATCGGCGCCGTCTATCGCGCCACCCTCGGCCGTCACTTCCCGGCAATGGCGCTGGTGCAGGTGGTGAGCCTCGTCGAACCGGCTGCCATGGTGGAAATTGAGGCGACGGCGGTCGTGCCCGACTGATCCGCCGGACTGATCGCGACAACAATTGGGGTTCACATCCCGCAGAACTGGGAGATCGACATGGCCAAACCCACCAAGGCGGGCAAGAAGGACAAGACCGGCAAGAAAGAGCTGGCCGGCAAGGCGAAAGCCGACCGGAAGGCCGCGAAGCGGCAGGAGGTCATGGTCATCGGTGGCACGCAGCGCGGCGCGTTCACGGGCCAGCCCAAGGTCATGATCGCCGGCGCCGGAATTGGCGGCCTGACCCTCGCGCTGATGCTGCACAAGCGCGGCATTTCCTCGGTAATCTACGAGCAGGCCAGCGCGATCCTCCCTGTCGGCGCCGGCATCAATGTTCTCCCGCACGCGATCCGCGAACTGGCGGAACTCGATCTCCTGCCCGTGCTCGATGCCGTCGGCATCCGCACCACCGAACTGTTCTACATGAACCGCACCGGCCAGATCGTCTGGCGCGAACCGCGCGGCATCGCCGCCGGTTTCGAGGTGCCGCAGTATTCGATCCATCGCGGCCGGCTCCAGAAGGCGCTGTTCGACGTGGTGGTCGACCGCCTCGGTCCGGATGCCGTCCGCACCGGCCGCCGTCTTGCCGGCTTCATCCAGGACGAGGGCGGCGTCACCGCCCATCTTGTCGACGCCATCGACGGTGCAGGTAGCGAAACCGTCCGTGCCGAGATTCTGATCGGCGCCGATGGCATTCATTCTGCCGTCCGCGCGCATTTCTACCCGGGTCAGGGCCTGCCGCGCTGGAACGGCGTGCAGATGTGGCGCGGCGTTTCCGATTTCCCGGCCTTCCTCGACGGCGCCTCGATGATCATCGCCGGCGGCATGGGCGCGAAGTTCGTGCTCTACCCGATCGCGCCGGGCGAGAGGCCGGACACGCGCCTCACCAACTGGGTCGTCAACGTGAAGGTCTCGGATACGCCCCACCCGCCTGGCAAGGAAAGCTGGTCGCGGCGCGGCCGCCTCGACGAGATGCTGCCCTTCGCCAAGCGCTTCGCGGTGCCGGGCTTCGATCTCGTCAGCCTGATCAAGAACACCGACGCCTTCTACGAATACCCGATGTGCGACCGCGACCCACTGCCGCGCTGGACTTTTGGCCGCGTGACGCTGCTCGGCGATGCCGCACACCCGATGTATCCCGTCGGCTCGAACGGCGCCGGGCAGGCGATCCTTGATGCGCGTATGCTGGCCGACCGCCTCGCCCGTGCCGAACACCCCTATCAGGCGCTGCTCGAATACGAGGCTGACCGCCTGCCGAAAACGGCCGAAATCGTCGCGCTCAACCGCAAGGGCGGGCCGGAGCGCGTCATCGACGAGGTGGAAAAGCTGGCTCCGGCCGGCTTCACGGATGTCGATCGCGTGCTCAGCCATGATGAGCGCCGCGCCATCGTCCGCGGCTATGCGGGCAAGGCCGGCTTCTCGCTCCAGCAGGTCAACAAGAAGGCGGGGTAAACCCCGCCTCTCATCTACTCTTCGAGGCGGCTCGCAGTGTCGCGGTCGCGCTCGTAGTGTTTCCTGAGGGGAAACGCCGGTAGCCAGCCCTCCCGGCGGATCGTCCAGAGTTCATAGGTCGGCACGAACTGGTCCGGAGTGTCGAGCGCGCCGAGGTTCACCTCGATCTCGTCGCCGCTTCGGGAGAAGACGGAGGAACCGCAGCGCGGGCAGAAGTGCCGCCCGGCGAAATCCCGCGTCTCGCCCGTGATCGTAACCGCCGTCTGCGGGAAGATCGCGGAGGCATGGAACAATGCACCGTGGTGCTTGCGGCAATCCATGCAGTGGCAAAGGCCGACCCTGTAGGGACGGCCGGATGCCACGAGACGAACATCGCCGCACAGGCACCCGCCCGCGAACTGCTCCATGTTGCTTCTCCTCCGCGGAACGCCGACGGAAGCGTTGTTCACGCCTCCGGCGGCGGCAGGAAATCGACCTCGTGCTTGGCCGACAGCGCGACCACCTCGGCCGGATTCTGATCCTTCATCGAATGGATCGCCCAGAACAGGTCATAGAGCCGTCGCGTCGGCGAGACCCAGAACAGGCATTTCACCGTCTGGTCCTGCTTGTTGAAGATACCGTGTGGAATGCCCATCGGCATCCGGATGAGATCGCCCGGCCCGGCGCTGACCTCGCGCCCGTCGAGCAGCAGGTCGAGCCGCCCCTCGAACATGTAGACGAACTCGTCCTGTGTCGGGTGGATGTGCGGCGGCACGAAGGTGCCGGGCGGGAAGGTCGCGTGCCAGGAGAACGAGGTCTCGCACACATTCTTGGGCACGTAGGTCTGCCCGAGGATGTTCCACGAAATGCCGTCGATGCCCTCGCCGGCGCGGGTAATTCCTGGGGTGAGCTTCATGCTGGCCTCCCTTGGGCTGTTGGAGTTGGGGCTGTTGAATTCGGGGCTGTTGAAAGGGGATTACACATGGAGATAGCGATCCTTGAGAACGGGGTCGGCCATCAGTTCGTCGGAGCGGCCGGTCCAGACGACGACGCCTTTTTCCAGGATCGCGTGACGGTCGGCAAATTTCGCCAGCGCATCGACGTTCTTGTCGATCACGAGAATGGCCTCGCCCTCCGCCTTCAGGTGGCGCAGGCAATCCCAGATCTCCTGCCGGATGAGCGGCGCGAGCCCTTCGGTCGCCTCATCGAGAATGACGAGCTTGGGGTTGGTCATCAGCGCGCGGCCGATCGCGAGCATCTGCTGCTCGCCGCCCGAGAGCTGGTTGCCCATGTTGCGCTTGCGCTCCTCCAAGCGGGGGAACAGCGCATAGACGCGCGAAAGCGTCCAGCGCGCCGGGCCGAAACGTGCGGCGGCGGTGGCGACGAGGTTTTCCTCGACGCTGAGGGTGGGGAACACCTGCCGCCCTTCCGGCACCAGCCCGAGCCCCTTCTTGGCGATGACGTAGGGCGGCGCGCCCGTCACCGCCTCGCCCTCGATCGAGACTTCCCCGCCGCGCGGACGGACAAGGCCCATGATGGTGGAGACGGTCGTGGTCTTGCCCATGCCGTTGCGGCCGAGCAGCGTGACCACCTCGCCGGCGCCGACCGAAAGATCGACGCCAAACAGCACCTGGCTGTCGCCGTAGGCGGCTTCGAGACCTTTCACCGCCAGCATCAGGCCACCTCCTCGCCGAGATAGGCGACCCGGACATCGCGGTTCTCGCGGATTTCCGCCGGCGAGCCGGTCGCGATGATCTGCCCGTAGACGAGCACCGAGATCCGGTCCGCCAGCGCGAACACCGCGTCCATGTCATGCTCGATGAGGAGGATGGTGATCCGCCCCTTGAGGCTTTGCAGCAGCGCGATAAGACCTTCGCTTTCCTCCGGTCCGGTGCCGGCCAGCGGCTCGTCGAGCAGCAGCACTTTGGGCTTGGCGGCGAGCGCGATCGCCAGTTCGAGCTGGCGCTTCTCGCCATGGCTGAGCAACCCCGCGCGCCGCGCCGCGCGGTCGGCGAGGCCAACCTCTTCGAGCGCTTCCATCGCCTGCCGGTTGAGCTTGGCTTCCCCCGCCGCGCGACCGAAGAATCGGAAGCTCGACCCTTCGTGCGCCTGCACTGCCAGCGCGACATTCTCCAGCACCGAGAACCCCGGCAGGATCGAGGTGATCTGGAACGAGCGCACCAGCCCGCGGTGAACGCGCTCCGGCATCGTGAGATGCGTGATTTCCTTGCTTTCGAGCAGAATGCGCCCGGAGTCGGACGGCGCGAGTCCGGAAATCTGGTGGATCAGCGTCGTCTTGCCGGCGCCGTTCGGGCCGATGATGGCGTGAAGCTCGTTCTCAAGCAGCGCGAGGTTGACATCTTGGGTCACGGCCAGCGCGCCGTAATTCTTGCACAGATGTTCCAGCCGGAGGATCACCGCGCTCATCCCCGCCCCCCGATCCGGCGCAGCGCGCCAAGCAAGCCGCCGCGTGCAAACAGCACGACGAGCACGAGGAACGGGCCGAAGATCATCTTCCAGTGCTCGGTGAAATCGGGCAGCCATTCCTCCAGCAGCAGGAACGCCGCCGCGCCGAGAATGGCGCCGTGCAGCGAGCCAAGCCCACCGAGCACCACCATAACGATCAATTCGCCCGAGCGCTGCCAGGTCATGTAGGCTGGAGAGACGAAGCCGGTCTGGTTCGCGAACAGGAACCCGGCGAGCCCGCACATCGTTCCGGCGATGACGTACATGGTCAACTGGTAGCGGAACAGCGGAAAGCCAATCGCCGCCATGCGCTGCGGGTTCTCGCGCGCGCCACGGATCACCCGGCCGAAGCGCGAGATCACCAGCGAGCGGCTGAGGAGGTAGCACCCGCCGAGCGCCAGGAAGATCAGGGCGTAGAGCGCCCGGTCGTCTTCCAGCAGCGGCAGGCCGAACAGCCGGCTGCGCCCCGGCAAGGTCATGCCGTCATCGCCGCCATACGCCGCGAGCGAAACGGCGAGGAAGAACGCCATCTGCCCGAAGGCGAGCGTGATCATGATGAAATAGACGCCCTTGGTCCGCAACGACAGCGCGCCGGTCACCAGCGCGAAGACGGCGGAAGAGAGCAGCGCCAGCGGCAGTTGCAGCGTCGCTTCCGTAATCCCATGCGCGGCGAGGATTCCTACCGCATAGGCGCCGAAGCCGAGAAAAGCCGCATGGCCGAACGAGACCAGCGCGCCATAGCCGAGAATGAGATCGAGCGAGAGCGCCGCGATCGCGAAGATCATCACGCGCATGAACAGCGAGAGCAGGTAGCTTTCGGCGAAGAACCGCGCCACGAACGGCACCACGAGCAGGAGCGCGAAAAGGAGCAGCGGCACCGCTTCGCGACGGAGGAATGCCGGCGGTGCGGCCGTTTCGGACGAGGAGACCACCGCCTTTTCCATCACTTGCGAACCGGGAACAGGCCTGCGGGCCGGAAGAACAGCACCGCCGCCATCAGAATGTAGATCAACATCGGTGCCAGTGCGCGCCCCGCCTGCGAAGCGGCGGAAGGGTTCATGACAGCCGCGAGCAGCGCCGGCCCGAACGAGCGGCCGAGCGTATCAACCAGTCCGACGAGGATCGCCGCGATGAAAGCCCCGCGCACCGAGCCGATGCCGCCGATAACGATGACAACGAAGGTAAGGATCAGCAGGTTGTCGCCCATGCCGGGCTCCACCGAGAGCACCGGCGCGACCATCGCACCCGCGAAACCGGCCAGCATCGCGCCGAAACCGAACACGATCATGAACAGCTTGCCGATATCGACCCCGAGTGCCGAGACCATCGCTGCGTTGGTCGCCCCGGCACGCACCAGCATGCCGATGCGCGTGCGGCTGACGAGGATGCCAAGCAACACCGCGATCGCCAGACCGCTGCCAATGATCGCGAGGCGATAGATCGGATAAAGCAAACCGTCCATCAGCTTGACGGAGCCGGTCAGCGCCTCGGGGATCGGCACGCTGAGCGGCGCCGCACCCCAGATCAGCTTCACTGCCTGATTGAGGAACAGGATGATGCCGAAGGTCGCCAGCACCTGATCGAGGTGATCGCGGCTGTAGAGATGTCGGAAAACGAGGAATTCGAGCACGAGGCCAAAGGCGAGCGCGGTGGCCAGCGCCAGGATGAGGCCGAGAAAGAAACTGCCGGTCAGCGCCGTGAACATCGCGGCGAGGTAGGCGCCAACCATGTATTGCACGCCATGGGCGAGATTGATGAAGTCCATGACGCCGAACACGAGGGTCAGCCCGGCGGCGATCAGGAACAGGAGAACGCCAAGCTGAAGTCCGTTCAGCGTCTGCACATAGAGAAGCGTCAGTGACATCATCCGGCCCGCGTTCGGATCAGCCCGGAGATCGCCGGGCTGATCGTGGGATCACTGGGGCTGCAGCAGGCTCGCTTCGCTGCGCAACCTGCTTGGCTCGTGTTACTTGGCCATCTTGCAGTCCTTGGCGTAGACGTCGACGTAATCCTCGAACACCTTCTGGCGGAGCGAGGTCACGAACTTGCCGTCCGGACGACCGACAACCTGGACGAGGTAGAAGTCCTGCACCGGATAGCCGTTGGTGCCCATCTTGAACTTGCCGCGCAGCGACTTGAAATCCGCCTTGCGGAGGCCGGCGCGGATCGCATCCTTGTTCTCGAGCTTGCCGCCCGCCGCCTTCACCGCGGCATCGATCAGCAGCGCGGCGTCATAGGCCTGCATGGCATAGGTGCCCGGCACCGCCTTGAACTCCTCCTCATAGGCCTTCACGAAGGCTTCCGAGGCCGGAACCTTCATGTCCGGCGCCCAGTTCGCGCCACCGAAGAAGCCGAGCGCGGCATCCTTCTGCGCCGGCAGGGTCGACTCGTCGACCGTGAAGGCGGACAGGAACGGGATGGTGTTGGCGAGGCCCGCCTGACGATATTGCCGGACGAGGTTCACGCCCAAGCCACCCGGCATGAAGGTGAAGAAGGCGTCGGGCTTCGCGGCCGCAAGCTGCGCAAGCTCGGCCGAGAAATCGAGCTGGTTGAGCGGGGTGTAGACCTCGCCGGCGATCTCGCCCTTGAAGTGGCGCTTGAAGCCGGCGAGCGAATCGCGCCCGGCCTGATAGTTCGGCGCCATCAGGAAGACCTTCTTGAAGCCCTTGTCCTGCGCGTATTTGCCGAGAACCTCGTGGTTCTGGTCGTTCTGGTAGGAGGTCACGAAGAAATTCGGATTGCACTGCGCGCCGGCGAAATTCGACGTGCCGGCATTCGGGCTGATGAGGAAAGCGCCGGCATCCGTCACCGGCTTGTGGATCGCCAGCAGCACGTTCGAGAAGATCGGCCCGACGACGAAGTTGACCTTGTCGCGGTCGAGGAGGCCCTTGACCTTGCCGACGGCGACATCCGGCTTCAGTTCGTCATCGACGACGATCACTTCCGTATCGAGCCCGCCGAGCTTGCCGCCAAGCTGCTTGACCGCGAGCTGGAAACCGTTGCGCGCCTGCTGGCCGAGAACAGCCGGCGGACCGGACAGGGTCACCATGAACCCGACCTTGAGTTTTTCCTGGGCCGAAGCGGCCCCCGTGGCGAGCAGCAGCGCCAGCGCCGGGAGCAGGAGTTTCGATTTGGCAGACTTCGATTTAGCGGACATGGACACACCTCCAGAGTGTTCTGTTGCGAAATCGAGGCTTCCGCCCGGGTTTCGTGGCTTCTCGCCCCGGCCACCTCGTTTCAGAAATTTATTTTAAGCTTAAAATAAATCGGTTGTGAAGCCCCTCGCCGATTTTTCGTAACAGCCGGCCAAGATAGCCCGCGGGCAATCTTCCCCGCGCAAGGTCTCAACCCGGCCGCAACTCGTCAAGCACGAGGAAAAACGCCGCCCCTTGTGCGCCGGCGCACAGTGCTCCAACGCACGTTCAGCCATGGTTCATTCCGATCAGCCGGCCGTTTCTCCAAGGGGTGCCGTCTGGTTTCGGGCAAGAACGGGCGCAGGGCGGCACAGGCCGCCCTGCGCCAGGTCCGGATACAGGATTTTCTTTCCCGGATGTCCGATTTTGGCGCTTGGCGACCTCAGGCGCGACGGAACGTGATCGGCTGCGCGCCTTCCCACAGGGTCTTGCGCCCGAGGGTATAGAGGTTCTCGAGCCCCGAGGTCAGCGTCAGGAAGTGATTGCCGGAGAGCTGCCCCGCCTTGGAGGCGAAATTCACGTTGCCGTAAGCCAGCAGGATCTCGGTCTCGCTCACGCCGCCCGGATAGAGGATGATCTGGCCCGGAGACGGATAGCAGGTGTTGTTCTCGTAGCCGACGCCGAAGTCCATCTCGCCGAGCGGAATCCAGACCCCTTCGCCGCTCCAGCGGACATGGACGATCTTGCTCTCGAACGGCAGGTGCCGGAGAAAGGCCTCGCAGGTCTTCGGCGCGGCCTCGCGCTCCAGGCGGGCATTGAAGGAGAACGGTCCGGCGGTAACGATGAGATCGGTCATGATGGCTTCCTGAATGACGGCGTCGACCATGAATAGCCGGATTGGCGGGTCGTCCGCCAGTCTCCAACCACGGGAAATCGCACACTCAACGACGCTGGATCGCCAGCGCGATCGAACGGGCCGCCTCCTGCAGCGCCGGCAGGAATTCCTCCCGCATCGCCTCTTCGGAAACACGCTGCGCCTGCGCGCTGATATTGATCGCGAAACGCGTCGTTCCACCGAAGCCCGGCACGCTGACAGCGGCGGAGCGCAACCCGAGTTCCAGTTCTTCGGAGATGATCGCGGCGCCCTGCCGGCGCACCTCGGCGAGCCGGTCGCGCAAGGCGTTCTCGCTGGTGAGCGTGAAGGGCGTGAAGCTTTTCAATGTCGCGCCGGCGAAGAACCGTTCGAGTTCCCGCGGGTGCAACTCCGCCAGCAGCGCCTGCCCCATCGAGGTCGCGTGCGCCGGCAGCCGCGTCCCCACCGCAAGCGTGATCGCCATGATCCGGTGCAGGGCCGGCGACCGGGCGACATAAACCACATCGCGCCCGTCGAGCATCGCGGCGGAGGACGATTCCCCCGTCCGCCGCGTCAGATCGACCAGCCCCTCGCGGATGATTTCCAGCTCGCTCAGCCCCGAAAGAAACGCCTGGCCGATGCCCAGAATGGCCGGCGTCAGCGCGAAATGCTTTCCGTCCGTCCGCGCGAGCCCCATGTCGCACAGCGTCAGCAGGAAGCGCCGCGCCGCCGCGCGCGTCAACTGGCAGCGCTCGGCCACTTCGGTGATGGTCTGCGACTTGCGCCCGTCGAAGGCCTTCACGACCTCCAGTCCGCGGCGGAAGGATTCAACGGTTTCATCCCTGGGCATGGCGTTCTCGGAGCTTGACGTTCTCGTGCGCTATGCGAACAAATTATCGTATTTGCGAACACAGTATTGACGCTTTCAGGCGCGCTTTGCAAGGCTCGCCTCAAGGCGGACTTCAGATCCGCCGTCGGGAGTCGCAGTTCGAAACGCTGCCCTTGGAGGAAACATGCGCACTCAGGTCGCGATCATTGGCGCCGGCCCGGCAGGGCTCCTGCTCGGCGCCCTGCTGCACAAGGCCGGCATCGATTCCGTCATTCTCGAACGAAAAAGCGGCGATTACGTCCTTTCCCGCATTCGCGCCGGCGTTCTCGAACAGGGCGCGGTCGACATGCTGGCGAGCGTCGGCGTCGATGCCCGGATGCGTGCGGAAGGGTTGAGGCACGACGGTTTCGCGATGGGCTTCGCCAACCGCCGCCTGCGGATCGATCTCACAGGTCTCGCCGGCACGCCGGTCACCGTCTATGGCCAGACCGAGGTGACGCGCGACCTGATGGACGCGCGCAAGGCCGCCGGCCTCCAGACGATCTACGAGGCGGAGAACGTCGCCATCCACGATTTCGACGGCCGGACCCCGCGCGTCACCTATGAGAAGGACGGCGTGACGCACGAACTGCGCTGCGATTTCATCGCCGGCTGCGATGGCTTCCACGGCGTCTGCCGCGCCAGCGTGCCGCAGGGCGCGATCCACAATTTCGAGAAGGTCTATCCCTTCGGCTGGCTCGGACTGCTGGCGGATGTGCCGCCCTGCTCCCACGAACTGATCTACGCGAACCACGAACGCGGCTTCGCCCTGTGCTCGATGCGCTCGAAAACCCGCAGCCGCTATTACATCCAGTGCGGCGCGGACGAGGACGTCGGCGCCTGGTCCGACCAGCGCTTCTGGGAAGAATTGCGCCGCCGGCTCGACCCCGAAGCCGCCGAGGCCGTCATCACCGGCCCGTCGATCGAGAAATCGATCGCACCGCTGCGCTCCTTCGTCGCGGAACCCTTGCGCTTCGGCCGCCTGTTCCTCGCCGGCGATGCCGCCCATATCGTCCCGCCGACCGGCGCGAAGGGCCTCAATCTCGCCGCCAGCGACGTGCACTACCTCGGCGAGGCGCTGCGCGAATACTACCGCGACGGTTCGGAGGCCGGCATCGACGCCTATTCCGCCCGTGCGCTGGCCCGCATCTGGAAGGCGGAGCGCTTCTCCTGGTCGTTGACGATGCTGCTCCACCGCTTCGAGCAGATGAACGCCTTCGAGCAGCGGATGCAGGAGGCCGATTTTCTCTACATCGAAAATTCGCGCGCGGCGCAGACAAGCATTGCGGAAAACTACGTCGGCCTGCCTTATTAACGCATCATCCCATCAAGCGGATACCGGTTGATAGGCAAGATGATGCAATAAAACAAAGAGATGGAACACGCTGAACCGGCCCCATGATCAACAAGGTCACCCCATCCATCGAGAAGGCCGTCGCGGATATCCGTGACGGCTCGACCGTTCTGGTCGGCGGCTTCGGCAACGCCGGCATGCCCTTCGCGCTGATCGACGCGCTGATCGCGCAGGGCGCGAAGGATCTCGTCATCGTCTCGAACAATGCCGGCAACGCCGATCACGGGCTCGCTGCCCTGCTCAAGACGGGGCGGGTGCGCAAGGTCGTCTGTTCCTTTCCCCGCCAGGTCGATTCCTGGGTGTTCGACGGCCTCTATCACGCCGGGAAGATCGAGCTGGAACTGGTGCCGCAGGGTAATCTCGCCGAGCGGATGCGCGCGGCGGGCGCTGGCATCGGCGCGTTCTTCTGCCCCACCGGATACGGCACCCTGCTCGCGGGGAACCGCGAGACGCGCGAAATCGACGGGCGCCATTACGTGCTTGAATACCCGATCAAGGGCGATGTCGCGCTTATCAAGGCCCACAAGGCCGATCGCTGGGGCAACCTCGTCTATCGCAAGACCGCGCGCAACTTCGGCCCGATCATGGCCATGGCGGCGAAGACCACCATCGTCGAGGTCGACGAGGTGGTCGAACTCGGCGCGCTCGATCCGGAACACATCGTGACGCCGGGCATCTATGTTCACCGCGTCGTGCCGATGACGGCCTGATCGGCGGGCAGCGAGGGAGACTTCCATGCAGAAGCGTTCGCGCGAAGAAATGGCTGCCCGCGTCGCCCGCGACATCCCGGATGGCGCTTATGTCAATCTCGGCATTGGCCTGCCGACGATGGTCGCGAATTTCCTGCCGGCTGACCGCGAGATCGTGCTCCACTCCGAGAACGGCATCCTCGGCATGGGGCCAGCCCCGGCGCCGGGGGCCGAGGATTACGACCTCACCAACGCCGGCAAGAAGCCGGTTACGGCGCTCGCCGGCGCTGCCTATTTCCATCAGGCCGACAGCTTCGCGATGATGCGCGGCGGCCATCTCGATATCTGCGTGCTCGGCGCGTTTCAGGTATCGGAACAGGGCGATCTCGCCAACTGGCACACCGGCGCGCCCGACGCGATCCCTGCGGTCGGCGGCGCGATGGACCTCGCCATCGGCGCCAAGAAAACCTATGTGATGATGGAACACCTTACCAGGGACGGACAATCGAAGCTGGTTCAGGCCTGCACTTACCCGCTGACGGGACGCGCCTGCGTCTCGCGCGTCTATACCGATCTGGCCGTGATCGACATTGACGCGAACGGCTTCTCGGTGATCGAGATCGTCCCCGGTCTCTCTCTTGGCGAATTGGCCCGCATGAGCGGTGCCCGGATGCGCGATGGCCGTGTCCCGGCGTGACGATAAAAGGAAGAAAAGCATGGATGCCTTCATCTGCGATTATGTCCGCACCCCGATCGGCCGCTTCGGCGGCACCCTGTCCTCGGTGCGGGCCGATGATCTCGGCGCCGTGCCGATCCGCGCGCTGATGGCCCGCCATGCCGATGTCGACTGGGCCGCGATCGACGATGTGTTTTACGGCTGCGCCAATCAGGCCGGCGAGGACAACCGCAATGTCGCCCGCATGTCCTCGCTGCTGGCCGGCCTGCCGATCGATGTTCCCGGCGCGACGATCAACCGCCTGTGCGGCTCGGGCATGGACGCGGTCATCACCGCCGCCCGCGCGATCAAAGCCGGTGAAGGCGAGTTCTTCATCGCCGGCGGCGTCGAGAGCATGTCGCGCGCGCCGTTCGTTCTGCCGAAGGCAGACAACGCCTTCTCCCGCAACGCCGAGATCTACGACACCACCATCGGCTGGCGCTTCGTCAACCCGCTGATGAAGGCGCAATACGGCATCGATTCTATGCCCGAGACCGGCGAGAACGTCGCCGAGGAATTCGGCGTGACCCGCGAGGCACAGGATGCCTTCGCGCTGCGCTCGCAGGCCAAGGCCGCTGCCGCGCAGAAGGCCGGCATTTTCGACCGCGAGATCGTCCCCGTCACCATTCCGCAGCGCAAGGGCGATCCCGTCATCGTCGGCCGTGACGAGCATCCGCGCGAGACGACGATGGAAGCGCTCGGCAAGCTCGGCACGCCGTTCCGCAAGAACGGCACCGTCACCGCCGGCAATGCCTCCGGCGTCAACGACGGCGCGGCGGCGCTGATCGTCGCCTCGGAAGCGGCGGCGAAGAAATACGGCTTCACGCCGATCGCCCGCATCCTCGGCGGCGCGACGGCCGGCGTCGCCCCGCGCATCATGGGCATCGGCCCTGCGCCGGCCTCGAAGAAGCTTTGCGCCCGGCTCGGCCTGAAGCCGGGTGACTTCGACGTGATCGAACTCAACGAGGCCTTCGCGAGCCAGGGGATCGCCACCCTGCGCCAGCTCGGCATTCCCGAGGATGCGCCGCACGTCAATCCGAACGGTGGCGCCATCGCGCTCGGCCATCCGCTCGGTATGTCGGGTGCCCGCATCGCCGGCACGGCCGCGCTCGAACTCAGGGCGAAGAGTGGGCGTTACGCGCTGGCGACGATGTGCATCGGCGTCGGCCAGGGCATCGCCATCGCGCTGGAGCGGGTGTGAAACCCGGATAGGAGCGACCGCGACGCCAAGCAGGCACGGCAAGCGCCCTTGCGAGGGGCCTTTAATCTTTCGCCGCGAAGGGCGTGAAGGTCGCCACCACCTGCTCGTAAACGCCGCGCTTGAACGGGATGATAAGGCCGGGCAGCTTTTCGAGCCGCTCCCAGCGCCATTCCACGAATTCGGGCTTGTGGGCGCCGTTGCCCGGTGCGACGACGTCGATTTCGCTCTCGTCGCCCGTGAAACGCAACGCGAACCATTTCTGCGTCTGGCCGCGATAGCGCCCCTTGAGCGCCTTGCCGAGAACGGTCATCGGCAGATCGTAGTTGAACCAGTCCGGCGCCTCGGCGAGCAGCTTCGTCGAGCGGACGTTGGTTTCCTCGTAGAGTTCGCGCAAGGCGGCGTTGTAGGGATCCTCGCCGGGGTCGATCCCGCCCTGCGGCATCTGCCACTCGTAGACGGCATCGCGATATTCGGGCCCCTTGTCCGGTCGGCGCCGCGCCACGAACACACGTCCGTGGTCATTGAACAACGCGACGCCGACGCAGGGGCGATAGGGCATATCCTCCAGCACGCGGGCCATCGTCACTCCGTCAGTCGATTTCAATCCGGCGGCCGGGCCGCTCGTTCAGGGTCCGTCGCCGATTCACTTGCCGATGATGGCGGAAAGCGGCGCGAGGACAAGCCCTCGTCCGGCAAGATCGCGTTGCCAAGCGGCAATGCGCTCGATATTGGCCGACAACGCCGGAACAGAGATCACCGCGCTGCCGGTCTTGCGGGCGATTGCCTCGATCTCGGCGAGTTGCGTTTCGAGCGATTTCCCGCCGCCGGTTTCATGCAGCCGGTCGGCGACGCGCACCGGCAGACCGATTTTCTCCGCAAGGCGGGCCGTCTTCGTATCGCGGTTCGAGCCGTCGTCCAGGAAGACGAGGCCACGGCGATTGATCTCCTCGAGAAGGCTCGCATAGGCGGCATCCTGCGTCATCAGCTTGCCACCCATGAAATTCATCAACCCGACATAGCCGGGGAAGCGCGACATCAGCCAGTGCAGGCGCTCGATGTTGGTGCGGGCTTCCCCGCCGACGCGCAACGTATGCGGCCCCGGATCGCTGTCCGGGTAATCGCGCGGCTCCATCGGCACCTGCAGGACGATCTCGTGCCCTTCCCGCCGCGCACGCGCGACCTGGCTGGGCAGATCGCGGCCGTAAGGCGCGAAGGCGAGCGTCACGGCACCGGGCAGCTTGGAGATCGCGTCCGTCGTTCCCTGCGCGCCGATGCCGACCCCCGTCATCACGACCGCGATCTTCGGCCCGGGGCCGTCGGTGAACGGCGCCGCGTAAACCGCGCGTGGCGTGAGCCCGCCCTCGCCGATCCGCGGCAGGATGCCGGCGGCGCTCCCCTCGCTGACGCGCGGGTCGGCGCCGGTCGTGCCGCCGCGATTGCCCGAATCCGGTACCTTGATCACAAGACCGCCGGGCACCTGCCCGCCATTCTGACGGATGACCTTGACGCCCGAATCCGCTTCCGCCGTAGCCGCATCGGACCGCGAACCACCGGATCGGGTCTCGCGCTCGACGAGCGCCGTCCCATCCCTGCCCGCGGCCATCGGCACATCGACGCGCTGGATGACGGCGACGACGCCACGCTCGGTTCCACGCTTAAGGAAAGTCCTGCCGACGTAGCCGGCGGCGAGCGCGACGAGCAGCGCGAGCATGACAACACCGCTCCGGCCACGAAGCGGGTTCACGCTTCGCGGCGGCTTCCCGGGGTCCATCCCCAGGGGAGTTGCCAGACTGTCCAACGCCATAGTCGACGGTTTCCTCGCGGGATCTCCGCGTCGCGAAAATCCATACGAAACCGTAAAGAACGCTGGTTAATGCCGGTTTAATTCCTGCGGCGGCGGCTGATGCCCGACAAAAAGAAATCGCCACCCGAAGGTGGCGATCCCGAAACCGTTTCGAAGCGCTTTTCGTCGCGGATTATTTCTTTTCAGGCTCGGTCTTGCCCGTGTTGGCCTTGGCCTCGGGCTTCGACGGCCGCGGCGAGATGACAACGCCCTCGCCGGGGTTCTCCCGCGTGACCTTGCCCTCGAGAAAATCCACCGCCCAGATGAGCTGCTTGTCCTTGGCGCGGTCGGCCGGCACGTAGCCCGACGAGCCGGACGGCTGCTCCTCCTCGTTGACCTTGATATGGCCGCGGATCGAGGCTTCGCCCTTGATCTCGTCCTTGCCCTTCAGTTCATCCGGAATGTCCTGCTTGACGATGAAATCCGGCGTGATGCCCTTGCCCTGGATCGAACGGCCCGAGGGCGTGTAATAGAGCTGCGTCGTCAGCTTGAGCGCATAGTTCGAGCGCAGCTGGAAGATCGACTGCACCGATCCTTTGCCGAACGACCGCGTGCCGACCACTGTCGCGCGCGTGTGATCCTGCAAGGCGCCAGCGACGATTTCCGAGGCCGAGGCCGAACCGCCGTTGACCAGCACCACCAGCGGCTTGCCGTTGGTGATGTCGCCCGGCCGCGCCAGCGCGCGGTTGGTCTGGTCCGCGCTCTTGCCGCGTGTCGAGACGATCTCGCCCGATTCGAGGAAGGCATCGGCGACATAGATCGCCTGATCGAGAAGTCCGCCCGGATTGTTGCGCAGGTCGAGGATGAAGCCCTTGAGCTTGTCCTTGCCGATCTCCGCCGTGAGCTTGTCGACCTGCTTCTTGAGCCCTTCGAAGGTCTGCTCGTTGAACGAGCCGATGCGCAGGTAGCCGACGCTGTCGCCCTCTTTCTGCGCGCGCACCACCGGCGGACGGATCGTGTCGCGGGTGATCTCGACCTCGACCGTGTCCTTCTTGTTGCGCAGCAGCTTCAGCTTGACCTTGGTGCCCTTCGGCCCCTTCATCTTGTCGACGGCCTGGCTGAGCGTGAGCCCCTGCACCTGATCGCCATCGATCTGCGTCACGAGGTCGTTCGCCTGCACGCCAGCCTTGGCGGCGGGCGAATCGTCGAACGGCGTCACCACCTTGACGAGCCCGTCCTCCATCTGGACCTCGATGCCGAGACCGCCGAACTCGCCGCGGGTCTGCTGCTGCATCTCCTGATTGGATTTCTGGTCGAGGAAGCTCGAATGCGGATCGAGCGACTGCACCATGCCGTTGATCGCGGCCTCGATCAGCTTGGACTCGTCCGGCTTGTCAACGTAGTCGGAGCGAATCTTGTCGAACACATCGCCGAACAGCGTCAGCCGGCGATACGTATCCGACGCGGCCGCGTTTGCGCTCGAGGAGAACTTGATCTCCTCCAGCGCCACGAGCGCGATGGCGCCGAGCGCCACACCGGAGAGAAAAACAGAAATCTTGCGCATCATCCGCGAGCCTTCTCGGCTGATTGTTGGGACCACCAGGACGACGGATCGAAGGGTGAACCGTCTTTTCTGAACTCAACATAGAGTGCCGGCTTTGCACCTCCAAGAGGATTTGCGCTGCCTTTGACGACATTCACGCCGGTTTGACCCGGCACGGAAGGCCCTTCACCCTTCCCCGCCGAAGAACTCCCCGCCAGAAACCCGAGCGGTTCGCCGGCCAGCACGAACTGGCCGATCTCCACCGCCAGCCGTTCCATGCCGGCCAGCACCACATGATAGCCGTTTCCGGCGTTCAGGATCACGAGATGCCCATAACCGCGATAGGGGCCGGCGAAATGCACCCAGCCGTCGCCGGGCGCGGTGACGACAGCACCCGGGTTTGACGAAATTGTGGTGCCGCGCTCCGTCCCGCCCACACCGTCGGGCTGTCCGAACAGCCGCGCGATCTGACCGGAGACCGGCAGCGGGATCTGTCCGCGCCGCTCGGCGAAGGCGATCCGGGGTTGCAGCCGGGCAACGGAACGACCTGCCTCCGTGTTGAGCGCGGCGACATCGGTCCCGCCCTTCCCCGGCGCCGGTGCGCGTTTCGCGATCTCCACCGCGCGGGCATTGCCGACGATCTCGGTCTCGGAGCGGGAGATGAGGTCGCGCAGCGATTTCGCCTCCTGCGACAGCGAGGCCACCCGTGCCTTCTCGCGGTCGAGCTGCTCCTTCGAAAGCGATATCTGGTTCTGGCGTTCGGTAACGAGCGAAGCCATCCGTGTCCGTTCGGCGTCGAGCCCGTTGCGCTCGGCGCGCATCTGCTCGGTCACCGCCGCCGCCTCGCGGCGCAGGTCGGTCAGGGTCTTGAGGTCGGCGACGAGGATCATCGCCTCGTCGCGCATGTCCGGCAGCACCGCGCCGAGCAGGATCGCCGCGCGCATCGACGAGAGCACGTCCTCGGGCGCGACCAGCAGCGCAGGCGGAGGCTTGCGACCGATCCGCTGCATCGCGGCCAGCACTTCGGCCAGAACCCGCTCGCGGGAGCGCAGGGACTGCCGCAGCGCATCCTCGCGCTTGCCGAGGCTCGCGAGCTTTTCCTCCTGCGCGGCGAGCCGCTCCTCGGCCTCCCGTACCTTTTTCGCGACGTCGATCAGCGATTGCCGCAGCTTCTGCGTTTCAGTGGAAAGGTTCTCGATCTCGTAGTTCAGCCGGCGCTGCTCGAAGCCGCTTTTCTCGATCTGGCTTTCAATGCCGCGCAGCTTCGCCTTGCCCGTCGGATCGTCCGGGGCCGGCGGAGGAGTCCCCTGCGCCAGCGCGATCCCGGAAACCAGCGGCGAGAAAAGCAGCGGCAAGGCGACAAGAACGGGCCAGCGGCATCCCCGCCGGTCCAGATCTCTCCTCGTTGCCCAACCCGGCATCCCGCCCGTGCCCCTCATCGCGCCGCCGGTCATTCCCGGTGATAGGGATGCCCGGCCAGTATGGTCGCCGCGCGATAGAGCTGTTCGAGTACCAGCGCGCGGACGATCTGGTGCGGCATCGTCATCCGCCCGAAGCCGAGCACCAGCGCCGCCTTCTCGCGCAGCGACGGGTCGAGCCCATCCGCACCGCCAATGACGAAACTGACGCCCGCGACGCCCGAATCGCGCCACTCGCCCAGTATCCGCGCGAATCCGGCACTGTCGAGGCTGGTGCCGCGCTCGTCGAACAGCACGACCCGATGGGTATCCGGAACCTGTGCCAGGATCGCCTGCGCTTCTTCCCCCTTGCGATCGAGATCGCGCCGCGCCGGACTTTCGCCGATCTCGACGAGCCGTGGCCCATCGAACGCGATGGCCCGCCCCATGCCCTTCAACCGCTCGGCGTAGCGTGCGACCAGATCCCGCTCCGGCCCGGCCTTGAGCTTGCCGACGGCGACGACATCGATCTTCACGCGGAACGGCTCCGCGCGCTCACTCTTTCGGCGCTCGGGCGCGGACGACTTTCGGCCGTGGCTTGCCTGCACCCGTTGTCACGGATTTGGGCTTGTCCTCGCCCGCGCCTTCCTGCGGCCGGCCCATCCCCCAGAGCTTCTCGAGGTTGTAGAAGCCGCGCACTTCCGGCCGGAAGAGATGGACGATGACATCCCCCGCATCGATCAGCACCCAGTCACAGACCGGGACGCCTTCGATACGCGGCGCAGGCAGCTTCATCTCCTTCATGGCAAAAGCAACACGATCAGCAATCGCGCCGACATGGCGATCCGAGCGCCCGGTCGCGATGATCATCGCGTCCGCAAGCGAGGTCTTGCCGGCAAGATCGAGGGTGATGATGTCTTCGGCTTTCGCATCATCGAGAACGGACAGGATGGTCCGGACCAAGGGCGCCGCGTGAGGAGCGATCCCCTCGGGCACTGTCTGCATCGGCGCCGCAGATGCTTTGGAAGTTTCAGGCGCCTTGCTCGTTTCAGTCGTGATCAGCTTAGCCATTCCTCTCGTTGCGACTCGACCCAACCCGACACCGTCAGGTTAGCGACATCGCGCGAAATTACCAGCCGCGAGTTGTTTCGGGGCACGCGGTGTCAAGCCGTCGATATAGCGATCGGAAACGGCGGACAACAGGGGGAGGCGTGAATTCTCGCGAAAGAGAGGCTCCTTCGCGAGCACCATCCCCTCAGGCAAAGATATCGAGCAGCGGCGACCCCGACGCCAGTTTCGCCTGCACATCCTTGAGCACCAGGAAGCGATTGACGATGCCGCGGATGTATTTCGTATCGTTGACGCGCGTGAGATCGAAATCGCGCTCGATCCATTCGTTGAGGCGTTCGATGCTGCCTGTCACCGCGGCATTCGGAATGTTCAGCGCGGTCTTGATGACGGGGAAGAGCACCGGGTCGCTGATGATCTGGTAGCCGCTGGTGACGGACTTGATCTTGCGCTCGAAATAGAGCCCGTCCGTCAGCGTCGGGTTCATCTGGCTGAGGCTTTGCTCGTGCTGGTTGGCAACGTAGTTCTCGACGAGGCTGTCGATGAACGACTGGTTCTTGAGCTTGCTCACGCCGGAATTGAAGAAATCGAACGCCCGGTTGATCGAGCGATAGCTCGGGTCCGACATGCGATTGACGAGCGCCTTGTCGTCGTTGAGATCCCCCACCAGCACCGCCTTGATGCGGGCCGGGTAATCCATCTGCGATTCCATCGAGAACGCCGACAGCGCGAACTTCATGAGGCGGAAATCCTTCATGAATGCCTCGGGCGTCGTCACCTTGGCGACTTTCTCGCGGAAATAGGCAATCTCGTTCTTCACATCGCCGCGTTTGGCGAAACGCGCCCTGTCCGCCGCCAATGTCGTCGGATTGAACCGTTGGAACATCGAAAAGGCGTCAAAACTCAGCAAACCGGCTTCCATAACGACCATTCCTTGATCGAATTCAGGAAGTCATCATTGCAAGGCGGCCTTAAGGTTCCCTTAGCCTCGAGGAAAAATAGGCGGTTAAGAAATTCCCACGCATTCGAGGCGTTCTTCAGAGGTCCTTCTGCGCCTCCCTGAGCCGCGTCGAGGACAGATCCGAGCGGCGCCCGTACAGGAACACCCACGCCGGCGCCTCGCGCGCCGCTAGAGTGGAGGCCTCGCGCTCGCCGAGCCGGCTCGCCGCCAGCGCACGCGCCGCCGGGCTCGCAACCGCGCGCAACGTCGTGCCGGGCCGGTCGATCACCGCCATCGGCACCATGGCTGCAATGTCCCGCCATTTTTGCCAGCGATGGAACGAGGCGAGATTGTCCGACCCCATCAGCCAGACGAACCGGACGCCCGGCGCTCGGTTTTTGAGAAACGCGATGGTCTCCTGCGTGTAGCGCGTGCCGATTCCCGCCTCGATGCCCGTGACAACGATGCGCGGATCATGGCCGATGAGCCGCCGGCAGGCCGTCATACGTTCTTCCTGAGAGGGCAACCCTGCTGTTTCCTTCAGCGGATTGCCCGGCGTCACCAGCCACCAGACGCGATCGAGCTTCAGCCGGCGCAGCGCCGTCTCCGCGACGAGCAGATGCCCCTCATGCGGCGGATTGAACGAGCCACCGAAGAGGCCGATCCGCTGGCCGGGAGCATGGGGCGGGAGGGTGACGGCCAAGCTTAGCCTCGAACCGTCCCGTCACCGACGACGCGATACTTGAAGCTGGTGAGTTGTTCGACGCCCACCGGCCCGCGCGCGTGCATCCGGCCCGTGGCGATGCCGATCTCGGCGCCGAAGCCGAACTCGCCGCCATCCGCGAACTGGGTCGAGGCATTGTGCATGACGATGGCGCTGTCGACCTCGTTGAGAAAGCGCATCGCCGCGCCCTCGTCCGCCGTGATGATCGCATCGGTGTGGTGCGAGCCATAGCGTTCTATATGGTCGATGGCGGCATCAAGCCCGTCGACCACCTTCGCCGCGATGATCTTGTCGAGGAACTCGGTCGCCCAGTCCTCCTCCGTCGCCGGCGTCACGCGCACGTCGACAGCCTGAACCGCCGCATCGCCCCGCACCGCGCAACCGGCGTCGAGCAGCATGGTCACCAACGGCGCGAGATGGGTCCCGGCGCAGGCTCGGTCCACCAGCAGCGTCTCCGCCGCGCCGCAGATGCCGGTGCGCCGGAGTTTGGCGTTGAGCAACACCGTTTTTGCCATCGCGAGATCGGCCTTTTCGTGCACATAGACATGCACATTGCCGTCAAGATGCGCGAAAACCGGCACGCGGGCCTCGTTCTGCACGCGCTCGACAAGGCTGCGCCCACCGCGCGGAATGATGACGTCGATCGCCCCGTCGAGGCCGGACAACATCTGCCCCACCGCCTCGCGATCCGCGTAAGGCACGAGTTGCACCGCCGCCTCCGGCACCCCTTCGGACACGAGCCCGCGCACCATCGCGGCGTGGATCGCCATCGCTGAACGCAGCGCGCCCGACCCCGTGCGGAGGATGACGGCATTGCCCGCCTTGAGACAGAGCGCCCCGGCATCCGCCGTGACGTTGGGGCGGCTTTCGAAGATGACGCCGATGACACCGAGCGGCGTTCGCACCCGCGCGATCCTGAGCCCGTTCGGCCGCGTCCATTCCGACGTGACCGCACCGACGGGATCGGGTAGCACCGCGATATCCTCGACGCTTTTCGCGATGCCTTCGATGCGCTTCTCGTCCAGCAGCAGCCGGTCGAGGAACGCCGCATTCTGACCTTCGGCCCGTGCTTCCGCGCAATCCTTCGCATTGGCTTCGAGGATCGCCGCGACATCGGCACGGATCGCCGCGGCCGCCGCGCGAAGGGCCCGCGCCTTCTGTTCCGCGCTCATCAGACCGAGAACGCGCACGGCACCGCGCGCCTTGCGCCCCATCGCCCGCATCTCGGCGACGAGCTTCGCCTTCTCGGCGGGGTTCGGAACATGCCTGTTCATGCGTCGCTCTCTTTTCCCGCGCCGCCGTCGCCCGAAAGGACGAGATCGTCGCGGTGGATGATTTCCTTGCGGCCAGCATAGCCAAGGATCGCTTCAATGTCGCGGCTCGAACGCCCGGCGATCTGCACGGCATGAATCGCGTCATAGGCGACGAGCCCGCGCGCTACCTCGCCGCCGTCGAGCCCGCGCAGGATCACGGCGTCGCCACGCGCGAAAGTGCCCTCGACCTTGCGGACACCCGCTGGCAAGAGACTCTTGCCGGCCCGCATCGCGACCACCGCGCCATCATCGACATGGAGCGTGCCACGCGGCTCCAGCGTGCCGGCGATCCAGCGCTTGCGCGCCGTGACCGGCGTCGAGGGCGAGAGAAACCAGGTGCAGCGCGCGCCCTCGCGCACGGCCTTGAGCGGATGCAGCCGCGTGCCATTGGCGATCAGCATCGCCGCGCCGCCGGTCGTCGCGATCTTGGCGGCCTCGATCTTGGTCATCATGCCGCCGCGCGAAAGTTCGGAGGCCGCACCGCCCGCCATCGCTTCGATCCTCGCGGTGATGCGCGGCACCAGCGGCACGAACTCGGCCTTGGGGTCCTTGGCCGGCGGCGCGGTGAAGAGCCCGTCGATATCCGAAAGCAGCACCACGCAATCCGCCGAGGCCATCGAGCCGACGCGCGCCGCGAGCCGGTCGTTGTCGCCGTAGCGGATCTCGTTGGTCGCGACGGTATCGTTCTCGTTGATGACCGGGATCGCGCGGTGTTTGAGCAGCGTGCCGATGGTCGCGCGCGCGTTGAGATAGCGGCGGCGCTCCTCGGTATCCTGCAGCGTCAGCAGGATCTGCGCCGCCGTGATGCCGTGGGTCGCGAGGCTCTCGGCCCAGACCCGCGCCAGCGCGATCTGCCCGACCGAGGCGGCGGCCTGCGCCTCTTCCAGTTCGAGCACGGCCTTCTTCAGGCCCAGCACGGTGCGGCCCATCGCGATCGCGCCGGAGGAAACCACCAGCACATCCGCCCCCGCCCTGTGCAGGTCGGCAATATCGGCGGCGAGCGCATCGAGCCAGTCACGCTTGAGCCCGCCCTTGCGCTCGACGAGCAGCGACGAGCCGACCTTGATGACGATGCGCTTGCAGGCGTCTAGCCGGGGCAAGGAGGGCGATGCGGCGCTCACGGACGCCATTCCTTCTCGACCTTGGGCGCCTCCTCGACGCGTTTCTCGTCGATGACCGCGAGCAGCGCCTGCAGCGCCTCCTGCACGCCCTCACCCGAGACGGCGGAGAGCAGCAGCGGCTTGCGCTTCGCCGCGCGCTTCAGCCGGTCCATCTGTGTTTTCAGCGTTTCGGGATCGAGCGCATCGATCTTCGAGAGCGCGACGATCTCGGGCTTCTCGCCGAGACCGTGGCCGTAGGCCTCGATCTCCTTGCGCACGGTCTTGTAGGCCTTGCCGGCGTGCTCGGACGTCCCTTCGACGAGATGCAGCAGCACCCGGCAGCGCTCGACATGGCCGAGGAAGCGGTCGCCGAGCCCATGGCCCTCGTGCGCGCCCTCGATCAGGCCGGGAATATCCGCCAGCACGAATTCGCGCGCGTTGACTCGGACGACGCCGAGGCCGGGATGGAGGGTCGTGAACGGATAATCGGCGATCTTGGGTTTCGCGGCGGTGGTCGCGGCGAGGAAGGTCGATTTGCCGGCATTCGGCAGGCCGACCAGCCCCGCATCCGCGATCAGCTTGAGGCGCAGGATGATCCAGCGCTCCTCGCCCGATTGGCCGGGATTGGCATGGTTCGGCGCACGATTGGTGGAGGTCGTGAAATGGAGGTTGCCGAAGCCGCCGTTGCCGCCCTTGGCGAGCCGCACCTTCTGGCCGATCTCGGTCATATCGGCGATGAGGGTTTCGTCCTCCGCGTCGAGCACCTCGGTGCCGACCGGCACGCGCAGGACGACATCCGCGCCCTTGGCGCCGGCGCGATTGCGCCCCATGCCGTGCGTGCCGGTCTTCGCCTTGAAATGCTGCTGGTAGCGATAGTCGATCAGCGTGTTGAGCCCGTCGACGCACTCGACCCAGACATCGCCGCCCTTGCCGCCGTCGCCGCCGTCCGGCCCGCCGAACTCGATGAACTTCTCGCGCCGGAACGAGACGCAACCCGCCCCGCCGTCGCCCGACCGGATATAGACCTTGGCAGAATCGAGAAATTTCATCGTGTTTTCCAAAAGCATCGGTGCGGCCGAGGCCCCGCCCGACGCCTGCAATAGAAGAGGAGCAGGGCCGGGACAAGCCCGGCCTCTCCAAAGGGTTACATCCCCTCGGCCGCCATCTCGCGCCCGTAGGGCACTGGCGCGCGCCAGCCCTTGAGCGAGGCCCAGAGCGAACGCGTGATCCGGTAGCTGTCGGAGGGCGTGGAATCGCCCCATGCCGGGCGGTGGCACATGCTGCCGCCCTCATACTGGAAGCCGCAGTGTTCCAGCACCCGGCGCGACCCGGTGTTCATCACCCGGATAGAGGCTGTGACCGAGCGTTCCTCCGTGTAGAGGAACACCGCGTCGAGCAGCGCCTGCACCGCCTCGGTCATGTAGCCCTGCCCCCAGTGCGGAACGCCGAGCCAGTAGCCCATCTCCGCCGGCGCGTTGCAGCCCTTCTCGATTCCGATCATCCCGATCAACTGGTCGGGCCGGTCGCGCCGGGCGATGGCGAGGCCGAGCTGCTCGCCGCTCGCATTGGCGGCCCGTGTGCGCAGGATGAAGTCCATCGCCAGCTTCGCAGGATACGGATGCGGAATGCGCGCCGTCATCTCGGCGACGCGCTTGTCGCCGGCCAGTTCGGCGATCGCCTTCGCGTCCGACGCCTTCGGCCAGCGCAGGAACAATCTCGGCGTTTCGAGGGTGAACACGTCATCGAGGAAAAGTTCGGGAAACATGGTGCTCATCCGAAATGTGGGCCGCGGCCCGGGGAAAAACGAAGGGGAGGCTCGGTTCCCCGGCCTCCCCTTCGGATTTCGCTTCGGATCGGGTGCTAGACACCCATTTTCCCTGCTTGCCCGCCGGTTCGGTTCCCTGGGAACCCGGCGGGGGAGATTTGCATTCTCGCTCGCCGTTATTCTGCTGCTTCGGCCGTAGCCGGAATGACGTTGACGTATTGACGCGGGCCCTTCTGTTTGAAGGCTACAACACCATCGACTTTCGCAAAGAGCGTATGATCGACGCCCATCCCGACGTTGGTGCCCGGATGCCACTTGGTGCCGCGCTGACGCACGATGATGTTGCCGGCGAGGACAGCCTCGTTGCCGAACTTCTTCACGCCAAGACGCTTCGAGTGCGAATCGCGACCGTTGCGCGACGAACCGCCAGCTTTTTTATGAGCCATTTGAGTGCTCCTTCGATCCCTTCCGGGGCCGGATGAATCTCGATGAATTCATCCTACCCGACAATTCTGAAAAATTCACGCGAAAAATGTCAGCCTTGCTGACGGGATTTCCGCGTCCGATAACCTGCGGTCTCTTACTTGTCCTCACCCGAAGCAAGCTCGGCCTGATCGACCTTCGCGCGCGGCGGCTTGCCGGCGAGAAGCTCCTTGGCCTGAACGACCCATTCCTCGCGAGTGGCGCGGCCACGCAGGGCGAGTTCCTCGTCCCACTTGGCGATCGCCGCCTCGTCCCAGGCCGCGATCTGCGACCAGGTGGTGATGCCGGCGGCGCGCAGCTTCTTCTCGATGGTCGGGCCGACACCCGAGATCAGCGAGAGGTTCGACTCGTCGCGCCCGCCGCTCGAAAGCGCGGCAGCGGCCACAGCGGCGCCAGCGGCAGCGGCAACCTTCGCAGGCTTGGCGGCCTTGGCACCCAAGGGCTTCTTGCCATCCGTCAGGATCTCGGTGATCCGGACGAGTGAAAGGTGCTGGCGATGGCCCTTCTTGCGCTTCGAGTTCTGGCGGCGGCGCTTCTTGAAGGAAATGACCTTCGGGCCGCGCGCCTGCTCGACCAGCTCGCCGGCAACGGTGGCACCGGCTACGAGCGGAGAACCGACGACAACCTTGTCGCCGCCCAGCATCAGAACTTCGGTGAAGGAAATCACGTCACCCGCTTCGCCTTCGAGGCGCTCGATCGTGATGACGTCGTTGGCTGCAACAGTATACTGCTTGCCGCCGGTCTTGATGACTGCGAACATGTCCTAAGTCCTTGTGTCTCACCGCCTTCGCAGCCGGAGCCACGGGCAGCCTTTTTGGGTTCATGCGCTCCCGGAGAAGGCTCGCTTGGCGCGATATCTCTTGGCGCAATACAATAGGCGCGGTTCTTTCGCCGCGTTGGAAGCGCGTCGTATGATGCTTCTCCCCTGACCTGTCAAGTCTGATGCCTTGAAAGGTACCGCCCCTGCACGAAGGGGGGCGCTCTCCCCCCGCGCAGACAATCACGCTTTCATGTTATGGCTTGAGAATCGTTATTTATCGGAACCGACATGAGCGCGCCTCTCGCCATCATCGATCAACGCCTTGAAGCACTCGAAGCCCATGTCGCGGATCAGGAGCGCATCATCGCCGAACTGAACGATGTCGTCACGGGCCAATGGCGGCGGATCGACAAACTCGAGCGCCTCGTCGAACGCCTTCGCGAGACACTTCTCTCGCTGCCCGCCCAACGCGAAGGCCCCGAGCCACCACCCCCGCATTACTGACCACTGCCCGCATCGCACCTACCCGGGGCCCAAGACCGCGAGGCGGCACAAGCCTTCTTGACGTCAAATTATTACCAATGTACCAAAATACCATGAAAATCGAACGCATCCAGACCGGCATCCGCATCGAGCGGCGCCTCGTGAAGGTCCTCAAGGCGCTGGCGGAACTGAAAGACATCAGCCTCGGCGACCTCGTGGAAGGCATCGCCCTCCATGCGCTTGAGGGCAAGGCGCCGTTTTCCGAGGAAACGCTTACCCAAATCGCCCGGCTGAAGGCGATCTACGGGCTCGACCTGACGGCGCAGGACGCCCATCGGCTTGAGGAATGACGCCATGACCCTGCATATCGAACGCCGCCATGCCATCGTCGTGCCGCTGCCGCCGGAAACCGCCTTTCCGCTGTTCACGCCAGCCGGCGAGCGACTCTGGCTGGCCGAGTGGCAGCCGGAGTTCCTCCACCCCGCCGACGGTCGCACCCAGACCGGCATGGTGTTCCGCACGGGCCACGGCGGCGAGGAGACGCTGTGGAGCTGCATCGAATTCGCGCCGGAGCAGCACCGAATCCGTTACGCCCGCGTCTCGCCGGAAACCCGCTTCGCCCATATCGCCGTGCAATGCCAAGCTGCGGGCCCCGGCAGCACGCGGGTCGAGGTGTGTTATACGATCACCGCGCTCAACGAGCGCGGGGCGGAAAAGCTCGCGGCCCTGACCGAGGACGCCTTTCAAGCCTCCATCGACGACTGGAAACAACGGATCGAGGCAAGCATCATGGCCGGGACGCTGCAGAACCCCGCTCCATAACGCCTTGCCGGCATGCCGTGAAAACGGCTATTCCCCGCCGGCGATCGGGGCTTCCGGGATGTGCTGCTGCGACACGCCGCCCCCTCCCTCGCGGTTGGCCTTGATGCGGGCCATCCGGCGGTATTCCGGCCCAGCGCCTCCCCCTCTGGGGTTCATGGTGCCTTTCTCGACAAGGCTGCCGTCGCTTCGCTGGATGCGGTAATTCAGGACCGCGACCGGAGAAAGGTCGCGCTCATCGTCGACGATCACCGTCCACGTCTCGGAACCCGTCAGGAATGTCGATATCTTCAGCGTGCGCCCGGTGTTCGGATCGACGCTGGCGCAAGCCGCAGCAACAGTGACAGAGGCTGCGAGAGCGAGGATCTTCGTCCCGATTCTATTCTTGCCTTCGATGTACATGCTTCGCTCCCATGACCAATCGTGCGGGAGTGCGACCTCCGGCGTGTATTCAACAACGCCAGACAATTGATTATCATGCTTCCGCTTCGCCAGCCAGCGACCCCGGTTCTCTCCTCCGCCCGTTTTGGCCCTTGCCATCCGCGCCCTGCTTCTGTATCACCCGGCGCCTGACCACGCGTGTTTCACGCGCCCCGCGGAGAGGTGGCAGAGTGGTCGATCGCGCCGCACTCGAAATGCGGAGTACGTGCAAGCGTACCGGGGGTTCGAATCCCTCCCTCTCCGCCATAATCCGCCGATTGCTTCCATGGCGCGATGCTGTCGCCGATCAACGCCAACGCGCAAACCGCAATACTAGTCGGCGATGAAGCACCGAGCGCGAGATATTTTTGGGTAATGACCTCAGCTGTCGACAACATTCACGAGATTTCCGGCCGGGTCGCGGAAAAAGAAACGGCGAAGTCCCCAGCTCTCAACAACCGGACCGTAAACGATCTCCGCTCCGGCAGCGCGAATGGCATTCTCGGTGGCGTCGAGGTCGTCCACGCCGACGGAAATGACAGGCACCTCCGTGCCGGAACCTCCTTCGGACGCGGTGTGCAGTTCGATTTGTTGGGTTGTCGCCCTGCTCAGAAAGGCGATCCAACCCATGTCAAAAGGCAGGTCGAGCTGGAAAACCTCCTGATAAAACTTTGCCAAGGCTACTGGGTCCGGCGCAGTGAGATTAGCAATGATCCTGGTGACAGCCATCTTGGAATACTCCTTGGGCGTAATCGGCCTAGCCCTTAGGACAAGACTAACGGGACCTATCGCGCTTTCCATGCAATGGAGCGATTCGCTCTGCGTCAATGTTGGATTGCAACAGCGTAACACAACAATCGTCGTTAACGCTCGTGGCCCGCATTGTTTCGCACACGGCCATTTCGCTTCCCTCAATGCCTCCGCGGAAGCAGGCCATTCCATCGGGTTCGCGTGATGTGCCGCCGATGGTAGGCGGTGGAGGCAATACCCAGCCTTAAGCCGTGATATGGAACCCGTGATCGATATAGGTCAGGGATCCCGTGAGCGGAGCAGCCGCGGCGCTGGCGAGAAAAGCAGCGACGGATCCGATTTCCCGGATGGTGATGGAGCGATGGGCGGGCGTCTGCGCCCGGACATGCTCGAGCAGGTCGGGAAAACCGGCGATGCCGGACGCCGCGCGCGTGGTGATCGCTCCAGTGGACAGGGCGTGGACATGGATGTTCTGCCCCGCTAGATCGACCGCCAGCGTCCGGACCGAGGATTCGAGCGCAGCCTTCACCGGCCCCATCAGGTTGTAATGGTCGACCACACGATCCGAACCCAGAAAACTGACGGTCATCAGGCTGCCACCCTGTCGCATCAGAGGGCGCGCCAACCGGGCCATTCGGATGAACGAATGGCAGGAAACGTCCATCGCCAGGGAAAATCCCTCGGCGGTCGTTTCGATCAGGTTCGATTGCAGGTCCTCGCGCGGCGCAAAGGCGATGGAGTGGAGCACGAAATCGAGTTGACCCCACCGGGATTCGATGGCGGCGAAAACCTGTTCCAGCGCGCCGGCAACCGAAACGTCACACGGCAGGATCAATGACGCGCCAAGCGATTCGGCCAGGGGGCGGACGTGGGGTTCAGCCTTGGCGTTGAGAAACGTGACGGCGAGGTCCGCGCCGGCCTCGCGGAAGGCCCGTGCGCAGCCATAGGCGATGCTCTGGTCGTTCGCGATACCGACAACGAGCCCGCGCTTGCCCTCAAGACTGGTCAGCTCGCTCATAAAGGCGTCTCCTGCGGCAGACATTGAAAGGTTTCGCTCGCAATCACGCTTTCCTCGTCAGTCGGGATAACAAGGCAGGCGATCGTGCTTCGGGCCGAGTCGATCCGGGCGGCCTGCGCCCCATTGGCCTCGGGGTCGAGCGAAAGCCCGAGCCAGGCCAGATGCGATGCGATCATCTCACGCACGACCGGCTGGTTCTCGCCGATCCCCGCCGTGAAGACGATGGCGTCCAGCCCGCCGAGAGTCGTCGCCAACGCGGCGATGTCGCGCGCGACCTTCTGGCAGAAGAACGCGACTGCCTCCTCTGCCTCGCTGGATCGGTGCTGGAGCAGATCGCGCATGTCGGCGCTGACACCGGACAACCCGAGCAGACCTGATCGCCGATAGAGCAGATCGGTCAGGGATTCCGCCGAATGCCCGTAACGGGCCAGCAGATGCAGAACCACGCCGGCATCGAGCGTGCCGCAGCGCGTCGCCATCGGCAGTCCGTCCAGCGTGGAAAAGCCCATGCTCGTGTCGCGGCTGACACCGCCGTGAAGGGCACAGAGGCTGGCCCCGCTGCCGAGATGCGCGACGATGACGCGGCCATCGGCCAACGTCGGAAACCGTTCCCGCAGGGCGCGCACGATGAAGGTGTAGGACAGCCCGTGGAAACCGTAACGCTTAACCCCCTCGTCAAAGAGCGCGCGGGGCAGCGCGAAATGACGTAGCAGCGGCGACTGGGTCTGATGGAAGGCCGTATCGAAGGAGGCAATCTGCGCGAGTTCGGGCCGAAGGCGTCCCAGAACCTTTACGGCATGCAGGTTCTGCGGCTGGTGCAACGGCGCGAGCGGCTCAAGGGCGGTCAAGGCTTCGAGGACTTCCGCATCGATCCGCACTGGCCCGGCGAACCGGTCGCCTCCATGCACGATCCGGTGCCCGACGGCCCTGAAGCCGGCGCCGGACGGCACGAACCGATCCTCCAGCATGGCCACTGCCCGATCGAGTGCCTGCTCCGCGTCGACCGGTGTTCCGAGTTCGAGGTCGCTTGCCCCATGCTCCGTCGCGACATGCAGGATCAGGGGCGGGTGCCGCAGGTCGATCTGGGCCCGCCCGCGCCGCACCACCCCGCGCTCGCCGCGTTCGAAAATGCCGAACTTCAGGCTCGACGAGCCGGCATTGACAGTCAAGACGATCATGTCGCGGGCTTCGGCGCCGTCCCGTGGACCATCATCTTGGCCAGGGCGGCGGAGACAAGCCGGCTGCGCGTGGAATCGGACCGGCTCGTGAGGATAATCGGCACGCGCGCGCCCAACACCAACCCGGCGGCATCCGCGCCGGCGAGATAGACCAGTTGCTTCGCGAGCACATTGCCGGTTTCGAGGCTCGGCACGAGCAGGATGTCCGCCCGCCCGGCGACGGGGGAAACGATCTCCTTGATCCGCGCGGCGTCGAGATTGACCGCGTTGTCGAAAGCCAGGGGACCATCGACACGAGCGCCGGTGATTTGCCCGCGCGCGGCCATCTGCGTCAGCGCGGCGGCGTCGAGCGTCGCGGGCATGGCGGAATTCACAGTCTCGACCGCGGCAAGAACCGCCACAAGCGGCTCCGCAAGCCCAAGTTTGTGCATGAGATCGATCGCATTCTGGCAGATGTCGCGCTTCTGTTCGAGCGTCGGCAGAATGCTGATCGCGGCGTCGGTCACGGCCAGCAGTTTGTCGTAGGCCGGAACATCCATCAGGTAGACATGGCTGATGCGCCGCCCGGTGCGCAGGCCGGATTGCGACTGCACGACCGCGCCAAGCAGCTCGTCGCTATGGAGGCTGCCCTTCATCAGGGCATCGACCTGCCCTCGCGCGGCCGCAGCAACCGCGAGGGCGGCGGCCTCGTGGCTATGCTCGGCATCGATCATTTCGATCCCGTCCAGCATGACCCCGGCATGTTCCGCCGCCGCGCGAACCTTGGCGAGCGGCCCGAAGATTACCGGTTCGAGTAGCCCCGCGTCGCGCGCTTCGATCACGGCGATGATCGCCTCGTCGCTGCAGGGGTGGACGATCGCCGTGCGGAGCAGCGGCCAGGCACGGGCCTCGTCGAGAAAGGCCTCGAAACGGCTCTGCCGCCGCATGGTGATCTGCGGCACGGGCATGCGCGGCAGGGAAAGCTTTTCATCCGGCGCGATCACGGTCGCCACGCCGCTCAGGACCTCCTCGCCCGCCTGATTGCGGCAGGTCGTCTCAAGCAGCACGATCCGCCTGTCCGGGTGCTTCTCCTTCACCGTCACGCTGGTGGTGATCGTGTCGCCGGGCGCGACCGGCCGGCGAAAGCGCAGATCCTGCCCCAGATAGATCGTTCCGGGGCCGGGCAGGCAGGTGCCGAGCACGGTTGAAATCTGGGATGCGGTCCACATGCCATGGATGACCACATGCCCGAATATGTCCGTCGCCGCGTAGTCCGGATCGAGATGCGCCGGATTGACGTCGCCGGACGACGCGGCGAACAACCGCACGTCATCCTCGGTCACCGTTCGGGCCAACGATGCGCGGTCGCCGATCGCAAGCTCGTCGAACACGCGATTGCTCAACATGGTGTGGGTCGACAGATCGTTCATTTCTGCCTCACATATTCGCCCGGTGCGTCACAGAGGGGGTCAAGGCCGGCGGCCGGCGCGCCCATTCCGGGGGCAGCGGACAGTTCCGCGCTCCCCGAATTCTCAAGCCACTCACACCAGAGTGTCCACCAAGACCCCTCGACCAACGGCGCTGCCGCGAGCCACTCGTCGGGGCTCAGGAGCGGGTCATGGTTCTGTCGTCCGGCATGACGGAAGTGCCGGCGCGGATGGCCCGGCGGATTGACGATACCGGCATTGTGCCCGCCATTCGTCAGCACGAAGGTGACCGGCGAACCCGCGAGCGCGTGGATTTTGTACACCGAACGCCAGGGCGCGATGTGATCGCGCTCCGTTCCGACAGCGAAGATCGGCGCCGTGATGTTCTGCGCGGCCACCTCGCGCCCCTCGACGACCATGCGGCCTGCGGCAAAATCGTTCCCCAGGAAGAAGTGCCGCAGATATTCGGAATGCATGCGGCTCGGCATACGCGTCGTGTCCTGATTCCACGCCATCAGGTCGATCGTGGGCGAGCGCTTGCCCAGCAGGTAGTCCTGCACGAGATGCGACCAGACCAGATCATTGGCGCGCAGCATCTGGAAGGCTGCCGTCATTTGCGGCGCATCGAGGAATCCCTGGCCCTCCATCACGCTTTCCAGCGAGGCGACCTGATCGTCGTCGATGAAGACCCGCAATTCGCCGGCTTCGGAAAAATCGGTTTGGGCCGCCAGCAATGTGAGGCTTGCGAGCCGGTCGTCGCCGAACTCGGCCATGCCCGCTGCGGCAAGCGAGAGCAGCGTGCCGCCAAGGCAATAGCCGGCGGCATGCACCTTCCGTCCCGGCACGATCTTGCCGATCGCATCGAGCGCGGCCATCACGCCGTCGCGCCGGTAGTCGTCGAAGGCGAGCGCGGCATCCTCGGCCCCGACATTGCGCCAGGAGATGCAGAAGACGGTGAACCCCTGCGATACCAGATAACGAATGAGCGAGTTCGCGGGGGAAAGATCGAGGATGTAGTATTTCATGATCCAGGCCGGCACGATCAGGATCGGCTCGGCCTTCACGGTTTCCGTGGCCGGGGCGTATTGGATCAGCTCCATGAGCGCGTTGCGGTAAACCACTTTGCCCGGCGTTATCGCAAGATCGCGCCCGACCGCGAAGGTGTCGTCGGCAGACGTACGCGGGCCGCCGAGACGTTCGAGCATATCCTCGCCGAAATGGCGCAAGCCGTCCTGCAGCGATTGCCCTCCGCTCGCGCGCGCCGCTTCGATCGCAACCGGATTGGTCGCCAGAAAATTGGCCGGCGAGAACCCGTCGAGCCACTGCCGGGTGAGAAACTCGACCAGCATGCGGTCGTGCGGGGCAATGCCCGGAACGTCGGCGGTCGAGCCCATCCACCAGGCCTCAGCGGCAAGGAAGGCCTGCTGAAATGCAGCGAACGGCATGTCTTGCCAGGACGGGTCCGCGAAGCGCTGGTCGCCCGGCGGCGGCGAGCATGGCGGAGCCGCCTTCCCGCCGCGCCCCGCCTCCACAAAGAAGGCGCCGAGTTGCAGGCCGGTTCGTGCGGCGTCGAGCGCAAGTTCCATGCGACGCCCCGGCGCCAGTGCGAGATGCCAGGCCCAGTCCAGCGCCGCGAGCGACGCGGCGACCGGCGAAAGACCGCCGGACAACCGCACGGCGCCCGCCATCGTCATCCGATCGAGCCGGCGCAATGTTGTGTCGGAAAACAGTTGATTGCCCGAACAAGCTTCGGATGTCGCCACTGTCTCGCGCGATAGCCCGGGCATGCCATTCTCCATCCGCCGCCTTTCCCGGAACTCATAGGGTCGGCATATGACAACGCTGCAACAACCGTGCCATTCGAACGGGGGCGGATCGCGTCGGACAAGCGCGCCGGCGCCGGCCGGTCATCAGGCCGATTGGAGGCCCCGCAGCGCGGCCAGACGGGCGACAAGCGCTTCCGGGATGATGGTCCCGATGCCGACCACGCCGGCATGAACGTCGCCGGCATTCCCGTCGAGCGTCAGCCAGTCGCCCTCGGAAAAACCGCGGTCGCCGAACATCACCCGTCCCGCCTGTTCGTCGATCCGCATCGTTTCGCAGCCGACGAGACACACCTTGCCGAGTTGGCGCGCGACGACGGCGGCATGCGATGTGCGGGCGCCGCGCTGGGTCAGGAGCCCGGCGGCGAGATCGAGCGCGGCGATGTCGCGCGTCTCCGCGTCGCGCCGGACCAGGATCACCGCTTTGCCTGCCCCGCAGAATTGCCGGGCACGGCTTTCGTCAAGCGCGACCACACCGCTGACGACGCCGCTGGCCGCCGATGCCGCATGCGCGAGCGGCACCGGGGATTGCTCGCCCGCATTCGCCAGAACCGTGACGCCAAGCGCTTCGGGGGCGATGCCGGCGGTGCGTTGCCGCGCGGTTTCGGGATCGATCAGCCCCTCGTCGGCCATGTCGAGCGCGATGCGCGCCGCCGCCAGCGGCGTCCGCTTGCCGTCACGGGTCTGAAGCAGAAAAAGCCGCCCGTTCTCGACCGTGAACTCGAAGTCCTGCATGTCGCGCAATTCGCGCTCGAGAATGGCCGCAGCCGCCACCAGTTCGTCCCAGACGCGCGGGGCTACGGCGGCCAGTGCCGTATGCCCTTCCGCGCTGCGCCGGCCGCTGACGACGTCCTCGCCCTGGGCGTTGAACAGGAAATCGACCCACGGGTGCGGATCGCCGTCGCCGGGATTGCGGGTGAACCCGACCCCGGCCCCGGAAAGCCCGCCGGCATTGCCGAACACCATCCGCTGCACTGTCACCGCCGTGCCCATGTCATGCGGCAAATGGCGTAGATCCCGGTAGGCACGGGCCTTCTCGCTGTTCCAGGATGCGAAGACGGCGCGGATCGCCGATTGAAGCTGAACCAGGGGGTCTTGCGGAAACGGCGCCCCCGCGCAACGCTCGTAGGTCTCGAGATGGCGGCGCGCCAGTGCCCGCAGCGCCTCGAAATCTAGGTCGCGCTCGGCCTCGCCGCCGGTAACCGCCGCAAGATCGGCTTCGAACACCCGGACCTCGATGCCGGCGACCACTTCGCCGTACCCCGCGATCAGGCGTCGGTAGGCGTCCCAGGCCAGACGCGGGTGCCCGGTCTGGCGAATGAAACCCGGCAGGGTCGCATCGGTCAGGCCGATGTTGAGAAGCGTCTCCATCATGCCGGGCATCGAGACCGGCGCGCCGGACCGTACGGACAGCAGCAGCGGACGTTTCGGGTCACCGAAAACCTCATCTGTCGCGGCTTCGAGCGCCCGCAGGGACGGCCGCCACACCTCCGGCGCAAGGCCGGCAGCCGTGTCGCAGAAGCCCGTGCCCAGAACAAAGGCCGGCGGCACATTGAGTCCGATGGCCGCCATCCTCGCCAGATTATAGGCCTTGAAGCCGAGGAATTCCGGGTTCCAGTCCGGGTCGAGCGGCGTTTGCCGCGTGATGAGCGCGACGCGCGCGTAACAGTGGCTTGCGCGATTCTCAGGCATCGGCGGCGGCTCCGTTTACGGCCCCGAAACGCTTGAAGGCGATCTCGCGCATGGCATAGCCCGTGCGCAGCAGCGCATCGGTCGTGCTTTCGATCGCGGCGACGAAATCCGTCGTCAGGCTCAGGGTCGCGGCATCGTCGATCTCGCGCACCAGCAGCCTTCGCAGGGTCCTCGCCAAGGTGTCGCATTGCCGTTCGGCATTCACGACCCGCCAGCAGGTGGACAGAAATTCTTCCTGATCGTCCGCATTGCTGGCGCCGGTCAGCGTCGAGGCGATGGCCAGAGCCCGCACATGGTCCTGTGTCGCCCGCAGGGTCGTATCGGCGAGCTGCTGGAGACCGGCGCGGATCTCCCCGTTCCAGCCCCGGTGATGGTTCTCGGCGATGAGAGAGAGCAGGAAGGCGGCGTCTTCCAGCGCGTCGGCCGCGTCGTCCGCGCGTTCGATCAGGTGGAGATAGGTCTGCCAGCGGGTCGCACGTTCGGCGCGTTCCCGCACCGTGATGACCAGCTGGTCCGCCTTGCGTTCCCAGGCCTTCGCTCTCTCGGCGAAGCGAGCCGCAACCTTTTCGTCGCCTTCCGCCTGATGGGCGAGCGCGTCCCTCAAGCCTTCGGCCAGAGCATGGCAGAACGCGGCATGTTCGGTCAGAGCGGCAAATTCGCTGCGGTGGCAGGCAACCTGCCGCGCCAGGCTCAGCCGCACCTCGTCCGCGATCTGCGCGGTGGACCGGCGTGCGTCCAACCCCTGCTTCGCAAGCGCCATGGCGTCCAGAAGGAAGGTCTCGGCACCGGCCGAGCCGAGAACATCGTCCAGCCTGTCGCCGATGCGGAACGAATCGGCGCCGAGCGCTTCCATCGCCGAAAAGACGAGACCGTCGCCGCCCGCCAGCAGCCAGCCCATATGGCCGACCTCACGTTTCGCGGCGATTTCGAGAACGCGCAGCGCAACGGCCTTGCGCACCAGCCTGCCGAGCCGTTTCCGGGCGCGATTCCAGTCGATGAGAAAGACGATCCTCGCCGCCAGCTCCTCAAGCGCATGATGGAGCGCGGCTTCGTCCGCGCATTCAAACCGGGCGATGCTGACGATGTAATCGGCGCCGGCATTGAGGCCGGATGTGTTGCGCGCCTGCGATTCCGACCAGATCGCCCCGATTTCCGTCAGCATGGTCTGGAAAAAGGCAAATCGGCGATCGTGCAAATCCGAATAAGTCAGTGTGATTGTCCGGCCTTCGACCTGGATGACCAGCACATGGGCATCGTTGGTGCCGATGTCGTTCTGGATCAGCAACCGCTCTCCGTCGCGGGTCGCCGCCGTATCGAGGCCGGGGTGATCGAACTTCAGTCCCCTCGTCCGGTTCAGCCCCCGCATGAAGGCGGCGATGCGCGGCCGGTCCGCCTCGTCCAGTTGCCAGACATGCGCGCCATCGATGTCCTCGTCGGAGAACGCGGCGGCGAGACGGTTGAGGCTCTTGTGAAGGTCCATCACAAGGATGTGGAAGGTATCGGCGCCGCCTCGCTTCCCGCCGGTAAGCGCCGCCATCTGCCCGGAGGAAAGATGTTCGGGTTCGAGCCCGTCAAGCCAGGAACACCAGTGCTCGACCCGCTTCTGGAGCTCGGCCTCGTCCAGCGGCCGGGCCATGATACGCAGATCGTCCCGCAGCAGCGCCGCGATGCGCGCCAGATGAACGAGGTGCATCAACCGGTCTTCGAGATAGGCCGCGCCGGCCACTTCGAGGAGCCAGGGCGCGTTCATATTCGCTGCGGCGTATTCCCGCCGCAGATCGACATGGGCCGTTTCCGGCACCGCAGCATGGGTCCAGGCGGTCTGCAAAAGGGTCAGTATAAATTTCAGGCGATCGTTGGCGGCCAGTGCCGCCCGGACCCGCGCAGGTCCCAAGAGTTTCGTCTGGCCCAGAGCCTGGACCACACCGGCCTTTTCCATCGCGCACCCATGCCTGAACGCTATCGCTGCAGGGCCGCCTAGGCCGCCTGGATGACATTTGCATGAAGGTCGGCCCGTACTTTTGCCGGACCACCCCTGTGATTCAGTGCGCTGCGACAAAAGCGATCGTCAGCCGATCCTGCAGCCGCCGCGTCCTGGCCATAGCGTGCCGCCGGCCCGTCGTTCGGGCCGCGCAGTATTTCGGGCGAGGATCACGCTGCAAGCCAGCGCGACAAATCCTCCGGCTTGGGCAGGCCGCCGGCATGGACAACCTTGCCGTCAACGACGATGCCCGGCGTCGAGGCGATGCCGTACCCCGCAATCGCGGCATAGTCGGTCACCTTCTCGATCGAAACCTCCACACCGAGTTTCGCGGCTTCCGCGCGCACCATCTGCGCGGTCGTCTCGCAGCGCGCGCAACCGGGGCCCAGCACCTTCACGTCCTTCATGGCGTCTCTCCTTCAGGCGAACAGCAGGTTGAACAGGAAGCCTACGGCGAGGATGCCGCAGCCGACGACCGCGATGAACACCGCGATCAGCTTCATGGTCAGCACCTTGCGCAGGATGATCATTTCGGGAAGCGAGAGCGCGATCACGCTCATCATGAAGGCCAGCACGGTACCGAGCGCCGCGCCCTTGCCGATCAGCGCCTCGACCACCGGGACGATCCCGGCCGCATTCGAGTACATCGGAATGCCGAGCAGCACCGCCGCCGGCACCGACCACCACGCATCCTTGCCCATGATCGAGGCAAGAAGGTCGGACGGCACGTAGCCGTGGATGAAAGCGCCTGCCGCGATACCGGCGACGATCCAGATCCAGACCTTGCCGACGATGTCCTTCACCGCCTCGACGCCGGCCTTGATCCGATCGACGATCGTGATCGTCTCCGACGGCAGTTCAACCGCACCCGACCGGACGTTTCGCACCCAGTCCTCGAGCCAGGGCTCCAGCTTGAGCCGTCCGATAACCCAGCCGGCGACGATGGCGACGGCAAGCCCGAAGGCGAGATAGGTCAGCGCCACCTTCCAGCCGAGCAGGGCGAACAGCAGGCCCAGCGCCACTTCGTTCACCATCGGCGCGGCGATCAGGAACGAGAAGGTCACGCCAAGGGGAATGCCGACCGAAACGAAGCCGATAAAAAGTGGCACCGCCGAGCAAGAACAGAACGGAGTCACGATGCCGAGGCCGGCCGCCGCGACATTGCCCGCTCCCTCCCGGCGTCCGGCAAGCAGCGCGCGCGTGCGCTCCGGCGAAAAGAACGAGCGCACCACACCCATGATGAAAACCACCAGCGTCAGCAGCAGCAACACCTTCGGCGTATCGTAGACGAAGAATTTCACCGCCTCGTAGGCGTGGCTCCCGCGGTCCAGCGGCAGAAGGCCCACGGCCCATTCGGAGAAGGGTACGAGCTGGCTGTATATCGTCGCCCAGAGCGGGAGCGCCAGCGCCGTCGCGCCAAGCCATCGCAACTGGCTCTCGCGCCCCGTTGGTTCGGCAGCCGCGTTCATGCTCATGCCGCGCTCCTGTCGTCCCGGACCATCTCCGGTCGAGCGTCGTCCGCAGGTTCGACCGCCAGAACAGCGCGAACGATCTGTTCGGCCGCCGCGTCGATATGCGGATTGAGACGATAACGCACCCATTGCGCATCGCGCCGGTCCCTGACGAAGCCTGCTTCCTTGAGCGTCGTCATGTGCCGCGACATCGTCGATTGGCCAACATCCAGCCGGGCCATGAACTCGCAAAGGCACAGTTCAGCGTGCTGCTGCAGCAGGCGCAACGCCGACCGGCGTGTCGGATGGGCGAGAGCGGCGAGGAGCATGTCAAGGTCGGGCATGTCCGCTTATCGCGCCGGACGCATATGCCGACGTTGACATGCGTCAAAATCGCTTCACGCTGCGATGCGAAAGGCCGGGCCGCAGCACCGCCGAACCAATCCTGTTATAGTAATGGTCTGCGTGTGGTTCCGCACAGCCGAGTGCGCCCGAACCGCTAGAACCTCGCATGAAAGTGAAAGGCCGCGCCAAGAAAGCCCGAACCATGAAAGCCCGAACCATGAAAGCCCGAACCATGAAACGACATCGCCTGTTTGCCCTGCTGCTCGCCGCCGCCGCCATCGGTTCGGGCTCGATCGTCCACGCCCAGGCCGCCCGTCCCTCGGCGGAAGCCCAGAAGGAATACGATCAGTTCATTCCCAAGTTCCGCGCCGCGCTGAAGGCCAACAACAGCGCAGCCGTCGCCGAACTGACCAAGTTTCCCTTTCAGGGCGACAAGGCGCAGGACGCGCAGCTGTTTCAGAAGAAGACTTACGGCGAACTGTTCCCCGCCAAGGTCCGCAACTGCATCGCGCGCGGCAAGGCGACCTACGATCGCAGCCCGAACGGCGAGGAGAACTTCATCATTTTCTGCAACGAGACGCTGTTCATGTTCACCCGGACACCAGACGGAATCCGCTTCGCGGACGTCAGCCCGAACGACTAGGACAGGTCACGGCAGCACGCTTATCGGCGCCGGCGATGCCAGAGCCAGCCGCCGAACAGCAGTGCGAGCGTCCCGACAGCCAGGGTGCCGAGCCCGTCGATCCAGCGGTCGGAGGCGGTGTCCATCCGGCAGGCGCGCAGATCGGCCCCGTCCTTCAGGCAGGTGACCTGGACCGGCTGGCCGATCTGCCAGACATTGTTCTTCGTGACGTAGGCGATCCGCGCGGTCCCGCCGCCATCGAGCGCGACATCCAGCGCCGGGCGATTGATCGCGATGACCTTTCCGGTCAACGCCACGCCGTTCCGGCTGTGCATCCACTGACCGACGGTCGCATGGGTCCCCGCGGCGATCAGCAGCAGCCCAGCGACCGGCGCGAGAAAGCGGGCGATCCGCATCCCCCGCAACTCGGGCTTCACCTCGCCGGCAAAGGCATCCGCCAGTTTCCGCGGCCCGTCGCGGGCCGGTTCGTCACCGGTCTCGCTTCCGGTCCCCACATCGATCGGAAAGGTCTCGCGGTAGTGCAATCCCGCCATCGGCGCCGAAATCGACAGGGTCCAGAAAATCGCCTGCCCGGGAACGGACGGCCCGTTGCGGTTGGGCAACGCATCCGCCGGAATCCGGAATTCGAACGGAATTCCCGCGCTCGACCGGATGGCGGCGGAGGCGGTCGTCGAGACCTCCCAGACAGGCACGCGATGCTTGCTGCTGGGGAGGCTTTCATCGCCATGGCTGACCGACTGGCTCTCGCACAGCAGGCGGATCGTGTAGGGTCCGGACACGTCCAGCGCGCGATCGGTCCGGATCCTGCCGCGATAGACCTGCCCCGCCACGGCCGGCCGCGCTTCGAGCGTCGAAGCGCCGTATTTGCCGTGCCGCGCCGAGGCGAGGAGACCTCGGCCGAGATGGAGCGTGCCGAACGCGGCAAGCGCGAAAGCAAAAAAGTCCGGCGCCGGCATGAAGTCAGGCGACCCCGGATCGAACATGGCGGGAATTCCGAGCCAGAATATCCCCGCGCCGAGGATCGCGAGCGCGGCCATCCACAGGGCGACACCGATGCGTATGGATTGGCGCGCCCGGTCCCTTGTGCCGGCCCTTGTCGTTGCGACGTCGCTCATCACAGGCTCTCCTGCGGCATCTCGGGTCCGGCAAGACGGAACCGCGACCTTCAGCCTACCACAGGTCCGGGCCCTAACGCTCCGGCCATTGCCACACCGGACGGTCGAGAAGCCCCGTGCCAGCGATCCGGGTTTCGCCGAACTGCTTTTCGAGCTCGATCGTCGAACTGTCCGGCCCCGCCTGAAGTCCTTCGATCAGCCGCCGGGCATGCGAGACGACAATGACCTGCGAGCGTTGCGCCGCGACAAGGATAAGGCGCGCCAATGCCGGCAGAAGATCCGGATGCAGACTTGTTTCCGGCTCGTTCAGGATCAGCAATTCAGGAGGCCGGGGCGACATCAGCGCGGTCGCCAGCAGGAGATAGCGCAACGTGCCGTCGGAAAGTTCGGCTGCCCCGAGCGGGCGAAGCAGCCCGTGCTGGTGCATTTCCACCGAAAAGCGGCCACCTTCCACCGCGATACAGACACTGGACCGCGGAAAGGCGTCGTCGATGGCGGCGGCGAAGGCGCGATTGTCGCCGATCTCGAAAATGGTCTGGATAGCGGCGGCGAGATCGCTTCCATCGTCAGCGAGAACCGGTGTCCGCGTGCCGATCTGCACCTGTCTCGCCGGAGAACCGGCGTCGGTTCGGAAATGATCATAGAAGCGCCACGCCCGGATACGCTCCCGCAGGCTCAGGACCTCAGGTGCCGAACGCGGATCGGCATAGTGCGTCATGACGCTTTCGAAGGGCGCAAGGTGGGTCGGGCGATCGATCCACTTCCCATTTGCGTCGCGTACGCGAAGTGCGGGCCCGTGCCGGTCGAGCAGCATGGAGGCCGGCCGCGCCTTCTCGCCGGCGAACAGGACTTCGCGCTTGATCTCGGGATCCAGCCCGAAGACGGTCGCCGAGGGGATTGGAACGCCGAGATCGATGAGATAACCAAAATCGTCGGATGCGAAGCCCAGCCGCAATTGGATCGGCTTCGAGCGTGAGGTGCCCTCGACAGCAAATTCGCCCGACAGCACCTTGCGTCCGAACGATTCCGGCCCGGCCCAGAGCGTCGAGGGCAATCCGCCTTCCATTGCCAACGACGGTATAACGCGGCCCTGCGCCGCCTGGGCGAGGAGCCGCAGTGCCCGGTAAATGCTCGATTTGCCAGCGCCGTTCGGCCCCGTAATGACCGTCAACCGATCGAGCGGCAGGACAAGGTCGCGTAGTGAGCGGTAATTGGCGATGGCAAGGGTGAGAATCATGAGGAATGAGGTTGCGTGAGAACCCCGTCACCGTCCAGTTCGCAAGGTCGTCGCCCTGAGCGCTTTGCCGGCCGGTATTGGTTCCTTGCCCCGCAGGCCTACAGGTGAATGCCGCCGGAAACCTCGATCCGCCCGCCGTCGCAGATCAGCGGCAACAGCGCCTGGGTGAGGAAGAACGGCCCCTTGAGATGCGCGGCAGGCGGAAACCTGAGGAGCAACCCGCGTCCCCATCCGGCGCAGCGCTTTACGCCCGGCCGCGCTGCGCTCATACTGCACCGCAAGATAGCAACGGAAATTCCAGCACCCCATGTCCGTCTCGATGCCCGTCTCGATGCCCGAAACCGCTTCAACACAGCCCGAGGAGAGGCCCGCTTGGGTTCGGGCCATGACCAATGCGGCTGACTTCGAGGCAGAGCAGGCCGCGCTCGGCCGGCTGTGGACCTTTCTCGGCTTCACCGCCGATATCCCCAAAACCAACGACTGGTTCCGCACCACGCTTGGCGGCAAGTCGATCTTCGTCCAGCGCTTCGAGAACGGCATCCGGGCCTTCGAAAATCGCTGCGCCCACCGCTTCTTCCCGCTCCGGACCGAGGAGAAGGGCAATGGCCCGGTCGTCTGCGGTTTCCACCACTGGCGCTACAACGCCGACGGTCTCGCGCTCGGCATTCCCAAATGCGAGGAGATGTTCGGCAAAACGCCGCGCGAACTGAATGCCCGCCTGCCGCAGATCGAGATCGAAACCTGCGGCACCATGATTTTCGGGCGGTTTCCCGGCACCCCCGTGCCTTCCTTGCGTGAATGGCTCGGCCCCGGCTGGGATATTCTCGAAGCGATGGTCGGCGAACCGCCACCGCGCAACCGTTTTGCCCGCGACGTGAAGGCGCACTGGAAACTGTTGATGGAGATTTCGCTCGACGATTACCACATCGTCGCCGTTCACCCCTCGACCTTCGGCAAGGGCGGCTACCTGCCCGGCGACATCATCCACTACGCACGCTTTGGCGCCCACAGTGCCTATTGTCCCGGCGGGGACGACGGAACGCTGGAGCAAATCCGGGCAGCCTGCGCCGACCGCAGCTTCACGCCGGAGCGCTACCGCATCTTCCAGTTCTTCCCCAACCTCATCGTCGCGTTTATCCGCGCGACCGCCTACCTTGGCGAGACCTACTGGTATGTTCTGGTGCAGCAACTCGTGCCCGAAGCCCACAACCGCACACGCTCAGTGACACGGTTCATGCCGGTTCCGTTCAAGGGTGACGCGCCGGCCTGGCGGAAAATCGCGCGGCGCCACGCCCTGCCGTGGATCGGCGCCGGGTTCCACTACTACGCCCGCAAGATCCATCTGGAAGACAACGAGGCCTGCGAGGAGCTGCAGAAGGCGGTCGGGCTCGTCGACGGCGAGCCATATCTCGCCGCACAGGAGCAGCGCGTCCGCTGGTTCGAGGAAGAATACGCGCGTTTCGTCGGTCTGACGCCGACGACTGCGTGAACGGCTTCAGCGCGTCGAGACCTTCACTTCGAGGCTCGACTTCGCGATCTGCTGCGCGAGAAGCTGACCAGTGCAGAGATGCCCAAGGCGGCTCATGTGCAGCCCGTCCTTGAGCACGAGATCGTCCATCGTCGTCTCGCCGCTCTCGATCATCCGCCGCATCAGCGCCTGACGATGGAAATGCAGGATGCCAGGTCGTGCGCCCTCTTTCTCGATCGCCGCCTGCATGACCGGCGTGTCCTTGTCGCGGTCGACCATCGGCGCGACCTGGAGATCGACCAGCACCACCGGCAGGCCATGCGCGCGCAACGTCTCGATTGCCGCCTTCATCTGGCTGATCGCGCCTTCGACACCTTCCATCTGCAGCACATCGTTCACGCCGAGCTGCCAGACGACGAGATCCGGCTTCTGCGCCAGAACATCGCGCTCGAGACGCGCCACCATCTTCGGGATCGTGTCGCCACCCTTGCCCTTGTTGATAAGTTCGACCGGCGTCAGCAGTTCCTTCGAGAGTTCGCGCCCCAGCACGGAGGCGAAAATCTCGCTTTTGGGGAGCTGCCCCGTCCCTTCCGTCGAGGAGGAGCCGAAAGCCACAACCTTAATGCTCTCGCCCTCGGCGACCTTGGCATGGAGACTGGGCAGCGATTTCGTATCGCCGACAACGCTGGCAACCTTTGCGCAGCGGCTTTCCATTGCGGAAGCGCCGGCACCGAGCGTGAGGGCCAGGCCAGCCAGAAAAGGGGCAAATTTTGCGCGCAGAAACCCTCGTCCCGGTTTCGACCGAAGCATTGCAATCGCCATCGAGGCCCCGCGCGCTGTCGGGCCACCCCTCGGAACGGGGATAAGGCCCGGAAACTATTTATTTATATTTAGCACAAAATACGACGCCATCAAAGGGCCTTACGGCGTTGTCACCGGCTTCCCCACTGCCCGTTCCAGGAATCGCAAACCGAGGCCGAGCCATGCGGGATCGAAATCATGCCCGCCGGGATGGAGACACAATTCCACCTCGCCGCCAGCCGAGCACCCGGACGATCGCTCGCAGGAAAGGGCCCCTTCGGTGACGGTGCGCGTTCCGGAGGCGCGGCACCGCCCCTCCTCGCGCAGCATCGCAAGGGCGCGGAACACGTCGCCCTGCTGGAAGGCACCGCCGCGGATAGGGCGCCCGCCCAGCGGCACCGTGCGATCCGAAAGGCCGTGAATCTGCAGCAGCGGCCGCAGCGGCCCCGCGCATTGCTCCGGCTGCGGCAGCCAGAACGTGCCCGCCACCGCCAGGAACGCGGCGAACCGCTCCGCCTGATGGCAGCGCAAATTCCACACCATCGCCGCGCCCTGGCTGAACCCGGCGACGAGCACGCGGCGCGGATCGATCGGGAACCGCTCGAGCGCATCGCGCATGACCGCTTCGGAGAAGGCGAATTCGTCACGCAGACGCGACGGCGAACCCGGATGCGACCAGGTCCTGCCCTCGCCCTGCGGCACCACGAGGATGGCGCGCTCGCGCGCCGCCTCAGCGCGGATATCGTCCCGGGCGAGAATATCCGAGGCGCTTTCGCGATAGCCGTGGAAATAGAGAATCGCGGGAACGGGTCGCTCGGGTGTCACGCCGGGCGGCAGGAACACGCGATAGAACCCCGTCGCCACCCGGCATTCGCCATCTGGCCCGCAAGGTTCCGCCGCGACGGCGGGCATCGCGGCGGCGAGGATCGCGAACAGGGAGGCGAGAGCAGAAAGGCGCATGGCCTGCCGACCATGCCACGTCCGGAAGAAAAGTCAGGTCACGTTCCCTTGAACGCCCGACGTCAAGCCGCGCGGACAGCCTCGAGGAAGCGCTGGACCTCCAGCCGCATGGTCTCGGCCTGCCGGGCGAGGTCGCCTGCAGCGCCATGGACCTGGTGCGCGGCGGAGGTGGTATCCCCGGCCGTCTGCGAGACCTGCGTGATCGCCCGCGAGACATCCTCGGTTCCCGTCGCCGCCTGCTGGACATTCGCCGCGATTTCCCCGGTCGCCCGCTCCTGCTCGGCGACGGAGCCGGCGATTTCGCCGGCGGCACGGTCGATCAACTCGATCGCGTTGCCGATCTCGCCAATAGCCGCGACCGTCTGGTCGGAGGCTTCGCGGATCGCCGCGATCATGGTCGCGATCTCGGCAGTCGCCTTGGTCGTCTGGCCGGCAAGCGCCTTGACCTCGTTGGCGACCACGGCGAAGCCCTTGCCGGCTTCCCCGGCGCGCGCGGCTTCGATCGTCGCGTTGAGCGCGAGCAGATTGGTCTGCTCGGCGAGGCCATTGATGAGGCTGACAACACTGCCGATCTGCGCGGCAGCGTCGAGCAGCGCCTGCGCGCTGTGCTCGGTGCCCTTCATGCTGGTGACCGCCGCAGCAGCGGCATGCGAGGATTCCTCGATCAGCCGGGCGATCTCGCGCGCCGATCCGGAAAGCTCTTCACCCGCCGCAGCGAGCCCCTGAATCGTCGTCGAGGTCTGCGTCGCCGCGGCGGCGACGGTCGAGGCTTCGCCGGTTGTGTTCTGGGCCGAGCGCGCGAGTTCGTTCGCCGAGGCCTCGAGTTCGTTGGCGGTCGAGGAGATCGTCAGGACGACGGTATCGGCCTTGGCCTCGAAGCCGGCGATCGCGTCATCAACCGCGCGCCGCCGGGCGCCTTCCCGTGCCCGCCCCGTTTCGGCTGCGGCATCGGCCTCCCGCTTGGCGACCAGCGCCTCGCGGAACACCTGGAGCGCCCTTGCCACGATTCCGATTTCGTCCTTGCGCCCGGTGTCGTGAATCGCCTCGTCGAGCGAGCCGGCCGCCACGGCCTCGACACTCCCCGTCAGGCGGCGCAGCGCCTGCGCGGCGTTCCGGCCGAGGCCAAGCGCGAGCAGCGTGAAGGCCAGCATCAGCGGCAGGAGCTTCGCGGCCAGCAGGCCCGCCTCGCGCCAGAGCGCGGCATCGACGTCATCAACGTGCAGCCCCGAACCGACGAAGGCCCGGGCCCCCGGGATGAGCGCATTGTAGGCGATCTTGAGGGTCTCGACATCCTGGCCCGGCTTTTTCCAGTAGTAATCGGTAAAGCCAGCGCCCTTTTCCTTCACCTCGCGCACGAATTCCTGAATGATGAGAAGGCCGTTCTTGTCCTTCAGGCCGAGGTTGTTCTTGCCCTCCAGATCCTTGCGGATCGGGTGCATCAGCGTGTTGCCGTCGAGATCGTAGATGTAGAGGTAATTGCCGTTGTCGAACCGCGACGAGCGCAGCACGTTCGCGGCCTGCTTGAGCGCTTCGCCATCATTGGCGCCCCCCGCTTTCGCGGTGTCGAAGGCGCCCTTGACGATGGTTGCCGCCGCATCGACCGTGTTGCGGATCTCGGCGCGCTTCTGGTCCAGCATGATGGAGCGGACCTGCATGAGCGCGAGCCCGACGGCGACGCAAAGCAGCAAGGCCGCCGCGCCCGCAACGAGCGCGAAGGCCTTGGTAATCGAAATGGAGCGGAGCATGGGCAACCCTCGGATCTAAGTGAATCCAAGGAATTGCCAGAACTTGGTTAATAGTTCGCAACTCCGGCTTCAGTTCATCGTCGGGATGACGAAGCTGGCGCCATCCTTGATACCCGACGGCCAGCGCGAGGTCACCGTCTTGGTCTTGGTATAGAAGCGCATTGCATCCGGCCCGTGCTGGTTGAGATCGCCGAAGCTCGACCGCTTCCAGCCGCCGAAGGTGTAATAGGCGAGCGGAACCGGGATCGGCACGTTGACGCCGACCATGCCGACATTGACCTTCGAGGCGAAGTCACGCGCCGCATCGCCGTCGCGGGTGAAGATCGCGGTGCCGTTGCCGTATTCGTGGTCGTTCACGAGCTTGAGTGCCTCGGTGTATTCCTTGGTGCGCACGACCGAGAGTACCGGGCCGAAGATCTCTTCCTTGTAGATGCGCATGTCCGCCGTCACGTTGTCGAACAGGCAGCCCCCCATGTAGAAGCCGTTCTCGTAGCCCTGCATCTTGAAGTTCCGGCCGTCGACGACGAGCTTGGCGCCTTCCGTGACGCCGAGATCGACATAACCCTTCACCTTGTCCAGATGCGCCTTGGTGACGAGCGGGCCGAAATCCGCCGAACCATCGGTCGAGGGGCCGACCTTCAGCGATTCAACGCGCGGGATGAGGCGCTTGACGAGTTCGTTGGCGGTCTTCTCGCCGACAGGAACCGCGACCGAGATCGCCATGCAGCGCTCGCCGGCCGCGCCGTAGCCCGCGCCGATCAGCGCATCGACCGCCTGATCCATGTCGGCGTCCGGCATGATGATCATGTGGTTCTTGGCGCCACCGAAGCACTGCACGCGCTTGCCGTTCGCGCAGCCGCGCGAATAGATGTACTCGGCGATCGGCGTCGAACCGACGAAGCCCACCGCCATGATGTCGTGGTTGTCGAGGATGGCGTCGACCGATTCCTTGTCGCCGTTGACAACATTGAGGATGCCCGGCGGCAGCCCGGCCTCGATCGCAAGTTCGGCCAGCATCATCGGCACGCCGGGATCACGCTCGGAGGGCTTGAGGATGAAGGCGTTGCCGCAGGCGATCGCCGGGGCAAGCTTCCACAGCGGGATCATCGCCGGGAAGTTGAACGGCGTGATGCCCGACACCACACCGAGCGGCTGGCGCATCGAATAGATGTCGATGCCGGGGCCGGCGCCGTCGGTATATTCGCCCTTGAGCATGTGCGGCGCGCCGAGGCAGACCTCGACGACCTCGACACCACGCTGGATATCGCCCTTGGCGTCCGGGAACGTCTTGCCGTGCTCACGGGCCAGGCAATCGGCAAGCTTGTCGTTGTCGCGGGCGATAAGATCGAGGAACCGCTGGAGAACGCGCGCGCGGCGCTGCGGATTGACGGCTGCCCAGGCCGGCTGCGCCGCCTTGGCGTTGGCGACGGCGGCATCGAGTTCGGCCTTGGAGGCGAGCGCGACCTTGCCCCGGATCGTGCCGTCCATCGGCTGGAAGACATCGGCGAAGCGGCCCGATGTGCCGGCAACATGCTTGCCGCCGATGAAATGTCCGTAGGTGATCATGCCAGAATCCTCCAGATTGCGCGATAAGGCCGCTTTTCCGCAGCTTGACCGGCTCATCCCATATTAAAAAACGCGACTCAATCCTTGATATCGCGCCCCTGTTCTGCGATTTTTGAGATTATGGACTGGGACAATATCCGCGCTTTTCTTGCCGTCGCCCGCCAGGGGCAATTTCTCGGCGCCTCGCGTACGCTGCGCGTCAATCAGGCGACCGTCGCCCGCCGGATCACCGCGCTGGAAACGTCCTTCCAGACTACCCTGTTCGAGCGCTCGACCACCGGCGTCAACCTCACCGAGGCCGGCCGCCAGCTCCTCGCCCATGCCGAGCGGATGGAAAGCGAGATGCTCCAGGCCGAGGCCGATCTCCGCCAGCAGGACGTACAACTCGCCGGCCCCGTCCGCATCGGCGCGCCGGACGGGCTGACGACCTATTTCCTCGTCCCCGCGATGCGCGCGCTCGTCGAGCGGCATCCGGGCATCGACATCCAGCTCGTGCCGATGCCGTTGGCGGTAAGTCTCGCCCGCCGCGAGGTCGACATGGCGATCACGCTTGACGAACCAGAGGCGGGCCGCGTCGTTTCCCGCAAGCTGACGGATTACACCCTCGGCATCTTCGGCGCGAAGAGCTACCTCGACCGCGCCGGCCGGCCGGCCACCACCGCCGACCTCGCCCGCCATCGCCTCATCGGCTACGTCGACACCTACGCCTTCTCCTCGGCGCTCAACTACATCGAGCATCTGTTCGACGGCCACTCCACTCAGTTCGAATGCGCCAGCGCCGTCGGCCAGTGCGAGGCGGTCCGCAACGGCGTCGGCCTTGGCGTGCTGCACCACTTCATCGCCGCAGGCATGCCCGAGGTCGAGCCGGTGCTGCCGGAACGGCGCGCGCATCGCACCTACTGGCTGGTGATCCACGAGGATGTGCGAGCGCTCGGCCGCATCCGCGCCGTGGTGGACTTCATCACCCGCGAGGCGCAGGCCCATCGCCATGAATTCCTCGTCACCGGATAGCCGTCCGGCTTGCGCCGCGCCGAACTTGGCGCCATTCTGAAATTGGTAAGACCAATTTCAATTCTGCCTTGATTCGGAGCCCGAGATGACCGCCGCCCGCACCCTGCGCCTTCACGCCAGCGACAACCTGCTTGTGGCGCTGGAAACCATCGAAGCCGGCGCACGCCTCGCGGAGGGGATCACCGCCTCCGCCCGCGTGCCGCGCGGCCACAAGATCGCGGCGCGGGCTATTCCCGGTGGCGAGCCGATCGTGAAGTTCGGCCAGATCATCGGCTTCGCGACCGCCGACATCGCGCCGGGCGCATGGCTGCACGAGCATAACGTCGTGATGAAGGATTTCGCCCGCGATTACGCCTTCGGGCAGGACTACCGCCCGACGGACATGGTGCCCGTTCCCGCGACCTTCGAGGGCTACAGGCGCGCCAACGGCAAGGTCGGCACCCGCAATTACATCGGCATCCTGACGAGCGTGAACTGCTCGGCTTCGGTCGCGACCTTCATCGCCAAGGAGATCGAACGGTCGGGCCTGCTGCGCGACTATCCGCATGTCGATGGCGTCATTCCGCTCGTGCATGGCGGCGGCTGCGCGCTCGACGTCAAGGGCGAGGGCTATGAGGTTCTCAAACGCACCCAATGGGGCTACGCCAGCAACCCCAACATGGCCGCGGTGCTGATGGTCGGCCTCGGCTGCGAGGGTTTCCAGATTTCGCGCTGGAAAGAGGCCTACAACCTCACCGAAAGCGACACCTTCCGCTCGATGACCATTCAGGAGGTCGGCGGCACGAAGAAAACCGTGATGAAAGGCGTCGAGGCGATCCGCGAGATGCTGCCACTCGCCAACCGCGCGACGCGCACCACCCAGCCCGCTTCCGAACTGATGCTCGCGCTCCAGTGCGGCGGCTCGGACGGCTATTCCGGCATCACCGCGAACCCCGCGCTCGGCGCGGCGGCGGATCTGCTGGTCGCCCATGGCGGCACGGCGATCCTTTCCGAGACACCGGAAATCTATGGCGCCGAACACCTGCTCACCCGCCGCGCCGCGAGCCGCGCCGTCGGCGAGAAGCTCGTCGAGCGCATCAAGTGGTGGGAGGATTACACCGCGCGCAACCGCATGGAGATGAACAACAACCCCTCGCCCGGCAACAAGCTCGGCGGGCTCACGACCATCCTCGAGAAGTCGCTCGGCGCGGCGGCGAAGGGCGGCACGACCGCGCTCACTGCGGTCTATGAATACGCCGAGCCCGTCACCGAGAAGGGTTTTGTCTTCATGGATACGCCGGGTTACGACCCCGTCGGCGTCACCGGACAGGTCGCGGGCGGCGCGAACGTGCTGTGCTTCACCACCGGGCGTGGCTCGGCCTATGGCTGCAAGCCGACGCCCTCGATCAAGCTTGCCACCAACAGCTACATCTACACCCAGATGATCGACGACATGGACATCAACTGCGGCGACATCATCGACGGCGTTTCCATTGCGGACAAGGGCAAGGAAATCTTCGAGCATGTGCTGCGCGTGGCCTCCGGCGAGCACTCGAAATCCGAAACGCTGGGCTACGGCGACGCGGAGTTCGTGCCGTGGACGATCGGCGCGACGATGTGAGAAGCAATGGAAAATCCCGGACTTCCCAACGAATTGTGGAGCATCTTAAACGGTGGACTTTGGCATGCCACCGATCCAGCCACATTTCGAAAAATACTATCCTCTCAGGAAATCCGAATTATTCGTGGAAGATACGACAACTCTCTGTGCAAGAGTTTGGATGCTGTGAGCCTGTTTGATTTTGGGACCACATCCGTCGACTATCCGCCCCAATTCAACAACTGGTATGGATGGTTCGGATCCGAACAAGGAAGTCGAATAACAATTTGGATTGAGATAGATCGCACCGTTGTGCAGGCGAACTTGTTGGATGCTGGTCGGGCGCACACTCTTTCAACAGAGAATTTGCGTTACCGATTTATCCCTGGTGTTGAAGCCTGTCATACAGGGCCAATCCCGATCTCCGCAATCTCGAAGTTCCTGATGATCGATCATCATGATCAAAGCAGATTTCAAATTGAACTCCAGATGGATGATTTTGACTCCGCGTTGTTAAAATTTGAGACATGCCTTCCACCTCCCCCACCCGAACCTCCACTGGTTAGGGCACACCGATTGGCTGAAGCGCGCCGGAGAAATAATGGACGAGGCAGCTCGGAGCATAGCTGAATAGGAAAATCGCATGCCTCTTACCTTTGATCTTCCCACCCTCCTCTCCTTCACCCTGCTCTGGCTCGCCATTGTCCCCACCCCCGGCGCGAATGCGCTGATGGTGACGCATGTGGCGATGACGCGCACGGGCCGGCATGTCGCGCTGGCGCTGCTCGGCAACATACTCGGCATCGCGCTGCTGGCCTCGCTCGCGCTCCTCGGCTGGGCCGCAATCCTTGAAGCCTTCCCCTGGCTGCGCCTCGGCGTGACGATCTTCGGCGGGCTTTATCTGATGTGGTTCGGCTGGAAGCTGCTGGATCGTTCCCGCAAGCCGACGCCACCGCTTGCAGCTGGATCGACGCCGGCGGATTACCGCAAGACCGTGCTGCTCGGCTTCGTCACCGCGCTCTCGAACGCGCAGGCGATCCTGTTCATCACCTCGATCTATGCGGTGACCGGCATTCTCCACGCCAATCTCGCGACCGGCCTTGCCTCGATCGTCATCATGATTGTCTGCAACAGCGCCTACCTCGGCGCTTTGGGCTGGCTGTTCCGGCGTTCCGCGATCCGCAACGGCTACCAGCGCTTCCGCGGCTATCTCGAAGGCGTGATGGGCGGGCTGTTCGTGTTCTTCGGCGCGCGCCTGCTCTGGCGCGCGCTCGGGCGTTAAAGACCCCTCCTACTTCATCGCACCGACGTATTTCGGAAGCCACAGCGTGATTTCCGGGATGAAAGTGATCGCCAGCAGCGCAAGGAACAGCGGCACCAGCCACGGCAGGATCGCCATGGTCGTGCGTTCGACAGAGAGCTTCGCGACGCGGCTGAGCACGAACAGCACCATGCCGAGCGGCGGGTGCAGCAGTCCGATCATCAGGTTCAGCGTCATGATCAACCCGAAGTGCACCGGGTCGATGCCGAGCTTCAGCACGATCGGCAGCAGGATCGGCACCAGGATGGTGATCGCCGCGATGGTATCGAGGAAGCAGCCGACAAACAGCATCAGCAGGTTCACGAGGATCAGGAACACCCACTTGTTCTGGGTAATGCCGAGGATCGTGTCCGAGAGAAGCTGCGCGGCCTGCGAAACGGTCAGCAACCAGGCGAAGATCGACGCCGCCGTGACAATGAACAGCACCGAAGCCGTGGTTTCGATCGTATCGAAGGTCGCCTTGGCCAGCGTCTTCATCGTCATCGAGCGATAGCGGACGAGGCCGAGGAACAGCGACCACATCACCGCCGCCACCGCCGCTTCCGTCGGCGTGAACCAGCCGAGCGTCATGCCGCCGATCAGGATCACCGGTGTCATCAGCGCCATCACGGCCGAGAACTTGAAGACGTAATCCAGCACCAGCACCACGCCGATCCCGATGAAGATGCCCGCGTTCTGGGCAACGCCCATCTGCTCGAGGACCCACACCGCTGCCGGAAAGGCGAAGACGACGATGATCTCAAGCAGCGCCTTCAGGATCTGCCGGAAATTGAACGGCGCATCCGAGCCCCAGCCGCGCAGGCGCGCGAAAACCATGACCGTGACCATCATGAAGACGGTCATCAGCACGCCGGGGATGACGCCGCCGAGGAACAGCGAGCCGATCGAGACATTCGCCATCATGCCGTAGATGACGAAGGGCAGCGAGGGCGGGATGATCGGGCCCAGCGTGGCCGAAGCGGCTGTGACGCCCACCGCCACCTCGGTCGGGTAGCCGTGATCCTGCATCGCCTTGATCTCGATGGTGCCGATGCCAGCCGCATCGGCAATCGCCGTGCCGGACATGCCCGAGAAGATCACCGAGCCGATGATGTTGACCTGCGCGAGCCCGCCGCGCATCCAGCCGACGAGATCGACCGCGAACTTGTAGATGCGTCCGGTCACGCCGGCGATGTTCATCAGGTTGCCGGCGAGAATGAAGAACGGCACCGCCAGCAGCGGGAAGCTCTCGACGCCGGCGATCATGCGCTGCGCGACGATCACGTCCGGCGCACCGCCGTGGATGGCGAGATAGGCGAGCGAAGCTGACGCCATCGAGACTGCGACCGGCACGCCAAGGATCATGAGGACAAGGAAAACCCCGATCAGGACCAGCATCGTCTCAGCCCTCCTTCATGGCTTCGTTCGAGCCATCGAAGGCACCGGGCCGCTCGAGCACGGAATAGCCGCGCCGGATATTCTGCCAGGCGACGACCGCCGAGCGGATCGCCATCAGCACGAAGGCCACGAAGACGATGAGAAAAACCGGGCGCTTGGGAAACTGTATGGTGGTCATCATCTCGTCGGAGATGATGTCGGCGTATTTCCACACCAACCAGGCAAGATAGGAAAAAACGCCGATGCGAACCGCGTCGACGAAGGTCGCGGCCGCGCGCCCGAGCGCGGGCGACAGATAGCGGTAGAGAAAATCCACCTGAATGTGCCGGGACAGGCGCACGCACATCGCCGCGCCGAGAAACACCACCGCGATAAGGCAGTAGATCGCGATCTCCTCTGTCCAGGCGAGGCTGTTGTTGAGGACGTAGCGGGTGAAGAACTGGAGAAAGACGCAAAGGCACATCAGCCAGAAGATGACGAGCGTCACCCAGTCCTCGGCGCCATGTCCGGAAAGGTCGACCGGCGCTGCTTCCTCGTCGAAGGTGCGGGCGATCTCGTCGGATGAAATGGGGGTATGGATCTCGGAAGTCTGCGCTTGGGTCACGGCATCCGCCACTGAAATTCCGCCGGGTCGGCGTCGATTGCATCGGAAAAAGAAGAAAACGGCGCGCCCCGGGGAGAAACGGAGCGCGCCCTTCGCGAGATGCGAAGACGATTACTTCACGGCCTGGATCTTTTCCCAATCCGCCTTGCGATAACCGAAGCTCTCGAACGAAACGTTCTTGATCACGTTGTCGAGGAAGTCCTTGCGGTCGACATCGATGACCTGAAGGCCCTTGTCCTTGAAGAACTGGACCAGTTCCGCCTCGCGCTTCTTGATCATGTCGCCGGCGCGCTTGGCCGCCTCCTGGCTCACCTCGGTCCAGATCTTCTTGTCCTCGTCGGAGAACTTGGCCCAGGTGCCCTTGGCGACGATCGTGTTCAGGTGATCGACGATATGGCCGGTGAGCACGATCGCCTTCTGCACTTCGAAGAACTTCTTCGCCTCGATCGTGGTGAGCGGATTCTCCTGCGCCTCGACCGTGCCGTTCTGCAGCGCGAGATAGACTTCGGCGAAGGCGATCGGCGTGGTGTTGGCGCCGCAGGCGCGCGGCGTCGCGAGATAGGCCGGCACGTCCGGCACGCGGATCTTGAGCCCCTTCATCTCGGCACAGGACTTGAATGGCCGGTTGGTCGAGGTGTGGCGCACGCCGTAATAGGTGACGGCAGTGATCTTGTGCCCGGTCTTGTCTTCGTAGCCCTTGGTGAGTTCCTTGAAGATGTCGCTCTTGGTGTAGGCCAGCAGATGATCCGCATCCCGGAACGTGAAGGGATAGTAGGTGACGCCGAGCGGGGCATAGGTGCGCGCGGCGAAGCTCGAACCGGACATGATGATATCGACCGTTCCGAGGCTCAGCCCCTGGTTGATATCCGTCTCCTTGCCGAGTTGCGACGCCGGAAACACGTCAATCTGGTATTTGTTGTTGGTGCGCTTGGCGAACTCCTGCGCCGCCCATACCGCCTGGGTGTGGAACGGCTCCGATGTCTCGTAGACATGGGCATACTTGAGCTTGGTCTGCGCCTGGGCCTGACCGGCCAGCATCGCGAGACCGATTCCCGCGAACATCACGGTCTTTGTAACGAGTTTCATGATAATCCTCCTTCTCGTTCCTCTTGTGCGCCGGTTCGGGCCTTCAGCTCCGTCCGGCGGCCTTTCTTGGTTGACCTTCCGCCCGTTCGTCGGTCTCGCTTTCCGCTTCGCCGAAGCTGCGCGAATACCGTTCCTGGGAAGCCGTGAGATGCCGGCGCAGCGCCTCGCGCGCCCCGGCTGAATCGTGTGCGGCGAGCGCATCGCGGATCGCCCGGTGTTCGGCGATCGTCTGCTGCCAGCTCGCTTCCGTCTCGAAATGCTCCGCAAGGCGCAGATAATACGGGCTCATCCGCCGGTGGAACAGATCGCTGACGAGGCCGGTGATCACGCTGTTGCCGAGGATAGCCGCCACGCCGACGTGGAAGGCGCGGTCGAAACGGATGATCGCGCCGAGATCATCGGTGTTGCGGGCCATCGCCTCAATCGCCTCGTCGAGCACTGCGAGATGGTCGGCCTCGGTGATCGGCGCCGCCGCCTCCATCACCGCGCCCTCGATGAAGACGCGCGCGCGCAGCAGTTCGAACGGCCCGTCGTGTTCGCCGCGCGTGTCCTTGCCGGCTGCGGCCGCTGGTTCGGCAACATAGATGCCGGAGCCGACGCGAATGCGCACCAGCCCCTCGACCTCAAGCGCGATCAGCGCTTCACGAATCGTCGGCCGCGAGACGTTGAGCCGCTCGGCAAGGTCGCGCTCTGTCGGAAGGCGCGTGCCGGCCGGGAATCCCTCCACCTCGACATAGCCGCGGATCTGGTCCGCCACCTGTCGGTAGAGCCTGCGCGGTTCGATCGCTTCCAGAACCAAGAGTGCCTCCGGCAACACGGAAATTGGTCAGACCAATATACCGATACTTTGCAGCTTTGGGCTTGCTGTCAACCCGTTTACTACCATACAAGCTCATACGAGTGCGTTGGCTCGCACCACATGCCCGCCCCCGGACGACGGAGTTTCCGATGCGCCTTTCGCGTCAACAGCTTGGCCTCCTCCCACCATCCGTCGGCCGCCCGGCCTACGATCTGGCGGCGGCGGGGATCGGCATCGTCCATCTCGGCATCGGCGCGTTTCATCGCGCGCATCAGGCCGTGATGATCGAGGACTGCCTCGCCCGCGGCGAAGCCGGATGGGCCATTGCCGGCGCCAGCCTGCGTTCGCCCGACACCCGCGACGCACTGGAGCCACAGGATAATCTCTACACACTCTCGGTCCGCAGCGCCGCCGGCGAAACCCTGCGGGTGATCGGCGCGGTGCGCGAGAGCCATGTCGCACGGGAGAATCCGGCCGCCCTCCTCGCGCGCATGGCCGCGCCCGCCACGAAAATCGTCTCGCTGACAGTGACGGAAAAGGGCTACTGCCACGATCCGGCAACCGGCCAGCTCAACGAGGAACACCCCGATATCCTCCACGATCTCGCCAACCCGGAAGCGCCGCGCTCCGCGATCGGCTATCTCGCCCGCGCGCTTCGCCTGCGCCGGGAGGCCGGCCTGCCACCCTTCACGGTGCTGTGCTGCGACAACCTGCCCGCCAACGGCCGCACCGTGAAGCGCGTGATCGACCGCTTCGCCACCCTTCTCGACCGGGATTTCGGCCAATGGGTCGCCGGCGAGGTCGCCTGCCCGTCGAGCATGGTCGATCGTATCGTCCCGGCGACGACCGACGAGGACCGCGCCCGTATCGCCTCGCTGCTGGGGTTGGAGGATCGCTGGCCGGTGGTGACGGAACCCTTCATCCAGTGGGTGATCGAGGATGATTTCCCGCAAGGCCGCCCCGATCTCGCGGCCTCCGGCGCGGAAATGGCGACCGACGTCACACCGTTCGAGCACATGAAGCTGCGCCTGCTCAACGGCTCGCATTCCACCATCGCCTATCTCGGCTATCTCGCCGGCTACGAAACCGTTTCCGATACAGTCGCCGATCCGGATTTCGCGCGCCTCGTCCGTGCGATGATGGACGAGGAAATCACGCCGACGCTTCACATGCCGCCCGGCACGAACCTCACCGGCTACAAGGACGCGCTGATGGCGCGCTTTGCCAATCCCGCGCTCCGCCACCGCACCTGGCAGATCGCGATGGATGGCTCGCAGAAACTGCCACAACGCCTGCTTGGCACCATCCGCGACCGCCTCGCGAAGGGCGCGCCGATCGGACGGCTCGCGCTCGGGGTCGCCGGCTGGATGCGCTACGTGTCGGGAACAGACGAGAAGGGCGGCGCCATCGACGTACGCGATCCGATGGCGGCCCGGCTGGCTGGCATCGCCGCTGAGGCTGGGCCGATCGCGGCGCGGCTCGGCCCCGCGCTGCTGGGAATCGGCGAGATTTTCGGCGCCGATCTGCCGGCCGACCCGCGCTTCACGGCGCCCGTGCTGGCCTCGCTCGAAAGCCTATTCGCGAACGGCGCCCGCAAGGCCGTCGCGTCACTCGGCCGCTAGAGCATCATCCCATCAAGCGGGTACCGGTTGATGGATAAGATGATGCGATGGAACAAGGGATTAGAGCGGCCGATCTGAGCAAATCAGATCGAACTCCGCTCTAAATCATCCAGCAGCGCAAAAACCCGGACGGTTTCCGCCTTGCCCTTGACCTGAACCGCGCCGATTTCCTTCAGCGCGAAGCGGCCGGCCAACGCCTCGGCGGTCGCCTCGCCGATCAGGATCGGCTCGCCGTATTGCGCCGTGAGCCCTTCGAGCCGCGAGGCGAGGTTCACCGCATCGCCGAGCGCGGAATAGTCGAAGCGGAAATCCGAGCCCATGTTGCCGACCACGCAACGCCCTGTGTTGATGCCGATACCGATGTCGAGCGACGCCGGTGCGGGCACCCCCTGCTCTTCCGCCTCGCGCTGCCGCGCCGCGTTCAGATCCCTGAGGCGTCGCCGCATCGCCAGCGCCGCCCGCGCCGCGTGGGCGGCGTGGTCGGGCACATCGAGCGGCGCGTTCCAGAATGCCATCACCGCATCGCCCATGTATTTGTCGATGGTGCCGCCTTCCTGCGTGATCGCGTCCGAAAGCGGGGTCAGCAGCCGGTTCATCAGCGCGGTGAGCGCCTGCGGATCGCCCTTCATGCTCTCCGCCACCGGCGTGAAATCACGCATATCGGAAAACAGCACCGTGAGATCGCGCGTCTCGCCGCCGAGCCGCAGCAGCGAGGGGTGATCTGCGAGCTTCTCGACCAGCGCCGGGGCGAGATAGTGCTGGAACGCCGCGCGGATCTCATGCCGTTGACGCTCCTCCCGCCAGTAATTGAGGAAAGCCAGCGTCAGGAAGACGCTGAAGCCGGCGAGCAGCGGATAGACCGTGTCGATCAGCAGGCGATAGCGGGCGAACAGCATCCACCCCGCCTGCCAGGTGGCGACCGCCATCAGGATGCCAAGCGCCAGCACCGGCAGGGTGCCGAGCCGCGGCACCAGAAGGATCATCAGCAGCCCGAGCGCCAGCCCGGCAAGAACCTCGATCCCGAGCGCCAGATGCGGTCTTGTCAGTTGCCGGTCGGCGAGGATTGTCTCCAGCAATGGCGCATGGACCTCGACCCCCGGCGTCGCGGCATTGACCGGGGTGGCGCGGATATCCTGCAGGCCGATCGCGGAAGAGCCGACAAGCACCAGCTTGTCCTTCAGGGCCCCTTCCGCGAGCCGCCCTTCGAGAAGATCGACTGCCGCAACGTAATTCCGGGCGATGTCTGTCCGGTAATAGACCCAGAAGCGGCCGTCGCGCTCGGTCGGGATCATTGTCCCGCCGACGATGACGCCCATCACGCCGGCGGAATCGCGCTTGATCGCGAGCGCGTCACCGCCCGTCGCAACCCGCAGCAGCTCGATCGCCAGCGCCGGCACCACCTTGCCCTCGACGTGGAAGGCGAGCGGCACCCGGCGGATCAGCCCGTCCGGTTCGGAGAGGATCGAGAACATGCCGGCGCCGGCCGCCGCCCCCTCCAGCACCGGAAGGTTGCGTAGCATACCGGGATAGGCCGGCAGCAGGCCCGTCGAATCGCCGCCGATCATCGCCAGCGGCAGATGGGGATCATCACCCTTGGCCGGATTGGCCTGCGGCAGCCCGGACCGCCCGAGAACGACACGATGGCGCGCGATCGCCGCCGCAAAGAGCGCATCGGTATCCTTTTCGCCCTTCAATCCTCGTCGCATCTCCGGCGCCAGCCCGGCGAGCGTCTCCGCAAGACGCGGCGGCGAGAGGCGGTCGGGCTCCGGGAACACGATGTCAAAGCCGATGGCGGCCGCGCCTGCCGCGCCGGCCCGTTCGACCAAATCAGCCAGCACCGCGCGCGACCACGGCCATTGCCCGATCCGGGCGATAGAATTCTCGTCGACATCGACGACGACCACCGGCGATTGCCCCGCCTCGCGCGGCTTGGCGGTGACATAGTGGTCGAACAGCCAGAGGCGAAATCGTTCGAGCGGCGCCGGATCGGAATACTTGATGAGGGTCAGCGCCAGCAGCACGACGAGGCCGACAAGGCGCGGCAAGCCGAGACGCCTGATGCCCTTCCGATCTGCTTTCGTTGCGCCTGCTGCCATCATTCCGCCCGCTGCCACCTCGGCAGGCTAGCGGCTTCCGGGCGCGGCGGCAGCACCCTTCGCGCAACTTTCCCCGGAAATGGCGTGGAAACCGGCAGCAAGCACGAAAAAGGGGGCTCTCGCCCCCTTGAAACCGGAACGGCCGGCAAAACCATCGCCGAGGGATCAATCGTCCCGGTAAATCTTCTCGCGGCGCTCGTGCCGCTCCTGCGCCTCGATCGACAGCGTGGCGATCGGCCTCGCGTCAAGCCGGGCGAGGCTGATCGGATCGCCGGTCTCCTCGCAATAGCCGTAGGAACCGTCCTCGATCCGGGCCAGCGCCGCATCGATCTTGGCGATGAGCTTGCGCTGGCGATCACGCGCGCGCAGTTCGATGGCGCGATCGCCTTCCGACGAGGCCCGGTCGACGAGATCGGGGTGCGAATCGGAATCGCTCTGCATCGCCGTCAGCGTCAGTTCGGAATCGCGGATGATCTCTTCCTTCCAGTCGATCAGCTTTCGCCGGAAATATTCGCGCTGGCGGTCGTTCATGAACGGCTCGTCCTCACGCGGGCGATAGCCGCGATCGAGGGAGATCGTCCTTTTTTCCTTCACATCATTCGACATCGGCAGACCTACTCACAAAGTCGAAAACTTGGGCCTGCCCTATAGCGCCGCGCGCATGACGAAACAATGATGCAATTTGAATTTGACCAAAAACCACAGAATTTTGCAGTGCAATATAAGACCAGACGCAACTAACGCCTGCTTTCAGGCCCTTTCCGCAGGAACCTGCTCGCTCAGCGGCCAGCCTTCTGGGCCTGCTTGATCTTGGCGAGTTCGACTTCCGCCCGGAGTTCGATCGCGTCGATGATTCCGTCGAGTCGCGGATCGCCGCTCGGATCGGCCCCTTGCAGAGACGCCGTCAGCCGGGCCTGGAGTTCCGGCGTCAGCCGACCGGCGAGCAAAGCGAGCTTCAGTTCGTCGAGCACGTCGAGCATCACCTGCCCGCGCTTGGCGGAGCGGCGCCGGCGTTCACGCGTGTTGTCCTCGGCCTTGATGGCGATCAACGCTTCGAGCCCGCCGAGAATGGAAATCGGCGCCTGCGCCGTCGCCTTGGCGGCCGCGCCACCGGCATCGAGCGTGAAGCGCGCGCCGGACGCATTCCCCGAACCGCGCGCGGAGCGAGTTCCGCCAACCGAACTCACGGATTTCTGGTCGTTGACACGCATCATGAGAGCCACAGACAATTCCCGTTGAGCCGGCGACCCGGCTTTCGCCCGAACCGACTTTCGCCAATGCCGGCATCGCCGACCCCTTGATCTTGTCGCAAGGAAGTTAAGCGCTGGTAACCATACCCGGCGATTTTTGCCGGGTAGGCAGGAATGTCCCGGCGCATTTGTTCGCCCTCAGCCGAAGCAGAACTGAAAATACCAAGTTTTTCAGCAACATGATTGAAGTCATCCCTTGGCACGATCTTCGCTTGGCATGGGGTTGAACGGCTCCTGTCTCGCGTACGTTCACCTGTTTCGACCCGACGAATGCCGAAAACGGCCCCAGGAGCACCAAGAACATGATGACAAAGGCCCGCTTTCATTCCCTGAGGAGCAGCCTGCGGGATATCGCGCTGGCGCTCGGCCTCGGCACCGTCGCGGTTGCGGCCCTCGGTCAGACGGGAGCCTCGGCGATGTCGCGGATCAAGGATCTCGCGGCGGTCGAGGGCGTCCGCGAAAACCAGCTCGTGGGCTACGGCCTCGTGACCGGCCTCAACGGCACCGGCGACACGCTCAACAACTGCCCGATGACCCGCCAGTCCCTGCAGGCGATGATGGAGCGCCTCGGCGTCAACACCCGCGGCGCCAACATGCGCACCGCCAACATGGCGGCGGTGATGGTGACGGCGAACCTCCAGGCCTTCGCGACGCAGGGCACCCGGCTCGACGTCACCGTCTCGGCGATGTGCGACGCCAAGTCGCTGCAGGGCGCGACGCTGCTCGCCACCCCGCTGCTGGGCGCCGACGGCGAGGTCTACGCGGTGGCGCAGGGCTCGCTCGCGATTTCCGGCTTTTCCGCCGAGGGCGACGCCGCCAAGGTGACGCGCGGCGTGCCCACCGTCGGCCGCATCGCCAACGGCGCGCTGATCGAGCGCGAGGTCGAGTTCAAGCTCAACCACCTTTCGAACCTGCGCCTCTCGCTCCGCAACCCGGACCTGACGACCGCCCGACGCATCGCGGCGGCGATCAACGATTTCCTCGGCGCCGATTCCGCCGAGCCGACCGACCCGTCCACGGTCGCGGTGCAGGTGCCGCGCGCCTATAAAGGCAACATGATCCGGCTGCTCACCGAGGTGGAGCAGCTTTCGATCCAGCCCGATCAGCGCGCCCGCGTCATCGTCGACGAACGCTCCGGCATCATCGTGATGGGCAAGGACGTCCGCGTCAGCCAGGTGGCGGTCGCGCAGGGCAATCTCACCGTGACGATCACCGAGCAGCCCGTGGTCAGCCAGCCCGAACCCTTCTCCCGCGGGCAGACCGTGGTGGTGCCGCGCACCGGCGTCCGGGTCGAGACCGACGAGAAGAAGAAGCTCGCCATCGTCAAGGACTCGGTCTCGCTCCGCGAACTGGTCGACGGCCTCAACGCCCTCGGGGTCGGCCCCCGCGACCTGATCGCCATCCTACAGGCGATCAAGGCCGCCGGCGCCCTTCAGGCCGATATCGAGGTGATGTGATGACCCCCGTCGCATCCAACTCCAATTACGCGCTCGATATCCGTCAGGCCCAGGCTGCCGGCAAGCTCTCGAAGAACGCCCCGCTCAACCCGAAGGCGTGGGAGACAGCCCAGGGGCTGGAGGCTTCCTTCCTCCAGACCATGATCGGCACGATGTTCGAAGGCATCAAGGGCGAAGGCCCGATGGGCAATGAAGGCGCCGGGCAGGATGCCTGGCGCGGAATGATGATCGAGCAATACGGCAAGTCCCTCGCGGCGAAGGGCGGCATCGGCCTCGCCCCGCAGATCTATCGTGAAATGTTGCGTTACCAGGAGTCCGCACCCAATGTCGCCCAACGGCCCCAGCCCTGAGCGTCCCGACAACCGGCTGAAAGTCTCGCGTCCCGAAGAAGCCGAAGCGCTGGTGGCTTCCGCCCTCGCGGCTCTGGACCGGCTCGAGCCGATGATCGAGGAAGAAACCAGCCTCTTTCGCGCCGGCAAGGTCCGCGACGCGCTCAAGATGGCGATGGAGAAGAACGCGGCCGCGCAGACCTATACGCTCTGCCTCGAAGCGTTGAAGCACAACGCCATCGCCATCGGCCGCTTCCAGCCTGCCGATCTCGACACGCTCCGCGACCGCCATGAGGTCTTCTCCTCGAAGATGGCGCTCAACATGGCGGTGGTCGCGACGGCCAGGACGGTGTCGGAAGGTCTCCTGCGCGATCTCGCCGACACGGTCGGCCGCAACGCGAGCCCGCAGACCTACCACCGCGGCGGCGTGACGCGGAAACCGGGCACCGCGCCCCTCGCTGTGTCCAAGGCGATCTGATTGCCGGCGATCTGATTGCGGTCAGATCGCCAGCGTCGCCAGTGCGAGCGCCGCCGGCAGCGCCTGGACATAGAGGATGCGCCGGTTGGCGGTCACCGCCCCGAAAATCCCCGCGACCAGCACGCAGACGAGAAAGAACACCTTGATCGGCGTGCCTTGCGCGCCAAGCACCAACCCCCAGATCAACCCGGCGGCGAGAAACCCGTTGTAGAGCCCCTGGTTGGCCGCGAGCACCCGCGTCGCCGCCGAGAATTCCGGTGTCATGCCGAAGACCCTGCGACCGCGCGGGTGGTCCCAGAAGAACATCTCGAGGACGAGAATATAGACATGGATCAGCGCGACGAGCGCGACGAGGATCGTGGCGAGCATGGTCCCTCCGGAAAGCACGGCTCGGTGCGATGCTAGCCGAGCACGCCCGGCACCGACAAGCACATGATTCACCGCGCGGCTGCACCGGAAATTCTTAATTTTACGCTTAATTCGGGCAGGAGATTCAGCCCGCCTCAACCATTTTTCTGAACGAAACCTAAAGAGCGCGGGCCCTAAATTGGCTATTGGCGGGACATGGATGCCCGCCAGAAACGAGAAGTGCCATGGACACCCGTCTTTCGCAGGGGGCTCCGCCCGTCTCGCAGACCCCGGCCCGGATCGAACCGGCGCCGCTGCGCGCGGCCGTTCAGACCGAACTGGCTCCCCCCGTCGCCGTTTCAGCGCAGGTTGGCGCCGAGCAGGCCCGCTGGTCGCGCGACCAGCGCCGCGTCGAAGCGCAGGCTGCCTCCCACCGCAACGAGAGTTCGATCGAGACCGATCGCGAAACCGGTGACCTCGTCTACAAGGTCGTCGATCCGGAGACGCGGGCCACGGTCGCGCAGTATCCCTACGAATCGATCCTCAAGCTGCGCGCCTACATCCGCGGGCGGACCAGCACGGCAGGCTGACCGCGATGGCAGGCCCGACCCCAGGTCGGGCTTTTTGCTTTCAGATTGCGTTAACCATGTTTTTTAACGCCGCATTATCCTTAACGCTTCGTTTTTCGTTAAGGTTACCAAATTTAACCAAGCCTTAGAGCCTCGCGTGCATTCTGGCATCTGAAAACGCCGATTGCCCCAGAATCGCCCTCCCCCAACGCGTGACAGAATCGTCGCCGGGAGCCGCGAAAGGGGCGGAAGCCGGACAGAAGGTGCCGCATGACCATTCTGATGAACGACGCGACCAACGCGAATATCTCGATCCTTCAGCGCACGAACGAGCTGTTCGGATTGACGCAGAAGCGGGTGGCGACCGGCCTCAAGGTGTTCGGCGCCGCCGACGACACCACCCGCTACAAGATGAGCGAGACCATGCTCGGCCGCTCGCGTCAGCTCTCGGACATCAACAACAACATCAGCCTCGCGCTCGGCACGCTCGAGGCGACCGACAAGACGCTCAAGAACATGATCGGCCTCATCGAGAGCGCGCAGACGCTGATCCGCCGTGCCCAGTCCGAAGGCGGCGCCGGCCTGCGCTCGGGCGCGCCGACCGCGAACATCGACAGTTCGACCGTTGTTTCCGGCGTCTCGGTCGGCTCGAAATTCTCGATCACCTCCGATATCGGCAAGAACTTCACCTATACCTTCAACTCGACGACCGTGACCTGGGGGCAGGTCGTCGATGCGCTGAACTCGGCCAATATCGGCGTGATGGCCGAATTCGTGCCCTCGACGACCGCGGGTCAGTCCAACCTGCGCTTCGTCTCGATCAACGAGAAGGACTTCACTTTCGACGCCGTGACCGACCAGAACGTGATGGACGATCTCGTCGGCCTCACCTCGCCGACTGGCCAGACCTTCAACGCCAACAATCTCTTCGCCAACGGCATCGCCGCACCCGGCGCCAACGAAACCGGCTTCACGGTTGCCTACGGTGGCCAGATCACCGGCACGGCCGGCGCCGGCGTCACCGGCGCAACTGCCGTCGCGGCCGGCTCCACGCTCGTTTTCGAGGATGCCTCGGGTAACGCCCGCACGCTTTCCTACGGCGCCGCCACGACGGTGGCACAGGTGATCACGGATATCACCGCCATGGGCTCGGGCATCAAGGCCGAACTCGTCAACCAGACGGGCGGTGGCGCCGGCCCGCTCCAGCTCCGCCTGCGCAACATGAACGGCGGAGACATGAAGATCCTCTCCGCCACCGGCGCCTTCGCCCCGGCCGGCGCCGTCGCCTTTCCGGGCAATATCGTCGGCTACGCCGCGCCCCTCTCCTCCAACCACGCCCTGCGCCTCGCCTATGGCCGGCAATACGACGCTATCATCGTCAATCTCGACCTCTTGGTGATGAACAACCCCGTGCAGAACGGCCGCAACCTGCTGCAGGGCCAAAACATGAATGTCGTGATGGATGAATTCGCCGGCAATCCGCTGACGATCTCCGGCATCAACATCAGCGCGGCCGGTACCCTGACGATGGCGCAGGCCGGCGCGAGCTGGACCAACGACCAGAACATCCAGACCTCCGCGACCCAAGCAAACCAGGCGCTGATCAACCTGCGCAACTTCCAGGCCCAGTTCGCGACGTTCAACAGCTACATCAAGTCGCGCTACGACCTGAACAAGGCCTACGAAGGCGACCTCAAGACACAGGGCGACGACCTCGTTGCCGCCGACGCCTCGGAGGAGAGCGCACGGCTTGTCGCGCTGCAGACGCGTCAACAATTCGCGGTGCAGGCCCTCACGATCGGGAACCAGAACGAGCAATCCCTGCTCCGCCTCCTCGGCTGATCGCTCGACACCGACGTGTCCGCAGGTCCCGGCCGGCCCCCGAATGGGTCGGCCGTTTTGCTTTCGTGACGCCGCTATATTTTATGCTCGACATCGAGAAGACTCGAAAACTGAACCGGAACAGGCCGTAGAAAGTTTTTCTCCGCCCCGTTGCTTTGTCGATACGCCGTCAGCTGGCGCGCACTTTACGGCCAGCTTTCGTGACAACTTTCGATCACGGAATCCCCGGCAATTGTTACCGTTCTCAACTACCCATCACGACCTGAATGCCTGCCGCAAACGAAAGTTATGCAAAATAGAACGCCAAATTTGTTTATAATATCAACTCAATATATTGAGTTTTTGGAAAATTTATTAATTTATACGCGATTTTCATCCCGCGTAATATGCCGAAGAAGATAATTGATTCGATATTTTTTTCTTGTAAATTACTGATTATTATTTTGTTAATCATACGAATACCAATTGATTCCGTCGAAATTCTACGAATTTATAATTTTAACGGTTTTTAACCTGAGAAAATTTGTCAACCCCACATCAATATCCAATGCATAGGTGATCGATTTACCATGCAGGTCCTCAAATGGAGCGGGCAGGTTTTTGGTAAGTTTTTGAAAGCGGGCCATCGCCAACATGCACCCCACGCCACCCCTCTTTCCGGGGCTGGCTGCTGCTTCCGGGCCTGTTCGGCGCCGGGAGTTTTTTCAGGCCAGGACGGCCGCCCAATGCAACAGAAGGTGCAAGATTATGTCCGTTGTTTTCAATGCCGCCACGGCGACCAACGTTTCCATTCTCCAGCAGACGAATTCGCTGTTCCAGACCTCGCAGAAGCGCGTCTCGACCGGCAAGTGGGTTTTCGGCGCCGCCGACGACGCCACCCGCTACAAGATGTCCGAGACCATGCTCGGCCGCGCCCGTCAGCTCGACGCGCTCAACAACAACGTCTCGCTCGGCCTCAAGACCCTTGAAGCCACCGACAACACCCTCAAGCAGATGATCGGCCTCGTCGAGAGCGCGCAGGAACTGGCCCGCAAGGCCCAGGCCGAAGGCGCCGCCGGCATCCGCGGCATCGCCTCGGGCGCGAACATCGCTTCGACGACCGCCGTTGCCGGTTACGCCGTCGGCGCGACGCTCTCGATCACCTCGGATGGTGGCGCAAACTTCAATTTCACCTTCACCAAGACCGGCATCACCTGGGGTGAAGTCGCCGACGCGCTCAATTCGGCCAACATCGGCGTGATGGCGGAGTTCATTCCGGGCACGGCAGCGAACCAGACCAACATCCGGTTCTTCTCGACCAACGGCAAGGACTTCCGCTTCGACGGCTCCTCGACCCAGACCGTCATGGACGACCTCGCCAACGCCTCGATGGTCTCGCCGACCGGTGGCCAGACGATGACATCGGCCGCCCAGGCCGGCAACCTCTTCGCCAACGCCGGTGCGGCTGCGACCGCGACGGAAACCGGCTTCACCGTCTCGTTCGGTGGCGCGATTGTCGGTGCCAAGACCGGCATCCTGACCACAACCGCGATCGCCGCCAACTCGCTCCTCGTCTTCGAGGACGGTAACGGCCAGACCCGCACGCTGAACTACGCTGCCGCCACCACGGTTGCCACGGTGATCTCGGACATCAACAACCTCAACGCCGGCGTGAAGGCCGAGATCTACAATCCGGGCGGTGGTACGACCAACCAGTTCCGGCTGCGCAACACCAATGGCGGCAACATCACGATCACGGCCGCGACGGGCGCCTTCGCCGCCGCCGGCACGATCGGCTTCACGCCGGGCACGGCCTATGCCGCGCCGCTCTCCACCAACAACGCTCTCCGCCTCCAGTATGGCCGTCAGTATGACGCCATCAAGACCAATCTCGACCTGCTGGCGCAGAACAACCCGGTCCAGACCGGCCGTAACCTGCTCCAGGGCGAGAACCTCTCGGTTGTCATGGACGAGTTCGGCGGCAACCCGATCACCGTCGCCGGCATCAAGATCACGGCCTCCGGCACCCTGACCATGGCGTCGAACGGTTCGACCTGGACCTCGGATACCGCGATCCAGACCTCGGCCACGCAGGCCAACCAGGCCCTGATCAACCTGCGCAACTTCCAGGCCCAGTTCGCGACGTTCAACTCCTACATGCAGGACCGCTACGACCTCAACAAGTCGTACCAGACGGACCTCAAGACCCAGGGTGACGACCTCGTCGCCGCTGACGTCGCCGAGGAATCCGCCAAGCTGACGGCACTCCAGACCCAGCAGCAGTTCGCGGTTCAGGCCTTCTCGATGGGCACCCAGAACGCCCAGTCGCTCCTCCGCCTCCTCGGCTGATCCGCGATCCCTCGATCAAAAGAAACGAAAGCGGCGGGGAAACCCGCCGCTTTTTTCGCCAGAACATTTCAAGCGAAGTGGGAACCGGTTCGCTTGAGGAAATCGCATCTGGATAAAAAAGGCAGCCTTACGATGCCCTGGCTGGCGCGACGAATTCCACCTGCCATTCGCCACCCTGCAGCGCGGGTGCGCGGAAGATCCGGTAATCGGAGGCATAGTGCTCCGTCGGAACGGCGACGTCCTTATCCGGCAGCATCAGCCAACGGCGCGAGCCGACCAGCACCATCATCGCCTGCCGCTTCTCCGCCGCGATCCGGCAGGCGCCCTTGAGCGCCGAATAATAGGGCTCCTTGCGCCAGGCGTCCGGCCGGCCGGGGTCGACGATGATCTCGAAGGGGAGATGTTCCGCCGCCTTGTTGATGACGAATCCACAGCGGTCCGGCCGCCAGTCATCCGAAAGCTGCACGTTCTTGCGCCAATCGCAGTGGAAATCGGCGCAGCCCTGCGGGCGATCCTGCCAGATCGCGCAACCCTTGCCGGGCGAGCAGTGCGAACACCATTTCCCGCCCGCCTTCGGAGGGTCCATGTAGGTGATCGTCATCACCTTGCAGCACAGCGAACACGATCCGCATTCGCGCCCCGCGACGAGTAGCGAGGCTGCAACATCCGCCGGCATTTCCTGTCTCCCTGCCCTGTGTTCCGGGCGCGGCCCTCGCCGCATTAAGGGAGCGTAAACCAGGATGGTTAATGGTTCGGAAAGGCGGGCGACCAATAGACCTCCCCCGCCCGCTCCCGCCTCTCGATCCGGATTTCGGCGAGATCGACACCGCGCGGAATCGGGACCTCCCGATCCGGAAACAGAAGGGCCCGCTCTTGGCCACGAAACACCACGATCGTGGACCCGCGCCCGTCGAGAATCTCGCGGGCGGTCCGGGCCAGCAGGCTCCGATAGGGCTCGCGGCGGTGCGCATCCGGCTGCGCGGGATCGACAAGCACCGCGAGCGGCGCATCCTGATGCGCATGCGTGAGGATGAAGCGCGCACGGTCCGGGCGCCATTCGGGACCAAGGTCTGGATCAAGCCGCCAGATGCAGAAATAGGCAGAACAGCCCGCCGGCAATTCGTTCCAGATGGCACACCCCTGCCCCGGTCGACAGTGAGGACACCATTTCCCGGCGGGCTTCGGCCGGTCGAGCCAGTTGATCTCGAACAGCTTGCAGCACATCGTGCAGGACCCGCAGGCCTTGCCCTCGACCGGATTCGCCTCGATCCATTTCATGCCGCCCCTCCTTGCCGCGCTTCCGGCAGAATTAGCGTGCATTATGGTAAACGCCTTGTTAATTTTTCTACCCCAGATTGTATTTCAGGGGTGATTCGTCGCCCCTGCAACCTGACCAGACAACGGGATGTTTACGCTCCTGTGGTGAACTCGAACGCATGGAAGGAGGCCAGCCGTGGCCCTGAAAGTTGAGCTGAAGCCCAACGAACGCATCATCATTGGCACCGCCGTGGTGCGCAATGGCGAACAGCGCACGAGCCTCATCATCGAAGGACACGCCCCCATCCTGCGCGAAAAGGATATCCTGAGCCCTCGCACGGCAGATACGCCCGCAAAGCTGATCTACCTTGCGATCCAGTTGATGTATATCGACGGGCGGGTTGCCGAAAATATTGGCACTTATAATAAACTTGTAACAGACTTCCAAAATGCTGTGCCAAGTTCAACCAATATTTTGATGGCAATTCACAACCATATCTTAAACGCGGAGTTCTATAAGGCCCTCAAAGAAGCGAAGCAGCTTCTGGCGTATGAGAGGAAACTATTCGAGCATGCAGCCCGGAATTCAGGCCTACGCGAAAACCCAGTCCCTGGCGCTCAGTCAGCGTGAACTCGAAGCGCGTGCACTCCTCAAGGCAGCGGCCAAGTTGCAGGCCCTCAAGGAAAACTGGGACCCCAGCATTTCGGCCATTGAGGACGCCCTCTCTCACAACCGCAAGGTGTGGACCTTGTTCCTCGCCGCCGCGACGGACGAGGAATGCACCCTGCCGCCGGAAGCGCGCAAGAACATCATCGGCCTCGCCCGCTTCGTGGTGAACCAGTGCATGCGCGTGCTGTTCAATCCTGATCCGGAAAAGCTCGGCTTGCTGATCGAGATCAACCAGCACATCGCCGCCGGTCTGCGCGGCAGCGGGCTTCCCGAGAGCGATGCACCGGCCGCAGCGGCAGCGGCCTCCTGATCCTGCGCCACGCACATGATGTCTTGAAACGAACAGCGCCTCGAGGCGCTGTTGTCGTTTTCCGCCCACCACCGAACATGGAAAAGGCGCCCCGCGGGGCGCCTTTCCTTCATCGCCGGGCTGCGAGCGCAGATCTCAGAGATAGTTGACGAGCGAGAGTTGGGAGAGCCGCGCGGTCGTCTGGTAGCTCGCCTCAAGCTGCGTCTGAAGCGAGGTGAGCTGAACGGCAACCTCCTCCCGCGATGTGCTCTCGATTTCCGAGAGCAGCCCGTTGAGGAACTCCTTGCGATCGGTATGGCGGGTCTTCGCGGTCTGCACCTGTGAGGTCGCCAGGCCGAATTCGCCGTTGATCTCGAGGATTGCGTTCGGGCCGCCGGTCGAATTGAACACCTGGATCGCGCGCGCCGAGGCGGCATCGAACCGATCCTGGGTCGAGGTAAAGCCCGGCGGGTAATCGTCGGCGAGGAACATGCCGAGCGCGACGAGGGAATCGCGGAGCGCGACCTCGTTCGCCCGGGCGCCGAGACTGATCTGCAGGCCGGTATCGACCTCCGAGGTCTGCGTATTGCGCGCCGCGACGGTGGTGTCGTCGTCGCCCTGATACCAGATGACCGTGGGGCGGGAGCCCGGCGCGGCATAGGCCGTCGAGGTCGCGAAGGGCGGCTGCACGCGCGGCGGCTGCACGGTATTCGAGCCGGAGAAGAACTCCCGTGCCGCGACGAGACCCGAGGCCGCGCGCAATTCGCCCTGCGCAAGCGAATTCAGGCGCGAATCGATCGCGGTCTGAAGGTTGGCGGCGGTGGCGGCCGGCGTCGCGCCCACGGCGAACACCGTATCGTCGGATGTACCGGCGGTGTCGACCGCGAAGCCGAGGTTCATCGTCTTCCCGTCCGGCAGGCGGACGGTGAAGGTCAGCCGTTCGCCAGTCAGCGGCTGGCCGGTGAAGTTGAAGCTGATCGCCGACGGCGCACCCGCGGGGCCCGCGACCGTGACGTTGGACATGCCTCCACCCGCCGTGCCCGCCACCAGCTTGATGCCGAAGGGGTTGCCGGCGGCATCTTCCGACAGCGTCGTCAGGGCACCGACGTTCGAGGTGACCATGCGGCCGTTGCCGGTGCCGACATCCGCCTGCCGGCGCTCGTCCACCACCTGCCGCAGCCCGGCGTTGGTGCCGTCGCCCCACATCATCGTGTTGGCATCGACCACCGGCTTCACGTCGCGCGTGCGACCGGAATAGAGGTAGAGCCCCTCGTGCTGGTTGTTCAGCGAGGAGATCACCTGTTCGAACTGGGCCTGAACCTGCTTCACCCCGGCGGTGATTTCCGGGTAGCCGCCGGTGCCGCGCGTGTTCAGCATCACGCTGCGGGCCTTTTCGACCAAGGTCCGCAGTTCGTTGGTGCTCTGGTCCATCACCTTGAGGCGGATCGTCGTCAGATCGATGACGCTGTTGTAGCCCTCGGCGATGCCGACCTGATTGCGGAAGGTGAGCGAGCTCACCCGCTGGTCGCCGAGACCGCCGTAGGTCTCCGACCGCTGGCCGCTCGCGAGCTGCCGCTGCAGGTCCTGCAGCTGGTAACGCATCGAGATCAGCGTGCGGGTATTGTTCTGCGACCGGACCGTCCCGCCGGCGAAGGGGTAGAGACTATTGATCACGGACATGGCTCAAATCCTCAGAAGGGCATCGAACATATCGCGGACTGCGGAGACGATGCGGGCGTTGGCGGCGTAGATATTCTGGACCTCGACCAGATCGGAGAGTTCCTGGTCGGTGTTGACCCCCGAGACATCGGCGGCGCGTTCGCGAAGGGTGGACAGCACGACCTGCTGCCCTTCGGCGAGCGACTTGGCGTTGCTCGCGGCCTGGCTCTGGGTGGCGATCACGCGATCGAGGAACTGGCCCGAGGTGCCGTGATAGACGGCGGTCGACCCCGTGAGGGAGATCGCGGGCGTGAAGTCCGTCTCCCAGGACTGGATCTGGTCGCGCAGGAAGCTCGGCCGCGTCGGATCGCCGGTCGACGTGGTGGTCGGCGCGGTCTGGTAGACGACGAGACGGCTCGGGTCGGCGAGCAGCGCCGGGTTGACGCGGATGCCGGTGGAGAAGCCGCGCTTCTGCGAACCGGTATCGAACGAGCCGGTATAGATCTGCGAGCCCGCGTTGCCATCGACGAAGAACGGCAGCGCCGTGCCTTGATCGGTTAGCGCGGTCACGGTCGCGCGGGCCGAAAGCTTGTTGACATCGAGCGTATTGCCCGCGCCGTCGTCGAGGATCTGGACGACGCCGGCACCGAGATTGTTGACGGTGAAGCCCGCACCTCCCGGCGCGGTCGCCAGCGCCGCGCCGATTGCGGCGATCGCCGCCGCCATGCCGCCGGAGAAATCGATCCCGAATTCGATATCGTTCGGGTCCGCCGTCGCGCCGGCGGCCAGCGGCAGCGCCGTCGGATCGTTGACGGCGACCAGCGAGACCTTCTGCTTCGTGCCGGCAGGCTGCTGGGTATATTCCAGCGTGATGACGTTGCCGCTCTGCAGCGCGTTGAGATCGAGATCGAAACCGGTCTGCGCGCCGACGGTCGCGGCAGTGCCCGCAACCGTTCTGTCGCCGAGCGAGGTGGCCAGCGCAGCGGCGAATTCATCGAGATGCGCCTGCGTCTCGACCAGGACGCTGTCGCGCAGCTCGAACAGCGCCGCAAAGCTGCCCGACCTGATGAGCCCGTTGCGGTTGAGGTCCACCGCGCCGCCGATCGGATCGGTGACCATCAGGTGGCCGAGGCCGCTCTGCGCCGCGTTCTGGTTGTAGAGGCTGTCCGCCGAAACCGCGAAGCGTTCGTCGAACTGGAGCTTGAGATTGCGCCCTTCGATGAACAGCGGCCCGCCAGAGGAGGTGTAGATGTTGAAGTTCCCGGTGCCGTTGTCGAACACACGCAGGTCGAAGTAGGTCGACAGCTTGTCGATGTACTTGTCGCGCTCGTCGAGCAGGCCCTGCCGGGTGGCCGAATCGAAGACCTCGTTGAGCTTCTTCGTAGTCTGGCCGATGCCCTCGAGCAGCGTGTTCACGTCATTGGCCTGATCGGCGATCTTCGCTTCGATCTCGCCGCGCATGAGCTGCACGTTTTCCGACAGCGAGTTCAGCGTCGAAGCGAGGCTCTGCGCATTGACGAGCGCGTTCTGGCGCGCGGTCGACGAGGCCGGATCGGCCGCGAGCGTCTGGATCGCGGTCGAGAACTTCGAAAAGATCGTGTTGATGCCGGCATCGCTCCCCGGCTGGCCAAACAGCGTGTCGACCCGCTTGAGATAATCGGAGAGTTCCGCCGAATAGGCCGCCCCGCCCGATTCCGTCCGCATCTGCTTCTGCAGGAGCTCGTCGAGGATGCGGTTGACGCTGACCTCACGGACGGCGCCGGCGGTGATGCCGAGCGCACTGGTCTCCTGCGTCGTGAGGACGCGGCGGGTATAGCCGACCGTGCCGGCGTTCGCGACGTTGCGCGAGATCAGGCTCATCTGGGCCTGATTGATCGTCAAGCCGGATACGGCGTTCTGCAGGCTCGAGAGCAGTCCCATCCTAACCTCCTTCCGCCGCCGGCCGGAACCGGCGACACTCAACTCACCGGACGATGTTCATCACGTCCTGAAGCATCTGCTGCGCTGTGGTGATGATCCGCGTGTTGGCCGAGTAGGCCTGCTGCGTGACGATCATCTTCGAGAATTCATCGGCGACGTCGGCGTTCGATCCTTCGAGCGTGCCGCCGATCACGTTGCGTCCGCCGTCGGTGAAGATCGGCTGGCCGGATTCGAGCGTCTCCTCGAAGACGCCGCCATCCTTGCGCTTGAGCAGCGAATCCGCCGGAAACTGCGCGATCGGGATCTGCGCCAGCGCCACGGTCTGCCCGTTGGAATAGATGCCCATCAGGCGGCCGCCGTCACCGATCTCGACCCCGGTGCGGGTGCCCGAAGGGTAGCCGTCCTGATTGAGCGTATTGATGTTGACGCTGCCGTTGGCGTCGGCGAACTGCGTCAGGCCGGTCAGGCCGAAATTGAGATCGACCGAACCGCTGGTCGCGCCGTCGACCGTGAAGCTCTGCGTCAGGATCCCGGACGCCGGCGCCGTCATGCGGCCATTGGCGTCGAACTGGACGCTATTGGTGATCCGCGTCCACTTCGGCACCGCGCCGGTCGCGTTGTTGTCCGAGAGATAATAGAGGCTCCAGGTCGCCGGGCTGTTCGAGGTCTTGCCCCAGCGCATCTGGACATCGATCGGCGTACCGATCGAGTTGTAGATCGTGACCGACTGGCCGGCGATCGTTCGGTCGATGAAACCGGTCTCGTCGCTCTCGGCGATCGTGGCACCGGTATAGGCCGCGCCCGAAAGCAGCTCCGTGCCCGGCACGCCCGGATTGGCGACCTCGGTGAGCGGATAGCTCGGCAGGTTGCCGCGATATTCGAGCTGGCGCGTCGCGCGGGCCGGCAGATTGTCGTTGGTGATCCGCAGGATCGAGAGCGCGGAACCGGTCGCCGACCCGGTGTTCGAGTCGATAAGGTATCCCTGCAGGTAATAACCGGCACCGTTGACGAGATAGCCATTGTTCGACAACTCGAAATCACCCCGGCGGGTATAGACGGCCGAACCGGCGAAGACGGGCGAACCGTCCACGAACGCGGTCCGCTCGCGAACCGCGAAGAACCCCTCGCCCGAGATTGCCACATGCGTCCCGATCTGGCTGGTCAGGAAATCGCCCTGCACCGTCGTGGTGCCGCGGCTGAAGGCGCCGACCGAGCCGGCCAGTTCCCGCCCTTTCGGCAGGTCGGCGATCAGCGTCGAGAAGGTGGTGTCGACACGCTTGAAGCCCGTCGTACGGCTGTTGGCAATGTTGCCGGAAATGTTCTCGAGGGCGTAGCTCTGGGCCGTGAGCCCGGAGACCGCCGTCGTCATCGCACCGAAAATACCCATGAGCGCAACCTCGTCTGGCATCGCAGGACGGAATGCGCCCGCCATGCCACGTGCATGACGGACCAGTCCGGCGAGGACCGATGCACGATACATGCCAAGGTTGCGTCTATTGATATTATACAACTTTTGATTGTGTTTTGTTTTTGAACCTCTCCGTCTCGGGAGAGGCTTGCCGGGTTCCGGGCAAAGTTTGCCGGCCCGCCGCCAGGACGCCGCGAAGCCGGAGAAGGCGGTGCCCTTCCCCGGTTCGTCGTCATGCCAGAATGCGGTACGCGTGCTCATGACATGCCCCGCCGCGGCGGGAACCTCCTTCAGCGGATGATGTTGATGACGTCCTGAAGCATGGTCTGCGCGGTCGTCACCACACGGGTATTCGCCGAATAGGCCTGCTGCGTGACGATCATCTTCGAGAACTCGTCGGCGATGTCCGCGTTCGAGGCTTCAAGGCTGGCGCCGATAATGCCCGAACCGCCGGCATTGATGAGCGGCTGACCGGATTCGAGCGTGGCCTCGAACGTGCCGCCGTCCATACGCTTGAGGAGGTTCGGCGAGGGAAACTCGGCGAGCGCGATCTGCGCCAGCGGTACGGTCTGGCCGTTGGAGTAGGACCCCATGACGCGGCCACCTTCCGCGACGTTGATACCCTGAAGCGTCCCGGTCGGATAACCGTCCTGGGTGATGCGGTTCGGGTTGATCTGGCCGTTCGGGTCGGCGAACTGGGTGAGGCCGGTCGTGCCGAAGGTGAGGTTGATCGCGCCGGTCGGCACGCCGTCGACCGTGAAGGTCGTCGGGATGACGCCGGAGGCCGGGCTGGTCAACTGGCCCGAAGCCGAAAACTGGACGGAGTTGGTGATGCGGGTCCACTTGGTGGTCGCGCCTGTCGCGGTCGAATCCGACATGTAGAACATCGACCAGGTTTCCGGCGCGGCGTTGGAGGTCTTGCCCCAGCGGATCTGGACGTTGATCGGCGAGCCGGCCGCGTCGTAGACCGTAACCGACTGGCCGGCGATGGTCTGATTGAGGAAGTTGGTTTCGCTCGAAGCGGGGATCGCGGCAATGTTGAGCGGTGCGCTCAGCAGTTCCGAACCCGGAGTCGCGGCATTGGCATTCGCCGTCAGCGGGTACTTCGGCAGGTTGGCTTCGTATTCGATCGTTGTCGTCGCGCGGGCAGCAAGGTTGGCCGACGGAATGCGGACCACGTTGAGCGAGGAGCCCGTGGTGGCACCGGTCGTCGGATCGACCTGATAGCCCATGAGGTAGTTGCCGGTGCCATTGACGAGATAGCCATTGCGGTCGACCTCGAAATCGCCGCGGCGGGTGTAGAGGTTCGCCCCGGCGAAGATCGGCTGGCCGGCGGCATCGCCGGTCCGCTCCTTGACGATGAAGAAGCCTTCGCCCGAGATCGCGACGTTGGTGCCGATCTGGCTTGACTGGATATCGCCCCGAACGGTGGCGGTGTTGCGGCTGAACGCACCGACCGAGCCGGAGAGTTCCCGGCGAGGCGGCAGATCCGGAACAAGATCGGCGAACGAGGTGTCGACACGCTTGAAGCCGACCGTGCGCGAGTTGGCGATATTGCCGGAGATATTCTCAAGGGCGAAACTCTGGGCGTTAAGGCCAGAAATCGCCGTCGTCATTGCACCAAAGATACCCATGGACCCTGAACCCCATCACAAGAAACTGGCGGCAGGGTCGAACGCAATACCTGTGACCCTGACCTGGGCCTCAGGTTGGCAAGGGGCGTGCCATGAAGATCAGATAAGGTATTTCAAAGAGTTAGATGAAATAACACGCTGTGGTTGCAGGAAGATTCGGCCGGTCTTCAGGATCAAGCGGCAGTATTTTCCGCAACTTTATTTTGAGTAAGAGAGATAGATACAACCTCTGATAGGAGTATTGGTGCGTTTTCATGGAACGGTAGCGGCCGGCAGACATCCGCAGCGGCAATTCCTACCCGTGCGGTGAGGATGCCGTTGAGCACCCCCTCGCCGAGCTTGGCGGAAAGCCGCGCCGCGAGCCCGGCGCCCAGCACCTGCGAAAGAAAGGAATCCGCGACCGCCATCCCGCCCGTGACCGTCAGATGGGAGAGAACCCGCGCCGCGAGCCGCAGCAGGCCGAGTCCGCTCGCCCGCCCGCCATAGATGGTGGACAGGCGCCGGATCAGCCCGAAGCTCTGCACCAGCACGAAACCGACATCGACGATCGCACGCGGCGAGAGCGCCGTGACGACCGAAACCCGCTGCGCCGCCGCAGCGATAGCCGCGCGGGCAAGGTCGTCCTTCGGTGCCAGCAGCGCACGCTCGGCGATGCCGAGCAGCGTCGCGGGATCGTGGATTTCGTCGAGCACCCGCGCGATTTCCGCCCGCCCCGCCGTCGCACCGGGATCGCGCGCATAGAACGACGACAGGTCGCGCAGGAACACCCGCACCGGCTCGCGCTCCGGCGCCGCGATCAATTCGAGCGCCCGCGCCCGCAATTTGCCGACCTTGCGCATCTGCAGGATCGCCAGCAGTTCCCGGACGAGAAAGACAAGGATGCCGAGCACGACAATGCCGACCAGCCCCAGAACGGCCTGGCCGAGCCACGGCGAGGCCTTCTCCATGGAGAGGTACAGGGCATGGATGCCATCCGCGAGGTAGGCGCCGACGAGCAGCGTCACCGCGCTCCAGAACAGCGAGGACCACGAGAAGAAGCCGTTGCCCTTGTCTTCCGCGGCGAGATCGACGACCTGCTTCACTTCCAGCTCGGGCGATGCCTCGATCGCAACGCGGGCCCCCTCGCCCGATCGCGCCTTGCCATCTTCTTCCAGCCGATAGGCGCGGGCTCCCTGCGGTGCCTTGCCCCCGTCGCCGGGTTCGAGCGAAATGGCGCGCGGCCGTGCGGAATCGTCGCTCATGCGAGGGCATCTCCGATCAGGAATTCAAGCGCGCGATCGAGTCGGATCTGCGGCAGCCCTTCGGCTTCCTTGCGCATCGCCGGCGACGGCGGGCGAAACCGCAGGAACCGGAGCGGCACGCTCTCGCCCTTGAAAACCGCCTCCGCGTTCTCCGGCAGATCGCCGGGAAAGATCGCGATTTCGCCGTTGCCGTCGAACACCTGGCCGTCGAGCGTTTCGCCGGCGATGGGAACTCCGGCAACGCACGGCAACTCCCGCCCCTTCTCGCGTGCGATCACCTCACGCGTCGCGCGGATCGCCGCCAGCGCGATCGCCTCGCTCGGAACGCCTGCGCCGGTCGCGCGGTGATGGGCGCGGCGCACCAGCATCTTCAGGATCGCTTCCAGCTTGTCGTGATTGACGTGGTGCAGGTGATCCGCCTTCGTCGCCGCGAACAGGATGCGGCTGACGCGCGGCGAGAACAGGTTCGAGAGCAGCGAGGACCCGCCCACGCGGAACGCCAGCAGCACATCCGCCAGCGCTTCCTCAAGATCGCGGATCGCTTCCGGGCCGCCGTTGAGCGCCCCGAGCACATCCACCAGCACGATCTGCCGGTCGATGCGCGAGAAATGCTCGGTGAAGAACGGCCGGACGACACGCGCCTTGTAGGCCTCGAACCGGCGTTCCATCAGCGCCGCGAGCGAACCCGGCTTGATGCCCTCGCTGCCGAGACGAAGCGGCGCGAAGGTCAGCGCCGGCGCGCCTTCGAGATCGCCCGGCATCAGGAAGCGCCCCGGCGCCAGCGCGGAGAGTTCGCGTCCTTCGGAGCGGCAGGCGCGCAGCGAAACCGCGAAGAGATCGGCGAGCCGCCGCACCTCCGGCTCCGCGACTGGCCCGTCCGGATCGACGCCTTGCAGGGCGGCGAGAAACGGTTCGAACGGCTGGCGGCGTTTGCCGATCCCGGCCTTGGCGAGCGTGTCGGCCGAGAACTGCGTGTAGCTCTTGCCGAGCAGAGGCAGGTCGAGCAGCCATTCGCCCGGATAATCGACGATATCGAGCGAAAGCCGCGATTGGCCTCGACCGATCAGACCCGCGGGTCCCAGCAATCCGCCGAGATAACGACGACGGCTCTGGTAATCGATCTCGAGGCTGAGCGCCGAGATCTGCCGTGTCGATTCCGGCCAGGCACGCTCAGGCGAGGTCAGCGTGGCGAGATGGTCCTCATAGGCGAAGCGCGGCAGCGCATCGTCCGGGTGCTCGATGAGCCGCGCCCCGGCGATCCGCCCCTCCGCCATGGCGCGGAAGCCCGGCAGCCGGCCGGAAGCCACGAGCGCATGGACCATGCCGGTGATGAAAACGGTCTTGCCCGCCCGCGACAGCCCGGTGACGCCGAGCCGGATCGACGGCTCGCCCATGCGGGTGAGATAGGAACCAAAATTCCCCGCCCCGGCCTTCAGCCCTTCCCAGAGCGTGCCGTCCGGCACGGATGATTGCTGCGCCATTCGCCAAATCCGCCTTCCTCCAAGGAATGGCGACTGGCAGCCGAACTTGCAAGGTTCGAAGGCCGTCTCGCCACCTCCCGGGCCGCTCAATCCTCGTCGATTCCCCCCAGCAGGGCGGGCGTGATGAAGGCCGCGAGGCGCGCGGTTTCCGGCCCGATCTCCCGCCAGTGCCCGTCGATCTCGAGGTGGATGAGCCCCGAGGTCGGCAATTTGCGTTCGAGGCGGGAATAGGCGTCCGGTTCGCTGCGCTCCGGATCGGCGAGGAACAGCGAGAGGGCGTGAAGCCCGGGGTTATGGCCGATCAGCAGCACAGTCTGTGCCTCGCCGGGCAGTTCCTCGACAACCTCGAGCAGGATGTCGGGCGGCGCTTCGTAGATCATGCGCGTGCGCTGCTGCTGCAGGGCCGGCATCACCGACTGGACCAGCGCGAAGGTCTCCTGCGTGCGCGTCGCGTCGGAAACCATGCAGAGATCGATCTGCGGCGCGCGGGCCTTCAGCCGCTCAGCGATCAGGGGAACCGCCGCCTGACCGCGCGGCGCGAGCGGACGTCGGTGGTCCGGCACGCCATCGGGCCAGGCGGCCTTGCCATGTCGCATCAGGAAGAGATTCCGCATCGCGCCCCCGGTCAACGACCGGTCGAAACGAGCGGACCGGTCCCCTTCTTTGACCTGTGCGGCCCGAACATGCAATGGAGCTTTCGACCGACAAATGGAAACCGCCCCGATGGACAATTCGCCGCCGATCCTGCGCTACAGCCATCGCGCCAAACCATTCTCCAGCGAGCTTGAACTGGAACTGACGGCGCGCGAATTGATCGCGGTGAAAGGCCGGTCGCGGCAGGTCTTCCCGCTGAGCGCCATCGAGCGAATCCGGCTCGAATACAGCCCCCGCAACGTGGCGCGCCTCGTCTTTCGCTGTGTCGTCCGGGCGACGGACGGGCGCAGCGTCGCCTTCGACAGCCTGAACTGGCTTTCGCTGGTCCAGACCGAGCGACGGGACAGGGAGTACGAAGCCTTCGTGCGGGTGCTCTCCGACCGGGTCGGACACGGCGCGCAACTGGAGGCCGGGGCTCTGCCGATCCGCTATCACCTCGTGCAGATTGTCGGATGGCTCACGATCGCGCTGCTGTTCGGCTCCACTGCCTATTTCCTCCTGCGCCCGGAAGGTTTCGGCACCTCGGTGAGTCGCATCTACGCGCTGATCGGCGCGGTGTTCGGCGCCTATCTCACCGTCTGGCATCTTGAATTTCTCAAACGGAACAGGCCCCGACCCTGTCGGGCCGGGGCGCTTCCGCCTGAAGTCCTGCCACCCCCCGCGGCTTGACCTCAGGTCCGGATCACCAGCACCGAGCAATCGGCGTGGCGGGCGATGTTGGTCGCATGACTGCCGACGAGATAGGTCGCGAGCGTCGGGTGATGCGAACCGCAGATGATGAGGTCGCACTTGGCGTCGGACGCCTCCGCGAGTACCTCATGATAGACCCCGCCCGAGCGGACGGCGGTCGAGACCTTGCCGGCCGGAAGCCCGAGCCCGGCGACGAGATCCTTCAATTCCTTGTCGACGCGGACCTTCTCGCCGGTCTCGAAATCCGCCGGCACATATTCGAGATAGGTCGAGGGAACGATCGGCATCACATAGAGCAGCCGAAGCTCGGCATCCCAGCTTTTCGCAAGCCCGACAGCCTTCTCAAGCGCCGGCTTGGTGACCTCCGTATCGCCAAGATCGACAGGAACGAGCAGCTTCTTGAACATGGAACGGTCCTCTGTGTTTTCCCCCCGACAGGAATTGCCGTGGAGATTGCCGGCACCATAATGCCGGATGGGGAGCCCGGCCTTGCCACAGATCAATCTGCCAAATTGGCGGATGCATTTCGCCCGGCACCAGAATCCGGTTGACCGGAAAACCGGCCGGGTTGAAGACTGAACCAACTCTCCTGTTCAAGGCCATCTCATGTCGACTTCCGAAACGGTGACGCCGGCGCCAGCCTCTCTTTTCGCGCGCCTTCGATCGGAGCCCGTCTATTTCCTGATGGCGCTCTCCTTCATCAATTTCATCGGGTTCGCCGGCTGGCAGACCCTGTTCAACAACTTCGCCAAGGAAGCCGCCGGCGCGACCGGCGCGGACATCGGCCTTGCCCAGTCGGTCCGCGAGATTCCGGGCTTCCTCGCCTTTACCGCGATCCTGTGGTTCATGATGCTGCGCGAGCAGACCTTCGGCTATATCTCGCTGCTGGTGCTGGGCGCGGGCGTAGCCCTCACAGGCTATTTCCCCACGCTGAGCGGCCTTCTGATGACTACTTTCATCATGTCGGTCGGTTTCCACTACTATGAAACCGTCAGCCAGTCGCTCTCGCTCCAGCTTTTCCCGAAAGCCCACGCCCCTCGCCTTCTCGGCCGGATCGCCAGCGCCAACGCGGCGGCGCAGTTTCTGGTCTATTCCGGCCTCGCCATCGCCTGGTGGCTCGGCTTCACGCATTACGGCACGCTGTTCGGGACCATCGGCCTCGTCTGCATGGTGCTGACCGCGCTGGCCTTCGCCTATTTCCGCAAATTCGACGGCGAGGTGCCGCAGACCAAGAAGATCGTGCTGCGCAAGCGCTACTGGCTCTATTACGCGCTGACCTTCTTCCACGGTGCGCGGCGGCAGATCTTCACCGCTTTCGCCAGCTTCCTGCTGGTGGAGAAGTTCGGTTTCAAGGTACCGGATGTCGCCATCCTGATGCTGGCGACGGCGGCGATGAACACCTTCGTCGCCCCGCGCCTCGGCGCGCTGGTCGGCCATTGGGGCGAGCGGCGCACGATCACCTTCGAGAACATCACGCTGATCGTCGTCTTCCTCGGTTACGCCTTCGTCTCGAACGGCTGGATCGCCGCCGGCCTCTACGTGATCGACGGCATCTTCTCGATCCTCGTCCTCGCGCAGAAGACCTATATCCAGAAGATCGCCGACCCGGCCGACATGGCGCCGACCGCGGCCTGCGCCTTCACTATCAACCACATCGCGGCGGTCTTCATCCCATTCACCTTCGGCCTCATCTGGCTGAAGGACCCGAAGTTCGTCTTCCTGCTCGGCGCGCTGATCGCTTCGTCCTCGCTGTTCCTGTCCTTCTTCATCCCGCGGGAGCCGGGACCGGGCAACGAGACGACCTTCTCGGCGAAGGCTGCAGCGGCGGCGGCTGAGTGACGGCCGAGGAGCGGAACGCGCTGCCGCAGGGCGATGCGAGCCGAAAGAACCGCGAAACGCAAGGCCAAACGGCCGCCCGAGCTTATGCTAGGAGCCGCGCCGGCACGGCGCGAATAGTCAAACCTGCGTCGTGAAATCGACGAGCCAGGCCGGCATCGAGCGGACGATCGCCGCTTCGAGCGTCTTGTCAAAACCGGTCAGGATCATCACGCCCATCGCAATGAAGATCAGCGCAAAAGTGAGTTTGCCGCGCCCGGAGGTCGAGAAGTCCATCAGCGCCGCCTTGCGCCGGCCAAGCGCCTCGCGCGTGCCATAGGCCAGCGCCAGCATCACGCTGGCCGCACCGAGCGAAAACACGAACATCGCCAGCGCCGCCTGCGCCACCGTCCCGGTCTGCGCCGCAAGACCGATGGCGGCGAAGAGGCTCGGCCCCGCGCAAGGGCTCCACACCGCGCCGAGCAGCAATCCGGTGACGAACTGGCCGGCATTACCCGAGAGCGAGAGGCGGTCGAGCGCGCCTGAGGCCCGGTCCGCCAGCGGACCGAGGCCGGTCGCGAACGCAGCCTGACCGCGCGGCATCAGCATCGCGACGCCGAGCGCCAGCATGACGAGCGCACCGGCGAAGCGGATGTTGTCCTGTGAAAGGCCGATCGCCGGGCCGATCGAGGCGACGAGCGTTCCGAACACCGTGAAGGTGACGCTCATGCCGGCCATCAGCGCGACCGGTCCCCATTTGCCTTCGCGCAGCGCGGTCGCCAGCACGAATGGGATCATCGGCAGGACGCAGGGGTTGAGCGTCGTCAGCGCGCCGGCGAGATAGGCAAGGACAAGCGTCTGCATGGATACCCCCGTTTGTTGCCCGGAAAATCCGGTTCGGGGGACTCAATCGCAAGTCACGCTTGTGTGACGCCTCCGCGAGGCTCGATATGGCCTCCTCTCAGGATCGATCCGGCCTGCCTTCGGCACCCCAGATCGATTTCGGGCCGGATTCCCTCGCATAAGCTCGGGCGCGCATTCGCGCTTGACAGGGGAGCCATCGGGCAGAACCGAGAGCGCTGGTATTACGCCTGCCGCTCCGGCGTGCGGACGACGAGCCCGTCGAGCGCGTCGCTCACCTTGATCTGGCAGGAGAGGCGTGAATTCGCGCGCACGTCGAAGGCGAAGTCGAGCATGTCTTCCTCGGTCGGCGCCGGCGAGCCGACAACGCCGGTCCAGACCTCGTCGACATAGACGTGGCAGGTTGCGCAGGCGCAGGCGCCGCCGCATTCCGCCTCGATGCCGGGCACGGAATTGCGGATCGCCGCTTCCATCACCGTCGAGCCGTTCTCGGCCTCGACCGTGCGCGCCGTGCCGTTATGTTCAATAAAAGTGATCTTCGCCATCTGACCTGGTCCGGAATGCTGGAACGCGCCCCGCCGCTTGTGCAGCGCGGCACCTTCTAGCCGATTAAGCCGAAACCGGACAAATGGCGAGGGGTGAAATCAGCATTTCACCCCGGGCTCGTTCAGGCGGCAGCGTGGATGTCGGAGATGGCACCGACCGCCTCGCGGACCGAGGCCGTCAACTCGTCGAGCGCGCCGCGCCAACTGGCCTCCTGTGCGCCGATGAGTTGCTCGCAGGCTTCCGCCTTGGCGGCGACCCGCCAGGCGCCGATCGAACGGGCCGACCCCTTGAGCGTATGCGCGAGATCGCCGCGCTGACGCTGGTCGCGCGCCGCGCCCAGCATCTCGAGCACCGAGCGTGCCTGCGCCACGAAAAGCCCGAGCACCTCGCGTTCGAGATCCCGGTCGCCGAGCGTCTGGCGCGCGAGATGGACGAGATCGATCGGCCGCTCGAAGGACGGCGGCGCGGCTTCCGACAGCATGGAATTGCGATGGAACATGGATGGCCCTCCCCCGGACCTCTCGCTTCAAGCCGATGAGCATGAGACCGGGCTGGTTAAAGAAAGCCGCGCGGTTCGCCGGCCCGGAACGGACATCCGGGAAATCGCTTCGGGTAGGGTGCCCGAAGCGTTAACGACGTTTGAACATCGTTAACACTTTCTGTTTCCGTTCTCGGACCGGGCAAAGTAAACTGGCCTACTGAAATCGTGGGCTGCCCTTGCTGAAGGGCGGGGTCGCGCCTTGTCTGCTGGCAGAATGCCGGCGGGCGGCGCTGATGAGGGTAGAAGCGTTATGGCCACGCAAAAAATGAGCAAGGATCCGGCCGAGGCCGCACTGTCGGCGATCGAGGAGGCCCTGGGCGTGACCGCGCCGGCCGCCGGCGAGCACGACGCCAGGCCCGCCGCGCCGACAGCCGAGACCGCATCCGGCAAGACGCGGATCGAACCGCAACTGCCGCGCGTCGACGATTTCGATATCTTCAAGCCACTCGATGAAAAGAAGCCCGCAGGCGACGAGCCGGCCCTGGCAGCGAAGAAGGACGAGCCCAGGACTATCGAATCCATGGCCGTCGACCCCAAAACGGCACCCCGCGCCGCCACGACCGAGGCCCCGGCCCTGACCGTGAAGCCACGCAAACCGCCCCGCACGCCGGAGGTGGAATCGGCCGAACCCGCCAAGGCCGTTGCGCAGGAGCCCGAGGCCCCCGCCGCCCGCCCGGCCCGCACAAGCGCCGTGCTGCCGGCCAACGACGACCAGCGCGCCTCGGTGGCGGAACTGCTTGAACCGCTCTCGCGCGCCGCGCCGAAAGGCCCCGTGCTGTTCGCGACACTGCTCTCCCTGCTCTGGATCGGCGGCGCAGCCTTCCTGCTGAGCCGCCCGGACGGCCTCATTCTCACCGCCGAGCGGACACTGCGTCCCGGCTCGGAAGCGACGCTGATTCTTGCCGCGCTGGCGATCCTTGTCCCGGTCATGTTCTTCTTCTCGATGGCGATGCTCCAGCGCCGCTCGCGCGAGCTGAAGGTCTCGGCCGAGGTGATGGCGCTCGTTGCAGCCCGTCTTGCCGAGCCGGAAGTCGCCGGCGCTGAAACCGTCTTCACGCTCGGTCAGGCCGTGCGGCGCGAGGTTTCCTCGATCGGCGACGGCATCGAGCGCGCCGTGGCCCGCGCCGGCGAGCTTGAAAACCTCGTCCATGGCGAAGTGACCGCGCTGGAGCGCTCCTACGCCGACAACGAATACAAGATGCGCGCGCTCGTGAACGAGCTTTCCGCCGAGCGCGAGGCGATCATGGCGACCGCCGAGCGCATCCGCGCCACCATCGATGCCGCACATCAGGGCTTCAACGTCGACATCACCAAGGCCAGCACCTCGATTTCGACCGCAGTCGACGAAGCAGGCACGCGCGTCGGCTTCCTGATCGGCGATCGCCAGAGCGAACTGGTCTCGACGCTCGACCGGACGGCGGCGAACCTTGCCGAGATCATCGAACAACGTTCGCGCGATATCGTTCAGCAGCTCACCGGCGTCGCCCGCGAAACCTCGGAATCGATCGAGGTCGTGCGCACGGGATTCATCGCCGATCTCGGCCATACCGGCTCCGGCATCGTCTCGCGCATCGAGGAGACCTCGCAGAACCTCGCCCGCACGTTGGTCGATCACGGCGAAACCACCCGCAGCGCGATCGAGGACGCCAGCACCCGGACGACCGAAGCCCTGCGCGAAACCACCACGGGTCTCGTCAGCCAGTTCGAGGATGTCGGCACGCGCACGACCGAAGCTCTGCGCGAAACCGCCACAGGTCTCGTCGGCCAGTTCGAGGATGTCGGCACACGCACGACCGAAGCCCTGCGCGAGACGGCCGGCGATCTCATGACGCGGTTCCACGACGCCAGCGCGCTGACGATCCAGTCGCTGAGCGAGACCGCCGAACAATCCTCCCGCGCGCTCGCCGAGGCGACCGAACGGTCGACGAGCGAATTCCGTGCCGCGAGCAGCGAACTGTCGGAAGCGCTGCAGCTCTCCGCCACGCAGACGACGGAAGCGCTGCGCGATTCCGGCGTCGCCGCCGCCGCCGACCTGCTCAACGCCTCGAATCAGTCCACCGGCGCGTTCCGCGAGGCGGCCGAATCCGCCAGCATGAACTTCCAGCAGATCGCCGGGGAATCGACGCAGGCCGTGGCGGCGAGCCTTGAAAATTCCACCCGCGCCTTCCGCGAGGCCGGCCTGTCGCTCAAGGCCGAGTTCGACGAGACCGCATCGGTCGTCAACACCGCCTTTGCCGAAAACGGCCGCTCGATCATGGAATCGGTCGGCGCCCGCGCCATCGAGATCAACGAAGCGATGCGCACCGCCTCGAGCGAACTCATCGAGGCGATGGAAAGCCGCGGCCTCGAAGCCAGCCGCATGATCGAGGAGACCGGCGGCAAGGTCGCGGAGAACCTGCTTTCGAAGGGCACGGCCCTGTCGGAGAACATTCTCGACAGCGTCAACCGGATCGAGACCAGCCTCGGCCAGAATGCCAGCGTCATCGAGACCAGCCTCGATTCCGGCACGGCCCGCCTCGCCGATATCCTCACCGCCCACGCGGATGGCATGTCGCGCAGCCTTTCGGGCGCGACCGATCTTCTCGGCGAGACGCTGCAGGAGAAGGCTTCGATGGTCGAGCGTCATCTCGACAGCGGCACGGCACGAATTTCCGGCCTCTTTGAGGATCATTCGCGCGGCCTGACCGGTGAACTCGACCGCGTGGTTGGCAACATCGAGCAGACGCTGAAGAGCCAGACGGAAGCGCTCGAGGCCAGCCTCGTCGAGCGCGGCCTTTCGCTCGCCGACCTGCTCTCCAGCCGCATCGCCCAGACCAACGAGGCATTCGAGATCGCCGGCGAAAGCCTCGGCGCACTCATCACCGACCGGACCCGCGAAGCGAGTGTCGGCCTCAAGGACGAGATCGAGGGGCTCGGCACCGCGCTGATGCAGCAGGCGGCCTCCGCCACGGAAAAGCTCGCCCGTTCCGGCCAGGATGTCGTGCAGGCGATAACAACGCAGGGCTCGCGCGTCAACGAAGCGCTCGCAGCCAACGCGATGAAGCTTTCGGAGGCGGTCAACGACCGCACTGCTGGCCTTGCCGACAAGTTCGAGACCTTCGAGCGCGTCTTCACCGAGAAGGCCAGCAGCCTCGAGGACACCGTCGTCACGCGGTCGGCGGCGATCACCGATACCCTGCAGGCCCGCACCCAGAACGTCACCACGACGCTCGAAAGCCTGCTCAACCGCATCGAGGCCGGGCTCGATTCCCGCGCCAAGACGCTGGGCGATACGCTCGCCCTGCGCACGCTCGAGTTCTCGCGCATCGTCGGCGATAGCGGCAATCACCTGCTTGGTTCGCTCGAAGAGAAGGTCGAGACCTTCTCGAACCGGGTTGTCGCGCCGCTGGCCGAACACGTCTCGGCCATCGAATCGCGCACTGACAGCGCCGCTGCCCGCATTGCCGAGCGCCTTGAGCAGACCAGCGGCGCCATCGCGCTGCGTGTCTCGGAGGTCGAGAAATCGCTGGTCGCGCTCGGACAGGACGTCAGCAGCGAACTCATCGGCAAGGCCGACGACCTCGCCCGCCGCGTCACCGCCACGCTGGCCGAACTCAACACGACGATCGAATCCGGCGCGGCGAATTCCATCGGCGGCGTCGTCGACGCAAACGAAAGGCTGCGGGGCGAGATCGCCGAACTGCTGGGCCGTCTTAGCGATGCCAACCGGTCGCTGTCGGGGATCGTCGATACCGCTTCCACCAGCCTCGGCGATGTCGAGCGGCGGATGGCCGACCGCGTTCGCGGGCTCGAATCCACCCTGGCCGCCATCCTCTCGGCCTCGCGCGAGGGCGGCGACGCGCTGGCCGCGAAGATCGAGGCGATCCGCGCCGCCTCGGGCGATGTGCTGGAGAATGGCGAGACGATCTCGCGCGATCTCGAGGCGCGCACCAGCGCGCTGCAGTCGCTGGCGCAGCAGCTCGGCAGCACCCAGAACCAGGTCAACCATCTCCTCGCGGAGCGTCAGGAGGCCTTCGAAGCCCTGACCCAGACGCTGCAATCCCGCGTCGAGGACGTGGACAACCTACTCAAGTCCTTCACCTCGCTGGTCGACGACCAGCTTCGCGACGCCGAGACCAAGGCGCGCGAAACCGGCTCGCTCGTGCATCAGACGGCGGAAGCCGCCGCTGCCGCCATCGGCAACCAGTTCGAGCGCGTGCGCATCGAATCCGGCAAGGAGCGCGAGCGCACCGCGGCCAGCCTGCGCTCGGCCTACGAGCAGGCCAACACCGAAATGTCGACGCTGTTCCAGCGTTCGCTCGAAGGCTTCGCCGCCACCGCGGCGCAGTTCCGGCAGGCCTCGCAGGAGGTGCTGCGCGATCTCGACGCGACGCGCGCCGCCCTCAAGAGCGGCGGCCTCGAAATCCCGCGTGAGGCCGGCGAAGCAGCCGCCAATCTGCGCCGAGTAGTCTCGGATCAGGTGCGGGCGCTGAGCGAACTCAGCGAGATCGTCACGAAGTCCGGTCCGGCGCTCGACGTCGCCCAGCCGCGCCGCGGCGATCCAGAACCCCGCGCGGCAGCGCCCTTCCGCCCCGCGCCGGAACCCGCCGCACCGCGTTACGATACGAGGCCGTCGCGCCCGGCAACGCCGACGCCGCCGCAGCCCTCGCGCGGGACAGGCGGCGGGAGCTGGCTCAGCGGCCTGCTCGAACGGGCTTCCGGTGACGACGCCGCGCCGCCGGCGCGGACGCGGCAGCCCGAAACCGCCTCGGCCAGCCGGATCGAATCGCTTGACTCGCTTTCGGTCGACATTGCCCGGATGATCGATCACGAAGCGGCGGTCGATCTTTGGGATCGCTATCGCAAGGGCGAGCGCAACGTCTTCACACGCCGGCTCTATACGTTGCAAGGGCAGGAAGCCTACGACGACGTGCGCCGCCGCTACCAGCGCGACGCCGAGTTCCGCCGCACGGTCGATGCCTACATCGACCAGTTCGAGCGTCTGCTGGCCGAGGTCGCCGGCGACGACCGCGATTCGATGGTAGCCCGCACCTACCTGACCTCGGAGACTGGCAAGGTCTACACCATGCTGGCACATGCCGCCGGCCGGTTCGACTGACGGCAGCCGGAACCGGATCGACATCGAAACGGCCCCGTTCGGGGCCGTTTTTCTTTTGTGGTTCCGAAGAGATAGTCCGGAGATGAGATAGTCCGGACACGCGTGCGATCAAATCCGCGCCGAAGTCCACCGCACGACGTCGCGCAGCAGCCCTTGCGCTGCGAGATCGAGCGCCGCCATCGCGCCGGCGCCGGTGGTCGCCCCGCCGGACGGAACCCGGCTGGTAAACACCTCGCCGGCGAGAATACGCCCGCTCCGGTCGTTGACGATCTTGACCGAAACTTCGATGACCGCTTCGCCCGTCCGCTCGTCGATCCCGAACTGGCGGATCTCCGAATTAAGCTGCGCCGCCGGCACCAGCCGGTCGCCGGGGCGGCCGACGGCGCGGATGCGGCGGCCGTTCTCGAAGGTCTGGATCAGCCGCGTCTGCAGCAGCTTCGGCAGCCGGTCCGCCCATTGCACATCGGGCAGGTAGGCGATGCCGCCGCCAGCCATGATGACGACGCGCTGCGAATCGAGCGCCTGCAGCGCCTGCGGTTCGGCGACAACCAGAAGGCCGCGCCCCTGCCCGCCCGCGACGCCGTCGCGCGGGGCGGTGAGATCGAAGGTCGCCGGCGCCGGGCCAGACGAGCAGCCGGCGACCAGCAGCCCGGCGCCAAACACCAGCGCCCGGGCCAAATGCGCCCGCCGCCCGCCGTTGCCCCCGATCCTGCCGTTACCCGTCACCACGCCGATCCGTCATTCTTGCCCGGCGATGGTTATCGCCGATATTCGGGAATATTGGAACGCCCGCCGAACAGCAACTGCTGCGGATTACGCTCCAGTGACCGCACGGCTCGCGAAAGATCGCCCACCGCCTTGCGCGATTCCGCCGCCAGCGCCTCGATATCGCGCAGGCCCGGACCGGTGAAGCGGTTGATGCCGGCGGTGATCTCGACCGTGCGCTTGTCGAGATTGGCGGCGAGCACACGGATCGCCTTTGCGGCTTCGGTGATTTCCTTCATCATTCCGGCGGTTTGCCCGTCCTGCCCGCCCCCGAGGAAGTTCTCGGCGCCGGCCATCACGTTGTCGAGCCGGTTCGCGGCCTGCCCGACCTTGTCGGCGATGCGGGCGATTTCCTTGATGGTCGAATCGACACTGTCGGCGTTGCGACCAAGGGCGTCCGCGAATTTCTGCGCGCCGTCGAGGGTCGAGCCGAGCTTCGCCGCGTCGATCGCCTTCGCGACACGGGTGACCTCGTCGAGCGCGGAATCGAGCTTCGACGCGCTGGCGTTGAGGCTGCGGGCGAGGTCGGCCGAATCCGAAAGGAGTTTCGTCACGTTATCCTTGCTGTCGCCCAGCGCTTCGGTGAACTTCGTCACGTTCTCGACCGTCTTGGTGACGCTGGCGACATCCACCGCCTTCACCAGTGCTTCCGCCTGATCGACGAATTTCTCGATCCGGGCGGAGAGCGAGCCGACCTTCTGGCTCATCTCGCCGACATTCGACAGGAACGAGGCGACGCCGGAGGAATTGTCCCCCAGCGCCTTCGAGAAGGCTTCGGCATTTCGAAGCGTCGAGAGCAGCGGCCCTTCGCCCTTTTCAAGAAGAGAATCGGCCCGCGTGAGGAAGGCATCGACCTTGCCCGAGAGGCGCTGCACGGTTTCGAGAATGTCCTGATAATCCGAGCGGTCGGCGAACAGGATCGGCATCTTGTCCGTGCCGGACGGCTTGAGATCCTCGGAATTGCCGGCCCCGCCGGTCAACTGCACCGAGGCAACGCCGGTAAGGCCCTGCGATTCGAGCCGGGCCTTGGTATCGACCTTCATCGGCGTCCGGGAATCGACCTGGATCATGGCCACAACCTTGGAGGGGTCCGACGGCATGATTTCCATGTCGGTCACCTCGCCGACGCGAAGCCCGTTGAACCGCACGACCGAGCCTTTCGACAGGCCGGAGACCGAACCGGAGAACACAACGCGATAGGCCCGACGATCGCCCTGCTCGCCGGCGCGCTTGAACCAGTAGACGAACGCGAAGGCGGCGGCGATCACGGCCAGCGTGAAGAGCCCCACAAGGACGTAGTTCGCGCGGTTCTCCATGAATGATTACCCGATCCGTTCCGCGCCCGACGGCGCATGGACATGGCTGGCGCGCGCGCGCGCGCCGTTGAAATAGGCCTGGAGCCAAGGGTGCGGTTGGGCCTTCATTTCGTCAAGCGTTCCCTCGTACAGCACCTTGCCGTCGCCGAGGGCGGCGATCCGGTCGCAGATCCCGGCGAGGCTGTCGAGGTCGTGCGTTACCATGAATACCGTCAGACCCAAAGTTTTCTGGAGGGTGGCGATCAACTCGTCGAATTCTCCCGCGCCGATCGGGTCGAGACCCGAGGTCGGCTCGTCGAGGAACACGATTTCAGGATCAAGCGCCAGCGCGCGGGCGAGGGCCGCGCGTTTGATCATGCCGCCGGAGAGTTCGGAGGGAAACCGCTCGGCAGCCTCCGGCTTCAGCCCGACGAGCTTGAGTTTCACCATCGCCATCTCGTCGAGCAGGTCTTCCGAGAGCTTGAGGTGCTCGCGCATCGGGAACTGGATGTTCTGCTTGACCGTCAGCGACGAGAACAGCGCGCCGTGCTGGAACAGCACGCCCCAGCGCCGTTCGATGAGGCGCCGGCGCTTCTCGCTGACGGTCCCCATGTCATGGCCGAAAACCTTCACGTTGCCGCGCCGTTGCCGGACGAGCCCGATGATCGTGCGCAGCAGGACCGACTTGCCGGTGCCCGAAGCGCCGACCACGCCCAGGATCTCCCCGCGCCGCACGTCGAGTTCGAGGCCGTTCATGATGAGGCGCTCGCCGAAGCCGACCGCGAGGTCGCGCACCTCGATGATCGTCTCACCGATAGGAACCGGGTTCTCGAAGTCGGCGTCGTCGGAAAAGGCGGAAAGATCGCTCATCGCCACCTCAGTAATCGATGGCCGCGAAGAACATCGCGAACAGTCCGTCCACGACGATCACGATGAAGATCGCCTTCACCACCGACGCCGTGGTGTGCGTGCCGAGCGATTCGGCGCTGCCGCGCACCGCGAATCCCTCGATGCAGGCGATGATACCGATCACCAGCGCCATGAACGGCGCCTTGATCATGCCGACCATGAAGGTGTTGAACGCGATCGCGTTCTGAAGGCGGCTGAAGAACACCTCGTAGCTCACCCCACCATAGAAAAAGGCGACCAGCGCGCCGCCGGCGATGCCCGCCATCGCAGCCAGAAAGGTCAGGAGCGGCAGCGCGATGATCAGCGCGAGGATGCGCGGCAGCACCAGCACTTCCAGCGGATCGAGCCCCATCGTCTCCAGCGCGTCGACCTCCTCGCGCATCTTCATCGAGCCGAGTTCGGCCGTGAAGGATGAGCCCGAACGACCGGCGATCATGATTGCCGTGAGCAGCACCGCCAGTTCGCGCAGGATCAGGATGCCGAGCAGGTCGGCCACGAAATGCACCGTGCCGAAGGTGCGCAACTGGAAGATCGACTGCTGGGCGATGATCGCGCCGACAAGGAACGAGATCAGCGCGATGATCGGCACACCGCGCAGGCCCACGCGCTCGAGCTGCGTGACGACCGCCGGCAGCCTCAGCCGGGCTCGTCCCGTCAGCAACCGTCCGAACGCCACCACCGTCGCCCCGAAGAAGGAGACGCCGTTCGAGAGATCCTTGCCCGCATCGACGACCGCCTCGCCGATGTCGGCCAGCATGGCGAACGCACCGGCATCGGCTTCCCCTGGCTTTTTCGGCGGTCGCGGCAGTGTGACTTCCTCGACCAGCGCCTGCTGCGCCGGAGAAAGCCCTTGAAGCGTCACCGCGATCCCGGTCGGGGAGACCGCCGTCCGCAGCTTCTGCAGGAGGTAGCTTCCCAGCGTGTCGAGCAGCAGGATCCCGCTGCAATCGATGGTCACTGGCGCGCCGGCGGATCGGGCTCCCGCCTCTTTTTCGAGATCGGCAAGAAGCTGTTCGAGGTCGCGCGCATGGCCCGCGTTCCAGGTGCCCGAAAGCTGGAGAACGTCGGCCCGGCCATTGCCGTCCGCTTCAGCGCCGGCGCTCCAGGATGCGCGGGGTGTGGCCATGGTCTCCCTCGCGAAGGCCGGCGACCTTCGTTCCGTTTCCGAACCTTTCAGCTAACATCCGCATCCCCGCGCGGCAAGCGACAGGCAGACGGGGATAAGGCCCTGTTAACCCATTTCCATCATTCTTTGGGCCTGCCTTGCGCCAAGGGAATCGTTTGCCGCCAAACCGGGTTTCAGCATGTCCTCGATGATCGTCAAACCACCGGATGACGAACACGCCTACGAGCAGATCGAAGCCGCCGTCATGGAAACGAGCCGCGGCCGCTGGTTTCTGGCCGAATATGCCCGGCGCCATCGCCATGCCGAGACGGAGTTGGTGCTCGAAGCCATCGACCGGCTCCAGCGCTCGCTCGGCGTCCGGCACGGCGTTTCTCCCTCCGCCGACAAGCTCCAGAACCAGATCCTCGAAATGGCGCGCGCCCTCGCGCAGGCCGAGCGTGACATCCGCGCGATCCAGCCGGACAATCCCGCCGGTTCGCGTTACGGATCGGCCTCAACCGAGCTTTCCGCCGTCGTCGAGACGACGGAGCAGGCGACACAGGCGATCCTTTCCGCCGCCGAGCGCGTGCAGGAATATGCCTGGACGATGCGCGAGCGCTCCGGCAACGAAGACGAATGCGATCTCCTCGATCGCTGCGCCACCGAGATCTACACCGCCTGCGGCTTCCAGGATTTGACCGCCCAGCGCATCCGCAAGGTCGTCGAAGCGATGACCTTCATCGATCTTCAGATCAAAGGCATCCTTGAGGCGACGGGGCTTGCCGAGGATTTCCACGCCGACGAACGCATGATCGGCGAACTGGAAGAACGCCCGAAGCCCGCCAACGATGCTGCCGACATCTGGATGAGCGACGCCTATCAGGCCGAAATCGACGATACCTTCGATTTCTTCGTGCCGGCGGAGGAAATCCACGAACCCACCATGGTCGGTGCGGACCTGATGGCCCTCGACGCGCCCGTCACGGCGCCGGTTCCGCCGCCGGTCGCGCCTGCACCTACCCCGCCCGCCGCCGAGGCCGAGCCCGGCCCTTACGACGGTCTCTCGACGGAAGAGAAGCTTCGCGCCTTCCGCTGACGATTTCGCTGCCGCAGCGCCGCTCCCGCGTATGCAAAATGCAGGAAGCGGTCGATTTGCCGTTGCTCCCCCCGCCGAACCGCCTATGGTTGCCGTTCAACGTGACCTAGACGGCAATGCCTGTTCCAGAAAAATTACCCCCGGCGGATGACACCCCGTCCTCTGTCCCCGTTTCGCGCCCGTTCGTCGGCATTCTGTTCAAGCTCGCGTCGGCCTTCGCGTTCTCCTGTATGGGCGCGTCGGTGAAGATCGTCGGCACCCTGATGCCGACCGGGACGAGTCTGCCCGTCGGTCAGGTGGTGTTCTGCCGGTCGTTCTTCGCGCTCATTCCCGTTTTTGTCTGGATGGCGATGGTCGGCAAGCTGGCGACAGCGTTTTCGACCACCAACCGCATGGGGCATATCAAGCGCGGGCTGATTGGCTCGATGGGCATGTTCCTCGGTTTCGCGGGCCTCACGACCTTGCCCCTGCCCGATGCGACCGCGATCTCCTTCGCTGCGCCGCTGTTCAGCGTCGTCCTGGCCGCGCTGGTGCTGGGCGAAATCGTCCGGCTTTATCGCTGGACGGCGGTGCTGATCGGCTTCTGCGGCGTCATCGTCATGCTCTGGCCGCACCTGTCAGCGGATGCCCTGTCGGCGACCGGCTCGGAAGTTCAGGCGCGCGGCGCGTTTTTCGCGCTCGGCGGGGCGATGTGCGCCGCCTTCGCGATGATCGAGGTGCGGCGCCTGACCTCGACCGAGACCACCGCCGCAATCGTCACCTATTTCTCGCTGATGACGACCACCTTCGGCATGCTCTCGGTGCTAGGCGGTGCGTTCGATCCGCGCTGGGCCTGGGTGACGCCCGATCTCAAGCAGGCGTTCTTCCTGGTCCTCACCGGCATCATGGGTGGGTTCGGACAGATTTTCCTGACGGAGAGCTATCGACGCGCGCCCGCCTCGGTAGTCGCTCCGTTCGATTACACCGGCATGATCTTCGCGCTCGGCTGGGGTTATCTCCTGTTCGGCGACATGCCGGACAGGCTGGTGCTGGTCGGCGCAGCCATCGTTTCGGTTGCCGGGATTTACGTCATCCTGCGCGAACGGCAACTCGGCATCGACCGTGCCAAGCAGGGCGCCGCCTCCGCGCAGCGGTCGATCTGACAGCGCGCTCCCGACAGGGGGACTTGCAACGACCGGCTGCTTGGCCTAGCTCTTGTCCATGAAGCTTGGGGTGCCCCGCGAGGGGCTGAGAGGCGCAAGCCAACCCATCGAACCTGATCCGGGTCATTCCGGCGGAGGAAAGCTTGTGATGACACCATCCCCGACGGCCCCGGCCGCGCCTTCTACTCTCGACCACGCTTTCCTGATCGAGCGGGCCGTTGCCTGCCTTGAGGCGATCCGCGCGCGCAAACCGTTCGTGCTCGCCATCACCAACACCGTGGCACAGCACTTCACCGCCAACGGTCTGCTGGCGATCGGCGCGATCCCCTGCATGGCGCGCAACGCGGAGGAGATCGAGGCCTTCGTCGAGAGCGCCGACGCCGTGCTTCTCAATCTCGGCACGATGAGCGCCCCCGAATTCGAAACCATGCGCCTCGCGGCTTCCGCCTGCGGCCGGGCCGGGAAGCCTTTTGTCCTCGATCCGGTCTTCGCCGAACGCTCGCCGAAACGCCTCGCTCTGGCGCGCGACCTGCTGCGCGCCGGCCCCGCCATCGCGAAATTCAACGCGGGCGAGGCCGCCGCCATGGGTGAGGACGTGTGCGCCGCCACGGCGGCGCTGCTGACCGGCGCGCAGGACCGCCTGAGCCACGAGGGCCGCCACGCGGTTCTCGCAAACGGACATCCATTGCTCGGCGAGATCACCGCAACCGGCTGCTTACTCGGCGCGATTCTCGCCGCCTGCCTCGCCGTCGAACGCGATCCCTTCCTCGCGGCGGTTACCGGCGCGAGCATCCTCAACATCGCCGCCGAGGTCGCCGCGCCCCGGTCGCGCGGGCCGGGCAGTTTCGCCGTCGAGCTGATGGATGCGCTCGCCGCGCTCGACCGAGAGGCCATCGAAACCCGCTTCCGCCTGGAGGAATACCGCACCGATGCCCCGCGCTGATATCCGCCTTTACGGCATCCTCGATCAGGACCGGCTTGCCGGCATAGATCTGGCCCACCTCGCCCGGCAAAGTGTCGACGGCGGCGCGACCATCCTCCAGCTCCGCGACAAGCACGGTACCACGCGGCGGATGATCGAAAGCGCGAGGGCGATCCTCGACGCCGTCGAGGGCCGCGTGCCGCTTCTCATCAACGATCGCGTCGATGTCGCGCTGGCGTCCGGCGCGCAGGGCGTCCATGTCGGGCGCGACGACATGCCGCCCGCCGAGGCGCGTCGGCTGCTCGGACCTGACGCGATTCTCGGCATCACCTTGAAGAACGAGGACGATCTCGCCGGCCTTGACCCGAAAATCGTCGATTACGGCTGCATTGGCGGCGTCTATGCGACCACCAGCAAGGATAACCCGGACCCACCGGTCGGTCTTGTCGGTCTCGCGCGCCTGCGCGGTCTCGCGGCCCGCTCCGGTCTGCCGGTTGGCGCCATTGCCGGGATCGACCTCGCCCGCACGCGCGATTGCATCGCCGCCGGCGCGGACGGGGTGGCGATCATCTCCGCGCTTTATCTCGAACCGGATGTCACCGCCGCCGCCCGCGCCTTCCGCCGGGCGATCGACGAAGCGCTCGCTGCAAGAGGGGGACAGGCATGACCGCGATTGCCCTGACGATTGCTGGCTCGGATTCTGGTGGCGGCGCCGGCATTCAGGCCGATCTCAAGACCTTTTCGGCCCTTGGTGTCTACGGCGCCAGCGTCATCACCGCGCTCACTGCGCAGAACACACTCGGCGTGCAGGGCATCCACGATGTGCCGGCGGATTTCGTCCGCCTGCAGATGCGCAGCGTGTTCGCCGACCTCAAGGTCAACGCGGTGAAGATCGGGATGCTCTCCGTGCCCGAGACGATCCTCGCCGTCGCGCGCGGCCTCGCGGAGGATTACGCCGGGCCGGTGGTGCTCGATCCAGTGATGGTGGCGGCAAGCGGCGATTCGCTGCTCACCGAGAACGCCATCGCCACGCTCACGTCGGCGCTGCTGCCGCGCGCCGCGTTGCTCACGCCCAATCTCCCCGAGGCGGCGCGATTGCTCGGCACCCCGGTCGCCCGGAGCGAAGCCGAGATGCTCGATCAGGCCAGACGTCTGCTGGTGCTTGGTCCCGGCGCGGTGCTGATCAAGGGCGGGCATGGCGAGGGAGCCGAAGCCGTCGATCTGCTGGTCACGCCCTCGGCGACGCTGCGCCTTGCCGCGCCGCGTATCCCCTCGCGCAATGCCCATGGCACCGGCTGCACCCTGTCCTCCGCCATCGCCGCCGGACTGGCCAAAGGGTTGGGTATCGAGGATGCCGCGCGCGCCGCCAAGGCCTACGTCCATGCCGCGATCGCCGCCGCGGATCGGCTCGATATCGGCGCCGGCCACGGCCCCACCCATCATTTCCACGCCTTCTGGTGATGCCGATGACCGATCGACGGTTCCTCCTCGCCGGCCTTGCCGCGACACCCGCGCTCATCGCGGCGCCGGCGGTCCATGCCCAGACACGGCTGCGCTGGCGCATGGCGACCTCCTGGCCAAAGAACCTGCCGGGGCCGGGCCTTGCCGCGCGATACATCACCGAACGGGTTCTTGAGCTTTCGGCAGGACAGTTCGAGATCCAGCTCTTCGGCGCGGGCGAGATCGTGCCGGCCCTGCAGGTGCTCGATGCCGTCGGCAACGGCACGGTCGAGATGGGGCATTCCGCCGCCTTCTTCTGGCAGGGAAAGAACCCCGCCACGAACTTCTTCACCACCATTCCCTTCGGTCCCGGCCCGCTTGAACACGAAAGCTGGCTGGAGCGTGGCGGCGGGCAGGCTTTGTGGGATGAACTCTACGCCCCCTTCGGCGTCAAGCCGCTGCTCGCGGGCAATACCGGCCCCTCGATGGCCGGCTGGTTCAAGCGTGAAATCCCGGACCTTACCGCGATCAAGGGTCTGAAACTGCGCGTGCAGGGGCTCGGCGCGGAACTCTGGCGGCGGCTCGGCGCGGTGCCGCTCTCGATCGCGCCCGGCGATCTGCTGATCTCGCTCTCGAGCGGGACCATCGACGGCGCGGAATTCCTCGCGCCCGTCAACGATCTGCCGCTCGGCCTCTACAAGCCGGCCCCCTATTACTATGCGCCAGGCTTCAACAAGCCGAACGGCGCGGCTGAAGCGCTCGTGAACCGGCAGGCCTGGGAGAAACTGCCGGCCGAGTACCGGGCCATGCTGGCATCTGCCTGCCGCGAAGCGCATGCGCGCGGGCTGACGGAGGCGGAAGCAGAGAATTCCCGCGCGCTGACGACGCTGGTCGGCGAGCACAAGGTGCAACTGCGCCGCCTCTCGCCGGACACCCTCCGCGCCGCGCGCGCTCAGGCCAGCGAGATCATCGAGGAGCTCGGCGCGAAATCCCCGCTTGCCGGTCGCATTCTCGCCTCGCTCAATCAGGCGAGAGCGGATGGCGCCGTCTGGCGGCGCGTGATCTCCGCAAGCACGCTGGCGCTGCAGACGGACTAGGGCCCGACGCTAGATATGCTCTTTCGGGCCCAGCGTGACGGTCAACCCGTCAAGCACGGCCTGATCCCACAGGATCTGGCACGAGAGGCGCGAGTTCGGCTTGTAGTTGAGAAGGCTGTCGAGCTGGTATTCCTCGTCGCCATTGGGCTCGGCGAGCCGGCCGAGAAACGCCGGATCGACATAGACATGGCAGGTGCCGCAAGCCGCCGCGCCGCCGCAGGTGGCGGCGATGTCCATGCCGAAATCGCGCATGATCTCCATCAGCCGGAAGCCGTTCATCCCCGGCAGCCGGTGCGTTTTCCCCTCGCGGTCGACAACGGTAAAGAACCCATCGGCGAGATTATCGTCGAATTCCGGTTCGGCGGCAGCAGGAGGTAGGGTCTGGTCGTTCATCATCAGCGGGCAAATCACTCGAATACAGATGCAGATAATTGAATATCTTGCCTCCGGCCTTGCGCTGGGGCAAAGATCATGTTCTGAGCACCGAACGATCGTTCGGTGAACGAAACAGGTCTCTTGGTCAAGATGTCGATACCGGACAAGGACAAACCCCGCGAACTCGAAGCCGGCGCGATGGCGCTTTCCGGCCAGCTCGGCAAGACGATTCAGCGGCTGCGCAAGGCTTATAACCTTTCGCTCTCGGAGCTTGCGGAACAGTCTGGCGTCGCAAAATCGATCATCAGCCAGATCGAGCGCAACGAGACCAACCCGACGCTGGCCACCATCTGGCGTCTGAGCCAGGCCCTGGATGTGTCGATCGAACGGTTTCTGGTCTCCTCCGACGATGAGCCATTCATCGAGAAATCCTCCAGGGTCGACACGCCGATTCTCGTCTCGAACGACGGCAAGATGCGCCTCGCCATCATCGGCTGGCTGAAAACGGTCGAGTGGCTGCAGTGGTATGATGTCCACTCCGAGCCGGGCGGCACACTCGATTCGGATGCGCACCAGCGAGGCTCGATCGAGAATCTCTCGGTGATCAGCGGCGAGTTCGAGGTCGAGGTCGGCGGCGTGGTCGAGACCGCCAAGGCCGGCGAGAGCCTGCGCTATCGTTGCGACCGGCAGCACGTCGTCCGCTGCGTCGGCAAGGAACCGGGTCACGCCACGATGGTGGTGATCCTCAAGGCCGCCGTGATGGATTGACCGGCACCCGCCGGCTTCCCGCGCTATTTCTTCGCCTTACCGGCGATCGGCGGCAACGCGAGGAGATAGGTCGCCATCGCGTTCCGATCCTCGTCCGAAAGCTCCGAGGTGTTCTTGATGACGGAGGTCATCGAACCTCCGGCCGAATAGAAACCCGGCGTCTCACCCGTCTTCAGGAAATCGCGGATATCGCTCTTCGACCAGGAACCGATACCGTCCGCGTGCGGGGTGATGTTCGGCACCGATCCCTTGCCTTCCGGGTCGGGTCCCCCCGCGAACCGCTTCCCGGTGACGATGCCGCCAAGAAGGTTGCGAGGGCTGTGGCATTCGGCGCAGTGCCCCGGCCCCTCGACGAGAAACGCGCCGCGGTTGAAGGCGACATCCTTCGCCGGGTCCGGTGTAAAGAGCTTGCCATCGAGGAACAGCAGCTTCCAGCCGCCAAGCAAGCGCCGGATGTTGAAGGGAAACGGCACATCATGCGCCCGCACCCGGCCGGCAACAGCGGGCAGCGTCTTCAGGAACGCGAAAAGGTCGGCGAGATCCTTCGCGCCCATGCGCTGATAGGACGTATAGGGAAACGCAGGGTAATAGTGCTCGCCCGCGGGCGAAACGCCTTCGCGCATCGCGCGGATGAAGGCATCGACCGGCCAGCCGCCGATCCCGTCGGCCTTGTCGGAAGAAATATTGGGCGCATAAAAGGTCCCGAACGGCGACTTGAGCCCGAGCCCGCCGCCGAGGCGGGTGCGGTCCTTCTCGCCGGGAATGGCGTGGCACGAGGCACAGCCGCCGATATGGAACAGCGTGCGGCCGTTATCGAGATCGGCACTCGTCGGCACGATGCCCGCGTTCTCGCCAAAAACCAGATGATGGAACGCCGGGGCGGTCACGACATAGGCTCCCGCGAGGCCGAGAGCCGCAAGCATCACGAGCGCCTTGACGATCCTGCGCATGACATCACCTCCCGGGCCGGCAGCATGGCTGCAAATCAGACAGAAATGCGCGCCCTGCGGCACGCATTTCAAGCAGGGTCCGGTAGCCGGGCGTCATCCGTCACTGGCCGCGGAATTCCTTGTGGCAGGCGCCGCAGCTACCGAAGACCTTGCCGATTTCGGCCTTGAAGCTCGCCTCGTCCTTGATCGCGGCGGCAGCTTTCGGCGCGTCTTCCGCCAGCTTGGCGAAAATGCCGTCGAACTTGGCCTTGTTCAGCCAGATATCCGGCTGGGCCTTGGTGTCACCTTTGTCCGAGCCTTCCGGGAACAGGGCGGGCCCGCTCTTGGCGTTCTTGCCGATGGTTTCGAGCCCCTTCTGGACGGCCGCCAGATCGAAAGGCGCCTCGCCTTTCATCATTTTCGACATCGCGCCGGCGGCGGCGCCCATCGCCTTCATCTCGGCCTTGCGCTGCTCGATGACCGAGCCCTGGGCCAGCGCCACGCCGGCGCCGAGCGCGAACAGCGAAGCAAGAACAATTTTACGACGCATCTTGAATTCCTTCTTCTCACAGAACCTGCCCGCCCCTTGACGATTGCGGGCTTCGGGTCAGAGGGTTGCGGGCGGACCGGACGATGTCCACCCCCAACTTATTGCAGGAATGCAAACAGGAATGCCGCTCACATTTGCGTGATTGACCTCGCTCAGCCGCCGGATTGCAGCAGCCCCCAGATCGCCTGCGCATTCGCCGGCATATCGACATGACGGATGCCCTTGGCCCGGCGCAGCGCATCGACAATGGCATTCATCGCCGCCGGTGCCGCGCCGATCGTCCCGGCCTCGCCCGCGCCCTTCAGCCCCATCGCATTGGTGGTCGAGGGCACGTTGCGGGTTTCGAAGACGAAATTCGGCATGTCGTCCGCCCGCGGCATCGCGTAATCGAGGAAGCTCGCGGTGAGGATCTGGCCGTTTTCGTCCTGCACATAGCGCTCGATCATCGCCTGGCCGATACCTTGTGCCGCACCACCATGGATTTGCCCTGCGAGCAGGATCGGGTTCAGCGTGACGCCGAAGTCGTCGACGATGACGAAATTGACGATGCGCGTCTCTCCGGTCTCCGGGTCGATCTCCACCTCGCAGACATGGGTGCCATTCGGATAGGTTGCCTCCGGCGGCCGGAATTCCGCCGTCGTCGAGAGCATGTCCTTCTTCGCGCCCGGCAGGGCGGCGATCTCGGTGAAGGTGAGCCGCCGGTCGGTGCCGGCGATGCGCACGGCGCCTCCTGCGATCTCGAGATCGGCGACGCCTGCCTCGAGCTTTTCTGCCGCCAGCGTCTTGAGATTGGTGGCGAGAAGTTCGGCTGCCTTCAGGACCCCCGATCCGCCGACCGGGATCGAGCGCGAGCCGCCGGTGCCCTGCCCGGTCGGGGTGTCGTTGGTATCGCCCTGCTTCACCCTGATCTGGTCGAGCGGCAGGTCGAGATGTTGCGAGACGAGCTGGGCATAGGCCGTCTCATGCCCCTGCCCGTTCGACTGCGTGCCGATCCTGACCGTCGCCGTCCCGTCCTTTTCGAGCGTGACATAGGCCGGCTCGGGCGAACCGCCGCCGCAGGCTTCGATGTAAACGCCGAGGCCGATGCCGCGCAGTTTGCCGGCCCTCTTCGCCGCCTTGACCCGTGCGGGGAAACTCTTCCAATCCGCGAGTTCCATCGCCCGGTCGAGATGCCCGGCGAATTCACCGGTGTCGTAGACCCGCCCCGTAACCGTCTTGTACGGCATCTTCGACGGCTTGATGAAGTTGAGCTTGCGCAGCTTCACCCGGTCCATCCCGATCTCGTCGGCGATGTAGTCGACAAAGCGTTCGAGCATATAGGCGGCTTCCGGACGCCCGGCGCCGCGATAGGCATCGAACGGAACCGAGTTCGTGAAGAGGCCGCGCACCCGCGCATAGCCGGCCTTGATATCGTAGACGCCGGTCAGCATCGTCGCGCCGAGCCAGGGGATATACGGCCCGTACTGCGAGAGATAGGCTCCCATGTTGGCATCGATCTCGACGCGCAGCGCGAGGAACTTGCCGCGCTCGTCGAGCGCCATCTCGCAGTGAGTCAGGTTGTCGCGCCCATGCGCGCAGGCGAAGAAATGCTCGCTCCGGTCCGAAGCCCAGCGGACGGGGCGGCCGAGCTTGCCCGCCGCGAACACCGTGAGCGGATACTCGCGATACATGAAGCTCTTGGTGCCGAAACCGCCGCCGACGTCGGGCGTCACGACCCGGAAGTTCGCCGGATCGGTCTTGAAGATGAATTTCGCGAGCGTGTTCCGGAGGCCGTGGCTGCCCTGGCTGCCGAGCGTGATGTGGAACTTCCCGTCCTTCTTCGGCTCGGCGACGATCGACCGCGCTTCCATGTAGTTGGCGATCAGGCGGTTGTTGACGACATCGAGCGAGACGACGCGCGCGGCTTTTGCGAAAACCGCGTCCGTCTTCGCTTTGTCGCCCATCAAGTGATCGAAGGCGACATTGCCCGGCGCCGCCTCATGCACGAGCGCCGCGCCTTTTTTTCTGGCATCCGCGATCTCGCTGACAACCGGCCCGGCCGTCCAGGCGATGTCGATGGCCTCCGCCGCGTCGCGCGCCTCGTTCAGCGTTTCGGCGACGATGAAGGCCACGGCCTCGCCGACATGGCGGACGCGATCCTTCGGCAGTACCGGATAAGAGGGCGCTTGCGGCAAGGTTCCGTCAGTATTCTTCACCGGTGCCTGGCAGGGCAGATCGCCGAGGTGCGCGACATCGTCGTGAGTGATGACGGCGACGACGCCCGGCATCGCACGGGCGGTCCCGAGATCGCCGAAGCGGAACCCCGCGCTGGCATAGGGCGAGCGCAGCACGAAAGCCTGCAATTCGCCCTTGGCGTGATAGTCGGTCGCGTAATGGCCGGAGCCGGTGACGAAACGTTGATCCTCCACGCGCGTCAGCGCCTGGCCCATCCCGAATTTCATTGGACGCATGTGTCTTGAGACCTGAAAGGTGTGGCGGAAACCGCTTCCGCGCCGTTCAGGAGAGATTACAAGCGTGAGCCCGGCTGGCAAGCCTTCAGGACGGGTCGATCAGGACTTTCGTATCGCTCAATCCCGCTCGACCGCTTCGCCGGCCATGATCCAGTCGCGAAAGCCGCCGGCATAATGCGCATCGACCGGCACGCCCTGCGACCGTGCGACCATCGCCGCCTGCATCGACCGGACCCCGGCAACGCAGGAAAGGACGATCCGCTTGCCCGCCGCCTCCGGGATATCGGACAGGTCGAGCCGGGACAGCGGCCGGGACACCGCGCCGGGGATACGCCCCTGGGCATATTCGTGCGGCTCGCGGACATCGACCACCAGAAGGGTGCCGTTGGCGAGACCGGCCTTGACCTCGCCCCGGTCGAGATTGGAAATCATCCGTATGCTCCTCGAAGATTGCCGGCGGTTATGCAACACACATGCCGGGCGCGGCGTTGACGGCACCTCGCGCCGGGCGCCAGCCTTTCACACGTGAATAAGCTGGCCTTCCCGCGCGAGGCAAGAGGCGGGAAAAGCCGCCTGCAAGGCTTTTTCGCGCTGCCGCAGCGTGGCGTCGTCGTGCAGTGGATTGTGGTGGAACCCGGCGAGCTGGCGCACACCCGCGGCACGTGCGAGCGCCAGCGCGCCTTCCGCCGTGCCGTGCCCCCATCCGCGGCGGGTCGCGATTTCCGTGGCCGTGAACATCGTATCGTGGATAAGAAGGTCCGCCCCCTGCGCGAGCGCGACGAGATCGGCGGACGGCGCCGCGCTGTCCTCGATATCCGTCACGAACACGACCGCTGCACCGCCCCGCTCGATCCGGTAGGCCATCGATCCGCCGGGATGCTCGACCAGCGCGCTCCGGGCGGCGACATCGCCCAGCATGAAGGTGTCGCCCGGCGCATGCCGATTATACGAAATCCGGCCCGCAAGGTCGCCCGCCTCGTCGGGGAAATACGGCGCGGCGATCATCGGACGGATGAGGTCCTCGAGCTTCCCGTCGATCGGCAGTGCACAATGCAGCGAGACCGCTGTGCCCGGCGAGGCGCAGGCGCCATGCAGCAGGAACGGCAGGCCCATCAGGTGATCGTGGTGGAAATGGCTGACGAGAAGGCGGACGCTCCGCGCCGGATGGCGCCGTAGATACTCGCCCAGCGCCGTCGCGCCCGACCCGGCATCGAACACGACGAGATCGTCGCCCAGACGGGCGGAAACGCAAGCCGTGTGATGACCGAATTCGGAATAGGCCGCTCCCGAAGCCGGGTAGCTCCCCCTCACCCCCCAGAACCGTACGTCCATCCTTGTTTCCTTCTTGTCACAGCCAGCCCCGATGGCGGCCGTGACCTGTTCCGCGTCGCGGGAGCATCGTCCCGATGCCACGCGCGGACGCAAGTCCCGCCTGAAATCTGCTCTCGCCTGCAACCGGCAAGAAAGGCAACCGGCAAGAGAGGATTATTGTGGCGGCAAGAAGGAGGTCCGGCAGTGCCAAAACGCACAGCCGGCTATCGGATCAGTAGGCGTTCTTGGTGTTGAACAGCGACAGCGGCGTCACCGCGAGGATATAAAGGTCGAACGGCAGCGACCAATGCTCGATGTAATAGAGGTCGTGCTCGACGCGGCGCTCGAGCTTTTCCACCGTATCGGTCTCGCCGCGCCAGCCGTTGATCTGCGCCCAGCCGGTGATGCCGGGCTTCATGCGATGGCGTGCGTAATAGCCGTCAACCACCTCCTGATAGAGCCGGTTGCCCGCCTTCGACTGGGTCGCGTGCGGGCGTGGCCCCACCAGCGAGAGTTCCCCGCGCAGCACGTTGATGAGCTGCGGCAATTCATCGATCGACGTCTTGCGGATGATCCTGCCGACGCGCGTCACGCGCGGATCGTCTTTCGTGACCTGCTTCGCCCCGTGCTGATCGGCGAGGTCGGTATACATCGAACGGAACTTGAGCACGCCGATCAACTCGTTGTTGAACCCGTGGCGCGGCTGGCGGAAGAACACCGGGCCCTTCGATTCGAGCTTGATGACCAGCGCGACCAGCAGCATCAGCGGCGAGAGCGCAAGCAGCGCCAAAGCCGCAACGATCCGGTCGAACACCGCCTTCACGGCCGAGTTCCAGTCCGAGAGCGGCCGGTCGAACACGGCGAGGAACGGCACGTCGCCGATATAGCTGTAAGCCCGCTTCGACAGCTTGAGGCGCGAGGAATGGGCCGCGATCCGCACGTCGATCGGCAATTCCCAGAGCTTCTTCATCAGGTGAAGGATGCGCTCCTCGGCCGTCTGCGGCAGCGCGATGATCAGGAGATCGACCCCGTTGTCGCGGCAATAGCCCTCCAGTTCGTCGAACGCGCCGATCTTGCGATAGCGGCCAACGGCCTCCGGCGAGCGCTCGCCGCCGCGATCGTCGAAGATGCCAAGGATACGGATTGCCTTCTTGCCGGTTTTCTCGAGGCGTGCGATCAGATCCTCGCAGGCCTTGCCGCCGCCGACGATGACGGCGCGCCGCGCCAGTTCGCCCCGGGTTTCTGCCCGGCTGATGGCGATCGAGGCGAGAAGGCGGAAAAGAACCAGAACGAAGAGCGCAGCGCCCAGCCAGCCCAGCACCCACCCCCGATACGGCATGATGTCGACGCCCGAGAGGAACAGCCCGCCGGCCACGGCGACAAAGGCACCCAGCAATGCCGCCAGCAGGATGCGGACCTGGCGCGCGAAGGCGCTGAGGCTCGGAATCGTATAGCCCCAGAGCCGTTGAGCGATGTAGACGGTAAGCCCGGATTGCCCGAGAACCAGCAGCCCGGTGGCGAATTCGCCGACATTACGCTCGGGCAGGAAATAGAACGCGGTCGCGATCCCGAAGAACACCAGCGCGGAAATATCGAACAGCAGCACGAGGCCGAGAATCTTGGTCTTCGACGTCCTTTTGAGCCAGCCTGAGACAGCACTGTCGAGCTTGCTCTCGTGTGAATGAAACTCCACGGCTTCCAACGACATCGGGCAAAACGCTCCGCAACGCAAAAACTCACCTGTCCAGCGCTCTAGCACGCAAGCTTCGCCATTCCGTTAATTCAAATGCCCGGCTTTTCCACCAATGCGCGATTTACTTCCTGTTCGGGATATTTTGCGCCACGATTCCGCCACAAAATAACCAGGAAATATCCATTAAGCATCCATTCACCATCCGCAATTGGATTTACTGCTGTTGCATCGCCGCTACAGACAGCGCTTACTGAATTGCTAATGTGACTTTCAAGAATTTCCGCCACATCTCTTCTGGAGCATCGAGATGAAAAAGCTTCTTGCGACCACCGCGCTGGTCTTCTTCGCCGCCACCGCCGCCAATGCGGCCGATCTCGGGACGCGCAAACCGTCGCCGGTCGTTCCGATCATGGCCGCCTACAACTGGACCGGCTTCTACGTCGGTATTCAGGGCGGCTACGGCTTCGGCGACGGCATCGTGCATCGTCAGGGCGCGCTGAGCTCCGGCAAGTTCGATTATACCGGCGGTCTCGTCGGCGCCACGATCGGCTACAATCAGCAGTTCGGCAACCTCGTCGCCGGCGTCGAGGCCGACTACGCCTGGGCGAAGATTTCCGGCAGCACGGCTGTCGGCTGCGCGGCCCCGGGCTGTAAGACCGAGCTTCGCTCCTTCGGCACCGTCCGCGGCCGCATCGGCTATGCCTTCGACCGGTTCATGCCCTACATCACCGGCGGTCTCGCGGTCGCCGACGTCTATGGCCGCGCCGGCGCCTTCACCGGTTCGGACTTCCAGGCTGGCTGGACGATCGGTGCCGGTATGGAAGCGGCCGTCTGGCAGAACATCAGCGTGAAGGGCGAATATCTCTACTACGATTTCGGTCGCAACAACTACAACACCGTCGCGGTTCCGGCGATCTCGACCAACGCGAAGGGTCACATCATCCGCGCCGGCCTGAACTACAAGTTCTGATTTTTCAGGACATTCCGGACACCCAACTCCCGGCCTCGCGGCCGGGAGTTTTTTTTGCGCCTGAAATTGCCGGCCAAGGCATGACGAAAGGCGCATGACGGAAGGCACTAGCCGAACGGACTTCCGCGCATAAACTCGGGAAAAACGACCCTGAGGAAGCCCCGAGGATGCCCCTGCCTTCCCCCGCGCGGATCGCCGTGCTCGGCGCCGGTCTGATTGGTCGGCGGCATGTCGAACATGTCGCCGCCAGCCCCGACGCGGTGCTTGCCGCAATTGCCGACCCCACACCCGCCGCCCGCGAACTGGCAGACAAGCACGGGGTTCGCTGGTTTGCGGATATCGGAGCCCTGATCGAGGCCGGCAGACCGGATGGCGTCATCGTCGCGACCCCGAACGCGCTCCATGTCGAACACGCACTGGCGGCGATCGCAGCCGGTATTCCCGTTCTCGTCGAAAAGCCGCTGGCGGATACGCTGGAAGGTGCCGAGCGCCTCGTTGCCGCAGCGGAAGTGGCCGGTGTCCCGCTCGCTGTCGGCCATCACCGGCGCCACAACCCGATGATCCGCGAGGCGCGCCGCCTCGTCGAGGCAGGCCGGCTCGGCCGTCTCGTCGCCGCGCATTCCTTTTTCTGGCTGATGAAGCCGGACGACTATTTCGATGTTCCCTGGCGACGGGAGGCTGGTGCCGGCCCGGTTCTCATCAACCTCAGCCACGACATCGACCTGATGCGTTTTCTTTGCGGCGAGGTTGCCGCGGTGCAGGCGATGGACTCCCGCGCCGTGCGCGGCAACGCCGCCGAGGAAAGCTGTGTGATTACCTTGCGGTTCGAGAACGGCGCGCTGGGCACCATCACATTGTCCGATACTGTCGTTGCGCCCTGGAGTTGGGAACACACCACGGGCGAGAACCCGGTCTATCCGCAGACGGGCGAGACCTGTTACTTCCTCGCCGGCACGGAGGGCTCCTTGAGCATTCCCAAACTCGAGCTCTGGTGTAATCCGGCGAGAAAGTCGTGGTGGGAGCCGTTCGAGGTGACCCGGCTTGTCGCGCCGAAGGCCGATCCGCTGCCGCTTCAGATCGCCCAGTTCGTCCAGGTGATCCGGGGCGAGGAGGCACCGCTCGTTCCCGGCCGCGAGGGGCTTGCCGCCATGCGGGTGATCGACGCAGTGAAGCGCGCCGTCCGCTCCGGCGAAACCGTGAGGCTCTGATGATTTCCGGCAAGACCACGCTGATCGCGCATATCGGCTACCCGACCTCCACCTTCAAGGCGCCGATGATCTACAACCCTTATTTCGAGGATCGCGGCATCGATGCCGTGGTCGTGCCGATGGGCGTGAAGGCGGACAACTACGAAACCGTCTTCCGCTCGATCTTCTCGTTCACGAACATCCGCGGCGCGCTCATCACCATGCCGCACAAGATCTCGACGCTGGCGCTGCTCGATGACGTTTCGATCACCGCCCGCATCGCCGGCGCTGTGAACGCGGTGCGCAAGGAGCCGGACGGGCGTCTCGTCGGCGACATGTTCGACGGCGAAGGCTTCGTGCGCGGCCTCCTCGCCAAGGGCTTCCGGGTGTCCGGCACCCGCGCGCTGATTGTCGGGGCCGGCGGGGTCGGTTCGGCCATCGCCGCGTCGCTGGCAGCGGCTGGCATCGGTCGTATCGTGCTGTACGATACCAACGAAGCGACGGCGAATGCCCTCGCCGCGCGGCTGCAGGCGTACTACCCCCGTCTCGTCGTCGGAACCGGCAGCAACGATCCGGCTGGGTATGATCTCGTCGTCAACGCAACACCGCTCGGCATGAACGCCGGCGATCCCATGCCGGTCGATACGCGCCGGCTCGACGCGCGGACCTTCGTCGGTGAAGTGGTGCTCAAGGACGAGAAGACCGCCTTCCTTCAGGCGGCCGAGGCGCAGGGTTGCCGTGTGCAGATCGGCGTCGACATGCTGTTCGAGATGATCCCGGCGTATCTCGAATTCTTCGGCTTCGAGACCACGACCGCCGGCGAACTGCGCCGCCTCGCCCGCATTCAGTATTGATCGATCAGGGAGAAATTTGGTGGGTGATGTAGGGCTCGAACCTACGACCCGCTGATTAAGAGTTCTTCGACAATTCTTATATTTCAAGTGGTTACGTCAAATGAAACTGCCTGTTTTATGCCTATTTCTGCGATTTGTCGCACGCTTCTGTCCTGTAATCGGCAATCGCTCGTGCGCAGATCTTTGCATATTCCAGCGCCTCCTCCTCTTTCATCAAATGGCCGGGATCGATCTCGTGGGTTACGGTCTGAAAATAGACGTAGGCGAGTGATCGCCCGCGGTCGTCTCGGATCGCGAATGCGGCTGCGACGCGCTCGATGCGGATGCCTGCCCTCATCGGTGCATCATAGCGAGATCCAGCCCAAAAACAAAAAGCCCGCCCCTCTCGCGAAGGGCGGGCAGTCTCTTGGTGGGTGCAAACAGAATGGCGGAAGCCATTCGGGATCCGGCAAGCCGGAACCTCACCCTGCGGTGAGCTATCGCCGTTCGAGCCGCTCCATGATCGGGTCGAGAATTTCTTCCCTCAGGTAAAGCTTCTGCTCGGCGTCGAAGCCGGCCGGCCGCGCCGGCTCGTCGCGCGTCACGGCGCGCGGCTTGAAGTAGATCATCGCGACAACGATGATTGCGACGAGGCCACCTGGCCCGAAGATTTCGGCGAGAGCTTTAAGCGTTGCAGCGTCGAACATGCACGGCATCCATGGCGTCGATGATGGTGGAAGCGGCGATCGGCAGCACGAGGCCCGGCACGAGAATGCCGAACGTGAGCACGCCCCATGCCGCGCTGGATTGCGCGAACATCATCGCGAAATGGATGGAGAGGTAGAGGTGGCTCGAATTCGCGACCGCCCGCAGTGTTCGGCTGATGATGCGATTACGGCCGTTGAGGATCAGCGCCGACAGGTGCAGCACCGAAATCGTGACGAGCACCACCCCCCACGCGGCAACGCCGAGCCGGTGCCACGGCGCATAGACCTGATGATCGAGCTGCGCCGGAAAGCCGAGCATCACCATGCCGACCGAAGCGGCATAGAGCGCCAGAACGGCCTCGATATATTTGATGAGGTTGAAGCGCATCACTTCCCCCGCCAGTTGAACGCGCCGCCGGCGACGACTTCCTTGATCGTATGGCCGCCGTTATAGACGACGAGCCACGCCATGGTGACGCTGCCCCAGGTGGAGACGAGATCGCCGATCGGCATCAGGGTTTTCACACCGAGGTTGCCGCCGAACAGCGCCACGGCGAGGATGATCGCCCAGCCGGCCCACACCACCGCCTGAATGATGCCCTTCCACGCCTGCCAGGCACCGAAGCCCTGCGCCAGTTCGGCCTCCTGCGCGGCAGCGAGGCGCTGCGCCTCGGCCTGCCAGATCGGCACGAGCGCCGAAACCGATGCCTCGGCCTCGGCCATGCGGGTCTCGGCATCGGGCGCGGTCTCGGTCGCGGTCTTGATCGCCTCCGGCGTCGGATCGACGCCGAAGACATTGCCGAGCACGTCGAGCACATCGGCCACCTGCCCGAGGTTCTTCGAGCGCAGCACGGAACCGACGATTTTGCCGCCGAGCTTGATCGCGATCGGCGCGAGAACGGATGCGGGGATCATGGGAGTATCCTTTCGCCGCGCTGATGGATCATCATCGCAAAGTTGGCCACATCAATCGGATCGCCCTTCTCGACGTGTTCGCGGAGGAGTTTAGACAGATACTCGTTTGAGCACGTTGCTTTGTCGTGCCATCCGCCGCGCCCCTCTGCTCGTTTCTTGGCCAGCTTGCGCCTCATGGCGGCGGCAAACAGTTCAACCGCAGCATCGTCCCGATCCAGATAGGTGATCTCGGGTGGCGGCCTGTTTGTTCGCGGTACTTCGCTAAGCAGATTTGGCACCTTCATTCCACCGTCCTCCCGTGAGCCTTGTTCCACCAGTGCTGGATTTCCTCGCGATGCTGCCAGGCGAGCGCGACGATCCCGACCGCGAGGATGATGCCGCCGACCACAAGCCCCATGCCGGGGCTCAGCGTGGCCGTGGGGTCGATGCCCGTCTGTGCCGCGCCTTCCGCCACCGCGCCGCCGGCAACGCCGCCAGCGGCCGTTTTTGTGGCCTTGGCGCGCGCATCGAGCGCGCGGGTGATCTGCGCTTCGGTCGCCGGGCCGCAGATGCCATCCTGTGTCAGGTGCGGGTGCCCGGCCTGAAACGCTTTCACGGCATCGGTGAAGTCGATCACGGTTTCGATAATGCCTTCCGGCCCGAAGCCGAGGCGTGACAGCTTGTTGCCCCATTCGAGAATGTAGGCGGCTTCCTCGGCCGTGAGCTTTCGCGTCATGCCGGGCACGATCCTGACGCGCCCTTGCTGGCCGGTGATCGAGGTTGCGCCATAGTTGCCCGTGAGCAGCAGCGCGCTTTCCTCGTGCCGCCGTCGCACGAGGCCCGGCAGGCGCTTGCCGGCGGCCGTCACCGCCGTTGTTTGTAGGAGCTGCGCCGCGAGCACCTTGTCACCACGCCGCCACGCCTGCGCCCATTTCCAGGTGAACGCGCTCGGTCCGCAGTTGTAGGCCAACGAACAGCCTGCATCCTGCTCGAACTGTTTCCCGCCCGGCAGGCCCTTTTCGGTCGCGGGCCAGAACTCGGCCGCGATCACCTCGCGCAGAACGCGCGTGCATTGCTCCTGCGTAATCCTGAGGCCCGCGCCGATCTTGCCGAGCATCCGCGTGACGGCCGGCGAGCGGTTGGTGAAGCCGACGCCGATCGTCCAGATGCCGACCGGATCGCGGTAGGCGCGCAACACGCGCCCTTCGTGGCGCTCAACAAAAGCAAGGCCGGGTTCGGAGATCATGCGCGCACCCTCTCAGTATGAAGCACCGTTGATGTCCATGGACACGTTGTCCCAGAAGTCGCTCGCGACGCCGTAGACCCGCGCCGTTCCATCCGCCGCGAGGGTGATGTCGCCCGTGTGGCTGGTCTTGATGTTCTGCACCTGCTGAAACAGCGTGAAGCCGTGCGTTGTCGGCGGGGAAAGGTTGCTCCGGAAGGCCAGCACGCGGCCGCCCGCGCCGGTGGCGACGGCATTGGCATTGTAACCCTCAAGGGTCGCGTGCAGGAGGCGGAGGCCAGGCGCGAGCACGCCGGCCGTTTCGGCGTAAATGTCGAACAGAAACGAATACGTGCCAGCAGCGTCGAGGACGGCCGGAATGTGCGGCTGGGCGTTGACCCAGTTCGGCGGCGCGTAACCAACAATCGGGATGAAGCGCAGCGGCGCGTAGGACGAGAGCTCGGCGAAGCCGCCGATATAGTGGCCGATGCCATAGGCGGGCTCGGACAGGTAAAAGCACTGGCCGGCCGCGCCCGATAACTCGAAACCGATATCGATATCCGCCGCGCCGTCCGCAATCGTCGTCGTGAACTCGGCGACCGCCCAACCGGTTGTCGTAACCGTTGAGCCGAACCGGATCGATGAAACGCTGTCATTGACGAAGATGCGCCAGCCGCCGCCGGCAGGGCTCTTGATATAGGCCCGGATCGTGATCGTTTTCGACCAGAGTTGCGCGGCATCGCGCGCCGGCACGCGGTGGTAATAATACTCTGCCGTGCCCGCCGCCTTCTTGAGGCCGCAGGAATAGGTCGAGCCGCCGCGCACATTCGCCGGCCAGGCATCGCGCCAGCATTCGAGGCTGGGGTTGGCGGCCTTGGACCAGCCGTCGAAACCATTGCCGGTTCCGGCGGAGGCCGAGCCGCCGCGCTCCCACATTTGGGCCGTGCAGGCGGTCGAGGCCGATGCGGTGAGGCCGAAGGGCAGAATGACCGTGAAGCTGGTATTGGGCACCACCGCAACGACGCGCAGCGCATAGCCGTTGCGCAGGGCGATGTCGGCCGGCGCGTTGAACACGATGATACCGCCCAGCACAACCTGGGACGTGTCGGCCGTGAGGCAGACGACCGTGTTGGCGCCCGTCGTATAGGACGAGACGTTGACCGTGCCCATCGCCGCGCCGTTCGCGTCGTAGCCCGTCGCGTCGTTGAGCCCTGTTGCCACCAGCCACTGGCTGTTCGGGAACAGGTTTTTCGTCACCTGGTTGCCGAGCAGCGCCCGGAGCTCCGCGATCGTGCCGTCGATCGGCGGGCCGTTGCCGAGGCCAGCCGGCCGCATCTTCACCGTTGCTTGCGGCACGTCTGCCATGCGCGCATTGGTGATCGAGCCTACGGGGATGAGGCCCTCGACGAGATCTTCGACGGTCGCGAGCGCGTCGGCCGCTGTTGCAAGCGCATCGCTGGATGTTTGAACCGCCGAGGCCGCATCGGTTTCGGCCGCCAGCGACCGCCGTTTATTCTCCTGGGTGGTCATGACGACGCGATCGAGCAGACGCTCGATCGACGGCGCATCAAAATCCGCGCCGTTTTCGAGAGAGACGTCCTGCTTGATCGTCGTGTCGCGCTCGATGAGCAGCGTCTGCGGCGCCGCCGGCATGCCGGCGAGCGGCGTCACGACGAGCAAGCCGGCGACGTCGATCGACGATGTGTAGTGCGTGCCACGGGTCAGCGCTGCCGTCGCCGTCGAGACCTTGACGAAGGTCGGATCGGCGGCTTTGAAGCCGGTCGTAAAGACCGTTTCCGCACCCGTCCAGTCGCGGGTGACAGCAGAAAGTTCGCTGGAAACCGTCATGGCGCCCTCACCGGAGCGCGCACGGGCTTAATCCTGTTGCATCATCGCCCGAACGCGGCGGTCAGGTCAGGAGCGCGGCGCGGGTCAATGCGGCCGGGATCCCACCAGAACCTCTGTCCCCAGGTCTTTTCAGCTTCCCGCTCCATACGCTGGAAACGCTGCGGGGTTCTTTCGTCGATCATAAGGGCGAGTTGATCGACGACGGCACGCTGGAACGCAGTCCGTGCATACCAAAGGCTCGAGCCCGGAACAAGGGCCGCAGCGGCATAGAGCGCATCGCCGGCGAAATGCGTTGGCTGCCCCTTGGCGGCCTTCTGCACGTTGCCGATCACCGCGTCCATGATCAGCGCCTCGGCCGCGCCGGCAACCGGGCCTGCGATCGTCGCCGCCACGGTGTTTCCGAAGCGGGTCTGATCGGCGAAAAAGAAATCACCGAAGATGCCGAGGCCGCCGCCCTGCAATGTCGCGGCACCCCAGGCGCGGATGCCCTTTGCGTCAGTCGGGTCCATCGAGAGCGGATCCTTGCCCTTGATCACCTCTTTCGTCTGCATCGAGAGCATGCCCATGCTGGTCATCGCGATCATGGCAATCGCGGCATGTCCCATACGGCTGCCGTCCCAGCCGCGCGCGGTCAGGAAGGCGTAGTCTTTGAGCAGGAGCGAGGTGGGAAAGCTCTTGAACATCGCGAAAGATCGCGTGGCCTCGCCGGCGACGGTGCCGGGCTTGGTGCCGCGGGTCCAGAACAGCTTCGCTTCCGGGTCGCTCTCGATCACCAGATGATCCATCGCGCGGTTGATGGTCTGTTGCCAGAGATCGCCCAGCCGGCGCGCGTCGGGATGGTCAATGCGGCGGATGTCGAGCGCGGTCAGGAATTTTCCGCCCGGCGTCGGTTCGGTCGGGGTTGCCGCGCGGATCACGTCCCAGCCGCCGCGGTCGATGCCGTTGCGCTCGAGCATGTCACGGAAGGCGACCGGCAGCTCGTCGAAGCCCGTTTTCACCTTGTTGGCCATGTTGGCCATCATCTCCATGCCGACGGTTGCGCGCAGCACGCCGGACCAGCGCCGCAGGCCGGAGGCGCTGATAACCGTGCTCGCCACCCGCGCCATAGTGCCTGTGCGCGTTACGTCGGCTGCATAGCGATCGGTGCGATGCAGCAGCATCGCCGCGCTGTCCGCGACAATGCCGAGCTGGGCAGCGTGCAACTCGAAACTGCCGTCCTTCATCCCCTCGGCCGCGCGGGCGATCATCTGCGTTCCCGGCAGATCGTAGAACCGCCCGTAGGTGATCATGCGCATCGGATCGGAGAACGACGAGATGATCGCCGAGCCCATGCGCGCCGCCGTCAGCGCCGCGCGGATCTCCCCCATGCGCTGGGCCATCACGATATTGACCGGCACGCTGTTCGCGCCCGTCACCTCGTCCCAGAGCTGCTCGAAGTCCCGCGCTCTCTCGCGCAAGGTGCTGGTCGTTTTCTCGTTGACCTTGAAGGCGGCCTTCTCGCCCGCCGCGTCGGTTCCCTGCTTTGTGAGGCGGATCCGCTCCTGGTCGAACAGCGACAACATGAAGCGCTTCATCGCATCCGGGTTCGGCCCGAGGATGCGCAGCTGGGCGATGTCGTCGGCCATCGAGTGGATATGGCTCATCATCGTCTCGAGCACGGCGGCGCCGGAGCCGAACTCGCGATTGTATTCGAGCCAGCTCTCCGCATTGCGGAACACCAGGACGCGCGCTTCGGCCCGCCGGCTCGCCAGCGCCTTCTGGCCCTTGAAGGCCGCGCTCGGCCCCTCGGCTGCGCCGCTGGTGCCAATGGTGTCATAAACCTCCTCGAGGAGGGCGCGGCGGCGCGCCGGGCTGAGCCGCCGGCCCGTCTCGAAATCGAGCATTTCTTCGTGGTTGAGGAGCCGATCGGTGAAATCAACCCAGCGCTCGCGCGTGGCCGATCGCACCTTCTCGGCGTCGTGTGCCGGGTTGGGCAGGCCCCAGCCCTTGCGCTCGGGTAGCGCGCCGCCGGCGTCGACGAACTCCTTACGGAGGAACTCGGCCGCCGCGCGCCAGCCCGTCGCGGCGGCCCGCGCGGCCTCGGAAACCTTCGCGCCCGGGTCGAGCACCGCGATCAGCGTATCGAGCTCAAGCGCCTTGTCGATCTTCCAGCCGAACATCTTGCCGCGCAGGTTCGCGATGGTATCTCGCATGATGCCATGCGCCTGACCTCGGATGCCCTGCGCCAGGTGGAACAGCGAGAGCTGCCCCGGCAGGATCTCGTATTTGTCGCCGGTGAGATAGGCCGCCAGCGTGTCGTAGAGCGGCGACTTGTCCGGCGTCCGGAGATGCACCGGAGCCTGATTGCCGGCGATGCTGGCGGGCCGGGCCTGGCGTTCCCCAACAATCTGCCGCGCCCGCTCGACATTGCGCAGCACGTCGAGCTGCGCCTCGATGTAGCGAAGCGCGAGATCGGCCTTGCGCTGCGCGATCAGGGCGGCATCGTCGGCCGCCTCCCGCGCGGCCGAGCGCAGCGCTTCGGCACGGCCAAGCGTGGCGGCCTTCTCCCGCTCGAGCCGCTGGATGGTTTCAATCAACGGCGTGCCGATCTTGCCGTCGACAATGCCCTCGCGGATCTTGGCGGTGAAGCAGCCGAGCACCGACATCGGCTAGCCCCCGTTCTTCTTGATGCAGTCGTTCAGCTCATTGACCGCGCCGCGTTCCCGCGCCAGCTCGTCGAGTTTCTCCTGTGCCGTCATGAGCCGCGAAGTGCCGTCCGGCGCCTCGAACTCGAATGTGCGCGCTGGGTCGTCGATCGCGTTCATTATGGCATTGACACGGGAGTTGATTTCTGCATCAGCGCGTGAGAAGGTGGCTTCGGAGGGTGTTTCCATGTGGCCCGAAGATTTCTCACTATTCGACTGGGACCAACGGCTCGCGGTTGTTTCCGCCGACGGCATGGAGGCGTTTGTCTTGTCGCCGGTGCGCGGCTGGCTGCCGGTCAAGGTTGTTGATGTGGAATGGGACGGACGCCCTATTGAAGCAGACGACATGGTCGAGCTGTTCGGCAAGGCGCTCTCGGCTTTCGGGGCGCCGCCCAACACCTCCCGCCACTCCGGCGACAAGGCCGCGTGAACCTCTGACCAGAAGGCCCGTTCCTCGGCCCGATATCGGGCGGCAGCTTCCTTGTCGCCGGCGAGAACCGCGGCGTCGCGCTTCTCGAGAATTGCATGACCTGCGCTCTTCCTCTCGAGGAACGAGCGCTCCCACAACTGTACCTCACCGATCATGCCATCTTCCGACAACACCATGATCTTGCGGTCGGCGTAGCCGGAGGCGTTGGCCTTCCACCCCTCGTCAATGACACGGAACTTGCTTCGCAACTGCTCGAGCACTTTCTCGGCCTCGGCGGGGGCTTCGATCGAAACGCCGGCGCGCACGACATCGGTAACATCGCGGATGCTCTCATACCCCTTGCGGCGGATCTTGTTCTCGATGCCGCGCTCGCCGTCCCGCGCCTTGATGCCGGGATCCTTGACCTTTCCAACACCGGCTTCGTTGAGAACGTCGACGAGTTCACGCTGAAATGCGGGCGCCCGAGCGAACATCTCCTCGAGTGTATCGAACGGTTGCGCCGCCTTGGCCTCCTCGAGGGAAATACTGGCGGCGTTTGCCTGCGCGCGCGATCCGCCAGCCGCTGCCTCCGTCCGCGCTTTCGCGCGCTCGAGGCCGGAGATCGGCGCATCACTCAAGGGTTCATCGGCGAAGCGCGCCGCGCGCAGCAGTCCGGGCGCCTCGATGCTCTCGCCGAACAGGTCGCCAGCCTGCTTGTTGAGCGCATCCGCGATCGCCGTGCGAATGCGGTTCGCAACCGTCTCGGCGCCTGCCGCAACCGTGAAACCGTCATCAAGGAAGAACAGCCGCACGGCCGCGCGATCGGCCTCCGGCATCATCCCACGCTCAATGTCCGCCTGGTCGACCAGCGCCGAGAGTTTCTTGCCGGTGCGGCGGGCATGTTCGATGGTCTGGAAGGCGCGGATCATCGGCGTGATCACGTCATGCTCGGGCGCGATCCGCCCCTCCTCGATCGCGGCGCGCAGGGCGGAAGCCTCGGGCGCGGTCTCGACCATGGCGTCGACAATGCTTTTGGACGTGTCGCCGAGATCCTCGGTCACTTTCCTGACGAGATCCGCATCCCGCCAGCCGCGCGCGACCAGCGCGGCGCGGATCCGCTCGCGTCCCGCTGGCACCAGCACGCCCTCGGGGTCGAACGCAGCGGCCTCGCCCCGATCGACCGCAAGCGCCTTGAACCGCTGGACAAAGGGCGCGTTCTTCAGGTCCGAGGCCGCGCCGCCCTTCCAAAGGGTCATGAGGCCGTCATCCATCCGGCCGGCGTCGATCTTCGCGCGCTCGGCCGCTGACAGGCTCGCGGTTTGCCCGACATTGGCGTCGCGCGTGAAGGCAATCTGTTGCTCGGGCGTGAAGTCGTTCTGGCGCACGCGGACAAGCACGGGCTCCTTGAACGCGCCCGTATCGAAGCCCAGCTCCTCGAGGTAATCGCGATAGGCCTTCGCGCGGTCGGGGAAGCGCTCATAGGCTCGGGCGATCGCCAGCACGCGGCCGTTGCCGCTTTCGACGAGGCCATCGCGCGAAAGCACGGGCGCGCCCTCCTGCGGGCCGGGCGCGACGCCAAGCCGTTCGGGGTCGAGCCGTGCCGCGGTCTCGTCGATCCATCGCTGCGAGGCGGCGGTCTCGCGGTTGCGCGGCTGGAGCACCTGCGGAAAATCCGGGTTGGGCGCACCATCGAGCGTATGGCTGGCGCGGATCTGCGAGAGATCCGCGAGACCATATTGCACCTCTATCCGCGAGCCATCCGGCATGGCCATCGCGCGGGGGCGCGAGAGGTCGATGCCGGTGCCGCGCGTCGCCGCTTCGGTTTCGATTGGCGCGCCGGCCTCAAGCGCGGCGCGCACCCGCTCCAGCGTATCAGGCCCGCGAACTGGATCCCCCGTCATCCGGTCGAGCGCAGCATCACGCTCCACGACGCGGGCGGCCGCTTCAAAATCACCAGGCGCCACGCCTTCGGCCTCGGCCGGCGCATGACCTGCGGCTATCGTCTGATCGCCCCTCGAGCGCAACCGACGGATGGCTGCACCCGCGCCATACAACAGGGCGGAAAAGCCGGCCTGACCGATGCCGGCCTCAAGGATGTTGCCAAGACTATTGCTCTCCAGCCCCAACTCCGCGCGCTGGCGGGCAATATAGGGTTCCTGCACGGCCTGTGTCGCGGCGCCGATGAGTGCCTCCTTGCCCAGCCATTTTGCTACTGCACCAAGGCCAGCGCCGGCGACGGGACGGGCTGCTCCGAAGAACGCGAGCGGCAGATTGACCGGATCAACCATCTGCCGCGCCACCCCGCCGAGAAAGGCGACGGTGTTGCCGCCGAGCCCATAGGTCGCGCCTTCCACCTCGCTGGCCTGGCGCTCGATCTCGGCCGCCTTTTTCTGCGCGCGGGCGCGCACGTCGCGGTAATCCTCGAGCAGCTTGCCCTGTTGCTCCGGCAGCTGGTCGATCATCCGCCCCAGCGCCGCCGCGCGGCCGTCCAGCCCGAGGCCGTCGAAGTCGATCCCCTGCCGCCGCGCGCGGGCGGCGGGATCTTCGCCGGCGAGGTCTCCCAGTCGGTCATGCAGCTCGGTATAGGCCTCGAGCATCACGTCGCGCGTACCGAATGTGGTATCGAGCGCGGTGCGCTTCCAGGCGCTATTCCAGGCCTCGCCTATCGTCGCCGGCGGGCGCACGCGTGGAAGGGCCTCGCTGGCGCGGATCTCGTCGTCGATCGCAGCCTGGATGCTCGTCATGGGAGCGGCACCCCGTCCGGTCGTTCAACGGGAGGGCGCGGCAATGCAATGCCGGCAGGTGGCGGAACCATCGTGCCGCGGGAGTGCCGGTCCATCTCCCGTGCAAAGCGTGTTCCCGCAGCCGTCGCCTCGTCCTGGTCGATACGGTTCTGTTTCACCAAGGCCGGCAGATCAAACACCAGCGCCTTGCCGTCCTTGTCGCGCAGCGGCCGCGCATCCGCCCCCATGACGAGGCGATACATGCGGTGGTCGCCGAGCCGGTCATCGGCCGGAAGGAGCTGCGCATTGGCGCCGACGAAGCGCGCCGGCAGTTTCTCGTTGTTGTAGCCCCAGGCACCGCCGATGCTGTCGAGCGTCTTGTCGAGCAGGCGCGAAGACAGGAGTTCCTGCACATGCCATTCGGGGATGCCGGGCGGGATCGGCACCTTCTGCCCGTGGATCTTGGTCACCGGCCCCAGCACGCGCGAGAAGGCCTTCTCCAGCGCCCCCTTGTCGGTCGCGTCGTAGAGCGTCGCTGCCTTGCCGCGTTCGGCGGCATAGACCGCGAGTGCCCCTTCGATCAGCTGCTCGCGCACGCTGTTCGGGTAGGGCATCGCCGGGAACATGGTTTTCATCACCGAGCGGATCTCGTCGGCCTTCGGCTCCAATTCCTTGAGCTTCAGAAAGCTGCCACCGCGCAGGATGTCGCGCGCGACGCCGGGGCTTGCCCCCATGAAAAGGCCGGCGGTCTGGGCAAACTTGTCGGATCCCGCAATCTCGCTGATGAAGGCGTTGAAGGCCCCTTTACTCGCCGCACCATGCACCGAACGCATCAGGTCGAAGCGCTCGTTCTCGCCCAGATCTTCCCAGCGCGCCTTGAAGGCTTCCTTCTCGCCGGCCTTGAAGAATTGCTGGGTATGGGCATAGCGTCTGAACGCTCCGTCACTCACAACCGAACGCCCCGCGACCATTTGTCCGAAGTCGCCGGAGCCGATCGCGCGCGGGTCGAGCGCCGTCACGCCAGCACCCTGCTTTTCCGCCAGCTCGATCTGCGCCTCGCGCGAGCCGCGCGTCACCTCGGAAGCGACGGCCTCGAAAACCTTGAGCCTGCGCGCGACGGCAGGCAGGTAGTTCTGGGCCAGCGCCGAGCGCATGGCGGCAACGCCGGCCTCCAGCTCGGGCGCGGTCTTGCCGTAAGCCTCGCGCACGATCGGGCCGATCGCCTCGCCCTCCTCGATGCGCCGGAGGTGCTGGAAGGCCGTCGCGTCGCCGCGCGCTGCCGCGAGCTGCAAGGGCGCCTTGACGGCCGCGAGCATCTGCGGGTTGACGATCAGGCCGCGTTCCATAGCGCCGGCCAATTCCTCGCCTTGCTGGCCGAACTTGCGGGTCATGTCCGAGTAGAGCGCGTTCTCCTGCGCGCGCTGGCGCTCGAATACGTTGCCGACCACATCGGAGGCGCGAAACGCATCCGCGCCGGAGAGGCCCGGCTTTGAGACGTCGACGCCCATGCGTCGGTAGATGTCGCGCACGTAATCGCCGGTCGCCTTCTTGCCGTCATTGAGGCCGGTCGGAAGAAATTCCAGAAACTGGTTCGCCGAGTAGCCTTCGCCATATTTAGCGAGCGCGGCTTCATGGGCTTTGCGGACGGCACCGCCGGGCCCGGCATGATAGGCGGCGATCGCCGGCGCAAGGTTGCCGTTGAACGCGGCGATGTTGTCGCGGAAATACTGAATGCCCATCGCGCGGGTCTGGGCCGGGTTCTCCTTCAGGAACTGCTGGACCTGCCAGTCGCTGTCGCCATCCCAGTTGCCGATGCCCATTTTCTTGACGAGCATGCGCGCGGTGTCAGGCATGATCTGGGCGACGCCGGCTGCCCCCTTGGGCGACAGAGCATTGGAGTTGCCGCCGCTCTCCTGCGGTATGAAGGCCTTGTCGAAGATCATTTCGACGTGCTCGGGCCGGATCAACATGCCAGCCTTGAACGCTGCCGTCGCCGGCGAGAAGATCGCCTCGCGCTCGAGCGCGCGTCGCTGCACTTCGCCCGCGGCCTGTTTAGCATGCGCCGCCAGCTGCTCGCGCTGCACGGGGTCGAGCCCGGCATATTGCTGCGGATCCTTCAGCGCCTCGAGCGCGGCCGCAGGATTGGCGCCGATCCGACGGTAGGCGAGGGCCATGTCACCGGTTTTCACCAGCGACTGGCGGTAGGCCTCGGCGCTCTTGGCCGTCATCATGCCATCGCGGACGCCGGCGTTGAGCGTGGCGTCGAGCTCGCCGATCACCGCGGCGCGGTCGGTGTCGGAACCGGCCTCGGCGTAGCGCTTGGCAAGACCGTCATATTGCTTGTCGACATTCGCAACATAGGCGTCGGCCTGCCTGGTCACGGATCGGGTTCGCACGGCGCCAGTGTAGGAAATATGTTGGCGCTGCAGCTTCAGCCCCAGCTCGGCCGCATCTTCCTGCGGCAAGCCGTCCAGCGCCCGGCCGCGTATCTCGGTCGCGCGTTCCTCGAAGCGCTTCACCGCCGTCGCAGGGTCGGGATCGTTCTGGAATTCCTGAGAGAGGTTGGAAACGTCTGTGAGATACTGGGTCTCGCGCTCGGCTTTCGTCGTCGCGCGGTTGATCTTCTGCATCTGCTGGCCAAAAGCGCCGACTTCCGCGCCGAGGCCGCCGATCGCCTGGGCGAAGCGTGCGGTCGCCTGACCGGTCGCCTCGCCCTGCGATGGATTGGGCAAGGCCTGCTGGCCAAGGCCTGCGGCGGGGAGATGAGAGATATAGATCGGTGCGCTGTTGGCCATCAGACCCCCCAGCCGTTGTAACCATTGATGCGCCGGGCGGCAGCAAAGGTGTTCTCGGGTTGCTGGTTGAACAGGCCGAACGAGCCGAAAGCGGAGCCGTTAGTCCGCTGCATGTTCTGGCGCTGCAGCCCCAGCCATTGCGTCGCCGTCGAGAGCAGCTGGGTGCCGACGCCCAGGGCGAAGCCCTTGCGCGCATCATCGAGCCGGCTTTCAAGATCGGAGATCTGCTGGAACATATCGGCGCGGGCGCTCTGCCCCTTGGCAGCGAGCAGCATCTTGTCGGTCTCGCCCTGCGCGGCGGTCAGCGCCTGCACGATCGCCGGCGAGCCGCTGGCGGGATCGAGGTTGCCGCCCGCGTAGAAATTGGTTTGCGCGCCATGCACCGCGTCGATCTGGTCGTCGAGACGATTGATCTCGAAACCGGCCTCTTTCATCACCATGTCGGCATTCTGGCGGAGCGCGGCCTGCTTCAGGCGCGTCGCGCGCTTGAGCGCCTTGTTCTGCTGACCGAGACCGAAGATCGAGAGCGCGCCCTGTGCGCCGGTCATCCCCATGAAGGCGAGCGAGAACGGGTCCATCAGCTGTCCTTGATGTCAAGTTCGGGCGTCCAGCCGAGAAGCGTGAACGGGAAGGCATCAGCGCAGACGAGCTCGATGGAAAACTCGATATCGCTGGCGGGATCAATGGTGATCGGCTTCAGGCCTGTGGTGAGTGGAAGCGGGGCGCCCGGCGTATTTCCGCCCGAAAAATGGACGGGGGACAGGGCGCCGTAGCCGCTCCACAGGGCGCCGCCCTGGCTTTCCAGCATGTGCAGCACAACGCGGTTCGAGGACTTGAACAGGCCCTTGGTCACGCCTTTCTGGGTCGCTCCCTCGAAAGGCAGCGATTTGATCCGCGCTTCGATCGGCAGGCCGACAAGAACATCGGTCTTCGGTGTCGGCAGGGTGATCGCGCCGGCGGCGACCACGGCATCCGCCATGTGGCGTCCGTCCGCGAACACGCGCACACTCTCCCCCTCGAGGTGGTCGAGGTTGCTGATCGTGGTTGCCGGATCGCCGGCGTATTTCAGAGCACAATCGAGAAACCATGCACCCTTGGCTGTCGGCGCCGGGTCGTCGGAGGCATCGAAATAGGGCTGCATGACCTCGATATAGCGGCGGGTAGCGCCGTTGATCGTGCGGCGGATGCCGAGCCAGAGTTCCGTCTGCGCATCATCGCCGGACTGGACGCAGGCGATCTGCTCGACGAAGCCATTTGTGAAGGTTCGCTGGTGATGGCCGAGCACGTCCTCATCCGGCTTGAACGTCACGCCGGCAAGCGAGCCATCACCCCGGCGCACCCAGAGCACCTCATGCGGATCCGCTTGCCACGCGAGCTGATAGGCGCCTGACCGCAGCGTATGGCGTGCGTAGTTCATGAAGTTCTGGAACTCGACCTTCTCGGTCACCGCATCGAATTTTGCGAAATGCAGCTTACGGCGAGAGCGGCCGATATAGACCGCACCGCCATCAACCATCACCGGCTGTGCCGGCGCCGAGCCCTTGTTGGCCTGCGGGATCGCGCGCGCGTTGGTGGCGGTGAGGCGCTCATACATCGACGGGCCGCGCACTACCCATTCGCTCGAGCGCGAGCCGAACACAATAACGCCGGTCGGTAGGCTCCATTGGATGTCGACCAGCTTGCCATCCGGCGAATTGATGGCACCGGAGACTGCTGCGTCTTCCTCGTCGAGTTGGTCAAACGAATAGATGTCCGACGCCTTGGTCATCCACCATTCGTCCTCACGGGTCCAGAGCAGGCTCTGGTCGACGATCGAAACCGAGCGAGGCCAGCCACGTTCATCGGACCACGCCGCTTCAAACCAGCGGTAGGTCGGAATGGTGACGATGCTGGCCGGCAATCGCTGTGTCACCTCAGCCGTGGCGCTCGTCGGCGACAAAACGCCGGTAATCTTCACGTATCCCCCCGACGCGCTGACATAGCGCCAGGTGACGTTGCCGCCCGAGGAGAACACGTCTCCTTCGTCGTGGGTCGGCGGGTTCGGACCGGTGTCGCCGGTTGCGGCGTTGAGGGCGACAACCTCGTAGATCCTGCCTTTGTTGCGGCGCCGATGGGTCACACCGATCGGCGTCTCCAGCGCTTTCCACACCGGATGTTGGGAAAAATCCTTCTCGTCGAGGCGCCACGTCGATCCGACGTGGCCCGGCTTGAAGGCATCGAAATTAGCCGTCAGGGTGATCGATCCGGTTTCCCCCGATGCCTGTATGGTTTTCGCCTGGTCCGTGTTCTGGATGCGCACCGGCCCGTTCTCGGCCGGGTAGTCGACAAGCTCCCACGAGACGTCGCTGTTGCGCGTGAGCCGCTTTGGCTTGCCGCCGGTGGCGAGAAACAGCACCGATTTCGACTGCGCGAGCGACAGTTTGTCCAGCTCGGCATCGGTGAACGGCGCGTCAAGCTCGAACAGGGTCGCCCCGTCATAGACAGGCCCACCATCCTTGAAGACGCGCATCTTGTTGTCGTTGAAAACGAGCAGGTAACTGTCGCCGACAGCGGCCTCGAACGACACGAAACGGGCCGGGCGGGCTTCGTTGCGATAGGGAGCGACGAATTTCGTGCCGGGCGTGCGGGTGCGTGCGCCTTCCGCCAGCACCGTGAAGTTGATCACGTCGCGATCGGAAGACTGCTGCTTCGACAAATCCGATCTGGCATAGAGGAGGGGCGATACCTCGCCGGATGCGCCGGAGGGTTTGTCGATCCGCTGTCTCATCCCAGCCTCGCGGACAGGTAGCGACCGCGGCGACCTTGCCGGGACGGTGCCGCCTCCCGTGCGTCTTTCCGCTTCGCCTTGAGCAGGATCCGCTCGGCATTGGCGCGCATGGCATCCGCCGTGCCGTCGTCGCGGCCGATCAGCGGCGCGATCTTGGCCGCAAGGCGAAACTCGAACGCGGCAAGAAATGTCGGGTCCCACTTCATTGGCTCGCCGACAAGGGCCACATAGCCGATGCGAGGGGAGGCGAGCTCGGAGTAGAGAAAACTCACCGCGCTCGCCTCCCCGTCCTCGGCGCCGGTCGCCCCGCCTTCAACGGACCAGTCGTCTTGGCTCGCCCCCTCGACGACCAGCACGCGAAGGCAATCCCCCGGCAGAGGACAGGCCTTGGAAAACGCCCCCGCCGGCTTGGCCGGATCCGCCGAGAGCGTTTCCCATTTCCGGGCGAAGTTCCAATCGTGCTCACGCAGGAGCTCGTCGCGAACCTGACCGAAATGATCGTTGATGGCGCGCGCGGCCGGCCGGTTCTCATCGAGCGACGAAAGGCGCGTCTCGCCCAGATGGGCCAGAGCACCATTCGCCGCTTTCAGCTCATTGTCCGGCCGCGCGAGCGTCATGGTCAGGTGCCCACGACGTATTCAAAATGGGCGAAGACGTTGCCGGCCGAACCGGTCGCCGCGCCCTTGATCGTGATGACGATCGTGAGCTCGCGGCGCGGATCGGCCGAGTATCCGGCGAGTTGCCAGAAGGTCTTGCCCATGTTCGGCGTCGTGACGGCCGCGAGACCAGCCTTGGTGCCGGCCGCCGAAAGCGCCAGCGCCGAACCGAGCACCGCGGGTCCCTGCTCGGCGAAGCCGATATCGGCTGTGACGCCGGCGCCGAGGTTCTCGTGAACAATGGTCGAACCAGGCAGCGGGATCGCGTGGCTCGGCACCTTTCCGACGATGATCTGATCGTCGATCGCGGTGCCTGCCGGAACCGTTTTGTAGCCGGTGATGCCGCGCTTCGGCGCACCGGCATTGATCGCCTTGATGGACTTGATGCTGTCGGGGTCCTGTGCCCCCTGCATGTAGAGCTGGGCCATGAAATGGGCCTCCTTATCTGGAACGAGAGGAGGCGGGCGCGGACGCCCGCCGGTTGCGCGGGCCTATCAGGCCTCGGTGCAGTCAATCGGGACGAATTTTTCGTCTTCCGAACGGGTCGCGCCGACCCATTCCTCGGAGAACATCATCACGCGGTTGTAGTGCGCGATCGAGCGGTCCATCGTTGCCTCGACCGGCGAGAACTCGCCGTAATGAAGCCCCGACTTCGCGAACAGCATGCAGCGCCGCTCGGTCGCGACCTTGCGGACATAGGCATCGGGCATGCGGATGATCTTCACGTTGAGGAGCTCACGGACAAGCTTGCGCGCCTCGTCGATCACCGCCCGGTCGCGGTAATCCTTGTTGGTGAACATCAGGTCGTTGTAGAGATCGGTCATCTGCCCCGAGGTGACCTGAAGGTAGATTTCCTCCATCTCGACATCGACTTCCGCGCGCTCGAGCAACTCGAGCCCCTTGACCAGCTTGTAGACCTTGAGGCCCGTGATCGCGGCAGCGCCGGAGGGGACATAGTTGTTGGCGACATAGCCGTTCGGGTTGGAATAGGCCGCCGAAGCGGTGCCATCCTCGCCGATGATACGGGCGGCCCAGAGCGCGTCCGCCAGCACCTGATCTTCCATCCGTGCCAGCGTCGCCGCGTTGGATTGCACGATCGAGCCCGAATAGTTGGTCGCGTTCTTGATCTCGTCTTCCTTCTCGAGGAGTTTCGGGATCGTGTTGAGACGACGAGGCTTGCACCAGACCTGTTCGGAGGTGATATCACCGACCTGCACAGAGGCATTGCGCGGAAGGTCGAACTGGCCCTGCTCGGGGCCGAACAGCTCGACGATCTGCACCTTCTTGCCCTTGAGGTTGGGCTGATAGGTCGCGCACATCTTGAGGCGCGAAGTCTTCTGCTGCAACGCGAGCTGCACGTTGCTCTGGTATTCCAGCCGCTGTGCGGCCGTGATCGGTTCCTGTCCCATGGAAATCTCCGGGTCGAAAGTGAACGTTCGGGGTTCAGTTTCGGCCGGGTAGCGGCTCAGACCGATGGGATGGAACCATCTGGAATGGCGGGCCCGCCTGTCATTTAACGTCTGCGGTCGACGGCCTGTTGCAGGGCGGCGCCTGGTCGGGCCCGGTCGGGAGCGCCGGGTAGCGGACAGAAGGGAGAGCCGGAGCACTCCCCTCCCGAGGTTTCAAGGGCTTGCTGATTTGCGCCCGGATGTCAAGCGGCCTCCGCCTTGGCGCGGGCTTCCAGATCGAGGATTTCCCCATAGGTGAGGTCGCGACCGGGGTTCGCAAGGATCTCGGCGGCCGGGCGCGTGTCGTCGGCCGGCTTGTCGGCTTCGGCCTTCGCCTTGGCTTCCTCCTCCGCGAGGGCGGCGGCTTCCGCTTCGGCCTTCGCCTTGGCTTCCTCCTCCGCGAGGGCGGCGGCTTCCGCTTTTGCCTTCGCCTGGGCTTCCTCCTCCGCGAGGGCGGCGGCTTCCGCTTCGGCCTTCGCCTTGGCTTCCGCGTCGATCTGGGTAAGGGTTTCCGCAGGAATGGGTATCGTCGGTTTTGCCATCGTGATCTCCTGTTGCTGGCGTCAAAATTGTGAAATTGCGCAATCCGGCAAACTGACCGGAATGCCTGACTTACTTCTGGCCGGCGGCCTCCTGCTCGAACAGGCGCCGGCGCTTCTCGGTGTTGGCCTGGTGCATCGGGTGGCGCGGATCGTTGAGCGAGGCCATGAACTCCTTGTCCGCCTCGAGCCGCTGGCGCTCGGCGCGCGCGGCGATCGGCGAGGGTGCGCCGAAGCCGCCTTGTCCGCCGTTCGAGGTCGAGACGAGCCGATCCTCGCCGAGCATGGTGCCGATCTTGTGGAAATGCTCGATCAGCGGGCCGTAGCCGGTGATTGCCTCGAGGATGTCGGCCGCATCGGTCGGGATGCCGGTAAAGGCCATCGCGCGCTTGGCCATCTCGACATTCGCATCGTAGCTGTTGCCCCACTTCTGCTTCAGGCCGGTGAGCATCTGCTGTTTCTGCTGCTCGGCGGCGCGATCGTCGGCCTCGTTGAGCGCATTGATATGCGCGCCGATCGCATCGGTGATCGGCTGGAGCAGCGCCGGCGGCACCTTCGCACCATGCGCGGCCTTGACGACGGCCGCATGCAGGTTGCCGTAGGCTTCATCCTCCTTGAACTTCTCGAAAACCGGCGCCTGATACTTGGTCGCATCCGGGTTCCAGCCGAGCTTCTCCCAGCCATCCCACTCGCCGAGCTTGCCTTCCTGCGGGCCGGTCATCGCGTTGCGGTCGCGCGCCAGCTGCTCGAAGGTGCGGGCACTCTTGACGAACTCGTCGAGCGTCGTCGGGTTCTTCTGCGCGATATAGTCGCGGTGCTCCTGGCTGAGCCCGAGATCGGCTTTCGAGAACCAGGGGTCGCCGGCACCGGCAGGCGGCGCAGCGGGCGGCGGGTTGCCAGGCGGCGGATTGTTGGCCGGCGGGTTCGGCTGGGCGTTCGGGTCGGACATGGCGAGCTCCTTTTTCGGTTTCAGGACAGTCTGGACTTGATGAACTTCTCGATCTGCGCCGGATCGGCGCGCGCGAGCTCGAGGATTTCGAGCGCGAGCGAACGGCGTCCGTTGTCGAACGCCATGGCAAGGGCCGGATCGTCCGGCCGGTCGATGGTCCAGAGCCGGGCACGCACGGCGATATCCGCCGTGAGCGCCGATTTGGCGCCGAGCGCGTGATATTCGGCCACGACCGAGGACCACAGCCCCTTCCGGAGCGCGGAAAACCAGCTTCCAAAGCGGTTGGCGACGGGGGCGCTCATGCCGCCCTGCCCTTCGCCAGCGTGGCGGCCTGCTGGGCGTGCCCGGCGGTCGCCGCGATTTCGACTGACGTCTTGGTGTTTTCGAGATCAACCTGTTGCTGCTGTTGCTGGGCCCGGGCCGCGCGGATCTGCTCGACCTTCTGCGGGTCGGTGAGGAGAACGGGCGGCGCCGAGCCTGCCGAATGCAGGACGCTGACCGCCGCATCGACGTCGAGATTGTCCATGACCTCGGGCCGGAACTGCGCGAGCTGGGTCATCTGACCGATCAGCGTCATCGTGGCGCGGCCTTCGGCGATCTTCATCACCTTGGCGAGCGGGGAGAGATAGTCGATGGTCAGGAGGTGGTTTTCGATCTCGGGCGGCGGCGGCGGCAGTTGGCCGGCGCGCTGGAGCATACGGAAACGCCGCGTGATCATCGGCGTGAGGCCGCCCTGCTGGATGCGCTCGAGGTTCGGCGCGAGTTGGCGCAGCTTTTCCTCCTGGAAGCCGGTGAACTCGGTCGCGGTCATCTGCGGCCGGTTGATCAGCTGCATGATCGAGAAGTAGAACGCCTCGCGGATCGCCGCACGTTTGGCCTCGGACTGCTGCAGTGAGAGGTTGATCGCCTGCGCATGGTTGAGCGCCTGCACCATGGGCTTGCCCTGCTCGTTCATGCCGCCGAACAGGAGCGCGCCGGGGAAGAAATCGGCCTCGGTGAGATCGCTCTCGCCGGAAACCAGCTTCATGGGGTCGGACGCGAACTCGGCCGCGGTGAGATGCGCCCGCTCCATCTCCTGCAGGGTGCGCATATCCGGCCGTGCGCGATGGCCCGGCCCGCGCGGATAGACCTTGCCGGAGCGCCGCGACCAGGTGGGGATGAAATAGGGCATTTCATCGTAGCCGCCGCGCCGCTCGAGCGTCGCGAGATCCGGCGAAATGTAAACCGAGAGGAACGCCTTGCCCTCCGGCCCGAGCCGACCGGGCCTGAAATGCGGGTTCTCGAACACCGCATGGATGATCTTGTAGTCCTTCTTCTCGTCGACGCCCGCCGAGCCGGGGAATTTCTGCAGCAGCTGGCGGCCGCGCAGGGTGAACTCACGGTGCACGGTGTCGATCGTGCCCTCGTCGTTGGTGTCGATGAAGATCTCGCGCAGCGGGATCGCGCGATCGGTAATGCGCTGGCGCTCGATGTTCTCCTCGGAATAGAGCGCGCCGAGGCCGAAGGCGCCGCAATCGGAAAACCAGCCGGGAACCTCGGTATAGAAGCTCGAGAATGACGAGCCGAGCGTCGAGCGGACCATGTTCTTGGCCTGCCAGAACCAGCGCTTGACCGGCTGGTAGAGCATCAGGTCCTCGTCCGGCACGCCGAGGCCGAACCAGTCGTTCGCCGGGTTCGTGAGCTGCCCGAACAGGCCGCCGGTGAAATCATCGAGCGCATAGAGCGGCGTGCTGTCGAAAATCTCGTCCATCGCCGTGGCGTCGGCGCTGGAGCCCTGAAAATCCTGATCCTCCGGCCGGATCAGCTCGGCGATCTGCTTCCACAGCCGCTCTTCCGGCAGCCGGATGCCGCGCAATTCCTCATGGCGCGTGAGAATAGACTGCCTGTCCATGGCGCGACCTCCGCTTCTGCCGGAAAACTAGGAACCCATCAGCTGGGTCTGGCGCACCGTGCCGCCGCCCGGCCTGCCCATGCCGGTGCCGCGCAGGCCGCGCATGGCGCCGAGCTTTCGCAACCGCCGCTCGCCGGCGAGACGCGCGGCATCACTGTCTTCCGGGTTGGTCAATGCGGCCTCCTGAAGGCGTCGCGCCTTTTCCAGCTCGGCCGCGGCCTGCGCGGCGGCGGCCTTGGCCTTGCCGGAGGTGCCAAACCATTTCTTGAACGGGTTCCAGCCCATGGGTCTCTCCTATGCTCGCTTGCGGGTGAGGGGGTTGTAGCGTCCGGCGTTCTTCCGGGCCTTCTCGCGTCGTTGGCGGCGATCGGCCTCCGCCTGTTCGCGCCGGACGCGGGCGCGCGCCGAGCCGAGCTCGAGGCAGGCGTATTGCAGCGCGTCATGAACATGGGTCTCGAACGTCTCTTTCACGCTCGAGAGGTTGTTGGTGCCGCGCGTCTTGTGGAAATGATAGGTCTGGTTGAAGCCGCGCCGGAGCGCGAAGCAGCCCGGATCCATCGCAAGGCCCGGCCGCCCCTCGGAGAGCGAACGCTCGAGCACCTGGCGAACAGACGCCCAGCGCCTGCCCGTGTCGTTGGTCGAGGCGAGCCGCACCGGGAACCCGAGGTGCTTCTGCATGCGACCGCGCCAGGAGCCGTCCTCGGTCTCCTCGCCCGCCTTCGCCGCCGGATCGCAGACGCCATAGGCTTCCGCGCCGCGGAAGCGCCGCTCGATCAGCGCTGTGATGGCGCGGGCGAAGGTGGTTTCGCTGGCCCCGTCCGTCGTGATCTCGGCAAGCACGCGGGCCTGCCCGTCCGGCATTTCCTGCATGAACACGGCCGCCGGCGTCAGGCCGGCATCCATGCCGACGATCAGCGGAAGATCCTTCTCGAAGGTGAGGCCGCGCACGAGATTGCGATCGTCGTCGTATTCCGGGTAGACGACGGCATTGTCGCGGGTGAAGCCGGGGCGGTTGTAGATCATCCGGCGGATCCACCACGGCTTCTTGGCATAGAGCGCCTGCTGCTGCAGGTAGTAGTCGCGGCCGATCGTCGCGATATTCTCGGCGTCGGGATGGAAGCCGTGCGGCTGCTTGAAGAGTTTGGTCGTGAACTGCTGCCCCTCGGTCTCGATCGCCCGCCCCTCGTAGAACACGGGATAGGTCCAGTTCGTCACGTCCGGCGCGTTCATATCCCCGAAGATGCGACCCTGCCGCCCGGTGATGCTCCGCGGTGGATCGCGGCCGATGCGGCCGATCAGCCCGAGGAACAGATCCTCCGGCATCGTGTCGATCTCGTTGAGGTAAACATCGGTGAACTCGAAGCCGCGAAGGTCATCCGGGTCTGCGCTTTCGCCGAATGCGAGGAAATGCGCCTCGATCTGGATATCACCCCAGCCGTCGTTGAACTTCAACACATGGCTGGCCGCGCGAGGGCTGGCGCCCTTCCAGTCACTACCCTCGAGCTTCTCGGGAAACAGGCGCTGCCAAGCGTGGATCGTGGTTTTCCAGAGATTGTCGTATTTCTGGCGCCAGATGCCGATGACATAGCGTCGCAGCCCCGTTGCCGGATCCGGCCGGATGCGCCGCGCCTCGAACATGATCTTCTTGATGCTCGCCGTCGTCTTGCCGGAGCCGACGGGCCCAACGATCACCGAAACCGCCGCCGCGCTGTCGATGAAAGCATCGGAAACCGGCCCGGCGCTTTCGAGCAGGCGCGGCGTGAATGGCAGGGAGCCGGTCGGCGTGTAGACGAGCGAGGAGAGGTCGATATTGATGCTCATCCGCGCGGCCCCGCACCCGACCGGCGCCATGCCCCAGGGCCCGCACCCGAAGCCGTCCTGGCCCTCGCCCCGAACGGCAAGCTGAATTTTCTTTCGCGATTTTTCGAAACGACGAAACAATCACTGGAAGGACGCGGCTGGTGCTGGGCGCGGCGCGTTCCGGGGGGTGGGGTCGCCCCGAGAGGGGGGGGCATGGTCCGCGCGCAAAAGCCGGATCGACCGCCCGCCGGCCGCGCGGCCCGCTGATTTGCGATCAGCGGTTCAAAAGCATCTATGCTGTTGATCCTGCTCATCTATTCAGCCTCATGGGACTTGTCGCTGTGGGACTTCTCCGAAGCACCATCGCTAAGCCCTTGATTTTCCACGCTTTCGCTGATCGTCGCGGCCTCGCCGTCGAAGTCGTATTCCCAGGGCGGCCGTGCGCCGCTCTCGCGCGTCACGGGCTGCCCGTTCACCACCTGGACGAACATCGGCACCGCCTGCCCCTTGTCGTCGGTCGGCGCGAGGCGCGGCTGGGTGAAGCTGGCGAGCTCCGAGTTCATCGCCTTCCAGCGGTCGAAGGCCTCGAGCTTGCTGCAGCCGAGCCGCAGCGCCAGCTCCTCCGGCGTCAGCGAGGCCCAGCGCGCTAATGCGAGCAGCGGAATACCGCACTCGCGAAAGATCATCTCCCGAACCTGACGGCTCGATAGGTTCTCCGCGCCCTTCGGACGGCCACGACGGCGCTCCTCGATGCCGTTGGCGCGGATCTTCTCCTGGTCGAAACGGTCGATCGAGACGACTTCCGGCAGAAGGTCGAGCTGCTCGGCCGCGTCGGCGGTCGCGCCGGCGGAAATCTGCCGCGCACTCGCAGAAAGCACCTCTTTCAGAGCCGACGGACTACCCATTGACCGGCCTCGCGATCGCCCATGGCCCCAAGCCCATGATTTGAAGGCAATATTTAATTCGCCGGCCGGTCAGAGCCGCGGGAGCGCGACCATAGCAGAGGCAACCGCCCTTTGTCCGCGTTGCAGGCGTTGCAGAAGCGTTGCAAGTATATCTCTTTGATATATCTATAGTCTTTTCATTTTCGCAACACTGCAACACCCGCAACGCCACGCGCGCGTATCCACGCACGGCCAAGCGCGGACCCGTGCGCTCGCCCGCCTGCGCCCGCACATACGCGAGAAACCGGCGTTGCAGGCGTTGCGTGTTGCGGAATTCCGAAAACCATTGCCTTTTCAGCACATTAGCCCGCAACGTTTCCGCAACGCGCCGCAACGTTTTCGCACCCGCACCCGCCCAAGGCGAAAACTTGTTCGCGAAGCAACGGATACAAGGAAGAGCCGCGATTGCGCGCGGCTTCATCTTGGAATGACTTGGAGAGTGCTTCGCGCGCGTCATCCCGAACGCCCCGTTATGACCCCGAGCGCGAACACCAGCCAAACGATCATCACAAATCCTTCGGTATCGATCTGCGCGCTCCATTCACCAGTGAGCTGGTCGCGGTACAGATGAATTCCGAGCGCTGCGAGCAGCTTCAGCATCAGAAGCCCTCCCCTTCAGTTTGAAGGAAGGTGTGAACGGGCACGCTCCAGCCGCGCCCGCCGAGGCGCCGGCTGTTCTCCTGCTTGGCGCCGGCGAGGCGCGCCATGGCCTGCGCCCAGCCGCCTTTCGCGCCGGGCATGCCGCGCCAGTCCGTATCGGCGAAGAGCCGGAGCAGGCCGGCGTTCTGGTTGGGCAGGATGACACGGGCCTTCGAGCCGGATCGCCCGCCGGCGGTCTCGAAGCCGTCGAGGTATATCCCCCAGGCCTCGAGCGCCTCGCGACAGCCCTTGGCCGTCACGCCTTCGCCGTCGAGCTTGCGCACGCCGGCGCCATAGGCGACCAGCGCGCCGATCGTCATGCGCGTGCCGCCGCGGAACACGTCGAGCGGCACCGTGGTCAGGTGGTTGAGCATCGCCTCGGCGTTCGAGGGCGTGTATTGGGTCGCGTCGAGCTTCTCGCGGTTGAGGGCCTTGGCGAAAGCGTCGATCGTATCCTCGTGGGCCATTTCATCGCCGCGCAGCATGTCGGCCATGGCAAGGAGCGTGCCGTATTGGTCGCAGCCGCGCGCCGAGTGGCCCTCGGCCGCGAGCTTGGCGCGATAGGCCTGCAGGGTCGCTTCCCAGCGGTGCCAGCTGTTGAACAGCCGCCGCATGATGACACGGCCGACATGCGCGAGAAACGCCGGGTCGCCGCCGGCGCCGGCCGCGCCCTTGGGCAGGGCGTCGAGCTCGAGGATCGCCATGCGGCTCATGTCCTGCGAGAGCAGGCTCGGCACGATGATCGAGGAGAAGAAGAAGGCGCTCTGGGCGCGGAACTGTGTCGCGGTGTGGCCGGAGGAGCCGCGGAGCACGAGACCGCCGGTCGCCGCCTGGCGCGCGAGCTTGACGATGGCCTGCATGCGGTTAGATCCGGCCTCGTTCTCGGCCTCGTCGACGAGGATCGGCCGGGATGACTGGCCGACCGTCTGCCAGATGCCGGCGGCTGTCGGATCCGAGGCCTTCACCACGTCCGAACCGATCACGCCCTCGATGAGGTCCTGCAGCGTCGTCTTGCCGGATCCGGCGTCGCCGGTGATCCAGAGGATCGAACGATAGCGGATTGCCCCGCCGGCACGCGCGGCGCCGATCCAGCCGAGGGTGAGGATCGAGGCGAGCTTGTGCCCGGTGCCGTCGATATCGGCGGCATAGCAGCAAGGGCCGTCCTGTTCGGCGTCGGCGCCGTCGCGCCAGTTCCAGCTGTCGAAGAGCGCGAGCAGCCGGTCGATCGCCGCGCGCTCCTCGCGCCGCTGCTCGTCGGTCTGCGCGCCGGCGATCGGCTTGGCGCCGGCACGGGCGCCGGGGTAGAGGTGATCGCCGATGAAGCCTGGCGCATGGCTTTCGCCGTCGACGACGATCTCGTTGCCGCAATGGATCGCGAGCTTGCCATCGTCCGTCACCCAGCCGCCGAGGCCGCGCAGCACGCCGAGCGGATCGAAAACCCCCTTGGCCACGGCGGCGGCGATCAGGCTCTCGGCGACGCGATCGGCTTTCCAGCCGGACTGGATGCCCGTCTTCTCGTTGAACTTCGGGTAGTTGACCCAGAGCCAGTCGAGATGATTGCCGAACAGCGTGCGCAGGCCATCGGCATTGTGCGAGCCCTTCGCCATTTCGACGAGCTGCTTGCCGGGGTTGAGGTAATAGCAGGTCGTGCCCTGGTAGCCGACGGGAACGATCGGACAGTTGGCCGGGAGCGGCTTGATCGGCGAGCGCTCGCGGCGGAACCGCTCCTCCTCGCCGCCGCCGGCGTCGGCCGGCGGTTTGTCCGGCGGCGCGTCGCCACCGCCGCCCGCAAAGCTCTCGGGCTCGCTGCCCTTCTTCCTGCGCTTCGCCTTGATCTTCTCGGCCTTGCCCTCGTCCTCGGCGCGCTGGCCCTCGACCATCCTGTCCATGTCCTCGGCCGAAAAGCCGAAGGTCCGTCCGACGCGCCGCGCCATGGTCTCGCCGTTGCGCCTGAGGCAGTCGCGGAAATAGGCGCGGTCCTCGGTGCGTTGCTGCGCCTCGGCCTCGAGGCGCGCGCGTTCGGCCGCGTCCGCCTGGTCTTTCGCGCGCTGCTCGGCTTCGGACGCGGCGAAGGCCTCGGCGATCGGCTGGAAGGCGGGGTTGGCCGGCTCGGTCATGTGTCTTGCACCACCAGGCCGGATTTCATGCGGTCAATTACGGCGCGTAGCGATTTTTTCGCCACCTCGCGCGGTTCGCCCGGCCCGTGCACTGTCACGGTCAGCATGGTTTCTTCGGCGTCGATATCGAACTCCTCGATCAACCCTTCGATAAAGGCGAGAAGCACGCCGAGATGACGTTTTGCATCGGTATCCATCACGCCACCCCCTCCTCTTCCTCGCCGAGGATCGCCGGCAGCAGGTCGCTGGCCATCGCCTCGAGCAGGATCTTCTCGATCAGCTCCTGCACGGTGAGCTGGCGGCGCGCGGCCGCGGCCAGCAGGTTCTCGGCGGGCTCGTTGTCGAGCTCGATGACAAAACGTCGGCTCATGCACTTTCTCCCAGGCATACGGCCGGCGCGGCCTTGGCCAGCGCCCTGCCCCAATCGTTGAAATCCTTGAAGCGCGCCGGCGGCCGCACGGTGCGCACGCGGAAGCCGCGCGTCTCGAGCTTGCCGATTGCCCGCGCGAGGCCGCGCTGCGCATCCTCGCCGGGGTCGTTGTCGGCCGCGACGATCAGCCCGCCGGCGCGCTCCGGCAGCAGGAGATTGCCGAGGTTCGAGAGCGAGAGCGCCGAGACGATGCGCAGCTGCGGCTGGGCGATCGCCAGGGTCAGCGCGTCCTCGATGCCTTCGGTGATCGTGATCCACTCGCCGTCGGCCATCTTGCGCATCGGCTTGCCCGAGACGCCGCGCCAGATCGGGATCCACGCGCCGGCGTAAGGCCCGAACGCGAGCTTCGCGTTGCAATGGCCTTTTTCATCCCGCATCGGACAATCGGGATCCTCGCTCGCCTTGGTCACGCGGCCGTCGGCATGGATATGCAGGAACGTCCGGTGGATCGTCACCAGCTGGCCGTCCGGCCCGTCGAGCTTGCCGATCAGGCACGGCCGATAGACGCCGTTGGCCCGGTCGAGCATCTCGGGATGGTAACGCAGCGCGCCCGGCGCCTTGCCGAGCCGCCGCAGGTCGATATGCCGGCCGATGAGGTAGCGCTCGCCCGGCGTGCCCGGCAACGCCAGCGCCTCGAGGTAATAGCGCAGGGCGGCGCGGCGCCGCTTCTCGCGCACCTGGCGCTCTTCCTCGGCCTGCGCGGCCTTGATCCGGTCGGCCTCCCGCTCGCGCCGCTTGCGGTCCTCGGGGTCGATCGCGCCGGTGCCCATGCCGAGCCAGTCCTTCGCCCAGGCAATCGCGCGCTTGACGTCGCCGCCACAGGCCCCGTGCTGGATGAGGCCGATCACGTCGCCGCCCTCGCCGGAGGAGAAATCCTTCCACCAGCCGGCGCGCCCGCCGGTGCGGTGGATCGCGAGGCTCTGCCCGGGCCGGCCGGAGAGATCGCCGAGCCGCCATTCCGACCCGTCCTTCCGCGCGGCGGGGTAGAGCTGCATCACGAGGCTGTCGAGCCGCGCGTTGAGCTCGAACTTGATCAGGTCGATCGAGACGAGATCGCGGCTCATGGCGCACCGTCCTCACCGAGAATGGCGTCGAACAGGTTATCGCGCACGATCACATCGAGCAGTAGAAGCGCGAGGTCGTGACCATGTTTCACGCCGAACCCCGGCCGCCCGGCTGCTTCGACTTGCAGCGCTTTGTTAATGTGCTCCGGCAGAGGCAAGCCCGGGCCTCGAGCTCTCGATGCGAGGCCGTAATCTTTCCGAAGCTTTGAAATAACAACCCTGAGGGACGACGGCTTGAATTGTGGAAAGCGGACAGTGATTTCGGCCGAGCTCGCGCCTTGTTTTACCATTGGCGCGATCGTCTCTGCTATTGCGGGCCTGCTCATGCCGCCCCTCCCGCCAGCCGGGCCGATACGCCGCCCGGCTGGGTCTCAGGGAGAGAATGCCGCGTGTCTCCATCGGACGCGGGGCCGGTTGACCGCGCCATGCCTGGGGGCTGGCGCCGGAGCTCGAGGGATCGGGGAGAAGGGTGCTGCACGAGGAGCCGCATCAGCATGTCGCGGCAGCAATCGGCATAGTCGGGATCGGATCCTGCGCGGGCGGCGAGCAGCCGCTCGGCCATCCGGTCGATCGCGGCTTCGAGCTCGATGAGGCCGGTTCGCGCGAGGCGCCGCATGTCCGCGCCGGACAGCGCGGTCGTGCCGAGCAGAAGCCGGCGGGTCCGGGCGATCGCGGCGCTCACAGGATCTTCTCCGTCTGTTTCGGGCGGATCGAAATGAAATCCGGCGTCTCCGGCCGCTTCTCCATCGTCGCGGCGACGATGACGGCGAGCGCGACCATCACCCGCACGTCGGCGAGCGCGCCGGGGTCGCCGGCGAGCACGAGCCGCGCCTTCTCGCAGGCCTTGTCCATCGTCACGTCGACCGAGACCTTGGTCATCTCGCCGGGCTTGCCCTCGTAGAGCGCATAGGCGCCGCGCGCGGGGTCGCTCTCGACGACGGCGCATTCGAGGCCCGGCCGCTCGATCGACGGCCCGCGCCAGTAGACGGTGCGGAGGAACTCGGCCCCGTCGGAGGGAAGACCGGCGCTCATGCCGAAGGCTCCGCTTTGCGCGCCGCACGACTCGGTGCAAGCTTTCCGGTTTCAGCAGGAGGGCTGTCATGAGCGATATCGAGGGGCGTCTCGCCGCATTGGAGCGGCGCATGGACGACTTGCGCATCTACAACAACACCATCATCGGCCATGTCACTGCCGTGCGTGCGCTGCTCGTGGTCATGCTGTCCGGCCGCAACGGCGCCGACGAGCGCGTAATCGCGGAAGCCTTCGAGAACCTCTCCGGCCTCGTTCCCAGCTTGCGGGCCGGCTTTATGGAAGAGATCGAGACCCTGTATCGGTCGATCCTCAACGATGCGTTCGATCTGCGCGAAAAAGGCGGACGGCTCGACGCCTAGCGGAGCAACCGGAAGACCTTGTGCGCTCATGCAGCCCTCCCGTTGAGAAAGGGCGCCCCGCCGGCGATGCGGCCGACCGGCAGGGCTTCCGGGTGCGAGGGGGCACCCGGATCGAGATCGGGATGGAGCGTGAGGAGATAGGCGAGCAGCCGGCGCTCTTCCGCGACGAGGGCGGCGTCCAGTGCCTCGATTGTTGAGCTGCGGCTGTCGTATTTGCCATTCAGCGTCTTGCCGACCGCGTCGAAATGCCGCCCCGAAAGACTGGCCAATTCGCGTTGAGAAAGCCGCAACGCCGTCATCCGCCGTTTGATGTTCGCGACATCCGCCATTGCTCAAGCCTCAAAATCGGTCTATGGACAGACGGCAATCTGATTTGCGGCAGGGTGTCAACGGTCTTGTTTCAAGGTGCGTCCGTTTCGATTGGAAAACATATTGCCGTCTGTTCACGGGCGGACGGACGTATGTTCAAGACGGCGACCAACACCAAATCTGAACGCAAGGCTCGCCTTCGCGAGGCACACAAGCGCTGGCTGCGGACAATTTCCGAGCGACGCGGGCAGTCTCTGACCGCGCTTTCGCGGGAGATCGGACACGATCAATCCGCTCTCACCCGCTTCATGAACGACGAAGATCGGGGCTCAACCCTTGATACGCTGACAATTGCGGCGATCGCCGAAATGACGGGAGAGCCGCCGCCGGCCGAGCTTTTCGGAGAGTTCGAGGCGGGCGCACAACGAGGCTTCAACGAGCCGGAAGCCGCGCTCTATGTTGTCGAGAAGCAGGACCCTCTCGCGCCCGCGATAGCCGCCTTGACGGGCAGCGCACCGCACCTGGTGCCCTGGCGCCTGAATTCACGCGCGATCGAAGGTGAGGGCTACAAGCCCGGCGACATCCTGATTGTCGACCTGAACGCTGTAGCCAAGGCGGGCGACATCGTTTGCGCGCAATTCTACGACTGGAAAAACCCCGCACAGACCGAAACTGTCTTCCGGGTGTATGAGGCTCCATTCCTGATCGTCAGCGGCCAGGTCGAAGGCAACCGCAAACCGCGCCTGGTCGACAACGACAATGTGATGATCAAGGGCGTCGTGAGGTCAATGCTCCGCGCTGGGCAGTCTTGAACCTATTTAACAATTTTCACTTCAATCGGTCGCGATGAATAACCCTGTCCAATGGTGGCATAAACTTCTCGATGGGTCCGAAACTTGTCACTAGTTGCGACATAAAGGACCGTGAGCGCGGTCACCACGTTCGCCGCGGCAGAAACTGCCAGAAACACGAGAATGATTTTGCGTGACGGCACGCGCAAATTGTCGCGCGCGTCTGAGCTTTCATCGCCCTGCATTTGAAGTTCCCCGCCCCGTTGGCCTGAAGGCTAGGTTTGCATGCAACCGACGGAGAGGCTATCGGCATTCAGTCGTCACGCATTATCGGTCTATTGACAGATTTCCATCTGTCCATAATCATCAGTCCCGCACGCCACTGATTTGCGCCGCACCCCGCCGCGCCGGCCGTGCCGGAGACTGCCATGCAATTACCCTCCCAAAAGGCGGTGACGCTGCCGCCGATCCCGCTCGATCTCGCCGTCGCGGTCCTGATCGTGATGGCTTCGATTTTCGTTCTCGCCGCAATCGGCCTCTGGCTCGAGCAGAACATGCCGGCGATCCGCCACCGCCTCGCGATCTGGCGCGAGGGCGATCACGGCCGCGCCCTGCTCCGCAAGCCGGAGGGCCGCTGACATGGAGACGATCGAAACCGAGATCACGCATTCGGCAAAGCGCGTTATCGCCAGTGCCCGAGCGGAACTGGAGCGCCTGGCACCGGGATTGACCGGCGATCAGCTGGCGCTGGCCACGTTGGGGTTGGATCTACAGGCGGCGATGCATGTGTATCGAGCGTCGCGCGATGAGCAGGGCCTGTGCCGCGTGGAAACGCTGAAGATGCTGGCCCAGTCCGTCGGCGATGCCCTGTCGGCGATGATCTTCACAACCGTCGGGACCGACACGAAGGGTCAGTCGATGGCCGGACAGGCCGTTATTTCCATGCTCGGCTTCGTGATCGCCAGAAATTTTGAGCTTGGCATGGAGCCGAGAGATGGGGCCATCGCCGTGCGTGAAACCGTCAAGGTGCACCATGCCTGATCTCAACGCTGCCCACGATGCCGCGCTCGCGGCCATCCGCCTGTCCGACACGCAACGGTCGATCCTCATCGCCGCCCAGCAGGACGGGCTCGAACGCTGCAAGTCCGGCTTCCGCCGCGGCTTCACCAATGGCCGCGCGACGCATTCGACGCAGGCCGTCAACGCCATACTCGACAAGCGCTGGCTGCATCGGCCGGAAGGTTCGCGCCTCATCCGCCCGACGCCGGCGGGCCTGCAGCTGATCGGCATGGATTACGCCCGCCGCACCTATGGCGGCTACGGCATGCCGGCGCGGCCGCGCCGCATGCCCCATGCCGGGGACTTGCAACAGGAGGAGGCGGACCATGGCGAAGGGTAAGCCCGTCTATCTGCTCTCGGTCGCGCATGCCGCCTCGCCGCATCCGCCGGGCTATTTTACCGGCAGCCTGAAGGCCGGCGCCGATGGTCGGCTCGATCCGCTGCTGATCGAGAAGGCCGCCGCACATGAGGGCGAGGCGATCGAGATCGTCGATCGCGCCTGGCGCGGCGACATGATCGCTGCCGTCCGCGTCGCCAGCATGCTGCATTACTTCGGCCCGGAAGGGATCGACGTGCAGCTCGTCGAATACCACCCGGCAGGAGGGCTTACCCGTGCGCAGGATTGATCCCGCTCCGCTCGGGCGTGTCTCGCCCCCCCCCAGCCTTGGGCCGGCGCCGGATCTGCGCTGGATCCCGATCGCCGAGCTCGTCGTCGATCCGCGCTATCAGCGCGACATCGGCCCCAAGAGCCTGAAGCATATTCGCAAGATCGCCGAAGGGTTCGACTGGCGGCTGTTCTCGGCCGTCGTCGTCTCACCGGTGGCGGGCGGACGCTTCGCGATCGTCGATGGCCAGCACCGCACCACGGCCGCGGCCGCGATCGGCGTCGACCAGGTGCCGTGCCAGATCATCCATGCCGAGGAAGGCATGCAGGCCCGCGCCTTCGCGGCGATCAACGGTAACACCATCGCCGTCTCGACCATCCAGCGCTACCGCGCGGCGCTGCATGCCGGCGAGCTCGAGGCGGTGCGGATCCGCGACCTTTCCGCCGCAGGCCATGTCCGGCTGCTGACCGGCATCCCGTCGAAGAAGAACGTCAAGCCGGGCGATACCGTCGCCTTCGGCGCGGTCAAGCGCCTGTGCGAGGCCTTCGCCGATGCCGAGGCGACCTTCATCTTCTCCTGCCTGCGCGCCGCGGCGAAGAAGCCGGGGGACTTTCTCCGGCAGGAGACGATCACCGCCACCCACGCCGCTTTCCTCGAGAACAAGGATTGGCTGGGCACACCCTCGGTGCGCCGCGCCTTCCTCTCGATCGACCAGGAGGAGCTGTTCCGCTCCTCACGCGAGATCGCCGCCCGCGAGGAGGGCATGACCATCCGCGACGTGATGCAGGCCACGATCGAGGAAACCGTATCCGAAACCCTTCAGGAGGAGGAAGCCGCATGAGAGAAAGGGATGCGTTTTTTGCCAGACCCGCCTCCGATCGAGATCCGAATTGGCCGGTCTGTTTTGTCGCAAAACGGAGCAATCCCGGCCGGAATGTTCTGGCTGAGGCCTGCGAGGTCGCCGGCATCGAACGCCCCCCCGGCGTTGTTTTGGGATTCAGGCGCGTCTGTGAGGCCATCGCAGAAGCAGCAAACGAAGCGACCATAAGGAGGGCGAGCCTGTGACAGTCACCCCGATGTCAGCGCACCTGATCGACGCCGGCGAGGTCGCCGCGCGTCTCAAGGTCTCGACCAGCTACCTCCTGCGGCGCGGCAATCGCGCCCAGCTCGAGGCGAATGGCTTCCCGCCGCCGCGCCTCGCCCGCCCGCTCCGCTGGCCGTCCGAAGCCGTCGAGCGCTGGATCCGCACCGGCTCGGCCGCGCCGCAACTCGCCGTCATTGAGGGCGCACCACCACCGGCCGGCACGTCCGACGACTGGCGCTCGAAGCTCACAGCCGAATACGGGGGGCGTTGATGGGCAACCCGATTAACTGGGCGGCGGTCTCTGAGTGGGCTTGTCGCGGCGCAGCCGTAACCCTCGGCGTCATCGCCGCAGCGAGCTTGTGTGCATCGCTTCTCCGCGCGTTGTTCCGCTACGTCACGAGGTAGTCATGGCCAAAGAAATCCCCGACGACATCGGGCGGACGGCGCTTATATTCGCAGAACGAGCATTCACCGTGCTTCAACTCTGCAAGTCAGACGCCGTCGTTATCAAGATGCTAGTCGCCGAAGCCCTCATGGCCGAGCGCGCGAAGTGGGAGGCGGAGATTGGCAGCATTCGCCGTGCCTACGCCGAGCTCATGCACCGAGTTAGACAGGGCGAAGCCTACAAGGAAAACTTCACCCTACGCGCCGAGAACGAGCGGTTGCGGGGCGCGTTGGAAGACTGCATTTCAACTCTCGCGCTGGTTGAACACCCTGCATTTGAGGATCCGCAGCACGGCGATGAAGTCCGAACGCTCGGCCATCGGATCGGGTTCGGTGCTCTCATGTCGTCAGCCTCGGCGTCATGGAGGAAAAGCTTAGAGCAAAATGGGGTGTCATCGGGGGGCGAGTTTGTAGCCGGTCCCTGTTTCCAGACCGTAGCTGGCACGCTTCGGCGCGCCCGCGCCGCACTCAAGGGAGACGAAGATGGAGCCTGAACAACTCTATGATGATTTCGAGGATGAATGTCCGAACTGCGGTGGCGAAGGCTACGTCTGGGGCTGCTTCGAGGACTGCTGCGTCTGCACCGACGATGACGGCCTCGGGTGTGATCCTATTCGCTGCGACTACTGTCGGCCATTAAAGAACGCGAGACGATGATTGTGCCCGCACCTGGCTACGAGATCGGAGAAAGAAATCGTCGGCGTGTTTTTGAATATTTCATCGCCCACGTCGGTTGCACCAACAAGGAATGCGCCGCGGCGCTCGGCCTCTCCACCATGGCGGTTGGCAGGCATGTCGCCAGCCTGCGCGAGGAATGGGGCGGATCCGCTAGCCAGTGCCCGCAACCTCGGCGCCGCCGGCGCTGATCCATCGGACGCCGGCGCCGTGCCCCTCGCCTTCATCAACAAGCGTGATCCCCGCATTCCGCAAGGTCCCGATAATCGCATGATGGTTCTCGAAGCGCATGTCGGTTTCGCCAAGCTCGAAACGACGGATTGTCGCAACCCCTACGCCGCTCGCCTGCGCGAGCTCGGCCGCGCTCCAGCCAAGAAGCGCACGCGCGGCGCGGCATTGATCGGGTCTGATCCTGTCCATGATGGCGGAATAGCATGTGATATTTTTTTTATCAATTGTCTTGTCCTTCATTTTTAATGTGATATAAAAAATATCATATTGAGAAAGGAGCTCACCATGCCGGACACCGTTTCCCTCGAAGACTGGCGCCGCGCCGCCCTTGGCACTCGTGGCCTGAAGGCCTCCAAGATCACCGCCAAGGACAGCGGCGCCGTGGTCTATCTCTATCAAACGAACCGGGGCCAGCTTTGCGCTTCCGGCTTCAGGCCGAAGGCACAGAAGCCCAGCTTCTCCTATTCGTTCCGCACCGAAGAACAGCGCACCGATTACGTGAAGCGCTTCTTTGAAGGGCAGGCCGCACACAAGGCCGCCGTGGCGAAGGCCCGCGCCGAACGCGCCGCCCCGCACCAGCTCGAGGTCGGGCACATTCTGGTTTCGAGCTGGGGATACGATCAGACCAACATCGACTTTTTCCAGGTCACCCGTGTCATCGGCAAGAACACCGTGGCCATCCGCCCGGTCGCCTCGATCGAGGCCGGCGGGCCCGATCGCGCATGGCTGACGGGCAAGGTTGTTCCGGCGCTCGATCAGTTCACCGGCGAGGAAATGATCAAGCGCGTGTCGAACAACGCCGTGCGCATCACGTCCTTCGCCAGCGCTCACCTGTGGGACGGCCAGCCTCGCTGGTACAGCTCCTACGCTTGACAGCCCACCTGGCGCGGGAGTCCACTCCCGCGCGTAGCCCTTCCGCCGCCCCGGAGGTTCACCATGGCAAAACGATCGAGCTGGAAACCCGCTTATATTGACTGGCGCGAGGGCCGTCCGCGCTTCTCGCCCGGCCCGGCACAACGCCGTCTCGGCTTCGTGGCGAAGGATCTTCGCCACGGCGAGAACGGCCCCTGGTATACGATGGACGAATGTCGCGCCTGGGGGGAGACCAAACTCGAGGAGATCCGCGCCGCCTCGGCCGGCGCAGCGCCGGTCAAGCGTGAAGCGCGCACCAACACCGTTGCCGATCTGGTGAGGGACTATATCGCCTCGCCCGATTTCGCGGGCCTCGCCGCCAAGACGCAGGCCGATCAGCGCCGCCTCGAACATCATATCCTGTTCGAGAAGCCGGCGCCGAAGCGGCCGGAACGCCGCACATTGCTCAGCCAGGCGCCGGCGCCGTTCATCGAGCCGGCCGATGTGAAAGGCTTCTTCGAGCACCTCGAGCGTGAACGCGGCCTCGCCATGGCCCGTGCGATCGTCATGCTGCTTTCGGCTGCGTTCCGCTGGGGCCGCACGTCAACCAGCTGGCGCCTGCGCATCAACCCCTGCCACAACCTCAACCTGCGCATGCCGGCGCCTCGGGTCTTCGTTTGGAGCGAAACCATGGTCGCCGCCATGGTCGCCGCGGCCGATCGCACCGGCCGGCCGGAAGTCGGCGATGCCGTCTACCTCGGCCTTTTCACCGGGCAGCGCCTGGCCGATCGCCTCGAGCTGGTCGACGCCGGTCTCGTCGCCGGCGGGCGGCTTTTCCGGCAGAACAAGACCGGCGCCGTCGTCATCATCCCGGAAGCGCCCCAGCTCACCGCCCGCCTCGCCCTCGCGAAGGAGCGCCGGCGCGCGCTGCCCCACAAGGTTGTTGCGGCGAACATCGTCATCGACGAGGGGCGCGGCGTGCCGTTCGCCCCGCGCCACTACAACACCATCTTCAACCAGGTGAAGGCCGCGGCGCTCAAGGCGCTGCGCGAGGCCGGCGACGCCGCCGGTGCGGCCGCGCTCGCCGAGGCCCGCGATCAGGATCTGCGCGACACGGCCGTCACCTGGCTCGCGCTGGCGGATTGCACCCTCATGCAGATCGCGGCGATCACCGGCCATTCGATCGCCTCGATCCAGACGACGATCCGCCACTACCTGGCGATGGATCCGCGCCTCGCCGGCGCCGCGATCGGCAAGCTCAAGGACTGGATGGACAAGGAAGGAATGCGGCTGTGAGAACAGTTACTACAGGCTCAAGGCAGCAAGGAAAGACCTTTGCAGCACTCCAGCATTTAGGAACAATGATCGTTGCGAACGGCTACAATCAACCATTGACAATCGGTCTTTCTCGGCATGCATGGCGCGCCTTAAAAGCCGCCCTTCAGAGCGAGGCGATCGAGTGGCCGCCGGTAATTGGGAAGGCCATTTCTGCCGCCAGCGATGACGCGACCGAGTTTCAGGCTTGCGGTATCACATTCAAAATATCCGATGGTGGACAGTTCGAGGAGCCGAAATGATGTCCCTCATCGAGCTCGCGATCGCCAAGGCGCTGGAGGCGCACACCGGCCAGCGCGACAAGGCCGGCCAGCCCTACATTCTTCATCCGCTCCGCGTGATGCTCGCCGGCAAGACCGACGCCGAACGCATCGTCGGCGTGCTGCATGACGTGCTCGAGGACGGGCCGGACTACCACGTCGGCGATCTCGCGTTCCTGCCGGCCGATCTGACCGAAGCCGTCGTTGCCCTCACGCGCCGGCCGGGCGAAGACTACATGGCTTTCTGTCGCCGCGCCGGCACCAACCCGGTCGCGCGGCGGGTCAAGATCGCGGATCTGCGCGACAACCTTTCGCCCGATCGCCAGCTATTGAGGAGCGCTGAAGCCGAGGAGCGCCGGGCGCGCTATCGCGCCGCGCTGGCCATGCTCGAGGCCATCGAAAACGGAACGACCTAGGAACGGATTTCCTGAAAAGTCCCACGAGGGACAACGGGATTTTGTCCCACGTTGTCCCTATGTTCTGCCGGAGCATCACCTAACATGTTGAAAAGATTGGTGGGTGATGTAGGGCTCGAACCTACGACCCGCTGATTAAGAGTCAGCTGCTCTACCAACTGAGCTAATCACCCACGGCCTTCTGAAAAGGCAACGCGCGGGAACCCCGCGCGATGGGGGTTCGATAACGCATCGATTCCGCCTTGTCGAGTGAAAAATTCCAAAAGCGGATGCGCTCACCGCCCCCAGAGCCAGGCTGCGCCGCGCACGCCGGATGAGTCGCCATGCAGCGCCGGACGGATGGGCGTCGTCATCCGGTCGGAAAAAACATAGCGCGCCATCTCGCCGGGAAGCCGCTCGTAAAGCGCGCCGATATTGCTCATTCCGCCGCCAAGAACGATCACATCAGGGTCGAGAATATTGACGATATGCGCGAGCGCGCGTGCCAGCCGGTCGGCATAGCGCTCGAAAGTGGCGGCGGCCGCCGGTTCGCCCGCGAGCGCGGCGTGGACGATCGCCTCGCCCGGAAGATCGGCCCCGGTGACGCGCCTGTGGTCCAGACGGAAGCCGGTGCCGGACACCCAGGTCTCGATGCAGCCGCTCCGCCCGCAGAAACACGGGGCACCTTCCCGCACCTCATCGACGCTCGGCCAGGGCAGCGGATTGTGCCCCCATTCCCCGGCAATGCGGTGGCGCCCATCCCAGCTCTGTCCGTCAATGGCGATGCCGGCGCCGGTGCCTGTGCCGAGGATTGCGGCGAAGACGACGCGCGCCCCGGCGCCGGCGCCGTCAACCGCTTCCGAAACCGCAAGGCAGTTGGCATCGTTCGCCAGCCGCACCTCGCGGCCCAGCGCCGCTTGCAGGTCCGCCTGAAACGGCTGGCCGTTGATCTCCGTCGAGTTGGCGTTCATCGCAAAGCCGGTGAAGGGCGAGATCGCGCCCGGCATGCCGATGCCGAGGCTGTGCGGCCCGTTCAGGCCGCGCGCCGTAAGCTCCGCCTCCGCCACCTGCACGAGATCGACGATGGCCTCTACAATCCCGAGATAAACACCGCGCGGCGTCGGGCACCGACGACGCAGCAGTTCCGCGCCGTCATCGCCAAGGGCGACGATCTCGATCTTGGTTCCGCCGAGATCGATGCCGAGACGCATCACCAGCCCTCTGGCGATACCGGTTCGGCACCTGTTTCCTGTTGCATCTTTTTCACGCGAACCGGTTCCCACTTCGCTTGAAAATGCAGCCCTCAGGCCGCCCCGTGATGGGCATGCACGCGGTTGTCGCCCTTCTGACCCTTCGTCAGCTTGTTGAGCGCGACGATATAGGCCTTGGCCGAGGCGACCATCGTATCCGGGTCGGCGGCGCGACCGGTGACGAGCTTGCCGTTCTCGTCGGCGAGACGCACCGAAACCTCCGCCTGCGCGTCCGTCCCCTCGGTCACGGCATGAACCTGATAGAGTTCCAGCCGCGCTTCGTGCGGAATCATGGCGTGGATGGCGTTGAAGGTCGCGTCCACCGGGCCGTTGCCCGTCGCCTGCCGGGTGTGATGCTGCCCCTCGATGTCGAGCGTCAGCACCGCCGACTGCGGGCCGTTGGTGCCGGCAACGACGAGCAGGTTCAGAACCTTCACGCGGTCCTCGCGCGTCGCGATATTCTCGTCGACCAGCGCCTCGATGTCCTCGTCGTAGATCACCTTCTTGCGGTCGGCGAGCGCCTTGAAGCGCACAAAGGCATCTTCGAGCTGGTTGTCGGAAATCTCGTAGCCGAGCTGCTTGAGCTTGTCGCGGAAGGCGTTGCGGCCCGAGTGCTTGCCCATGACGAGGCTGGTCTTCGTCACGCCCACCGTTTCCGGCAGCATGATCTCGTAGGTCTGGTTGTTCTTCAGCATCCCGTCCTGATGGATGCCGCTCTCGTGCGCGAAGGCGTTCCGGCCGACGATCGCCTTGTTGTACTGCACCGGGAACGAGGTCGCCGCCGAGACGAGTTTGGACGCCCGGTTGAGCATCGTCGTCTCGATGCCGGTTACGAACGGGAAGGCGTCGTTGCGCGTCCTGATCGCCATCACGACCTCTTCGAGCGCCGCGTTACCCGCGCGCTCGCCGATGCCGTTGACGGTGCATTCGACCTGCCGCGCACCGCCCAGCAACCCGGCGACGGTATTGGCGACTGCCAAACCGAGGTCATTGTGGCAATGGACCGAGAAGATCGCCTGATCGGCGTTCGGCACGCGATTGCGTACCATCTCGAACATCGCGCGGTATTCGTCCGGCGTCGAATAGCCGACCGTATCCGGCAGGTTGATCGTCGTCGCGCCGGCCTTGATCGCGGCCTCGACGCAGCGGCACAGGAAATCAGCTTCCGTGCGCGTCGCATCCTCTGCCGACCATTCGACATCGGCCACGTGGTTGCGGGCGCGCGTCACCTGATTGATAACCAGCTGGAGCACCTCGTCCGGCTCCTTCTGGAGCTTGTATTTCATATGCACCGGCGAGGTGGAGATGAAGGTGTGGATGCGCGGCCGCGCCGCCTGCTTCACCGCTTCGCCCGCCCGGTCGATATCCTTGAACGCCGCGCGGCTGAGGCCCGCGACGACGGAATTCTTGACACGCTTGGCGATGGCGGAGACCGCCTCGAAATCACCCTCGGAAGCGATGGGGAAGCCGGCCTCGATGATGTCGACGCCCATTTCATCGAGGAAGTCGGCGATGGCGAGCTTTTCCTCGAAGGTCATCGTCGCGCCGGGGCACTGCTCGCCGTCGCGCAAGGTAGTGTCGAAAATCAGGACGCGGTTCTTGTCGGCCTGGGAGAAATTGGGCGAAGCCATGATCTTGATCCTTCACGGGGAACCGGCTGTGGCGAAAAAGCCCTGCAGACCGGCTCGAAAACTGACAATTTGTTGGAGAGCTTTGCGGGTCAGTTCCCCTGAGAGCCCAGGCACGCCCGGACGGCCCTCAGGGGCTGATAAGAAGGAGCGCAAGGGTAAGGCAAAGCGCGATCGCCATCGCGGCATCAAGGCGCGCGATGAGGCGGATCGTCCAACCGACATTTGCCAGAACCTGAGTCACGAGGGCTCAACTTTCAAATCACAACGCGGGAACTCTACCGGAGCCCCCGGTCCAAGGCAAGTATCGAGGCAAACATCGCGGCCAACATCACCCCTTGCCGGATCGCTGAAATCAGCATTCACTGGAAAATCACGCCGTGGAGCCGCTGATGCCCTGCACGAAAAGCTTCCGCTCTAAACATCTTCCGCTTGTCCTTCTGACCCTGCTCGTCTCGGCGCCGGCCGCCCGCGCCGACGCGATCGACGGCAACTGGTGCGGCCCGAAGGGGCGACGGATCACGATCGAGGGGCCCGCAGGGGTTTATGCGGGCAGTTTCCGCCTCGAAGGGCGCTATACGCGCCACAGCTATTCCTTCGCCATCCCGCAGGGCGCGCCCGAGGCCGGTGCCGCGGTCGACATGATCCTGCAGGGGGAAACCCGCACCAGCGTCAGCATCGACAACGGGCCGGCCGAGATCTGGCAGCGCTGCTCGCCGGATATCAGCTGACGGCGCCAAGCCGAAAGCTCGCGCAAAGCTTGGACAAGGCTTGGACAAGCCGGTCGCACGGACTTAGGATTTGCCGCGATCGCCATTCGATTCACGGGAACAGCCATGCGGAAAAGCGCCATCATCCTGATTTCGGCCCTCGGCCTTGCCGCCTGCCAGACGACCTCGCCGCCCCCTGCGCCCGCCGCCGCGCCCGCGCCGAAGCAGGAACCGCGCGGCGTGGTGCCGACCCCGGCGGACTTCAAGCTGCCGCAAGGCTCGGGCTGCTCGGGCGACATCGCCCGGTTCCGCGCCATCCAGGCCAACGACCTTGAGACCGGCCACACCACGAAAGCGGTCTATGACCAGATCGAGGCCGAAATGAAGAAGGCCGACGCGCTTTGCTCCGCTGGCAACGCCGGCGCGGCCAGCGCCCATGTGCGGGCGACCAAGAGCCGCTTCGGCTATCCGTAAGAGCCCGCGCGGCGCCTGAGCGAAGGCACCGGGCGGCGAAGCCTCACCCGGCAAAGAAACCGGCGGGCGACCAAGAGCCGCTTCGGTTATCCCTGACCGTCGAACATCGCCTTGAGGTAGGCGACCTGAAACGGCGGCATCCGCGCGGGATCGATATCGTCGCTACCGCGCACGATATAGATGTCTTCCAGCTCTTCCTCGTGCAGCGACGGCATCCGCGCGAGAATGAGCGCACGCGCATCATCCGCCGTCATGTCGATCCGCACGGGCCGCATGAAGGCCGCCCGTGCGCCATGCTCAACGCAATGCCAGCGATCGGAAACCTCGACCTCCTCCGGGCGGATGCCGGTTTCCTCGCCGAGTTCGCGCAGGACCGAACCGGCAAGGTCGATCGTTCCATCCGGCAGGAGATCGTCCCGATCCGGCGTGCCGGCCGCGAAGTAGATCTTGCCGGCGTTGGCGGTGCCCGCCCCCATCACGCCGAGCAGGTAGGCACCATCGTTCGATTGCAGCGCCGCCATCGCAAAACCGTTGCGCATCGGCGGGCCGGGATGGCCGAAGTCGCGCCACGCGATGAAGCTCGCGTAGTCCGTCTCCAGATAGCGCCCGCGGTAGATGCCGTTCTCGATCGTCCAGTGATGCTGGAGAAACACCTTGCCGTTGAAGCTGGTCGGCTTGTCCGCGATGAACTTCGCCCAGTTCGCCTCGATATCGACGCGCTGCTGCTCGGCAAACGGCCAGAGGCACGGCTCGAACCGGCAATCAAGCCCGTCAAGCCTCGCGACGGTCGGCTCAGACATGCAGCGTGCCTTCGCTGATGCGCACCACCGAACCGCCGATGCGCGCAGCGACGAGGCGGCCGCCGTGAATGTCGAGATCGAGCGCGATCAGGCTCGGCCGCCCCATCTCGAAGCCCTGCTCGATGATAAGCTGATGCATGCCGTCATCGGGTAACTCGACCGTCGCCGCAAGACCGGAGAACGCCGCCACCGCGCTGCCGGTCGCGGGGTCTTCGGCAAACCCGGCGCTGGGCCAGAACATGCGGGCGTGAACATGATGCTCGGGGTGGACCGTCTCCCGCGTATAGATGAACACACCTTCGCGGCCCGCCTTGGCGAACGCCTGCGACCAGACCGCAGGATCGGCGACCCGCGCCCGCGCGATGGTCTCGAGGTCCTTCACCGGCACCATCGAATAAGGAACCCCGGCCGACCACACCGAAAGCCCGTGCGCGCCGAAGCCGAGATCCAGCGGATCGAGCCCGAGCGCCCGTGCGACCAGACCCGCATCGAGATCGACAGGGAGATTTTCGGAAAGCTTCGGCAATCCGAACACCGCACGGGACCGCCTGCCCGGCTTGCGGCTGACATCGACCTTGACGAGCCCGATCTTTTCCTCGATCGCGATCACGACACCGGGGGAAAGATGACCCGGCGCGCGCAACTCCGCCAGCAGCGCCGCCGTGCCGACCGTCGGATGACCGGCGAACGGCAACTCGCCGCCCGGCGTGAAAATCCGGATCTTCGCCGAGTGAACGGGATCGTCCGGTTCGAGCACGAACACCGTTTCGGAGAGATTGAACTCCCGGGTGATGGCGAGCATCGCCGCATCGTCGAGCCCTTTGGCATCGAGAACCACAGCCAGCGGATTCCCCTCGAACGCATTCTCGGTAAAGACATCGACGACGTAAAACGGGCGCGGCATGAAATATCCACCTGATCAATCCGGGTGATCCTGTTTCACTGATCCGGGCGATGCACGCAATGGCGAAGATGAATGGGGATCGAATAGTTCGTTGCGCGACAATTCACCCCGGCTGATATATGCCATTCCCATGAGAGTCAGAAACGGCCGGACGGTATCCGAACCTGCTTTCCTCTCTCCGTGATCGGCGCGCAACCCCGGCTGCGCCGAAGCGAGGGCATCTTGGGGGATACACTCAAGGAGTGTTTGACCATGTCGAAGAAACTTGTCCTGCGCACCGCCGCCATGCTGCTGATCGGCACCGGCGCTGCTTTGGCCCAGACCGCTGCGCCGACCACCGCCCCGAAGACCACCCCGCCGGCAGCCACCGCTCCGAAGACCGCGCCCGCGCCGGCCGCTGCGCCGAAGGCGACCCCGGCTCCGGCTGCTGCCCCGAAGGCCGCCGCCCCTGCCCCGGCCGCCACCACGCAGATGGTGAACCTCAACACCGGATCGGAAGCGGATCTCGACAAGCTGCCGCAGATCGGCCCGGCCCGCGCCAAGGCCATCATTGAGGCCCGCACCAAGGGCGGCAAGTTCAAGAACTGGGACGATTTCGTCGCCCGCAACGTCGTTCCCAAGAACGCCGAGGAAGCGATCAAGGGCAAGGTCCGCTTCTGATCGGGTCGCGCCTGCAAGCTCTCGCAACGGCCGGAACCTCCGGCCGTTTTGCTTTTCGCGCCGTTGGTCAGGAGCGAAAGCGACACCGAGCAGCCGTTGAAAACGGCGATGCGAGGGAAGCACCCTCAAATGGCCGATTGCCATTCCTGAAGGCGGAGAGGGCTACAAGGCCTCGACGTCGAACAGCCGCGAGGGCGTGACGAATTCGTCCTGCGCGGCAACAAGCAGCAGCTCCCGGCTCTGCGCCGCCACCGTCCGCCGCATGAGCCCGTAGATCGTCGAGCCGGCAAGACGCAGGGCCTCGGCGGCATCGCCGGTCCTGAGTCTGTGGACAAGGAACAGCGCCGCGATCGCGTCGCCCGCACCATTGAGATTGCAATCGAGTCGCGGCGTCCGCAGGCGGTAGCGACGGCCGTGATCGGACACCACGAGATCGAGCGCATCGCCGGGGGTCTCGTCGATCTGGACCGATGTCACCAGCACGACGCCCGGCCCCTTGGCGTGCAGGGCGTCGATCGCCCTGCCGAGTGCCGCCCGTGTCGTGGCCGGCTGCCCGGCGAGGAACTCCAGTTCGAACTGGTTGGGCGTGATGATATCGGCCGACGGCACCGCCCGGTCGCGCATGAACTCGGGAATGCCCGGTCGCACGAAGATCCCGCGCCCGACATCGCCGATCACCGGATCGCAGGCGTAAAGCGCGGCCGGGTTGGCCCCCTTCACCCGCCGGGCGGCATCGAGAATGGCCTGCCCTGTCGCCTCGGCGCCCATGTAACCGGAGAGCACGGCATCGCATGCCGCGAGCACCCCGCGCTCGGCGATCCCCTCGACGAGTTCGGAGATGATCGTGGGCTCGAACACCTGCCCGCGCCAGGCGCCGTAGCCGGTGTGGTTCGAGAACTGCACGGTATGGATCGGCCAGACTTCGACGCCGAGACGCTGCATCGGGAAGGTCGCCGAGGCATTGCCAACATGGCCGTAGGCGACATGGGACTGGATGGAGAGAATGTTCATGGGGTGCCCCAAACAGAAAAAGGGGCCTCGCCGGCCCCTTTCGCAGTGTTGATCGGATTCGCGGCCCGGTAAAGAGGCGATCAGCTCACCGTTTGCGCGGCCTTGAGCGCGAATTGCGGCACGAAGGTTTTCGAGATGTCGACATTGGTGGTCGCCATGCCCTTGTCGAGCGCCTTGAGCGTGTCATAGACCGATTTCATGCCGGCGGCGGCCATCATGCCGGTTTCCGAATAGGCAGCCTGCGAGGCCTTCACCGCACGGATATAGAGCGCCTTGTCGCCGAGGTGATACTGCTCGGGCACCGCATCGGCGATCTCTTCCGCCTTCGCCTTGTTGATCCAGCGCAGCGCCTTGTAGATGCCGTTGACCGCCGCCTGCACAACCTCGGGCTTCGCGGCGATGGTGTCCTGCTTCACGTAGAGGCAAGCTGCCGGATTGGTTCCGCCGAACAGATCGAACGTGCCCTTCTCGGTGCGGGTATCGATCAGCGTGACGATATCCTCGTCCGCTTCCAGCTTGGCGATGACGGGGTCGAGATGGGAGATCACGTCGATCTCGCCTTTCTTCATCGCCGCGACCGCGCTTGCACCGCCGCCGACGCCGATGAAACTCGCGTCCTCGGCCTTGAGCCCGGCCTTGTTCATCGCATGGAGCACGGTGATATAGGTCGAGGAGCCGGGCGCGGTGACGCCGATCTTGAGGCCTTTGAAATCCTTCGCGCTCTTCACCTTGTCGGCCAGCGCCTTGCGCACGCCGATGACGATGGTCGGGAAGCGCAGCATCTCGATCACCGCGCGGATGTCCTGCCCCTTCGCCTGCATGCGGATCGTATGCTCGTAGGCGCCGGCCACGATATCGACCGAGCCACCCACCAGCGCCTGAAGCGATTTCGCGCCGCCGGCGAAATCGTTGATCTCGGCATCGAGCCCGAATTCCTTGAAGTACCCCTTCCGCTCCGCGATCGTCAGCGGCAGGTAGTAGAGCAGCGACTTGCCACCCACGCCCATCGTTGCGCTGGTGGCCGCCGACGCCCGGCCGATCAGCGCCGGCGAGGCGATCAGCGCGCCCCCGAGAGCCATAATCTGACGGCGATTGAAATGATCCATGTTTTCCTCCGTTCCGAACATGCCGCGCCTCTTTCCGAGGTTCTCGGCGAAGTTTCCTTGCAAGATTCCTAGACTGTCTTTGTCTCGCCTGGGCGCCAGACAAGCAAGGGCTTCTCGACCAGCGTGACGACGAAATCGATCAGCATGACGAAGATCATCAGGATCAGCATGCCGGCGAAGACGCCGGTGACGTCGAAAACGCCCTCGGCCTGATGGATGAGATAGCCGAGCCCGGCGGACGAACCGAGATATTCGCCGACCACCGCGCCGACGACCGCGAACCCCACCGAGGTGTGCAGCGACGAAAACACCCAAGAGAGCGCCGCCGGCCAGTAGACATGACGCAGGAGCTGGCGCTCGTTCATGCCGAGCATGCGCGCGTTCGCGAGCACCACCGGACTCACCTCGCGCACGCCCTGATAGACGTTGAAGAACACGATGAAGAAGACGAGCGTGACGCCGAGCCAGACCTTCGACCAGATGCCGAGCCCGAACCAGAGCGCGAAAATCGGCGCCAGCACCACGCGCGGCAGCGCATTCATCATCTTCACGTAAGGGTCGAACACCGCCGCCACCAGCGGCTTGCGGGCGAACCAGAAGCCGATCATCACGCCCGAAATCCCGCCGATCACGAAAGCCAGCATCGCCTCGATCAGCGTGATCGCGAGATGGCGATAGACCTCGCCCGAGACGAACATCTTGATGACGCGCTCGATCACCTCGAGCGGGGTCGAGAAGAAGAACTGCGGCAGCAGGTAGAACGGCTTGCCGTTCGCCATCGTCCCCATCGGAATGGTTGAGAAGATGTGCCAGAGACCGAGCGCCACGACCGCGACGCTGATCTGCAACGCAAGGAGTTTGGTCCGGTTCATGCCTCGACACCCTCGGCTTTCTTCCCGTGTACCGGCAACCCATAGGTCTTGCGGACTTCCTCGCGCAGGCAGGCCCAGACCGCCGAATGCAGGCGGTGGAACTCCGGCTCCGAACGCACCTCGGCGATATCGCGCGGGCGCGACAGCGGAATATCGAAATTGCCGATAATCTTCGAGCTTGGCCCCGCCGACATGACGAGCACGCGGTCGGCGAGCGCGATGGCCTCGTCGAGATCGTGTGTCACGAACATCACCGCCTTGCGGTCGGCCTGCCAGAGATCGAGCAGCAGCTCGCTCATGATCAGCCGCGTCTGCGCGTCGAGCGGGCCGAACGGCTCGTCCATCAGCAGGATCTTGGGTTCGCGCACCAGCACCTGCGCCAGCGCGACGCGCTTGCGCTGCCCGCCGGAAAGCTGATGCGGATAACGATCGCCGAAGCTCGCGAGCCCCACCTTGGCAAGGAAAGCATCGGCGGCGACGAGCGCGTCGCGGCGCCTCACCCCGCGCGTCTCCAGCCCGATGGCGACATTGTCGCGCGCCGTCTTCCACGGCATCAACGCATCCTGCTGGAAGAGATAGCCGGCGACGGTATTCAAACCGGCGAGCTTCTGCCCGAAAATCAGGCTCTCGCCCGACGAGGGCGGCATCAGCCCGGCGGCGATGTTGAGCAGCGTCGATTTGCCACAGCCCGTCGGCCCGAGAACGGCAACGAATTCGCCATCGGCGACCGAAATGTCGACCGGCTGGACAGCCTCGTAACGCCCGCCGCCGGAAAGGCCGTAGGCAACCGAAACACCGCGCAGATCGACGGCAGTCGCGTGGGATTGCTGCGCTTCACTCACGCAGCGTTCCTCCCGGAGAAGATGACATTGTTCACTTCCTGCCCTTTTTTGTGCGCAGGTTAGGTCAGCCATTCTGCCCGAACAAGCTCTTTCTCGCCCGCTTACGGCAGGCGAAGTTCGACGACCACCGGGCAATGATCGGACGATTTCGGGCGGTCCCAGCCGATGCGCGGAAAGCGCGGCCCGGCAAAACGCGTGGCGCGCCAGGGCTGGCCGGCACGGATCACCTCGGGCACAGCCTTGGGATTTGCCTCCGCCAACCGCGGCGAAAGCAGGATATAATCGAGCTGGCAGTAGATGTCGTCCGGCGGGTGGTAGCTCGTCCAGCGGTCTTCCGGCGGGCGGCGCTCCATCAGGTTGATCGCGAAACCGTCGTCGAGGACGACGCCGAGCGCGGAAGGCGCGTCTTCGCCGGTCATGTAGTCGCGGATATCGCCGCTGCCGTCGATCTCGTAATAATCGTTGAAATCGCCGCAGATCGCCCAGTTGGCGTTGGCCGGACCGCCCCGGTGATCCTCGAACCGTTCCTCGATCAGCTTGCGGATTGCGCCGAGTTCGGCAAGGCGCATCGCGTGGGTCACCCGCCGCCCGCCAGCCATCGACTTCAGGTGGCAACAGAACAACGTAAACGGCCGGCTGTCGATAATGAACTCGGCGATCATGAGGTTGCGCCGAAAGATCCGGTCCGTCTTTTCGACGAAGCGCGGATTTTCCGGCGGCCCCTCGCGATACTCCTCGATGCCTTCCGGCCAGATGCCGAGCTGCTTGAAGGTCACGTCGGCGCGGCTCGAAATATCCTGCCAACCGATTCGCGAAAGAAGACCGATATCGATCCCGCGCCGGTCGTTGCCGTCGAACAGCTTGAGATAGCGGTAGTTGACAGCGGCGATCGCCATCTCGCGCTCGCGCCGGACCTGCTCGGGATCGGGGCGCGGGTCGCGGAAAATCACCTCGCGCATCACCCGGGCGACATGCGGCCCTTCGAGCTTCTTGAGATAGTTCTCGCGAAACGAACGCAGGGCCGCCTCGCTGTCCACTTCCTGAAGCGCGATGATATCCGCGTCCGTCGCCAGCAGCGCAAGCGCCGTGAGCTGGCATTTCTCGTCCGACAGCACCGCCTCGCCGAAACGGCGGACCTGGGTCGCTTCCGCCTTGTCCTCGAAGAAGACATTGCCGACCTGCTGGTCGTTGCGGCGCTGCGGGTCCCAGAAATTCGGGCGGGAATAGAGATTTTCGACGTTGAAGGTCGCCAATCTGAAGCTTCGACTCGACATTCTTGCCCTCCGCGAGGGAAGGCATCGCGCAATTCGCGTGCGATGTCGAGACGCGCGGGCTCCGCAAGCCGCCAGCGGTCCTACATCGAGAAGCCGCCGACGCGGACAATCGTGAAAGTATCGAAATATTCGCGGATGGCCCGCACCTTGTCGTTCGAGAACTCGAACACGATGCAGGCCGTGTGATCAAAGACGGTTCCCGTCACGCGGTAGGTCTTTTTTCCCTCGATCTCCGCCATGGCAATGTCGCCGTCGCAGAGAATACGGGTCACGGACACATCGGTCCATTCCCAGCGTCCGAACACCCCGCCTAGCTCGTTGCGCAGTTGCTCCTTGCCTTCGAGGTGAGTCATCAGCGGCCTGTCGCCGAGACGGCCCATGATCCGATAGGTCACATCATCGGTGCAATCGTCGAGCATGGCATGAATGTCGCCTTTCCGCCGGGCGCCGAGCATCCGCTCCAAAGCGGCAATGTGCCGCGCGCGGATATCCGAGGCGGAAACGTCAGCGTACATCAAATCGCCTCATCCTGAGACTGCCGCAACCGCGCCAGGCCGCAACTCAACCTAGAACTGAACTCAAAGTGAGTAAGAGGATTTTTTTCTCGATTCGCAAGATGCGCGCGATCGGAAAATAGGAGAAGGCGGGCCCCTCACGCCTTGTTGATAAGGAGCCGAAGGAGGCGGGCACGCCCGCCTCCGCCGAACCTCAAAGGCTGCGGATCAGTTCCGCGCCTTATCGACCAGCTTGTTCTTGCCGATCCACGGCATCATGCCGCGCAGCTTCTCACCGACCTGCTCGATCTGGTGCTCATCGTTGAGGCGGCGGATGCCCTTGAAGCGCGCCATGCCCGAACGGTATTCCTGCATCCACTCCGAGGTGAAGCGGCCGGTCTGGATGTCCTTCAGCACGCGCTTCATCTCGGCCTTGGTGTCGGCGGTGATGATGCGCGGGCCCGAGACGTATTCGCCCCACTCGGCCGTGTTCGAGATCGAGTAGTTCATGTTGGCGATGCCGCCCTCGTAGATGAGATCGACGATCAGCTTCACTTCGTGCAGGCACTCGAAATAGGCCATTTCCGGTGCGTAGCCAGCTTCCACCAGCGTCTCGAAACCGGCGCGGATCAGCTCGACGAGGCCGCCGCAGAGCACGACCTGCTCGCCGAACAGATCGGTCTCGCATTCCTCGCGGAAGTTGGTTTCGATAATGCCCGAGCGGCCGCCGCCGACGCCGCAGGCATAGGAGAGCGCCAGTTCGAGCGCGTTGCCCGACGGGTCCTGATGCACGGCGACGAGGCACGGCACGCCACCGCCGCGCTGGTATTCCGAACGCACGGTGTGGCCCGGGCCCTTCGGCGCGATCATCACGACATCAACGGTCGCCTTCGGCTCGATCAGGCCGAAGTGGACGTTGAGGCCATGTGCGAAGGCGATCGCGGCGCCGTCGCGGATGTTGGGGGCGATCTCGTTCTTGTAGATGTCGGCCTGGAGTTCATCCGGCGTCGCCATCATCATCAGGTCGGCCCACTTGGCGGCATCCGCCACCGACATCACCTGCAGGCCGTCGGCCTCGACCTTCTTCGCGGTCGCGGAGCCGGGCTTGAGCGCGATGCGGATGTCCTTGCAGCCCGAATCCTTGAGGTTGAGCGCATGGGCGCGGCCCTGGGAGCCGTAGCCCACGATGACGACCTTCTTGGCCTTGATGAGATTGAGATCGGCATCACGATCGTAATAGACACGCATGGACTTGTCCTTCTTTGGGTGAACTCTTGCCTTGGGGTAAAATCAGGCACTTTCCGTGCCGGATGGTGGACTCGCGGCGTGAAGCGCGAGGAACTGGCGGGTCGCCTCGGCGGCATCTTCCTGGATGCGCAGCGCCGGGAGAATGCTCCTATCACCGAGCAGCAGCCGGATCTGCACATCGCGGGCGAAGAGCCCGAAAAAAACGCGGAACGCAGCCTCGCCGTCCTCGAACCTGAGAAGCCCGGCCGCGCGCCCGGCTTCCAGAACGGGCTTCAGGCGCTTGCCGAGCGCGAAGCGACCGTTTTCCAGCACGATGAGACCGAGCGGCGCCCCGCCTGCGGCCTGACCGATCGCGACGCGGTTGAGCGCAATCGAGGTCGGCGAGGAAATCACGCTCAGCCAGTTGGCCGCGAATTCCTCAAGGCAGCGCCGCAGCGAAGCGAGATCGAGCCGGGCGAGATCGACGGGCGTAAAGCCGACCCGCAAGGCCTGCCAGCGCACGGTCGCGTTGAGCATGCCGTCGCGGTCGCCGAACCACTTGTAGAGCGTCTCCTTCGAGCAGCTCGCGCGGCGCGCCACCGCATCCATCGTCACCCGGTCGCCCTGCTCCACGAACAGCGCCAGCACGACATCCAGCACCGCCTGCTGGCGGGCCGTCGGTTCGGCGGCGGAAACGGGGACGTTCAAGGGAACCTGGACGTTCAAGGGAACCTGCGAAAGCAAGCCGTAACGAACGTTACGGTTCGGCAGTCTGTTAGGCCAGAGCAAGGCGCCGGTCAAATGGAATCAGCGCGCGATGAGATCCATCACCGCCGGATAGAGCGAAGCGACCAGCAGGATCGCCATCGCGCGGTTGAACCAGCGCACCTTCACCGGATCCTGCAGGAAATTGCGCATGGCTGAACCGAAGGCGGCCCAGACGAGGGAGCCCGGCGTCCCCGTCAGCGCGTAAAGCAGCGTGATGATGACCAGCGAGACGGTGTAATTCTCCGGCACCGTGTAGGCAGCAATCGCGCCGACCACCATCGCCCAGGCCTTCGGGTTGACCCACTGGAAGGCCGCCGCCTGCAGGAAGGTCATCGGCGTCGAGCGCTGACGCCCCTCGCCGACAGGTCCGGCCTGCGCGATCTTCCACGCGAGCCAGAGCATGTAGACGATGCCGATCACCTTCATGGCGGTATAGATCGCGGGATAGCGGGCGAAAACCTGCCCCAGCCCGAGCCCCGAGAGCAGCAGCATCACCGGAAAGCCGACATTGATGCCGGCGACATGCCAGAGCGTGCGCTTCAAACCGAAATTCACGCCCGACGCGACAAGCATCATGTTGTTCGGTCCCGGCGTGACCGAACTGGCAAAGGCAAAGCCAAGAAAGGCGAGGATGGTATCGAGCGGCATTTCCGGCTTTGTCGGGAAAATGGATGCCGCAAGACCTAGCACCCTCCCTCGCCACGCTTCAAACGAAGGTTTGGAATGCCATCATGAGCGGCAGGAATGATCGCTTACAGCCCCTCCGCCCCACGCGCGATCGCCGCCGCGCCGGTGCGCGACACCTCGACGAGGCCGATGGCGCTCATCAGGTTGATGAAGCGCTCGACATCCTCGTACGGGCCGGAAAGCTCGAAGATGAAGGAGTTGAGCGTCGCATCCACGGTTTTGGCGCCGAACGCGGTCGCCAGGCGCAGCGCCTCCATCCGGTGCTCGGAACGCTCGGCGCCGAACTGCGCCACCTTCACCAGCGCCAGCTCGCGCTCGATGGTGTTCTTGGCGGTGAGATTGACCACCTTGTGCACCGGCACCAGCCGTTCAAGCTGCGCCTCGATCTGGTTGAGGACGCTCGGAATGCCGCTCGTGACGATGGTGAACCGCGAGAGATGCGCTTCGTGCTCCGTCTCGGAAACCGTCAGGCTCTCGATGTTGTAGCCGCGCCCGGAGAACATGCCGGCGATGCGGGCGAGCACGCCCGGCTCGTTGTCGACCAGAACGCAGAAGGTGCGGCGCTCGATCGTCTGGTTGCCGGTCGGGTCGGAATAATGCGATTTCATGTGTCTCCCCTCGAAAATCAGCCCGCACCGAGCACCCGGCTGCGGAAAAGGTCCAGATCGATGTTGCCGCCGGAAAGCACGAGGCCGGTGCGGCCCGGCTTGCCTTCCTTGAGCGCAGCGGCGAGCGGCGCAGCGGCGGCACCTTCGGCGAGGTTATGCGTATCCTGCCAATAGGCGCGCGCGGCCGCCGCGATCTCGTCGTCGGAAACGACAACGATACGCGCGGCGCCCTTCATGATGATCGCGAGCGCGTGTCCATCCGGCACACGTGTCGCCATGCCGTCAGCGAAAGTGTCGGCTGCGTTGGTGGAAACCGCACGGCCGGCGGCGAAGGAAAGCGCATAGGCCGGCGCGCCCTCGGCCTGGACGCCGACGATCTCGGTTTTCAGCCCGAGCAGGTCGCGCGCCATGATGCAGCCGCAGATGCCGGACCCCTGCCCGATCGGCACATAGAGCCTGTCGAGATCGGGATAGGCGGAGAGCAGCTCAAGCGCGTAAGTCGAAACGCCGAGAACGAGATCGCGGTGGAACGCCGGAACCGGCTCCAGCCCGCGCACCGTGGCGAGCCGCATCGCCTCCTCACGCGCTTCCTGGAAATCCTCTCCGAACTCGATCAGTTCCGCGCCGAACGCGCGCATGGCGGCGTTCTTCTCGGTTGAGTTGCCGCGCGGCACCAGGATCGTCACCGGAACACCGTAACGCCGCCCGGCGAAGGCGAGGCTCTGGCCGTGATTGCCGCGCGTCGCCGAGATGAGGCCGGGAACGCCCTTCAGCTCGCGCGCCATGCGGTCGAGATAGACGAGCCCGCCGCGCACCTTGAACGCGCCGGTCGGCGTGTGGTTCTCGTGCTTGACGACGACGTCGACACCGAGGCGCTTGGCGAGCAGCGGCCAGGCATATTGCGGTGTCGGCGGCATCGCCGCCGTCACAACGGCGTGGGCGGTTTCAAGGTCAGAAAGCGTGAACATCCTTACACCAACTGCTTGCCCTTGGAGTCGATCACATCGCCGATGGCACCCTCGAAATCCGGGAGCAGCATGTCGTTATGCGCCTTGCCCGAGGGGATCATCGGCAGGCAGTTCTCCTCCTTGGCGACGAGGCAATCGAAGATCACCGGGCCGGGGTAGTCGATCATCTCCATGATCGCGGCGTCGAGCTTCGCCGGATCGGCGCAGCGGATGCCATGGGCGTGATAGGCGTCCGCGAGCTTGACGAAATCCGGCAGCGCCGCCGAATAGCTCTGCGAATAGCGCCCGCCGTGCAGCAGTTCCTGCCACTGGCGCACCATGCCCATGTATTCGTTGTTGAGAATGAAGACCTTGATCGGCAGGCGGAACTGCGCGGCCGTGGACATTTCCTGCATGTTCATCAGGATCGAGGCTTCGCCGGCGATGTCGATCACCAGCGCATCCGGATGCGCCTTCTGCACGCCGAGCGCGGCCGGCAGGCCATACCCCATCGTGCCGAGGCCACCGGAGGTCATCCAGCGGTTCGGCTCGTTGAAATGGAAATGCTGCGCCGCCCACATCTGGTGCTGACCGACCTCGGTCGTCACGTAGGTCTTGCGATCCTTGGTGAGTTCATAGAGCCGCTCGATGGCGTATTGCGGCTTGATGATCTCCTTCGAGTTCCGGTAGCCGAGCGAATTGCGCTTGCGCCATTCGTTGATCTGTCCCCACCACGTCTTGAGCGCGGCGGCATCCGCCTGCAGCTTCCGCTCGCGCCAGATCTCCAGCATGGTGGCGAGCACCTTGGCGCAATCGCCGACGATGCCGATATCGACCTTGACGTTCTTGTTGATCGAGGAAGGGTCGATATCGACGTGGATCTTCTTCGAGTTCGGCGAGAACGCGTCGAGCCGGCCGGTGATGCGGTCGTCGAAGCGGGCGCCGAGATTGATCATCACGTCACAGTCGTGCATCGCGAGATTGGCCTCGTACGTGCCGTGCATGCCGAGCATCCCGAGCCACTGCGGATCGTTCGCCGGGAAGGCGCCGAGGCCCATCAGCGTCGAGGTCACGGGAAAGCCCGTCATCTTGGCGAATTCGCGCAGCAGGCGCGAGGCTTCCGGGCCGGCGTTGATGACGCCGCCGCCGGTATAGAACACCGGCTTCTTCGCTTTCGCGATCAGGTCGATCGCCGTCTCGATCTGCCGCCGGTCGCCGTCCGTCTTCGGACGGTAGGACTTGTGCATGATCTCGCCCGGCGGCGTGTAGGTGCCGGTAGCGAACTGCACATCTTTCGGCACGTCGATCACCACCGGACCCGGCCGGCCGGAACGCGCCACATAGAACGCCTCGTGGATGATCCGCGGCAGATCCTCGACCTTTTTCACAAGGTAATTGTGCTTGGTGCAATGGCGGGTGATGCCGACCGTATCGCACTCCTGGAAGGCATCCGAACCGATGAGATGCGTCGGCACCTGCCCGGTGAAGCAGACGAGCGGGATCGAATCGAGCAGCGCATCGGTGAGGCCGGTCACGGCGTTGGTCGCGCCGGGGCCCGAGGTCACCAGCACCACACCGACCTTGCCGGAGGAACGCGCATAGCCTTCCGCCGCATGGACCGCGCCTTGCTCGTGGCGGACAAGGATGTGCTCGACCGAGTTCTGCTGGAACAGCGCATCGTAAATGGGAAGGACCGCGCCACCGGGATAGCCGAAAATGTGCTGGACATCCTGATCCTGCAGCGCCCGCACCACCATTTCGGCGCCGGTCATGGTCCAGGTTGCGTTGGTCTCGCTCATCGTCTTTTCTCCCACGGCCGGAAGGTCCGGCCTTGCTACGCGAGGGCGACTGCATTCTCGTGAACCGGCGGTCTGGATCGGGCAACAAAAAAGGCCCTCGAGGGGGCCTTTGGTTGCGCGCCGATCCGGGGTTCTGGCGTCAGGCCAGCCCCTCTTTCGGCGCGCACGGTACAATAAGAAGCGACATCGCTCTCTCCAGAAATCGCCGCGCAAGCTACACAGGTGCGAAAAGGGCGTCAATCGGCAAAATGGCCGAGTTGCAGTCTCGCCCCCTCGCAAGGGCGCAAATTGGAATTTTTCTCCACGGCTTTGGCCCCAAATCCGCGGCGAAAACACTTTCTCAAACATTTTTCCGCAAGAGTAAGTTCATCATACCGACGCTAGTCTTGCGGGTCCGCCGTTGCACAACGATCTTTTCATCGCCGATCTGGAGGTCCGCCTGCGCAGTGCCGAGGCGAACTTCCTGCTTCGGCGGTATCGCGGCGAGCGCAACAAGGGCGAAGGCGCAACCGTGGCGATGCTCGATCGCGACATCATGCGCGCGCATGGCGCCCATCTGGCACTGTTGGAGCCGGCAGGAAACGGCGAATACCGCTTTCTGTACGCCGGCGCGGCGATACCCGCGATCGGCACCGAGTCTCTGATGTCCAAGGAAACCGGCCAGATCGACAAGGCAACAGCCGAATTCTACCGGCTCGGCTGCTCCGAGGCCGACAAGTCCGACGATGCCGTCGCCATCATCCATCAGACCGGGATGCTGGCGCCGGTTCACCGCTGGGAGTGCCTCTTTCTCCCGCTGGAGGAAGGCAGAAGCCAGCGGATGTTCGCGGCACTCTGCATTCCCCGCGAGACCAAGCACGAGTTCCTGCGCAACCTCGTCGAATCGCTGCCCAATGCCGTGATCGTCGCCAGGCCGTTGCGGGATGACCACAACGAGATCTACGACGCCGCGCTGGTTGCCGCGAATGCGCGCGCGGTCGAATATTCCTGTCATGAATCCGAAGGGGATCTGCTGAGTGGAACGCTTGGCCTCGTCTTCGGCGACACGCGCGTATCCTCCGGCTGGGATCGCAACCTCACCGTCCTGCGCAGCGGCAAGGCCCAGGTGTTCGACTATCATCACCGCACCGAGAACGGGTCGCGCTGGCTTCAGGTGCATGCCGCGCCCGTCTGGGACGGCATTCTCGTTTCGATGACCGACATCACCGACATGAAGCGCGCTTTCCTCGAACTCGAGCACCAGAAGAAGGTGCTGATGGACGAGATGGAGCAGCGTCGCGGTCTCGAACAGGAACTCTGGGCCCTTGCCCATCTCGACCCGCTGACCGGCCTGCCGAACCGTCGCGCCTTCCGCGACGCGGCCATGCTCAAGCTCGCCGAGGCGCAGACCGCGCATCGCCCCTGCGCCATCGTCACCATCGACATCGATCACTTCAAGCACGTCAACGACGCCTTCGGCCATGGCGCAGGCGATACCGTGCTGCGGCGCGTCGCGGATATCATCAAGGCGCCGCTGCGCCCGAACACCGACATCGGCGCCCGCATGGGCGGCGAGGAATTCACCGTCCTGCTGCCGGATACCGACGCCGAGGCCGCCCACGCCTTCGCGGAGAAGCTTCGCAAGCGCGTCGAGCAGACCGTCGTCATCGTCGGCGAACACGAGATCAGGCCGACCATCAGCCTTGGCATCGCGCTCAATCGCAAGACGACCGATCTCGACGACCTGATCGACCGCGCGGATCGCGCGCTCTATGTCGCCAAGCGCACCGGCCGCAACAAGGTCGCGACCGAAATGGACGTTCAGGGTAATTCCGGCACCAAGACGGCGGCGGCCTGAGCGGCGGCATCCGCGCCCGAAAACCATCGCCAATCCGGCCCGGCGAGATATTTCCGCGCAAAGATCACCTGCCGCCGCGCATAGCGCCGGGTATCCGACTGTCCGCGTGCGATCGCCTCGTCCAGCGTGATACGGCCTTCCAGATGATCGACGAGATGCGGCACGCCATGCGCCTTCATGATGCCGAGATTGCGCGCCGGCGCCTCGGCTGACCCCAGCAACGCGCGCACCTCGTCGAGCGCGCCGGCGGCAATCATCGTCTCGAACCGGCGGTCGATCGCCGCATGAAGCTGCGCGCGATCGGGATCGAGAAACACGCCGCGATAGTCGCCTTTCCGAAGCATTGCCTCGCCAGGACTGGCGGCGAGCCAGTCCGAATAGGAGCGCCCGGTGGCCGCATGGAGTTCGATCGCGCGCAACAGCCTCGGTGTGTCGGCCGGGTTGAGTTGCGCCGCGCGCGCCGGATCGCGTCGCGCCAGTTCGGCGTGAAGATCGGCCCCTGCTTCCGCCTGCCTCCGCCAGAAGGAGCGAATGTCATCGGGAATCGCCGGGGTCGGCACCAGCCCTTCGGTCATCGCCCGGAAATAGAGCCCCGTGCCGCCGACGATGACGAGCGGCTTGCCTCCGGCCCGCGCCGTCGCGACCAGCGGCGCCAGCGCCGCAAGATAGCGCCCGACCGAGAATTCCTCGTCCGCCGGCACGAAACCGTAAAGCCGATGCGGCACCTCGGCCTCCTCCGCCGCGCTCGGACGGGCGGAGAGAATGCGGAGCCCCGCGTAGACCTGCATCGAATCCGCGTTGACAACGAAACCGCCCGTCTTCCGGGCCAGCTTGATCGCCAGCGCGGACTTGCCGCTTGCCGTCGGCCCCGCGATGAGAGTTGCAAATGCCATCTTGCCAATTCCCGCCCGGAACGATACCGCCCGGATCGCATGCGAACACATAAGGGTTCGACAGGCGAAAACCAGCGATTTCGGGCCATCGGGTCCAGTCGGATCAGGAGATCGGAATGCACAACGGACCGGCCACCTGGGTCGCAAGCCTCGTCGGGGCACCGGGCGAGAAGATCGTCGACCTTTCGCTGATCGCGCGGGCGCGCGCGGCGCTGCCTTCGTCCGAAGCGGCAATTCTCTCGCAGGGCCGGGCCGTCGATCTCCATTTCGCTGACGCAAACCCCGCGCCGCACTGGAACGCGGCCCTGCGCGAGGCTCTCTCGGGCCTTGCGGTGGATATCCTTGTCCAGCCGGACGGCGGACGCCGCAAGCGGCTGTTCCTCGCCGACATGGATTCGACCATGATCGGCCAGGAATGCATCGACGAGCTTGCCGATGCCGCCGGGCTGCGCGCACACGTCAGCGCCATCACCGAGCGCGCGATGCGCGGCGAGATCGCCTTCGAACCCGCCCTGCGCGAGCGGGTCGCCCTGCTCAAGGGGCTGCCGGTCGGCATCGTCGACGAGATGATCCGCACCCGCATCACGCTGACTTCCGGCGGCCCGGAACTGGTGCGGACGATGCGCGCCAACGGCGCCTTCACCGCGCTCGTTTCCGGCGGCTTCACGGTGTTTACCGGCCCGATCTCGGAGATGATCGGCTTCGACATGCACCGCTCGAACAGCCTCGATATCGAGAGCGGTCTTTTCGCGGGAACGGTCCGCGAGCCGATTCTCGGCAAGGAGGCCAAGCGCGCCTCACTGGAAGAACTCCGCGCCCGCTTCTCGCTCCCCCCTGCTGCGACGCTTGCGGTGGGCGACGGCGCCAACGATCTCGCCATGTTGGGCGAAGCCGGGCTCGGCGTCGCTTTCCATGCCAAGCCGATCGTGGCGGAGGCAGCTCATGCCCGTGTTGATCACGGTGATCTGAGAACCCTGCTCTACTTTCAGGGCTATCGCGACGAGGAAATCGTCGGCGCATGAAAAAGGCCGCCCCGAAAGGCGGCCTTCAATTTCCGGGAATGTCCCGCCCCGATCAATCGATCGGCAGCGTCACGTAGCGCAGCGTGCCCTGCGGCCCGGAGGCGACGTAGAACAGCGCGCGCTTCTGGCCCTGCTTGCGCAATTCGTCGAGCCGCTTGCGGATATCGCCTGCCGAGCTGACCTTCTCGCGCTGCACCTCGACAATCACGTCGCCGGCCGAGACGCGACGATCCGCCGCGACCGAATTCGGATCAACGTTGAGGATCACCACGCCTTCGATACCGTCCTTCACGTTGAAGCGGCGGCGGGTGTCGTCATTGAGTGGGGCCACTTCGAGGCCGAGCACCTTCGGCGAATTGTTGGCGTTCGGCGTAGTCGTCGTCGCGGAAGCCTTCTGCGGTTCCTCGTTGAGGCGGCCCAGCGTCACCTTGCGGGTGATCTCCTTGCCGCCGCGCATCACCTGCACCTCGACCTCCTTGCCGATCGGGGTCTGCGCGACAATGCGCGGCAGATCGTTCGAGCGGCGGATGTCACGGCCGTCGAAGCGGACGATCACGTCCTCGCGCTCGAAGCCGGCGCTCTTGGCCGGGCCGTTCTCATCGACATTGATGACCATCGCGCCGCGCGCCTTGCCGATCTTCAACGCCTCGGCGGTGTCATCGTCGACGTCCTGGATCGCGACGCCAAGCCAGCCGCGGCGGGTCTCGCCATACTGCTTGAGCTGGTCGATCACCGGAACGGCGATCGAGGCGGGAACCGAGAAGCCGATGCCGATCGACCCGCCGGACGGCGAGATGATCGCGGTGTTGATGCCGACGACATCGCCGTCGAGGTTGAAGAGCGGGCCGCCCGAGTTACCCTTGTTGATCGCCGCATCGGTCTGGATGAAGCTGTCATAGGGGCCGGAGCGAATATTGCGCTGCTTGGCCGAGACGATACCGGCCGAAACCGAGCCGCCGAAGCCGAACGGGTTGCCGATCGCGATCACCCATTCGCCGATGCGCAAGCGGTCGCTGTCGCCGAACTTCACCGCCTTCAGCGGCGTATCCGACTTCACCTTGAGCACCGCGAGATCGGTCTTGGCGTCGGAGCCGACAACATCGGCCTTGAGTTCCCGGCCGTCGTTGAACACGACCACGATCTCGTTCGCATCCTTGATGACGTGGTTATTGGTGACCACCGTGCCCGACGGGTCGATCACGAAGCCCGAGCCGAGCGAGGAGGAGCGCTGCTGCGGGCCGCTCGGCGGCGCGCCGTTCTGGCCCGGCCCACCGCGGCGGTTGAAGAAATCGTTGAACAGGTCCTCGAACGGCGAGCCCGGCGGCAGGTTGGGCATCGGAACCGCGCGCTGCGCGATCTTCTGCGTCGCCTTGATGTTGACGACCGCGTCGATCACGCGCTCGGAGACATCGGCGATGGATTCAGGGCCGCGCGCCTGCGCCGGCGCCGCCACCGGGAAAAGGACGACGAAGGAAAGCGCCAGCGCGCCGGTCATCCGGGTGAGGGTCTGGGCGACGCCGCGCCGGGGCGCAACATGGTCGTGATTGTCCCGAACGAGTTCGGCCTGGTGAGTTGACACCGACTGAGTTGACATGGGGGTCCTCATATCTCTCCTCATTGCATCGCCGCCCGCGATGCCGTGATAACAATGCAACAAATGCGGCACAAACACGACGAAAACTTCACCGGTTTGGGCCTTCACAGCAGGTTGAACGCTGGAAATCCCTTGCTCGCCCAAACGAGGAAAATCCCGGCCAACGCTGAGGCAAAGCCAAGGATTCTAAGCAGACGTTCGGGCGCTTCCGCCGCATCATGCATCGCCTTCCGCATCGCGCCGGGAAACGCGGCAAAGCAAAGCCCCTCGATCGCGAGCATCAGCGCCAGCGCTGTCAGCAACTCCCGCATCGACCTCCCCTCCCTGCCGGGCAGGCCCTTCCGGGCTTCCGGCTAGACTTTTCTTCGGCCTGCCCGCTTCTGTTCCTGCCGCCAAGGCGGCAGGCCGGCGGGTTGGCCCCGTGCAGCCGATTATTGCGGCTTGGCGTTCTTCGGTCCGGTCGGACTGTTGAGATAGCGGAAGAAATCGCTGTCGGGCGTGATGACCAGCCGGGTATCGCCAGATTTCAGGCCCTGTTCGTAGGCCTGCATCGAGCGATAAAATGCGAAGAACTCGGCATCGCGGTTGTAGGCATCGGCGAGGAGCTTGGTCCGTTCGGCTTCGCCCTTGCCGAGCGTCTCGCGGCTGAAGCGATCCGCCTCCGCCCGCGTGACGGTGACGGTGCGGTCCGCCTGCGCCTTGATGCGATCGGAAATTTCCGTGCCCTGCGCGCGCAGTTCCGCCGCCTCGCGCTGGCGTTCAGTCTGCATCCGGCGGAACACGGCCTGCGAGTTCTGCTCCGGCAGATCGACGCGGCGAATGCGGATATCGACGATCTTGACGCCGAGCGCCGCCGCCTCGCTGTTGACCTGCTCGCGGATCTTCGCGGTGAGGCCTGCACGGTCTTCCTTCACAACAAGCAGGAAGGTCGATTCGCCGAGCACGCGACGCAGCGCTGCATCCATGAAGGTGCCGAGCTGCTGGTTGCCGCGCAGCGTCGAGCCGCCGGTCGCCTGGAAGTAGCGCAGCGCGTTCTCGATGCGGTAGCGCGCGAAGGTATCGACGACGAGGCGCTTCTGGTCGGCCGTGATCGCCTCGACCGACGGCGTTTCGAGGTCCAACACACGCCGGTCGAGCGTGATGGTGTTCTGGATGAACGGCAGCTTGAAGTTGAGGCCCGGATTGGTGACGACGCGCTTCGTCTGCCCGAACTGCGTGACGATGACCTGCTCGGTCTGGTCGACGACGAACACCGACGAGCCGACAACCACCACCACGGCGGCAAGGATGATGAGAAAAGCGGAGCGCAACATCAGCGTTTCCCCTGCTCGTTGGTGCGGTTCTTCAGCATGTCGTTAAGCGGCAGGAACGGAACGACGCCCGCCCCCTGCTTGCCCTGATCGAGGATGATCTTCTCCATGCCGCCGTAGATGCGTTCGATGGTTTCGAGGTAGAGGCGCTGACGGGTCACCTCCGGCGCCTTCTTGTACTCGTCCAGCACGGAGATGAAGCGCGCGGCCTCACCCTTGGCGTCGGCGATCATGCGTTCGCGCTCGGCTTCCGCGCGCTGGGTGATCTTCGAGGCTTCACCGCGCGCTTCCGGGATCACCCGGTTGGCATAGGTCTGTGCCTCGTTCTGCGCTCGCTCCTGGTCGGCACGCGCCGCCTGCACGTCGCGGAAGGCGTCGATGACCTCGGCAGGCGGATCGACCTTCTGCATCTGCACCTGCTGGACGATGACGCCGGCACCGTATTCGTTGAGCGTCTTCTGCATCAGTTCCTGCACCGCGCGCTCGATTTCGAGCCGCGCGCCGGTCAGGATCGGCTGGATCTCGCGCCGGCCGATCACCTCGCGCATCGCGCTTTCCGCGACCGCCTTGATGGTCGCTTCCGGCGAGCGGAGGTTGAAGACGTAATCCTGCGGCTTGCGGGCATCGACCAGCCAGAGCACCGAGAAATCGACGTCGACGATGTTCTCGTCGCCGGTCAGCATCAGGCTTTCCTCGCGCACGTCACGCGTCGAGCGGCGCCCATCACCGGAGCGCAGACCGATCTCGATGGTCTGCACGCCGATCGTCGGCTTGTTCACCCGGCCGACCGGGTACGGCCAGTTCCAGTTGAGACCCGGCGCCGTGATCGACACGAACTTGCCGAACACCCGCTCGATGCCGACTTCGTTCGGCCGCACGGTGTAGAAGCCGGTCAGCATCCAGCCGATGGCGGCGAGCAGGCCGAGGAAGGCGACGCCGACAACGCCGAGCTTGGCGATCCCGCCGCCATCTCCGCCGCCGCCCGGCATCACGCGCCGGAGCTTGTCCTGGCTGCGCCGGAGAATATCCTCAAGGTCCGGCGGCTCGCGTCCGCCGCCACCACCCGAGCCGGATGGGCCGCCGCCCCAGGGGTTAGGGTTGCGTGGGCCTTGCCCGCGCGGCTGCCAGGGTCCGTTGCTCATCTCTTCTTCTATCTCCGGCCGTTGAAGGTCGTTGCGGCTTCCATTTGGGTCTTCACACGCGGAAGGTCAACGCCGGACATACGAAATGAAGGCAAAAGCCGCCTCGTCATCCGCGCTTTTCGGAAACGCATGCCGCGCTTCTTCGCGCCATCGCGTCGGGCTGATCTCGGGGAACCACGCATCGCCCGTCGGTTCGAGATCGACCTCGGTGATCTCCAATCGGTCAGCCATTGGCATGAAGGCTGCGTAGATTTCGCCGCCGCCAGCGATCATGACCGCATCGGTGCCGGTTTCCCGCGCGATCTCCTGCCCGATCGCCAGAGCTTCCTCGACGGAGCGGGCGACGCGCACACCTTCGACCGCGAAGGCAGGGTCGCGGGTCAGCACAATCGTATGGCGGCCAGGCAGCGGCTTGCCGATCGACTCGAAGGTCTTGCGCCCCATCACGAGCGCCTTGCCCATTGTCAGCGCGCGAAAATGCTTCATGTCGCTCTTGAGCCGCCAGAGCAGACGATTGTCGGCGCCAATAACGCGATTCCGGGCGACGGCCGCGACAAGCGTGATGGTCGGCTTCGTCATCCCTCAGACCGCCACCGGCGCCTTGATCGCGGGATGAGCCTGATAGCCCTCGATCGCCACATCCTCGTAACGGAAGGCGAACAGGTCCGTCACCGCCGGATTGAGCCGCAGCTTCGGCAGTGCCAGCGGCTCGCGGCTCAATTGCAGCCGCGCCTGTTCGAGATGGTTCGAGTAGAGGTGCACATCGCCGAAGGTGTGGACGAAATCGCCCGGTTCCAGATCGCAGACCTGCGCGATCATATGCGTCAGCAGCGCGTAGGAGGCGATATTGAACGGCACGCCGAGGAACATATCGGCCGAGCGCTGGTAGAGCTGGCAGGAAAGCCGCCCCTTGCCGCTCTTGCCCTTCGCGACATGGAACTGGAACAGGCAATGGCAGGGCGCAAGCGCCATCTTCGGCACATCCGCCGGATTCCACGCCGAGACGATCAGTCGCCGCGAATCCGGGTTGCGGCGGATTTCGACGAGCAGTTCCGCGATCTGGTCGACCGCACCGCCATCCGGTTTCGCCCAGCTCCGCCACTGCTTGCCGTAGACCGGACCGAGATCGCCGTTCGCATCCGCCCACTCATCCCAGATCGAAACGCCGTTGTCCTTGAGGTACTTGATGTTGGTGTCGCCCGCGAGGAACCAGATCAGCTCGTGGATGATCGACTTAAGATGGAGTTTCTTGGTCGTGACGAGCGGAAAGCCCTGCGACAGATCGAACCGCATCTGCGCACCGAACAGCGAAAGTGTGCCGGTGCCGGTGCGGTCCTCTTTGGGAACGCCGGTTTCCAGCACCTGCCGCATCAGGTCGAGATAGGCTTTCATGGCTCAAGCGCTCGCTTCAAGGGGGCGGACCCTAGCGAATCCGTCCCGTCAAGAATACCGCGCGCGGGCCATTATCCAAGGTCGATTGCGCTGATGCCTTACTGCCCGAGCACCTTCGGCCAGTTCGCATGCCCGGACTTGATGAAATTGGCCCGGTCGCCGTTCCACGTCTTACGGACGCTGGCATCGTAATTGAAGTAGAGCTTGCCATCGACGATGTCCCATTGCGTCGGGTCACCGGACGCCGTGCCGCCTTTGGCAACGGCATAAGCGCAGTAACCGCCAAACTGTGGAATGAACTTCGCCGGGTCGGCCGCGAAGGCGTCGCGGTTGGCGGCGGAGGAAAAACGCCACTCGACACCGTCGTGCCGCGCCGCGAACGCCGGATCGCCCTTCACGGCGCGCTTCTCGAGGAAATAGGCGACCGTATCGTAGCCGCCCGCCCCGACCCCCGGAACCGCTTCGGTGAAATAGCGCGGCTCTTTCGCGAAAGCCGGAAGCGGCAGGCTGGCCGCACCCAGCACGATGGTAAAAAGCAGACGCCGGTCGATGTACATAAAAAATCCTCCCTGTTCCGCCTGGATCAAGGCACGAGTGCCGGCCGCAAGCAAAACAAGGAGGATCACATCTTCGGGCGGGCCACGTGATCAGCCCGGCGCGATCAGCCCGGCTTGATCGGCCCCGCGATTACTTCTTGGGATGGAACATCGCCAGCTGCTTGAAGTGCTCGGCGACGAGGTAATAGACCGTGATGCGGCTCTTGGTCCGATCGGCCTTCATCTTCTCGCACTGCGCCTTGACGACGGCGGTGAGATCCGCGTCGCTCTCCTTGCGGCCGAGCTTCTTCTTGCAGAAGTTGTCGACGACGCGCTTGACCTCTGCAGGGTCCGACGCTGCGACGTAGCGCGTATCGGCCTTACCCATGACGAGCGCATAGGTCTTGGCCATGCCGGCCACGGCAGCCTCGTCCACCTTGGCGGTGTATTTCTTCACGTCAGCGAGATGATCCATACGCATTCCCTCCAATACGAAATCGATCCTGCGCGCCGGCCTGCTGGCGGGCGCCGGGACGAAATGGATCACGATTCCACCGAAAAGGCCACAGGCTAAACGCGCTAAATGCCGGAAAATCTCGTGAAATTTGACTTCATGGCCGGCATTGTCCGGTTCCTCTTCAAATTCCCGTCCGACGCGCCTATATTCTCTTCGTCGTCCTCGTGGCGACTATGGCGATAAACGGCTGTCGTAATAAACCTATCGGACCCGGGGGCGGTACCCGGCGCCTCCACCCGAACGCCGCGCGCGGCGTTCCGGCGGGGGCGTAACAGGATCGACGAAGGCGTAAAGGATGGACTTTTGCCCGGCATGATACCGCCGTTATCGGGTCAAACCTATAGTTGCGAATGACAACTATGCTCCGGTTGCCCAGGCTGCGTAAGCAGTTTGGAATTCCGAACCTAAGTCCTTGCGGGTAGCACTGTAAGGCGGGGCCGGTGGGCGCCTGGCAACAGAAGCCCACCACTTTTCCACCAGGGCACGGGGCGTTCGGTTTTCGGCTTTTCACGAGCTACGAATCGGTCAAGAACGAAACAGTGCCGCGAGGGAGCTGCGACGCGACGTCATGACCGAAACGCCGACCGAAGACCTCATCCGCTACGATGTCATGGTGCAGGAAGCCCTGCTCGGCGTCGTGCGCAAGGTCTTGCAGGATGCGGCGCGGTTCGGCCTTCCGGGCGAGCACCATTTCTACGTCACCTTCCGCTCGCAGGGCCCCGGCGTGAAGATTTCCTCCCGCCTCCGCGAGAAATACCCGGATGAGATGACGATCGTGCTCCAGCACCAGTTCTGGGATCTCGTTGTCGGCGATACGCATTTCGAGGTGGGGCTCTCCTTCGGCGGCGTGCCTGAAAAACTGATCGTGCCTTATGAGGCGCTGACCGGCTTTTACGATCCTTCGGTGCAGTTCGGCCTCAAGTTCACGCCGGACGAGGCGCAGGCTGACAACGATGCCGGCGAGGACGCTGCGGGCGACGTGAAGACCGATCTCGAAACCATCGCCAAGCGCGAGGGGAAACCGTCCCGCAAGGCCTCGGCCAAGATTCGTGACGACCAGCCGGTCGCGGAGCAGGAGGCGCCCGCCGCCGAGATTGCAACCGGCGAGACGGCAGAAGCCGACGAAGAGAAGCCCGCCGCGGGCGGCGCGGAAGTCGTGAGCCTCGAAGCCTTCCGCAAGAAGAAATAGCGGCTGCATCCTCCTGCTGCGACAGGGACCGGCGTGTGATCGGGGCATGATCGAACCGGATCGGGATCCGAACGGCGCGCGCATGACGACTCGTGCAGAACAGTCTTGGAGTTGACGATGACCCAGACAATCGATCCGCTCGTCCGCGATCTTGTTGCTTATTGTGCCAGCGAGCCCCGTCCGCTGCGGGACATTCTCGAGAACTGGCGCACATCCTGTCCGCGCCTCACCATCTGGGAAGATGCCGTCGAACTCGGTCTGCTCGAACGCCATTTCGGTGAGAACGGCACCGAGGTCAGGGCAACGGCGGCGGGACGGGCCATTCTCTCCTGAGGCGATACGCCCGCCGGCGCCGAAAGCGGTGCTTTCGATCCGCCTTGCTGGCTTCTGACCGGTTTCTGTCCGATATTTAACTGTAGGGCGGAAGCCGAACCCTCTATTGTTTTCTCGGGGCGACGAGCAGCAACAAGGTCCGAAAGGACCGCGCGATCAAGGTTCGTCATGAATAATCCAGAGATCTTCACGCCTCCGCGCGGCACACCCGCGACCGATATCCGCGCGCCTTCCTTCGATGCCCTCCGAACCTGGTCGCTGTTCGCGGCGACCATCGCTCTCGGTCTGATCGCGGGTTTTTTCTACACTTATGAAGTCTCGGTGATGCGGGGCTTTGCACGATTGTCCGATCCCGACTTCGTCTCGGCGATGCAGGCCGTCAACGCCACGATCCGCAATCCGGCCTTCGGCGCGAGCTTCTTCGGGGCGGTGCTCTTGTCGCTGCTGGCGGCGGGCCTGCACATCCGGCAGGCAGGAAGCGCCAAGGGTGCGCTGATCATTCTCGCCGCCGCCACATACCTGCTTGGCGGCCTCGTGCTGACCATGACGATCAACGTTCCGCTCAACCAATGGCTCGCTGCGCAAGGTCCCGCAGCCCTGATGGCGGACGCGGGCGCTATCCGCGTCCAGTATGAAGGCGATTGGGTGTTCTGGAACCTTGTCCGCAGCTTCGCGTCGCTCGCCGCCTTCATGATGATGCTGGCCGCGCTCTGGCTCGATGGCCGGCGTGTGTAGTTTGTTGGGCCGCATGTCCCGTGCGATCAGGCGGTTTCTACCTGATCGCGACAGGCTGTTCCCCTTCCGTCGCGGTTGATGCCGCTCGCCCCGCGTGGTAGCCAGCGCGGGAATTTTCCGCACCTGCGAAGAGAGGCAAGCGCGATGGCTACCCGTACCGAAACCGACACCTTCGGCCCGATCGAGGTCGACAGCGCCGTCTACTGGGGCGCTCAGGCCCAGCGCTCGCTCGGCAACTTCAAGATCGGCTGGGAAAAGCAGCCGGCACCGGTGATCCATGCGCTCGGCATCGTCAAGCGCGCGGCGGCAGAAGCCAATATCGAACTTGGCAAGATGGATCCGAAACTCGGCGAGGTCATCATCAAGGCCGCGCAGGAAGTGATCGAGGGCAAGCTCGACGCGCATTTCCCGCTGGTGGTGTGGCAGACCGGTTCGGGCACCCAATCGAACATGAATGCGAACGAGGTGATCTCGAACCGCGCCATCGAAATGATGGGCGGCGAGATGGGCTCCAAGAAGCCCGTTCATCCGAACGATCACGTCAACATGAGCCAGTCGTCCAACGACACCTTCCCGACCGCGATGCACATCGCCTGCGCGGTCGAGGTCGTGAACCGGCTCCTGCCCGCGCTGGCCAAGCTGCGCAATGCGCTCAACGACAAGGCGCAGGCGTGGAAGGACATCATCAAGATCGGCCGGACGCACACGCAGGACGCGACCCCCGTCACCCTCGGGCAAGAGTTCTCCGGCTACACCCAGCAGATCGAGAACGGCATCAAGCGCATCGAGATGACGCTGCCGATGCTGATGGAACTGGCGCAGGGCGGCACCGCAGTCGGCACCGGGCTCGCTTCACCGGTCGGCTTCGCGGAAAAGGTCGCCGAGCGCATCGCCGCGATCACCGGGCTCAAGTTCACCTCGGCGCCGAACAAGTTCGAGGCGCTCGCCGCGCATGACGCGATGGTGATGACGCACGGCGCGATCACCACCGTGGCGATGAGCTGCTTCAAGATCGCCAACGACATCCGCTTCCTCGGCTCGGGCCCGCGCTCCGGCCTCGGCGAACTGGCGCTGCCGGAGAATGAGCCGGGCTCCTCGATCATGCCGGGCAAGGTCAACCCCACCCAGTGCGAGGCGCTGACGCAGGTGGCCGCGCATATCCACGGCAACAACGCCGCGATCGGTTTCGCAGGGTCGCAGGGTCATTTCGAGCTGAACGTGTTCAACCCGATGATGGCCTACAACTTCCTCCAGTCGGTCCGCCTGCTCGCGGACGCGGCGGTCTCCTTCACCGACAACTGCGTCGTCGGCATCGAGCCGCGCCTCGACAACATCGAGCGTGGCCTCAAGAACTCGCTGATGCTCGTGACGCCGCTCAAGGAAAAATATGGCTACGACCTCGCGGCCAAGGTCGCGAAATACGCCCACAAGAACGGGACGACCCTGCGCGAGGAAGCGATCAAGCTTGGCATTTCGGGCGAGGATTTCGACACCATCGTCGATCCCTCGAAGATGATCGGGCCGGGTTGAAGCGATCAAAGATTGAAAGAAAAGGGCGCCTGCGGGCGCCCTTTTTCGTTCTCCGCCAGCGTTCAGCGATATTTCCCCGCCGAGATGAACTTCTTGAACGTCTCGCACCAGACAAGCACGGTGGTGTACTGCTTTACATCCACCCCGGCCGGAACCGGCAGCAGGAAGCCGGAGAAGCCCTTCACATCGCCGATCCGCACGGCCTTGTCCTTGAGAACAAGGAAGCCGGCATCGTCCTCGACGAACTCCGGCACGAGGTAGACCTTGTAGTCCGGCCCCGGCGCGAGCTTGCCCTTAAAGCCGATATGCGTCGGCGTGATGGTCACCTCACCCTCGCCCCAGTGAAAGAAATCCGACCCCTTGAGATCGCGGCGGAAGGTCGCGGTGAGCTTCTCGCCCGCTTCGAGCACCTGCATCTCGCTGGCTGTCGGCGGATCGGCGGCGGTCAGGATCGGCAGGACGTAGATCCCGAGCCCGAACCCCATCGCAAAAAACAGACCGTGACTCAGAAAGCGAAAGAACCGTCGCATCGCACTCTCCTCCGATCGACCCGTGCCTCGACATTGTCCGATGAAAGTGTAGCCTTCGTGGCAAGAGTCAAACGTGACAACAGTCAAGCTTCCGGTAGGACAACGATGGGCGAGGTCATCAATCTGCGATTGGCGCGCAAGGCGAAAGCCCGGACAGAGGCCGAGCGGAAGGCCGAGGAGAACCGGGCAAAATTCGGACAGGCCAAGGCCGCCCGCAAACAGAACGCTGCCGAGAAAAAACGTGCCGACAAGGCGCATGAGGCTGGAAAGATCGAGCCTCTGGAATGAGCGTCAAGGGCAATATCCGGACATGAGCCCGCTCTCGTCGCGCGTCATCAAGCGGTCGCTCCGCATTGCCGGCCACGCCACGTCAATCTCGCTGGAAGAGCCGTTCTGGCGCCTGCTGCAGCGAATCGCGCAGACGCGGAACCTCGCAGTCTCGTCGCTGGTGGAGGAGATCGACCGCGGGAGGCAGGGGGTCAATCTCTCCTCTGCCGTCCGGGTGCATATCCTCGAATGGATGATGCGCGAGGCGACAATCGACCTCGCGGATGAGAATTAGAGCATCATCCCATCAAGTGGCACCGGTTGATGGGATGATGCGTCAAAACAAAATGCTCTGGATCCGGCCCCTAGCCCGGAGGCGACACTTTCGGCGTCAGATCGAGCGGCGGCGCCGAGGGTGCCGGTACAACGGGCGGCGGCGTGTCAGCGCCCGGCGGCCGCGCTGACCGGAGCTTTTCCTCTTCGAGGCGCGCCCGCGTCCTGGCCGCGAGTTCCGCGGCTTCCTTTTCCGCCCGCTCGCGCGCCAGCCGCTCGTCCAGAGCGCGCACACGCTCGCGTTCGGCCTCGACTTCCTGCCGCCGTCGCAAGGCTCCCGCTTCAAGCGCAATCGCTTCCTCGACCGCGCGGATCTCCTCCTCGCGCCGCTGACGGAATGCATCGCCTCGCTGGCGCCGAAGGTGCGCCTCGCGCTCGCGAAGATCTGCCTCGAAAGCCTCGACGCGTTCGAGATCGCGCTGGATAACCATCGCCAGAAGTCCGTTGACGAGCGGAGCGACCTGCAACGTGCGCCGGGGCGGCGATGCGCCGCCGAGCTTGCCCGAAAGGACGACCGCCATTTCCGGCGTCGCACCGCTCCATCCTGCCGGCAACACCCGGCTGCGGAAGGTGATCCGGGCCTCGACGTCACGGCGCAGCAGATCGGCCTGGATATCCGGCGTGACCGCGACACCGGGCGGCGAGCCTTCGCCCTCGTCTTTCGTCGTCCCGATCCGGAGATTGCCGTTGAGCAGGCCCGCACTGCGCTCGCCTGCGGAAAGGCGCAGCGTGCCCTTGCGCAATTCGCTGTCGAGTAGCCCCCCGATCGTGTTGTCGTTGACCGGTTCGAGGTCTTCGAGCGGGCGCGCCGCAAGGCGGCCCAGCGCCGCCGGATCGGCATTCTCGATCGTGACGTTATCGAGAACGATCTTGCCGGCGCCAGACAGGCTGGCGACGAGATCGGCCATCGAACCCCCGCCGGCGGTGAACGGCACTTCCCCGCCCGCGGTCCCGCCCAGCACGGGGGCCGGTATGCGCGCGAACCGCAGAACGCCGCTCGATTCGACCTGGTTGTCCTTGCGTAGGAGCGTCAGTTGCCCGCCGAGCTGCCCGTCCCCCAGACGGCTCTCGAACCCGGTGAGCGCGACGGACCCCGGCGCAAAACGCAGGATGAACTGCGGACCGCTCAGCCGTACGCCGCCGAGATCGAGCGCCTTGGCCTCGATCCAGAGATCGCCGGAAAGCAACGGCGGCAAGGCCGGGGGGAACGGCCCGCGCGCCCAGCCGTCCACGCCCAAAAGCGCCGTGCGGCCGACGATCGGTTGGAGCAGCGTCGCAAGTGCGATCTCGCCGGCCTTGAGCTGCCCTGCGACCTGCCCGCCACGCGCGAAATCGAAGGAAATTTCCCCCGCGACCGGCGCTTCGCCGAACCGGGCATCGAAGCCCGTGAGGGTCAGCTTGTTGCGTTCGAAGAAAAACCGGCCGGAAGCTTGCCCCGAAAGGTTCTGGGCCAGAAACGGCGCACCGCCGCCCAAGGCCTCGCCCAGCAGCGACAGATCCGACGAGCGCAACGTGAAGCGCCCGTCCGCCGGGATGGACTTGAACGGACTGACGCGCCCCTTGAAGTCGATATCGACGCCTGCCAGCATCCCCGTGACGGAGCCATCGAGATCGCGGCGCGGATTGCCGTGCGCCTTGATCTTGAGTTGCCCCGGCTGCCGCGAGGCCGTCGCCGGCGTCCCGGCCAGCTGCGACGCGAGGCGCACGCCATCAGGATTGGAGGCCTCGGCATCGACCGTGACCTCGAGATTGTCGCCGCGAACCGCCGAGATCGTCCGGGCATGAAGTTCGGTGCCGCCAAGCTTGCCATCGACCGCCACATCCCAGACCGCCTCGCCGACCTTGTTGGTGATCCGGAAATTGCCGACCGCGATGGCTGGCTCGATAAGGCCCGCTCGGGCGACGAAGGCCGAGGTCAGCGGCCCCGGCAACAGCGCGGCGGAAAGCCGGGCTATATCCGCGACCCGGTCAGCGTCGAGCTTGGCCGTGAAATGCAGCGCCTCGCCCGAAGCACCGCCGGACATCGACAATTCCTCGCCGCGCCGCCCGGTCAGGCGCAATTCCCGCAAGGTGGCGGCATCGCCCTCGCGTTCGAGCATGACGCGAAGCCCGCCGAGTTCCTGCCCGTCGAGCACAAGGTGTGTGACCTCGAGCTTGCTCGACAGCGCCAGTCCGGGAATCGGCCGCAACGGGTCGAGCGCAGCGATCACGCGGGCATCGAACCGCTCCGCCGCGAGCGAAAGCGCGAGCTTTGGCGGGCCGTTCGTGGCAGCGAGCGTCCCATTCCCGGCGAGATTGCCGGACGGGCTGCGGATATCGATGCCGCGGATGTCGATGCGTTCCGGGCCGCCCGTCAGATCAGCGCTGAGGGAGGCATGCGCGGGCAGACCGGGAGCGCCGCTGCTGCCGCGCAGCCACGCGGCGAATGCCTGAAGATCATCGGTAACAAGCGAAAGCCGGCCGTCGAGAATCGTAGCGCCGGCGTTCCCGAATCGCTGGAATTTCAGGCGGCTCGCGCCGGGAAGCAGCACCGAGGCCCGCACAATCCGGTCCATGCCCGCTTCCCGCGCGAACGAGAGTTCGAAATCCCGCAACGTCCCGCCCGGAACCTGCACCGCCTCGGCTGCAAGGTCGAGCGCAAGGTCGAGAAACGGCAGGGCCGTGCCGGCAAGGCCTCGCGCCGAAAAACCGCCCGGCACGCCTGCGAGATCGAACCGCCGCGTCGCGAGCTTGCCGGAAAGGGTCGGCCGCTTTGCCGCGAGGTCGAGATAAAGCTGACCCGCGAGATTGGCGGCGTTCTCGCCGGTGCCGAGCGTGATGTTGACCGGATCGGCAATTGCCTGGTCGAGGTGGAGCAGAAGCCGGGCAGTGCCCTGGAAAGGAAGCTGGGTATTCCCGCCCGGAACGACCGGATTGCCGGAGAAGGTCGCGGCACCGTCGAACAGCGGTCGTCCCTCGACACCCGGAACGCCGAACCAGCCGTCCAGCGCGACACGAGAGAGAACGGCTTTGTCCTCCACGACGCCCTTCATGCGCGCCCGTCCGCCTTCGAGCTGCCCGATCTGGAAGCGCAACTCCCGCGCCCCGGAAGTCTCACGGAGGTCGAGACGATACGGCCCTGCGAGGCTCGGCGCCTCGACTTGCGCATCGAAAGACGGGATCGCCGGCGCATCCCGGAACGTCGCGCCGATGAGTTCGAGCCGGCTGAGGCCGATCTGCCCCGGACGCAGGGAAATCCGCGCCCCGCCCTCGCCCGGACCGCCTTCGCCCGCAGCGCCCTGACCCATGAGATCCCGGAAACCGGCGATCGTCAGCTCCGGCTTCTCGATCCGCGCGCCGGAGAGGACGAAACGGCCTGTCAGCAGGGCCGTCGGCGAGAGGGAGAACGCAATGCGCCGGGCGCTGAGCAGGGGATTGTCGGCGCCGCCCACGGCGACATCCTCGGCATCGATCGAGGGCGTCGGCAGCAGCGAGACCTGAAGCGCGCCGCCGAACCGGACCTCGAGCCCCGTCCGTTCCTGAACGAGGGCAGCAAGACGCGGTCGCTGGGCTTGCCAGTCGACAAAATACGGGCCGACCATCAGCGTCAGCAACGCGACGGCGACAAGCGCAGCCAAAGCGGTCAGGATATCCCGCAAACAACAAGTCCTCGGCCTGCGCCACCGATAGATTCGGCAGGCGTCACGCGATCCTAGCGCATCCGCCTGCCACGTGGATACCGGTTGGCGATCCCGTCAGGTCGAACAGGGCGCCGAATTCCGGCCGGAGATCACGGCTGAAGCGTGAAAATCTTCCCCGGATTCATGATGTTGTTGGGGTCGAGCGCCTTCTTGATCATGCGCATCGCATCGAGCGCGCCCGAACCCAGCTCCGGCTCGAGATATTTCATCTTGCCCTGCCCGACGCCGTGTTCGCCGGTGCAGGTACCCTCCATCCGGTGTGCGCGTTCGATCAGCCCGGAGAGCAGCCCCTTCACATTGGCGAGTTCCGCCGGATCGGTCGGGTCGGCGAGCACGGAGAGATGGAAATTCCCGTCCCCGACATGGCCGACGATCGGCGCGAGCATGCCGCGCGCCTCGATGTCGGCCTTGGTCTCGCCGATGCAATCGGCAAGGCGCGAGATCGGCACGCAGACATCGGTCGCGAACGGCTTCACCCCCGGCCGCAGGGCCATCACCGACCAATAGGCGTTGTGGCGCGCTTCCCAGAGCTTCGAGCGATCCTCCGGCCGGGTTGCCCATTCGAACGGTCCGCCGCCAAGGTCTTCGGCGATCTCGCCGAAACGCTGGGCCTGCTCGGCGACACCGGCCTCGGTGCCGTGGAATTCGAGGAACAGCACCGGCTGCTCGGGCAGCGAGAGCTTCGAATAGACGTTGCAGGCCTTCACCTGCACCTCGTCGAGCAACTCGATGCGGGCGACCGGCAAACCAGTCTGGATGGCCATGATCGTCGCATCCGCCGCGGCCTTGATGTCGGGGAACGGGCAGACGCCGGCCGAGATTGCTTCCGGCAAGCCGTAAAGCTTGAGCGTGATCTTGGTGACGACGCCCAGCGTCCCCTCCGAACCGACCAGCAACCGGGTGAGATCGTAGCCGGCGCTGGTCTTCTTGGCGCGGCGCGCGGTGGTGATCACCTCGCCGTTCGGCAGCACGGCCTCGAGCGCGAGGACATTGTCCTTCATGGTGCCGTAGCGGACGGCGTTGGTACCCGAGGCGCGCGTGGCCACCATGCCGCCAATCGAGGCGTCCGCCCCGGGATCGATCGGGAAGAACAGCCCGTAGGAGCGCAGGTAATCGTTGAGTTCCTTGCGCGTCACCCCCGGCTCGACCACGCAATCGAGATCCTCCGGGTGAACCGCAATGATCTTCTTCATGTTCGAGACATCGACCGAAACGCCACCATATGGCGCGTTGAGGTGCCCTTCGAGGGAGGACCCGGTGCCGAAGGGAATGAGCGGCACGCGATGCCGGTCGCACAGCGCCACGATCTCGCGGATTTCCTCGACATCGTTCGGGAAAACGACCGCATCAGGCGGCTCATTGGCAAGCCAGGTCGTCGTGTGTGCGTGCTGCTGACGAACCGCCTCGCTGGTGACGCAGCGATTGCCGAAGCGCTTCTGCAATTCGAGCGTGACGGCCGAAATCGTCTCGGCGGAAGGGCGGGTGATTACTTGGCCCATGGGCTCCTCCTGGCTCGGCGGGCGCTCTGGTGGCGCCCGTCCGTCGGGTCATTCAGGTCAGCATAGCTGACTTTTTATCAAAGGGAATGCCAGGATAACGATTTTGAGTTCCGTTTGGAACTCTTCACGAACGATTGAGAAAATCGCTCTTGCCGAGTTCGACCCCGTTGTGACGCAGCAGCGCATAGGCGGTCGTCGCGTGGAAATAGAAATTCGGCAGGACGACCTTCGCGAGGTAGCTCATCCCGTCCATCTCCGTTTCCGGCGCGTTGCGGCCAAGCTTGATCTTGATGACACGCTCGTCCGACCCCTTGAGCGATGCCGCCGGAACACCCTTGACGAAGGCTCGCGTCCTGGCGATGCGCGCCTTGAGATCGGCGATGGTCTTCTCGTCATCGACCCAGGACGGCACCTCCTGCCCGGCGAGACGTGCAGCGGCCCCTTTGGCGAAATCGCAGGCAATCTGGATCTGGCGCGAGAACGGGAACATGTCCGGGAAGAGACGGGCGCCGACGAAGATGCTCTCGTCGAGCGATTTCGCCGCGCAATGCGCCGCGAGCTTGTCGAGAATGCGGTCGAGCGCGGCGAGCGTCTGGTCCAGCGTGGCAAGACCGACCTGGTTCATGGAAGACATGGCGTTTCCTCGGGTTGGATTGAACGGCGCTTAACTGGCGTGCCGCCGTCTGCCGGCAAGCACCGCGCCGAAAATAAGTTGTGCCGGATCGCCGTCAGGACGATCGCCCGCAGCGCCGGGAAGCAGCACATTGTTGCCGGATTTGGCGCGCAGGGATATCGCGACATCGCCTCGGCGCTGTTCACTCTGTTGCGCGATGAAGGCCGCGTGAGCAAGCCTTGTGCTTGCCAAGCGGGCCGCGTGGCGGCAATGTCAATTTTAGCAAGAACGTTCAGCCGGTTGTGCCGGCATCTTCTCGGGTCGGGTAACAGAACATGCGTAACATCATGATCAAGGATAATGGGATTGCCGATGCCGGCGGGATGGACGAGAGCATGCGTTCGCGGCGTCTCAGCCGCCGGACCTTTTTGCTCGGCGCCGCCGGCCTCGGCGCGGCGGGGCTGGCCGGCTGCGCCAATCCGGAGTTCATGAGCCTCGACGAAGCGCGCAAGGTCTATGGCGCGGTCGATGACAAGAAATTCAAGATCGACGCGGTTGACGTCACCAAGGTCGAGAACAAGTACTTCCGCCGCGTCGTGAATTACGAATCCAACGAGGCGCCCGGCACGATCATCGTCGATCCGAAGAATTACTTCGTCTATCGCATCGAGGGGGACGGCAAGGCCACGCGCTATGGCGCCAATGTCGGGCGGCAGGGCTTCCTCTGGAGCGGCGAGGCCTATGTCGGACGCAAGGGCGAATGGCCGGTCTGGACCCCGCCGCCGGAGATGATCAAGCGCCAGCCGGAAGTGGCGAAATACGCCCGTGGCATGCCCGGCGGCCCCGAAAACCCGCTCGGCGCGCGCACGCTCTATCTCTATCAGAACGGCAAGTACACGCTCTACACGCTCTACAGCTCCAGTGACCCGGAGACGATCGGCACCAACCTGACAAGCGGCTGTACCGGTCTGCTCACGCAGGACATGCTGGACCTCTACGAGAAGACGCCGGTCAACACCAAGGTGATCGTCCTGCCGTCGTAAGGCACAAGGACGCCCGGCGCAGGCAACGGCATTCGTCAAGTCGAAGCGACGATCATAGGCCACGGCCACCTCTCCGGTGGCCGTTTGACGTTATTCGAGCGCCCTTCCTGACTGCTGCCAAAGCGGGCCGGCAGGATTGCATGCCGGTTCGTCATTCATATGCCCGCGCAGAGGAAAGCCATCCGGCCTCCCGGTGCGTTTGTTCTTCAGTTCGACAACGGGAACATAAATAGAACATTATCGATTGTCAGATTAGCTTTATCCGCGATTTCAGCCTTTCGCGGACGCCAATCGCGTTTTTCCACGACGAATCAGCCAGAATGGCTGGCGACCATCGGAGCAGAGCGCCATATCGTCCGTTCCATTCGCAGGGAGTGTTCCGGAAACCTTGTCTGATCCGTTTTCGCTCGATGACTGGCGTGAACCGCCGGCCCCGGTTTCCCGCTCCGCCGCCGGCGGCGGCATTGCCGCGCGCGCACGCGCGGCCGCGCAGCCGGCGACCTACCTGCAGGGCCTCAATCCCGAACAGCTTCACGCCGTCGAAACGCTCGACGGGCCCGTTCTGGTGCTCGCCGGCGCGGGCACCGGCAAGACCAAGGTGCTCACCGCCCGCATCGCGCATCTGATCGCGACCGGCCGTGCCCGCCCCAACGAAATTCTCGCCATGACCTTTACCAACAAGGCCGCGCGCGAGATGAAGGAGCGGATCGGCCATCTGGTGGGCTCGATCGCCGAGGGCATGCCCTGGCTTGGCACCTTCCACTCGATCGGCACCAAGCTCCTGCGACGCCACGCCGAGTTGGTCGATCTCAAGTCCGATTTCACGATCCTCGACACCGACGACCAGATCCGCCTTCTCAAGCAGATCTTGCAGGCCGAGAACATCGACGAGAAGCGCTGGCCGGCGCGCGTGCTGGCGACGATCATCGACGGCTGGAAGAATCGTGCTCTTCCACCGAACAAGGTGCCGGCCGGCGAGGCGATTTCCTTCGCCGGGCGCGGCGGCGAGCTTTACGGTATCTATCAGGAGCGGCTGAAATCTCTCAACGCGGTCGATTTCGGCGATCTCCTCGTCGAGACCATCCGCCTGTTCCGCGACAACCCCGAACTCACTACGCAATATCAGGACCGCTTCCGCTACATCCTCGTCGACGAGTATCAGGACACCAATACCGCGCAGTATCTCTGGCTGCGGCTCATCGCGCAGGGGCGGCGCAACATCTGCTGCGTCGGTGACGACGATCAGTCGATCTATGGCTGGCGCGGCGCGGAGGTCGACAACATCCTGCGCTTCGAGAAGGATTTTCCCGGCGCCGTCGTGATCCGGCTCGAACGCAATTATCGCTCCACCGGGCATATTCTCGGCGCGGCCTCGAAGCTGATCGCCAACAACGAGGGCCGGCTCGGCAAGACGCTGTTCACCGAGGGCGAACTGGGTGAGCGCGTCGCCGTCGCCTGCGCGTGGGATTCGGAGGAGGAGGCGCGCCAGATCGCCGACGATATCGAGGCGCTTCAGCACAAGGGCCACCGCCTCAACGAGATGGCGATCCTTGTCCGCGCCTCGTTCCAGATGCGCGAGTTCGAGGAGCGTTTCATCACCAACGCGATTCCCTATCGCGTCATCGGTGGCCCGCGTTTCTACGAGCGCGCCGAAATCCGCGATGCGCTCGCCTATCTCAAGTGCGTCGCCAACAGCGCCAACGATCTCGCCTTCGAGCGCATTTTCAACACGCCGAAGCGCGGCCTCGGCGACGCGGTGCTGGCGACGCTGCACGCCTATGCCCGCGAGGCCAAGGTACCGCTGATGCAGGCGGCGCGCGTGCTGGCCGAGACCGAGGAACTCAAACCCAAGCAGCGCGCCACCTTGCGCGAGTTGATGGAGGCGTTCGGCCGCTGGTCCGGCCTTGTCGAGACCATGCCGCATCACGAACTCGCCGAAACCGTGCTCGAAGAGAGCGGCTACACCGAGATGTGGAAGAAGGACCGTTCGGCTGACGCCGCCGGGCGGCTCGAAAACCTCAAGGAACTTGTGCGCTCCATGGAGGAATTCGAGAACCTCGCCGGGTTCCTCGAACATGTCGGCCTTGTCATGGACGCCGCCGCCGCGGGCGAGACCGACGATCGCGTCTCGATCATGACGCTGCACGCCGCCAAGGGCCTCGAATTCGAGACGGTCTATCTCCCCGGCTGGGAGGAAGGCGTGTTCCCGCACCAGCGCGCGCTCGACGAGCAGGGCAAGGCGGGGCTGGAGGAAGAGCGTCGCCTCGCCTATGTCGGCCTCACGCGGGCGAAGCAGCGCGCCAAGCTGTTCTTCGCCACCAACCGGCGCATCCACGGCATGTGGAACGCCGCGATCCCCTCGCGCTTCATCGACGAACTCCCGGCCGAGCACGTCGAGGTGATGGAGGGGCAAGGCACCTTCGGCGCCAATCAGCGGCAGACCTACGGCGGCGCCTCGCGCTTCGACCAGATCCAGCCATTTCAGGGCTCGAGCTACACGACACCGGGCTGGCAGCGTGCGCAGGCCGCGCACTCGGGCGGCTTCCGCCCGTCCTCGGCGCCGCAGGACCCCGGCCGCCGCGGTTCACCGAAACTGATCGAAGGCCGCGTGCTCGCCTCGTCCACCGGATCGCCGTCGAAATTCGGCAAGGGCGACCGCGTGTTTCACGTCAAGTTCGGCCCCGGCTCCGTGGCGGAAGTGGATGGCAACAAGCTCACGGTCGATTTCGACAAGGCCGGTCGGAAAATGGTGCTGGATAGTTTTGTGAGCGAGGGGTGAAGGAATTTGCATCAGAAACTCAAAATTGTTCGAATTTTGTTCTAAAGTACGTTGTGAGTAATGGGGATAACTCTTCGGTGGCTTCAATTGGAGAAAAACTCCTTTATTTGGATAGACGACCCCACGAATCAGGAGCGTCGTCGTGCCGCCCATCCCTGCCAACTCCCGCGACATCATCCGTCGCCTTCGCTCTGAAGGTTGGGAGCAAGTCCGCGTTGCTGGCTCGCATCACGTCTTCAAGAAGTCAGGCATCCGCGAGATCATCACCGTCCCTCATCCCGAGAAGGACTTGCCTCCGGGCACCGCACGACATATCGCCAAGATCGCCGGATGGGTGTAAAGTGAGGCCATGCAGCACTACCTTGCGATTGTTGAAGAGGGCGACGCGGACCATGCCTATGGCATCTGGTTCCCGGATGTACGCGGCTGCTTCTCGGGTGGCGATACCTTCGAGGAAGCCATGCGAAACGCGCCAGAAGCTCTCGCGCTACACCTTGAAATGCTTCTTCAGGAAGGTGGCGAGCTGCCGCACGCGCGCACACTCGCCGAGTTGAAGGCTGACCCCGAAACTGCCGCCGAATTGAAGGCCAATCTGGTCGCCATCGTGCCTTTCAAGGGTATTTCCTTCCGGCCCGCAGCGGAATAAACAAGCGCCACCTCTTCCGAAGGCCGAACGGCCGCCCGAGCTTATGCGAGGGATCGCGCCGGAGGCGCCACGACCATGACCACCACCCTCGCCCGCCTTGTCACCGATGAGGCCACCGCCAAAGCGATCGCCGATCATCTCTCGGAGCTGTTCGAGCCGGATGAACTGGCGGCCTCCGCCTTCGAGTTCCCGGAGGATGACGCGCTGCCGACTTCGGTGCCGCGCCCGCAGAAGAAGGAAATCGCCCGGCAGGACACCCTCCGCCACGGCGCGATGGGCACGCTTCTGCCCGACGTCGAGGCGCCCTGGCTGTGCGAACTCTATTTCGGCGAGGCGCCGGACGAAGCCGCGATCCGCGCGATCATCGCCGACGTCGCGGGCGACGAGGCCGCACAAGCTCTTTCGTTCGATGAGGTCGAAGCGCGGGACTGGATCGCCGCTTCGCTTGAAGGGCTGAACCCGGTCGATGCCGGGCGCTTCACCATCCATGGCGCGCATTCGCGCGATCAACTCAAGCGAAACCGCTTCAACATCGAGATCGAGGCTGCGCTCGCCTTCGGCACCGGTCATCACGGCACCACGCGCGGCTGCCTCCTCCATCTCGATGCCGTGCTCAAACGCCGCCGTCCAACCGATATCGTCGATATCGGCTCCGGCACCGGGGTGCTCGCCTTCGCGGCGGCCAAAGCCCTCAAGCAATATATCTACGCGGGCGAACTCGATCCCGATTCCGTGCGGATCGCCCGCGAGAATGCGCGCCTCAACGGCGTCGCGCCATTCGTGCGGCCGGTGGTCGCGGCAGGACTACAGCACCCGGAACTCCGCGCAAACCGCGCCTACGATCTCGTCTTCGCCAATATCCTCGCGCGCCCGCTGAAGGGCCTCGCGCCGGAAATCGCCCGCGCCACCGCGCCGGGTGGTGAACTGATCCTCTCGGGCCTCCTGCGCCATGATGTGCCGGGCGTTCTGGCAAAATACCGCGCCTTCGGCTTTCACCTTGTCGCCCAGCGTTATCTCGAAGGCTGGGCGAGCCTCATCCTCAAACGCGGCGGCGGCAAGCCCCGGCGCTGGCCTTGATGGCGGGGCCCTGAAAACGAAAAAACCCCGCCGAAGCGGGGTTCAGTCCAGAAGCGGGGAGGAAATCCGCTTCGATGAAATCACTGGTAGCCCATCTGCCGCGGGTAGCGGCGATCAGCCTCGCGCTGGACCTGCCGGCTCTCGGCAATGGCAGCGCTGATCGCGACGAGCGTCTCGAAAAAGCGGGCGAGAAAGGTCATGTGATCCTCCTCAGCCGCCGAACGGCAGATCAGCCGTCTCGCGCTTCGTGGCAGTTTCCTCACCACGGAAATTCAGGCCGTAGATCATCTCCAGCCGGGCGATTTCGCGCTCGGCGGAACGCCGGCGGGATTCGATCAGAGCGTTGTAGGCCCGAACCAGAAAGCCCGGCTTGGCCGCTTCGACCTTCTCCGCCTTGTCCGTTCCGGCAAGCGGAAGAAGTGCATTGGAAAACGTCAGGGTAGCCATGGTAGTCTCCTTCAATCAGCCCCAACAGGCGTTGCCCAACCGGGTCGTCCTGAGGCTGGCGGCTGCGGATTCCGCATCCGTCGTTGGTCTAAAGGATAAGAATTTTGTGCGACGCAGCAATAGGCCCTAGCGCAACCTTGTTATGCGTTTTACGCATGAATGATCGTTAATTTGTCATTAACCAGTCTTAATTTGCATGGTTTTGCTGCAATCTGCCCGCCGAGCAGCAGCCTGACCCCGCCTTGGGCAGCCTGATGCGGAAACCGGCCGGCTGCCTCGCGAGCGCCTTGCGAAGCGCGGCTTTCCCTCTATATGCTGAGGCAATCGCTGAGGCCCTCCCGTGCATTCCGCCCGTTTCCAGCAATTTTCGACGGTTTCCCGACCGGACCTGTCCGCGCCCCGCATGGCCGCGCTCCGCACCCACCTCGGAGCGCTGAAGCTGCACGGCATGCTTCTGCCACGCGCGGATATCTTCCAGGGCGAATACCTGCCGCCGTCGGAAGACCGGCTCTCCTGGCTGACCGGGTTCACCGGATCGGCCGGGTTCTGCATCGTGCTTCAAAGACGCGCCGCCCTGTTCGTCGACGGACGCTACACCGCTCAGGCGAAGGCGGAGGTCGATCCGCGCGTCGTCCAGCCAGTCGCCCTCGCCGCGCTCGCGCCGGAACAGTGGCTTGAGAAGCGCGCCCGGCGCGGCCAGCGGATCGGCTACGATCCGACGCTGTTCACCGAGCGCGGGCTGGCGAAGTTCCGTGGCGCCGCCGAACGGGCCGGCCTTGCTCTCGTCCCTCTTGCCACCGATCCGTTCGACGCCGTCTGGGATCAGCGCCCCTTGCCGCCCGCGACGCCGGTGCAACCGCACGAGGCCGTCTTCGCCGGGCTGGGCGCAGCGGAAAAGCTGCGCCAGGTCGAAGAGGCGCTCGACGACGCCCGCTGCGATGCGCTCGTTGTCAGCGAATGCCCTTCCGTCAACTGGCTGTTCAACATCCGCGCCGGCGACGTGCCGCATCTGCCGATCCTGCGCGCCTTCGCACTGATCGAGCGCGGCAGGCCCGCCCTGCTCTATGCCGATCCGGCGCGTTTCACGCCCTCAGCGCTGACATCGCTCGAGCGCGCCGCCGTGATCGTTGCGCCGGCTTCCGGCCCGGCTGACGGGCGCGCGGAGATCGTCGTCGATCTGGAACGGCTTACGAAAGCCGGACGCCGCATCCGGCTCGACGCCGAGACCGCACCGGTGCTGTTTTCGGATGTCATCACCCGCGCGGGCGGCCAGCCGAGCGTCGGCGCCGACCCCATCACGCTCCTGAAGGCGCAGAAAAACCCCGTCGAGCTTGCCGGCGCCCGCGCGGCACACCTGCGCGACGGCGCGGCAATGGTTCGCTTTCTCGCCGGGCTGGAAACAGCCCTCGCCAACGGGCCGGTGACCGAAATCGACGCAACGATCGCACTGGAGAACGAACGCATCGCTACCGGTGCCCTTGTCGACATTTCGTTTCCCTCGATTGCCGGTGCCGGACCGAACGCCGCCCTGCCGCACTATCGCGTGACTGAAAAGACCAACCGCGCCATTGCCCCCGGCCTGTTCCTGATCGATTCCGGCGGCCAGTATCGCGACGGCACCACCGACATCACCCGCACCCTCGCCGTCGGCACGCCGACACGTGCGATGAAGGACGCCTATACCCGCGTGCTCAAGGGCATGATCGCGATTTCGCGCTGCGTGTTTCCCAAGGGCACCAGCGGCGCGCAGATCGATGCGCTGGCCCGGCAGTTTCTCTGGAACGCCGGCAAGGACTTCGACCACGGCACCGGGCACGGCGTCGGCAGCTTCCTTTCGGTGCATGAAGGGCCGCAGCGGATCTCCAAGTTCGGCGCGACAGCGCTCCTCCCCGGCATGATCCTTTCCAACGAACCGGGTTATTACCGGGAAGGTCATTTCGGCATCCGGATCGAAAATCTCGTTGCCGTGCAGGAAAATCCGATCCGCGGCGGCGAACGCGCGATGCTCGGCTTCGAGACCCTCACCTGGTGCCCGATTGACACCCGCCCTGTGATCCGTTCGATGCTCACGCGCGACGAACGCAATTGGCTCAACCGCTACCACGCTGAAACCGAAGCCCGGCTCGCGCCGTTGCTGGAAGGAGCGGCGCTGGCCTATCTGCGGAAGGCCTGCACGCCGCTATGAGGGCCGACGCCGCCTCGCGCGGATTTCTGGTGCTGCTGGTCGCCCTCTCGATGCTGGGGCCGCTCACGCTCAACATCCTGGTGCCGACGATCCCATCGTTGCCCGAAGCGCTGAACACCAGCCGCGAGAACGCCCAGCTCACGCTTTCGCTCTATCTGTTCGGGATGGCCGTCAGCCAGCTGATTCTCGGCCCGCTGGCGGATCGCTTCGGACGACGGCCGGTGGTTCTGGTCGCGCTGGTCATCTACGTGTTGGCCAGCCTTTCCGCGCATTTCGCGCCGAACATTCAAGCCTTGATCGCCGCGCGCGTGTTCCAGAGCTTCGGCGCCTCGGCGGGCCTCACGCTCGGGCGGACCATGATCCGCGACCAATACGAACAATCGACCGCCGCCAGCATGATCGGCTATGTCACGATGGCGATGGTGATCGCGCCGATGGTCTCGCCCCTCCTCGGCGCGACCATCGACGAGACATTCGGCTGGCGCGCCATTCTCGGCTTCTGCGCCGTCCTCGGCGTCCTGAGCTTCTCCCTCGCCTGGGCCATCCTGCCGGAAACGCGGCCGGCGAGCCTTGTGGCGGCCACCGCGCGGCAGGTGATAGGGCGCACCCTCTCGCTGGTCGTCAATGTGCGCTACATGGGCTACTGGGGCGCGAGCGCCTTCTGCTCGGCCCTGTTCTTCGGCTTTCTCGGCACCGCCCCGCATCTGATGATCGACGTGCTGGGCTATTCCAAGTCGCAGTATGGCTGGTATTTCATGTCGCTATCGCTCGGCTACATGATCGGCAACTTCGTCTCGGCGCGGCTGGCGCGGCGGGTCGGCATCGACCGGCTGGTCTATTGGGGCAATGTCGCCGGCCTCGTCGGCTCCGCCGCCATTTTCGTCCCGGCGCTGATGGGCATCCTTCACCCCCTGACCTTGTTCGGCCCGGCGATGATCATGTCCTTCGGCAACGGACTGGTGCTGCCGAACGCCATCGCCGGCGGCATCGGCGTCGACCCCAGGGCGGCAGGCGCAGGGTCGGGACTGATGGGGTTCGGCCAGGTCGGCGTCGGCGCGGTGCTGAGCTTCGTCGCAGCCACCTATTCGAAGGAAAGCGCCCTGCCGCTGGCCTCGATGATGATGGTCTGCGCCGTCATCGCGCATGTCGCCGGCTGGGTCAGTCGCCAGCCGCTCCTTGAGAAGTGGCCGGCGCGATAAGCGCGAGCCATTCGTCTTCGGAAATCACTTTCACGCCGAGTTCGGTCGCCTTTTCGAGCTTGGAGCCGGCGCCCGGCCCGGCGACAACGAGGTCGGTCTTTTTCGAGACCGAGCCGGCAACCTTCGCGCCGAGGCTTTCCGCCCGCGCCTTGGCCTCGTCCCGCGTCATGCGTTCCAACGAACCGGTGAAGACAACGGTCTTGCCCGTCACCGGGCTTTCCCCGCGCGGCTTTTCCGCCGGCAGGATCGTGAGTTCCGCGACGAGCCGGTCCACCATCGCCACCGCCTCGGCGCGACCGAAGAATTCACCGAGCGCCTCCGTGACCGACGGGCCGATCTGGTCGATCGCCTGAAGCTCGGCGATCGCCTCCGCTTCGCCCGCCGCGATCCGCCGCGCCATCGCCTCGAAGGTGGGCCATTCACCCGCCGCCCGCGCGAGGATCTTCGCCGTCGTCTCGCCGACATGGCGGATGCCGAGCGCGAAGATGAAGCGCTCCAGCGCGATCGTTCTGCGGGCATTGATCGCCGCGAACAGGTTGGCGACGCTCGTCTTGCCGAAGCCCTCGAAATTCTCGATCTTCTGCAAATCCTGCGCGGCGTTGCGCGCTTCGAGCGTGAAAATGTCCGCCGGTTCGCGGATGCGCAGGACCTCGACCGGGCACTCGAAGAAGAACGCGATCTGCTTCTCGCCCAAACCCTCGATATCGAAGGCGCGGCGCGAGACGAAATGCCGGAGGTGCTCCATCCGCTGGTACGGGCAGGCGAATTCGCCCGAACAACGCCGCACTGCACCCTCCGCGCCGCTGCTCGTCTCCTCGCGGACGACGGGCGTCTTCAAAGGGCACGGGCAGGTGGTTGGGAACACATAGGGCGCGTCGCCGCGCGGCCGATCCTGCACTACCTCGACGACCTGCGGGATGACATCGCCCGCGCGCTGAACCACCACGAAATCGCCCACGCGCACATCGAGCCGCGCGATCTCGTCCGGGTTATGCAGCGTCGCATTCGAGACGACGACACCGCCGACCGTGATCGGCTCCAGCTTGGCGACCGGCGTCAGCGCCCCCGTGCGCCCGACCTGAATGTCGATGGCATTGAGACGGGTGATCGCCTTTTCCGCCGGGAACTTGTGCGCCACGGCCCAGCGCGGCGCGCGCGCGACGAAGCCGAGCCGGCCCTGCAGGGCGAGATCATCGACCTTGTAGACCACGCCGTCGATATCGTAGCCGATCACCGGCCGCTCGCGCTCGATCAGCCGATAATGGGCAATCAGCGCCGCGACATCGGCGCAGCGCTTCATCAGCGGGTTCACGGGGAAACCCCAGCGCGCGAAGGTCTCGACCATGCCGGTCTGGGTCATTGACGACATGGAAGCCATTTCGCCCCAGGCATAGGCGAAAAATCGCAACGGCCGCGTGGCGGTGATCTTCGCATCGATCTGCCGCAACGAACCCGCCGCCGCGTTGCGCGGATTGGCGAAAATCTTGCCACCAAGTTCCGCCTGTCGGGCGTTGATCGCCTGGAAATCCGCATGGGAGAGATAAATCTCGCCGCGAACCTCGGCGATGGCGGGCGCATCCGCGGGAAGCATCTCCGGGATGCCGGTCGAGGCGAGCACCGCGCGAACATTCGCCGTTACATCCTCGCCTTCCGCGCCGTCGCCGCGCGTCGCCGCCGAGACGAGCCGGCGGTTCTCGTACCGCAGAGAGAGCGAGAGCCCGTCGATCTTGGGTTCGGCGGTGATCGCGAATTCGCGGCTCTCCGGCCAATCGAGGAAGCGCCGCACACGCGCGACGAACTCCTCCGCCTCCGCCACCGAGAATACGTTGCCAAGCGAGAGCATCGGCACCGCGTGGCGGACCTTGGCGAACTTGCCGGAAGGCGCGGCGCCGACCGCCTGCGTCACGCGTGCACGAAGATGCGGGAATGCCGCCTCGATCTCGTTGAGGCGCGCCCGCAGGGCATCGTATTCGGCGTCCGAGACCGTCGGCGCATCTTCCTGATGATAGCGCCGGTCATGCTCGGCCACTTCATCGGCAAGGCGCTGATGCTCGATCTCCGCCTCCATCGGCAGCAGGTCCTTGACCGCCACATGGGCCGGATTCTGCCCCATGTTCAAGCCTCCAGCAGCCGGCCGGCTGCGGCCCGCGCCTCGTCCGTGATCGCGGCACCCGAGAGCATCCGCGCGATTTCCTCGCGCCGCGCCGCGTTATCGAGCGGTTTGACGCGAGTCGCCACCCGGTTTCCCTCTCCCGTTTCGGATTTAGAGATGTGGAAATGCGTCTGCGCCCGGGCGGCTACCTGCGGCGCATGGGTCACCGCCAGCACCTGAACCTTTTCCGCAAGCCGCGCGAGCCGCAACCCGATCGCGTCGGCCACCGCGCCGCCGACGCCGGTATCGATCTCGTCGAAGACGAGCGTCGGCGCCGAGCCGCGATCGGCGAGCGAAACCTTGAGCGCCAGCATGAAGCGCGCGAGTTCGCCCCCGGAGGCGATCTTCATCATCGGTCCCGGCCGTGTGCCGGGGTTGGTGGCCACATGGAACTCGATCCGGTCGAACCCCGAGGCTTCGAGCCGGGTCTCGTCCCGGTCGATATCGGTCATGAACCGCGCGCGTTCGAGCTTAAGCGGCGGCAACTCGGCCGCGATGGCCTCGTCGAGGGCCTGCGCCGCATTCCGGCGCTTGTCCGAGAGCGCGCCGGCCCGCGCGCGCAACACGGCCTCGGCCTCACGCGCGACAGCTTCAAGGCGGACAAGCTGTTCCTCACCATGATCGAGCGCATCGAGTTCCGCGGCATAGCGCGCCGCGAGCGCCGGAAGATCGGCCACCGGAACCTGATATTTCCGCGAGGCTGCACGCAGCGCGAACAGCCGCTCCTCGATCCGTTCGAGCGCGCGCGGGTCGAATTCGGCGTCGCGCAAAGCGGCATCGAGGTTGTAATGCGCCTCGTCGAGCGAGGAGAGCGCATTTTCGAGTGCGGTGATCGTATGAAGAAGGTTTTCGCCAGCCCCTTCCCGCCGCCGTTCTAGCCGACGCAGGACAGAAAGAAGCACAGGACCCGGTGCCTGGTCGCCGCCGAGGATCTCGCTGGCATCGCGCAGGTCGGCGATGGCCTTCTCGGCCTGCATCATCGCCTGCCGCTGACCGGCGAGGCTTTCCTCCTCGCCCTCTTCCGGCGCGAGGGCATCGAGTTCCCCGGCGGCATGGCGCAGGTAATCCGCCTCGCGGCGTGCGGCTTCGATTCGCGTGCGTGCCGCCTCGACCGCCTGCACCGCCTTGCGCCAATCGGCATGGAAACGGCCGAGCGCCTCCGCTTCCTCCACGAGGCCGGCGAACCCATCGACCAGCGCGCGATGCTGCGCCGGGTCGACCATCGCCCGGTCCGCGTGCTGGCCGTGAATCTCGACCAGCGCCGCACCGAGCGCACGGAGCGCCTGCACACTGACGGGCTGATCGTTGACGAAAGCGCGCGAGCGCCCATCCGCAAGCTGCACCCGGCGCAGGATGAGATCGCCCTCGATCGCGAGGCCGAATTCCTGTCCGATCGCCCGGACCGGATGAGCAGGCGCGAGGTCGAACACAGCGCTCACCTGCCCCTGCGCCGCGCCTTCGCGGACAAGGGAGCCGTCGCCGCGCGCACCAAGCGCGAGCGAGAGCGAATCGAGCAGAATGGATTTGCCGGCGCCGGTTTCGCCGGTCAGCACCGACAGGCCACCGGAAAAGGTCAGGTCGAGCCGGTCGATCAGGACGATGTCCCGGATCGAGAGGCCGGTCAGCATGGGACTACAGACCGACGATGCGCGTGAAGCCGCGGAACTGCTTGCTGATCCAGGAGCCGCCATCCTCGCGCGGCTTGAGCCCGCCGCTCTCCAGCAGCGCATAGGCATCCTTGTACCACTGGCTGTCCGGGAAGTTGTGGCCGAGAACCGCGGCTGCCGTCTGCGCCTCGTTGACGATGCCGAGGCCCATATAGGCCTCTGTGAGGCGTGAGAGCGCTTCCTCGACATGGCGCGTCGTCTGGTACTTGATGACGACCTCGCGGAAACGGTTGATCGCCCCCGAGAAGTTGCGTTTCTGGAGATAGAAGCGGCCGACATCCATTTCCTTGCCGGCGAGCTGGTCCTTGGCGATGCGGATACGCTCGCGCGCGTCGGAGGCATATTCCGACTGCGGCCACTTGCGGATGAGATCTTCCATCGTCACGACTGTCTTCTCGGCGCGTTCCTGGTCGCGCGAAATATCGAGAATCTGCCGGAAATAGCTCATGCCGACGAGATACTGTGCATAGGGCGTCTCGGGGCTGGCTGGATAGAGCTGGACGTAGCGCCGGCCGTGGTTGATCGCCTCGGCGAAATCGCCGCCCTCGTAGGACGAGAAGGTCGCCAGCAGCACCGCCCGGCGCGACCACTGCGAATAGGGATATTGCTTGTCGAGTTCGCCAAACTTCTTCGCCGCGCCGCCGAAATCCTTGGCTTCGAGACGGGCAAGACCGTCGTTGTAGAGAACGTCGGCCTTTTCATCCTTGCCGATATCGCTCTTCGGGCCCTTGTCCTCGAAGGGGTTCAGCGAGGACAGGGATTCGCAGCCAGCGACCGAAAGCGCGAGCATCGCGCCGACGACGAGGCGAAGGAAACGACCGCCCCTGCGAACGGCGCTCGGGGCCGCCTCAACACCTGCGCCCGAATGCAACGACGAACCCATCACGGCCTCACGCTTCCGTCCGCGACTTTGCGCGGAACCCACACCACCGGCTCTTTTGAAGAAATCCGCACCGCAACGCAAGGGGAACGGGACGAACATCGTTAATTCTCGTTAACCGGCGAGAAGGCAAGAATATGGCGGCTTGCCGTCCGGGCGGAACGAAGAACCGGAAACTCAGTTGAGATCGGGCGCGAAAGCCGGCTGAAGCTGCGGCAGCTCACCCATCGCGCGGACCGGGCGGCGCGCCGGCTCGACAAGTGCGAAGGCGGAACGATCCGCATAGAGCGCGTCGACGGCCATGGCGTTGAGCTTGTGACCCGGGCAGAAGGCCCGGTAATGTCCCTGGATCGTATAGCCGGCGAGCGCGAGATCGCCGATCGCATCAAGAAGCTTGTGGCGGACGAATTCGTTCGAGAAGCGCAGCCCTTCCGGATTGACGACCGCGTCCTCACCGACGGCGATCGTGTTCTCGAGGCTGGCGCCGAGCGCGAGACCGGCTTTCCAGAGCCGTTCGACATCGCGCATGAAACCGAAAGTGCGGGCCGCGGAGATTTCGCGGCGATAGGCGGTCGGGTCGAGATCGAAGCCGTAAGCCTGACGACCGATGACCTTCGAGTCGAAAGCAATCTCGACATCGAGGCGGAAGCCCTGCTCGCGCGGCAGCAGCTCCACAAAGGCATTGCCGAGTTCGACGCGGATCGGCTTGAGGATCTTGATGACCTTGCGCGGCGTGCCGAGCGTGCGGATGCCGACCTGATCGATCGCATCGACGAAGAGACGGGACGATCCGTCGAGAATCGGCATTTCGGGGCCATCGACCTCGACAAGAACGTTATCGACTCCAAGACCGACCAGCGCCGACATCAGATGCTCGATCGTGGCAACAGTCGCGCCGGTTTCGTCGCCGATGACGGTGCAGAGCTGCGTGTCGCAAACCGAATGATTGCGGGCCTCGATCAGGCGCTCGCGGCCGTTCGGCAGGTTGGTGCGGAGGAAAGTGATGCCCGACCCGGCCTCGGCCGGATGAAGAACCACGCGTGCAGGCCGCCCCTGATGAACACCGATACCCTCGATGACAACCTGATCGGCCAATGTGGTTTGTTTCACGTGTCTATTCCCCTACGCTCGAGGTTCAGCCTCGATGCCCGACGCTCACGTCACGGTGCCGGAAGCCCCGTGCCACCCACTACCGATGTTGGAGATAACCCCATCGCCGGGGAAAGCAAAATCACTGATTCTTACGTTTCGTAACACGCCGTCGCCACAAATCCGGCTCAGCAGAAAGTGAAATTTCTGCATTAATTTCAATGCATTGAAAGGTTGACATACATCATGAAAACATCAGCCCGCCACAATGGGCGGGCTGCATTTGTTAACAGAGGCCTAATCGCGCTCCGCGAATGCGCGCGACCCGGCGCGACTCACGCGTTCCGGCTTACTTGGCCTGACGCCGCAGGAAGGCCGGAATTTCAAGCTGGTCATCGTCGAGGCGCGGCGCCGGCGCGGCAGGGCGGCCCTGCGCGTCGAGCTGGCCCTGTGCGGGGCGATAGGCCGGAGCGGCCGGTGCCACCGGGCGGCGGGCATACATCTCGTGCGTCGCGCTCGGTGCGGCGGGCTGCTCGGCGACAACCGGCGGCTCGGCAGCACGCGGCGCTACGGACGACTCCTCCTCGCGACGGCCGCCAAGGCCGACGGCGGCGAGGCGCTGCATCAGCGTCATGCGCTTCTCGGCCGGGGCCGGCGGCGCGGAAACCGCATCCTGCCGGTTGGCCTGAAGAATGGCCTGCGCCGGACGCGGCAGTTCATCCATCGTCGGCATGCGGGTCGGCCGCGGCGCGGCGCGTTCCGGCGCCGGTGGGATGAAAGCTTCCGGCATTTTCGGCTCTTCAACCGGCGCCCTCGGCTCCTCGATCACCGGCGCGGCAAAGAACGCGGCCGGGCGTGGCGGCGCGGCCTGAACGACGACGCCCGGCGCGACGGCGACCGGTTCCGGCTGCGGCGCCGGCATCGCCGGGGCGGGCATGACGACCGGCGCGGGTTCGGGCTGGATCGCAACCGGCGCCGGCTGCGGGGCGGGTTGCGGCATCTGCGGCGGAACCGCCTGCGCGCGCTGCGCCATCTGAGCGCGGAGGCGGTCGGCCATCAGCGCGAGGCGCTGATCGATAGAGGCGCCCTGATCGGCTTGCGTTTCCTGCATCATCGCGGCGTCGAGGCCCGTCGCAACGACTGAAACGCGGATGATGCCGTCGAGGCTCTCGTCCTGCGTCGCACCGAAGATGACGTTGGCGTCGACATCCACTTCCTCGCGGATGCGGTTGGCGGCTTCATCCACCTCGTAGATCTTCATGTCGGGGCCGCCGGTGATCGAGATCAGCAGGCCGCGCGCGCCCTTCATCGAGGTCTCGTCGAGCAGCGGGTTGGCGATGGCGGCCTCGGCGGCCATGATCGCACGGGATTCGCCCGAAGCCTCGCCCGTGCCCATCATCGCCTTGCCCATGTCGCGCATGACGGCGCGCACGTCGGCGAAGTCGAGGTTGATGAGGCCCGGCTTGACGATGAGGTCGGTGACGGAGGCGACACCCGAGAGCAGCACCTGATCGGCCATCGCGAAGGCTTCGGCGAAGGTCGTCTTCTCGTTGGCGATCCGGAAGAGGTTCTGGTTCGGGATGACGATGAGGGTATCGACCGCCTTCTGGAGTTCGGCGATGCCGGCCTCGGCGACACGCATGCGGCGCTGGCCTTCGAAATGGAACGGCTTCGTGACGACACCGACCGTGAGAATGCCCATCTCGCGGGCGACCTTTGCGATGACGGGCGCCGCGCCGGTGCCGGTGCCGCCGCCCATGCCGGCGGTGATGAAGGCCATGTGGACATGGGCGAGCTGGTCGCGGATCTCGTCCATGACCTCTTCGGCGGCGGAGCGGCCGACTTCCGGCTGCGATCCGGCGCCGAGACCTTCGGTCACCTGAATGCCCATCTGGATGCGGCGCTCGGCCTGGCTGAGTAGCAGCGCCTGCGCATCCGTGTTCGCGACCACGAAATCCACCCCGGCAAGGCCGCAGCGGATCATGTTGTTGACCGCGTTGCCGCCCGCGCCGCCGACACCGAACACGGTGATGCGGGGCTTCAGTTCCCGAATGTCCGGCGCTGAGATGGTGATCGTCATGGTCCTGCCTCTTTGTCTCCGGCCCGCCCGCCGGATCTGGGGTTCGAAAAAGGTTAGAAACTGTCCCGGAGCCATTGCCCGACGCGGGCGATGTAACCGCCGGTTCCAGTCATCGGCAGGGCGCCGCGGCGTCCGGCCTCGAAGAATTCCTTGCCCGCAACTTGCGGGTAGACGAGCAGCCCGACGGCGCTCGCAAACGCGGGGCTCTTGGCCGCCTCGGGCAGGCCCTGCACACCCACGGGGCGGGCCAGCCGAACCTGCGTGCCGAAAACACGGCGCGAGAGTTCGCTGAGGCCCCCGAGCTGGGCGGTGCCGCCGGTGAGCAGCACATGCTGGCCCTTGGCGATGCGGAACCCGGCCTTGTCGAGCCGTTCGCGCACGAAATCGACGATCTCCTCCGCGCGCGGCCGGACGATGCGCGTCAACTGGCCGAGCGGGATCGAATGGTTCTGGTCGCGGTCATCCTCGCCGACCTGCCGGATCGAGATGATGTCGCGGCTGTCGGCCTCGGTCTCGACGCAGGAGGCGTTGCGGCACTTGATCTTCTCGGCATCCTCAAGACGCATCGAGAGACCGCGGGCAATGTCGAGCGTGATGTAGTTGCCGCCGACCGCGATGGCATCGACATGGACGAGGTGCCCCTGATGGAACACCGCGATCGAGGTGGTCCCGCCGCCGATGTCGATGACGATCGAACCGAGTTCGGCTTCGTCTTCCAGCATGGTCGAGAGCGCGGAGGCATAGGGTGTCGCCACCAGCGCCTCGACGGCGAGATGACCACGCTCGACCGCGAGCATCAGGTTATGCGCGGCGAGCGGATCGCAGGAGGCGATATGCAGGTCGACCCCGAGGGATTCGCCCACCATGCCCTTCGGCTTCTGGATGCCGCCCGAACCATCGAGCGAATAGCCGACCGGCAGCGCATGCAGGATCGAGCGCCCGGCATCCTGCGCGTGAACCGAGGCGGCCTCGATCACGCGGTGGATGTCGTTATCCTCGACGTTGCGGCGATGAAGCGCGACGTGGCCGTGGAAATGATGCGAGGAGATGCGCCCGCCGGAAATGTTGACGAGCGCACTCGCCACCTGAACACCGGCCATGCGCTCTGCGGAATCTACCGCGAGGCGGATCGCCTTTTCGGCTTCGGTGAGGTCGATCACCGTGCCGCCCTTGATTCCGCGCGAGCGCTGGTGGCCGATGCCGAGAATGCGCATCCGGTGCGTGCGCCCCGAGAGAATGTCGGAATTCTCGATCGGATCGAGCCGCGCGATCAGGCAGACGACCTTGGAGGTGCCGACATCGAGCGCGGAGAGGATCGCCGTCTTGTTCGGCGGAACCGGGCGGATGCGCGGCGTGAGGGTGGAGGGCTGCCGGCTCACGATGCCTTGCCTCCCCATTTCTTGATCTTTTCCTTGATCGTCTCGGCGTGGATCGCGGCGGCCTCCTCGGTGAGGCGCACGGTCACGCGGTCCGGCAGACGGAGGTCGATCGCGAGAACGCCGCGATTGGTCAGCCCGGCGTCCTTCTCGATTTCGAGAAACGCCTTGAGCGCCTTCTCGGCCCCCTCTTCCGGCAGGCGGATATCGACACCGTTCTGGAGCTTGATCGTCCAGCGACGGCTGGAAACGAGAACGCCGGCGCGGATACGGTCCTTGAGTTCGGGCACCTGCTCGACAAGCTCGGCAAATTCCTTGACACGCTTGTTGGCATCCGGCCCGACGACATGCGGCAGGCGCAGGAAGCGGCGGTCGTGGAGGTCCTCGATCGCCGTGCCATCCTCGGCGATGATCTGCACCCGGCCGTCAAGCTGCCAGAGCGCATAGGGCACGCGCTCGCGGACATTGATCAGCATGCGGTCGGGATAAAGCTTGGTGATCGAGGCTTCGGCGATCATCGGCACGGCGGCGAGATGCGCCTGAAGCTGCTTCGGATCGAGGAAGGGCAACGAATCCGTATCGCGGATGCCGGAAAGCTGCACCACTTCCTCGGAGGTCAGTTCGGAATTGCCGGATACCGCGATGTGGCGGATGCCGAAGCCGAGACCGCGCGCCAACATGTCGGAGAGCGAGCCCTGCTCGCGCCGCATCGTCTCGTAGTGCCCGCCCATGAAGAAGCCGGCGGTGCCGCAGGCCGCGACAAAGAGAATGGCGGCGGAAGAACCGATGCCGCGCGGGATGTGGGGGCCGGTCTGGGCTCGGCGCTGGGCCGCGCGCCCGGCGCGGAAAAGCGCCGCTGCTTCGGCGATGCCGCCGAACCAGTTCGCTACCTTCTGACCGAGGCGTCGCCCACCATCCATTCCACAAGCTCGCCGAAGCTGAGGCCCGCATGGGCCGCGAGTTCTGGCACGAGTGAGGTCTCCGTCATGCCCGGTTGTGTGTTCACTTCCAGGCAGACCAGCGTGTCGGTCGCATCATCGTAACGGAAGTCCGCTCGGGAGACGCCTCGACAGCCGAGCGCCTCATGCGCCCTGACTGCCATTTCTTGAATGCGCTGGTAAATATTTGGTTTAAGTTGTGCAGGCACGACGTGAATTGATCCGCCCGCAGCGTATTTTGCGTCGAAATCGTAGAACTCGCCGGCCGCCGGCTTGATCTCGGTCACGCCGAACGATTTCGTTCCTTCCGGATAGCCGATCACGGCGCAGGTCAACTCCCGTCCGGGGATGAATCGCTCGACCAGCATCTCGTCCGCCAGCGGCCAATCCGCGCGCGCCAGTTCTTCCAGCGGGTGGTTGCGGCCTTCCTTGACGATGTAGACGCCGAAGGAAGAGCCATCTGCCACCGGCTTGGCGACATAGGGCACATCCATCGGATGTTTCTTCGCAAGATCGAAGCGCGAAAGCGTGATCCCCTCCGCGACCGGAACCCCTGCCGCCGCCATCATCACCTTGGCGCGGTCCTTCCGCATTGCCAGCGCCGAGGCGAGCACGCCCGAATGCGTGTAGGGAATGCCGATGATCTCCAGCATCCCCTGGATGGTCCCGTCCTCGCCGAACGGGCCGTGCAGCGCGTTGAACACGACATCCGGCCCGAGTTCGACCAGTTCCGCCGCGATATCGCGCCCGACATCGATCTCGCTCACCCGGAAGCCGCGCTCGCGCAGCGCCCTGGCGCAGGCTTCGCCCGATTTGAGGCTAACCGGCCGTTCGGCGGCCCAGCCTCCCATCAAAACCGCGATATGCTTGCCCATGCCGGAGCCCTCCTTGCCTCAAGACTGCGCGCGGATTGCCGGCCGCTCAGGCCGGCACACCGATGCGCTTGACTTCCCACTCGAGTTCGATGCCGCTCTTCGCCTTCACGAGGGCGCGGATCTGCTCGCCGAGTGTCTCGATATCGTGTGCGGTCGCGCCATCGTGCGCGATCAGGAAATTTGCATGCTTCCGCGACATTTCTGCCTGCCCGACCCGGAGATCGAGCCCACCCGCGTCGCGGATCAGCCGCCACGACGAATGCCCCGGCGGGTTCTTGAAGGTCGAACCGGCCGTGCGGACCTTGGTTTCCTGATCGCGTTCGCGATGCTCCTGCACCCGTGCGTTTATGGCCTGAACCTCTTCCGGTGCGCGGGCAAAGCCCTGAAACACCGCTTCGGTGAAGACGAGATCGGCCGGCGCGCCGCTCGACCGGTAGGTAAACTTCATGTCGTCGAGCCCGAGCTTCACGATCTCGCCGGCGCGCGTCACCGCGGTCGCTTCAACGAAGCGCTCGCGCGTCTCGCCCTCGATCTCCGGGTTGGTGTTCGAGCGCGTACCCGCGTTCATGCGCAGCGCGCCGCCGATCGAGCCGGGAATGCCGAACAGGAATTCAAGCCCGCCGATGCCAGCCTCCGCCGCCGCAATTGCGACCTTGCGATCCGCGGCGAAGGCGCCGGCGCGGATGCGATGCCCCTCTTCCACGGTGATCTGCCCGAAGGCGCGCGGCGCGAAGCGGATCACCACGCCCGGCACACCGCCGTCGCGGATGATCATGTTCGAGGCAAGGCCGAGCGGCATCACGGGAATCTCGGCCGGCAGGTTCTTCAGGAAATAGGCAAGGTCTTCCGTGTCCGCCGGCGTGTAGAGGCATTGCGCCGGCCCGCCAACCCGCAGCCATGTCATCGGCGCCAGCGGCTCGTTGTCGAGCACGCGGCCGCGGAGGTCCGGCATCTGCTCGCGTATCATCGGGGAAAGCGGCGCAAATCCCATGCTCAACTCACCTTGAACGCGCCGAGTTCTCCGGGAAGTGCATAAGCCCATTGCGTGATGTTGCCGGCGCCGAGGCAGATCACATAATCGCCGGGCTTCGCGATGCTCGCGACGTGCTTCGCCAGTGTTTCCGGCCCTTCGAGCGGGATCACGTGGCGATGACCATGCGCCTTGATGCCGGCAACGAGTGCATCGCGGTCCGCGCCTTCGAGCGGCGTCTCGCCGGCGGCGTAGGTCTCGGCGACGATCACCGTGTCCGCGTCGTTGAAGCAGGTCGAGAATTCCGCGAACAGCGATTTGAGGCGCGTGTAGCGATGCGGTTGCACCACCGCGATCACCTGCCCCTTGGTCGAGGCGCGCGCGGCGCGCAGCACGGCGGCGATCTCGACCGGGTGATGGCCGTAATCGTCGAAGATGGTGACGCCATTCCATTCGCCGGTTTTCGTGAAGCGACGCTTGACGCCGCCGAACCCTGCCAGCCCCTCCCGGATCACATTGACCGGCACGCCCAGTTCGTAGGCGACCGTGATCGCGGCGGTGGCGTTGAGCGCGTTGTGGTGGCCCGGCATCGGCAGCACCATGTCCGGCAGCTCGGTCGTGGCGCCGGTCTTGCGGTCGCGGATCAGAACCGAGAAGCGGCACTGCCCGCCCGCGAGATCGACATTCTGGAGCCGCACGTCGGCCTGCACGTTCTCACCATAGGTGATGACGCGGCGGTCCTCGATCTGGCCGACGAGTTCCTGCACGGTCGGATGGTCGATGCACATCACCGCGAAGCCGTAGAAAGGTAGGTTGTCGACCAGCGCCCGGAACGCCTTCTTGATCGCGTCGAAGGTGCCGAAATGATCAAGGTGCTCAGGGTCGATGTTGGTGACAATCGCGACATCAGCGGGGAGCTTGAGGAAGGTGCCGTCGCTCTCGTCGGCCTCCACCACCATCCAGTCGCCGCCGCCGAGGCGCGCGTTGGTGCCGTAGGCGTTGATGATGCCACCGTTGATCACCGTCGGGTCGAGCCCACCCTTGTCGAGCAGGGTCGCGACAAGGGAGGTCGTCGTCGTCTTGCCATGCGTGCCGGCGATCGCGACACAACTCTTGAGCCGCATCAGCTCGGCCAGCATCTCGGCGCGGCGGACGACCGGTATACGCGCCTCGCGCGCCGCCATCAGTTCCGGGTTGTCGCGCTTGATCGCGGTGGAGACGACCACAACGGCCGCCTGACCGACGTTCTCGCCCTTGTGGCCAACGAAGCAGGTGATGCCCTTCTCTCTGAGGCGCTTCACGTTGGCGTTGTCCGAGGCGTCCGAGCCCTGCACGGTATAGCCGAGATTGGCCAGCACCTCGGCGATGCCGGACATGCCGATGCCCCCGATGCCGATGAAATGGATGGGGCCGGTCTCGCGCGGTATCTTCATGGCTCAGCTTCGGTTCGCAAAAACGGGAACAGGTCCTGCCGGCCTCCTTGCAGGTGATTCGGGCCGGAAACAGGTGTTTGGAAGGCCTATCAGGGCTTGGCTATCAAGGAAAGTCAGGCCTTGCCGATCAGGGAAAGAACCTCGCTTGCGAGGCGCGAAGCCGCATCGGCAATGCCGACTTTCTTCGCCGCCGCCGCCATGCGTGGCAACCGCTCCGGGTCTTCCGCGAGGCGCTCGATCACCTCCGCGAGCGAGATCGGCGTCAGCGCGCTCTGGGGAATGGCGATCGCCCCGCCGGCCGCGACCAGCACCTCGGCGTTTGCCGCCTGATCCTGATCGAGCGCGCCGGGAAGCGGCACGAGAATGCCCGGCCGGCCGATCACGGAAAGTTCGGAAACCGTCGAGGCGCCTGCCCGCGCGATCACAAGATGCGCGCCGGCCATGCGCTGCGGCAGGTCGGTGAAGAAATGCTGGACGAGATGCTTCATCCCGAGCTTCTCGTAGCCCTTGTTGACGCGCAGCACGTCCTCGTCGCGCGCCTGCTGGATGATCTGGATGCGGGCGCGCAGCGCCTCCGGCAGGTGCTGGAAGGCGTTCGGCACCACGTCGCTCATCACGCGCGCGCCCTGGCTGCCGCCGAACACGAGAATACGCAGCGGCCCATCGGCGGTGAACGGTGGATAAGCGGTTTCTGCCGCATGCGTCACCGGCCGCCGCACCGGGTTGCCGGTCTCGAAGGTCTTGTCCGGGAACAGGTTGTCCTTGAGCGGAAACCCGGTCGCGATACGGCTCGCGCGCGGCGCCAGGAAGCGGTTGGCGCGCCCCATCACCGCATTGCCTTCGTGGATCAGCGTCGGGATGCCGGCGAAATGCGCGGCGAGGATCGGCGGAACGGTCGGGTAACCGCCGAAGCCGACGACGGCGGCCGGGCGGATTTTCGTGATCAGCTTGCGCGCCTGCAGGAAGCCCTTGAACAGCCGCCAGGCACCGCGTGCCTTCGATTCAAGCCCGGTGCCGGTCACCGTGCCGGCGATGATCGTGTGGACATCGCCCGGAAAGCGCTCGACCCAGGCATCGACGCGGGTGTCGGTCACCAGTTCGACCTGCCGCCCGCGCTGGGTCAGAGCCTCGGCAAGGGCTTCCGCCGGGAAGAGATGGCCCCCGGTTCCCCCGGCGGCAAGAAGGATCGGGCGTTTTGTATCAGGCATGGCTCACGTGTCCCGTGCCGGAAGGATAGGGCGTTCCTCCCGTGCTCATCCGCTCCATGATCGCAGCTTTGGGGCGTTTTCGCGTCACGGCCAGCAGGAGGCCAGTGGTGATCGCGATCGAAAGCAACGACGAGCCGCCATAGGACAGGAACGGCAGCGTCATGCCCTTGGGCGGGATGAGGTTGAGGTTCACCGCCATGTTGATGAAGCTCTGGAGGCCGAACAGCATCACCAGCCCGGCGCCGGCCATGCGGCAGAACGGATCGGAATTCTGCCGGGCGGAGATCATGCCGCGCACGACGATGAACGCGAACACCGAGACGACGAGAATGCAGGTGATTGCCCCGAACTCCTCGCCGATTACCGAGAACAGGAAGTCGGTATGGCTGTCGGGCAGCGAACGCTTCACCACGCCCTCGCCCGGTCCGCGACCGAACCAGCCGCCGGAAAGGAAACTGTCGAGCGCCATGTCGGTCTGGAAGGTGTCACCGTTACCCTTGTTGAGGAAGCGGTCGATACGGTCGGTGACGTGCGGCAGGAAACGATAGGCGGCGAACAGGCCGACGACGCCGCCGCCGGCAAGGCCGACGACCCAGAGGATGTGCAGGCCGGCGAGGAAGAACAGTCCGCACCAAACGGTCGAGACGAGAATGGTCTGTCCGAGGTCTGGCTGGCGGATCAGCGGCACCACCACCACCGGCAACAGCAGGAACGCGACGACGAGCGAGGGCATGTCCTTGCGCGTCTGACGCTCGGAAAAGGCCCAGGCGGCCAGAACCGCGAAGGCGGGCTTGACGATTTCCGAGGGCTGGAGCGAAAAGCCGGGCAGGTTGATCCAGCGCCGCGCGCCCTTCACCTCGGCGCCGAACAGCAGCGTGAAGATCACCAGCCCCATCCCCACGACGAACAGGAACAGCGCAAACCGCCGCACCTGGCGCGGATCGAGGAACGACAGCGAGACCATGAGCGTGCCGCACAGGACAAGGAAGACCGCCTGCCGGTTGACGAAATGGAAGGTCGGCAGGCCGAGCTTGCTCGCGACCGGCGGATAGGCGGCAAGACCGAACAGGAAGCCGGACACCATCAGCGCCACGAACGAGAACAGCAGCCAGCGGTCGATGGTCCACCACCATTCCCCGAAGGTCGTGCGTTCCGCGCGCGTCACCATAGGCCCTCACAACGGGGCCGACGCCCCTCAGTTGACGGGCTTGAAGCCCTTCAGTCCCGCCGCAAGGGCGCGGAAGGTATCCCCGCGCACCTCGAAATTCGGAAACTGATCAAAGGAGGCGCAAGAAGGTGAAAGAAGGATTACCGGCTCGTCAAAATCTGCGCCGGACGCATCGGAAGCCGCTGATTCGAGAGCCTTCTCCAAGGTTCCCGCCATGAGATAGGGAACCTTGCCCTCAAGCGTCCGGGCGAAGTCCGGCGCGGCCTCGCCGATGAGATAGGCCTTGGCGACACGCGGGAAATACGGCGCCAGCGCGGTGATACCGCCTTCCTTCGGCTTGCCGCCGAGGATCCAGAAAATACCGTTCTCGAACGACAGCAGCGCCTTCTCGGTGGAATCGGCGTTGGTCGCCTTGGAATCGTTGACGAGGATCGCCTTGCCGACGCGCCCCACCTGCTCCATGCGATGCGCGAGACCGGGAAAGGATGCGAGCCCCTGCTGGATTGCCGCTTCATCGAGCCCGAGGCTCAGGCAGGCCGCCACCGCCGCCGCCGCGTTCTGCGCGTTGTGATCCCCGCGCAGCGAGCCGATCCCGGTAAGGTCGGAGAGCTTCCGGCCATGCCCGCGCCAAGCGAATATCTCGCGACCGCGCACGTGAATGCCCGCCCCCAGTGTCTCGCTGAGCGAGATGCGGACGATCGGCTTGCCGGAATGATCGAGACGCACCGCGATTGCTTCGCAATGCGGATCGTCGACGCCGATGATCGCCCGGTCGGCGGCCTGGACGAGACGCTCCTTGATGCTTGCGTAGTGCTCCATCGTCCCGTGCCGGTCGATGTGATCGGGCGAGAGATTGAGCAGGATGCCGATCGATGGTTGAAGCGAGGGCGTCAGGTCGATCTGGTAGGACGACATCTCGATCACATGGATGCGGCTTGCCGCTGGCGATGCAAGCGCCAGGATCGGCGTGCCGATGTTGCCGCCCATCTGCACGTCCCGGCCGGCCGCGCGCAGGATATGCGCGATCAGCGCGGTGGTGGTCGATTTGCCGTTGGTGCCGGTGATCGCGACAAAGGGTGCATCCGGCGCGAGCCGGTTCCGTTCGCGGGCATAGATCTCGACATCGCCGATGATCTCGACGCCGGCGGTGTGCGCAAGGTCGACCGTCCAGTGCGGCTTGGGATGCGTCAGCGGCACGCCGGGCGCCAGCACCAGCGCCGCGATGCCCGACCAGTCGACATGGTGGAGATCGACGGCCTCGAACCCGGCCTCCTTGGCCTTGGCGACGGCCTTTTCCGCATCGTCCCATACGAGGGTTTCCGCGCCGCCCGCCTTCAGCGCCGCCGCCGTCGCCATGCCCGAACCGCCGAGCCCGAACAGCGCGACGCGTTTGCCGCGAAAGGTTTCGGCTGGTGTCATGGCCTCTCCTCCTGTCCGGGGCACGATCCCCGGATTCCGGTGCTTTCCGCCACGACTTACATCAATCGGCGCTCAGCGCAATTTCAACGTGGCGAGGCCGATGAGCGCGAGGATCACCGCGATGATCCAGAAACGGATCACGACCTGCGGCTCCTTCCAGCCCTTCTTTTCGTAATGGTGGTGGATCGGCGCCATGCGGAACACGCGCTTGCCGGTGAGCTTGAACGAGGCGACCTGGATGATGACGCTCGCCGCCTCCAGCACGAACAGGCCGCCGACGATCGCGAACACGATCTCGTGCTTGGTCGCCACGGCCGCCGTCCCGAGCAGCCCGCCGAGCGCGAGCGAACCGGTATCGCCCATGAAGATCTGTGCCGGCGGCGCGTTGAACCACAGGAAGCCGAGGCCCGCGCCGATCACCGCGCCGAGGATCACCGCGATCTCGCCGGTGCGGGGAATGAAATGGATCTGCAGATAGTTCGAGAACACCGCGTTACCGGTGAGATAGGCGATGAAGCCGAAGGTGCCCGCCGCGATCATCACCGGCACGATCGCGAGCCCGTCGAGCCCGTCCGTCAGGTTGACCGCGTTGCCGGCAGCGACGATCACGAAAACCGCGAAAACGATGAAGAACATCCCGAGATGGATCATCACGTCCTTGAAGAGCGGCAGCGAGATCGAACTTGCCAGCGCGGGCGGGAAATTCCGGCTGATGAAGTAGCAGGCGGCACCCGCGATCAGCGCTTCGAGCGCGAGCCGCGCCTTCGACGAGAAACCCTTGTGCGATTGCTTCGTCACCTTGAGATAGTCGTCGTAGAAGCCGATCGCTCCGAACCCCAGCGTCACACCGAGCACCGCCCAGACGAACGGATTGCCGAGGTTCGCCCAGAGAAGGGTCGAGACGACGATGCCCGAGAGGATCATCAGCCCGCCCATTGTCGGCGTGCCGCGCTTCATCAGGTGCGATTCCGGCCCGTCCTCGCGGATCGGCTGGCCCTTGCCCTGCTTGACGCGCAGGGTGTCGATGATCGCGGGCCCGAACATCATCACGAAGAACAGCGCGGTGATGGTCGCCGCGCCGGCCCGGAAGGTGATGTAACGGAAGATGTTCAGCGGACCGAAGGTACTCGCGAGATCCGAGAGCCAGAAAAACATGCCAATCCTTCCCAGACCGCCGGCGGCTATTCTTCCGCCGGGGCCGCTTCCTTCACCGCGAAGCGCGATTTCAGTTCCGTGACCACCCTGGCCATTTTCGAGCCGAGCGAGCCCTTGACCATCACCACATCGCCGGGCTGCATCGCCGCGGCAACATGCGGGGCGAGCTTGTCCGACGCCTCCGCATACGCTCCTCGGCGGTCGGCAGGCAAGGCCGAATAGAGTTCACGCATCAGCGGGCCGCAGGCAAAAACGAGATCGATATCGTTTTCCACAACCGCACCGGCGAGCCCGGCGTGGAGCTTCACGGCATCGGCACCGAGTTCGAGCATGTCTCCCATCACGGCAATGCGCCGGCCGCGCGAACCCACCGGCGTGCCGCCGGCCACCGCCAGCGCGGCGCGCATCGAGGTGGGGTTGGCGTTGTAGCTCTCGTCGATCAGCGAGAAGGTCTTCTTGCCGATATGCAGCGCGAGGCGCTTGCCGCGTCCCTCAACCGAGCCGAAATTCTGCATCGCCAGCGCCGCAAGCGCGAGATCGGCGCCGACGACATGCGCCGCGCCGAGCACGGCCAGCGAATTGAGCGTGAAATGCCGGCCCGGCGCGCCGATGCGGTAGTTTACCGGGATGCCGAACACCTCCGCCGAAACGAGACTGAAATCGGCGTCGAGATGAACATCGCGCAGCCGGATATCCGCATCGTCCCCGGTGCCAAAGCGGACGATCCGCCCGGCCCTGCTCGCCGCTGCGTGGGCGACGAGGCGCGCGGCATGCGGGTTGTCAGCGTTGATGATCGCGACCCCGCCCGGTTCCAGCCCGGCGAAGATTTCGCCCTTGGCATCCGCGATCCCCTCGATCGCGTGGAACTGCGCGAGATGCACCGGCTCGACCGTGGTGACGATCGCGACATGCGGCTTGACCATCGCCGTCAGCGGCAGGATCTCGAACGGGTTAGACATGCCGATCTCGAACACGCCGAACTCGGTCTCGGCCGACATTCGCGCCAGCGTCAGCGGCACGCCCCAGTGGTTGTTGTAGGAGGCGACGGAGGCATGGACGCTGCCCGAGCGCGCCAGCGCGATCCGCAGCATCTCCTTGGTCGAGGTCTTGCCGACCGACCCCGTCACCGCGATCACCGGCCCGCCCATCCGCGCGCGGGAGGCGACACCGAGCCGTTCCATCGATCGGAGCACGTCATCGACGACGACGAGCGGTGCGTCCGGACCGAAATCGCCGGCATGGGCCTCGTCCACGACGGCAAGCGTCGCCCCCTTCTCGATGGCGGAAGCGACGAAGCGGTGTCCGTCGTGCACATCGCCCTTGATCGCGAAGAACAGCGCGCCGGGTTCGAGCGTGCGCGTATCGATCGAAATCGACATCACCTCGCCGGCGATGACGCCGCTCGCCTGCCCGCCGAGCAATCCCGGCAATTCCGCAACCCGCCACAGGGGGGCAGGCAGGCTGGCCCGCACCGCGATCGATCTCATGCGTTTCGGCTCCTGGTTCTGGCCGCCGCCCAGCGCGGCGATCGCCTCGCGCGCGACCTCGTGATCGGAAAAAGGGTGGACCGTCGTCCCGATGATCTGGCCCGGCTCGTGCCCCTTGCCCGCGATCAGGAAGGCGTCGCCCGGTTCGAGCCGGCCGATGCCCTCGCGGATCGCTGCCGCCCGGTCGCCGATCTCGATCCCGCCGGGGCAGGCGGCGAGAACCTGCGTCCGGATCGAGGTCGGGTCCTCGGTGCGGGGATTGTCGTCGGTGACGATGACCACATCGGCCTTCGCCGCCGCGATCCCGCCCATGATCGGCCGCTTGCCGGCATCGCGATCCCCGCCGCAGCCGAAAGCGACGATCAGCTTGCCGGAAACGAAGGGCCGGAGCGCCGAGAGCGCATAGGAAAGCGCCTCCGGCTTGTGCGCGTAATCGACGAAGACCGGCGCCGCATTGAACACCCCGACCCGCTCCAGCCGCCCCGGCACGCCCGCGAGCGATCCTATCGCCTTGAACACATCCTTCGGCTTTTCGCCGGTCGCGAGCGCCAATGCCGCCGCGACCGCGACATTCTCCACCTGAAACGCGCCGATCAGCGGAACATGAACCGGGTAACGCCGCGTGCGATACCGGAAGGTCACATTCTGCCCGAGGCCGTCAGCCTCGACCTGCGCGACGGCAATATCCTCGCCGCGCCGGCCGACCGTCCAGGCATGGCGGCCCGCGATGGCTGCCGCGACCGCTGCCTCCGCGCCACGATCGCCGTCAAGGTTGATGATCGCCGGCAGGCCCTCCGGCAGCAGGTGCTCGAACAATTTGAGCTTGGCCGAAAAATAGTCCTCGATCGTCGGGTGATAGTCGAGGTGGTCGCGCCCGAGGTTGGTGAAGGCCGCCGCCGAGAGCCGCACCTCGTCGAGTCGGGCCTGATCGAGCCCATGGCTGGAGGCTTCCATCGCCAGATGCGTGATGCCCTCGCGCGCGAGATGGTCGAGCGTTCGGTGCAGCGTGATCGGATCGGGCGTCGTCAGCGAACCATAGGCGGCGCCATCAGGGCCGATCACGCCCAGCGTGCCGAGCGAGGCGGCCTTGCGCCCGCAGGCCGCGAAGATCTGCCGGGTGAACTCCGCCACCGAGGTCTTGCCGGCCGTGCCGGTGACGGCCACGATCGTCGCCGGTTGGAGCGGAAAGAGATAGGCCGCCGCGCGCGAAAGCGCCCGGCGCATGTCGCGCACCCGGAGGTAAAGCACCACGCGGTCGAGATCGGCCGGACGCGGTCCGGCACCGACGATGGCGATCGCGCCTGCCGCAACCGCAGCCGGAATGAACTGCGCGCCGTCGATCTTCGTGCCCGGCATCGCGAAAAACACGAACCCCGGCTCGACCTGCCGGCTGTCCGCGGCAATGCCCGCCACCGGAACGTCACGGTAATGGCCGGCGTCGATGTCAATCGCAGCCGCGAGACCGCCCAGAGTCGGACGATGGTCAGTGGGGCGGTGATCGTCGAAGTTGGCTTGCTCGTTGTCCGGCATCGGCGTTCCGTTCCAGGTCCCTTCCCGGTCCTTGTTTCTTCTCGGACTATTGCCGAACCGGCATCGCCCCGGTCCGCGCCACCAACGGGAAGGGCTGGCGCGGCAGTTCGAAATTCGTTTCAAGCCCCAGCATCGGCCCGATCCGCTCGACGATGCGGCCGGTCGTGGGGGCGGCGTTCCAGCCGGAGGTGGCATAGCCGTGAGTCTCCGGCAAGCCCTTGGGTTCATCCAGAATTGTGAGCAAAATATAGCGGGGTTTGTCCGCCGGCATGACGGCCATGAAGGCGTTGAACAGCTTGTGCTTGGAATAGCGTCCGCCGACCACCTTTTCCGAGGTGCCGGTCTTGCCGCCGAGGTAATAGCCGGGGATGTCGGCCTTGGTGGCCGATCCCTTCTCGGCGTTGAGGCGCATGACGTAACGCATCATCTCCGAGGTCTCCGGCTTGATGACGCGGACCGCGAGCTTGTCTGCCTCTTCCTTCGAGCGCTTCAGATAGGTCGGCGGGATCATCTTGCCGCCGTTGACGAGCGCAGCCGTCGCCATGGCCGCCTGCAGCGGCGCGACGGCGAGGCCGTGGCCGAAAGCGATGGTGACGGTATTGAGTTCGCCCCAGTTGGCCGGCTTGATCGGCTCCGAACTTTCCGGCAATTCGGTGCGCAGCCGGTCGAGCTGGCCCATCTTCTTGAGGAACGCCTTGTGCCCCTCGACGCCGACCGTGAGCGCCATGCGCGCGGTGCCGATGTTCGACGAATAGATGAAGATCTCCGGCACCGAGAGCACGCGGTTCTTGCCGTGATAATCGTTGATCTTGAAACGCCCGTAGCGCAGCGCGCCGCGTGCATCGAAGCTCGAGGTGATCTTTACCTTGCCCGAATCGAGCGCCATCGCCGTCGTCAACGCCTTGAAGGTCGAGCCCATCTCGTAAACGCCGACCTGAAGGCGGTTGATATTGTCCGGCTTGAGCGCATCCGCCGGGCTGTTGGGGTCATAATCCGGCAGGCTGACATGGCTCACGATCTCGCCGGTATCGACGTCGAGCACCAGCGCCGCCGCCGCCTTGGCCTTGTATTTCTCCAGCGCGTAGACGAGTTCCTCCCGCACCGCGTGCGTGATGCGCACGTCGAGCGCGAGTTCCACCGGCTTGAGATCGCCGCCAACCTGGACAAGCCCCGCGCCCTTGAGGTCGTTGAGCCCCTGCCCGTCGATGTATTTCTCGATGCCGGCGATGCCGTTGTTGTCGATATTGGCGAAACCCAGCACATGCGCGCCGAGCTTGCCGTTCGGATAGACACGCTTGTTCTCCGGCAGGAAGCCGATGCCCGGAATGCCAAGGCGGAAGATGTCCGCCTGCTGCTTGGGCGTCACCTCGCGCTTGATCCACACGAAGCCGTTCTTCTTGCCGAGCTTCTCGCGCAGTTCGCGCCCGTCGAGGTCGGGGAAGACGGCATTGATTAGTTCGGCGGCTTCGTCCTTGTCGATCACCTTGCGCGGATCGGCGAAAACCGAGGTCGTCTTGATATCGGTCGCCATCGTGATGCCGGACCGGTCGACGATCACCGGCCGCGCGGTCGAGATCGAGCCCTGCGTCAGCCGCCCGATGGTCGAGGGTTCCTCGCTGCGGACGTTGAGCAGCACGAGCCGCCCGATAAGGGTTGCGAACAATCCGCCGAACGCCAGCGCGACGAGGATCATCCGGGCCGGAAGCTTCTCCGTCCGGATCGTGAACAGCGCACGCAGGATCGCCACCGGCGAGGGCAGCGCGATGCGCGGCCGGGGCACTTGCGGCATGGAAAGCCGTGAAATCGCCAATCGGGGCAGAGGAAGGGAAAAACGCATCGTCATTCCTCAGGGGATCAGTTTCTTCAGGAAGCCGGTCAGCCCACCGCCCTGACTGCGCGGCGGCGAGGCGGGCGCCGGATTGCCGATAGGCGCGGGCGGCGCCAGCCGGGCCGGCGCGCCGCTTGCGACCTTCGGCTGCGGTTTGGCCTTGTCCGGCGTCTTCCTGTCAGGAGTCTTCCTGGCCTGCCCCGGTTTTGCCGCCGGCGTGGTGGTCGCAGGTTTCGGGCGTGCGGGCCCGGCCGAGGTGATGCTCGCCGTCGTCGTGCCCTTGGTGGATTTCGTCGCCTTCGACGCCTTTTCCGAAGTCGTGATCGAGCCGGTCAACAGGTCATCGATCTTGTCAGTCCGGGCCGGCGCGACCGGCACATCCCTGGCCTCCACGACCTGCCGGGCAGACATCGGCTGCATGCCGGCCTCCGGCTTGGCGAGCAGTTGCAGGCGTTCGGGCCGGTTGAGAAGATGCCATTCCGCCTTGAGAATGGCGATGGCGTCGCGCTCGCGTTGAAGCTCGGCCTCGCGCTTGCGCAGCTTCTCGGCGACGAGAATGGTCTCGTACTTCACGGAATAGGCCCAGGTCGCCGAGCCGATCAGCGTCACCAGCGCGAGGATATTGAGGAAGCGGATCACCGGCGGCCTCCCTTGTGGCGCGAACGGCCTTTTTCTTCCGGCAGGCGGGTCAGCGCGAAAACCGCCTCGTCGTCGGGCTGCGGGGGAGCATCCGAGCGGATGCCGGCCCTGAGCTTGGCGGACCGCGCGCGCGGGTTGCGCCCGAGTTCCGCTTCACCCGCCGTGACCGGCCATTTGCCTTCGATACGGAACGTGGCGACCACGCTCGCTTGGACGGGCGCGTAGCGCGAGCCGCCGCCCCGCCCCGAACGGGCGGCGAGGAATTGCTTCACGATCCGGTCCTCCAGACTATGGAAGGAAACGACGACAAGCCGCCCGCCGGGCTTCAGGAGGCGCTCCGCCGCGTGCAGCGCGCGCGCCAATTCGCCAAGCTCATCGTTGACCGCGATGCGGAGCGCCTGAAACGCCCGCGTCGCCGGGTGGATATCGCCGGGCCGTGTGCGGATGATGCGCGCGATCATGTCCGCCAGCTGGCGCGTCGTCGTGAAGGGCGTCGCCTTGCGGTCCGCGACGATCGCGCGGGCGATCACGCGGCTGAGGCGCTCCTCGCCGTAATGGTAGAAGATGTCGGCGAGCCGGGCTTCCGAGGCATGGTTGACGAGATCTGCCGCGCTCTCGCCCTCGCCGCTCATGCGCATGTCGAGCGGGCCGTCATTGCGGAAGGAAAAGCCGCGGATCGCCTGATCGAGCTGCATCGAGGAGACACCGATATCGAGCACGATGCCGTCGAATGGCCCCAGACCGGCCTCTTCAGCCGCCGTTTCCATGTCGGAGAATTCGGTTTCGACAAGCACCAGCCGCCCGCCGGAGGCCGCGACGAGCGCCTGCCCGCCGGCGATCGCCGTGGGATCGCGATCGAGCGCGAGCACGCGGTTGGCAGCGTTGGCCTCGAGGATCGCGCGGCTGTAGCCGCCGGCGCCGAACGTGCCGTCGAGATAAAGGCCAGCCTCACCCGCCTTGAGGGCCGCGAGAACCTCATGGAGCAGAACGGGAATATGCGGTGCTTCGGCAGCGTGAGCAAGGGAGGCGTCTTGAGGAAGGGAGACATGCCGGGCCGGTCCGCCAGCGGCCCCTCCTGAAGAAGCGCCGCGACCCGTCATGTCTCCCGTTCCCCGTTTCCAGTGCCTCCGCCCCCCGTGGACCGGATCGGCCCACGCCCCGAGAGTTCGGCCCTGAGTTCGCGCAGGCTCGCCTTTGCCTCGGCGAGATGCGCGGAAAACCGGTTCGGCTCCCAGATCCTGAACCTGTCGCCCAGCCCCACGAACACCACGTCCGACGTGATGCCCGCATAGGCCTTGAAGCGGTCCGGCAGCAGGACGCGGCCCTCGGGATCGGGTTTCAGCGTTTCCGCACCGCCGAGCAGCGCGGTCGCGATCAGATCGCGCGCATCCGAATAGGCCGGATAGCGCTCGATCAGCCCGTCGATCTCCCGAAGCAGCCGGTTGCCGCCCGCCTCCAGCGCCGGAAGCTCCAGCGCCTGATGGACAAACAGTCCCGGATACTGGTCGGCCTCCAGGACGGCGCGGAACGGTGCCGGGATCGACACCCGCCCCTTCCCGTCCAGACGGCCCGGAATGGTCGATAAAAAACGCATGACGCAACAACGCCTTGGCCAGAAGCCCGCCCGAAATCCGGGCGTGCGGCGCCACATCGGCGGGGCTTACCCCGCCATGCTCGCCATCAATTCTTGGGCATTCATGGGCTAACATGGGAAATCATGGGCGTCAACGCGGAACTCTGCGCGCGCAACGCCAAGGCCGCGCGCATCGGCGATCCCACCATGAAAGACTTAAGAAAGGGTTCGGTAGGGTTAAGCAGAGGTAGCCGGAACGGATAAAGACCAAGTCACCCGAGAGGTGCGGCCCGGCACAGACCTGCTGCGTCGGTTGCGTCACCTTGGCCCTATCGCAGCCGCTTCCGGGCTGCCGGAGGGAATGACAATGACCGGATCGATGCATAACCGTTTCAGCCTTGCCTGCCTGCCGGTGATCCTGGCAGCCGGGCTTTCCGCCACCGGCGCGGCGCATGCCGGCGGGGCCCCGCGGGGCGGCGGGATTTACGTGCCGCCGCAACGCACCAACCACGTGCAGGACCATCGCGGCCCCAATCTCGGTGGCGCGGCCAGTTCCGGCACGCATATCCGCTGCGTCATCTTCTGCGGCAACTCCTTCACGCCGCGCGGCGCGCCGGCACGTCCGCACACGCAGGACCACCGGGGCGGCATCGCCATCGTCAACGAGAACGGCGCCCGCACCGGCACCGCGAACGTCAATCCGGCAGTCGCCAACGCCAATCGGGGGCCGAGGATCGTGATCGTCGATCGGAACGGCAATCGGGTCGGCACCGCGCCTGCACCGCGCGCCACTTCGCCCGGCCGTCCGGTGCTGGTGGATTCGTTCGGCCGGCGGCTGCACGCCGATCGTACGCCCTATCGCCCGCACGAGCCGGGCTATCAGTCGCCCTACGGTGGCCCGAACAGCGCGAGGACGGCAGGCTCCGGCTATCCGGCACCCGCCGGCAACAACCACCCGAACCACATGCCGCACCTTCTGGCGCAATAATACGGCGCAACGATACCCCTCCGGGCCTAACGGGAAGGAATATCCAGTCGGCCTGTAAGCCGGGTTCTGTATGGCCCCGCCTCGCGGCGGAACGTGGCGGCCATTCATCTGGGACCCGGCTCGCGCCGGGCCTCCTGCAACCAACCCGGATGACTGGAGCGGAGCCTCCTGCGCCTCGCGGCGCGCGCCATCCCTATTCGGTCTTGCTCCCGGTGGGGTTTGCCCTGCCATCGCCGTTGCCGGAGACGCGGTGCGCTCTTGCCGCACCTTTTCACCCTTACCGGGCAATGCCCGGCGGTATCTTTTCTGTGGCACTTTCCCTGGGGTCGCCCCCGGCGGCCGTTAGCCGCCACCGCTTCTCCATGGAGCCCGGACTTTCCTCGAAGCCCGCGAAGGCCCCGCGGCCGCCCGGCCGACTGGATGCCCCTCGCTTGGTCGAAAACCCGTTTCCCGTCAATGCGCGATTTTTTTGACACGCTCCCATCATTTTTTTGAACCAGTCTCGCCATTGTGCGTTATCGCACTTGAGGTTGAGGAACGGGCATGAAAAGTTCCGACAGTCTGAGTTCGCATTTTCAGGGAGAGCAGCATGAAAAAAATGATGTCGATTGCCGTGATCGCGGTTGCGGCGGCGAGCCTTGGCGCCTGCACGGCGCGTGAAGAACGTGCGGCTTCCGGTGCGGCCGTTGGCGCTGTCGCCGGTGGCCTGATCGGCGCGGCCGTGACCGGCCGTGGCGGCGGCGCGCTGGCCGGCGCAGCGATCGGTGCCGCGAGCGGCGCGGTCATCGCCGATGCCACCCGCCCGCGTCGCGAGTGCATCCGCGTCCGCTACGATGCCTACGGCAACGCCTACTGCACGCGCTACCGCCGCGTTTACTGATCCGCGATCGGTGATTTGAAACAGGACATGGCGGGCGTAAATTCCCGCCATGTCTGATTCTGGGCCTGATTCTGGAACTCCTGTTGCGCCCAAGCCGGATTCGTCCTGCGCGGATCGCATCTATCCCTCGCCCAATCACGGCGAGCGGCGCGGGGTCGAGCGGCCCGACAGCATCATCCTGCATTACACCGGCATGCCGAACGCCTCGGAGGCGTTGCTCTGGCTCGCGAACCCGGTTTCGGAAGTCTCCTGCCACTACTTCGTGTTCGAGGACGGGCGCATCTGGCAGATGGTGCCGGAGAGCCGCCGCGCTTGGCACGCCGGCAAGTCATCATGGCATGGCGAGACGGACATGAATTCGCGCTCCATCGGCATCGAGATCGCGAATGCGGGACACGATTTGTCCAAAATGCCACCGCAGCCCGGCGAATACCCCGATTTCCCGGATGAGCAGATCGAGGCCGTGATCCGTCTCGTCGCGGATATCAAGGCGCGCTGGGCGATCCCGGACGCCCGCATCCTCGCCCATTCCGATATCGCACCAGGGCGCAAGGTCGATCCCGGCGAGCGGTTTCCGTGGGAGAAGCTCGCAGCGTCAGGACTGGGGTTGTGGCCCAAAACCGTTCCGCAACACCCGGCCGCGCTTGCCGCCTATCGCGCGGGCGACGAGGGGATGCCCGTCGCCGCGTTGCAATCCATGCTCGCGAAGTTCGGCTACGGCATCGAGATATCGGGCGTCTACGATCAGCGCACGGTCGATGTCGTCACCGCTTTCCAGCGTCACTGGCGACGCGAGCGCGTGGATGGCGTGGCGGATGGTGAGACATTGGGAGTGTTGCGGCAGCTCTATTCCGCCGCCACCACATAGCTCGCCGGATCGTAATTGAGGATCGGCGAGAGCCAGCGTTCGACCTCGCGGATATCCATGCCCTTGCGCGCCGCGTAATCCTCGACCTGATCGCGCTCCACTTTCGCCACGCCGAAATAATGACTCTCCGGGTGCGAGAAATAGAGGCCTGAAACCGAAGCGCCCGGCCACATCGCGTAGCTCTCGGTGAGCTTGACGCCGATCCGGCGCTCGGCGGCGAGCAGATCGAAAAGCTGACGCTTCTCCGTGTGGTCCGGCTGGGCCGGATAACCCGGCGCCGGGCGGATTCCATCATACGGCTCGGTGATCAAATCCTCGGGCGTGAAGGTTTCACCCGCACCATAGCCCCAGAATTCCTTGCGCACGCGCTCGTGCATGCGCTCGGCGAAGGCCTCGGCGAGACGGTCGGCAAGCGCTTTGGCCATGATCGAAGAGTAATCGTCGTTCTTGCCCTTGAGCTTGTCGGCGATGCGGTCCTCGCCGATGCCTGCGGTGACGACGAACGCGCCGAGATAATCCGGCTTCGTCCCGTGCGGCGCGACGAAATCCGAAAGGCACATGTTGGGTCGGCCATCGCGCTTCGAAAGCTGCTGGCGCAAGCCGTGGAACGTCGTCAGCACCTCGGAGCGGCTCTCCCCGGTGTAGAGGCGGATGTCGTCGCCGACCGCGTTCGCCGGCCAGAAGCCGATGACCGCCTTCGCCTGAAACCAGCGCTCGTCGATGATACGCCTGAGCATCGCCTGCGCATCCTCCCAGAGCGAGCGCGCGGCCTCACCCTGCTTCTCATCCTCGAGAATGGCGGGGAAGCGGCCCTTGAGTTCCCACGTCTGGAAGAACGGCGTCCAGTCAATGTATTTCGCGAGTTCGCCGAGATCGTAGGTCTGGAAGATGCGCGTGCCGGTGAAGACGGGCTTGGGTGGGGTGTAAGCCGCCCAGTCGAGCTTCATCGCGTTCTCGCGCGCCTTTTCGATCGGCAGGCGCAGCTTGTCTGCTTCCGCACGAGCATGGGCGGCCGCGACCTTCTCGTATTCCGCCTTGATGCCAGCGGTGTAATTGTCATTCGACTCGGCCGAAAGCAGCGTCGAGACGACACCGACCGCGCGGGAGGCATCCGTCACATAGACGGCCTGCCCCGCGTTGTAGGCCGGATGGATCTTCACCGCCGTATGCACGCGGCTGGTCGTCGCGCCGCCGATCAGCAGCGGAATCTTGAAGCCCTCGCGCTCCATCTCGGAGGCGACGTGCACCATCTCGTCAAGCGATGGCGTGATCAGCCCGGAAAGACCGATGATGTCCGCCTTCTCACGACGTGCCGCTTCGAGAATGGTCTGCGACGGCACCATCACACCGAGGTCGATCACCTCGTAATTGTTGCACTGGAGCACGACGCCGACGATGTTCTTGCCGATATCGTGCACGTCGCCCTTCACCGTCGCCATGATGATCTTGCCGGCGGCGGGCATCTCGGTGGGGCCGGAGGCACGCATTACCTCCTCCAGATACGGCTGGAGATAGGCAACCGCGGCCTTCATTACGCGCGCCGATTTCACCACCTGCGGCAGGAACATCTTGCCCGCGCCGAAGAGATCGCCCACGACGTTCATGCCCGCCATCAGCGGCCCCTCGATCACTTCGAGCGGCTTGGTGGCGAGCTGGCGCGCTTCTTCCGTATCCTCCTCGATGAACGCGGTGATGCCGTTGACGAGCGCATGTTCGAGGCGCTTCACCACCGGCAATTCGCGCCAGGCGAGATCGGCGGCCTTCACCTCGGCCTTGCCGTCCCCCTTGAAGCGCGGCGCGGCATCGAGCAGGCGCTCGGTCGCGTCCTTGCGACGATTGAGGACGACGTCCTCGCAGAGGTCGCGCAATTCCGGATCGAGGTTGTCATAGACCGCGAGCTGCCCCGCGTTGACGATGCCCATGTCCATGCCGAGCTTGATCGCATGGTAGAGGAAGACGCAGTGCATCGCCTCCCGCACCGGCTCGTTGCCGCGGAACGAGAACGAGAGGTTCGAGATGCCGCCGGAGATATGTGCGTGCGGGAGGTTTTCCTTGATGAACTTGGTCGCATCGAGGAAATCGACGCCGTAATTGTCGTGTTCCTCGATGCCGGTCGCGACCGCGAAGACGTTCGGATCGAAGATGATGTCCTCGGGCGGGAAGCCGACCTCTTTGGTCAGGATGTCATAGGCCCGCTTGCAGATTTCCGACTTGCGCGTGTAGGTGTCCGCCTGCCCCTTCTCGTCGAACGCCATGACGACGACCGCCGCGCCGTAAGCACGCACCTTCTTCGCCTCGGCGACGAATTTCTCGACGCCCTCCTTCATCGAGATCGAGTTGACGATGCCCTTGCCCTGAATGCACTTCAGGCCGGCCTCGATGACGTGGAACTTGGACGAATCCACCATCACCGGCACGCGGGCGATATCCGGCTCGGCAGCGACGAGGTTGAGGAACTCGACCATCGCCTTTTCCGAATCGAGCAGGCCTTCGTCCATGTTGACGTCGATGACCTGCGCGCCATTCGCGACCTGATCGCGCGCGACATCCAGCGCCTCGGAAAGCCGGCCTTCCTTGATGAGCTTGCGGAACTTCGCCGAGCCGGTGACGTTGGTGCGCTCGCCGACATTCACGAACGGAATGGTTTCGTCGAGCACGAAGGGTTCGAGACCGGAGAGGCGCAGCAGCGGCTTGATCTCAGGAATCGCACGCGGCGCCTTGCCGGCCACCGCCTCGGCGATGGCGCGGATATGCGCCGGCGTCGTGCCGCAGCAACCGCCGACGATGTTGACGAGACCACTTTCGGCGAACTCGCCGACCAGCGCGGCGGTCGCCGCCGGGCTCTCGTCGTAGAGGCCGAATTCGTTCGGCAGGCCGGCATTCGGATAGGCGCAGACGAAGGTGTCCGCGACGCGGCTGACCTCGGCGATGTGCGCCCGCATCTCGCGCGCGCCGAGCGCGCAATTAAGGCCGAAGGCGAACGGATCGGCATGGCGCAGCGAATGCCAGAACGCTGTCGGCGTCTGCCCGGAGAGCGTGCGACCCGACAGATCGGTGATCGTGCCCGAGATCATCACGGGGAGCGGATTGCCGGTCTTCTCGAACACCGCGTTGGCGGCGAAAACCGCCGCCTTGGCGTTGAGCGTATCGAAGATCGTCTCGATCAGGATGAGTTCCGCTCCGCCGTCGACAAGGCCCTGGATCTGCTCGGAATAGGCAGCGACGAAATCGTCGAAGGTGGCCGCGCGGAAGCCGGGATTGTTCACATCCGGCGAGATCGAGGCCGTGCGGTTGGTCGGCCCGACCGCGCCGGCAACGAAGCGGCGGCGACCGTCCTTCGCCTCGGCCAGCGCCGCCGCCTCGCGCGCAAGCCGCGCACCTTCCCGGTTCAATTCGTAGGCGAGCGCCTCCATGCCGTAATCGGCCTGCGCGATTGTCGTCGAGGAGAAGGTGTTGGTCTCGACGATATCTGCACCCGCGAGGAAATATTCGAGGTGGATGTCGCGGATGGCATCCGGTTGCGTGAGGATCAGCAGGTCGTTGTTGCCCTTGAGCGGATGGTTCCACTGCGCGAACCGCGTCGCCCGGAAATCATCCTCCGAGAACTTGCGGTTCTGGATTTCCGTGCCCATCGCCCCGTCGAGCACGAGGATGCGGTCGCGGGCGGCAGTGGCGAGGGCGGCGCGGATTTCCGCGCCATCGGCTTTGAACGTCATGGTCAGGTTCCGGCCTCAGGCGGCGATTTTCGAAGGCGCCGGGCGCAGGCCCAGCATGTGGCAGATCGCGAACACGAGATCGGCCTTGTTCATGGTGTAGAAGTGGAATTCGGTGACGCCGCGATCGAGCAGGTCGAACACTTGCTCCACCGCCACCGCCGCCGCGACGAGGCGGCGCGTCTCGACATCCTCGTCGAGCCCCTCGAAGCGGGCCGCGAGCCAAGCCGGCATGTCCGCGCCGGTGCGCTGGGCGAAGTTCGCCGCCGCCTTGAAGTTCTGCACCGGCAGGATACCCGGCACGATCTCGATATCGATGCCGCGCGCCCGGACCTTGTCGAGGTAGCGGAAATAATGGTCGTTGTCGAAGAAGAACTGGGTGATCGCCCGCGTCGCGCCGGCATCGACCTTGCGTTTCAGGAGATCGAGTTCGACCTCCACCGACGGGCTGTCCGGGTGCTTCTCGGGATAGGCCGAGACCGCGATCTCGAAATCGCCGATCGCCTTGATGCCGGCGACGAGATCGACCGAGGACTGATAGCCCTGCGGATGCGCCTCGAACGGTGTGCCGAGCCCGGTTACCGGATCGCCGCGCAGCGCGACGATATGGCGCACGCCCATCTCCCAGTAATCGCGCACGATCTCGTCGGTCTCCGCCTTGGTGGCGGCAACGCAGGTGAGATGCGCCGCCGGCTTGAGGCTGGTCTCGTCAAGGATGCGCTTCACGGTCTGGTGCGTGCGCTCGCGCGTCGAACCGCCCGCGCCGTAGGTCACGGACACGAAACGCGGCGAAAGCGGGCCGAGCCGCTGCACCGAAGCCCAGAGGCTTTCCGCCATCGCCTCGTTCTTCGGCGGGAAGAACTCGAAGGAAATGCCGAGCGGCGACGCCTGCAGCTGACGGGAGCGGGGATTATACGCGCTCATTTACGCGACCTCACGTTGGGAACCTGAAACAGAACGGGCGGGAAAATCGCCCTGAAGGCGGGTATCCGCGCCAAGCCAGAGCGACACCGCGAGCTTGGCCGCCTCCCCCGGCTCGGGCACCAGCATGCGCGAACCCACCGCCCGCAGCCCGGCTTCCGCGAGATAGCCATTGACTTCGTCCTCGGAGAACCCGAGCCGGCGGTGCGCGTGCTGGCTCCTGAGGTTCTCCTCGCCGTGCGGCGCGAAATCGACCACCAGCAGCCGCCCGCCGGGGCGCAGCGCCCGCGCAGCCTCGCGCACCGCGCGCGCCGGATCGTCGAGGTAATGCAGCACCTGATGCAGGATCACGAGATCGAAGCCGGAAAGATCGGAGGGCAGCGCATAGGCGTCGCCCTGCCGGAGTTGAACCTGCCGAAGGCCCGCCGCATCGAGATTGACACGCGCGATGCCGAGCATGGCCGGCGATACATCGAGCCCCACCGCGCGCGTGGTCTGCGGCGCCAGCATTTCGAGCATCCGCCCGGTGCCGGTGCCGAGATCGAGCACGCTGTCGAACCGCTTCTCGCCCAGCATCGCCAGCACCGCCGCCTCGACATGCGCCTCGGGCACGTGCAGCGCGCGGATGCGGTTCCACTCCGAGGCGTGCTGCGAGAAATAGGCGACCGCCTGCTCGCGTCGCTCGATGCGGACGGCCTCCAGCCGGCGGCGATCGCCGGCAAGATGCGCGTCGGCGACCTCGAGCCGCGCCACAACCCCGTCACGGATCGCGAGCGCGATCGCGCTGTCGGCAAGGCGGAAGAACGCCCAGGCGCCCTCGCGATGCCGATCCACCAGCCCGGCCTCGACCAGCAGCTTGAGATGGCGTGACACACGCGGCTGCGACTGGCCAAGAATGGTCATCAGTTCCGTGACAGTCAGTTCGCCCTCGCTGAGCAGTGCGAGAATGCGCAGCCGCGTCTCCTCGCCTGCTGCCTCGAGGGCCGCGAGCAGCGCGGAAAACGGAAAGCCTTTCTGGCTTTCAGGCAGGGAGAACAGTTCGGCCAAAGCCAACCCTCGCGGAATGAGCGCACTTACGCGCACTGCAAAACGACATAAAGATATGTTTATGTCATTCTTGACCTGAGTGCAAGGGGACCCGTTTAACGAAAATGCCCGGCCGGAGCCGGGCAGCACAGCTTGAACCTCGCGAGCAGCCTAGCGCCCGAACTTCCGATACTTGATCCGCTTCGGCTCCGCGGCATCGGCGCCCAAACGCCGCTTCTTGTCCTCGATGTAATCCGAAAACGACCCCTCGAACCATTCGACGTGGCTGTCGCCCTCGAAGGCGAGGATATGCGTGGCGATGCGGTCGAGGAACCAGCGGTCATGGCTGATGATGACCGCGCAACCGGCGTAATCCTCCAGCGCTTCTTCCAGCGCGCGCAGGGTATCGACATCGAGATCGTTGGTCGGCTCGTCGAGGAGGAGCACGTTGGCGCCGGATTTGAGCATCTTGGCGAGGTGCACACGGTTGCGCTCGCCGCCCGAGAGCATGCCGACCTTCTTCTCCTGATCGCCGCCCTTGAAGTTGAAGGCGCCGCAATAGGCTCTCGAATGCATCTGCTTCTTGCCGAGATAGATCACCTCGGCACCGCCGGAGATTTCCTCCCACACGGTCTTCTTGTCGTCGAGCGCGTCGCGGCTCTGATCGACATAGCCGAGCTTTACCGATTCACCCACGGTGATTGAGCCGCCGTCCGGCTTCTCGACGCCGGTGATCATGCGGAACAGCGTCGTCTTGCCGGCGCCATTCGGACCGATAACGCCGACGATGCCGCCCGGCGGCAGCTTGAACGAGAGATCATCGATCAGGAGCTTGTCCTGGAAGCCTTTCGAGAGATGGTCGAAATCGATGACGTTGCCACCAAGCCGCTCGGCGATCGGGATGATGATCTGCGCGGCGTCGGGCGCCTTCTCGCTCGCCTTGGCGACGAGTTCCTCATAGCGGGTGATACGGGCCTTGTTCTTGGCCTGCCGCGCCTTGGGGCTGGAGGCGACCCACTCCTGCTCGCGCGACATCGTGCGCTGGCGGGCGGCATCCTCGCGGCCCTCCTGTTCGAGGCGCTTCTGCTTCTGCTGCAGCCACGAGGTGTAATTGCCCTCGTAGGGAATGCCGCGGCCGCGATCGAGTTCGAGAATCCAGCCCGTCACGTTGTCGAGGAAGTAACGGTCATGGGTGACGATCAGGATCGCGCCGGGATAGGCGCGCAGATGCGCTTCGAGCCAGTTGACGGTCTCGGCGTCGAGATGGTTGGTCGGCTCGTCGAGGAGCAACAGCTCCGGTTGCTCAAGGAGCAGCTTACAAAGAGCAACCCGGCGCTTCTCGCCGCCCGAGAGCTTGTCCACCGCCCAGTCGTCGGGCGGGCAGCGCAGCGCATCCATCGCCTGATCGACCTGGCTGTCGAGGTCCCACAGGTTCTGGCTGTCGATCTGGTCCTGGAGCTTCGCGCTCTCCTCGGCAGTCTCGTCCGAGTAGTCCATCATCAGTTCGTTGTAGCGATCGAGGATCGCCTGCTTGGCGGCGACGCCGAGTTTCACGTTCTCGCGGACGGTAAGGGCATTGTCGAGCTGCGGCTCCTGCGGCAGGTAGCCGACGCGCGCGCCTTCAGCGACCCAGCCCTCGCCGGTCCATTCCTTGTCGATCCCGGCCATGATCTTGAGCAGGGTCGATTTGCCGGCGCCGTTGACGCCGAGCACGCCGATCTTCGCGTCCGGGTAGAAGGAGAGGTGGATGTTGTCGAGCACCTTCTTCCCGCCGGGATAGACCTTGGTAAGGCCGCGCATGTGGTAGATGAACTGACGGGACATCGGGCTCGTTCTTCTCGTTTTGTAGGGGACGCGCGGAAGGCACTGCCCCCGCGAACTCGCGCGGAGAGGTAGCAACCGGGCTATCCCGTTTCAAGGCCAAATGAATTCGCGGCAATTTCCAGCGCGCAATAACCAAGCATAAAAGCCTTGCATGGCATGATCATCGCGAGTTGTCGCATCCGGAGCCGCCATCCATGCCTTCCGCCCTCGCCTCCATCGCGGGAAAAGCGCAGGAAATCCGTGCCCAGTCGCTTTCGACGCTGATGGCGACGCTGGATGCTGTGAAGCCTGTCGCGGCGGTCAGCGGCGCTCTTGCCGACAGCGTCCAGAGTTCGATGCAATCCGCCGAGGCCGCGATCCGCGCCGTGCTGATCGAGGCGCAGCCGAACGGCAAGGTGCTGGTGCAGATCGCCGGGATGATGGTCGAGGCGGATTTGCCGCCCGATCTCCAGCGCGCGGTGGCGAACAATCCCGGCCTCCTGCGTCCCGGCACAACCCTTCTCCTGCCGGCGAACACGCTGGTTCGCCCAGCGGTGGAGCCGGCGACGCTGGTTCGCCTGACGCAGACCGGAACGGGTGGCCCCTCCGTCGGCGCGCCGCCGCCGCTCGCCAATCCGTTTCCGCCCGGTTCGCTCGGCGCTGCCATCGCGAAGATCGCCGGCCTTGCCTTCCCGCTTGCCGAGCCAGCCGCAACGGCCACCGCCTTGCCATCTCCAGGCCAGACCGTGCCCGCTCCGGTTCGTGGCGCGCCGCTCGCGCAGCCGCTGCCGACCGAACTCGCCGGGCCGATCCTTCAGGCCGTCGCCCGGCAGATCCCGGTGGGAACCGCCCTGACCCAACTGCTTGCCGCAGTCGATCCGGCGGCCGAAATCCCGGACGCCGTCCGGCAGGCGCTGACCCAGCTCGCGGCCGGCCGCGCCACCCCGGAAACGCTGCGCACACCCGAGGGCCTGCGCGACGCGGTCGCGAAATCCGGCCTGTTTCTCGAAGCCAATATCGCGGCCGCCACCACAACGAATACGGCCCCGCCGGCCGATCTCAAGACGGCGCTGCTGGCGCTGCGTGCCCTGCTGGCCGGGAGCGGACCCGAAAACGCCCTTGTCGGAAAGGGCCTCGAACGCGCTGGCGCAGACCCGGCCCTGTCGCCTCGCGCCGCTCTTGCCTCGCCGACGGCTCATGCCGACCCGCTCCCGCCGCGCGGCGCGGATCTCCCGCGCCTTGCCGAAGGCGCGCTCGAGCGCATCAAGCTCACGCAGATGGCCTCGCTGGATCACCCGGAAATGCGCGTGACCGACGACCGTGCGCAGGGCCTGCGCCTCGCGGTCTCGGTTCCGCTGGCGACGCAGGGGCCGGACAAGGCGCCGACGGCGATGATGGGTCTCGTGATCGAGCACCGCCCTCCCGCGCCGCAACAGGCGCCGATGCTCGAACCGGAGCGTGAAGCGAACGGCGAGACCGAGCCTTTCCCTTGGAAAGTGCGCATCGCGCTCGACCTCGAGGAAACCGGCCCGATTCAGGCCGAAGTCGCGTTACGCGGCCAGGCGGTCGCGGTAACGCTCTGGGCCGAGCGGCAGGCGGTCGCGCAGGTCGCGCGCCAGTCGATCGGCGATCTGCACGAAGCCCTGACCGGCGCCGCCTTCGATGTCGTCAAGCTGGAGATCCGCGACGGGCGCCCGCAGCCCGCGCCGGTCCGCACCGGCCCGCTTCTGGATCGCCTGACATGACCGACACGCCCGCCACCCCCGAAAAGATCGCCGTCGCGCTCAAATACGATTTCGGCGATGGCGCGCCGATCGTCACCGCGAAGGGACGAGGGCATGTCGCGGAGAAGATCCTCGAGACGGCGGCGGAGCATAACGTCGCCATCGAGGAGAACCCGGTGCTCGCCGAGGCGCTCTCGCAGATCGAGCTGGAATCGGAAATTCCCGTGCCGCTCTACAAAGCCGTCGCCGAGGTGATCGGCTTCGTGATGCAGACGGGCCGCCTCACGCGCCCGGATCGGCCGTAAGCCCCGCAACCTCGATCCCCGCCATCGCCGCAGCCTCGTCATTGTCGGAGGTGTCGCCGGAGATGCCGACCGCGCCGATGACATCGTTGCCGGCGCGAATCAGCACGCCGCCCGGCACCGGCACGAGATTGTGATCCGCGACGTGCATAGCCGCCGCGATGAACTGCGGACGATCCTTCGCCATGTTCATCAGCGTGCGGCTGCCGGAGCCCATCGCCAGGGCGCCATAGGCCTTCGCGAAGGCAACTTCGGCCCGCTTCAGCGATGTCCCGTCCTCGGTCAGGACGACCTTGCGCGCGCCCCTCGCATCGAGCACGACGACCGAAAGCGACTTGAATTCATGTCGATGTGCGAAATCGAGCGCGGTGTCGGCGATGATACGGGCCTGGGCAAGCGTCAGCATGGGAACTCCTCTCGTTCCCGCCAAACCTAGAGCATGCCGCGATGAAGTGGAATCCGGTTCATGCAAAAGGCATGCGACAAAAAATACGCATTTTCCGCCGAAGGGGATACCGGTCGAACGAAGAAAATGCGTTGGAAGAGGAAAGCCGGAGTGGAAAATCCGCGTCGCCCCGGACGACCTCTTCCCCCGGTGTGCCATGCAGGGCGCGGCGATTGCGGTTCGCCGCGGCCGCAAGCGTTTACAAAGCCCACGCCGTTCCTATGATCAATTACGGACCCGATACAAATCGATTTGATTTGAGGCAATTGCTCATGGTGCTTTCAGACAACGGACCCCTGCCCTCCGGGTCGGCAGCGAGAACCAACCGACCCGCCAAGGTGCCGGGCACCCCCAGGACGGATGTCGGAACCTTCATCCTGCACTGGCTGATGGCCGTCTCGATGATTTTCGCGATGCTGACCGGCTTCCGCCTCGCCTGGGACGCGCCGACGGCGGTCTTCTCGCGCTGGATCGCGCCGATCCTGCTGCAAGGCGATGTCTGGACCATCCATTTCATCGTGGCCTGCATCATGTTCGCCTGCGCGAGCGCCTATATCGTCTACCTGCGCCGCGCCGCGCTCGCGAGCCGCAACGCACCGGGACGGATGCGCCTGATGGTTCTCGATGCGCCCGCCCGCCTCAAATGGCAGGGGTTCAACGTTTCGCTACACTGGGGGTTCTACGCCCTGACGCTCATGATGATGGCGAGCGGCGTGCTCCTCTATCTCGGTTGGGGCGGGCTGGTGGTGGATATCCACGCTGCGGTCGCCATCGCGCTTGTAGCTTACCTGTTCCTGCATATCCTCGGGCATTTCATGCAGGGCGGTTGGCCGCAGATCTTCCGCATCTTCCTGCCGGCGAAGCTGGTCGACGGACTGCCGCGGAAGTCCCATGCCCTGCCGGCAGCGCTGGTGATCGGCGCCGCGACGGCCGCCGCGAGCGCGGCGCTCGATTTCGGCACGCGCGAGACGCTTGCCGTGCCGAAGGTCGCGAGTGCGCCCAAGCTCGACGGCGAACTCAACGACGACGCCTGGAAAGGCGTCGGTTTCGCCCGCGTCCGCACGCAGCAGGGCGCCAATCTCGCCGGCGGACGGGGCGAATCCATCGTCGAGATTCGCGCCGTGCGCGATGAGGAGAACATCTACTTCGCCTTCCGTTGGCAGGACCCGTCGCGTTCGATCAAGCGCCTGCCGCTCGTCAAGCAGGCGGATGGCTGGCACCTCATGAACAACCACGCCGATACGGCGGACGAGAGTGCCTTTTACGAGGACAAGTTCGCCGTCCTCCTCTCGCGCTCCAATGCCTTCGGAAACGGCGGGACGACCTTCATGGGGCCGAAACCGCTCGCCGCCATGCCCGGCGCCTTGAACGGGCGCGGCCTCCACTACACCGCCGACGGTTCCTTCGCCGACATGTGGCAATGGAAGGCTTCGCGCGGCGGACACCTCGGCAAGATGGACGACATGCATTTCGGCCCGCCCTACCCGGCCAATGCCGACCAGCAAAAGGGAACGGCGCGCTATTCCGGCGGATACCTGCAGGACCCCGGCAAGGCATTCTACGTCTACAACTACAAGAGCGAGCCGCCGGGCGGGTTCCGCGGCCCGGTCGGCGTGCTGCGCCTGCCGAAGGATTATCGGGCGATGACGGCGAAGCTCGGCAAGATCGATCTAACCCCAGGCGCCTCCGACGACGAGGGCACGCAATGGTGGCAGTTCGAAAACGAGACCGTGCCCTATTCGAAAGCCCACGACGACACGATTCCCGTCGGCACCGTCATGCCCTCGACGCTGATCATGGGCACCTACGAGGGCGACCGCGACGACGTTTCAGCCGTGCCGAAATGGCAGGATGGATGGTGGACTCTCGAAGCGAAGAGGAAACTGAAATCGACATCGAAATACGATGTCGATTTTACGGAGGCGAAGCCGCTCTACATGTGGGTTTCGGTGTTTGACCATAACCAGACACGGCACACGCGCCATGTCCGGCCGGTGCGTATCGAACTGCGATAAGACCGGAAGCTTGTCGTTGACCCCGCCCCGCTTTCGGTGCGAGAGACACGCAAGCGAACGGGGAACAGGGACATGAGCGGCAAGGCGCGCCTTACGGTGAACGGCAAGACGATCGGCGCCACCTGCGGCCAGACGCTGATCGAAGCCGGCCTCGCCGGCGGTGTCGTCATCCCGCAGGATTGCTGCACCGGACAATGCGGCACCTGCCGGGTCGATATTCTCTCCGGCGGCATTGATCCTGCCGGAACGGAGGAGGACGGCACCTGCCTCGCCTGCCAGGCCCGGCTCGAGGGTGATGCCGAGATCCGCTTCGATCCCCAGCCCCTGGTCATGAAGACCGGCGGCCTCGTCACCGAGGTCAACGAGCTTGGCGGCGAGATCGTCGAGGTCGTCATCGAGGTTACCAAGCCGGTTCCCTATCTGCCCGGCCAATACGTCAAGGTCGAGTTTTCCGGTTTTCCCGCGCGCGATTACAGCCCGACCCTGCGACTCGAGGGTGTGCGCGAGATCAATCAGATCATTCTGCACATCCGCCGCTTCGATGACGGGGTCGTTTCCGCCGCGCTCGGACGGGGAATCGTGCCGGGCCGGAAGGTGAAGGTGCGCGGGCCGTTCGGCAACGCCTTCCTGCGGCAGGGCGAGGGCCGGCTCGTGCTGGTCTCGACCGGCACCGGCTTCGCACCGCTCTGGTCGATCGCGGTCGCGGCCCGGCTCGGCCAGCCGCATCGGCCGGTGCACCTCGTCGCCTCGGCGCGCGATCCTCGGAACCTCTACATGCGCCCGGCGATCGACTGGCTCGCCAAACATGGCGTTTCCGGCGCGATCCTCGCCGCATCCGGCGCGAACCCGCTGCCGCCCGCCCGTCACGGCCGCGCGACGGCCTTCCTGCCGCCGCTCGACAGCAACGATACGGTCTATGCCTGCGGTGCGGTGGAAATGGTCGACGAGGTCAAGCGTCTTGCCCGTGCCGCCGGCGCGAAATGCCACGCCGATCCGTTCCTGCCCTCGAGCGGCGAATTGCCGGTGTCAAAACGGATCGCGCGCTTCTTCGGGCTCGGCAAGCCGAAGACATCGCCGGTCCATGCCCAGATCGAATCGCTCGCGGAAACGCTGGGCCGCCCGAAACCCTGAACGGGGTCAGGCGTTGACCTCGCGGACGAAGGAGCGGATCGAGCCGTCGATCGACTTCGCATCGTCAACGATCCGCCGCGCGGCCAGCACGAAATCGGTCGAGGCTTCGTGGGCGGCGTTCATGCTCGCCCGCAACTGATCGACCGAATCGGCCAGATTGGCCATCGCCGCGGCAGAGTTCGAGAGTCCCTCGGCAATCTCGCGCGCGGCGGCATCCTGCTCCGCGACTGCCACGGCGATTTCGGAGGTCTCCCGCAGCGCCGTGCCGAGAACACCCTTGACCTCGCCGATTTCGCCCGTCGCCGTGTCGGTAATCGCGGAAAGGCGCCCGAACTCGCGCGCGATCACCGACACCGCCACCGCGGTCTTTTCGGAAAGCCCCTCGATGGCCCGCGCGAGCCGGGCCGGCGAGCCGCCCTGCTCGCTGGCATTGAGCGCCTCGAGCGAGGCTTGAAGGCTCATCGCGCCAAGATCGGCAAGATTGCGCTGAAGGTCCCCGATCGCTTCTTCCACCTGATGGGTCACGTCCGATATCTCCGACAATTTGACTTCCGCCGCCCGCACATGGTCGCCGCTCAGGTGCACGACCCGGCTGGCATGACGGATCCGCTCACTGATCTCGCGGTTCGTTCTCGAGAGTTCGAGCGTCGAGCGGCTGGCGTTGCTGGCCCGGCTGGCGGAGGCCATGGTTGTGGCGCGGATGCGCTCAGCCTGTGCGTCCGCCTGCCGCGCTGCGGCGTCGAGCACCTCGTTCGTCCCGGAGAGGGCATGGACCGTGTCGCCGATGTTTTTCATCACCACCGCCATGCCTTCCTCGAAATTCGCGACGGCCGAATCGAGCACCAGCCGGCGCTGGTTGATCGTATCGATCCGCATCAGTTCCTGCCGCATCCGGTCACGCTCGATGAGCGAGACCTGCATCGCCGAAACTGCGCGCGCGATCTGCCCGATCTCGTCCCGCCGTCCGACGTGCTGGACCTCGACGCGCCATTCCCCGAGCGCGACATCGTTGACCGCCCGGGTGATCTCCGACAGCGGGCGGACAAGGCGCCGTGCGAGCACGATCACGACGAGGGTGATGATGGCGATCGCCAGGGTTCCGGCGACCAGCAGCGTCCGCTGGGTCTGCCGCAACTGCTTGCGGCCGAGATCGAGAATGCCGGTGCCGATCTGGTCAATCTCGGAATCCGGCCGGATCACGCAAAGCTGAAGCCGGGGCATCGCGGTCTTGCACATGCCGGTCGCATGCAGTTCCGGAACGGCCTGAAGCCCGTCCGCTTCGGCCGACCGGAAGACGATATCGTCGATCTCGGCGCCGGACGCCGAAATCACCGCCCCATCGCTCATCAGCGCCACGCGCGAGCCCGTGATCCTGGCGAAATCCGCGAGCGCCGGCTCGTTGGCCGGCAGAAGGCGATAGGCGAGAACGATGCCGACCGGCTCTCCGAACTCATCGAAGACCGGGACACCGAGCACGATGCCGTAACGATCATGCACCCCCGCCAGCAGGATGGAGGAGAACGAGGCATCGAGCATGCCGACGCGGCGGAAGAGGCGCGGGGAACTCCTGTCGTTGTCCGCCAGCAGGTTCGCAAGGACAGGATAGATATCATGGTTGCGAAGGGCATCATCGGCCGTCACCAATTCGGCGCCGGTCCGGGTCGCACCGATGACATGCCGGTCCTGATCGATCAGGATGACGCCGGACATCCCGGCCTGGAGCACGCGTTTGCCTACCTCCTCGGCGATATAGACATCGTTCCGGCCCTGCACCGCCGCGAGAGTCGATCGCAGGCCCGCGATCGCGATCAGGGATCTTTCAAGCCGGTTGAACTGGTCGCCGAGCCGCTGTGTCGCCAGTTCGATTTCCGACGATATCCGTTCCGCCATCCGCTGGCGCGCGAGTTGCCGGACCGTCGCACCTTGCGAGGTCACCTGATCGTTCATTTCCGAATAGGTGATCGCCAGCAGCATGCTGATGCCCAGCCCAACCAGCAGCGCGATCGACAGCACCCAGCGGAGAGCAAGCGACCCGGCAAGGGTCCGATGCCAGTTCGACAGGAAGTTAGCGGACGCGGGGGTGGGCACCGAAACTCCTCACGATGCGGATCGCCTCCGGGGTTCGCAGGAAGGCCAGGAACCGCCGCACATCGTCCGTCAGCCGCTGCGGCTTGTAGACGGCAGCAATCTTGACGGCCGACGGATAGGCCGGATCGGACGGCGGCACGCCATCGACCGCCAGCGCCTTGAGCCCAGTCTCCCGGATGTCCGAAAGCGGCCCGAAGCCGATGGCGCCGGGGTTTTCGGTCACCGAAAGGATTGCTTCCTGCGTCGTGAGCGCCAGTTTCGAGCGCTCGGTGAATTTCAGATCGCGGAAAACAGGCAGCGACTCGCGGAAGACCAGAACGGTAGAATCCGCGTCTTCCCGGCGCACGACACGAATCCGCATATCGGGGCCGCCGACCTGGCGCCAGTTGGTGATTTTCCCGGTGAAGATGCCCTGGATTTGTTCAGAGGTCAGATTGTCGACCGGCACGCCCGGGTGAACGAAGAACACCGAGGAAATATCGAACAGCGGCTCGTAGAAAAGCCCGCTTGCGATTTCGTTCGGTTTGAGGTCGCGTGCGACCCGCGCGATGATCTCCCGATCGCTGCCGACCCCGGCGATCCCGCCGCCCGAGCCGATGCTGGCCGGCACCTCGACCCTGTGCCCCGGATTGGCGGCGGCATAGCTTTCCGCCAGCGCCCTGAGGACGACAACACCATCGCCCGTTCCGACGAGCGAGAAGGACCCCGCCTGCACGTTGACCATCGTGAGACAAAGACCAAGCGCGATCCCAAGAAACCGATGAAGTCCGGCCAACATTCTGCGCCCCTGCGATAACAGGCGCCAGTTTGACCTCCGGGAATTAAAACTTCTTGTAATTGCCCGTGGTAATTGCTCGGAGCCGGTTTACTCGGCAGGCATTCCCTCGCCACGTGCGCCGCGGTCCTCGTCCTTCCCGGCGGGCTTGAACCGTTCCTGCATCTCGTCCAGCAAATCACCGATGGTCGAGCGCGGATTGGTGAAGCGCCCCGCCAGCAGGAAGACGACGGGAACGAGGAACAGCGTCATCAGGGTCGAAAGGCTGGCGCCGCCGATGATCACCCAGCCGATGGCGCTGCGGGCCTCGGCGCCGGCCCCGCTCGACGTTGCCAGCGGCACCGCACCGCAGATCGTCGCAATCGAGGTCATCAGGATGGGCCGCAGCCGCATTTCGGAAGCCTCAAGGATGGCGTCGTAGAGCGCGACGCCACGTTCCCGCAACTGGTTGGTGAATTCGACGATCAGGATGCCGTTCTTGGTCATGATGCCGATCAGCAGGATCATCCCGATCTGGCTGTAGACGTTCAGTGTCTGGTTGGTCGCGAGCAGGATCGCGAGCGCGCCGGTCAGCGCCAGCGGCACCGTGATCATGATGACGGCCGGCGCGATCCAGCTTTCGAACTGCGCCGCCAGCACCAGGAAAACGACGAGAAGCGCGAAACCGAAGGTCAGGTAGAGCGAACTCGAGGCCTTGCGGTATTCCTTGGATTGCCCGTCATAGCCGATGCGCGCCTCCGCAGGCAGATTGTCCCGCGCGATGGCATCGAGCGTATCGAGCGCCTGCCCGAGCGTCACGCCCGACGCGAGCGAGCCGGAGATCTTGATCGAGCGCAGCCGGTCGAAGCGGTTGAGCTTCTGCGGTCCCGCCATCTCGCTGAGCGATACCAGATTGGAAAGCGGCACCAGATCACCCGACGCCGTGCGGACGAAGACATTCTTGAGATCGTCCGGGCGGACGCGGTCTTGCTCGCGCGCCTGCATGATGACCGAATATTCGATGCCGCGATCGACGAAGGTCGAGACCTCGCGCTCTCCGAACATCAGTTCGAGCGACCGCCCGACCGCTTCGATCGAAACGCCGAGATCGGCGGCGCGGGTCCGGTCGATTTTCACCCGGAGGTCGGGCTGGCGCTCGGTATAGTCGCTGTCGAGGTTCAGGAAGAGCCCGGTCGCGGTCGCCTTCTCCATGACGATGTCGCGCCAGGCCGCCAGCGTCGCGAAATCGGGCCCACCGATCACGAATTCGATCGGCTGGCGGAAGCCGCGCTGGCCGAGCGAGGGCGGGTTGATCGGGAAGACGCGCGCACCGGGGACCTGCTGCACGCGGCCGAGCAACTCGCGCTGCAACTGCTGCTGGGAGACTTTCCGCTGTCCCCAGGGCGTGAGGCGGACGATGACCAGCCCGGCATTGACCGGTGCGGGGCGCTGGAACCCCGGCGCAACGATGGTGAGGCTCGATTCGACCGTCCCGTTGTCGAAATACGGCTTGAGCAGCGCCTCGACCTCCCGCACCCGCGCCCGGGTGTACGCGAGCGAGGCCGATTCCGGCGCGGTGACGGGAACGATGATGATGCCGCGATCCTCGACCGGCGAGAATTCCTTCGGCACCAGCTTGAAGAGCTGGACCGCGCCGAACGAAATCGCCGCGCCGACGGCGATGACGATCAGCGGCGCCGCCAGCGCCCGCTTGAGAACGCGGGCGTAGATGCGGTTCATCGCCTCGAACAGCGGCTCGGTGAGGTGGTGAATCCGGCCGTGATGCGAGCTGAGCAGCTTCGAGCACATCATCGGCGTCAACGTGCGGGCGACGACGCCGGAGAAGAAGATCGCCGTCGCCAGCGTGACGCCGAACTCGCGGAAAAGCCGCCCCGTCTGCCCGCTCATGAAGGCGATGGGCACGAAGACCGAGATCAGCGTGATCGTGGTCGCGATCACCGCGAAGGCGATCTCGCGGGCGCCGATGAACGAGGCGAGCAGTGGCGGCTCGCCATCCTCGATGCGGCGGTGAATGTTCTCGACCTCGACGATCGCGTCGTCGACGACGATGCCGATCGCCAGCACGATCGCGAGCAAGGTGAGGACGTTGATCGAGAAGCCGAACATCCACAGCACGGCGAAGGTCGGGATGATCGAGACCGGGATGGCGATGCCGGCGACGAGCGTTGAGCGCCACGAGCGCAGGAAGACCAGGATGACCAGAATGACGAGGCCGATGCCCTCGGCCAGCGTCTTGAGCACGCCGTCGATCGAGGCGCGGATGAAGCGGGCCTCGTTGTAGAGAATTTCCGCCGTTGTCCCCTCGGGGAGCGAGGCGCGGAGCAGGTTCAGCTCCGCCGCCACGTTTTCGGCCACGGAGAGGGTATTGGCGGTCGACTGCCGGATGATGCCGAGCCCGATCGCGGTCTTGCCCGAAGCGAAGAACTCGAAGCGCTCGTCCTCGGCGCCGACCTCGACGTTGGCGATCTCGCCGAGCCGGACCTGGTAACCATTGCCGTTCCAGACGACAATGTTGGCGAATTCCTCACGCGTCGAGAGCTTGGAATCGGTCTTCACCGTCAGTTCGCGCTGGCTGGAAGTCAGCCGCCCGCCCGGCAGATCGACGTTCTGGCGCTTGATGGCGGTCTCGACGTCCTGAACCGTCAGCCGCCGCGCCGCGAGCGCGGTGCGGTTGATCGCGATGCGCATTGCATAGCGCCGCTCGCCACCGATATTGACGCTGGCGACGCCCGGCACGGTCGCAAGGCGATCCACCATCGTCCGGCGCAGGAGATCGGTCAGTTCCAGCGCATCGAGTTTGGTCGAGGTGACGCCGATCCAGAGGATCGCCTGTGCGTTGGAATCGACGCGCTGGATCACCGGCGCATCGACACCATCCGGCAGGCGCGCGAGAACACGGCCGACACGGTCGCGCACGTCTGCGGCGGCGGCATCGGGATCGCGGTTGACATCGAATTCGATCGAGATCGACGAACGGTCGTTCTGGCTGAACGAGGAAATATTGGTGATACCCTCGATGCCGGCAACCGCGCGCTCGATCACCTCCGTCACGCGGCTCTCGATCACCTCGTTGGAAGCACCCTTGTAGGCGGTGTTCACCGAGACGATCGGCGGATCGATCTGCGGGTATTCGCGGACCGGCAGGCCCATCAGCCCGGCGATGCCGGCGACGCAGAGCAGCAGCGAGATCACGCTCGCGAAGACCGGGCGGCGGATCGAAACGTCGGAAAGTTGCATGGCTCGCTCCCGTCGGAACCGGCACGGGGCAACCCGCGTGCCATCGCCTCGAATGATCAGCCGGCCTTCTGGCCGGCCTGCGCGGGGTTGCCGTCTGCCGCCGGCCCGCCCTGCGTCGGGAAGGCAGGCCTCGTCTGCACCGGCAGGCCCGGCCGCACGCGCTGCACGCCGCGCACGACGATGACCTCGCCGGCTTCCACGCCGGACTGGATCTCGACATTGCCCTTCTGCCGCTGCCCGATCCGGACGACGCGGCGATCGACCTTGCCGTCCTTGACGATGAAGGCGATCTGCCGCGGACCTTCCGCGACGATGGCCTCCTCCGGTGCGAGCACCACGTTGTCACGCACGGCGACCTCGATGGACACGTTCATGAACATGCCGGGCTTGAGCGCCGCGTCCTTGTTCGCCACCAGCGCCGTGACCTTGGCCGAACGGGTGATGGTGTCGATCCGCGTATCGACCACCGCGATCTCGCCCTCGAAGACGCGATCCGGAAAGGCCAGCGAAGTGGCGGAGACCTTGGCGCCGATGCCCACCCGGCCGACAAGCGTTTCCGGCACGGCGAAATCGAGCCGCATCCGTGAAATGTCGTCGAGCGTCGTCACCGCGACCTTGTTGTCGACCAGCGCGCCCAGCGACACCTGCCGCAGCCCGACGCGGCCGTCGAACGGCGCGCGGATGATGAGATCGTCGAGCCGCGCGGCGGCAGCCCGCTCGCGCGCCTCGGCCGCCGCGATATTGGTCTCGATGGTCTTGAGCTGGAGGGTCAGGTCCGCAACCTGTGCTTCCGTTCCCGCTCCCGTCCGGCGCAAGGCCTGCGCACGTTCGAGCTTCTGCCCTGTTTCCGCGTGCTGCGCCCGGGTCGTGGCGATGGCGGCGCGCGCGGCTTCCAGATCGGCGCGCTTTTCGGAAACATCGAGCCGGATCAGCTCATCGCCGGCCTTGACGAACTGGCCTTCCTCAAATGCGATTTTTTCGACCGTGCCGGAAACCTTGGCCGTCAGCGTCACGGACTCGTAGGCGCGCAACGTGCCCACCGCATCGGAACGCTCCGTGATCGTGCCGCGCCCCAGCGTCGCCACCTCGACGAGCATCGGCTGGCCTTGTCCGCGCTGCGGCCCGGGACCTCGCTGCGCCCCCGGTGCACCTGAGGGCTTTTCCCCGCCGGCCGGCGCGAGAAAGGCAAGACCAGGCACCTTGGCGACGACCGGCGCGACATCCGCCCATCGGCTCCAGCCGAAATAGAGACCAGCGCCGACCACGGCGATCAGCCCCAGCTGCGTCGAAACGCGCATCTCCAACTCCCAAAAAGCGCAGCAGGCGCCCCGCCCGCCACGCATCAATCTTCCCGCCGGAGCAGGAAATTAGGGCGTCACATCGACAAAAGATACTGTCTTCGCAGAACTTTTTTGCTGCCGGACCCTAAAACCGGCCTCACCCCGTCCGCGCCATCCGCGTGCCGCGCCGGAAAAGACGGCAGCACGCCAATTCGCTTTGCATCACGACGAAAATCCCGGCGCGCCCGACGCGTCACGCCATCGCGTCGACGGCCTCGAAATAGAGCCTGCGCAACTCCTGGACCAGCGGACCGGGCTTGCCGTCGCCCACGGCGCGGCCATCGATGGTGATGATCGGCATGGCGATCGACGAGGCGCTGGTAAAGAACGCTTCCGACGCCGCGAGCGCCTCCTCGACCGTGAAGGCCCGCTCCTCAAGCTGAAGACCGTTTTCCCGCGCGAGCCGCATCACCGTCTTCCGCGTGATGCCCGGCAGCACCGCGTTGGACAGGGGCCGCGTCACGATCTTGCGGTCCTTGGTGATGATGAAGGCGGTCGAGGATGCGCCTTCCGTCACGAATCCATCCTCGATCATCCAGGTTTCCGCGACGCCAGCCGCCTTGGCCGCCTGCTTCGCCAGCACCTGCGCGAGCAGCGCCACGGACTTGATGTCGCGCCGGGCCCAGCGCAGATCCGGCAGCGTGATCACCGCCGCGCCGGTCTTCGCGAGCGGATTGTCGCGGAACGGCTTGTCCTGCGTGAACATCACCACGGTCGGCTCGATATCCGGCGGACAGGTGAATTCCCGCTCCCAGACGCCCCGTGTGACCTCGATGTAGATCAGCCCCTCGCGCAGGCCGTTGCGCGAGACCAGTTCCCGCTGGATCGCCGTCCAGCCAGCGATGTCGAACGGGTTGCGGATGCCGATTTCGCGCAAGGAGCGGTCGAGCCGCGCCAGATGCGGCTCGTTGTCGATCAGCTTGCCGTCGAGAACCGCCGTAACCTCGTAGATACCATCGCCGAACAGGAACCCGCGATCCATGATCGGGATCGTCGCCTCCCCGATCGGGCAGAAGCGCCCCTGCACATAGACGATGCGTTTGTCGGCAGCGGTGGTCATATCATTCCCCGAAACATTGAAGGGTGGTCTGTCGACGATCCTGACATCCCCCCAGATGAGCGCCAATGCAAATTCTGCATAAAGGCTGCGGCGATCGCTCGCGTCACTCCCTGACGACGGCCGAAATCGCGCGTGGATCGGGTTCGATGGCCGCGAGTTCGCCGAGGCTCAGCGGTTTGACCGGCATCCGCAGCCGGTAATAGCCGACGTCATCCGGCGAGGCACCCCGCTCGGCGGCGATCGTCTCGGTCACGGTGAGGCCACAGAGCCGCCCCTGGCACGGCCCCATGCCGCAACGGAGATAGGCCTTGAGCTGGTTCGGACCGGTCGCGCCAGTCTTCACGGCCTGCCGCAGGGCGCCAGCCGTCACCTCCTCGCAGCGGCAGACGAGGGTCTCGTCGTCCGGCGGCACGCGGAAGGCTTTCGGCGGCAGGAACAGCCGGTCGAGAAAGGCCCGTCCCTTCTCGGCCCGCGCGAGTGCTTTCAGGATCTCTTCCACGGGCGGAACCTTGTCCTCGACGCCCGGCCGCATCGCCTTGATCGCCGCCCAGGCCGCAAGCCGCCCGCGCTCCGCCGCCGCCTCGGCACCGCCGATCCCGGCGCCGTCCCCCGCGATGGCGATCCCCTCGACACCGCTCTGGCCGAACGGATCGAGCACCGGCGCAAAGCAGGCCTGCTGCTCGTTCCAGCGATGGGCGATCCCCGCCGCCATCGCCAGATTGACGTGCGGAACGACGCCTTGATGCAGAAGCAGCAGATCGGCCTCGATCCGCCTTTCGGTTCTGCCGACACGATAGGACAAGCCGGAAACGCGGTCCTCGCCCTCGGCCCGCAGCGCGTTCACGAAGCGGACGATGCGGGTCTGCCGCGCCACTTCGCGCATCAGCCGCGCGCCCTTGAGTGCGTAACGCGAACCGACGAATTGCGGCAGCAGCGGCAGGGCGGCCAGATAGCTCGACCGCGGCGTCGTATCGAGGATCGCCTCGATCTTCCCGCCGGCGCGCAGGATCTGCGCCGCGAAAAGCCAGATCAACGGCCCCTGCCCGGCGATGACGACACGCTTGTCCGGAACCATCCCCGAGGATTTCAGCAGCGTCTGCGCCGCGCCGACGCTCATCACGCCCGGCAAGGTCCAGCCGGGAATCGGGAATGGCCGCTCCTGCGCACCGGTGGCAAGAATGATCCGCTCGGCACGAACGAAACGGCTCCGGCCCTGCCGGCTCATGCCGACGTGGCGCGTCGCATCGAGCGACCACACCTGCGTCTCACCGAGAAAGGTCGCGCCGCTCGCCTCGAAATCCTCGACGAGCCTGCGGCCGTCCCAATAGTCCGCGCCGAGCACGGTGGCATCGCGGAACGGCGAGCGGGTGATCGCGCGGTAGATCTGTCCGCCCGGCGACGGATTTTCGTCGACCAGCAGCGTCTTCAGCCCGGCGCTTGCCGTCGAGGCGGCAGCGGCGAGGCCTGCCGGCCCGGCGCCGATGACGAGAATATCGACCGTTTCGACGGAAGAACCGCCCTCGCTCATCTCGGAAGAACCGCCACTGCTCATGTCAGCACACGCCTCCCCTTCTGGATCGCGATGCGCATGCCGTCCGCGACCGGGACGAGGCAACCCTGCCGGCTGCCGACGCCATCGATCGTCACAAGACAATCGAAGCATACGCCCATCATGCAGTAGGGCGCGCGCGGCGCGCCGCTCACCGGGGTTTCGCGCTCGATCGGCAGGCCGGAGGCCAGCAGCGCCGCCGCGACGCTGTCGCCGAGCCGCGCCTCGACCGCCACGCCGTCGACATGGATCGTAACGATCTCCGTTTCATCCGAACCGATGCGCTTGAACATGTCAGGCTGCCTTCCCGCCATCCTGTGCGGCGAAACGCCGTGCCGAGAACGCGCCGACGACGGCCTCGTCGAGCGCACCGCGCACGATCATCGGCGCGAGATCGAAGGCATGGTTGGGGGCGAGCGTCACGCCGGAGTGGCAGCAGACGACAAACGCGCCCGGGTGGCTTGCCGACTGGTCGTAGATCGGAAAGCCGTCGTGCGTCATGACACGGATACCGCTCCAGGCGCGCACCACATTGAGCGCGCCGAGCATGGGGAACATCCTGACCGCGCGGCTCGCCATCACCGCGTCGATCGGCATGTGATGGGCGCGATCATCGATCTCGTCCTCCTTGCTGTCGCCGATCATCACCGTGCCCTCGTCGCTCTGGCGCAGCGTCGTCATGGGATATTGGAGGAACGGCGCCGCCCGCTCCGTTACGACGATCTGGCCGCGATTGGGCTCCATCGGTGCATGAAGGCCAAGCATCGGCGCCAGCGTCGCATTGGCGTTGCCTGCGGCCAGCACCACCTTGCCGGCGACGATCTCGCCGCGCTTCGTCACGAGGCGGAATGCACCGTTTTCGCCCGAGATCGCCGTGACGGGATGATCGGGACGATAATCGACGCCATGGCGCGAAAAGGCCGTGTGCAGGGCGCGGAACACCCGCAAGGAGTTCACATGGCCATCGTAGGGGCAGTAGCTCCCGCCCGCGACCTCCGGGCCGATCTCCGGCATCATCCGGCGGACGCCTTCATGATCGAGCAGCTCGGTCCGGTAATCGGCCGCGCCGGGCTGGTTGTGCAGCCGGGCTAGCGTATCGCGGCGAAGGACCATCTCGCGATCGCTGAGCGCCAGGTGAAATCCGCCCGGCCGCCGGAAGCAGACGTCGAGCCCGGTCTCCTCCTCAAGAGCCTGCGCCAGCCCCGCCCAGGTCTCTGAAGCTCGTAGCGTCCAGGCGGTATAGGCCGGCAGGCCAAGCCCTTTTGTCTGCACCCACACCAGCGCGAAATTTGCCCGCGATGCCCGCTTCGCGATATCGCCCTCGTCGAGCACCACCACGCGCTGGCCGAGACGGCCCAGCCCCCAGGCGATTGAAGAGCCGAGCAGGCCGCCCCCGACCACAGCGACATCGAATTCGCGCGCCAAACCCATCTGCTCCGAAACCTGAGGCACTTCGTCCGGGTCCGGCGCGGAAGCCGTTCCCTGCCGCCAACCATAGGAGCCTCGTCGCGAAGCGCAATCCCGGTTCGGCGCGCAAGGCGCATTCGCCCCTTGCCGATCGCCGCGTTTCGGAATACGCGCCATGGGATTGCCGCCGGAGGTTCCCGATGTCCCGTCTCGTCTTCGTGCTCAACGGTCCCAACCTGAACCTGCTCGGCAAGCGCCAGCCGCACATCTACGGCCATGAGACGCTCGCCGACGTCGAGGCCGAGTGCCGCAAGACCGGCGCCGCCGAGGGACTCGACATCCGTTTCCACCAGTCCAACCGCGAATATGAGATCATCGACTGGGTCCATGAGGCCCGCGAGATCGCCGGCGGCATCGTCATCAATCCGGCCGCGTTCACCCACACCTCGGTCGCGATCCTCGATGCGCTCAACACCTTCGAGGGACCGGTGATCGAGGTGCACATCTCGAATGTCCACAAGCGCGAGGCGTTCCGCCATCATTCCTATGTCTCGCTGCGGGCCGACGGCGTCATCGCCGGGCTGGGAACACAGGGCTATACGCTCGCGCTCCAGCGGGTCGCGCGGCTCATCTCGTCTAAGGCCTCCTGAGGCTGCCCCTGCCGGCTTTGCGTAAAAAAACGGCGGCGTAATAATAATTTGATAAAAAATCTCCTCTAGCCTGCCGGCAGGCATGAATAGAGGAACTGGAAATGCTTGCCACGGGGGAGACCATCTCCGGCGAAGCCGGGCCGGAGGCACATTTCCCGGCCTGCAGCCAGGCAGCCGCCATGTCAGCCCCCGTAACTGACGCGCGCTGACGAGGCCCGGCTTGCATCGCCTCCTCAAAAAACAGATCCGGGACGCGGTGGCGGGTGACGGTAGTTTCGATGCCGCATGCCTTCTCGAACTCGTCTCCAGCACCTATGCCAAGGCGGACGACAAACGGACGCGCGGCCGTCGCAAGGCCAGTCAGGCTCCACAGGGTTCGAGTGGCGTTTGCGCGAATTGCCCGTCGGAAACCGACGCTTTTGAGTGCGATCTGAGATGCGCGATCGAAAATGTCGATCAGGGTATCGCCCTGATCGATGCCAGCGAGCGAATTCTCGTCATCAATTCCCGTTACTGCGAACTCGCCGGCCTGAGCCGCGCCGACGTGGACACGGCATCGACCTTGCCTGCCCTCCTCGCACTGCTCGAATCGCGCGGCGAATTCTCGTTGGTGAACACGGACTTCGACCCCTGGCTCAAGCAGCGACAATCAAGCGCCCAGCACCCTTGCAGCTATCGCCGCCGGCGTGCCGACGGAACCATCCTGGAAGTACGGGTGACGCCGCTGGCAAACGGCCACCAGTTGCGCACGTTGACCGACATCACCGAGCACCTCCGGCATGCCGAGGAAATCGGCGCGATCCGCCGGACGCTCGAACTGACGCTCGAGAACGTCACGCAAGGCATCGTCAAGTTCGATCCCGAACACCGTGTCGTGGTCTACAACCATCGCGTCGAGGAGCTTCTCGAATTTCCGCCCGGTCTTCTTCGCCACGGCGTGACGATGCGCGAGCTGATCGAATACCAGATGGCCCGCGGCGAATACGGCAAGATGTCCCCGCAGTTCGAAGCCTTCATCAACGGAGGCGGGTTCGCAGAGAAAGAGCATGTCTATGTCCGGCAGCGGCCGAACGGGCATTTTATCGAAGTCCGCACGATTCCGCTGCCGGACGGATCGTCGGTCCGGACCTATTCCGATGTCACGGAAGCCCATGAGAGACAGATTGAACTCGAGCGCTCGAAGGAGGAATACCGGAGCCTGTTCGAGAATTCGATCGTCGGCATTTTCCGCTCGTCGCTCGACGGTCGCCAGCTCAGGGCCAACCCGGCGTTGGTCCGCCTGAACGGCTACGACAGCGAGGCGGAGATGCTCGCCGACGTCCGGGACATCGCCCAGCAATGGTATGTCGAGCCAGGTCGCCGGCAGGAATTCGTGGAGATCATGGAGCGGGACGGACGAATCTCCGATTTCGTCTCGGAGGTTTATCGCTGCAAGACCCGCGAGAAGATCTGGGTGTCCGAAGCCGTCTGGCTGGTCCGTGACGAAGACGGCAACCCCGCCTATTACGAAGGCATGGTGATTGATGCCTCGGCCCGCCGCGCCGCGGAGAAGAAGATCGCCCACATCGCCCTGCACGACATGCTGACCAATCTCCCAAACCGGGCGTTGTTCCAGGAATCCCTGAGCGTGGCCCTGGCGGAGAACCGGCGAAACCATGAACTGGCGCTGCTCTGCCTTGATCTCGACCATTTCAAGGATGTCAACGACACCATGGGCCACGACTGCGGCGACATCCTGCTGCGCTTGGCGGCGCGGCGCATCGCACGTACCTTGCCGGCCAGCGGCATGGCGGCCCGCTTCGGCGGCGACGAATTCGCCATTCTGCTCCCCAATATCCGCGGCCGCGACTCCGTCATGCAGCTTGCGCGCGAGATCGTCGCCACGCTCTCGAAGCCCTTCCGCATCCGCGGCAAGCGGGTCTTCGTCAGTGCCAGTATCGGAATCGCCATCGCACCGACCGACGGCAACGATGCCAAGGAACTGCTGAAGAAGGCCGACATCGCCCTCTACCGCGCCAAGCGCGATGGGCGCGGCACCTATTCCTGCTTTGACGAGGGCATGACGGCCGCCATCCACGCCCGGCGCGAGATCGAGCAGGATCTTCGCCGCGCCATCGAGCGCGAGGAATTCCGCGTCGCCTACCAGCCGATCATCGATCTCGAAAACAATACGCCGAACGGTTACGAGGCGCTTATCCGCTGGGAGCACCCCACGAAGGGATTGTTGGCGCCAGCGCAGTTCATCGAAATCGCGGAGGAAAGCGGCCTCATCGTCCAGATCGGCGAAATCGTCCTGCGGCAGGCCTGCTCGTGCATCGCCCGCAACCACAGGACGGCGAGCGTTTCGGTCAATCTGTCGCCGATCCAGTTCCGCAATCATCAGCTGACGGCATCGGTCCTGTCTGCCCTCACCGAAAGCCGGCTCCCGGCCTCGCGCCTGGTGCTCGAGATCACGGAATCGGTCCTTCTGACCGACGACACGCGGACGCTCGAGATCCTCCAGCAATTGCGTACGCTCGGTGTCCGGATCGCGCTCGACGATTTCGGTACCGGCCATTCCTCGCTGAGCTATCTGCAGAAGTTCCCGTTCGACCGCATCAAGATCGACAAATCCTTCGTGCAGGAAGCGGAGGACGGCATGATGAACACCGCCATCCGCCGCGCAATCCTCGGGCTTGGCAACGACATCGGCATCGAGATCGTCGTCGAGGGCGTCGAGACCGAGGAACAGCGAAACATGCTGATCTACGAGGGCTGCCGCTACGTTCAGGGGTACTTCTACGGCCGGCCGAAGCCGGAAGACGAAGTCTTCGGCGAGCGCCGCACCGAATCGGCGCGCAAGGCGGGCTAAGGCATTTTTCCGATCAGGTGGATGCCGGTTGATCGAAGAACCAAAGGTCCGCGTCAGCGAAAATGCGTTACAATAGAAAGCTGGCGCCGGCAGCCAAGCCAGACGGCGGCTTGCATGACGCCCGGACTACCGGGACGGATCGTCGCGCCGCAGATGCACCAGTGTGAACCAGCCGAAAGGCGCGAGCTTCTGGCGCCGCTCGATGCGGACCTCCCCGTGTTCCCGGCACCATGCCTCGATCCGCGCGAAGGGAAAGTCCGGCCTCAGCCCGAGCCGGCGGGCGACCTGCCCTGACCAGCGCTCCAGCGCCGCGAGCGGCCCGGTCTCGGAATAGAAGTGATTGACGAGAACGATGGAGCCGCCGGGCCGGATCACCCGGAACGCTTCGTCCAAGACCCGTTCGGGATTCTCGACCAGCGTGATCAGGAATTGCCCGACCACCACGTCAAACGAATGATCCGGAAACCCGAGATGATGCGCGTCCATGACCTCGAGCGTCCGGATGTGCGGAAAGGCGCCGGCGCACAGCCTTCCGCGCGCGCGCTCGATCATCTCGGGTGAAGCGTCGATGCCCGTCACCCGGTTGCCGGTGTGGTAATCCCCGAAGGATAGCCCCGTGCCCACGCCGATTTCCAGCGCGTCGCGGCCCAGCGTCCGGGCGAGCGCCGCAGCGGCTTGTCGCCCCGAATGGAAGAACGGCCCGCAGAGAAGATCGTAAACCGGGGCCCATTTGGCATAGGCGCGCGTGATCGCGCCATGTTCGATATCCGTCATCCCAAACCCTCCCGACACCGGCATTCAAGCGATGCGGGATTCCGATGCCGGCTCTCGATGACACGCCGATGACGGTTCCCGGAATGCGAAAAAGGGGCAGCCCGGCTCGCTGTCATACGCCTGCAACATGACTCTGTCTTTCAACGGGCGAGACGCTGTGAAGAAGGAGCACCCATTGCAGGCAGAAGGCATTTCCATCCGAACTCTGTTCATTTCCGATCTCCACCTCGGAACCAACGGCTGCCAGGCGGACATGCTGCTCGATTTCCTGCGGTGCTACGACGCGCAGACCATCTATCTCGTCGGCGACATCGTCGACGGCTGGCGCCTGAGGAAGGGCTGGTTCTGGCCGCAGACGCATAACGACGTCGTCCAGAAGCTCCTCCGAAAGGTCCGCAAGGGCGCACGGATCATCTACATCCCCGGCAACCATGACGAATTCCTGCGCGATTACGCCGGCATGACCTTTGGCGGCATCGAAATCTGCGACCACGCAGTCCACGAGGCGCCGGACGGGCGGAAATACCTCGTCATTCACGGTGATATCTTCGATGTCGTGGTGGTGCACGCGCGCTGGCTGGCGTTGCTCGGCGACTGGGCCTACGAAACCGCGCTGCGCGTCGGCCAGGCCGTTTCCTATTTCCGTCGCAAGCTCGGCCTTCCCTATTGGTCGCTCTCGGCCTGGGCGAAACACCGGGTGAAGACGGCGGTGAACTTCATCGGCTCGTTCGAGACCTGTCTCGCCGAGGAGGCGCGGCGCACGGGCGCCGACGGCGTCATCTGCGGCCATATCCACCACGCCGCCGAGCGCGATCTCGACGGCATCCGCTACCTCAACACCGGCGATTGGGTGGAAAGCTGCACGGCGCTGGTCGAACACATGGATGGCCGGCTGGAAATCATCCGTCATGCCGCGGCCGTCGCGGCCCGTCGCCCTGCGACAGATACCCCGCCCCCGCTCGCGCTGGCCAGCTGATGAAGGTGCTCGTCGCGACTGATGCCTGGGCGCCACAGGTCAACGGCGTCGTGCGGACGCTGGGCGAATTGCAGCGGCGCGCGCCGCAGGCCGGGCTGACGCTCGAGTTCGTCACGCCCGGTGATTTCCGGACGATCGCGATGCCCGGCTATCCCGAAATCCGGCTTTCGCTCAATGCCGGCCCCGGAATCGCCCGGCGAATGCAGGTTTTCGCGCCGGATGCGGTCCACATCGCAACCGAGGGACCGATTGGCCTTGCCGCCCGGAAACTCTGCCTCGGCCGGCGCATCCCGTTCACGACCAGCTATCATACCCGGTTTCCTGAATACCTGCGCGCGCGCCTTCCGGTTCCGGAGGCCGCCACCTACCGCTGGCTGCGCTGGTTCCACAATGCCGGCTGCGGCATCATGACGGCGACGCCCAGCCTCGATGCCGATCTCGCCGCGCGCGGCTTCGGCCCGCTGATGCGCTGGTCGCGCGGCGTGGATACCCAGTTGTTCCGCCCGCGCGCGCAATCCGTTCTCGATCTGCCGCGACCAATCTTCCTCAATGTCGGCCGCGTCGCCGTCGAGAAGAACCTCGAAGCCTTCCTCTCGCTGGACCTGCCCGGTTCGAAGGTCGTCGTCGGCGAAGGCCCCGCGCTTGAAAGCCTGCGGAAAGCCTATCCCGACACCCATTTCCTCGGGCCTCGCTCCGGCCCCGGCCTGGCAGAAGTCTACGCCTCGGCCGATGTCTTCGTCTTTCCGAGCCGGACGGACACCTTCGGCCTCGTTCTGATCGAGGCGCTCGCGAGCGGATTGCCGGTCGCCGCCTACCCGGTGATGGGACCGAAGGACGTGATCACCGAGCCGGCCGTCGGCTGCCTCGGCGAAGACCTGCGCAAGGCCGCGCTCGATGCGCTCGACCTGCGCCACGAGGCGTGCCGGGCCTTCGCCGAGCGCTATTCCTGGGATGCTTCGGTCGCACAGTTCGCGGCGAACATGCACAGCGCCGTCCATCGCCATACGGCGGCGGCCTGACCGTCTGCCCCGATCTCCGGGGCATCTTCGGACTCAGGCAAGCGTTGGATTGTGGTGGGCCCGGCAGGACTCGAACCTGCAACCAGACCGTTATGAGCGGCAGGAAATCTCTTGAAAACACAGGAGAAAAACCGCGTGAGGGCAGATACGAGGGCAGAAACCATTGGTGGGGGCGGCAGGACTCGAACCTGCAACCAGGCTGTTATGAGCAGTCGGCTCTAACCGTTGAGCTACGCCCCCGACCGGCTCCATATGCGTCATCGGGCCTTGCTCCGCAAGACGACACGCTCCATCCGGCAACGCGCGCCTATCGCCATCCCTACGCCGAAGGCGTGGCAGGCTGTAAACTCAAGCCCTGAAACGACAAAAGCCCGCCATCCGGTTAAGGAGAGCGGGCCAGTCGGAGGAAACGTAGGGGTATGCACGTCAAACAGCGGCGGGTGCCGCTCTCCGCACCATGCGGAGCTTATTGCCGGATTGACCGGCTAACTCGTCAGAAACTCGGGCGCGGTCGCAGCACACAGAACAGATAGCGCTGCTTCGTTTCGCAGATATGCCAGCGACCGTCAGGGCCTTCCTGAATCTGAGCATCCTCGACGAACACGCCATCGACCGTTACGCCGCCTTTGATCTCGCGCAACCGCGCTTCAACCTCATCCGCTGGCATCGGTCGGCAGTCCTGATTATTGCAGCACGAGATACCCGTCACTGGGTTCCGGTAGCGCTCATAACCGTCATGCGCGGCGACAGGGATGGTGAGCATCAGGAGAGCGATGATTGCCTTCATGGATAAGCCTCCCAGAACAGGGTGCGCGTCTCCCATGGGCGGTTCGGGCACTGATGCCAGACATACCCCTTGATGTAGCGGCTGAAGTCGTGCGGTCCGGCTTGAACGTCCCATGGACCGAACTCGAAAATGCCGCCGCCGCGCTGCTTCACGGCCTCGCGCTCGTAGCTGTTCACGCCGATGCCGTTGAAGGGGCCTTCAAGCTTCCACTGCATCCGCTGGTAAACGCAGTCGCGGACCTTCCTCGATGATCCACGAATGGTTGACCCTACGCCCTTCGGCTCGACGCTTGTTATCGCCGTCTCCACCACCACGGGCCAGAAGCGCCCCTCGATATAGGGCATGATGACGGATGAAGCCGTCCCGGCCATGACCATAATCCCGAAGGCGATGGTAAGGTTTCCGATCAGCATCCCGACTGTCCTCGCGCGGTTCACAGCGGCCATCCCGGCGTTTGAGGAAGGTCAAGATCGGATTTCAGCATCGTATGTTCGAGGTCTGTGATCCGACGATACAGCACCTTCTCGCGCGCATCGGCACGCTTCATGCTTTCCTCAAGTGCGGCAATCCGGCTGTCGAACCTGTTCACGACATAGCGAACGGCAAAGCCGATGCCGGTGGCCGCTGACCCGACGCCCCCAAAGATAATGGTCAGCATCTCGCCGGTCATCTCACCAGCACCCTGCCGCGCGGCCGCGCTCATGGTGAACCGAGATGCGCCGATCATCCTCGCGCGTCTTGCCCTGCACGTCCTTGAGATCGTCCGTGATGACGCCGCATGGCTTCACATTGACACTCGCGGTCTGGCACTGACCGGCAGGCAGCAACAGCAAGCACACGAATGCGATGCTCAGTTCTTTTCGCATTTCCGGCCCTCCCGGTTCCAGCGCCACGGCTCGCCCTTGGCGTAACATTCGTTGACGGTGATAGACCCGGCATCCGCCGCCGCGCCCTGTTCATCGGATTTCTTGACGAGGGCCGCATAGGAAGCCGCTACAGCGGCGCGGACCTCTTTCCAGTGCCAGACGCCAGCGAAAGCGAGAACGCCCGCCAGCGCCCACGCCTGCCATGGGATGAGGCGGGCAAATGCGCGAAGCGCCAAGATAACTGCCATCATGCCGGATCGGCCTCCAGCGCCGTCATATCGCGGTCGTAGGCTTTCTGCTTCCGCTGCTGCCAGAACCGCCACGCAAGCCCGCCGATGACCAGCGCGGCGGAAATCGTGACCAGCACGGCAAACACCTTGCCGATGAAGGGATTGCTCTCAGCAAGCGGCTGCAACGCATCCTTGGCCTGGTCGATCGCGCCAGCGCCAGTCCCGCCTGCAACCCCGGCGCCCGTCACGGCATCGGCGGCACCAGTTCCGGGCCTACCCGTTGCCTCGGTATCGCGGGCCTTGCGTTCGGCGCCGGGGATATACTCCACCTTCGGCCCAACCGAACCCATGGCCCAAGCTTGCCCGCGCGCCTGCACGTCCGCGACACGGCGCGACCAGCCCTTTCCGAACGTGCTCCATGTCGAGAGGCGGCGCATGAAAGCGAGACGACGAGCGCAGATGTCCGCGATCAGCGCGTCATGGTCTCCATGCGTTTCGAGGGCGTCCATCGTCATATCGCCAATGGTTCCATCGGCCGTGACGCCAAGCGCAGCCTGCAGGGCCCTGATCGCGCGAGACGGCCCCGAGTTCACGGCATAATCGAACAGGACGTAGCCGACGCCGGGCGGCATGTCATCGCCTCGCACCTTGTCCCAATACTCGGCCTTGTAGATCGCCTCGACCTCGGTCTGCTCGATCAACTTAACCGTGCGTGGATCAAGACCTTTCCGCTGGCGATAGGCATCGTAGACCCGTTGCGTGATGCCCTTGTTCGTCGGGCCTCCGGGGTCTTTCGGATGGTTCACATAGCCGCCCTCATGCGTGAGGACGGGCGGAAGGGCCTTCGTGAATTCGTTTTTCATGGCGAGCCTCACACCAGAATGCCGTTGATATCCATGGAGACGTTGCCCCAGCCATCGGAGGCGTTGCCGTAGATGCGGCCTGTTCCGTCCGAAGCCAGCGTCATGATGCCGGAGCACGCCGTCTTCACGTTGATGACCTGCTGGAACATGATCGGGCCGTATTTGATCGGCGGGGAAACGACATCGCGCGTGGCAATCGCATTGCCGCCGGTCCCGGTCACAACCGCATTCCCGTTCACACCCTCGATGGTGATGTTGATCGCCTTGACCTCGGGGGCTAGAACGCCATTGGTTTCGGCGTAGACATCGAACAGGAATGAGTAGGTGCCGCCCGCATCAGCACTGGACGGGAACGAGAACCCGGCATTGATCCACACCGGAGGGGACATCTTCACAATCGGGACAAAATATTCCGGCGTGATTTGCGGCTCATGCGCGAAGGCGCCGATATAGTCCCCGACACCGAAGACCGGTTCCGAGAGATAGAACACGTCGCCGGACGTGCCCACCAACTCGAACCCGATATGCAGATAGGTGATGCCCGATGAGATCGTGACGGACGTCTCGGACCACGAATATCCGGTGGTGCTGACGGTCGAACCATAGCGGATGCTGTCAACGTCATCGTTCACAAACACGCGCCACGTCGCGCCGGACGGGCACTTGACATAGCCGCCGATGGAGATGGTCTTGCCCATATAGGCATAGAGTTCTGCCGCTGGGATGGAGTGATAGTAATACTCCGCCGAACTGGACCCCTTTTTCAGGCCGCACGCATATTTGGACCCGTTCCGCACGTTTGCGGCCCAGTCGTCGCGCCAGCATTCCAGCGTTGTTGATTTGGTGTGTCCGTCGAAACCGTAGCCGGTGCCCGAGGACGCCGAACCGCCCGCCTCCATCATTTGAGCCGTGCAGGCGGCAGAAGAAGACGGCGCGGCATTGAAGGGGAGCGTCACGGTGAAAGAGGTATTGGCGACAACCGCCTGCACCCGCATCGCCGCACCGAGACGCAGCAAGTCGTCCGCTGGCGCGTTGAACGAGATGATGCCGCCGAGAATGACATTCGACGTGTCGGACGTGCTGCAAACGCAGGTATTCGAGCTGGTCGTATAGGACGAGATCGACACGGACCCCATAGCCGCCCCGGTCGCATCGTATTTCGTGGCGGGCGACAGCGCTGTGGCGACGAGGAACCGCGCATTCGGAAAGCGGTTGCGGGTAACGCCAGTCCCGACAATCGTTCGGACATCGGTATTCGGGAGGGGAGTAACCGCTCCGGTTCCGGCTCCAGATGCGCGCCCGAGGATCATCCCGGCGGCGAGAGTTGCCATCTTGGACAGCGTGACAGCGCCGTCCTGAATGTGTGCGGTTTCCACCGTGTCCGCGACGAGTGGATTGGTCAGGGCAGCGATGCGGACCCATGTCGATCCACGGAACAGGATGATGTCGCCGGGGAACCATTCCGAAGTGCCGTCAATCGTCGTGGTGCCGTAGACACCGACGATATAGTAAGAGCCTGTCGAACCGGAGCCAGACGTGATCGTCGGCGTGTTCGTCGCCGCGTTCCACGTTCCGAGGGAGAGGCCGAAGATCGAGATCATCGACAACTCCATCTCGCGCATCCACGTTTCGAAGTGATCCGGGTTCTTCGACGGAACAACTTCGGCTGCGGTGCGGGTCAGGATGATGTTAGCCATATCGACGCCCTTTGAGGCATAGGCGAGCGCGATCGCCCGGAGACCGGGCGGCCGTAGCGCCGTGCCTGTTTGAGGATTTTTGAGGGGGTTGCGGCCTCAGGCGGCCGGGATCGTTATTGTGTAGGTGGCGGCCGTCCCGGCCGTCCCGTCAGTGGTGCACGCAATGACACTGAAATTCGCCGTCTTCTCGCTCACGCCAGGCGCTGCCAGGGTGATTGTTCGGGTGAAAACGGCGCCGGGGTTCGTGATGATCGCTTCATCGTCCTCGGTCTCGACGCCGGTCCCTGACCACTGCAGGAACAGGTAGGAGATATGAAGATCATCCGGAGCGGTGATGGTGAGATCGGCATGGGCCGCCACCTCGCCGCTCGCCGGAACATTCACAACGGAGAGCCCCGGCGTTCCCGGCGTGGTGTTGATGACTGCCGGCGTGAAGGCGGTCACGGTTGACCAGTTCGACCCATCGTCTTCCGCATTGAAGATCCTGTGACGAAACTCGATATCGACGCCCGTCAGATCGTTTGAGGTATAAGCGTGGGACGCGCCGCTCGATGCTCTCCACTCCGACATGCTGGTCCATGATCCGGGGGAAACGCCGGAGACATCGCGATAGGTCCCCTCGACGGTATAGGCCGCACCAGGATCAGGATATTTGATGCGGGTGTGCTTTGTCGTATCCGGGTAGGTTACGACGCAGGAAAGCGTTGCGGCGCTCGGCGCCGCGATTTCGGGATCGTATCCGACATCCGGCAAAGCCGGGGGCGGCAGGGCTTCATCGGTCGACGTGTTCCATGCGGTGAGCGTGGGTTGGACAAACCCGTTGATCGTCACCCGGCCGGCGATGTCGTCCGCCTCGGCCGAGATGATCTCGATAGTGCTGGCCCCGATCACGTAGTCGGATGGGAGGTCGAATGTCTGGGCATACCAGACGGCCATTCCTGCCATGTTCGTGGTGATTGACAGGCGATCCGCGCGGGCGTTGGCGAAAAGGCGACGGGCAATTCTTTGCGCCTGTGCGGCCGAAGGACAGAAAGGCAGTTGAATATCAAGAACCCGTTCGCCGTAGCGCGAGATTTCGTCGGCGATCTCGGTCCATGCGATGGCAACCGGCGGCGTGCCGCTCGGGTTGTCCACCATCGGGATTTCAGAAACGGTATAGTTCCGTTCGGCGCTGTAGTAGGACACCCTGCACTTGTTGTAGCGCTCCACGCCTTCCGGGCCGCCCTCGAAGCTGTCGGAAAGGATATTGCGCTCAGCAAGGGTCAGCTCGCCGTCCCGGTTGTCATCGATCAGCACGAAAGCGTATTTGCCATCGGCATCGACGGTCATTTCGATGCCGGCCGAAACCATGGCCTTGTTGAGCGTTTCGCGAAGGCTCTCCTCCGTCTCGCGCCAGATGCAGGCAAGCCGGGCACGCGGCTCTGTTCCGCCACGTTTTGCAACCGTCGCGTCGGCCTTGTCGGCCTCATCCGAGATGATGTCGAGGTTGAAATCCGAAAGGGACTTCAGGGGATCGAGCAGCGCGATGTGCAGGCAGATCAGGATTGCGTTCTCGGTCCACGCATAGTCATTGATACGCGGATCGTAGGGCGCACCGACGCGCGCCACAAAAGACGGTTCTGGCCACCCGCTGGGGCGGACCTTCAGGAGTTTGGGCGAGGCCACGCCGGGGCTTACATACTGGACAAGGGCCTGAGCAAACCCGTTGCCCGGCCGCGACGAGTCCCAATGCGAGGGGAAGTAGGTCACGAGATTGGGCCATGTCGTCGTCGTGCCAGCGTCAAGCTTGGTCAGAACGAAGACGTGCGAGCTGCTGCCGCTTGCGAAAGGCGGCGACGAGATCGCGCCGTCATCCTCCGCAACGACGGAACGCCCGCCCAGAAACACCTCTTCGATGCCGTCGATTGGATCGGCGCAAAGAGCAATGTAGCGGAATGTCAGGTATCCGCTGGTATTGCCGTAAATCTTCTGACCGCCAATCTGGACCCTGCCGACAGCCCGAATGCGGCCACCTTCTTTCGACTCGAAGGTGTTCTTGTAGGTGCCTGTATCGAGGGAGCCACGGCCGCCGCCGCCGCCGAGGATGAACTGGGCGCCAAGCGCGGCACCAAGCGAAAGGAAACCACCGGTGATCGATCCGGCCGTGACGGCGGTTCCACCCAGCGTGAAAAGGACGGTCTCAGCCGTGAGGGATGTCCCGAGCAGAGCGTTGATGCCAAGCAGTGCAAAGGGCGCGAGAGGCGCGGCGCTTGCCTGCGTCGTCATCGCCAGCAGCGAGACGCCCCCGAGAAGTGAGGTCTTCAGCATGGTTATACGGCCCAAGCCTTGATGATGTTGCGAGGGCGGAAGATCGAAACCCCGCTCTCTGACCGCCACAGCGCGAGGCCGTCGATGCAGAAGATCACGCCGACAGGTCCGAAACGCCCCGTATCGACAATGCCGACATCGCCATAAGAGGGGGAGACGGTCTCGAACACGCCGGCAAGCCGAAGCGCTCTTGACCAGATCGCCTCGAGCGAACCGGCGCTCGAGATCATGTCGAGAGCGCTTGCCTCGCTGGAGTAGTCCGGGATCGGGATGTCGATGCCGCGCTCGGATGAAACCCAGCGCGCCGCCATGGCGGTGCAATCGTCGCGCCCCCACTTCACCGGCTGGCGCGCAATCGGCTCGATGAAATCCCGCAGCCGCTTCTGACGGTCGATGCCGGTCATTTCAGGGTCTCGATGATCTGCATCCCGACGTAATCCATGGCGCCGTCGCCGGGATGAAGTTCCCGGTGCCCAGCCGAAGACCATTTATGGCCTGGCTTGAACCCCAGACTTGAAAGCGAGTTCTCGACGGTCAGCGTGATGATCCGCGTGTCGATGCCGGTCCGTGTCCACTTGATCGATGTCATCAGCCCGTTCCGGATCGACGGGCGAAGCGAGCCAATCAGCTTCTGGGTTTCCTGATCGAACAAGCCCCAGTAGATGCTGGCTCTACGGCCCTCGATGTCGCGGCGGCTGTCGGTGATGGTTCTGATATAGCCGTCGACGGCACCGGACAGGATCAGCGTTGCAGCCGCGGACTCCGAAAAGACCTCTTTCCGGATGCCGGAGATATCCGCCACCACACCCGGGTAGAGCGGGCTTGTCATCCCAATCCACTCGTGGCCGTCGATGACACGATTTCCGACGCCGGAATGGTAATAGTGCGTCCCAGAGGGGAAATGCAGCTCGGCAAACTTGGCGCGCGTCACGCTGGGCGACGAGAGCTGCTTGATTTCCTCTGCGCTAAAAGGAACGGACATCCGCGTCCTCGATTTCGATCAGGCTGATCGTCGCCGCTTCGGTTGCATAGACCCCGCGAACGGGGACAGCCGATTGCTGCGGTGACAGTTTCATGACCATCGTAGGTTCGAGCGTGGCGTAGCTGTCTGTGGTGAGCGCCTTGCGCAGCGGAGGCCAGATCCTGAACCCGTCATCCGGATAGACCTCGGTAATCTCATACAGGCCGAAATGCGACGGGCCGAACCCGATCCTGTCGCCGACATTCAATCGCCGGCACCACGCTTCGTTGACGAGCGCGACAACTGTGTCCTCCTTGGCTGCCGCGCGGCGGACCGAAACGAAGCCAAAGTTGGGTGACCAGCCGAACCAGTCCGACCAGTATTCACCGTCAGACCATGGAAAGCCCTTGCGCCTCTCTTCACGGCTGTAGGTCAACCCCATGTCCTCGAACCGAAGATCGGGGTCCCGAAAAGGAATGCGCGCCGCGTTCGATCCAGAGTGCATCGCCGTGATGAACCCGCGATAGGCTCTAGCGTCAGCATAGACCGTCGGCGCGAAGGTGAACTGCCACTGCCACAGGCCAGACAGGTTCTGCACAGTCTGGATGAAGCCGGTGACGCCCTCGTTCGCTACGGCGGAAACCGAGCGAGGCCCTGCCGTCGGGACGCGGGACGTGAACTTCACACCTTGCGGGAAGGGGATCAGTCTAGGCATATCCCCTCACCTGTTGCCGACGGTTCGCCGCCGAAATCTGCTTCGGCAGGTTTTGCTGCATCGCATTGAGTTGCGCCCTGATCTGGGCAACGGCGCTATCGGACGCGCCACGGAAATCCGCGTTGATCACGATGGACCCGCCACCGCCGGACATGCCGGACAAACCGCCACCATGGGGGTAGACGCGGGCCACGCCGGAGCCGTTGTTACGGAGCAGTTCGGGGCCGTTCTCCCCCACCATGGTGAAGCCGCGCGGAAGCTCGCCACCACCGGCTTGCTTGGAAATGCCGCCGAACAGACCCTTGAACAGTGAACCGAAGATGCCGCCGCTTTCCTTCGTCCCGAATAGGCCAGCGAAAGAGCCGGAGCCGGCGAACGCGGCATTGAGCGCCTGACGAGCGAACGACTTCAGGAGGTTTTTCATCGCATCGGAGGCGTTCTTGCCATCGAGAACGATATCGCCGAGCGCGTCGGAAAGTTCCTGACCGACAGACCGCGCCGCCGACATGGCATCCTTCTGACGCTCAAGGGTGGTTCGATATTCCTCGTTGACCTTGACCTGCGCAGTGATCGCCTCGGTCAACCGCGTGCGGGTATCCTCGTCGACCTTTTGCAGATCAACCTGAGCCTTGGCGATCTCGACGGCCGCCTTCCGCTCCGCGTTCGATTGGCCGAACGTGTCGATTTCAGCCTTCAGAACCTCGCCCTGACGCTGGAGCTGTTCGGTGTATTTCTCAAGGCGGTTCTCGGCGCGATCGGCATCGGAAAGGCCGGATGAACCACCACCACCACCGCCCGAGAGCGATGCCCTGGGCTTGAACGAGCCGAAGCGATTTCCGGCATTGGCGGCACGAAGAGCGCCTTCGGTATCGGCGCGAGCGCGAAGATCGCGAGGATCGGCATACTCGCCACGGCGGGAAAGCTCCGTCAGCGCCTCCAGTCGTCGCGCCCGCTCGCCGGCAATCTCGGCATCGATGTTGGCAACATCGGATGCGCGCCGGCCGGGAACAAGAAAATCCGAAGGACGACGAGGACGGTTCGCCTCATAGTTTCGGTTCAGGTTCAGGGCTTCAAGGCGCGTATCGCTCTGATCAAGCCTTTCCTTGAGAATGCTGTTCGTCGCGAACCGGACGCCGCCGATGGCCGCAATGGCACGCGAGGCCGCTTCCGCGAACTGCCCAAGGCTCGCCGCGATGTTGGCAAGCACAGGCCCAAGCTCGACGAGAGCAGCGCGGAGATTGGTCTGAATGACCGTTGCCAGATTGGAGATGGTCCGGTCTGCCTGTTGAGCCTTGGAGACCAACGCGTCGTCGGCGGCAAGACCGAGTGCACGCGCAGCCTGCTCATACGCCTGAATCGCGTCTCGGCCGGCACCAAGCGCCGAAATCAGGCGCTCGCTATCGGAACCGAAAGCCTCTTGCGAAAGCTGGGCCTTCTTGACCTCGTCCGTGGTGGATCGAAGCGCGTCGGAAAGAATGCGCAGCCGCTCGCTTTGCGTCGGCGCGGTCTCGAACGCCTTGACGAAACCAGGGCCGATGTTTCCGAGGGCCTTGTAAAACGATTCCGCGTCGTCCTTGGCCTTCTTGGAAACCTCAGTGAACTTCTCGAGAGCGGACTGGATTTCGTCGGGCGAAACCCCGTTCTTCTTTCCGGCAATCTCAAGACCGGCAATGGTGCCGGTCGAAAGCCGCGTATCCTGCGCAAGGTTCGCTTGCTTGATGACATCGCTGACGGCCGCCTTGATCGCTGCGCCGGAAAGGACGGCACCGATACCGGCGCCGATGGCCGTTCCGAGCGTGCGCCCGACAACATTCCCCAGCAGATTGGCCGCGCGGGATGCGTCGGACTGGCTGTTGCGGATCGAGTTGCCGATGGACTGTGCGCCACGCTGGCCGCCCTGCGTTAGCCCGCGCTCGATTGTCGTCGCGAGTTGCGAAACCGACTTTTCTGCCTCGCCAAGCGCGCGCTTCAGGTCATCGATGTTCGCGCCAAGCTGATAGGTGACGACTTCTTCAGCCATCGGGGTATCTCTCCATCAGCTTGTTGAGTTCCTGCAATCGCTGCTGGTCTTCGGCCGCGATCAGTTCTTTTTCGATATCGTCAGGGAAGTGGCCTTCACGCATCATCGCGCCATCCACGGCGTCCATGATGTCGGTCACGCGCGCATCCCAGAACGTTGCCGGAGGCCACCCGAGGAAGCCCATGCCTAGCTGACAGAGGCGACGGACATTCAGGCGGTATCCGCCGCCTCCTGAGGGTCCGCGTCGGATGACGGCCGCATGTGACCGGAGATCATCCGGGTGATGATGATCGCCAGATCGACGGGGCCAATCTTGTCGCACAGGCGCGGATCGTAGCCGTTGCCCTCGAAAAGCGCCTCGCCGATAGCAAGTGCTCGCTTCGCCTTGACGCGGACATTGCCGTCCTCGTCCTGATTGGCGAACCCGGTCAGCGCGTCGAGATAGGCATCGACGCCGGCCTTGTCCTCGATCAGTGCACAAACGCGCGGCGTCAGGGCCAGCGTGTAGACCTTGCCGTCGAGCTTGACCGCGACATCGCCACGGCCGAAGAGCGGAGTATAAACCTCGCCCTTCATGGTCACTCCGCCGTGAAGGTGATGGTGCCGGTCGCGCGAAGCGTAAAGCTCATCCGGGTTTCGGCCTTGGTAGTGCCGGAGCCGTCGAGCGTTTCGACCATGAACGTGCCCTCGAACGTGCCGATGCCGGGCCAGATGACCTGATATTCATCATCGGTCCGATCTGTCGCGGCCTGAACCAACGCTTTGTCGACGGCGCCGTCCTTGGACACGCCCTCGCCGGTCACGGTGTAGTCGGTAATGCCGGCACCGGCGAGGTATTCGATGTTCGTGGAATCATCGCTCGTGATCTCGACAGCCTGGTTGTTGACCTTCAGGCTCTTGGTCTGGAGACCGCCAATCGAGGTCCATACCGGCGAGCCGGTCGTGCCCATGTTCTTCTTGATCAGAAAGAGTTTGCCAGCGGAAGCGGCCATGATGGAAGCCTTTCGGGTTAGAGGTCGACGTGTTCCGAGATCGCTTCGATGACGATCACGAAGTGCAGGAGATCGGGTTGAGGATCGGGAAGGGGCCCGGAGACGCGCTCCACGGTGGTTCGCAGCGCCGTGGCGGACCAATGCAGGGACGATTTCACAAGGGTCTTCAGAGCAGCCCCGGCATTCTCGCCAGATACGAGATGACCAGCCTTGGCCCAGATATGCAGCTCGATACGGACCGTCTCGGCGTCACTGTCATCCGTGCCGCGATCCGCGCTCTCCATCGCGGTGCACAGGATGCAAGGCAGGCTCTCGCCCGGCAGAGCGCGACGCACGATACGGTTAGCGTAATCGCTGCCGAGGATAGCCCTGATACCGGTATCGGCGATCAGCCTTGCCCGGATGGCTTTCCAGATCGCTTCGCTTTGGTCCGTGACGGCCATCGAACGGGTATTCCCATCGCTTCGGCCTTCATGCGCTTCACCGGATCAAGGTGTTTTCGCGACCGCTTCGCCTCGCCAAGAACGCTCATGTCGTTCACCAGCTCGTCGGTATCGCCGTCGATCCAGAGGTCGGGGCCTGAGATTTCAAAGGTCAGCCGCTCCGCATTGGGGCGGAGCAACCGGTGAATGTCGTCAGAACGCTTTGTAGACCTCGGCATCGATCAGCTTCCTCCCCTGCGCCTCGGTTTCGAGGATAGCACGGCGAAGGAAGGGGCGAGGAAGCATAATCGACGTTCCGAATTCCAGATAGGCGGCGTATTCAGTCCCGGCGATCACCCGGATTGCGAGGCGCGAACCTGTGAACTCCCATCGGATCGAACTGACCAGCCGCCCTGTATCCGATGCCGGCGGTTCTCCGGGCGCCGATGCCTGATGGCTGCCGTAGACCTTGCCGGCCTTAGGGCCAGAGAGAACCAACTCCTTAGCTCGTGCCGTCGCCAGCAAACCCCATGCGGCAAGCCCGCGTTGAACCGCCGCCTTGATCGCGTCATCCGGCCGTTCGAAGCGGCCGGCCTTGTTGCGGCGAGCCGTCCGAACTGTGAACCTCATCAGGTTTTCACAGAAACGGCTTTAACGCGAATACGTGGCTTCCACCCCGCCTTGATGAATACTACACCCCACATGGCGACACGCGCGGAAACAGCACTCCTATTCGGCTGTGCTGGCTCCATGACAGCGAGCATCGACGCGCCCGGGATGGCGGATACAATACGTTTTGCCCCGATGTCCATCATGCCGAGCGACCGAGGATGGCAAGATCGAATACGACGGCCGACCCGGAACCGGAATTGGCGATCTTCAGGATGTCGCCGGTCCCGGCCGTGACGGTCCAGCCAGCCTTCGGCGCGATCAGCATGACGGTTCCGCCCGGCTGGACGGCGATGGTGTGCGTCGATCCGCCGAAGGGGCCGGTGAAGCCGTTCGAGGCAGCGCCGCCGATCACCACGTCATTGGTATTGTCGGCACTCGCCTTGACGATGATTGCCGTCACCTCGACGAAGGTGATCGTGTCGCCGGCATCATCCGTCAGAGACCCGGCGAGGTCATAGTTCGACGAAGACGATGCCGCAATCGACGTGGCACTCTCGACATAGCGCAGATCTTGCTGTTCCGATGCCGTGCCGGTTTTCATGGTGAGATCGGCGCCGATTGTCGTCGTCTGCTTCAGGTCGCCACCCTCGCCGGACTTGACATAAGAAATGACCGCCTTGGCGGAAAGAACTGCTTGGACCGTCATGGATCAACCCTTTCAGATGGAAATCTCGACGCAATCGAGCGTCAGGTAGTGGCCGTGTTCGTCGAGGTTCAGCACACCGTCGACGGAAAGGGTTCTCGCGCCCCAGGTCAGGCGATGGCCCGCGGCGACATCGGAGCGCTTGCGGATCGTTACGGCGTAACGGCTCTCGTTGATCTCGCGCATCGCGCGGACAACCTCGCTGGCGCGCTTGGGCTGCATCCGGGCCGGCACCTTGGCGGCGTAGACGATCCACTCGTCCGCGCGGTCGCCCGCATCGGTGGTGGTGGCCTCGTTGCGCGAGAGATCGACGCGCTCGCGAAGCGCCCCGGCGATACTCACACCATCACTCTGTAACGGTTGATCGTTTCGGCGAACCCCGGAACCATACCGGACGCAGCCTTCATGCCGGACGTGTCGAGCGCGAGAGCGCCGCGATTGTCATAGAGCGTGGCGACCAGCATCAGGATTGCGTGAGCGATATCGCTCGGAACCGTTGCGGCGGCATCGCCGTAACCGGCCTTGAACGTGACGACGATCTCCCCGGATGGAACCGTCGATGTCGGCTTGATCCTGACGCCTCGCGCGGTCTTGACGGCCGTGAAGGCGGTCCACGCCTCGGCGTCAGCAGTGATGATCTCGACCGATTGGAACGGGAGAGCGATGAGGTCGAGTTGTGGCAGATTGCGATAGGACGGAACGACAGGCGAATATTCGTCCTCGTCATCTTCGAGACCGTAGACCTTCGGCCATTCGCCAAACGTCGCCGCGAAGGTTTGCGTGACAAGCGTGATGCCGGTTGCGGTCTCGAAATAGGTCCGTGCGGCCTTGATCAGGCGCGTGATCAGCGCATCGTCTTCGTCGTGCGCGATGGAAAGATGGCCCTTCGCCTCGCCGAGCGTGACAGGCTCGACGGCGGGTCCGTCAGTGAGGCGAAGGGTGTAGGTCATCACGAGGCCGGCGCGTTGTGCGGGAAGCCCTTGATGACGTTGGCGCCGAGCGGCGTGCCCGCGCCGTGCGTACCGGAGAAGTCGGCAAGCAGCTTCAGGTAGCGATAGCCACCACGATAGCCATAGTTGTAGACCGCGCCGGCAGCGTGCGCAGCGGTGAGCGACTTGATGATCCCGGACGAAATGCCGGTCACGCCGATCATGTCGTCATCGGTCACATTCGAGTATGTCGAACCATCAGCGGAGTGCGTCAGCACGAATTCGACCTTGTTCGTTCCCGAAAAGGTGATGCCGCCGACGCCGACCGAGAGGACGATTTCAGCGCCTTCGAAGCCCTGAAGATCGACAGCAGCCGGCGTATTGTCCGCCGAATAGGTCGCCGCCGGAAGCAGAACAGCCGGCGCAAGATGAGAGTGCATATCCCGCATGGGAATGTTCCTTTCAGTTCATGGGAAAAGGCCGGGGCCAAAGCCCCGACCAAGATGCGTTCCGATCAGATGAACTTGATCAGCTTGATCGCTTCGAAGTTCGACACCCCGCCGCCGACGCGCTTCGTGGTGTAGAACTCGACATACGGCTTGGCCGAATACGGATCGCGGAGCACCCGCATCCCACGGCGATCAACGATCAGATAACCGCGCTTGAAGTCACCCAGCGCGATCGAATACGAGTTCGCGGCGAGGTCCGGCATATCGACCATTTCGGCGATCGGGCGCCCCATGAGGCGTTCGACGAGACCGCCGTCCGCATAGGTAAGCTCGATTTTCGGCCGGCCGTTGCCGTCCTTCCACTTGCGGATTACGGACATGGTGTTCCGGTTCATGATCCACGTCGAGTTGTTCCGATACGGAGCCTTCAGGGCGCCGTAGGTATCGATGAGGACATTTTCCGGGTTGGTCGCATCGAATGCACCGGACGTGCCGGTTCCGATGAACCCGAGCGAGCCCCAAGCGTAGGACGCATTGGCGACCGGCGTATAACCGCCGATCACGCCGCGCGGCTTGTTGGTCCCGTCACCGGTGATGAAGGCGGTGCCTTCCTGGCCGGCGAATTCGAGCGACACTTCATCGGCAAGCCACTGCTCGATGTTGACGGCCGAGTCCTCAAGCAGCTCCTCGGTCGCAGCCGGGTTCGCGTAGAGGGTCATCGCCGGGAACAGCAGTTCCTTCAGGCTCGCTGCGTCAGTGCGCGGACGGGAAGCGGTCTCGCCAACCCAGCCTGACCCGGCACCATGCACATTGACGAGGCGCTTGTAGATCGACGTGCCGATCGTGCGAACCGAGGCGATGGCACGCATCGGCGAGACCTCGCGGACGGTCTGATCGACGATGCCGTCCATTTCGGGCGACACCGTGAAGCCGGCGCTCGGATCATAATTCGACGTTGCGGCGAGGGCCTTCTTGGCCAGGTCCTTCAGTTCCGACTCGCGAGCTTCGCCGCCGGAGCGGAAATACTCGTTGAACTTGCGGGAGTATTCCGCGAGTTCGGGCGAAACGTCGCCCTTGACGTCACCGCGCTGAAGGCGCTTGAGCGCCGCGACTTCCTCGTTGAACGCCTTCTTGAGTTCGGTCAGCGCGTCGTCGATGCGCTTCAGCTCTTCCTGCTTCACCACGTCCTTGAGCACCTTGTCGGCGTCATTGGACTTGGTGCGCAGTTCTTCGAAGGTGCTCATCACCTTATCGAGCTTGCCCTTGAGTTCGGCGGAAAGCGCGCCTTCGGCCGCACCGCCGTTGTCGTTCTTGGTCTCATACGGGCGCGCGTTCGCGAACCCGCCCTTGCGGATATGCTTCGTCATGTCTTGGTTTCCTTCTCAGGACCGGATGCGCGTCAGGAGAGTGTCCAGCGCGCGGGAAATGGCTTCGGCTTCCGCGTCGCGCGGAGCGTGTTCCGGCTCCTCTCCGTCCCGGAGAGACTTCTTGAAGACCGCCACAGCCGCTTTGGCTTGACGATCAGAAAGACGTGCTTCGTCCCGAAGCATCGCCTCAAGTTCACGTTCCGATGGCATGTTCTTGACCGCCGTAACGGTCGCCTTCGGGTTCATCGGGAAGGTCACAAGCGAGACCTCCCAGAGATCGGCCTTCTCGATCTTGCGATAGCCGCGTCCACCCTTTTCGGTGTCATAGCTTTCCTTCATCGTGCGAAAGCCGATGGAGAGACCGTCAACGATACCGGCCTTCATCATCTCATAGACCTCTCGCCCCTTAGCGAGGGACAGGAGAAGCTGTCCGGACATCTTAAGGCCCTTGCGGTCCTCGCTGGCTTCGGTCCACGTGCCGATCGGTTGCAACGGGTCATGATACCAGAGCATCTTCACGCCCTTCGCGCCCTTGCTGGCAATGCTTTCGGCGAACGCGCCCTGCATCACCATGTCGCGGCCGTTGTCGATATTGCCGAAGATCGATCCGTAGCCGGAGAACGTGGCGATATCGCCATTCGCTTCGGCGAACTTCAGGTCGAGATCGACGCCGCAGCCGTGGTCAATGGCAGGCGCTGATTTGAGGCAGAGAGCGTTCATCGCGTCCCCTTCGGGTAATAGAGCGCCGTGCAACGGCAGTTGACGACTTGACGCGCCGAAGCGCGTGGATCGCCGGGGAAGCGCATCGCCTCATTCCCGACTGTGAATGTCTTTCCGAGATCGACGACCTGACCATCTGCCGCATCGTGATCCGGCCTTGTCCTGTCGTCCTCGGTCGCGCCCCACTCGGCTACAATTTCCAGCCCGAGGCGCTTGAGATCGATTGCCTGCTCATAGGAGCCGCGCTCGAAAGCGGTATGCGTTTCGGTGCGGGCGATGCGGGCCGCTCTCGTCTTACCGATCTGCCCAGCCGTCGCCTCGCGAATAGCCTTGGCGATCCTGTCGTTCGACCAGCCCCGCTTGGTCCCGTCGATGATCTGCCGACGAATGGCCTTGGCTGTCGTCTTGCTGATCTGCTGGACGCGACGAACAGAGTGGCGCCTGACCCATGACAGAACGAACGCATCGACATAACCCGGTTGAGGCGCCGCCTTGCGTTCGGGACGCGGGATGGAACGCTTGACGTCATCCGCGCCAGCCACAGCACCCCGCGTCAGAGCCGCGATCAACACCTTTTCCAGCGCGAGGCCGAACTTGTTGAGGGGCTCGCTCCACGACGCGCCATGAGCAACACGCGCGGCAATCGCTTCCCCTGCCTTGCGGATGACCGCTGCGATTTCACGAACCGCCGTTCGCTCGATCGCCGCTGTTGCTCGCGCCCTGCGTTGTATCGTCCTGCGCATCGGCTTGATCCTCGGCATCAGAGCCGTCATTCGGTTCATCGCCGCCGTGGATCGATGACCCGGCATCTTCAAGCGGAACATCCGACGACGGAACCAGCACGACATCACCACCGTCCGTGCCGCCGTAGCCAGCCGCTTCACGCTTCTCGTTGACCGTGATGAAGTCAGCCCCATTGAGGCGGGTCCAGCGTTCGGCAGTCTCGGTTTCAAGCGCGATGATGTTGTCCGTGTTCGGAACGAGCGTCAGATCGGCCTCGTCGTAATGAAGCGCGAGCCAATGGCCGATTTCCTCAAGGTTCCATCCGGCGAACGGGATCACCGTGTCGCGCCAGAACGCCCGGTTTGCCTCGGCATAGTTGGCGTAGGTGTTGTCACCGGGAATGCCGAGCAGCATCGGCGGCACACCATAGGCAAAGCAGATTTCCCGCGCTGCATCGGCCTTGAGGTTTGTGACATCGAGCTCTTTCGGGCTGTATCCGAACGGAACCCACTTCCAGAACTTGTTCAGGAACAGCGGGAGACGCGAGCGGCGGGCTTCCGTGACGTTATCCCGAAACATCTCCTTCGACTGCCGGCCTTGATCGCCTGTCAGGGCTTCGGAGCCGTCATACTGGAACGCGCCGACCGGAACGCCGCCCTTCTGAAGCGTGGTGACGGTCTCACGTGAGGCGTAGGTATGCGCGTCCAAAGCGAACGAGGCCGGATCGAGCGGCGACATGCCGAACCAGTCATCCAGCGGGTGAAAGTCCATCAGGTGAAGGACATTGCTTTTGCCTGTCACCGGATCGACATCGAAGTTCATCTCGCGGCCGTTGAGCGAGAACCTATAGGCCTTCGGGTTTCCGTCGCCACCGGGGATGATCTTGAACCGCTCGGGGCGGTGCGCGTAGAGCTCGCGCGGCGATTGACCGACCGTCACGACCTCAAGGAAGGCGTTTCCGGCAATCAGACGAAACGAATAGGCGCTGGCAAGAAATCGCTTGCCCGTTGAAAAGGGCGTCGGCTTGGCAAGAAGTGCAAGCGCAGCATGGCCTTCGACTTCGCGATTGCCCCGCATCGCCATGACGGGGACGGATGCGGCGCTCTCAGCGATCAGGCGAATGCAGCGATAGACAACCGCGTTTCGCTGGTATCCATCCAGCGCATAAAGCTGAAGATCGCGCTTGGTCCACTGCGCTTGACCAACGCTATTGGACACGATCATCGGCCCGGCGCTGGACGCCTTGACCTCACGTGCCTTGAAAAAATCCATGATGCCCACGATCAGAATATCCCTATCCCGCCCGCTTCACCGAGCATCAAATCCGTCATGGCCCAGACCATAGCGTCGAGCCGATCTGGTGAACTGTCGTCCGCCATGCCATCGACGGTGTAGCCGCAAAGTTGGTCCTCGAGCTGCGGAAAGGCGCCGACGTGATGAACCCTGCCCTGCTCGTAAAGCGCCGCAACTGGCTCGGCTCGCTTGTATTTCCCACGCGTGGCATGAACCTTACGGACCGGAACATTCGCATCGATCATGCGGATGACGGTCTCGACCATATCGCCGCCTTGATTGACCTCCGCGACGATGCGATCCGCACCATGCTTGTGATAGGCCATCACCGCGCGTCGTGCCCATTGCTGCGGGGACAGCCCACGCTCGGACATGTCCTCGATAACGAACGCCTCGCCATTCACGCCACGGCCACAGACCGAGATGCCGCACTCGTCGGAGTCCTCTCCGGCCGTTATCGGCGGATCGATCGATACCACGATGCGGGCCATGTCTGGCGCCTTGGCGATCCGTGCCGCTTCGATCATGGCGCGAGACCAGAGAGCGCCGGGAATGTCCTCAAGGACTTCAGCGTCAAGTTCCTGCCTGCCGAGGCGCGTTCCCTCGTATCGCGCGACGATCTTCTTGAGGAAGGTCGGCGCGAGGTTCGCGGCATTGTCGAGTGTGCGGCCCTTCGTGACGTGACAGAGAGGATCGGCGACGAGCTGCTTGATAATCGGGATCGGGCGCGGCGTCGTCGTGACGATCTGCACCGGCCTTTCGCCTAGTCGCAACCCGAACTGAAGCTGGTCCCATGCGTCTTGGGCGTAGCGCCACTTAGCAACCTCGTCAGCCCATGCCGCGCCGTGTTGAGGCCCGCGAAGCTGATCAGGCTCCTCTCCTGAATACAGCGTCGCCATGACCCCATTAGGCCATGTCAGTCGACGTTTGGACGGCTCATATCGAGGCTTGAACCATGGCGGGGAACAACGAAGGATGCCGCTGTCCCCCTCCACAATCACGTCGCGAGCGTCAGCAGCTGTTTCGGCGACAAGAGCGATGCGTTCATACCGAGCCTCATAGGCCCATTGGCGAACGGTCTCCGCTCCAGTCTTGGTCTTTCCCCATCCGCGCCCGGCGAGGATTAGCCATGTCGTCCAGTCCTGCGTTGTTGGCTCAAGCTGGTCGGGCCGAGCCCAGAAGCGCCAATCATAGCTGATCGATGCCAGCTCTTTAGGCGTCAGGCTCGCCAGCCAGTTCTGTCGAACCTTCGGCGGCAATGAGCGCAGCGAGTTTGCGTTTACCATCTTCCGCCATCGGGGTTATGTCCACAGCGCCGGAGTGCTCGACCTCCTGCTTGTCGCGCCAGTTTTCCTTGTCGCGGTTCTTCAGCCAGAAGATACAAGCCGTGGTGTCCGGCGGGACATGCTCGCGATAAGGGACAACCACCGAAGCGCCGGTCTTGGCATCCGCCACAATCTTCACCGCGTCGTATGTGTAGCCAGTGGCCCGCAGATAGAGGGACCGCTTGACCCGTTCGTCGGGCGGCTCCTTTCCGACTTTTAGGGCGTCGCAGAATTCCGGAAACTGAACCTTCCACCGGTGGAGGGTGGCGATATTGATTTCGAGGATATCGGCGATTTCGGCATCAGTCGCTCCGAGCAGCGCAACCTTGCGCGCTGTCTCGCACATGGCCTTTGAATAGCCGGACGGGCGACCGCGTTTAGATGCGGCAGCCATGATGATTTCCATTGATTTTCAGCGATTTAGGCACGCTAGCGCCGTCCGGGTGCGGACCATTTCCCGCGAACCATCGGGTCTGATTGAGGAATTTAATACCTGATTTGAAAATCATGCGCAAGGTCACGCTGATTTCCTGACCTGATCGGCGTCAAGTTCGACGCGGTGATCGACACCGAGAAGAGAGATCAGGACGGTGACACGATCTTCGGCGGGAATGGATGCAACCTTTCCTGCTATGGATGCGAAGCGGCCTCGCGCGATCGTCACCGCATCGCCCTTGCTGAACCGCAGCGACGATTTCAGGGTTTCGTCGTAACCACCGGCCATCATGCGGCGAGACAACGCCTCGACAAGCCCGGTCGGAACCACGATCGGCCCTGAACCGTCTGAGAGAACGCAGGAGACGCTTTCGCATCGGGAAACGGGATATTGCGGCCCTGATATCAGACCGACGAAGATGTAGCGCGGGAATAGCGGGACAGCGATCTTGTTCTGCCAATAGGCCTTGCGTCGCCATTTCGTGACCATCGGCACGAAAACAGGATACCCGGCGCGTTCAAGCCCGGCGATGGCGCGGGCTTCGCAGCGCGGTTCCGTCATGGCGACGATCCAATGCGCTGAACCGATGTCAGCGGCAGGCTTGATTTTCTCCGGCAGCTTTTCATCGATTTCGACCCGGCGGATCGAGGCCGATGACAGCTTTCGACCATCGCGAGAGACGGCTGTTCGTAACGTGAGGCGCATCTGTGAACCTTTCGGAACGGTGATGTGCCTGAAGGCAAGCGGCACGAATTTTCTACCCTGATTTGCCACGTCCCGGCAAGGCGTCCGGTTTTTGGGGGCTCTCGCGTAAGAGGATCACCCAATTTCACTCATCAGCACCTCTCCGACAGGAAACAAAACTTCAAGAGCCCCTAAATTACCTAACCTATTGATGACATATAAATTCATTAAATATTTCAATGGTGTTTTCCGGGGCTTTTCCGGGGCTCTTTCCGGGGTTTGAGCCCCGGAAAAAATCACAATTTTGCCACAAAGCGCCTTTTTTCCGGGGTTGGAGCCCCGGAAAAGCCCCGGAATGAGCCCCGGAAAAAATCAACGAAAAACCCGCCTTTTTGAGCGGGTTTTCAACATTGCCGGCGGTTGGAAAACTCTTGGCTATCTGGTGATCAGGCGAACGGTAAATCCAGATCGCCCTGACCCGGATCGCTTCAGGAGTTCGACAACGCCGGTTTTTGCCATGTCATCGAGTGCGCGGGTGAGATCGCCCATGTTGCGCTGATGCTTGGACATTGCATCACGGATGTTGCGGGACGTCATGCGATGCCCCTTGGCGGCTCTCAGGCAGGAGATGATCTTGCGTTCAAATTCCGCCACACCGAGCGGATCGACCATGAATTTATCGGTCGCGACGCAGAGCAGCTCGGCGGATTGCAGGGCGAGACGTGACGCCCATTCCATATGATCGATCGTCACCATTGGAGCGGTGATGTCGTCGCCACACGCGCGGATCGTCGCGATCCTGAGCGCAATCTCCGCTGTGCGGGCGAACAGCTTTCCGCCATCGCTTCCATCGGACATGCGGCGTTCGCATTCGGCGGAAAGGTCCATATAGGCATCGTGCGCAGCCTGGCTTTGCCAAGGGACGACGAATGGCTCCGGATCGCTGTCGCCGTTTTTGTCAACGAGACCAGCCATGTTGCCCTTGGCCGACATTCCGATCCGATAGGCTTTGGCGATGATAGGCGCCAAACGAGCAGCCTCGTCTCGCAAGTTTGACGACGGATCGGCTTCAGGGGTTCTCGCTCCGGCGTCGATGACCAGGAAGCGGTTCATGAAGCCGTTGACCATATCGCGTCCCTTCAGCCCCTCGAATAGCTCGTCGGCCGTTGTCGCGGCGAATAGAGAGAGCGCAGGAGCCTTGATCTCGACAGAAGATGTCGTGGAGTATTCAGGCGTTCTGAACGGCTGGAATGACCGCCCCCAGGCCTCGCGCAACACGGCAGAAATCGCCAGCTCATGCCCGCTTGCCTTTGGGTGGGTGATTTTCTTGAGGATTGCACCGAACTCGTCCTGAGGGCAGATCGAGAGAGGCGCGCGGGCCATGAACTTGACGATCGCGCCAAGGGACATGAATTGAGAGGGGCCGAGGTGCCGACCTAATCCCGCATCCATTGCAAACCGCTCGATCGCACTGAGATAGTGCTGTTTACCGATCCCGGTTTCACCTGTCGAAATGACGTAGAGGTGCGTTCCGGATTGCGTCGGCCCCGATACGCGCCGGCCGATCACGGTTCCGAGCAGCGGGAGAGCTGCGGCAAGGGCAAGCCTTCGGTTCGGCCGTCTCGCGCTGCGAACCATCGCTTCGATGATCTCGCCAAGCACGCCGCCGACATGGGTCAGATCCTCATCAAGCGGTGCCGCGTCGAAATCGTCACCATCATCGTCGAGATCGTCGTCGTTATCGCTATCGCCAGCCGCGACGGGTTCCGCCTTCCCCCTGATCAGTGGGGACGGGTCCATGATCGGCTTGTCGTCGCGTCGATCAGCAAGAGCAGTCCGAGGATTTTGCGCGCCGCCTGTCATGCCCGAACGAATGGTTCGCGCCGCCTCCATCGCAGGAAGACCGCATTCCCGCGCCGCATCCATCAGTGCAGCATTGACCTCGCCCGCGCTTCCCCATCCTGCTGCGACCATCTGAGCGAGGTTGAACGCTGCTGTGTTGAGGGTGTTGTTCCTGTTTCCCTGCCCTGCCGATGCGACAGATCGGCACTCGTCGGTCAGAGCCTTGAAGAACGCAGCGGCTTCCCTCGTTCCGGCCGGCCGGGTATTTTGGCTTGTAACCCTTTGAGCACGCTCAGATATCGGTGTATCGATATCGGGTTTTCCGGCCGCATCCTCCGCCCCGATAATCGATCGGATCGCGTCGAGAAACTGCGTCACCTCATCTTCGGTGATCGGTGATAGATCGCCAGCGGAAACCTCTCCCGGCGATCCACCGCGCCATTCCAGTTCAGCACCGGTGTCGTGCGTGCCGAACGCGACGAACTGTTGACCTCGGCCGAGGATTTCCACCTTTCCGTGCGTGCCAGATATGAACCGCTTCGATGGTTCGCCTTCCGACGCCCTGTAAAGAATCGCCCGCTTTCCACTGTTCTGCCGGAACCGAACCGGAGATTGTCCGAACAGGTCGGAAGCAATCGCTTCGATCTCGGAGGCTTTGGCATGATCGGCAATATCGATATCGATGACCCTGAAACCATCGCAAAGAATGCCGGTGTTGGTCGCCGCCGGAGATGCGGGGACGCGCGTGCAGGCCGGAGGATTGGCTCGTGCGGCGTTCTGCCAGCCAGTCCCCATTGGCTGTTTGCCGGGCGAGGAAACCTGAGAGGAGACGCCGTAGACCGGCACGGGCCTGAACCCGGCCTCCCAAAGCCGGGAGCGCAGCGCGCGAACAGAGGCAAGATCAGGGCCGTCGATCACCATGACACGCCTCGATCAGAACGGCGGATTGTCGTTGCCGATTTCCTCGCGCATCGTCGCGCCATAGGTCGCGAGAGCAGATCCGATAGCATCCTTGATCGCCAGAGACGGCGTTTCAGAAATCGCTGTGATGATCTCCGGCGTGATCGCGGAAAGCGAGTCGATATTCCGATCCCAGAGTTCGGTCAGAACAGCCTCGATCAGCGAAGGCGCGACGCTCTTCGCTGCCGCGAAAATAGCCCGGCTCTCGTATTCGTTTAGCGTCTTGTCTGTCATGGCGTAGGTCTTTCGGGCGAGAGGGGTGCAAGGCGCGCATATCCAGATAGCCTTGCGAAGGTCGCCGGATGGCGAATAGGCGAGGCTTTCGGCCTGCCTCGCGCAGATCGCGCAGATCGTTGGCTGCTGTTCACGATGTCCGGCGAGGATTGTCATGGCTTGGCCTCACGACGTTTCTCTTCCTTCCGAAGCGATGCGATGATGGTCGTATGATCCAGCCCGCCGAACATTCTGCCGATCTGGTTCAGGGTCAGCGCCGGGAATTTCTCCTTCATGTCGAAGATAAGGGCATGACGCTGGACAACGACAGCGTGTTTGCGGCTTCCTCCGATAATAGGGCCGATATCGAACCCTCGATCCGTGCACTCGCGTCGAAGCCACGATGCCGGTGAGATTGAAGAAGCCATGTGAAGGACGTCGCGATGCTTCTCGACAGCGATGCGAACGCCAGCTTCGGCAGCTTCAATCTCGCGCCTTCGTTGATCGGCCTCCATCTGCTTCCGCTTGGCGATGCGCATTGCGACAGCGATCGATGCGCGGCGACGCGCTCGTTCGGCTTCCTGCCGCCTGTTTTCTTCGTCAGCAATCCCCATGACGTTGAGGGCTCGGAACAGCCGCTTGGTCTCGCGCACGCGAGCCATGACCTCGGAGGCGGATTTCGGTTCGTTGGTGGCGATCATGACGCCATCTTGAATAGATCGCCGCCGATTTTTTCGGCCTCGGTGAGATATTTCACGGCCTGCCGGTAATAGCTTTCCTTCAGCTCGGTTCCGATGAAACGGCGCCCGATCTTGAGGCTCGCATAACCCTCCGATCCGATCCCCATGAAGGGGGAAAAAACGGTTTCGCCTGGATTTGTGTAAAGATGAACAGCGCGCTCGATGACGTCGAGCTGCAGCGGGCAAACGTGCCGCTCATCATTTGCGTCGCGAGCCATCTTCACGTTCAGTGTGTTGGTCTGGTCGACTGTCATCCAGACCGGGGATGCGAAGTCCTGCCAAGTCGTGACGGGGAAGATCGACGGATCGTGAACCACGGGATCAACCGTCTTTTCATTTGCTCCGCCGACCGGCTTTCTGAAGACGAGGCAATAATCAGGCATCCCCATCCGGCATCGCGTCGCATCCGTTCTGAATGTCTTGTAGAGGAGCCCATGCGCTTTCGTTCGCTGCATCTCTACGACCGGATCTTTCCAGATCGTGACGCGCGAATGATAGACCCATCCTGCATCCTCATGCACCTTCCTGACCAGAGCGGGGAAGTCATACAGGCCGATCACACCGTCACGGCTGGCGGTCGTCGGAATGTCAGAACAGTGGACGAACGTCACTCGACCCGGCTTTGTGGCTTTGAGAAGGCTCTTTATCATCGCCGCGTATTGAGCCGCGAACTCCTCATGGTTCGCGACGTTCCCCATGTCGCGCTCGCTCTCGGAATAGATGTAAAGCGATGAAAACGGCGGAGAATACACGCTGAAATCGACCGAATTTTCAGGCATTCCAGCCGTAAATTCGACGGTATCGACGTTATAGGCAGCGAAGCGATCACCGAATGCCTGATCGTGAACCTTCATTTCTTGTATCCTTCTCGAATTAGATGCGTCGCCAGATCGTCAAGGTCGATGGAAAATTCAGTGTCATCGCCATCCGGGCGGAATTCACATTGCGTTGCGACATGATCGAAGACTTCCCATCCCTCCGACGTGAAGAAACTGGTCAGAGATCGAACGAGGTAGGCACGCTCCTGCCATTCGCTCATTGCGTCATCCACGCCGGAAGCGTGGCCTCCTGCTGCGGGTTGTAGGAAAGAAGAACGGAGTGCTTCTGCGCGGCACGTCTCATCGCGGCACGCATCTCGTCTTTCATGCGCCCGTGATCATCAGCCTTCCGCGTCACCGTTGCGAGAATTTCAGCCTCGGTGTCAGCGATGACGGTATAGGCTTTGACCGGGGATTTTTGCCCGAAGCGCCAGAACCGCCGCACGGCCTGATAAAACGCTTCATAGCTGAACGAGAGGCCACAGAAGACGGTGGTGTGACAATGCTGCCAGTTCAGGCCGTAGCCGGCGATACTCGGCTTGGTCAGGAGGATGCTGGTTTCGCCACGCGTGAAGCTGTCAAGCAGTTCTTCCTTGCGGTCGGCGTCCATGCGGCCATGAACTTCAATTACCTCCGGAACCGCGTTGCGGACAGCTTCGGCTTCGTAGTCGGTATCGACCCAAATGCAGATCGACTCACCAGGGTGATCCGCAATAATGGATGCCGTTTCCGCAGCCCTCGCATCCTTTGTCAGTCGCTTTTCCTTGTGAATGGACGTCGCTGACGCGGACGGGATACGAAACAGGAGACCCCGCCCATCCTTCTCTTCTCCGGCGTCGATGGAACGATCCGACGCTACGATCCGGCTAATGATATCGAGATCGGGTAGAACGAAGCCGTCATCGGAAAACCCGAGATCGGATGGCGTTGAAACGCATCGCGCCCAACTCGCCACCCAATTCCAGAACGATGCGACTGCGTGCCCCTTGATGCGCCAGTTTTTCGTATTGGCGCTGTCATGGAGAAACCATCGGACCAGCATTTCATCCCGGTTCATCACGCCAAGAAAATCGGAATGCGTCCCCAGTTCGGTATGATCGTTTGGCGCTGGCGTCGCGCTGCCAGCAAGGCGGAAAGGCATTGCCCTGAAAGCCTCGATCAGCTTTCGGGTTGTCTTGCCAGTGAAACTTTTCAGGATCGAGCTCTCGTCCAGAATGACGCCGGAGAAAGCATCGGGATCGAATTTGTCGAGCCGTTCGTAATTGGTGATAACCACCTTGGGCGACGATGGCGGACCACCGAACCGCGACAAGCTGGCATCGACACCCATCGCCTCCGCTTCACGAAGGTGCTGCTGTGACACAGCGAGCGGCGCCAACATCAGAACAGGCTTGTTCGTTTCCTCGACGACGCATCGCCCCCATTCCAGCATCATCCGGGTTTTGCCGAGGCCGGTATCGTAGAACAGCGCCGATGATCCGGTTCGCAGGGCAAATTCAACCCCGTGCCGCTGATGATCGAACAGCGTCGAATTCAGCTCGGGCGTTCGCAGGATGCCGCGTTTCGGTGCCTCTATCCGCTTCGAGGCGCAAAGCGCGCGATAGGCTTCAAGATGTGCGCTCATGCCGCATTCCTTTCGTCCTCGACGTGGCGATGAATTCGGAACTTGTCATCGACGATGGTTCCATCCGCGCGCTTGCGCTCGGCAACGCGCCAATACTGCCCGTCGCGCTTCACCCTGATCGCGACGCAATCGACCATCGCCTCGCCTTCGCGGATTTCCTCTGCCGCGCTTGCAACGCTGACTCCGTCAGCACTGGTCTGCCGCGTCATGCATTTCCACCACGCTTCAGCCTTGGCACGGGCAAAGCCGACGGGGTGATCAAGACAAACCCATTCGCGGTGGCACGAGATGCCATTCCAATATTCGACGCGAAGCGTATCCTGTTTGCCTTCGACCCTAGCGCCGTGGACATGGGCTTCGATCGCCGTGACCTTGATCCATTCGGCTTCGACCTCGCGAACCATGACCGCCGCTTCACGGTCCGGCTCGCGCTGGTGCTTGATTTCCGGTTTCGGGAATTCAAACCCGCAATCCGCGCATTCCACGGCTTGCAAGGCGTGCATCGACTGACATTGCGGACAGACCTTGGCACGCACGCTGTCGATGGTAGTTTTCTCGCTCGACTCGCCCCTGCCCCGCGCACCCCGAACCTCGATCGCATCGACCGGGCCATGCCGTCGAACGTTGCCCGCGTAGTCTAGGACGAGACAATTTGTCTTGCCTTCGGCAAGCCTGGTGCCACGCCCGAGCATCTGGATATAGAGCCCGGTCGATAGCGTCGGCCTGAGCATAGCGATTGCATCTGTCGCGGGCGCATCGAACCCGGTTGTCAGAACATTCGCATTTGTCAGCGCCCGGATACGACCGGCCTTGAAGTCCCGGATAATCGCAGCGCGCTCATTCGCAGGCGTGTCACCTGTAACGCAGGCCGACGCGATGCCCAGCGCGTGAAGCTCGTTCTGGACCTCTTGCGCGTGCTGGACGCCAGCACAGAACACCAGCCATGATCGGCGGTCACGCAAGCGGGAAACCATGTCGAGACATGCATCGCGCACGATAGGCCGGGCCGCTGCCTCAAGCGCACCGGCAACGAATTCACCGCCGCGCCGCTGCACATTGGAGACGTCGATCTCTGCCGCCCCGGCACGGGAGACCAGTGCGGAGAGATAACCATCCCGCACGCCATCGGCGATCCCATAGGTATAAACCGTGTCGTCGAACAGCCGTTCGTCGCCATCGTCGAGGCGTCCGCTGTCCATCCGGAATGGTGTCGCGGTCAGGCCGACGACGCGAAGATCCGGCTCGGCTTCCCGCATCCGCTCGATCAGCTTGCGATACATTCCGGCGCCGTCTCGCGGGATGAGATGTGCCTCATCGACGAGGATCAGGTGACGCTTGCCGAGCGAGAAAGCATCTTCGCGATGCACGGACTGGATCGCAGCGAACAGAACGCGCGCGCGCCTGTCGCGCCGGCCGAGCGAGGCCGCATTGATGCCAACCGGGCATTCAGGCCAGACGCGAAGCGCGGCTTGAACGTTCTGCTGAACCAACTCGCGGACGTGCGTCAGGCAAAGGACGTTGACGCTAGGATTTGGCTCGGCGATCTCGCGGATCAACTGACCGTGGACAACGCTCTTGCCGGTGCCGGTCGCCAGTTCGATCAAGGGGTTTCCGCCACCTTGATCCCAATAGGCATGAACCGCGTCAATCGCTTCACGCTGATAGGGGCGAAGGACGGTCATGACAGCACCGTTGCGGCAAAAGCTGCGACGAGAAAAAGGGATATGAGAGCCCCGAGGTTGATGGCGAAGCGAAGGGCGCTCATGGCGCCACCTCAACCGGAACCCCACCCTTGAGCATGTAGAAGGTGTTTGGCTTGATCCCGTCACGTCCTGCGATGCCGGCCCAAACGTTTACGATGCAGTAATCATCGTCTCGCTCGACAAGAAACATCGCGCATCCATCAGTGCCGGAAACGCGCCCCTCATACCCGCAGGCCATTGCGGTTGCGTCTTTGCCCGTCGAGGAGGCCGCGCCTTGGTAGCCCGTCGAGGATGCCGCGCCATGGGTGCCCGTCGAGGAGGCCGCGCCTTGGTAGCCCGTCGAGGATGCCGCGCCACGGGTGCCCGTCGAGGATGCCGCGCCATGGGTGCCCGTCGAGGAGGCCGCGCCACGGGTGCCCGTCGAGGATGCCGCGCCATGGTAGCCCGTCGAGGATGCCGCGCCATGGTAGCCTGTCGCGACTTCACCCTCAATCGTGCAGTGTGACCAAACATAATTCCACGCGCGCTTGACCAGATCGCTGATCGAAAGCTCGACCTCAATGCTGATTTTGGCTCCCGCGATCTTGGTGTCGCCACTTGCTTGATCGCAAATCGCGCCGGAAAGCTTCACTTCCGCGTAGCGCGACTGCCCTGGGGCGTAGAATTCAAATACGGATAGCGGATGCTTGCAGGCATGAAATCCGCTTTCGCACGATTTGACCGGCCCATCATGCTGGTAGCTCTTACCGATCTCGAACTGATAGCCCCGGCATTGCAGGTTTCGGTCGAAACCTTTGTAGGCAATGACGATGGGATCGGCTGAATTTGTTTTCTTCGCGCGAGTCATGTTACGCGGCCTCCCCGCCGAAAACGACGGTCGGCTTGATCCGAACGGTCGTCGTCTCGCTCACGCGCTCGTATGACTTGACGATTTCATCGCCAAGCGCGGCTCGAATGGCCTTGTCGTCATAGGTGACGCGCTGGCCGGTCGAGATCGTGACCGTGAACTTGCTGCCCTCCACGCGCTCGACGGCGCGGGCCTTCAGCTCGTCCTTCATCGCGCTGATGCGCTCGCCCATAGCCTTGTGCTGAAGGTCAAGCGTGCCGAGGTCATCGGCGATCTGCTGGCTGGAAAGATTGTGGAAGTTCGCCATTGGGTGCTCTCCATCGGTGGCGGTGCGATGGAGGAATGGCTACATTATGTAGCAACATCAGTCAATACAAATTCTACGTTTTGTAGCAATCTAGCTTCGCCGCGATACGCAATCAGATTTTGAGCTTGCAAGCGGCGAGCACGACGCCGACATAATCCTGTAGGTCTGAAACGTCAAAAATAGCTTCCGTTTCGCCAAACACCGAAGTCGATGTTCTGAATATAAGTTTTTTCTTACCCTTCGATGCGGTAAGGAACGATTTCACGGAACCTGATGACCAAAGGCCGATTCCAGAGCTGTCATCAGTTGATGACCAAGCTGTGCTTGAGACGGGCTTTCCTGCATCAAAGCGATATTGAACGACATTCCTCGTTCTGCCCGCAACAAGCCAGTTCTGGACGTAATAGATAATCGCTGGCTTTCCGCCTTGACACCTTATGGCCAGCCTGGCCGACGGTGTTTTCAATTCAGGGCGTCGTTGTGGCCTCAATATGGTCGATTCAGCCATTCTGCTAATTGCGATTGTGACAACATCGGTGATCGCGTCTTTTTCCTCGAACTGAGACCACGAGAGTGCTGGCGCAGATGATGCTAGTAGAACAGATATTGCAAAAAAATTTCTCATAACGGCGCCCACCTCCCAATAACAAGACCAACTATTTCGATTGAAGTTCCATCATCCTCTGTTTCGTCTCCATTACTCTTCACGAATATCGGCTCCTGAAATCTCGCGTCAGTAGACTCTGGCCACAACTCAAATCCATTGTTGACAAGCTTTAATCTCTTAACCGTTCGCTCAATCGCAGGACCTCTCCGACGTTCAACAACTACGTAGTCTCCATTAGCTCTATGCGATCTCGCGCTACCGTATGGCACGCAGATCACATAGTCGCCTGACCTCATTCCGGCGCGGTCCATTGAGGTCCCTGCGATCTTGTAAGCAAATTGTTCGAATGATCGCCACCGCCCGGGAACCGTAGGAACTGGCTCCAAATTGCCGCCATCAAAATCTTCGAATTCCTGCCATACGCCCGCCTGAGCAACACCTCGAACTGACACAACATCAACAGACATAGGTTCAATTGGGGGTGCTGAAGCTTGCGGCTCAGCTTTTCCTTCGCCAGTTAGTAGCCATGCGGCGGACACACCGAATCGCTTCCCGTATCGGCGCGCGCTATCGATCTTGAATGTCCGCGCGCCGGGCTGACCAGCGCGCTCATGGGCATTATAAGTTGAGATCGACACACCAAGGGCGATAGCCGCCTCTCTGGCGGAGGAGAACCCAGCGCTCTCGCGCGCAAATGCCAATCTTTCACCAGGTGTTTTCATGCAGTCAGTCGTAGCGACTAAATTGCTACAAAGGGTATTGACCTGTGTTGCTACATAAGGTAGTAATTCAACCATGATGGGCGTTTCAGACATTTTCGATCTTTGGCCGAGCGCCGCCGAACTGGCGCGCGATCTTGGCTTGAAGCGTGAAAGCCATGCCACGGTGATGCGCCATCGTGGCCGCATCCCGGTTGGCTACTGGCCTCGCTTGATTGAGGCGGCTTCGAGCCGGCAGATCGACGGATTGTCTTACGAAATTTTGGTCGCCGCGCATGTCGATCAGCCTCCGGTTATTCATGGGCCGACGTGTCAGCATGTGAGCGGTGACATCAATCATAAAGCCGGGGCGGATTTCCAATGACGCGCCCGAGCTACAAGCCGCACAAGCGTGTTCCGGATGGAACGACAAAGGCCGTTCTGGCGCACCTCTACAGCGATGCCGGTGGCGCTGAACAAGTCGCCTTCATCCTTGGTCTTGGACCAGCCCGTGTCTACCAGCTTCGCGACGAAGGTTCGCTGACGCTCGATGATGCGGCACGTCTGACGATGGTTTCAGGCTCGCCATGTGTCGCTGAATATCTGGCGATCCTCGCGGGCGGAACGTTCATTCCATCCAATCCTGTCGATGGTGACATTTCCGATCTCGTGTCGCGCTTCGCTGGCGAGAGCGGGAATGTCCTTTCGAAGGCCGTCGCAGCGCTGGCCGATGGCGAGATCTGTTCGAGAGAATGGGGTCCGCTTGCCAGCGATATCGACGCAGCGATCCGCGTGCTGGTTGCCGCGCGCCAGAGTATCACGCCGGAGGGACGATGATGTTGAGCATCACGCTTCCACTGCCGCCGTCAACGAACCGCCTGTGGCGTGTGTTTCGCGGGCGCATCGTCAAGTCGCCGGAATATCACGACTGGATCGGTGTGGCTTCTCGCATCATCGAAGGCTCTGACCTGTCCGGGCAGGCGATCATCGGTCCGTATGAAGCCATGATCATGTTGCCGCTCAAGGGCGCCGGCGACGCTGACAACCGGATCAAGGCAACAGTCGATCTTCTGGTCCGGCTGAAGCTGATCGGTGACGACAAGCACATGATGAGCGTGACCGCCTTCCGGACGGAGCACGTCAAGTCCGGCCTCTGCCGCGTATCGATCTTTCCCCATGCTCCCCCTGCCACTGCGCCTGGGGGTAGGCGGCCCAAAGCGCTCTCGGCAGGGTTTTCCTCCCTCCTCTCTGCCGAGAGCGTGGAGGCCGCTCCGAGTTAGCTTCCCGTGGCGGGTGGATGCCGCGTTCGCGCGGTAATGCCGGCCCGCTCTCCCCGGTCCACCCGCCCGGACCCTGAACGGAGAGAGCACCGGCAAAGAGAGAGCAAAGACGATGACAACCCTTGCAGACAAGATCCGCTCGCTTCGGGCGGAAATGCCCCCTCGCGTCCTGATTTACGGACCGCCGGGCATGGGCAAGACGACGCTCGCGAGCGAGTTTCCGGCACCGTTCTTCATTCAGGTCGAAGACGGAACGCCCGCCGGTCTCGATCTTGTCGGATCGCAGCCGCAGACCTTCGACGAGATCATGGAAACGATCTCCCTGATCTACGAGGAGGATCACCAGTTTCAGACGCTCGTGATCGACAGCCTCGACAAGATGCAACCCCTGCTATGGGACGCGGTGTGCCGGGATAACAACTGGCAATCGATCGAAGCGCCAGGATACGGCAAGGGCTATGTCGCGACCGAATATCGCTGGCGCGAGCTGCTCGACGGCCTCGCCGCGCTTCGTCGTGACCGGTCGATGAACATCGTCCTGATCGCTCATTCCGATGTCGAGCGGTTCGACGATCCGACGAGCGTATCCTATTCGCAGTATCAGGTCAGGCTCCACAAGTCCGGCCGGAAACTGGTCGAGGACGAAGTCGACGCCATCCTGCTTCTGAAATACGAGGCTTCTGTCAAGGAAGAAGATCAGGGCTTCAACAAGAAGCGCGCTCATGCCGAGGGCGGGCACCAGCGGTTCATCTACACCGAAGGCCGGCCCGCGTTCGTGGCGAAGAACCGCTACGGAATGCCGGCGAAGATCGTTTACCGACCCGGTCAGGGCTACGCCGAACTCGCCAAGTTCTTCCCCGCCGCGACGCAAGCCGCGACGAACAAAGCTGCCTGATCAAACAAAAGGAAATCGTCATGGCAAATCTTGGAAGTGCATCCGGTTCCGCTCTGGTTGAGGGCTCGCCGGACTTCTCGCCGATCCCGGCCGGAACCTACGATATGGAGATCGTGGACAGCGATGTCGTCCCGACGAAATCCGGCACCGGCAAGATGCTGAAACTTCAGCTCGCCGTCACCGGGGCAGAGTTCAACAATCGGCGCATCTTCGATCAGATCAATATCGAGAACGCCAGCCCGCAAGCGCAGGAGATCGGTCAGCGCCAGCTTTCCGATCTCGCTCGGGCGTGCGGGTTCGCCGCCATTCCCGGCGACAGTCAGGAATTCCACGGCATCCCGATCCGCGTGCGCGTGAAGATCAAGCGCGACGAAACCTACGGCGACCGCAACGAGGTTTCGCGCTACATCGATCCGAACGACGGTGCTGATCCGGCCCCGGCTCCGCAACATCGGCAAGCCGCTCCGGCTCGCCAGAACACCGCTGCACCGGCTGGCAATCGGAAGCCCCCACCGTGGGGAGCGAGGGCCTGACAATGGCGATCATTCCCGCCACACAATCGCAGACCTCGCGCGCCATCGATCTGGCGTGCGAGGCCATGCTATCCGAGACGCGCGAGCGCAGCACAACGTTGCGATGTTCTGGCATCGGAGAGTCGTGCGACCGCCGGCTCTGGTATGCGTTCAGATGGGCTGGCGCTACGGAAAAGCATGAAGGACGCGTGCTGCGCATCTTCGACAATGGCCATTCTCGCGAAGCCAGGCTGATCGAGTTTCTGCGCGCTGCCGGCATAACGGTTCACGACCGCGATCCGCAGACGGGGGACCAATTCCGCGTCGTTCTTGCAGGCAAGTTCTTGACCGGATCGTGCGATGGCATTGCCGAAAACGTGCCAGAGGCGCCGAAAACACCGCACCTTCTTGAGATCAAGACCATGAAGGAAAGCCGTTACAGGGCTTGGCGCCGGAAGGGCGTGAAGGACAGCGATCCGAAATACTGGGCGCAGATGCAGTGTTACATGAACGGGCTAAGCCTGACCCGCGCGCTGTTTCTGGTCGAGAACCAGGATACGCGGGAAATCGAGATTGAGCGCGTCGAATATGACCCCGTTGCTGCGGCGCAGATCGAGGCTCGCGCCGAGCGGATCGCCAAATCTCAACATGCCCCGCCGCGCATCAGTGATGATCCTGACTGGTTTCAGTGCCGGTTTTGCCCCGAGCGCGAAATCTGTCACGGCAACGCGCCCGCACTTCGAAATTGCAGGACGTGCCTTGCCGGAGACATCGCACCATCTGAGCTGCACTGCACGCGCTTCGACATGGAGATCAAAGGCGCCGCCGATCAGGATGCCACGTGCGGGTCGCATCTCTACATGCCTGCACTGGTGAATGGAGAGCCGATTGACGGCGATGAAGTTGCCGGATCGATCACCTATCGCCTCACTGATGGAACGATATGGACAGACGGGGGCAACCCATGACGCGCGAGCGGCTGAACAATCGTCGCCCCGGCAACACGATCGAAGTTCCTCATCCCGGCGATCTTGGCGGTGTCGTCATCTATTCGGTGATGATGGGGGAGAATGCCAGCGGCGAAATCAAGGAAGTCTTCATTTCATCGAACAAGGCGACCGCACCACTCGACATCGCCGGGCGCGATATCGCAACGCTGATCAGCATCGCCTTGCAGCATGGCGCGAGCATCGCGGAACTCGCCGGAGCGGTATCACGTGACGACAAGGGGGAGGCGCAAGGTGCTGCTGGCGCTGTTCTCGACGCGATGCTTTGCGAGGCGTCGTCATGAACATGCGTCTAGCCCCATGCTGCCAAGAATGTGGGACGGCGCTTAATCGCTACAAGTGCGACCATGCCTTCTGTTCTCGCGAGTGCCGGAAGACGTTCAACAATCGCCGGATGATGCGCGGCGCCGAGATTTACGATTTCTACATGGCGCATCGGTTCGAGCGCGATCTTGCGAAGCGGCTTGGCGTGTTTCAGGCCATCAACCGGATGGCATCGAATTTTCGTGCTGAAGATATCCGGGAGCGGCAGGGACGATTTTCGTGGCGCAAGCCACGGGCCGTCCTTGGCGAGCGTCCGTATCTCAAATCCGTCTCATCACCATTCAGGATCGGGAGAGGATCAATCAATGCCTGACAATATCACCGACCGCGAACTCTGGTTTGCCATCATCGGCGCCGCGCTGGCCTATGGCAGCGTCTGCCTGCTCATCTGGCCCATGGCCGGCTGCATCGCGCGCTATTCGTTCCGGCGCGGTCCGCGCCTCACCCGCATCGAGGAGCGCCGCATCGATGGCTAAGGTCCGGCAACGCGAGGGCGAGAAGATCGGCGGCGGGTTCTTCGTGTTCCGCCGCGGCAAGCGCACCGGGCGCATCGCCTGGCGGAACAACCCGCCGGCATTCGAGCACCCCACGCGCGCCGCAGCCGAGGCCGAGGCGATGCGGCTTTCGCTGAAATACCCTGGCGAGACCTTCGCCGTATTCCAGCAGGTCATTGCCCTCGCTTTCGATCCCGGCGAGCAGGAGCCCGACCGCACCGCCACGGAGGCCGGTTTTTCCGCGTACGAGCTGCTGGCGCTGGAAGAGCAGGGCATGGCGCTCACGCCGGCCGAATGCGCGCGCATCGACCGGCAGCGGGCCAGCCGATGACCACGCCCGGCGCAACCGACCTCACCGACGCCGGCCTGATCGAACTTGGCTGCGACACGGCCCGGCGGTTCCAGTGCTGAGGCCCGAGTTCATGATCTCGGTCGACATGCCCGGCGCCAACGCGCCCGGCCTGTTCACCGGCACGCTCGGCATCGACGCCGCCGGCCGCCTCGCGCCGGGCCTCGCCACGCGCGGCAACGATGCCATCGAGGCCATCGACGCGGCATGGAAGGCGCCGAGCCTCGCCATCGCCAACTGCATCGCCGCGCTTCTGATCGAATATGGCAACCCCGCCGCCCGCGTGACGCTGATCGAACTCAACCGCGCCCGCGACGAGGCGAGAAAGGAGCGGGGATGACACGCGCTCACTTGAAATTTGGCGCCACCAGCGTTCCTTGGACGGTCTCGTGGTCCGGAGAGAGCGGTACATTCATTGCGGACTGCCCAGCGGCGAAAATCCCCGCGCTTTGCCAACCCGAGGCTATCGGTGTCGGGAAGCCGATGTTCGCGCGCCCGCATTGGATAAGGCAGCGGAGCGCGGTGATTGAAGGCCGGTGCGACCTTTGCGGGAAGCCGCTAAAGGCGTCTACGCGGGTATCGCTGTCTCATGCCCGACCGCGCATGAATGCGTTTACACCGGGGGACATCCTTCAGGTTGAGCCACTGCTCCATCGCGAGTGCGCTGCTATCTCGACGTGCTATTGCCCCAGCCTGAAGCGGGACATCGCAAACGGAACAATCGCCATCCGGCAGGTCTTTCTGTCATCCGTTCAGATCGCAATCGCCGACCCCGAATTTCTGCATCTCTATGCGCCAGACTATCCAGCCAAGCCAACCGACCGGATTGCGTCTCACGCGAAGGTTTGGCTGAAAAAATGGCGCGAACGGGATCTGGATTGGCTGGGAGGCGCCTCATGACCTTCCTCGAAATCATCCCCGTCGCTCCCGGCACCGTGATCCGGTCAAACGACAACGCCGAGGCGATGACGGTTCTTCCCGGCGCCCCGGTCTGGAAGGACGGCAAGCGGCTCTTTGCCTGCACCGAGGACTACAGCCGCATTGTCGCGGCAATCAAATCGGCCACAGCGCCGGATGGAGAGTGAAGATGGCTAGAATTTATGTTGCATCGTCCTGGCGCAATCTGGCGCAACCGGAGATCGTCGAAAGCCTTCGGCACCACGGACACGAGGTTTACGACTTCCGCAATCCGCCAAACGGGGTGCCAGGTTTCGCATGGGCGGAGATCGACCCGGATTGGCAGGGATGGTCTGCCGAGCGTTATCGCGAACTCCTGACGACGCACCCGATCGCGGCGCGGGGCTACGTTTCCGATCTTCGCGGCATGCAATGGGCCGATACCTGCCTTTTGGTCCTGCCATGCGGCCGGTCTGCACATCTCGAAGCCGGCTGGTTCTGCGGCCAAGGCAAGCGCTGCATCATCCTCACACGCGACGGGGAAGAGCCTGAGTTGATGGCGCTGCTCGCCACCGACATCTGCATCAACATGGCCGAAGTGTTAGCCGCTCTGCAATCCGGATCTGGCAGCGTGGGAGGGCTAGCCTGATGGCCGAGACCTCAATCGAATGGACCGATCGCGTCTGGAACTTCCTCGCCGGGTGCTCGCTGGAATCGCCGGGCTGCACGCACTGCTATGCGATGCGGCAGGCCGCGCGCATCGAGCGGATGAACCCCGGCCTCGCGCACTATCAGGGGCTGACAAAACCCTCGAAATCCGGCCCGGTCTGGACCGGCAGGATCGGCATCGCGGAACACAAACTGACCGAGCCGCTGCGGGTCCGGAAGCCTGCCATGTGGTTCGTCAACTCCATGTCGGACCTGTTCCATGAGAACGTCCCGGATGAATGGATTGATCGCGTGTTCGCCGTGATGGCGCTCACGCCGCACCACACGTTTCAGGTTCTCACCAAGCGCTCGAAACGGATGCGGGAGTATCTGGCCAACCCTTGCCGCTCATGGATCATTGCGCGGGAGTTTCTGCGTATGTGGGGAATCCTGCGACTGTTTCCAAAGCACATCATCACCGATGACAACTACCCGCTCATGGACGATCAGCCAGACGATCATCCCCTGTTGCGCGCTTTTCCACTTCCCAACGTCTGGCTTGGCGTCTCGGTCGAGGACCAGCAGCGCGCCGACGAGCGCATCCCTGATCTGCTGGAAACGCCCGCCGCCGTGCGCTGGATCAGCGCAGAACCGCTGCTCGGGCCGCTCAACCTCATGGAAATTGACTATGCGGCCTATGTTAGGAGCTATCGCCCGAAACAGGATGGATTCGAGGCACCGTTTGGTCTGCACGAATACGATCCACCGATGAAGTGGCCGGCCCTTGGTCCATTTGACCATTGGCCATCCGGCTATAGCAGCCCCGGCCTCGATTGGGTTGTCGTCGGAGGCGAGAGCGGGCCGAACGCGAGGCCGATGCACCCGGATTGGGCGAGGTCCCTGCGCGATCAATGCGCCACCGCTGGCGTGCCGTTTTTCATGAAACAGATGTCGGGAGTTCGGAAATCGGCAATGCCTCCGATCCCCGATGATCTCGTGATCCGGGAGTTTCCAAATGCGCGGTAAGCACGGAAATCACGCAAAGTCATCTCGGCACTATAGCTGGAAGCCGGGTAGCCGACCCGGCAGCACCGGCCACGTGAAGGTTCGCGTCGGGAAAGACCATCCGCTGGCAGACCCCAATGGCTGGACTTATGAGCATCTTCTGGTTTGGGTCTCAGCCGGGAACCCGCGCCCGCCGAAGGGCTATGTCCTACACCACATCAACGATGACAAGACCGACAATCGGCTCTGCAACCTTCGCTTGATGACGCGGGGCGATCATAACCGCCTGCACAATGATCAGCGCGGTCGATGCCCGGAAACTGGTCGCCTTCTTCCCCGCTCCGGTCGCCTTCTCGACGGCATCGAGCACAACGGGATGCCGGAGGCCGCGATGACCCGCACCGAACCCGACCACCACAAGCCGAAGGGAGAGCAGACATGACAACGCGCGAACATTGGCTGGCGCTCGCCGAGCGCTGCGAGAAGGCGACGGGGCCGGATCGGGAGATTGATGAGGCGATAGCTTTCATGGTCCGATTTCGCCCGGAATCGGGGACGATGGCGCGCTATTCGTTCGATCGCCACGAAGCGAAACACGATTACGCGACAGCGTGGATAGCCCATAGTTTCTTCCGTCAAGAATGGGGCATACCTGTATGGACCACCTCCATCGACGCCATCACGACGCTGATCGAGCAGGAGTTGCCAGGGTATGGCATAGCTAGCCAGCGCGCGCCAGACGGCGGCTTTGCCAAGGCGTCAATATTTCCTGACGGTGGATATGGTGGGCCGCGCGCTGTTGCCGCCACCGAAGCGCTCGCCCGATGCGCTGCCTTCTGCCGCGCCAAGGCTGAACTTGCGGGTGATGCGTGATGCGAACGAGAGATAGGCTGGCGGCCGAATTACGAAAGGTTGCCGCGATTGCATCGCCCCACAATGCCGCGAAGTATGAAGCGTTCGCGAAGCGGGCCGAAACCGGCGAATTCGACGACTACGCGGAAACCTACCTCTGTCCGGTAACTCAGCTTTATTCCGAACTGATGGCGGCAGGATTTCGGGCATTTGCTGACCGAGTAGCGTCCGGCGAATTTGATGCGACGCGCGAGGAAAGCGACGAGTGGGCTCGTAGCCAATCCGGCCAAGACGCCGCGAAGCATCTATCGCCGGAAATGAGAAAGGTGCTCGGCCTTGACCTGCTCAACTAGCCGCATCCCCTGCGTCGTCCCGTTCTGCCGGCGGACGAAGAGAGCCACGCCCGGCGCAACTTACTTCACCGACGCCCCGGAGTGGATTTGCGGCGACCATTGGCGCCTCGTGCCGCGCGCCGATCGGGCGATCTATCGCCGCGCCTACCGCAAGGCGCTGCGGGCCGGAAAGTGCTGGCCCGCCATCGTCCGTCTCTGGCGCCGCGTGAGGCGCATCGCGATCGAAAGAGCAGGGGGGATTTGATGGCCCGCCCGCCCCTGAACCTCGACGAGATCACGCGCGACAGCCCGCTTCGGCTGGCCGATGCCGCGCGCCTCGCGTTCCCCGGGGGCGGCATGACGGAGAGCGGCTTGCGGAAAGAAGCCGCCAAGGGCAGGCTTGAGATCACGCGGATCGCCAACAAGGATTTCACGACGCTATCCGCGATTGAAAGGATGCTTGAGCGATGCCGCGTCGAAGCAAGGGTGCCCGCCTCTACCTCAAGGGCAAAGGAGATCGCGCCGTGTGGATCATCCGCGACGGCGCCGCCCGTATCGCCACAGGATGCCGCGCTGGCGATCGCTCGCAAGCTGAGATCAGGCTCGCGGCCTATATCGCCCAAAAGCACACCCCGGAACGAAGCAAGCGTGATCTCGATCAAATCCCGGTTGCAGACGTGATTTCGATTTACCTGACCGACATCGTTGCGAACAATCCGCTTGAGGAGCAGCGCGCCAGGGCGGCAGGGCGGGCCGAGCGCCTTCTCGCGTTTTTCGGAACCAGAATGCTTTCCGAGATCACCGGCGCGCTCTGCCGGGCCTATCGCAACCATCGCGGGTCGGACGGCGGAGCGCGGCGCGATCTGCAAGACCTTTCGGCCGCGATCGGTCATCACCGCAAGGAAGGCTTCCATCGCGAGTTGGTCGCGGTATGGCTTCCCCCTGCCGGCGAGCGCCGCGAGGAATGGCTGACCAGATCCGAGATTGCACGGCTGGTGTGGGCGGCGTGGTCCTTCCGGTCGGCGATGCCGGTGCCCTCTCAGTATCGCGCCGGCGCTCTGTCACCGGGGGCACGCCGCCCGACGCAGCATATCGCCCGCGCCATCCTGTTCGCCTACTACACCGGCTCCCGACCCGGCGATGCTCTGAACGCCTCGTTTCACGCCTCGGCGGGGCGCTCGTTTGTCGATCTCGATGCCGGCGTGTTCTACCGGCGCCCTATCGGCAAGCGCGCCACGACGAAGCGCCAGCCGCCGTGCCGCCTTGGCGATCGCATCCTTGCCCACCTGCGGCGCTGGCGGGATAAGCCGTGCGTCGCATCCTATGTCGTTGAACATGAAGGCCGCCCGGTGAAGTCGATCAAGACAGGCCTTACCGGCGTCATCAGCCGGGCGGGTTTCGAAGGAAGGAAGATCAGCTCCTACACCCTTCGCCACTCCCGCGCGACGCATATGCTCCAGGGCGGGATCTCGACGTGGGACACGGCCGGAGCGCTCGGCACGAGCGAAGCCATGATCGAGAAGCATTATGGCCACCATCACCCCGACGCCGGTCGCGCGGCGGCAAATGTCCGGTGAGGGCAGATTGAGGGCGGTTTCCCCGAAAACAAACGAAAGCGATCCGACTGAAATGGAAAGAAAATCGGAAAAGATCTCGAACGTTCGGGCAACGGTTGCCGTTATGAGCGGCCGGCTCTAACCATTGAGCTACAGGCCCTTCTTGCGAAGCGCGTTTCTGTTTTGCGAAAACCGCGCCAAGAAGCAAGGGGCGCACAGCTCCTGGGCCTCCATTCTTTTCCGCGCCACATCGTCGCCCCATTCGTTCGCCAGAAGGCCACCCCCTTCAAGGCCGGAAACGCCGGCCCCACGGAAAGGAGCCCTCATGCGGCTGATCATCGGCGCGGCTTTCACCGCCGCTCTCATTATCCCCGCGTCGGCGCAGAACGTCGGCAATGCCAGCTATTACGGCCGCGAACTCGCAGGCCGCAAGACAGCATCCGGCGAACGCTTCAACCCTTCGGGCCTGACCGCGGCGCACCGCTCGCTGCCGTTCGGCACCCGCCTCCGCCTCACCAACCTGCACAATGGCCGCGCGGTTGTCGTCCGCATCAATGATCGCGGCCCGTTCGTGCGCCACCGGACAATCGACGTCTCGCTCGGTGCTGCGCAGGCGCTCGGTTTTGTCGGTCGGGGCACAGCACGACTGCGGATCGAGCCGCTCTGACTGGAAATGCGAGCGCGAACCCGGTTAGGGTCGGCCCCATGATCGAACCGTTCCGCATCTGCACCATCGACCATACTACCGGCGGCCGCCTCGCCCTTTGCCGGCTGCCGGGCCGTGCAGGCGATCTCGCCGGCGATGTCGAGGCGATCACCGGCTGGAGGCCGGCTCTGGTTCTATCCCTGACCGAGCGCGAGGAAGCCGCCGCTTACGGCGCCAGCGCTCTTGGCGATCACCTGACCTCGCTTGGCATTCGCCACATCTGGTTCCCGATCCGCGATTTCGGCGCCCCGGAAGCCGGAGACACGCATTGGCCGATGCTGGCGACGGAACTGCACGGAGTGCTCGACCGCGGCGAAGGGCTGCTGCTCCACTGCCTTGGCGGCAAGGGACGCTCCGGCATGATCGCGATGCGGCTGCTGGTGGAACGCGGTCTTGCCCCTGTCGATGCGCTCGCACAGGTTCGCGCGGCGCGGGCGGGCGCCGTCGAAACCGCCGAGCAGGAAGCCTGGGCCTCGCTCATCGAGGCTTGAGTTCACGCATTGAGCGGCCTCGCATCAGGGTGTAAGAGGCGCTTCATGAGCGAAATTCTTTCCCTGTTCCCGACCCGACTCTATCGCGCCGAGATGGCCGAGACCGACCTGATCGAGGAAATCCGGTCCGCCTGCGAAATTCTCGCGATCGACGACGAAGCCGGCCGGAAATGGTGCTGGAAGCACGGCTATCCGGGCTATACTTCCTACGCCTCGCTTAACGACCTGCCCTGGCGTTTCCCGGCATTCAAGACTCTGGCGAAGGCGATCGACCGCCATGTGGTCGCATTTTCGAAGATCCTCGAATTCGACCTTGGCGGCGGCAAGCTCGAGATGGATTCGTTCTGGGCGAACGTGCTGCCGGAAGGCGGCTTCCACGCCGCGCATATCCACCCGCATAGCGTGATTTCGGGCACCTTCTACGTGTCGATCCCCAAGGGCGCGAGCGCGCTGCGGCTCGAAGACCCGCGCCACGCCATGATGATGGCTGCTCCGCCGCGCAAGGCCAAAGCGGGACAGGACAATCAAGCCTTCGTGTCCGTCGCGCCCCAACCCGGCACCCTGCTGCTTTGGGAGAGCTGGTTGCGGCACGACGTGCCCGTCAACCGGTCGGCGGAAGACCGAATCTCCGTGAGCTTCAACTACAACTGGGTCTAAGCCCGTACGGCTGACGCCGGCATGGCATGTGCTTGCGCCTTGCCTTATCCTATCCCCCAGGATAGGATATAATCATGAAACATGCTTCCCACCCCGCCATCGTCGCCCGGCTCAAACGTGCCGAGGGGCACCTGAGATCCGTGATCGTGATGATGGAAGCGGAGCGTCCCTGCCTCGATGTCGCCCAGCAGCTTCATGCCGTCGAGAAGGCGATCACCGGCGCCAAACGCACCTTCATTCAGGATCACATCGACCATTGCCTCGGCGGCGAAAGCGAGCCGACCGACCCGCAGACCGCGGTCCATGAACTGAAAACACTCGCGAAATACCTCTAGGTCCATGTAGATCCCATGCTCGACATCGCCAACATCATCGTCACCGGCGCGGCCAATCCCTGGCTCTACCTGCCTGCCGCCGTTCTGCTTGGCGCCCTTCACGCAATGGAACCGGGCCATTCCAAATCGCTGATGGCCGGATTTCTGGTGGCGGTGCGCGGCAACGCCGCACAGGCGGTTCTGCTTGGGGTTTCCGCCGCGATCGGCCACACCCTGATCGTGTGGGCGCTGGTGCTTCTCGCGCTCTGGCTCGGCAACGACTTGATCGAGAAACAGGCCTACCCCTGGCTCGTACTCCTCTCGGGTCTGATGATCCTGGTGATCGCCGCCCGGCTGATCTGGAGCCTGCAGCGGGGTGGACACCATCACCAGGATGGCCCGCACGATGCGCATCATCACGATCACGACGCCGCGCACGACCACCACCATGATCACGGCAGACACGATCATCATCATGACGACCACGGACACCGCCACGAGACGCCGGAAGAACTGGCGGCGCGCTACGGCGGCCGGCCGGTCCGGAACTGGGAGGTAGTCTGGTTCGGCTTCACCGGCGGCCTGCTGCCCTGCCCTTCGGCGATCGCAGTGCTTCTCGTCGCCCTGAAGCTCAACGCCTTTGCGCTCGGGGTGGCGATGGTCGGCGCCTTCAGCCTTGGGCTTGCGGTCACGCTCGTCAGCGTCGGACTAATCGCCGTCTGGGGTCTGCGCAAGATGAGCGGCGTCTCCGGCCTGGGCCAATGGACGCGCTGGCTGCCGCGCATCTCGGTGGCGATCGTCACGCTGCTCGGCATCGCTGTGACCATCCACGGCCTGATGCTGATCGGCCGCTAGGCCGGCGGCACCGGGCGCGGCTTGCCGTCGTCATCGACCGCGACGAAGGTGAAATCCGCATCGGTCACGAGTTCCATCGTCGTGGACATGAAGCGCTGCGCCCAGGCCTCGATGTGGATCTTGAATGAGGTCCGGCCCACGCTGCCGACCTCGGTGTAGCAGCAGAGCACATCGCCGACCTTCATCGGCCGGATGAAGGTCATCGAATCGACCTTGACGGTCACAACCCGGCCGCGCGTGCGCTCGACGCCGGCGATGCCGCCGGCCTGGTCCATCCGGGCCATGACCCAGCCGCCGAAGATATCGCCGTTGGCGTTGGTATCCGCCGGCATCGCGATGGTGCGGAGCGTGAGCGTGCCGCGGGGCTTGTCAGTCATCTGTCGGCTTTCCCTCTTCGACGTGAAAGGCATGCAGGACACGATGCACGATCGGGGCCAGCACGAACCCCGAGGCAATGACGATCAGCAGCCCGGAGAACAGCGCGTAGAACCCGGCGAAAATCTTGCCGCCGTCGGTCTTCAGTTCCCCGACCGGTCCCATGCCGGACAGGATCATCGCCGCGTTGACGAAGGCATCGACCAGCCTCATGCCTTCGCTGAGCGCATAGCCCGCGATTCCGATCGCGAGGCCGACGGACGTCAGCGCGAACCAGAGAAGGCCCGCGCGCACGAGCCGCATCGCGAAGTGTCGCCGCGAGGCGAGCGGCTGCGACTTTTTCTCGAACCGGGTCGCCGGCAGGACCATGTCAGCCGCGAAGCTCCTCGCAAACGAGCCGCGCACCGGCGGACAGCGCCGAGAGCTTTCCATAGGCGATATCGCGCGCCATCGGCGCCATGCCGCAATTGGTGCAGGGGTAGAGCTTTTCCGGCGCGACGTATTTCATCGCCTCGCGGATCGTCGCCGCGACCTCTTCCGGCGTCTCGATCCTGTCGGAGGCGACGTCGATGCAGCCGACCAGCACATCCTTGCCGTCGAGCAGGCGGATCAGCTCCATCGGCACCTTCGAGTTCCGGCATTCGAGGCTGACCTGATCGATCTTCGATTTCGCGATCACCGGAAAGGTATCCTCGTAGTGCCGCCAAGAGCCGCCGAGCGTCGCCTTCCAGTCGATATTCGCCTTGATGCCGTAGCCGTAACAGATATGCACTGCCGTTGTGCAGGTCAGGCCCTGCGCTGCACGTTCGAGCGCCGCCATGCCCCATTCCGCGACCTGCGGCATGTAGACGTTCCAAGCAGGCTCATCGAACTGGATGACATCGACGCCGAGCTTTTCGAGTTCGCGCGCCTCCTCGTTGAGCACCGCCGCGAACGCCATCGCGAGGTCCTCGCGGCGACCATAGTGCTCGTCGGCGATCGTATCGACGATCGTCATCGGGCCGGGCAGCGTGAACTTGAGCTTGCGCTTGGTATGCGCCCGCGCGGCCTTCGCTTCCATCTGATGCACCGGCGCGTTGCGGCGGATCGGGCCGGTCACGGTCGGCACTTCCGCGTTGTAGCGGTTGTTGCGGATGCCCATGATCGTCTTCTTGCCGAAATCAATCCCCTCGAGATTGGCGAGGAAGCCATGGACGAAATGCTGGCGCGCCTGTTCGCCGTCACCGACGATGTCGAGCCCGGCGTCTTCCTGAAGCTTCACGGCGAGGATCGTGGCGTCCTCCTTGCCCTGCTCGAGCGCCGCTCCCTGGAGCTTCCACCCCGCCCAAAGTTTTTCCTCCTCGGCGAGCCAACCCGGTTTCGGCAGCGATCCGGCAAGCGTGGTCTTGAGCATGGCATCCCCATCGGCGCATCAGGAGAAAATCAGGTGAACCAGCCCCCGCCCGGCGTCAAGCCGCGGCGCAATATCAGGCCGGCTGCGCCATCGCCTTTTGCCGCTTGTTCAGCAGCCAGAACACCACCGCGAGGTTGAGCGCATTCCAGGCGACGCCGTTGAGGAAGGCGAGGCGGTAGCTCTGCGTCCAGTCGTAGATCGCGCCCGAGATCCAGCCGCCGAACGCCATGCCGAAGATCGTCGCCGAGATCACGAGGCCGATGCGCGCGCCCGCCTCGCGCGGTGGCAGGAATTCGCGGCAGATCACCGCATACATCGGCACGATCCCGCCCTGGAACAGGCCGAAGATGCCGGAAATCACGTAGAGCGAGGCAAGACCGTTGAAGAACAGGTAGAGCAGGAGCGCCGTGCCCTGCATGATCGAACCGATCACCAGCGTCGCGGCACCGCCGATCCGATCCGCGACGATGCCGGAACCGATGCGGCTGATGATGCCGAGGAACAGCATCAGCGAAAGCATCTCCGCACCGCGCGCGGTGCCGTAGCCGAGATCGCCGCAATAGGCGACGAGATGCACCTGCGGCATCGACATCGCCACGCAGCACGCAAACCCCGCAACGACGAGCAGCGCCTGCAGAAGGCCCGGCGACATGCCGAGATCGGCCCGCGCGACAGCGCTTGCCTGATCCGCCGCCGCCATCGTCTGGTGCGACGGGCGGCGCCGGAAGAAGAAGGCCAGCGGGATCACCGTCACGGCGCAGAAAACCCCGATGGCGATATAGGTAGCGCGCCAGCCGTATTCCGGAATCGCGAAGCGCAGCACCAGCGGCCAGAGCGTGCCCGCAAGGTAATTGCCCGACGCCACCACCACCACGGCGAGGCCACGCTTCTTCACGAACCAGTGCGAGATATCCGCCATCATCGGCGCAAAGCCGGTGCCCGTGCCGACGCCGATCAGCAACGCATGGGCGAGCGAGAAGATGGCGATGTTCGGCGAGAGCCCCGCGAGCACGAACCCGGCACCAAGGCTCGCACCGGCGATCAGCAGCGGAACGACGATGCCCGTCCGGTCGGCCATCCGCCCCATCACGATCGTTCCGAAGGCAAAGCCGAACATCATCACGGTATAGGGCAGTGAAGCCTCGCCGCGCGCGACGCCGAATTCCGTCTGCACGTCCGGCAGCGCGACGACGATCGCCCACATGCCGACGCCGGCGATAGTCGCCGTCAGCAATGCGACCCAGAGCCGCAACCAGGCATAGGCGCCATCGGGAAGGTAACGATCTGAATCGGGTAACGTGGCATCCATCGTCTCACTCTCCCCAGCGCTGCATCGAAGTCAAATTCGCCGCTGGAATGAGTTCATTTGCAATCCCGATCGCTTCCCGCCCGTCATCGACCGGCCATGCCTTGTCTCACCATGCCTTGCCAGCGCCCGAACCTTTCCGATATTGAGCCGCATGAACTGGGATCCGTCGGACGGCTCGAAACGGCGCGGCTATCATCACGGCAACCTGCGCGAGGCGCTGGTGGAGGCCGCCCTGCGTCTCATCGGCGAGAAGGGGCCGGCTGGCTTCACCATCGCCGAGGCAGCGCGCGCCGCCGGTGTGTCGCCGGCCGCGCCGTATCGTCACTTCCGCGACCGCGAAGAGCTGATGGCCGATGTCGCCAAGCACGGCTTCGAGGCCTTCACGCTCGCCCTGCGCAAGGCGTGGGACCAGGGACGGCCGGAGCCTCGCGCGGCGCTGATGCGGGTCGGCATGGCCTATCTCGACTTCGCCCGTCGCGAGCCGGCGGCCTACAGCGCGATGTTCGAGACCCCCTTCCCCGCCGAATGCCCGCCCGGTCTGCGCGCCGCATCCGACGATGCCTTCGCGGTCCTGCGCGAGGCCTGCGACGCGGTGCTGGCGGCAATGCCGGCCGGGCGCAAGCCGCCGGGCCTGATGGTCGCGCTGCACATCTGGTCGATGGCGCATGGCATCGCCAGCCTGTTCGCGCGCGGCGATGCCGTCCGCCGCCCCCTGCCGATGAGCCCGGAAGACCTGCTGGAAGCCGGCGTACTGGTCTATCTCGACAGTTTTTCCGGCCGTTCCCGAAGCTAACCGATTTGTCATGTCGGCCCACTTGACGAGGCGCGTCGTCAATGCCATCTATGTAAATGTGATTTACATTCACATATGGAGATGCACATGAACGGGTTGGTCTGGCGACTGGATGACTGGGGAAAGCCAGCCTGGATCGCCGCAATGATCCTCGGATTCGTTGTCTTCTGGCCGATTGGCCTTTTCATCCTCTTTTACATGATCGGGAGTGGTCGCATGGGTTGCGGACATAGCTATGGTCCCTGGAGCGAGCATCGCAAGGCTCGCTGGGACGCCAAGATGGAACGGATGCAGGAAAGGCTCGATCGCTGGCGTGCGTTCCGCGACCGCGCCTTCGCGCCGGCCTCGCAGGGTTTCGCGCCGAGCGGAAACCGCGCGTTCGACGAATATCGCGCCGAGACGTTGCGTCGGCTCGAGGAGGAAGCGCAGGAGTTCCGCGATTTCCTCGACAACCTCCGCCACGCCAAGGACAAGGCCGAGTTCGATCAGTTCATGAACGATCGCCGCACGCCTCCCGCGCCGCCGGTGAAGGACGAAGAGGCGCCGCGCGCTTCGTAAGAATCCCGCCGGGGTGCCCCCTACCCCACAAATGGCGGAGAACGGCCGGGCCCCTCCCGGCCGTTTGCCGTTTATACGGGGGAAATTGTCACCGCTCCGAGAGCGCGAGCCGCGCACCGAGCGCCACGAAGGCCGCCGCGAACGACCGCCGCAGCCAGGTCATCACCGCCGGCCGGCTGATAACATGATCGCGCATCGCGGCAGCGAACAGGCCATAGAGCGCAAAGACCACGAAGGTCATCGCCATGAAGACCCCGCTCAGCACCGTCATCTCGAAAAGCGGGCTCGCGGCTTCCTTGGACAGGAATTGCGGCAGGAACGCCACGAAGAAGATCGTCAGCTTCGGGTTGAGGATATTGATCGCAACACCGTCGACCAGCACCCGCAGCGGCGTGCGCCGCGCGGCGCGCCCGTCGATCTTGAGCGTCCCGTGCTCCTTCAGCGTCTGCCACGCCATGAAGAGCAGATAGGCGACACCGGCGTATTTCACCGCATCGTAGAGCAGCGCCGAGGTGTGCATCAACGCCGCAAGCCCCATCATCGCCGCAAGAAGGTGCGGCACGATGCCAAGCGTGCAGGCGAGCGCCGCGAGCACGCTCGCCCGCCCGCCGGCGCCCAGCCCTGTTGCGATGGTATAGATCGCCCCCGCGCCCGGCGAGACGACGACGATGAAGGACGTGAGCAGGAATTCAGGGGACATGGCGGCTCCGGTTACCAGAATGCAAAGAGAAAAGCGCTATTCGGGGAACTTGCGCCGCGCCTTTGCCGTGCCAAGCGTACCCCCGTCCGCACCGATCGCCTTGATCTCGAATTCGTAGGTATGCACCTGCGGCGGTGGGGGCGAAGGCCCCACATAGCTGCCAAGCGCCCCACAGGGTACGGATTTCTGCCCGGAATAGGCGACGCGACCACCACCATGGCGGTAGCTCGGCACCTGAAGATCGGTCATCTCGAAATCAAGCCGTGCAGTTCCCTTCGGCACCCCTCTCAGCGAAAAGGCCGGCGAACCCGAACACCAACGGAAACTGGCCGAAAAAGCGAACGCTTCGGGAATAGCGAGACCAAGGAAGGAAACCGCCAAAATCCCCAGAGCCATCCGTCGAGAAACAGAACTACGCATGGCAATGCCCTCCTGTTGCGGAAGGCCCAGCCTAGCGGGGCATCTGAATGATGCAATGATTTCCTGAACTGAAAAACGGAACGCGATCAGTTGTCGAGGAAGCTCCTCAGCTTCCGGCTCCGGCTCGGATGCTTGAGCTTGCGGAGCGCCTTCGCCTCGATCTGCCGGATGCGTTCGCGCGTCACCGAGAACTGCTGGCCGACCTCTTCGAGCGTGTGATCGGTGTTCATGCCGATGCCGAAGCGCATGCGCAGCACACGTTCCTCGCGCGGGGTGAGCGAGGCGAGCACGCGCGTGGTGGTCTCGCGCAGGTTCGACTGGATCGCCGCGTCGATGGGGAGGATCGCGTTCTTGTCCTCGATGAAATCGCCGAGGTGGCTGTCTTCCTCGTCGCCAATCGGCGTTTCGAGGGAGATCGGCTCCTTCGCGATCTTGAGCACCTTGCGCACTTTTTCGAGCGGCATGGCGAGCTTCTCGGCCAGTTCCTCCGGGGTCGGCTCGCGGCCGATCTCGTGCAGCATCTGGCGCGAGGTGCGGACGATCTTGTTGATCGTCTCGATCATGTGCACCGGAATGCGGATGGTGCGGGCCTGATCCGCGATCGAACGGGTGATTGCCTGCCGGATCCACCAGGTCGCGTAGGTCGAGAACTTGTAGCCGCGGCGGTATTCGAACTTGTCGACCGCCTTCATCAGGCCAATGTTGCCTTCCTGAATGAGGTCGAGGAACTGCAGCCCGCGGTTGGTGTATTTCTTGGCGATGGAGATGACGAGACGGAGGTTGGCCTCCACCATTTCCTTCTTCGCCTGCCGGGCCTCGCGCTCGCCCTTCTGCACGGTGAGCACGATCTTGCGGTATTCGCCGATCTCGAGGCCGGTTTCGGAGGCGAGCGCCTGAATCTCGCCGCGCATGTCCTTGATGCGCTCGAGTTCGGCGGCGACGAAATCCTTCCACCCCTTGGTGGTGAATTTCGAGACGCGCAGGATCCACTTCGGATCGAGTTCCGAACCCTGATAGTGCTTGAGGAACTCGGCGCGATCGACGCCGTAGCTTTCGCCAAGACGCAGGAGCCGGCTTTCGAGGCCGATCAGACGCTTGTTGATGTCATAAAGCTGCTCGACCAGCGCATCGATGCGGTTCTGGTTGAGCGAGAGCGACTTCACATCGGTGATGATGTCGTCCTTGAGCTTCTTGTATTTCCGCTCCTGCGCCGGCGAAAGCTTCGTGGACTGCAGCTTGAGATCGATGTCCTGATCCTGCAGCCGGCGGAGCTTCTTGTAGTTGTCGGCGATGTTATTGAAGGTTTCGAGCACCTTCGGCTTCAGCTCGGTTTCCATCGCCGAGAGCGAGACGCCGCCGTCGAACTCGTCGTCATCCGAATCCGGCTCGGCCATCGGCTCGCGCGCCTCGCCGTCCTCGTCCTCATCGTCGCCACGGCGGGCCTTGGGCGCGTCATCCTCTTCCGGCTCGGCTTCGCCCGGCTCGACCTTTGGCGCACCCTTGCCATCGGGGCCGGCATAGGTGGCCTCGAGATCGATGACGTCGCGCAGCAGCGTCTTACCCTCTTCGAGCTCATCGCGCCAGATGATGATGGCCTGGAAGGTCAGCGGGCTTTCGCAGAGCCCGGCGATCATCGCTTCGCGCCCGGCCTCGATCCGCTTGGCGATGGCGATTTCGCCCTCGCGCGAAAGCAGTTCGACGGAGCCCATCTCGCGCAGGTACATGCGGACGGGGTCGTCGGTGCGGTCGAGCGGCTCGGATGAACGCTCGGACTTGACGATAGCCTTCGAGGTCGGCGCGGATTCCTCGGCCTCGTCATCGGAGTCGTCACCGGAATCGGCGTTATTGTCGCCTTCCTCGGCGTCCTCGTTCTCGACGACGTTGATGCCCATCTCGTTGAAGAGGGCGTAGATGTCCTCGATCTGGTCGGAGTTGACCTCTTCCTGCGGCATGACCGCGTTGATCTCGTCGATCGTGACGTAACCACGCTTCTTGGCGAGCTTGATCAGCCTTTTGACGGCGGCATCCGAAACATCGATCAGCGGCGCATCGGGCGCATCGGTCCCCTGTGCAGCCGTTTCATCTTTCTTGACCGGTTTCGTTGCCATTCCGTCGTGTCCCGAAGACCAGAGGCTGTCGCCTCGCTGTTTGCCTGTTATCCCATTCGCTAAGCGAACCGGCTTAACGATCCATTATCCAAGACGCGCACCGCGCATCGGCTGGCTCTCCGTCCGAATGCGAAACAAGCCTTCCGCACCGCCACCCCCGCGCAACGGTCCGACCTGCCCCGCGCCTCACTCTTCTTCCAGCAAGGCTTCACGCCGCTGAAGAAGCGCCCTGAGGCGTTCAAACCTCTCCTCGCCTCCGTTGGCGGCAAAATCAAGAGAAAGTGAGTCGATTTCGCTATTTAGGAACGATTGTCTCGCGTGCAAGTGGGCAGCCTCACGCCATGCAGCCAGCGCATGGGCGAATTCAGACCCCGGCTGCGCCCACTTTTCGATGGCCGCCGCCTCGCCGACGAGGCGAAGTTCTTCCGCATACCCGCAACCCGCGAGCCGCTCGGCAAGCGGACGCGCTTCCGTCACGTGATCGGATGCGCGGGCGGCCTCGTCGAGGATCGCCGACCGCAGGCGCCGCGTCGCCGAATGCTCGAAAATCAGTTCGGCGAAAGTTTCCGCCTCCGCTTCGACGATGCCGGGATGGTGGACCGGCGCAAGGACCAGCGCCGCCTCGCGCGGCATGACGCGGACCGATTTCTGAAGCAGCGCGCTGCGCAGCAGGCCGGAACTCGGCTGGAGCGGCGGCACAAAGGCGGCGCCGAACGCGCCTCTGCGCCCTCCTGCACCCGAACGCCCTTCGCCGCGCCCGCCCTGCGGCGCGCGCTGGCGTTGCGGCTGGAACAGTTCATTCAGCCGCTCGCGCATCGCCTGCCGGTAATGGCGCTTCAGATCCTCGTCCGCGATCTGGGCGACGGCGCCGAACAGGCGCTTCTCGCAATCCGCGCGCTGCTCCGGGGTTTCGATCGGCGCGCGCTGGGTCTCGCGCTCGAACAGCACCTCGACGAGCGGTCGCGGCTGTTCCAGCGCCGCGCGCAGCGCCTCGGCGCCCTGCGAGCGCAGCAGGTCGTCCGGGTCCTGCCCACCGGGCAGGAAGCAGAAGCGCAGCGTCTTGCCCGCCGCGAGCCCCGGCAATGCGACATCAATAGCCCGATAGGCGGCGCGCAGCCCCGCCTTGTCACCGTCGAAGCACAGCACAGGCTCCGGTGCGATCCGCCAGATCAGTGCGAGCTGATCCTCGGTGAGCGCCGTTCCGAGCGGCGCGACCGCGTTCTGAAGGCCCGCACGGTCGAGCGCGATGCAATCAACATAACCCTCGACGACATAGAGCGTGCCGGCATCATGCGCGGGCTTGCGGGCGCGGTTGAGATTGTAGAGGTTCGCGCCCTTGTGGAAGATCGGCGTCTCGGGCGAGTTGAGGTATTTTGCCTGCGCGTCCTTCTGCAGCGCTCGCCCGCCAAAGGCGATGATCCGCCCCTTCGCGTCATGGATCGGGAACATCACCCGGTCTCGGAACCTGTCATAGGCGACCGGGTTGTCCTCAAGCTGGATGAGAAGACCGGCCTCGACCATCACCTCGACCGGGACGTCCTTACCGGCGAGATAATCGCGCAGGCCATGGCGATCCGCCGGCGCGTAACCGAGCCCGAACCTTTCCGCCACCGCGCCGACAAGCTCGCGCGAAGAGAGATATTCCCGCGCCTCGCGTCCCCTGGCGCTTTTCAGCTCCTCGCGGAAATACTGCTGCGCCAGCGCCATCGCGTCATAAAGGCCGAGCCGCTTCTTCTCCCGCACCTCGGCATCCGGCGTCGCGGCCGGCAAGGCCACCCCTGCCTCGGCCGCCAGCCGCTCCACGGCTTCCGTGAACGAAAGGCCCTCCGCTTCCATCAGGAAGGTGAAGATGTCCCCGTTCCGCCCCGAGGAGAAATCGAACCACGCCTGCTTCTGGTCGTTGACGAAGAAGGAAGGCGTCCGCTCGGCGTTGAACGGCGAGAGGCCTTTCCACTCGCGCCCGGCCTTCTGGAGCTTCACGCGCCGCCCCACCACCGCCGAAGCCGGCAGGCGGGCCTTGATATCCTCAAGGATGGAGGGCGGGTAGCGCATGGAGAACGAAGATCGCCTGTCTTTGAGGGGTCGCAAGGCGGAGGACCACAATCCCCATTATCCACAGGGCTTGCAAGATTGCACGATAGTTCATGCAATCTTCATCATTATATCTATCACGCTGGAAAACAGAGACTTTCCAACGAAGATCAGATCAGGCGGAGAGAGCCGCCTTCACCAATCCGCTTGCCTTGCCGAAATCCATCTGCCCGGCGAATCGCTCCTTGAGATGGGCGATGACCTTGCCCATGTCCTTCATGCCGGCAGCGCTGGTTTCGGCGATCGCGGCGGCGATGGCGGCCTTGGTCTCCGTCTCGTCGAGCTGCTTGGGCAGGAACGACTGAATGACCGCGATTTCGCCTTCCTCGTTGGCGGCGAGTTCGGGACGGTTGTTCTCGCGGTAGATCGTCGCGGATTCCTGCCGCTGCTTGATCATCTTCTGGAGCAGCGCGAGAATCTCGTCATTGGTCGCGGCCTCCTTGCCGGCGCCGCGCGCCTCGATGTCCTTGTCCTTGATCGCGGCCTGGATCAGGCGGACGGCACCGAGTCGCGGCTTGTCGCCGGCCTTCATCGCTTCCTTCAGCGCCGTGGTGAATTGCTCGCGCATCTCTCTTCTCCTCGCCCGGATTCACGGGGTTAGGCCCGAAAACGGGAATTGACGTTGTCGCCGCCGTTCCTTATCGAACGGCAAATGCCGTCGCGCGGACTGCTGGATTTCGCGGTCGCGCCCTGATCATACGAGCACCTGCAAGAGCCCCTGCCATGACAACGCCGGACCTGCAATCCGAAAATCGCACGCCGACGCCCGCACCTTGGACGGAAACGCGTCCGACGGCCCTGCTCGTCCTGGCCGATGGAACCATCATCGAGGGTCACGGCATCGGCGCGACCGGCGAGGGGCGCGGCGAAATCTGCTTCAACACTGCGATGACCGGCTATCAGGAAATCCTGACCGACCCGTCCTACTCGGGCCAGATCATCACCTTCACCTTTCCGCATATCGGCAATGTGGGGGTGAACGAGGAAGATATCGAGACGGTCAACATGGCGCGCACCGCCGCGACCGGCATCGTTCTCGCCACGGACATTTCCGAACCGTCGAACTACCGCGCGCTGCGGCATTTCGACGAGTGGCTCAAGAGCCGCAACATCGTCGGCATCGCCGGCGTGGATACGCGGGCGCTCACCGCCCTGATCCGCGATCAGGGCATGCAGAACGCGGTTCTCGCGCATGATCCGGAAGGTTTCTTCGACCGCAACGCGTTGAAGAAGGCCGCGAAGGAACTCCCCTCGATGGCCGGGCTCGACCTCGTGCCGGGCGTTACCGGCACCCAGCGTTACGACTGGGACGAGACGATCTGGCAATGGAACAAGGGCTACGGCAAGCAGGAAGCACCGGAATTCCATGTCGTCGCGCTCGATTATGGCGTGAAGCGAAACATCCTGCGCCTGCTCGCCGATCGCGGTTGCAAGGTCACGGTGCTGCCGCCGACCGCGCCGGCGGCCGACATTCTCGCGTTGAAGCCAGACGGCGTGTTCCTCGCCAACGGCCCGGGCGATCCGGCCGCGACCGGCACCTATGCCGTGCCGACGATCAAGGCCGTGCTCGACGCGAAGATTCCGACCTTCGGCATCTGCCTCGGCCATCAGATGCTGGCGCTCGCCATCGGCGCCTCGACGATGAAGATGGCGCAGGGCCATCACGGCGCGAACCATCCGGTGAAGGAACACGCCACCGGAAAGGTCGAGATCGTCTCGATGAACCACGGCTTTGCGGTCGATCCGAAGACATTGCCGGCGAATGCCGAGGAAACCCACGTCTCGCTGTTCGACGGCTCGAACTGCGGCATCCGCCTCACCGATCGCCCGGCCTTCTCGGTGCAGCAGCACCCGGAAGCCTCGCCCGGCCCGCAGGACAGCCACTACCTGTTCGACCGCTTCATCGAAATGATGCGCAAGGCAAAGAAGAACTGATCGAAACTGCCGCGCCGCGAAAACGCGGTGCGGGAAGACGTCGGCGTACGAATCATCCATCCTGCACCCCTATTCGTGGGAGGTATCATGCGCGTTCCGGCTCTTTCGATCCTGATCCTTGCTTCCGGCCTTTCGGCTGCCGAAGCCGCGAGCGCGAAGCGTGGCCTCGTTCTCGCGAAGGAGCGCTGCGCCGCCTGCCATGCCGTGACCGGGCACGGCGCGAGCCCGAATGTGAAGGCCCCGACCTTCCGGCGCATTGCCGGGCAATGGCCGGTCGAGCAGTTGCAGGAATCTCTGGCCGAAGGCATCGTCACCGGCCATCCGGGCATGCCGGAATTCACCTTCACCCCGCGCGAGATCGACGATTTTCTCGCCCATCTCAAACGTCTTCGCGGCCGTTGAAGCGAGCCCCTTTCCGAAACCGTGCCTTTTGCTCTAGAACCGGTCCCGATTGCGAAGGTGGGATCGGGTGTAACCAATGAAGAGCTGGATCGAATACTGGAATTCGGACCACCCGATCTACGTGAACGATCGTCACCTCATGCTGCACTATCGCGGCATCGCGCAGGACATCGCCGATCTTGTTCCGGGACCGGACGCGCAGGTTCTCGATTTTGGCTGCGGCGAGGCGCTCTCGGCCGACCTTATTGCCCAGAAATGCCGGCGCCTGCTGCTGGTCGATTCCGCACCGACGATCCGCGAGAAGCTGAAGGCCCGGTTCGAGGGCAATCGTGCGGTTCATGTGCTCGCGCCTGAGGAAGCAAAGGCGCTCGCCGCCGGCAGCCTCGATCTCGTGGTCATCCATTCGGTTGCGCAATACCTGACGAAACCGGACTTCGCCGCGCTTGTCGCGGATTTCGCCCAGAAGCTTAAGTCCGGAGGGAGCCTCATCGTCGGCGATATCCTGCCGAACGATCTCTCGGCGATGACAGACGCGCGCGCCCTGCTGCGCTTCGGTTTCGAGGGGGGGTTTCTGGTGCCGGCCTTTGTCGGTCTCGTGCGGACGGCGCTGTCCGACTATCGCAAGATCCGCGCCCAGCTCGGCCTCACGCATTACGACGAGGCCGAGATGCTCGCGACCCTCGAAAAAGCCGGGCTGACCGCGCGGCGGCTTGAGAAGAACCTCGGCCACAATCAGGCACGGATGGCGTTCGGCGCCGTCAAGTTCGCGGCCGAGTAACTCAGCTCCGGTCGCGGAAGCTCCAGTATTTGTGCGCGGCGAAGCTCCATACGAGCACGATCCCGGTCGTCGCGACCTGCCCCAGCAAATAGTGCCAGCCGAGCCAGCGGGTAAAAACGATCATCAGCAGCCATGTCATGCCGAAGCCGATTCCGGCAACGACCGCGAACCGCCAGCCGGCTTCAAGGTGCCCGCGCTCGGCCTCGTAGGTATAGAGGCGGTTGAGTACGTAGGAGACGACGCCACCCGCGACATAACCGGCAAGGGCGGCCGAAACCTTGTCGTAGAAGAAAATCTCCACGAGCCCCACCAGCAGGCCGTAGTGCACGATCGCCGCAACGACGCCCACGCCGAAGAAGGCGACGAACTGACGCGCGATATGGAACAGCCAGGCGGCAAGGCCGGCCGGCGGCGGCAGGGTTTCGTTCACGACATCGGCCCGCGCGCCCAGGGACCGCGCTTCTCGACGATCTCCGGCACGGAATTGCGCTGCTCGACCACGGGAGGACCGACGCGCTGCGCCTCTTCGGGAACGATGCCGCCGGCATATTGCTGAAGCGCGTTGAGGCGCTTGGCGATCGAGGGATGCGTCGAGAAGATGTCGCCCCAATCGTCCGGGTCGTTCTCGATGCACATATCCATGATGCCCGAGGGCACGCCGTCGATATCGGCGCGGCCGGAAATCTTGAGCAGCGCCGAGATCAGCGCGTCCGGGTTCTTCGTCAGTTCCACCGCGCCGGCGTCGGCGAGATATTCGCGGCTGCGCGAGAGCGCGAAGCGGATCAGGATGGCGAACAGCCAGGCGAGCAGCAGGATGACGATGCCGATGACGATGGCGAAGCCGCCGCTGTTGCGGTTGTCGCTGCTGCTGGACGACCCCGAACTGAAGCGCCAGCGGCCCCGCACCATCATCTCGCCGAAAAACGAGATCGCGCCGACGATCAGCACCGCGAAGATCATCAGCTTCACGTCGCCGTTGCGGATATGGGTCAGCTCGTGGGCGATGACGCCTTCGAGTTCGTCCTTGTCGAGCGCTTCGAGAAGGCCGGTCGTGACCGTCACGGCGTACTGGCTCTCATTGACGCCACTCGCGAAAGCGTTGAGCGCCGGCGTTTCGAGAACCTGGAGGCGCGGCACTTTCATGCCGCGGGAAATGCAGAGATTTTCCGTGATGCGATAGAGTTCCGGGTGGCTCTCGCGCGTCACTTCCTGAGCGCCGGTCGCCCAGGAGATCATCGCGGTGTTCGAGACATAGCCGATGCCGACCCACAACGCCGTCGCGCCGAACGCAAACGGCAGGTAATTCCAGAACAGCCGGCCCGAATAGCTGGTGATGGACGATACCGGGCCGGAATATTTCATGCCGACGCCGATCAGTGTCACGCCATAGGTCACCATGGCGACGAGGAAGAACAGCGCGACGATGAGAAAGATCGATCGCGTGCGGTTGTTGCGGATATGGGTATAGAGACCGAAGGCTCCGCCCACGAACACGTCTCCCCTAGAGCATTTTCGAGCGAGCTGGATTCCGGCTTGCGCGAGGAACCCGCGCGGGCGAGCCCGCGCGGAGCGATGCAAAAACTCAGAACTTCACTTCCGGCGGCTTGTCCAGCGACGCGCGCGCAGCTTCGCCGACATCGAAGAACTCGCGCTGGCTGAAGCCGAAGCTGCGGGCGAAGAACACGCCCGGAATGGCCTGCGTCGCCGTGTTGTATTCGCCGACCGCGCTGTTGAAGAAGCGCCGTGCCGCCGCGAGCTTGTCCTCGATGTTGCCGAGCTGCGCCTGCAGATCGAGGAAGTTCGTGTTGGCCTTGAGGTCGGGATAGGCCTCCGAGAGGGCCATCAGCCGGCCGAGCGCGCCGGAGAGCCCCTGCTCCGCCGAGGCCTGTGCCTGCGGGCCTTGCGCGGAGAGCGCGGCATTGCGCGCCTTGATCACCGCGTCGAACGTCTCCTTCTCGTGGGAGGCGTAGCCCTTCACCGTCTCGATGAGGTTGGGAATGAGGTCGTGCCGCTGCTTGAGCTGCACGTCGATATCCGCGAAAGCCTGGTTGGCTCGCTGGTTCATGCTGACGAGGCCGTTGTAGGCCATCAGCAGCCAGACGGCGATGAGGACGAGAATGCCGAGAACGATCCAACCACCCATAGCCTTCTCCTTCAGGCGTTCAGTTAGCGTTTGACGATTTCGACCCGGCGGTTGAGCGCCTGGCCGGCTTCGGTCTCATTGGTCGCGACGGGGGAAGCCATCCCCGCCCCGAAAGGCGTCAGCCGGTTCGCGGCGATGCCCGCGCCCGTCAGTGCCTTGATAACGGATTGCGCGCGTTTGCGCGAGAGGTCGATGTTGTAGTCGAACCCGCCCTTGGCATCGGTGTGCCCGGCGATCACCACCGAAACCGCCGGGTTGGCCTTCAGATAGGCGACGATCTGGTCGATCTGCGGTTTCGACTCCGGCCGGATATCGGCCTTGTTGAAGTCGAAGGTAATGCCGTAGAGCGCCGCGCGGCCCTGCGCATCGAGCGTGGAGCGCAGCGTCGAGGCGTCGAGCACCTTGATCTTGTTGGTTTCCATCGCGGAGGCATCGATCACGTCGACCAGCGAGCGCACCTCGTTCCCCTGCTCGACCGACAGGATCGCGACGACGGTATCGGTCGCCGCATCCTTCTTGCGGGCGATCAGGTAGGTCTGGTTCTCCCAGTTCGACGGCAAGCCGGACCCCTTGAGCTGCTCCGTCACCGCGAACCACAGGTCCGCCCCACCGCAGGCCGAGGTGCGGCAGGTGAAGACCGTCTCGAATCCCTGCGATTGCAGCCGCTGCTCGTAGTTGCGGACGACCTCCAGCGACGACCGGTTGAGCGGGCCGCGATACAGGAAGCGCACCGCCTTGCCCTTGGCCTGAAGGCTGTTCTCGTCGTTGAGGTCCTTGGCGGAGGCGATCCTGGCTTTCGGCAGCCGGATCTCGTCGTAGTCGCGCGTCTTCTGGAAGGCGATCACCGAACCCTCGTAGCGGCCGACCATCGCGTGATCGCGCGCGCCGGGAATATCCTTCGCCGGCATCTGGGCAAGGGCGATCGCGGGGCAGAGCAGCAGGAGAGACGCAACCAGCGCCGGACGAAGCATGGACGGCATCCGAAAAGTTCCTTGAGGCTCTTTGTTGCAGAGAAATCCGGGATTTGAAAGCATTGGCCCCGTCCCTGAAGCAAGGTGCCGCCGCGCGCGGTGCGCCAGCGCATGGCAGGGAAATCCGTGCGGCTCCAGCCCCGGGAAAGCAGCGAAACGGGCTGCGTTGATGTGAACTCGCCCGTTTTTGGCCTTGTCGGGGTGGAGGCCCTTGTCTATAGCGGGGCTTCAGCACGCAACAGAACGCGATCCACCACCCCGGCCTTGACCAAGGCTCGACGTTCGGGGTTCGGTTGGGTCGCGCAAAATTACGGCCGGTACCATGCCCAGACGCCAGGACATTCACACCATCATGATCATCGGCGCGGGGCCGATCGTCATCGGGCAGGCCTGCGAGTTCGACTATTCCGGCACGCAGGCCGTCAAGGCGCTCAAGGCCGAGGGCTACCGCATCGTGCTGGTGAACTCGAACCCGGCCACGATCATGACCGATCCTGAGCTGGCCGACGCGACCTACGTCGAGCCGATCACCCCGGAGATCGTCGAGAAGATCATCGCCAAGGAACGGCCCAAAACGCCGGCCGGCAAGAAGTTCGCGCTGCTGCCGACGATGGGCGGGCAGACCGCGCTCAACTGCGCACTCTCGCTCCAGAAAATGGGCGCGCTGGCGAAGCACGATGTCGAGATGATCGGCGCCACGGCGGATGCCATCGACAAGGCCGAGGACCGCGAGCGCTTCCGCGAGGCCATGACCAAGATCGGCCTCTCAACGCCGAAATCGCACCATGTGAAGACGCTGGGCGCCGCATTGGATTGCCTTGAGGATATCGGCCTGCCGGCCATCATCCGCCCGTCCTTCACCATGGGCGGCACCGGCGGCGGCATCGCCTACAACAAGGCGGAATTCATCGAGATCGTCGAGCGCGGCATCGACGCCTCCCCCACCAACGAGGTGCTCATCGAGGAGAGCGTGCTCGGGTGGAAGGAATACGAGATGGAGGTCGTTCGCGACAGGAACGACAACTGCATCATCGTCTGCTCGATCGAGAACTTCGATCCAATGGGTGTGCACACCGGCGATTCCATCACCGTCGCGCCGGCGTTGACGCTGACGGACAAGGAATACCAGATCATGCGCGACGCCTCGCTCGCCGTGCTGCGCGAGATCGGCGTCGAGACCGGCGGTTCGAACGTGCAGTTCGCCGTCAACCCGGCGGACGGGCGGATGATCGTCATCGAGATGAACCCGCGCGTCTCGCGGTCGTCGGCGCTCGCTTCAAAAGCGACCGGCTTCCCGATCGCCAAGGTCGCCGCCAAGCTCGCCATCGGTTATACGCTTGACGAGATCGACAACGACATCACCGGCGGCGCGACCCCGGCCTCCTTCGAGCCGACGATCGACTACGTGGTGACGAAGATCCCACGTTTCGCCTTCGAGAAGTTCCCCTCGACCGATCCGAACTTCGCGGTGCTCACCACGGCAATGAAATCCGTCGGCGAGAGCATGGCCATCGGCCGCACCTTCCAGGAATCGCTCCAGAAGGCGTTGCGCAGCCTCGAAACCGGGCTTGACGGCCTCGACGAGGTCGATATCGAGGGTCTCGGCCGCGGCGACGACAAGAACGCCATCCGCGCCGCCATCGGCACGCCGATGGCCGACCGCATCCTCAAGGTCGGCCAGGCGATGCGCCTCGGCTTCACCAACGAGGAAATCCACGCTTCCTGCAAGATCGATCCGTGGTTCCTTGATCGCCTTCGCGAAATCATCGACATGGAAGCGCGCGTGAGGGCTCATGGCCTGCCCAAGGATGCCGCGAATTTCCGCGCGCTGAAGGCCATGGGCTTCTCCGACCAGCGCCTCGCCAGCCTCACCGGCACCGAGACGAGCGTCGTCCGCGACAGGCGGCAGGGTCTGGGTGTCCGCCCGGCCTACAAGCGCATCGACACCTGCGCGGCCGAATTCGCCTCTCCGACCGCATATATGTATTCGACCTATGCGCCGCCCTTCGCCGGCAAGGTCGCCGACGAGGCGCGCCCTTCGGACAAGAAGAAGGTCGTCATTCTCGGCGGCGGCCCGAACCGCATCGGCCAGGGCATCGAGTTCGATTACTGCTGCTGCCACGCCGCCTTCGCACTGAAGGATGCCGGCTTCGAGACCATCATGATCAACTGCAATCCAGAGACGGTCTCGACGGATTACGATACCGCCAACCGCCTCTATTTCGAGCCCCTAACCGAAGAGGACGTGCTTGAGATCATGGATAAGGAACGCGAGAACGGCACACTTCACGGCGCGATCGTCCAGTTCGGCGGCCAGACTCCGCTCAAGCTCGCCGCCGCGCTCGAGGCCGCAAAGGTTCCGATCCTCGGCACATCGCCGGATGCGATCGATCTCGCCGAGGACCGCGACCGCTTCAAGCGCCTGCTCGATAAGCTCGACCTCAAGCAACCGAAGAACGGCATCGCCTATTCGGTCGAGCAGGCCCGGCTCGTCGCCGCCGACCTCGGCTTCCCGTTCGTCGTCCGCCCCTCCTACGTGCTCGGCGGGCGCGCGATGGCGATCATCCGCGAACGCGAAGCCTTCGATGATTACCTGCTCGGCACACTGCCCTCGCTGATCCCGGCGGATGTCAAGGCGCGCTATCCCAACGACAAGACCGGCCAGATCAACACGGTGCTCGGCAAGAACCCGCTGCTGTTCGACCGCTATCTCGCGGATGCGATCGAGATCGATGTCGATTGCCTCGCCGACGGCAAGGATACCTTCGTCGCCGGCATCATGGAGCATATCGAGGAAGCGGGCATCCATTCCGGTGATAGCGCCTGTTCGCTGCCCCCGCGCTCGCTCTCGCCCGAACTCCTCGCCGAACTCGAACGCCAGACGCGTTCGATGGCGCTCTCGCTCCAGGTCGGCGGGCTGATGAACGTGCAATACGCCATCAAGGACGGCGTGATCTATGTGCTTGAGGTGAACCCGCGCGCCTCGCGCACGGTGCCGTTCGTCGCCAAGGTGATCGGTGAACCCATCGCCAAGATCGCGAGCCGGGTGATGGCGGGCGAAAGTCTCGCCAGCTTCGGTTTGAAGCCGAAACAACTCGGCCACGTCGGCGTGAAGGAAGCCGTGTTCCCCTTCGCCCGTTTCCCCGGCGTCGATACGGTCCTCGGCCCGGAAATGCGCTCGACGGGCGAGGTTATCGGGCTCGATCGGTCGTTCGGCGTCGCCTTCGCCAAGTCGCAGCTCGGCGGCGGCACCAAGGTTCCCACCAAGGGCTGCGTATTCGTTTCGATGCGCGATGCCGACAAGGAGCGCATCCTGCCGTCAATCACGATGCTGCAGGGCCTCGGGTTCACCTTCGTCGCCACCTCCGGCACGCAGCGCTATCTCTCCGAGAATGGCATCACCTGCGAGCGCATCAACAAGGTCCTCGAAGGCCGGCCGCATATTGTCGACGCCATCAAGAACGGCGGCATCCAGCTGGTGTTCAACACCACGGAGGGCGCGCAGGCGCTTTCCGACAGCCGTTCGCTCCGCCGGGCCGCCCTCTTGCACAAGGTGCCGTATTATACCACCTTGGCCGGGGCGCTGGCGGCGGCGGAGGGGATTCGGGCCTATCGGGCCGGCGATCTCGAGGTTCGCGCGTTACAGGAATATTTCGCCTGACTTGTCCCCGGCCGGTCCGCGGCCCTGATACTCGGCGCGAGGCGGTTTTCCGCCCCGACCGGACCCAAGACCCCGCCAGCGGCAACGCGCGGCGGGGGCACTGTTTATAAGGAGATCGGCCCATGGAGCGCATTCCCATGACCGCCAACGGCTACAAGATGCTGGAAGACGAACTGAAGCATCGCCAGACAATCGAACGACCGCGCATCATCGTCGCCATCCAGGAAGCGCGCGCGCACGGCGACCTTTCCGAGAATGCGGAATATTCCTCGGCCAAGGAAGCGCAATCGCACAACGAGGGGCGGATCGGCGAACTTGAAAGCCTGATCAGCCGCGCCGAGATCATCGAGGTGGCGAAGCTCTCCGGCTCGACGATCAAGTTCGGCGCGACGGTGAAACTCGTCGACGACGACACCGAGGAAGAGAAATCCTACCAGATCGTGGGCGATGTCGAGGCGGACGTGAAATCCGGCCGCATTTCGATTTCCTCGCCGATCGCCCGCGCCTTGATCGGCAAGAAGGTCGGCGATACCGTCGAGGTGAACACACCCGGCGGAGGCAAGAGCTATGAAATCGTCGAGGTCGCCTTCCGGTAATCCGGCCCGCATCGGGCGCCGCGCCTTGTGCGGGGCCTTGGTGTTGGCCGCCATCGCACCCGCGCAGGCGGCGCCGCTGCGCCGGATCAGCGTTGATGTCGCGCTCGAAGGCGTCGGCGCCATCGCCGCCCATGTCCGCCGCTCGCTTCCCGGACACCTCGCGCGGGAGCTGGCGCGTCATCCGATCGATGGCTACCCGCCGGGCGCGCGCCTCGTGGTGCGCGTCACGCAGGTTTATCTGTCGGCGGGGCTGGAGCAATACGGCGGGGTCGGCAATGCGGATGCGCTCGACGGTGAAGCCATCGTTCTCGATGCGGCGGGGCGCGTGCTGCTGCGGAAAGCCGTCACCGGACGCGCCCAGCCGGACACCGATGTCGTCTCCGCGCCCTATGACGAGCCGCGCCGGGTCGAGACCCTGATCGCAACCCTCGCCTACTGGACGATCCGATCGCTTCAGTAGCTCAGCTACGCACCATCGGCACCAGTCCCTCGTCCTTCACCTTGCCGAGCGCGAGCGCGGTACGGACGTTGCGGACGTTCGGGGTCGCCGTGAGTTCGCTGACGAAGGCCTGAAGGCTCGGCAGATCCTCGGTGGCGCATTTCATCAGGAAATCGATGTCGCCGGAAAGCGTCCAGCATTCGCGGACATTCGGCCAGCCCGCGACACGCTCCTGAAACGCGGCGAGGTCGCTCTCCGCCTGGCTGGCGAGATGCACGAAGGCGAAGCAGATCACCGAATAGCCGAGCCGGCCGGCATCGAGGATCGCGCGGTAGCCCTCGATATAGCCCGCCTCCTGCAGCGCGTGGACGCGGCGCAGGCACGGCGGCGGCGTGAGCCCGACCCGTCGCGCCAGCTCGACATTGGTCAGGCCGCCATCCTTCTGAAGTTCCGCGAGAATCTTCCAATCGACATCATCGAGAATCATCGCGCGGGTCATTGTGGGTCAGCCGGGGTTTCAACGAGGAAAAGCAGGAGAGCCGGTTTGCCCGTGGACATCGGCAGCGGAGCGAACCATAACGGCACCAAGCCCTAGAGCATGCTGCGAAAAAGTGGAACCGGTTTTTCACGGGCAGGCGTGTTCTGGACTATTCAAGTCTGTCGCGTCATGTGTCGGCAATTCCGCCGATACATGACCTGAACCCGCGAAAACCCTGCTGCACGGCAACTTGCGAGACGGCCTCTTGTCCACCTCTCCTGCGACTTCGCTTCCGCACGACATCCGGTGCTGGATCGTGACCGACGGCAAGGCCGGCGATCTCAACCAGTGCCTCGGCGTCGCCGAGCGGCTGGGGCTTGCCGCTGAACAACGCGTGGTCAGACCTCGCGCGCCCTGGGTCTGGGGCATGCCGCTGACATGGCGTCTCGGCCCGCTGGCTATTGACCCGCGCGAGGCGCCGGGACGGAGCGGCGGGCCGCTCGCAGGCCCGATGCCCGATCTCGTGATTGCCTCGGGACGACGCGCCGCGCCTTATCTGCCCGCGATCAAACGTCAGTCGGGCGGGCGCACCTTCACGGTTTGCCTCAAGGACCCGCGCACCAGCGCCGGGATCGCGGATTTTCTCTGGGTGCCGGAACACGACCGGCTGCGCGGCCCGAACGTCATGACCACGCCGCTCTCGCCGCACCGCATCTCGCCAACGGCCCTCGCCGATGCGCGCGAGCAGACGCGCGCCGAGATTTCAGCGCTGCCCCGACCACGCGTTGCGATCCTCCTTGGCGGCGATTCGAAAAGCCTCACCTACACGCCCGGCGATTACGAGATATTCTGCGACGACCTCGACCAACTGGCACGCTCGGGCGCGAGCCTCATGGCCACACCCTCTCGCCGCACGCAGGCAACTTTGCTCGATTGGGTCCGGGAATCAGTCGTTGCGAGCAATGGCTGGTTCTGGGATGGGACGGGAGAAAACCCCTACCGCGAATTGCTGGCCCATGCCGACGCTTTCGTGGTGACGCGGGATTCGGTCAATATGGTCGGCGAAGCACTCGCCACCGGCAAGCCCGTCATGGTCTTCCCGGTTTCAGGCGGATCACGGAAAATCGATCAATTCTTGCGTGGACTTGAAGCGCGCGGTCTCGTCCACCCCTTCTCCGGCACGGTTCGAGACGATAGGTATGAGCCCGTCGACGATACCGACGCCATCGCGCGGGAACTGGCACGGCGCTATGTCCGGCATCGCGTCGAAAAAGTGAAAGAGGAATAGCCCATGAGCACGCATCGTCACGCCAAGGTCATCGTGATCGGCTCCGGCCCCGCCGGCTACACCGCCGCGATCTACGCCGCCCGCGCGATGATGAAGCCAATGCTCATTTCCGGCCTTGAGGCAGGCGGCCAGTTGATGATCACGACGGACGTCGAGAACTATCCCGGCTTCGCCGAGCCGATCCTGGGGCCCTGGCTGATGGAGCAGATGAAGGCGCAGGCCGAGCACGTCGGCACCGAGATGGTCTCCGACCACATCACCGCTGTCGATCTCTCGCGTCGCCCCTTCCGGCTGACGGGCGACGGCGGCGACACCTACACCTGCGACACGCTGATCGTCGCCACCGGCGCCAAGGCGAAATGGCTCGGCATTCCCTCCGAGGAGCATTTCAAGGGTTTCGGCGTCTCCGCCTGCGCCACCTGCGACGGGTTCTTCTATCGCAACAAGGAAGTCGTCGTGGTCGGTGGCGGTAATTCGGCGGTGGAGGAAGCGCTCTATCTCGCCAATCTAGCAAGCAAGGTCCGTGTCATCCACCGCCGCGACGGCTTCAAGGCCGAGCGGATCCTGCAGGAGCGGCTGTTCGCCCATCCCAAAGTCGAGGTGATCTGGGATTCGGCGATCGAGGAGATTTGCGGCAGCGAGGAGCCGCGCTCGGTAACCCATGTGCGGGTGAAAAACGTCAAGACCGGCGCAATCTCCGAGGTGAAGACCGACGGCGTCTTCGTCGCCATCGGCCATGCGCCGGCTTCAGGGTTGTTCGCCGGCCAGCTCGACATGAAGGAAAACGGATACCTCAAGGTTGTGCCCGGCACGCCGCGTACCAACATCCCCGGCGTTTTCGCGGCCGGCGATGTCGCCGACGAGACCTACCGCCAGGCCGTGACGGCGGCGGGCATGGGCTGCATGGCCGCGCTGGAAGCCGAACGATTCCTCACCGCGCACGCGCCCGAGAAAATCGCCGCCGAATAAGCGCTGACGAAACTGTGGATTGAATACACCCGAGGGTGTTGCCATCGCCCCCGTCCCTGATGCTATGCTTGTGACGCATACCGCTCATCGAAGAAGCGGGACACAGAAGCATAACTCGTGCGGGGGTCGCCTTGGATTGGGATCGGGTTCGTATTTTCTACGCTGCGGCGGAAGCCGGCAGTCTGACGCGGGCCGGCGAGGTTCTCGGTCTTTCCCAATCTGCCGTCAGCCGTCAGGTCTCGGCGCTTGAATCCGAGCTGGACGTCCCACTGTTCCACCGCCATGCCCGCGGCCTGGTGTTGACCGAGCAGGGCGAACTGCTGTTCCGCACCGCGCGCGAACTGGTGACCAAGCTCGAACAGACCCGCGCCAGCCTTTCCGACAGCCGCGAGAAGCCGAACGGCGAGTTGCGGGTCACCGCCAACGTCGCCCTCGGCGGCAACTGGCTGACGCCGCGTCTCTCGGAATTTCTCGATCTGTTTCCCGATATCCGCCTTCAGGTGATCCTGACCGACGACGAGCTTGATCTCGCGATGCGCGAGGCCGATGTCGCGCTACGCCTGCGCGCGCCGGTGCAGGCGGACCTCATTCGTCGCCGGCTGTTCGCGGTACATTTCCACGCCTATGCAACGCCGGACTATCTCAAGCGCTTCGGCGCGCCGCGTTCGATCGCCGATCTCGACGAGCATCGGCTGGTCGCTTTCGGCGGCGACATCCCGAGCTATCTCTCGGATACCAACTGGCATTGCACCGCCGGGCGCGAACGGCGCGAACCGCGTCAGGCGGCGCTGGTGGTCAATTCGATCACCGCGCTGCTCAACGCCGCGCAGAGCGGCGCGGGCATCGCCGTGCTGCCGGATTACGTCGTCGACCAGACCTCGACGCTGGTGCAGCTTCTTCAGGGCGAGACCATGCCGCACCTCGACTGCTACCTCGTCTATCCCGAGGCACTCAAGCAGGTCGCGCGCGTGCAGGTATTCCGCGACTTCCTCGTCTCGAAGGCGCAGCGTTGGGTCTACTGATCAGAAGGGGGCTCACGCCCAGAGCCGTTCCTTCTCCAGCCCCTTGTAAAGTTCGGCGACATGCTCGGCATAGCCGTTGAACAACTGCGTCGGGATGCGCTCGCTGGTTCCCAGCACGCGCTCCGAGGCCTGGCTCCAACGGGGATGATCGACCTTGGGGTTCACATTGGCCCAGAAACCGTATTCCGACGGCTGGAGCGCCTCCCACAGCCCTACCGGCCGCTTGTCCGTGAAGGAAACGCGCACGATCGACTTGATCGACTTGAAGCCGTATTTCCACGGCAGCGCGAGGCGGATCGGCGCCCCGAACTGCTTCGCGAGCGGCTTGCCGTAGGCGCCGGTCACGAGGAAAGCGAGATCGTTGGTCGCTTCCTCGATGGTCACGCCCTCGACATAGGGCCAGGGATAGAACGGCGCGCTCTGGCCCGGCGCCATCTTCGGATCGTTGAAGGTCTCGAACCGCAGGTATTTCGCACCCGACAACGGCTTGGCGAGATCGACCAGCGCCCGGAGCGGAAAACCGGACCACGGAATCGTCATCGACCAGGCCTCGACGCAGCGGTGCCGGTAGAGCCGTTCCTCGCGCGGCATCGCTGTGATGAGATCGTCGATGCCGATCTCGCGCGCGTTCTCGACCATGCCGTCGATCTTCAGGACCCAGGGTCGGACCTTCAGCGCCTGCGCTGCTGAAGCCACCGATTTCGTGGTGCCGAACTCGTAGAAATTGTTGTAGTTCGCGTTGAACTTCTCGGGTGTGACATCCCGTTCGATCGTGAAGGCGGCATTGCGCGGATAGGGATGCAGGCCATCGGTTTCCGCCTGATCCGCAGCCCATGCGGGACGCGCGGCAGCGCCGGCGAGGAGGCCGGCACCGAGCGCCAGCGCCGAACGGCGGGAGAGAACGAGGGCCTCGGGCGTCGCCGCGTGTTCCGGCAGTTCCCAGCCTTTGCGTCGATGATAATGCATGAGCCGATCCTTTCCATTCGCGGCAGGGTATCGGCTCCGGCCTCCACGGCCAAATCACGGACGCGCGAGGCCGCTCACGCGGCCGTGTCCTCGCGCAGCATCCGGCGCAGCACCTTGCCGACATTGGTCTTCGGCAGCGCCTCGCGGAAGTGGATGACCTTCGGCACCTTGTAGGCGGTGAGCAGGTCGCGGCAATGCGCCCGCAAGGTCTCGGCGGTCAGCTCCGGGTCCTTACGGACGACATAGGCCGCGACCGCCTCGGTCGATTGTGGATCGGGCACGCCGATCACCGCCACCTCGAGCACGCCCGGATGCTGCGCGATCACCTCCTCGACCTCGTTAGGATAGACGTTGAAGCCGGAGACGAGGATCATGTCCTTGAGGCGGTCGACGATCTTGAACATCCCGTCCGGCATCATCACGGCGATGTCGCCGGTGCGGAAGAAGCCATCAGGCGTCATCACCTTGGCGGTCTCGTCCGGCCGCTGCCAGTATCCCGGCATCACCTGCGGGCCGCGCACGCAGAGTTCACCGCTTTCGCCGGGCGCAACCTTGTTGCCGTCCGCATCGCGCAGCTCGACATCGGTCGAGGGCACCGGATAGCCGATCCCGCCCGAGAATTCCGCAAGGTCCGGACGGTTGATCGTCACGACCGGCGAGGTCTCGGAAAGCCCGTAGCCCTCCGCGATCGAGCAGCCGGTCAGCGTTTTCCAGTTCTTGGCGACCGCGCTCTGCGTTGCCATGCCGCCCGCGACCGAGAACTTGAGGTTCGAGAAATCGACCTCGCGGATCGCGGGGTGGTTGGCGAGCGCGTTGTAGAGCGTGTTCACGCCCGACATCAGCGTGAACCGCGTCTTCTTCAGCGTGGAGATGAAGCCCGGAATATCGCGCGGATTGGCGATGAGAAGGCAGCAGGCGCCGATCTTGACCATGAAGAAGCAGCAGCAGGTCAGCGCGAAAATGTGATAAAGTGGCAGCGCCGTCACCATCACGTTGTCCGGCACCGGCCGGATCGCCCAGCCGAGGAAGGCGTCGCACTGCGCGACATTGGCCGAGACGTTGAGATGCGTGAGCGTCGCACCCTTGGAAACGCCGGTCGTGCCGCCCGTGTACTGGAGGAAGGCGATGTCATCGAGCGCGATCTCGACCGGACGCATGCCGGCGTTCCGCCCCACCGACAGAACCGTCGCGAACGGCACTGCCTGCGGCAGCGAATAGGCCGGAACCACCTTCTTCACGTAGCGGGCGACGAGATTGACGATCTTGCCTTTCAGGCCGAGCAGATCGCCCGCCGAGACGACCACGACCTTCTTCACCGAGGTGTGCGGCAGCGCTTCCGCGACGACGTGGGCGAAATTCTCAAGAACGAAGATCGCCTCCGCCCCGGAATCGTTGAGCTGGTGCATCAGTTCGCGCACGGTGTAGAGCGGATTGACGTTGACGACCGTGAAACCGCCGATCAGGCAGCCGAACATCGTCGCCGGATAGGCCATCACGTTCGGCATCATGATGGCGATGCGGTCGCCCTTCCGGAAACCCTGCGCCTGCAGCCACGCCGCAAGGGCCGCCGCGGCCGCGCCGATTTCGCGGTAAGACAGCACCTTGCCGAAGCTGCTGAAGGCCGGCTTGTCGGCATATTGCTGCACGCTCTGCGTGATGAGTTCGGCCAGCGTCGGCAGTCGTGCTTCATCGATCTCGGACGGAACCGAGTTCGGATAGTGCTTGAGCCACGGACGCGACGCCATGATCCGATGCGGCATGTTCTTCCTCCCCTTCCCGCACTTGATGCGCGGTCATCAGTTTGGCGTCTCACGCGCCAACTGTTTATATATGAACTAAAGTCCATACCATCTGAAGGTAGAATGTCCAGTGCGTCTGGCAAGGATGTTTTTCGCCGACCGAAGGTCGCCCAACCGGATCGAACCGAGGCTCAGCCGCGCAGAAGACGAATGATCCGCCCGTCGATCACCAGAAGCCCCGAAGCGATGACCGCGAAGCCGAGCAACTCCTGCCAGGCCAGCGCCTCGCCGAGAAAGACCACGCCGAGAAGAATGCCCGAACAGGGAATGAGCAGGGTGACGAGCGAGACATTGGTCGCCCCGGCCCGCGTGAGAATGCGGAAGAACAGCGTATAGGCCGCCGCCGTCGAGACCAGCGCGAGCAGCAGCAGGGCGAGCACGGCCTGCCCACTCGGCATCGGCAGGGAAAGCGGATGGTCGATCATCAGCGAAACCGGCACCATGATCAGGGCAGCGAAGCTCAACTGCCCAGTCGCGAGCGCGGTGGGATGCGTCCGCCCCTGAATGAACAGCCGACCGAAGATGTTCGAGAGCGAATAGGAAATCGCCGCCCCGATGCAGGCGAGAAGGCCCGGCAACTCGCCGCCGGAGGTCGAGCGGCCGGAAAACAACACGACGACGCCGGCAAAGCCGAGCAGCACGCCGATGCTCCGCCGCAGGTCCAGCCGCTCGCCGGCGAGCGCGAAATGGGCGAGCAGCATCGTGAAGATGGGCGTTGTCGCATTGAGGATCGAGGCAAGGCCGCTGGCGATCCGCGTCTGCCCGAACACGATCAGGCAGAACGGCAGGGCGCCGTTGAGGATGGCCATGCCGAAATAGGCCGCGAGGGAGCGCCGGTCGAGCGGGAGAGGAATGCCCGAAACCCTCAGCATCACGTGCAGCGCCAGCGCACCGAGCAGCACGCGGAACGCGACGATGGTGAAGACCGGCACCTCCTTGACCGCGATGCCGTTGAAAAGGAACGACCCGCCCCAGAACAGCGAGAGCAGACCGAGCATCGCCCATTCGGCGCCGCTCATCGCGCGCGCACCCGCCTGCGCCGGCGAAGGCGCCTGATTCTCATTTGACATGGAACGACTCGAAAAGACCGTGTTGGCGAGGAAACTGGCATGTCTCCGAAGAGCACGCCACCCGAATTCCCGTCAGCGCTGGGCGAAGCGGAACCGGAAGCCGCATTGCCACCAGTTGCGCGGCTCGCCGATGTCGATATGCACCGATTTGGTGTGGCAATAGGTGCCGACACCGCCAGCCTCCGGCAAGGCCCGCAGGAACTTGGCAAGTCTGGCCCGCTCGACGCCCGGCACGAAGAAGTCCGCCGCCATGCACTTGCGGTGATAGGAGCCGAGCCGCCCGCGATTGCGCTGGCCCGAGGTGATGACCGGCGTTCCCTTGAAATGTTCGCCGGCGATGCGGACGAGCCGCAGCAATTCAGGCCGCAGGCAGGCGATATCGACCGCATCCGTCTGTTTCTCGACCAGCATCGGCTCCGGGGCCTTTTCCTCCTCGGCCTCGATTTCCTCTGTCGTCGCCGGATGTGTGGTGGACGGCAAGCTGGCGACGCGGGGCTCTGCTGCCGGAGCAACAGGCTCCGCGACGACTGGCGCCGGCGTTGGTGGAGGAGCAGCGGGGGGCGCAGGCGGCGCGGCGGGCGATGGCGCCACCGGCGGGGTCGGAAACGCCGAGACCGCCGGCGCGGCAGGAGCCGGACGTTCGGTTGCAACGCCGGGCGCCTTGTCGATCGAGAAGGGGCGAACCGGTGGGATCGGCGCGGGGTGAGCCGGGTAAGCGGCGATCCTTTGCCCACCGTCGGGGGCCGGCGCTGAGGACGGAGAATTTCCGGCGGCCGGCGCAGGACTTGACGGCGCCGGCACCGCGACCTCCGGCTCGTCGTCGACCGGCTGCGAGGCCATCGGATTGTCCTGCGCGACGGCCGGGGGAAGCCCGGCCATCGCCACAAGCAATGCCATACCGATGCCGATGACCGCGCGGCGCGCGCGCATGCCGGAAACCGGTTCCGTCACGCCGCGCGGTGCCTCACGAAATCGCAGCGCAGAAGCGCTGGATACGGCGGCAGGCTTCCTCGAGATTGGCGTTCGAGGTCGCGTAGGAGACGCGGAAGTTCGGCCCCAGCCCGAAGGACGAGCCGTGAACCGTCGCGACGCCCTCGGTCGCGAGCAGTTCCATCACGAAATCCTCGTCGGTTTCGAGCACCTTGCCCGAGGGCGCCTTCTTGCCGATCAGCGCCGCACAGGACGGATAGACATAGAACGCGCCTTCCGGCTTCGGGCACTTGAGGCCGGTGGCCTGATTGAGCATCGACACGACGAGATCGCGCCGCTCCTCGAAGGCCACGCGCGATTTCGGGATGAAATCCTGCGGCCCGTTGAGCGCCTCGACCGCCGCCCACTGCGCGATCGAGCAGGCGCCCGAGGTCTGCTGACCCTGGACCAGTTCCATCGCCTTGATCAGCTTGTCCGGCCCGGCGGCGTAACCGATACGCCAGCCGGTCATCGCATAGGCCTTCGAAACGCCGTTCATGGTGAGCGTGCGGTCCATCAGGCCCGGCTCGACCTGCGCCGGTGTCGTGTAGACGAAATCGCCAAACACGAGATGCTCGTACATGTCGTCCGTCAGCACCCAGACATGCGGATGCTTCATCAGCACGTCGGTGAGCGCCTTGAGTTCTGCGCGCGAATAGGCCGCGCCCGAGGGGTTTGACGGCGAGTTGAACATGAACCACTTCGTCTTCGGCGTGATGGCGCGGTCGAGATCTTCCGCGGTCAGCTTGAAGTTGTTCTCCATCTTCGTGTTCACGAACACCGGCGTGCCGCCGCAGAGCGCAATCATCTCCGGATAGGAAACCCAGAACGGCGCCGGGATCACGACCTCGTCGCCCGGGTTGATCGTCGCCATGAAGGCGTTGAACAGCACATGCTTGCCGCCCGTTCCGACGATGGTCTGGCTCGGCTTGTAGTCGAGCCCGTTCTCGCGCTTGAACTTGGCCGCGATCGCCTCGCGCAGGGGGACGATGCCCGGCACCGGCGTATACTTCGTCTCGCCGCGCTGGATCGCCGCAATGGCGGCATCCTTGATGTTCTGCGGCGTATCGAAATCCGGCTCGCCGACCGAGAGCGAGATCACATCCTTGCCTTTCGCTTTCAGGTCGCGCGCCATCTGCGTCACCGCGATGGTCGCGGAAGGCTTGATGCGGGACAAGGCGTCAGCAAGGAAGGCCATGTTGAGTTCACTCCTCATGAGATGGAAGGCGCGCCGCGAGGGATCGGGCGGCACGGCGTCGCAGAGCCAGTATCAAGGCTAGCAAACGAAGCCGGACCGCTTTATGTCTCTTGGCTCAAGCCTTCAAGAAGAAACCGAGCTTTCGCGCTCGATCGAGGCAAAAAGACGACCTTCTTTCCGGCACCGGGACAGGAAATGTCGCGGAAAGCAGGGTTTATGACATTGATGGAGGAATTCATGACCGATCGTTTCACCGGCTTTCATCGCCGCCAGTTCCTGGGTCTCACGGCCGGCCTTGTCGCCGCGCCGTCCGTGCTGCGCGCCCAGAGCGGCTTCCCGTCGAAGGCCGTGACGATTGTCGTGCCCTATCCCGCCGGCGGACCGACCGATGCGATCGCCCGCATCGTCGGCCAATACATGGAAGAGAGCCTCAAGCAGAAGGTGCTGGTCGAGAACAAGGCCGGCGCCTCGGGGTCGATCGGCACCCGCGCCGTCGCGACCGCCGATCCTGATGGCCACACCATCGTTTTCGGCAACAACCAGACGCATGGGAACAACATGTTCCTGATGAAGACGCCGGGCTACGACGCCATCAAGGATTTCGCGCCGCTCGCCGGCGTCGGCGCCTTCCCGCATGCGTTGGTGGTCAAGAAGGACCTCCCGGTCAAGGGGCTCCAGGACCTGATCGCGCTCGCCAAGAAGGAGCCCGGCAAGCTCAATTACGGCTCGACCGGCAACGGCTCCGGCTCCCATCTCTCGATGGAATTGCTGATGAAGCGCACCGGCATGCAGATGGCTCATCTCCCCTACAAGGGCGCCGCGCCGCTGGTGCAGGACATCATCGGCGGGCGTATCGACGTGTCGCTCTCGACCTTGCCGAGCGTGCTCAAGCAGGTCGAGGCCGGGCTGATGCGCGCCATCGGCGTCGCCAGCGCCCAGCGCGTCGAACAGATGAAGGATGTCCCGACCTTCCGCGAGCAGGGCATCTCGAATGCCGACGCCGAATCCTGGGCCGCGTTCTTCGCCCCCGCGAAAACCCCGGCCCCGATCGTCGACCGGCTGTCGAGCGAGATCATCGCCGCGCTCAAGGCCAAGCCGGTCGCCGACAAGATCACGGCGCTCGGCTTCGCGCTGCACCCGCGTGGACCGAAGGACTTCGCGCCCTACCTCAAGCAGGAAATCGACACCTGGGCCGAGATCATCAAGGCGGCCGGCATTCAGCCGGTCTGACCTGCTCTCGGCCTTCACCTTCGAAAAACAGGAGCGACGGAACATGGCGCACAAGATCGTTGGGCCGGCCGTCGCTCTTGCCCTCGCTGCGGGCGTCGCCCCGGCGTCGGCGGCAGCACCGGACGAGCCGAAGGTAGAGGTCGTCGTCAAGGGGCTCCAGAACCCCTGGGGCCTTGCCTTCCTGCCGGACGGGCGCGCACTCATCACCGAGCGCGCCGGCCGGCTTCGCATCGCCAACCTGCGTACCGGCACGCTGTCCGGCCCCGTCGCCGGGCTGCCACCGCTCCATATCCGCAGTCAGGGCGGGTTGCTGGGGATCGCGCTCGACCCCGAGTTCCGCGCCAACCGCCGGCTCTATCTCTGCTTCGCCGAGCCGCGCGAGGGCGGTAACGGCACCTCGGTGTTCGCGGCGACGCTCACCGGCGACGGCGCGCGACTCGAGAACGGCCAGGTGATCTTCCGGCAGATGCCAGCCGTGAATTCCAACCACCATTTCGGCTGCCGTCTGGTGTTCGACCGGATGGGCAACCTTTTCGTCACGCTTGGCGACCGCTATTCCCGCCGCGACGACGCGCAGAACCTCGCGACCCACCTCGGCAAGATCGTCCGCATCCGGCCCGACGGATCCGTGCCCGCCGACAACCCCTTCCTGAAAACGCCGGGCGCGCGACCCGAGATCTGGTCCTACGGGCATCGCAACATCCAGGGCGCGGCGCTTCACCCCGAGACCGGCGCGCTCTACACCGCCGAGCACGGCGCCAAGGGCGGCGACGAGATCAACAAGCCGGAAGCCGGCAGGAATTACGGCTGGCCGGTCATCACCTACGGCGTCGATTATTCCGGCGCGAAAATCGGCATCGGCACCCACAAGGAAGGCATGGAGCAGCCGCTCTACTACTGGGATCCCTCGATCGCCCCTTCCGGCGCCACCTTCTATCGCGGCGATAAATTCCCCGGCTGGCGCGGCAGCCTGATCGTCGGCGCGCTGGCCGGTTCGCTGATCGCGCGGCTCGACATCCGCGATGGCAAGGTGACGGGCGAAACGCGCTACCTCGAAGACCGGGGCGAACGCATCCGCGATGTCGTCGAGGGCCCTGACGGCTACATCTACCTGCTGACGGACGAGACCGCCGGCGCCCTGCTGCGGCTCACGCCGGGGCGCTGATCCCGATTGATCTGGTCGCCTTTTCCGACGCGAACCGGACTCCACTTCGTGTGAAAAGGCTCTAGCCGTACCGGAGCTTCATCCCGAGGATAACCGCCACGAGAACCATCGTGATCGCGTTGGCGACGATCAGCGGCCAGGACACGATCAGCAGGCCATAGGCGAGCCAGAGCGTCACGCCGAGCGCCAGCATCAGATACATCACCAGTGACAGCGAACGCGTCTCGCGCGTGCGAATGACCTTGAGCGCCTGCGGCACCCAGCACAGGGTGGTGATCACGGCGGCGGCCGAACCGATGAGTTCGATGGCAAAGGGGCTTAGGGGCAAGGTCACGGGCGAAGCGCTCGCAGGCGGGAAAGCTCAGCCGTCCCTGCCTGCTTCGGATGGAAGTTGCAAGACCCGTCTCAGGTGATCAGCCCGGCCATCGGTTTGAGCGAGGCAGAATTGGGGAACACCTGATCGGCGAGCACGGCCGCGGACAACCCGAACTGCTCGGCGAGAATGCCCTTCATCACTGCGCGAAGATCGGTCGTCGCCCTGAGGTCGCGGGCTTCGTGCAGTTGCGCCGCCTTCAGCCCCGGCCAATCCGCGATCACGCGCCCGCCGCGCACCGCGCCGCCGGCGAGCATCGCCACGGTCGCTGTGCCGTGATCCGACCCCTCCGTGCCGTTCACCTTCGCCGTGCGTCCGAACTCGGTGACGACCAGGATCGTCGTCTCCTTCCAGCTCGCGCCGAACTCACGCTCGAACGTCGCGAAGGCGCCGTCGAGCCCGCCGAGCAGATCCGCGAGCCGTCCCTTGACGCCGCCCTGATTGGCGTGGGTATCCCAGCCGTCAAAGGACAGCACCGCGACACGCGGCCCCTCTTCCTTCATCATCAGCCGTGCCGCGCCGGAGGCCGCCCGGGCCATCATCGCGGGATTGCCGCCGCCGCGCGTATCCGGTTCGCTGCCGCGCGCCAGCATGTCCGCCATCAGGCCGGATTGCAGCGCCTTCGCCAGAACGGGATCAGTGTGCGTGTAGAGGTCCATCACCCGTCGGGCGAGATCATCGTTGGTGTCGGCGAGCCGCTGTGGCGCCCAACCCATCACCGGAGCCTGCCCGCGCAGCACGAGCGGCGTCACCGCGCCGACGCCGAGCGCGCCGTGGGTCTGCACCTTCTCGCCTTTCGGCAGCGCCTGGATCGCGCGGTTGAGCCAGCCGCTCTCGATCTTGCCGACACCCGGCAGGCCGGATTCGAGCACATCCTGCCCGTCGAAATGCGAGCGCTCGCGATAGGGCGAGGCGGCGGCATGGACCACCAGCGCCTGCTTCGCCGCGTAGAGCCGCGCGAAGTTCGGCATCGACGGGTGCAGCGCGAAGAAATCGTCGATCATGATCCCGGCATTCTCGCCGGAACGCGCCAGCGCAAGCCCCTCGCGCAGGGCGAGATAGTCCGGGTCGCCGACCGGCGCGAGCGCCGACAGCCCGTCGAGCGCGCCGCGCAGGATGATGGTGAGGAAGCGCGGATCGCGCGCACCCGCCGCAGAGGCGATCCTCGGCATGTAGGTCCAGGCGAAGAAGGACAGTCCCGCACCGAGCAGTCCCCGGCGGGAGAGCGGCATCGCCTCGCAACAGGTATTGGCAGGGAGAAGTTTCATGGCTTTTCCTCTTTACCGGCGCTGGAACTCGGGAGACATCAGCAGAAGGGCGAGGCCTTGCGGCCGCGTCTCGGCACGGGCGATCGCGGTTCGCGTCTCGGTCGAGAGCGCGTCGCCGTAGAGCGCCTCGGCGCGTTCGCGCGGGTCGATCTTGCCGGCGGCCGGCCGCGCGACCTGCAGCGCGAATTCGAGACGGGTCTTGATCGCCTTGGGCGAAGCGATGGTCTCGACCGTATCCGAATGCCCGTTCGGGCCTTCCGGGTTCCACAGTGGCTGGCCCATCAGGTTGAGTGCGTTGAGGAAGCGCGGCACGCGGTCCACCGGCGTCTCGGTCGCGCGCAGGCTGGCGACGATGAATTCGTAGGGCGTCCGCAGCTTGGTTGCCGGCCCCTGCCAGCTTTCCGGCGCGGTCAGCAGCGCCCGCGCCAGCGAGGCGAGGTCGCCACCGCTCTTGCGGAAATCCTGTTCGAGCCGCGCGACCAGCGGCGCCGGCGGCGTGTCCGACACGAAATGCCGGGCCACCTTGCCGGCGACGAAGCGCGCCGTGGAAGGGTGGCGCGCGAGATCGCCGAGGATCGCCAGCCCCTGCCCCTTGCCGGTATCGCCATAGCTCTTGCCGAGCACGACCTGCGGCCCCGGTTCATGCCGGTTCGGCGCGAAGAAGAAGCCGCCGTAGCCGTCGATCATCTCCTCGAAGTTCGAGATCGACCAGCCGGTCAGCGCGCGGGCGAAACTGGTGACGTCCTGCTGGCTGTAGCCCCCGCCGACGCCGAGCGTATGCAGCTCGAGGATTTCCCGCGCGAGGTTCTCGTTGAGCCCCTTCGACCGGCGCCTGCCCGCCGGCGAATTCGGGCCGATCGACTGGCGCTGATCGAGATAGTGCAGCATCGCGGGGTGGGTCTCGACAGCCACCAGCATATCGGCGAAGCGTCCGAAGGCATGGGCGCGGATCGCCTCGCGTTCGTAGACACCGGCCACGCCCTGCATGATCTGACCACGGCGCAGCGCCACGCAGAAATGGTTCGACCAGAATGCCACCCAGCGTTCGGCGAATCCGAGATCGGTCGCGACCGCGTGGCGCAAGCGCGCCTCGACATCATCGAGCAGCAGGTCGCGGATGCGAATCGCATCGGGGTCCTCGGGCGGCCGGACCGGCGCACCGGCAGGCTTGCCGGCGTCCATGGTGCCCGGCGCGGCGGCCATGTCGTTGATCTGCATCGCGCCGCCGGCGGGGGCTGCCTTGGCCTCGGCCTGAGCGAGCTGGCGCTTCCGGGCACGGGCCTCACGCTGACGCTCCTGGATTTCCGTGACGATCTGGATCGAACGGGCGGTGTCAGGCAGTCGCGTATCGCCCAGCAGAGCCGCCTTCGGGTCGATTTCCGCGATGAGCGCATCGCGCACCCGCGCAGCAAATCTTGCGCGGGTATCTGCCTTTCCGCCGAAACCGAAGCGCTGGATGCCCAGCCGATAGAGTTCGTCGCTGCCGGCCATGTCTGCCCATCCCGAGTCGAGGTGAAGCTTTCGATAGTCCGGACGATACGCCCCCAAAGATGGATAGAACATGACCAAGGCGTGACTGCATAGCGAGGTCGATCCGGGAATGCTGTCAGGATATGTCAGGAGCGCTCTGGCACCGTCTTGTTAATCGGCCCGGCCCGCGCCATGTTCGCTCCATGGCGAAGCCTCCCTCTCCTCCCCGCAATCGCGCGGCCTCGTCCGGCAAGGCCGCGAAACCGGTGCTCAAACCGCTCGATGCGCATCTTGCGGAATTGCTCAACCCCGGCCTGAACCGGACCGCCGACGCGCGGGGCCCCGGGCGCGGCATGGCGGAAGCCCCGCAGGCGAACTACAGCGCCGAAGCGGTTTCGACCGTCAATCCCGCTTTATCCAAGGCCCTTGGAATCGGGGATGAATCACGGATCGAGGCACCGACCGGCACCTTCTTCCCCAAGCAGAAGCGGGGTGGCCACGAAGCCTGGATGGACGAGGCCCCGCTGCCGCCCGAGGAGAAGCGCGAGAGCCGCCGCCGGGGCGTGGCGCCCGAACCCGCAACCTATGCCGAGATCACCCGGAGCGCGCCGCGCCGCGTGATGCAGGGCAATGTCGTGCCCTTCCCCGACGACATGAAGATGGGCGGCGGGCTCGACGGGCTTTCCGAAGAAGACACGATTTCCTCCAAAGGCGTGCAGGCCACCGCCGATGCGCTGAAATCCCTGCTGGAGGAAGGCAACCCGCTCTTCAAGGATCAGAAGCTCTGGGTGCCGCACCGCCCCGAGCGACCGGCGAAATCCGAAGGCGGCATCCAGTTCGTGATGAAGGCGCCGTTCGAGCCGCAGGGCGACCAGCCGCAGGCGATCGCCGAGCTCGTCGAGGGCGTGAACCAGCACGAGCGCGATCAGGTGCTGCTCGGCGTCACCGGTTCGGGCAAGACCTTCACGATGGCGCAGGTGATCCAGCGGACGCAGCGCCCGGCGCTGATCCTCGCGCCGAACAAGACGCTGGCGGCCCAGCTTTACAGCGAGTTCAAGAGCTTCTTCCCGGAGAACGCGGTCGAGTATTTCGTGTCGTACTATGACTATTATCAGCCGGAGGCATATGTGCCCCGGACTGACACCTACATTGCCAAGGAATCGACCATCAACGAGGAAATCGACCGGATGCGCCATGCCGCAACCCGCGCGCTCCTCGAACGCGACGACGTCATCATCGTCGCCTCGGTCTCCTGCATCTACGGTATCGGCTCGGTCGAGACCTATACGGCGATGAGCTTCGGCGTCGAGGTCGGCGAGCGCATCGAGCAGCGCCAGTTGATCGCCGATCTCGTCGCGCTCCAGTATCGTCGCACCAACGCTGACTTCTCGCGCGGCACCTTCCGCGTGCGCGGCGATGTCATCGAACTGTTTCCGGCCCACTTGGAAGACCGCGCCTGGCGCATCGGCCTGTTCGGCGACGAGGTCGAGGCTATTTCCGAGTTCGATCCGCTGACCGGCCACAAGTCCGCCGACCTTAAGTTCGTCAAGGTCTACGCGAACTCGCACTATGTGACGCCGCGCCCGACGCTCGATCAGGCGGTCAAGGGTATCAAGGACGAGTTGAAATGGCGCCTCGGCCAGCTCAACGAGCAGAACCGCTTCATCGAGGCGCAGCGGCTGGAACAGCGCACGCAGTTCGATCTGGAAATGTTGCAGGCGACCGGCGTCTGCCAGGGCATCGAGAACTATTCGCGCTACCTCACCGGCCGAAAACCGGGCGAACCGCCGCCGACCCTGTTCGAATATCTCCCGGACAATGCGCTGGTTTTCACCGACGAAAGCCACGTCACCGTGCCGCAGATCGGCGCGATGTACAAAGGCGACTTCCGGCGGAAGGCCACGCTCGCCGAATACGGCTTCCGCCTGCCCTCATGCCTGGACAACCGCCCGCTGCGCTTCGAGGAATGGGAGGCGATGCGCCCGCAGACTGTCCATGTCTCGGCGACGCCCGGCGGCTGGGAGATGGACCGCACCGGCGGCGTCTTCGTCGAGCAGGTGATCCGCCCCACCGGCCTGATCGACCCCGAGGTGATCGTCCGCCCCGCCCGCACGCAGGTCGACGACCTGCTCGGCGAGGTGCGCGCGGTCAGCGAGGCCGGTTATCGCACGCTCGTCACCGTGCTGACGAAACGTATGGCGGAGGACCTCACCGAGTATCTTCACGAGCATGGCGTGCGCGTGCGCTACATGCATTCGGACGTCGATACGCTCGAACGCATCGAGATCATCCGCGACCTGCGCCTCGGCACCTTCGACGTGCTGGTGGGCATCAACCTGCTGCGCGAGGGCCTCGACATCCCCGAATGCGGACTGGTCGCGATCCTCGATGCCGACAAGGAAGGCTTCCTGCGCTCGGAAACCTCGCTCGTGCAGACCATCGGCCGCGCCGCGCGCAACGTCGACGGCCGCGTCATCCTCTATGCCGACCACATCACCGGCTCGATGGAGCGGGCGATGGCGGAAACCAACCGCCGCCGCGACAAGCAGAAGCGCTACAACGAGGAACACGGCATCACGCCGCAAAGCGTGAAGCGCAACATCGCCGATATCCTCGCGAGCCCCTACGAGCGCGATCGCGTCACGATCGACAAGGGCGTCGCAGATCAGGCGATCTCGATCGGGCACAATTTCGAGGCGGTGCTGGCCGATCTTGAAAAGCGGATGCGCGCCGCCGCCGCCGATCTCGAATTCGAGGAGGCGGGCCGCCTGCGCGACGAGATCAAGCGCCTGAAGGCAACGGAAATGGCGGTTTTCGAGGAACCGGATGCACGGCAGGGCCGCGTGACCGCGAAGGCCGGCAAAGCGGCAGCCTCGCAATATGGCGCGGCGGCGAATTTGCCTCCAACCCGCGCCCGCAAGCCGACGCTCGACGCGATGGGGCCGGGAACGGACCGCGAGGTGCCGCTTTCCGGCAGGCCGCGCCCGAAAGGCGGCGGCACGCCGAGGCGGCGCTGATCAGATCTCGTCGGTAAACTGGCGAACCCGCTGCGCCAGCGCGTCGCGTTCGAGCTGAAGGCTGTGAGCCCGTTCTTCCACCTGAATGGAACGGGCCTCCCTGTCACGCGGCGCCCGGAACGCAATGCCCAGTTCGTCGCTGTCGCGCCAGACGACATACGCGTCGATGCGGATATCCTGATGCGGGATTTCAAGCTCGAAGTGCGCCGGAATCCACCAGGCCCGATCGGCGGCGAGTTTGGCGCCGGTCACGGAAAGGTTGCGGATCGTGCAGGAGAGGCTGCCGCTGCGTGCCTTGAACCGCAGGGTGCCGCCCATCAATGCCTTGCGGCGATAGGCGCCGCGACGCTCTCCCACATCTTCCCGCACCATGACTGCCTCCCCCGATCGAACCGCAAGTGGATGTGGTAAACGGATCCTTAAGGGAGACAAGCCTGATCGCCGCATATGGTTTATTGCACCGAATACACAACTCTAGGTTTTATTTTTTGTTTTGATTTCTGTGCTCTGCTGGGTTCGACAGCAAGGACCTGCCCGGTGAGCACAACAACCGACCGAATTCTTCTCGTCCACGGGCACAGACCGCCACGATCGGATATCCGCAGGCTTCTCGAACAACGCTACCGCTTCCGGGAATGTTCGCTGGCCGACCTGCCGGGCCGGGATTGGCACGAACCCCTCGAAATCCTGATCGACGCGCCGCTTCTGACCCTCGACGACGCGATGAGCGTGCGCCGCGCCCTTGAGGGCCTGCCGAAGGACGGCCCGGGCGTCGCCTTCATCATCGAGGAACTGTCACGGACGCAGATCGTCCGGGCGCATTCCCTCGGCGGCGAGGGAATCGTTTCGCGTCCCGTCTCGCCCTATGCGCTTTATGCAACGGTCGACACGCTCCTCAACCGCAGCCGCATCCGGCAATGGTCGACCAGCCTTGGCCCGGCCGCCACCGGGCTTGCTGCGGGGCACGAGGCGCTTGAACGGCTGTTCCAGTTCGCCGAAAAGGGAACCCGGCTCACGCAGCGCGAATTGTTCGACCGCGGCGACAATGTGATCGACACCCTGGCCGAAACGGGCCTCGGAAAATGGGTCGAAGCCGTGAAGGCACACCATAGCGCGACCTTTCGCCATTCGCTGCTCGTCACCGGCATCGCGGTCGGTTTCGGCCAGCACCTGCGCATGCGCCACGAGGATCTGCGCCGGCTCGCCATCGGCGGGCTGGTCCATGACATCGGCAAGGCGGTGATCCCTGTCGATATTCTCGAGAAACCCTCCGCGCTGACACCGGACGAGGAACTGATCGTCCGGGAACACACGACCCTCGGTCGCGGCATCCTGACCCGGCAGGGCGGCTTCGCGCCCGAACTGGTGGACGTCGTCGCCCATCATCACGAGATGCTGGACGGCTCGGGTTATCCAGACGGACTTGCCGGCGACGCGATCAAGGACCTCGTGCGGATCATCACGATCTCGGATATCTTCGCCGCGCTGATCGAGGCCCGCGCCTACAAGCTGCCGCTGCCGAACGAGGAGGCCTATGCCTATCTGCAATCGCGGGAGGGCAAGCTCGACATGCAACTCGTCAAGGCCTTCCGGCCCATTGCCTTCGAGACGCGGCTCGCGGCCTGAACCTGATTTCCGCACCCGTGGTCCTCAGGACTGACCTTCCCGCCTTCGGCGCATCGGGGCAACTTCGGACCGGTTCCCTTACATAAAGCTGGGCGCCCCTTCGGGCTTGCAACTGCCATCGGTCAAACCGGATAATCGCCGGTATCAGCGCAGGATTTCGACCGTCACGGGGTGAACGATGAGATCGCGGGTCCGCCCTTTGGCGTCCCGTGCCCGCGCGCCGTAGCATTTGTCGTCGGCCATGCGGAGCCGGATCAGTTCGTAACCCGCATCACGGAGTTTCTGCTCCACCTCGCCGGCGGAAACCCATTGCTCCCGCGGCGCCGACGCGCAGAAGGGATTGGGCTCCTGGGCGCGGGCAACGGAAACCGCTCCCGTTAAGGACAGCACGCCGGCGACGACGGCCAGAGCCGATCCGCGTCGCCCGAAGCGCCATGATAAATTGGAATCTCGATACACCATAATACACGTATAAGTTGTAATTCTTAATACACGGCTACTCCGCCCCCCCGGTTTCCTGGCGATCTGTCCTTCCGTGATTGACAGCGCCTGGAACCGGGCACATCCTTTGCCTGCAGGACCACAAGGACGGAGGCTGATGCCTATGTCGCTGAATTTGGTCGAAATACCCCTCCGCCGCACCGCCGTTCGGTCAGGTTTGGTCGCGCTGGTCGGTATTGCCGGGATAGCCGCCGCTCTTGCGCAGGAACCGGGAAATCGTTTCGGGCGGAAGCACCATGCCGCGGGCGCCGTTCCGGCCTCGCTGCCGGAATGCACTTGTCGGGCGCAAGGACAAAGCTACCACATCGGCACGGAAACCTGCCTCTACATCAACGGGATCAGCCAGATTTTCCGCTGCGATATGGATCTCAATGTCACATCATGGAAACCCACCGGTTCGCTCTGTCCATTGAGCTAGCCGGGCCGGGAAAGCGGTAACGCCTGGGAAAGCTCCTTCCGGAGCCGAGCAACGCGACTTCGCGGGATCAGATGAACCCGAACACGATGGCGACCAGCAGCGCGAACGATGCCGTCAATGCCAGAAAGTCAAATCGAAGGGCCGTGCTCATTCCAACCTCCATTCGGCGGAGACAGGCAGAGATTACCTTTCATTAACAAGTCGGCAAAGAGGGATTCGATGCCGCATTGCCGAAAGGTTAACGGCCCGGCGACGGCACTGTTCCGATTTTCAACAAGTTTTTGTCTGGAGCGGCTTTGGCTCGCGTTCAGGCGGCCATCGCGCCGAGCGCCTTTTCCAGAAAGGCCGCCGCAGCCAATGTCCGGTGATCGTCCCCGAACGTGCCGACGACCTGCACGCCGACGGGCAGTCCTTTCCCGCCGCGATAGCCCGGCACATTGACGGCCGGCAGCCCGAGCAGCGTCACCAGCTTGTTGTAGCGCGGATCACCCGTCGTCTCGCGTGAGGGAGCTTCGCCGTTCGCCGAATAGGTGAGGATCACATCGACCGGCGCGAACACGTCCCGGCAGATCTTCCGCGCCCGGTTGGCCGCGCCGCGCGCGTCGTCGTAATCCGCGATCTCGATCGCGCGCCCCGCTTCGAGGCATTTATCGAGGATCGGCGAGAGTTCGGCGCGGCGGTGCCGGAACTCATAGGCCAGCGATTGCGCGCCCTCGTAGTTGTTGATGACGATATGGCGGTGATGCGCCTCGGCCCAAGCGGGGGGCAGGGGGAGATCGACCGTTCGCGCGCCGGCCTTTTCGAGCGCGCGGATGGCGTTTTGCAGCGCTGCCTCGGCCTCCGGATCGGCTTCGCCCGCACATTCAAGGCGCGTGACGCCAAAGGTCGGCGTGCCGAAATCCCGCCCGTCGACCCGCATCGGCCGGCGCGAGATCGCTTCCAGCCCGAGCGCGACGTCGACGACGCGAGCCCCGAACAGCCCCAGCGTATCGAGCAGCGGCGCGAAGGGCTTCACTCCCGTCATCGGCAGCAGGCGATAGGAAGGCTTCATCGCCGCCACGCCGCAGAAACTCGCCGGCCGGATCACCGAACCGCCGGTCTGCGTGCCGAGCGCAAGCGGCAGGATGCCCGCCGCGACCCCCGCCGCCGAACCGGATGAGGAGCCGCCTGGCGTATGCTCGGGATCATGCGGGTTCAGCGTCGGCGGCGGATTGAGATAGGCGAACTCGGTCGTCACCGTCTTGCCAAGGATATTGCCGTCCGCCTCCTCGCTCATCACGACGATGGTCGCGTCCGCCAAGGGGCGATGGCCCTTGTAGATCGGCGAGCCGTGCTCCGTCGGCAGGCTCGCAGTGTCGATGATGTCCTTCACCCCGAGCGGCAGGCCGAAAAGACCATGTTCCGCCTTGAGCCGGCTCGCACGCGCCCGGGCACCGTCGAGATCGAGCGTGGCAAAAACATTGAGGTGAGCGAACTCCGCCTGCGCTTCGGCGCAGAGTTCCACGAGGGCCGCCGGCGTGAGATCGCCGTTCTCGACGGCTTCAGCGAGATCGAGCGCGCGCATCATCACGATTTTCCTTCAAGACGGGCGAGGATCATCGCCGTACCGCGCCGGGCGAACGGCGTCGCGATCAACGCCGCGACATAGGCGCAGGGCCAGGCGATGCAGAAGGCCTTCAGCCATTTGAGGACGAACCCGTCGACCGCCCCCAAGTTGATGAAGGTGATGATGCAGGTCATCAGGAACGCCATGATCCCAGAAAGGATGGCGGGAAAAATGAATCGGGCCTTGCCTTCCATACGACGTCTCTCGTCCGGTGAACTTGGCCGCACATTAACCGCTTCGTAACCGTTCCGCTTAACGGAAGGTTACCGCGTCTGAGTCAATTTTAACGGATGTTGCGTTTTGACCATGCGTCCCTTTTGGCGTTCCCTTTTTCCCGCCGTGCGCCGCGCGCGCTGCTCGCGCTGGCGGGGATCGGCGCGTTCCTCAGCGGCTGCGGCTTCGTGAAGTTCGAGCCGCGCGAGCCCTGGCGCGCGGAAGCCGAACTCGCCTGCATGAAATCGGGCATCGTCAAGACGTCCGAAATCATCCGCCCGACCAAGCCGATCGACGGCCCCGGACCTTGCGGCACCGATCTGCCGCTGAAGGTGTCTGCCTTCCAGAACGATCCGCAGGCGCTCGCGACCGCGCTGGCCTCGACCGGCGCGCCACAGCAGGGCTTTTCGCAAGGCATCGTCGAACTGACGGTAATCAAGCCCGAGGCGACGCTCGGCTGCCCGATGGTCGCCTGGACCGACGACTGGGTCGCCGGCTCGGTGCAGCCCGCCGCGCTCGCCTGGTTCGGGCAGGGCGTCAAGGAAATCCGCACCGCCGGCTCCTACGCCTGCCGCCGGCGCAACCATCGCGCCGGAGCCCGGCTTTCCGAGCACGCCTTCGGCAACGCGATCGACGTGATGACTTTCGTGATGAGCGACGGCTACGTCGTGACCGTCAAGGGCGGCTGGCGCGGCACCGAACAGGAGCAGGGCTTTCTGCGCGATGTGTTCCATGGCGCCTGCCAGCGCTTCAAAACCGTGCTCGGGCCGGGCTCCGATGCGCTCCATTACGACCATTTCCATCTCGATCTCGCCCACCACGATACGCGCGGCCAGCGGCGCTACTGCAAGCCGTTCGTCGCCGCACCGCAGCGCCCGACGCCCGGAAGCTTCGGACCGGGCGCGAATCCCTGGGGTGGACCACAGAACCCTTACGCCTACCGTGGGCCGACCCCCGGCGTGCCGCTGCCTTCCGCAACAAGCGACATGCTGGCTTCCCGCGCCCCGGCGCCACTGACGGCGCCCGCACCGGCGCCGGCCTCCGCGCCGCGGCCCCGCGACGACTTCGATGTCGAGAACGGCGGCAACAAGGAAGTCGAGCCGGATTTCGATCCGAAGGAGTTCGACCTCAAGACCGGCTCGATCCCCGATCTGCCGCGGGCCCGGAGCCTCCCGCCGATGAAATCGCCGCCCGCGATCGCGGTTGAACCGGACGAGCCGCGTCCGATCGTCAAGCCGCGCCGCGCGAGCCGCGCCTACAGGGTGCAGCCTCTGCCCTACGATCCGGCGGGAAAATAACGCGGAGCCGCGCCCAAACGCATTCGAGGCTTGACCCGCGCGTCGTCCGGCGCAAAAGCTGGCAATGTTCAGCCTCGCGATGGAGTTATCGATGCGCGCTTCCCGCACCCTGATGTTGGCGCTTGCCGCGACCGCGGTTCTGGCTTCGGTGCCCGGTGGTTTCGCCCGTGAGGAAATCCCGGCCGAGACCCGCGAACTGCCCTATTCCGCCAACCTGCCGGTCTGTGATTCGCCCGGCGTACTCGGCGAGATCCAGTCACGCTTTTCGCGCGTGGAGCGGCGCTACTGGCAATCGAACGCGGAAATCCTCAAGATCGACCATGTCCGGCAGGCTGCCTTTCGTCCGCACGGGCTCGACCTTATCCCGCGCCGTTATTGCCAGGCCGTCGCGACCATGTCCGACAACCGACGCCTGAAGCTGCGCTACGCCATCGTCGAGGATACCGGGCTGTTCGGCTACGGCGCCGGCGTGCAGTATTGCCTTGACGGCTACGACCGCAACCACACCGCGCCGCCGAGCTGCTACAGGCTCGATCGCTGATGACGCCCCTTCGCCTGATCGCCCTGCTCGTCGCTCTGGTCTCGGCGTCAGCAGTGTCCGCCCAGCCGCGCGGATCGCGGGGCGGTGCGCCGGGCGATTTCGATTTCTACGTCCTGTCGCTGTCGTGGTCGGCGACCTTCTGCGCCACCGATGGCCGCGACCGCAACAGCCGCCAGTGCGATGCCGGGCGCAACCCCGGCTTCGTGGTGCACGGCCTCTGGCCGCAGTTCGAGCGCGGTTATCCGTCGTTCTGCGGCCCCTCGGGCCGCAACCCGAGCCGGGCCAATATCGACGACGCGCTCGAAGTGCTGCCTGATGCCGGCCTCGCGCGGCACCAATGGCGCAAGCACGGCTCCTGCTCGGGACTGAGCCCCTCCGGCTATTTTTCAGAAATCCGCAAGGCCCGCGCGCGCGTTTCGATCCCGCCGCCTTTCGTCGCGCCCCGCAACGGCGCCCGCTGGGCAACACGCGAGATCGAACAGGCCTTCGTCGCGATCAATCCTGGCCTGCGTCCGGACATGATGGCGGTCACCTGCAAGCGCGGCATGCTGGAGGAAGTGCGCATCTGCATGACGCGCGACCTGCGCGGCTTCCGCCCCTGCACGGAAGTCGATCGCGATTCGTGTCGCGCGTCGGATGTCATGATTCCGCCGGCACTGTGACGGCGGGCGGCGCGGCGTGAACTACCGCCACTCGTTCCATGCCGGCAATTTCGCCGATATTCTCAAGCACATCGTGCTGATGCGCATCCTCGCGTATCTCGCGCAGAAGGAAACGCCGTTCCGGGTTATCGATACCCACGCCGGCGCCGGGCTTTACGATCTCTCTGGAACGCAGGCTTCGCGAACGGGCGAATGGATTGACGGAGTCGGCCGGCTCGCCGGTTTCCCCTTCAGTCCCGCCGCCCGCGCGATCATGGCGCCATTCACGGACGCGCTGACCGCCCTTTCGCAGGGCGGGCGCCTCTATCCCGGCTCGCCGGCGCTGATCCGGCACGCGCTGCGGCGGCAGGACAGGGCCGCCTTCAACGAGCTGCACCCGGAGGATTTCGGCCTCCTCCGCCGCCTCGTTGGCCGCGACGAGCGCGTGGCATTGACCCAGCTCGACGGCTACACGGCCTGGAAGGCGCAGATCCCGCCAGCCGAGAAGCGCGGCCTCGTTCTGGTCGATCCACCCTTCGAGCAGGAAGACGAGTTCGCAAGGCTGGCGGAGAGCTTCCGGCTGATGGCGCGCAAGTGGCCGAACGGCGTCGCGATGCTCTGGTATCCGCTCAAGAACCGCCACGCCGTCTCGACCTTCGAAGCGCATTGTCGCGAGGCCGGGTTCGGCAAGGTGCTGGTGCTCGAACTTCATGTCGGCGAGATCGGCCCCGACGGACCGCTCGCCGCCACCGGCCTGATGCTCGCCAATCCGCCCTGGACGCTGGCCGACGAAATGACAGCGCTGCTGCCGGAGCTTTCCGCCTGCCTCGCCCGGGGAGAAACCGCGCGCTGGCGCGCCGACTGGTTGTGCGGCCCCTGATTTGTCCGGCGGCCACACCGTTCTGTGACTTGCGCCGCCCCCGCCGCCACGCGAAAGTGCGGGCCCATCCGCCGGGCATCGAGCCTGGCACTCCTGCCAACCAGACGGACTGACCGATGCTGAAGCTTCATTCCTCGACGACCTCGCCGTTCGGCCGCAAGGCCAAGGTAGCGGCCCATTTCACCGGCTTTACGGACAAGATGCAGGTACTCTCGGCCGATACGATGGACCCGGCCGATCCGCTGCGCAAAGACAACCCGCTCGGCAAGATCCCCTGCCTTGTGTTCGACGACGGGTCTTCGCTCTACGATTCGCGCGTGATCGTCGAATATTTCGACCATGAAGCCGGTGGCGGGAAGATCATTCCGAAGGACTGGAAAGCGCGCCTTGCGGCGCTGAAGCTGCAGGCGCTCGCCGACGGCATCATCGACGCGGCGATCCTCAAGCTTTACGAGGGCCGGTTCCGGGCGCCGGAAAAGCATGAGCCGGCCTGGATCTCCCACCAGATGGGCAAGGTCGAGCGCGGCCTCGCGGTGCTGGAGGCCAATCCGCCGGTCGCCTCCGCCAACCCCGACATCGGCGTCATCGCGGTCGCCTGCATGCTCGAATGGTACGAATTCCGCTTCCAGGGCCTTTCGAGTGGGCAATATCCCAAGCTCGCGGCCTTCGTGAAGGACTTCAACGCGATGGTGCCGGTTTTTGCCAAGACCAAGCCGCACGCCTGACATCTCGGGCCGCTGACAAAAAAAGGGTCCGGAAACCGGACCCTTTTTCGCCCCCCAGCGACGGTAGAAACATTTTCGAGCGAAGTGGATACCCGTTCGCCTGAAGAACCGAAGGTCCGCGCAAGCGAAAATGCGATAGAGATCCTTGCCGTTGCCGAACCGGCTGCCGCGCGGCCGGAACCGCGCGGCAAGATGAAGCAGCATCAGAACTTGTAGTTCAGACCCGCACGAACAACGCCGAAGTCGTTGCCGTACTTGCGGCCGCCGGCGACGGCCTTGTCGGCGAGATTGACGTAGAGGCCCTCAACCTTGGCGGTGATGTTGTTGGTGAAGGCGTATTCCACGCCGCCGCCGATTGTCCAGCCGTAGTTGACGTTGTCGGTCTTGCCGACCGCCGCGGTCACGACATGCGAGCCGCCGTAGGCGAAACCACCGGTGACGTAGGGCATGAAGCGGTCGATCGCATAACCCGCGCGAGCGCGGACCGTGCCGAAATACGGGATGCGGCTCTTGTCGCCGGCAGCACCGACGCTCGACTGTTTGCCGCTCATGCCCGTGCCCTGCAGGTCGGTCTCGATACCGAGAACGAACTGGTTGAACTGCTGGTTATAGCCGATCTGGCCGCCGCCGACGAAACCGTTGGTGTTGTCCCAGATGGCCGAGCCGGCACCCTTCGGGTTGCCGAAGCCGTAACCGGCGTTCACACCGGCGTAGAAGCCGGTCCAGGTAAACACGGGCGCGGCCGTGAAAGCCGGCGCGACCGGGGCCGTGCGGCGCGGCAGGTCCGCCGCCACCGCAGCCGAGGCGATGAGCGCGAGGCCGGCACCGGCGGCAATCGAAAACTTGTTCATAGCTAACTCCTGATCATTCCTGAATTCGCGACCCCCTGCCTCTCCCGGACCGGTATCGCATCCCCGCCTTCGCGAGTTCGGACGCAACATTTGCCCTTCATGGGTCCGTTGCAGCCATCGCCGTCGTTTAGCGGGGTCGTTCTGTCCATTTCATGGCAGATTGTTTCGTATTTCTGCCTTATTCTGCCCTATTCGGCCACATTGTTCCGAGAAGAGCTTTTATTTACCAGAAATTCCCAATCAGAACCGATAGTTGAGCCCAACCCGTAGCTCATTTGTCACAATATTCGCATTTCTGGCAGCCGGGAGGACATTGTAGGTTTCCGACCCGAAGCGATAATGAAGGAACTGGAGACTTGCCGATACCTTGTCGGTGAGCATCATTTCACCGCCGATACCAATGACATAGCCGATATGGGCATTCGATTCCTTGACACCGCCCGCCTTCATGGTGGCGTTCGAAAAGGCAAGACCGCCTGTCACGAACGGCAGGAACCGCTCGAAGGCATAGCCGACGCGCACCCGGCCGGAACCGATCCACTTCTGCCGGAACGTCTCGGTGAAGGCGCGGTAATTGATGTTGCCGTAGCTCAGATCGCCTTCGAGACCGTAGACGACCGGGCCGGACTGGAAGTTGTATCCAAGCTGCGCACCGCCGAGAAAACCGGAAATATCCGCCGAGCGCGAGCGCCCGAATCCATAGCCGAGATGGGCGCCGCCGTAGAGTCCGGCCCAGTTGGTCGCCATGACCGGCACCGCGCCGCCGTAGCTCCGCCCCGGAAGATCGGCCGCACGCGTTTGAATCGCAAAAGAAACACTGCCAATTGCAATCGCCAAAGGCAGGACGGATTTGACAAGGCGCCGCATTTCTTACTCCAAAACTCAGGAATACTTCTATAATTCTTCTAAACTGACGTGATTAACATTTACCATGAACGCCGGTTAAGCCAAAGGAGAGGGTGAAATGAAGGGAAAAACTTTATTAATTGCAGAAAATTACTATTAATATTAATGAAACGCTACCGGAAGATGCCCGGCGCCGCCCCGACCTTGTCAGCCCTGCCGCGCGATGCGATGAAACGTGCATCGTCCCGCTCTCACTTCCGGCCCACCGTGCAAAAGCCCCCGCTCTCGATCTTCGTCATCACGCGCAACGAGGCCGACCGGCTGCCGAAAACGCTCGATGCCGTGCGCGATCTCACGGATGATCTGGTGGTGGTCGATTCCGGCTCGACCGACGACACCGTCGCGCTCGCCGAGCAGCGCGGCGCCCGGGTGACCTTCCGGGCCTGGGAGGGCTACGGCCCGCAGAAACGCTTCGCCGAGGACCTGTGCCGCAACAACTGGGTGCTGAACCTCGACGCCGACGAATGGATTCCGCCGGAATTGGCAGATGAAATCCGCATCCTGTTCCGAAACGGCGAACCGGCGGCGGACGCCTACGAAATCCGCATCGCCGAGGTCTTTCCGGGTGAGGGCGCCCCCCATCCTCTTGCCTATGCGCTGCCGCCTGTCCGGCTCTACCGGCGTGATCGCGGGCGCTATTCGGCTTCGCCGGTGCATGACCGGGTCGACCTTGCCCCCGGCGCGAAGGTGGCGCGGCTCAAGGGCATCATCCATCACTTCTCGGTTCGCTCGATCGGCGACCAGATCGCCAAGCTCAACGCCTATTCCGACCAGCAGGTGGACGATCTCGCCGCGCGCGCTAAATCCATCGCCACCTGGCGGATTTTCACCGAATTTCCCCTCGCGTTCCTGAAGGCCTACGTCGTGCGCCGTCATTGCGTGCGCGGCATCTACGGCTTCATCACCGCGATGAACTTCGCGTTCTTCCGCTGGCTGCGCGTCGCCAAGGATTACGAGCGCCGCGCCATCCGACGGGAGCAGGAGAGGCGGAAACGGTGAAACCACGCGTCGCGCTCGTGACCGGAGGCGCCCGGCGCATCGGCGCCGCCATCTGCCGACGGCTAGCGGCGGCGGACATGAAGGTCGTGATCCATTGTCATCGCTCACGGTCGGAGGCCGAGGCGCTCGCACAGGAACTGGGCAATTCGGCAGTCGTAACCGGCAATCTGGCCGATCTCGGAGCGATCGAGCAGCTTTACGCCGAGGCCGCCCGCCTGTTTGGCCCGCCGGACCTGCTCGTCAACAACGCCTCGATTTTCCTCGACGACCGTGCCGATACGCTCACACCGGCACAGCTTGAAGCCCAGTTCGCGATCAATCTTCATGCGCCGCTGCTGCTGGCGAAGGCTTTTGCAAACGCCCTGCCGCGGGAGAGCGCCGGCGCCATCATCAATATCGTCGATCAGCGCGTTCTTCGGCCTAACCCGCAATATTTCAGCTATGCGCTGACCAAGTCCGCGCTTTTCGCGGCGACGAGGACCATGGCGCAGGCCTATGCCCCGCGCATCCGCGTCAACGGTGTTGCCCCCGGCCCGACACTGCCGAACCCGCGCGACGGCGACGAAGGATTGCGCAGGGAAGCCGGCGCGACCCTGCTCGAGCGCGTCATCGCCCCGGAGGAAATCGCCGATGCGGCGCTGTTCCTTGCCAACGCGCCGAGCGTAACGGGGCAGATGATCGCGGTCGATGGCGGCCAGCACCTCGGCTGGCGCACGCCGGATATTCTCGGCTGACGAACGAGAAGATACGAAAGAGCGTCAGCCCAAGCGCGAATGCGCGTCCGAGCTTATGCGAGGGACTGGCCCGAAAATGACCGGCTGGTCATTCCTGAGGGCCACTGATGTTACAGCCGGATGGCAGCGATCAGCCGGCCGTAATCCGGCTCATTCCGGTGGGTCTTGCGGCGGTAGGAATAGAACCGCGCCTCGTCCGAATAAGTGCATAGCGCGAGATCTTCGATCCGCCCCGCGCCTGCCGCCGCCAGCCGATGGGCGATATAGCCCGGCAGATCAAAATGCGGGTAGCCCGCGCGTGCACCCGGCCGGAAGAAACGGGCATTGCCCGGATCGGCGGCAAGGAACTGCGCCTCGAATTCCGGGCCGACCTCGTAGTTCTGCTGGCTCAACATCGGCCCCAGCGCGACGATCGTCCGTGCCCGTTTCGCGCCTAGCGCTTCCATCGCGTCGAGCGTGGCTTCGAGCACACCGCCGAACGCTCCCTTCCAGCCGGAATGCGCAGCGCCGATCACCTTCGCCTCCGGGTCCGCGAACAGGATCGGCCCGCAATCCGCCGCGCCCACCCCGAGCGCGATTCCCGGCGTCACCGTCACCATCGCATCGGCCTGCGGCCGTTCCGGCGATGCCCACGGCGCCTCGGTGACGGTCAGCACCTTCGGCGAATGGATCTGGTAGAGCGACAGCAGGTGCGTCCGCGGCACGCCGAGATGATCGGCCATCCGCCCGCGGTTTTCCGCGACGTTCACAGGATCGTCGGCCGAGCCGATACCGCCGTTCAACCCCTCGTAAACCCCGGTCGAAACACCACCCTCGCGCGTGAAAAAGGCGTGACGGATGCCCGCCTCCGTCAGCGCGGACGACAGGACTGGCGAGAGGGGCGGATTGACCATCGCGGAACTCCTAAGCACCCAGATGCGGATCGGGTGTTTCGAACCCCGCCGGCGGGCCGAGATCGGCGCTCGTCACCGCCAGCGCCTTGAACAATTGCCCCATGCCGGCCTTGTCCCGTCCGGTCAGGCGCTCGACCGCGCGGTCGATCTCGCCGGGGTCCTCGGCCTTGCGCTTGAGAATCGCAGCGCGATGACCGATGCCGAGCCGTTCGAGCAGGCTCGCCTGCGTCAAAATCGGGTGCGGCACCGCCCCGCCCCGCCGGGCGGCTATCGCCAGGGACGAGAAATCGACATGCGCGGTAATATCCGCCTCGCCAGGGTTCGCGAGCACCGGCGCGAACTTGTGCTTGCGCACCGCCTGCAGCGTCTCCCCGAAAGCAAAATGCGGATGACCGTAGTCGATCGCCAGCAACAGCCCGCCGAGATGCTTCAGCCGTTCGGCGAGCCGCCGCATGATGTCGAGCGAGATCGGCGAAGTCTCGAAGACCGCGCCTTCCGGCCCTTCCAGCGTCAACCCTTCGGCGATGTTGCGATCGAGCCCCAGCGCCAGCGTGCCGTCGGCACCGATGCCGACGAGCCGCTCGCGCCATTGCCCCTGATGGCGCTGGAACTGCCGCACCGGAAGCGCGTCGAAAAACTCGTTGGCAAGAATGAGCAGCGGCCGGTCATCCGGCAGGGTATCGACGGAGGCGTGCCACTGCGGGTGCTTGCCGCTGTCCTTGAGCTTGTCGGCCTGCGCGCGCTGGAGAATGGGACTCATCTCCACCAGATGCACGTCAAGGCAGGAGAAAAATCCGGGGAGCGCCTTCGTCGCGCGCAAGGCGTCGGCAATCAGTGTGCCCCGGCCCGGTCCGAGTTCCACCAGCGCCACTTCAGAGGGCTCGCCCAGCGCCTGCCAGCTCATCGCCACCATCAGCCCCAGCAGCTCGCCGAAGATCTGGCTGATCTCCGGCGCGGTGACGAAATCGCCCGCCATCCCGAACGGATCGCGCGTCATGTAGTACCCGTGGCGCGGATGGCCGAGCGCCAGCGCCATGAAACGGTCGATCCCCATCGGCCCGTTGGCGGTGATTTCAGCGGTGATCTCGTGTTCGAGGTCGGTCATGCCGCCCGCCCTCCCGCAACCTTCCGCGACCGCAGAGCGAGCCACAAGCCGATCAGGAACATCGGGATCGAGAGCGTCATGCCCATCGTCAGCCAGCCGCCGGCGAGAAAGCCGAGGTAGCGATCCGGCTCGCGGAAGAACTCGACGAAGAACCGCGCGGCGGCATAACCCATGCCGAAGATGCCGGCGATCAGCCCCGGCCGGTTGAACCCGATCCTGCGAACGAGAATGCCGAGCACTGTCAGCAGCAGCAGCCCTTCGAGCCCCGCCTCATAGAGCTGGCTTGGATGGCGCAGCTCGGGGCCGGCATCCGGAAAAATGAAGGCCCAGGGTACCTCCGCCGGTCGGCCCCAGAGTTCTCCCTTGATGAAATTCGCGAGCCGCCCGAGCAGCAGCCCGATCGGCGCGACGACGCTGGCGAGATCCATCATCGCGAACGGATTGAGCCCGCGCTTTTTCGCGAACAGCGTCACCGCGATCGCGGCGCCGAACAGCCCACCGTGAAAGGACATGCCGCCCTTCCAGGTCTGGAAGATTTCGAGCGGATTGGCGAAGTAGAACCCCGGCTTGTAGAACAGCACGAAACCGAGCCGGCCGCCGACCACGACACCGAGTGCCGCATAGACGAGGAGGTCGTCGAGTTCGAGCGGCGCCGGCGCGCGCACCGACCCCCAGAGCGCGGAATTCGCCGCGAGACGGCGCGCGTAGAGCCAACCGACGACGAGACCGACGATATAGGCAAGCGCGTACCAGCGGACGACGAGCGGCCCGATCTGGAAGGCGATCGGATCGATTTCCGGCAACAGCATCCGCGCCCCAACTTTCCCCGGCCAGACGCAAACGCGCCGGCCTCTTCCCGAATGGACGATCTTCTCTAACCAATGCGCGGCAACCATGCTAGAAGCGCGCGAGGAAATCTGCATGCGATGCAGAACGTGTTTTTTCGATGACGGAGCCTGCCATGATGCGCGAACCGCCGACCCGCCTTCTCGACGAACTCTCCCGCATGATGACCGGAGCCGTCGGCCTTGCGCAGGGCGTGCGCAACGAGGCCGATTCCCTTGTGCGCAGCCAGATCGAGCGCATTCTCCGTGATGCCGATTTCGTCAGCCGCGAGGAATTCGAGGCCGTCCGCGCGATGGCGATCGCAGCGCGCGACGAAAATGAACGGCTTGCCGCGCGACTCGCCGGGATCGAGGCGAAACTCGCCGCGACAACCGAAAAATCGCCTGCCAAGAAATAATCGTCCGCGCCCTGTGGACAGCGCGGCGAACTGTGGATCACCTCGCCCACCGACGTTGTGAGCCGGCGTCGAATCCCGGATGGTCCCCCTCGACGACGTGTTTCTCACGGCCCCGGCCCGCGCCGGGTGCGAATTTCCGGGTGGAACTGGACACCGCAACTTTGCGGAGGACAGCACGAATCTGGCCATGCTAGGTTCGCTCAGGGTGATTCGCGCTCCGGTTTTCGACCCGGTGCCTTGCGGAATCCGCGTTGACGGGGAAGCGGCCAGCCGCCCGCCCCGTGGTTGCGTGACGTCCCGAGTCTTGCGTCTTTTTCGAACGAGCTGCCGTGCGGCCAGCGTGCGGGCGTGTTGTTACGCCCGGCTGTTGGAGCTTCGCGTCTGCCATAGATCACGCTGCTTTTCGATGGAAGTATCGAAAAACAGATAACGTGATTGATATCAATAAGTTAGAGAATGTTTCACGCGATTGGCCGGCTTCCACTTAATCGCAGCATGCTCTAGGCACTGAACAGGCAAGTTGATGACGTTTGTCGAACGGGCGACCGAAAGAAACACCAATCCGGTCGATGTGATCGAGCAGATCGCGCATCACAATCACTGGTCGTTCGAACGCGACGACGAGGACGAGATTTCGATCTCGGTTTCCGGGCGCTGGAGCGAATACCAGATCAGCTTCACCTGGCTGCCGGAAATGGAAGCGCTCCACCTCGGCTGCGCCTTCGACCTCAAGGTGCCTGAGCGCCGCCGGGCGGAGATCGTCCAGCTCATCGCCAAGCTCAACGAGCAGATGTGGGTCGGCCACTTCGATTTCTGGACCAGCGGCAACGCCGTGATGTTCCGGCACTCGCTGCTGCTCGCCGGCGGCATCCACCCGTCGCCCGACCAGTGCGAGGCGGCGATGAAGATCGCGGTCGAGGCGTGCGAGCGCTATTATCAGGCCTTCCAGTTCGTCGTCTGGGCGGGTAAGACGGCATCGGAAGCGCTGGATACGGCCATTTTCGAGACGGCGGGAGAGGCCTGAGCGGCCGAACCCGGGCCGCGATCCTTCCGGCGCAGGTTTTTTACAGGATCGGTTATGAGCGAATTCGTTCCGCTTCTCATTTTCGGCGCGGGCAAGATGGGTGGTGCCATGCTGCAGGGCGCGCTGCGGGCCGGCTGGCCGGCCTCGATGATCGATGTCATCGATCCCCATCCCGCCGACGCCCTGCGGGCCGATGCGGCGCGGCAGGGGTTCACGCTGAACCCGACCCGCCCGGCGGCGGCGGCGAAACTGGTCTTGCTCGCCATCAAGCCGCAGATGCTCGATTCGGCCGCAGCGACGCTGGCGCCGCATGTCACGCCGGAAACCGTTCTCGTGTCGATCCTCGCCGGCAAGAGCATCGCCGATCTCAAGGCGCGCCTGCCCGGCCTGCGCAAGCTGGTCCGCGCCATGCCCAACACGCCGGCGGCAATCGGCCGCGGCATCACCGGCGCTTACGCGACGAGCACGCTGGACGATGCCGAGAAGGCGTCGGTTCAGGCCCTGCTGGCGACGACCGGCCGCGTCGAATGGATCGCATCCGAGGCGCTGATCGATGCCGTCACCGCTGTCTCCGGTTCGGGCCCGGCCTATGTCTTCCACCTCGTCGAGGCGCTTGCGAAAGCCGGCGAGGACGTTGGTCTTCCCGCCGATCTCGCGATGCGGCTCGCGCGGGCGACAATCGAGGGCGCCGGCGAACTGCTCTTTCAGGAGGCGGCAACACCGCCCTCCACACTGCGCCAGAACGTGACATCGCCGGGCGGAACGACAGCCGCGGCCCTTGAGGTGCTGATGGCGCCCGACGGCCTCTCGCCGCTGATGGCGCGCGCCGTCAAGGCTGCAAAGGCCCGCGCCAAGGCGCTTGCCGGCTGAGCCCCTCGCCGGTTGAGGACGATCGACGGTCGCAGGCGATTTTCGGCAGCCCTTGCTCCGCCATCATTCGGCGTTACCTTGAAGGGAACGCGGGCTTTTCCGCGGGGGCGATACCGAGGAGGCGAGCATGGCCCGCAAGGCAGAATCCGTCACGAAAGCTGTCCCCGACGCCCGGACCCGCGCCGTCGATGCGCTGATGACACTCGCTGCGGAAGCGCGCTGGGACAGCATCACCCTTAACGAGATCGCCACCAAGGCGGAAATGTCGCTGGCGGACCTGCGCGATCTTTTCCCCTCGAAAGGCGCGATGCTCGGCGGCTTCATCCGTCGGATCGACCGGCAGATTCTCGAACACCCTGCGGAAGATCTCGCGGCCGATCCGGCACGCGACCGCGTGCTCGACCTGATGATCCGCCGCTTCGATGCGCTCAAGCCCTACCGGGCCGCATTGCGTAACATCCACCGCGCCTTTCGCAGCGATGTGATGGGCCTCGCCGCGCTCAATTCGCAGGCGCTCAATTCCTGGCGCTATCTCCTTGCCTCCGCCGATATCGACACCGACGGGCCACTCGGCTTCCTCCGCCTTCAGGGTGCCATTCTGGTTTTCGCCCGCATCTTCCCCGTCTTCCTCGACGATGAGGGCGAGGAACTCCCGCGCACGATGGCGGCGCTCGATCGCGAACTGAAACGCGGGGAATGGGTGCTGCGCCGCGCCGAGGGCGTGCAGCGCTTGATGGCCCCGTTCCAAGGCTTTTGCCGCGCCGCCCGCGATGCGCGCCGCCGCCATGCGCGCGGGTCGGAATCGCCCCCCGCGAGCGATGCCGCCTGAATTCCCGCATCGAGCCTTGGCATGAAGACCAACGAACCCGCGCCTGTCATCCCGTTCGATGCGTTCATGGCGGTCGATATCCGCGTCGGCACGATCATCGCCGTCGATGCCTTTCCCGAAGCGCGCAAGCCGGCCTGGAAGCTGACGATCGATTTCGGGCCGCTCGGCACCCGCCGCTCCTCGGCGCAGATCACCCGGCATTACACCCCCGAAACCCTGCTCGGCCGGCAGGTCGCGGCGGTGTTGAACTTCGCGCCGCGCCAGATCGGCAAGTTCATGTCGGAAGTGCTCACCCTCGGCTTTCCCGATGCCGATGGCGAGGTCGTGCTCGTCATGCCCGAGCGCGCGGTCCCCAACGGAGGCCGGCTGTTCTGAGCCCGGCTGTCTAGGCCGGAACCTTGACCCGCGCGCGCAAACCGCCGAGCGGGGATTCCTCCAGAACGATATCGCCGCCGTGCCCGCGCGCGATATCCCGCGCGATCGCGAGGCCGAGCCCGGTGCCGGGATGGTCCTGATTACGCGCGGCATCGAGGCGGAGGAACGGCTTGAACACCTCTTCCCGCATGTCCTCGGGAATGCCGGGCCCGTCGTCGTCGACCGTCACGGTCAGGTAGCGGTCGTCGTGGACGGCGCGTATCTCGATATGGTCGCCATAGCGTGCGGCGTTGGCAACAAGATTGCCGAGTAACCGGCGGAACGCCTGCGGCCGGACGCTGACGACCGGATCGCCCTCGACCTGCAGCGCCGCGATATGGCCGGTGCGTTCGGCGTCGGTGCGGAAATCCTCCAGCAATTGCCGGATATCGGTCGGCGCCGGACTTTCGGAGGCTTCGCCGCGCGCGAAGGCGAGATAGGCTTCGAGCATCTTGCTCATCTCGTCAATGTCGCGCTTCATGTTCTCGGTTTCGGGCGAATCCGGCTGGAAGGCGAGCGAGAGCCGGAACCGCGTCAGGATCGTCCGGAGATCGTGGCTGACGCCGTTGAGCATGGTCGTTCGCTGCTCGATGGCGCGCTCGATGCGGTTCTTCATTTCGAGAAAGGCGAGGCCGGCTTGCCTCACCTCGCGCGCGCCGCGCGGCCGGAACTGCACGTCGCGGCCCTTGCCGAAAGCTTCGGCGGCCTCCGCCAGACGCAGGATCGGCCGGATCTGGTTGCGCAGCAACAGGATCGACACCACGATGAGCACCAGCGATGAACCGGCCATCCAGGCCAGAAAGATATGCGAATTCGAGGCATAGGCCTGGCTGCGCCGCGCCGTGACGCGCATCATCGCCCTGTCGAGAAGGATGCGCACTTCGAGCACCGAGGAACTCCCCACCGTATCGAGCCAGAACGGACGCTTGATGCGCGTGCGCAGTTCGGCGGACAGGGCCTGATCGAGAATGTCGAAGAACGGCTTTTCCAGCGGCGGCGGCAAAGGCTCCAGCGGCAGGAAATCGACATCGAGCCCAAGACGCTTCTCGGCAATCTGCGCCAGCCGCCGCCCCTCGACATCTTGCGGAAACTGCTCGTAGAAATCGATCAGCGCGGCAATATCCTGGCTAAGCGAGGCGGAAAGGCGTGCCGTCACCGATTGCCAGTGCCGCTCCATGAACACATAGGCCACCACCGCCTGCAGCAGCACCATCGGCACGATGATGATCATCAAGGCCCGGGTGTAGAGCCGTTTCGGCAGCACCCTGTTGAGCCAGCGGCTGACGCGCTGGTCCCACATCCGGAATTGCGCGAGTACGGAGCGGATACCCGGCAGCCCCGCCAGAAGCCCGAACACCGTGCCGACAACGCCCCAGATGGCGCTCAGCACGGACCACAATGCCCGCGAGACAAAGGCCACCGCGCGGGCGATCGCCACGAACATCCGGCCGATAGCCGCCGCGACCGCCCGAAGGGTGTTCATCGATCGATGACCAGCTTGTAGCCGATCCCGCGGACGGTCTGGAGATGGAGCGGGTTCGACGGATCGGTTTCGATCTTGCGGCGCAGGCGGTTGATCTGCACGTCGATCGTCCGCTCGTTGGAGGCGGCGCCATGCTCGGCCAGCGCCTCGCGCGGCAGGGTTTCGCCCAGGCCGGAGGCAAGAACACGCAGGATTTCGCGTTCGCGCTCCGTGATGCGAATGTGCTCCTCGCCGTGTCGCAACTCGCCGCGCTGGAGATGGAAGACGAACGGCCCGAACCGCACGCTTTCCGGCTCGTTACCCGCGGGAACGGGCGGCGGCAGCGCGGTGCGGCGGAGAATCGAGCTGATCCGCAGCAGAAGCTCGCGCGGATCGAACGGCTTGGTGAGGTAATCGTCGACGCCCGTCTGGAGCCCGGCAATCCGGTCCTCGAGCTCGGCTCTGGCGGTCAGCATCAGGATCGGCACCGGCGATTGCGACCGGACATACTTCGCGAACTCGATCCCACTCTCGCCGGGCATCATCACGTCGAGGACGATGAGATCGAAGACGAGTCCCTCGAGCCGGGCGCGGGCCTCGGCGGCATTGTCGGCGGTGGAAACACGATAGCCCTGCCCGGTCAGGAACCGGTTGAGCAGGGTGCGGATGCGGTCGTCGTCGTCGACGATCAGGAGGTGCGGTGCCTCGTCATTAACCGGAACCGGCTGCATCGGGTCGAAACTCCCTGCCACCGGAGGGCGGCCTGCTAGAGCATTTTCCGATCAAGTGGATGCCGGTTGATCGAAGAAAATGCGATAAAACAAGAAGCCAGAGCGGACGACTTGATTCAATCAGATCGAATTCCGCTCTGAGCAAGACCTTCCCGCAAAACAAGGAAGGCTTTCCGTCATATAAGGGCGGGCCACGGCCCGCGCCAAGCACCGATCGAGTCTCCCGACGACGGTCCCGGCTCAGCCGATGTCGCCCGCTCCGCCCTCCCGGCGTCGGTCGTTGTCCACCAGCGCGGTGAGAAACCGCGCGATGGTATCGCGCTGCTGCGGTCCGGCCTGCGCGAGCGCCCGCTTCATGCGCGCGTCCTGCATGGCGGCAAGGGCGCCGGCGAGGTCCTTGCCCGGCCCGGTCAGATAGAGAAGGCGCTGGCGCCGGTCTTCTCTGCCGGCCTTCTGCAGCACGAAGCCGGCGTGGATGAGGTCCTTCAGCACCCGCGCGAGCGATTGCTTGGTGATTTCGAGAATATCGAGAAGCTCCGCGACGTTGAGCCCCTGATGCCGGTTGATGAAATGCAGCACACGGTGATGCGCGCGGCCGAAGCCGTGCCGCTCCAGGAGTCGGTCGGGCTCGCCCACGAAGTCGCGATAGGCGAAGAACAGAAGTTCGATCAGCTCGAAATCCACTGCCGTGCCCTGCGGATGAAGCGCCGCAGGCGCTCTGTTCCCCGTCATCGTGGCCCCTCTCCCCTTGGAAGCCAAATCCGTCACCGCCGCGCGACCTCTCTTGCCACTGGAGCGTCCAACAAATATAAGTCAACGTTATTGACATATTTCAGATGGATTGTTACGCGTCAAGCCATAAGGCGCGCAATGAAAGTTCGTCTACAGCCAATTCACGGGAATTTCCAACAACGGAAGTCCGATGAAATTGGGGAGCGGACAGTTCGAAGGAAACGCAGCCTGGGCTTGGGAGGCGCCCTGCTTCCTCAGGCCTTCGACACAACAAGGAACCGGATTGACATGTCGACCACCCCTTCCATCATCCCTTTCGACAAACGTGACGGCTACATCTGGATGAACGGCGAACTCATCGCCTGGGGCGATGCGCGGGTCCATGTCCTGACCCATGGCCTCCATTATGGATCGAGCGTCTTCGAAGGCGAGCGGGCCTACAAGGGCAAGATCTACCAGAGCCGCTGGCACACCGAGCGCTTCTTCAAGTCCGCCGAGATCATGGACTTCACGATCCCCTATACGATCGAGGAAATCGAGGCGGCGAAGGCGCTCGTCGTCGAGAAGAACGGTGGCGGCGACCAGTACGTCCGCCCGGTAGCGTTCCGCGGTTCGGAAATGATGGCGGTCTCCGCCCAGCACAACAAGATCCATGTCGCCATCGCCACCTGGAAATGGCCGTCGATGTTCGACCCCGCGACCAAGATGAAGGGCATCCGCCTCGACATCGCCGATTACCGCCGCCCCGATCCCGCCTGCGCGCCGGTCCACGCCAAGGCCGCCGGCCTCTACATGATCTGCACGATCTCCAAGCATCGCGCCGAGAAGAAGGGCTATGCCGACGCGATGATGCTCGATTGGCAGGGCCGCGTCGCCGAATGCACCGGCGCTAACATCTTCTTCACGAAGGACGGTTCGATCCACACCCCGCTCGCCGATTGCTTCCTCGACGGGATCACGCGTCAGAATGTCATCGCCCTCGCCAGGAAGCGTGGCATGGAGGTGATCGAGCGCCGGATCATGCCGGACGAACTCCCGTCCTTCAACGAGTGCTTCATCACCGGATCGGCCGCGGAAGTCACGCCGGTTGCCGAAATCGGTCCCTACAAGTTCACCCCGGGCAACATCAGCCGTGTGCTGATGGAAGACTACGTGGCCGAGGTGGGCGCGAACTAAAACATCATCCCGTCAAGCGAAGACCGGTTGACGGCCAAGATGAGGCCCAAAGACGAAGGGAGTTTCCCTCAGGCGGCACCGAGATTGGCGGCATCGTTCGCCGGCTCGGTGCGGTCCGCCCGGCCGGTCTCCTCATCGGAGAAGATCGCATGGGTCGGCCGCGCGATCCGAGGCGGCTGGATCGCGAAAGCGCCGTGCAGGACCGCGTCGACGTCGGAGGCGTCGAACGGCTTCTTCAGGAAAGCGAAAGCGCCGACGAACTGTGCCGAGCGGATCATCTTCGATTGCTGCTCGGTGGAAACGAGGACGATCTGCGCGTCCGGATTGACCTGAAGCAGACTGCCGGCTGTTTCGACGCCATCAATTCCGGGCATGTTGAAATCGCAGAAGATGACGTCGAACCGCGCGCGGCGCGCGAAAGCCAGCGCCTCCTCGCCGCTCGCCGCCTCGTGCAGCTCGATCCGGAACTGCGAGCGAGCGAGAATGCGCGTCATCAGCTTGCGCGCCGTCGCGCTGTCGTCGATCAGCAGGACCCGGGTCAGCTGCTGGAGGCGGCGATAAGCCTGGATGGCGTTGATGACCTCGCCGGCGCCGAACGGCTTCAGCATGAATTCGTAGACGCCGGCCTTGCGTCCGAGTTCGCGGACGGCATCGGAATGCATGCCGGACATCAGCACCATGAACGGACGGTGGTCGCTGGCGCCGAAGGCATGAACCAGCGCCTCGGGGCCGGAAATACCGGGAAGCTGCACGTCGCAAAAGATGATGTCGACACGCGCATTGCGCATGATCTCAAGCGCCTCGTTGCCGTTGTCGGCCTCGATGACAACGAACTCGCCGTCGATCCTGTCGAGCGCGGACCGGACCGCCGCGCGCGCCACCACCTGATCGTCGACGATCAGGATTCGGATCGGTGCAGGGGTGCCCACGACAGCGGAAACGGCATGTGAATCGACTAACGGCATCACCAATCCTCGATGGCGAGATTTTGCAACCATCGGTTTAATTAATGGTTGACGTTGGCAACTTTAGTCCCATCGATCCAAGGCCGCTTCATCTTCGTCGCGCGCGGAAACCCAGCTTCCCTCGTTTCCGTCCACATCATGTTCCTTCTTCCAGAACGGCGCCCGCGATTTCAGGAAATCCATGACGAATTCCGCCGCCTCGAACGCGGCCCGGCGGTGCGTGGACGCCGCGACGACCAGCACGATCTGCTCGCCCGGAAGGATCTTGCCGTAGCGATGGATGACGGTCAGCCCCTTGAGCGCCCAGCGTTCTTCCGCCTCCGTACAGATCCGCGCGATTTCCTCCTCGGCCATTCCCGGATAGTGCTCGAGTTCCAGCGCCGAGAGCGCCCCGCCTTCGTCCCGGCAATAGCCGGTGAAGGAGACGACCCCGCCGACATCCGCGCGCCCTTCGGTCAGGCGCCGGATTTCGCCGGACAGATCGAAATCGTCCTGCTGGATGCGGATCTCCGCTGTCACGGCATGCCCCTTCAGCCGCCGGTCATTGGCGGGAAGAACGCGATCTCCCGCGCCGCACCGAGCGGAGCGTCCGGCTTGACATGCTTGCGGTCGAGCGCGGCGCGGACGATCTCCGGCTTTTCGAACGCATAGGCATATTCCTCGCCGAGCGAGATCAGGTGGGAAAGCGCGTCCGCCACCGTTCGCACCGTCCCCGGGAAGGCGATCTCCTCTTCCGGCTTGCCGACACGCTCGCGCAGCCAGGCGAAATAGACGACCTTCATCGCGTCACCCCTCCTCGTCCATCAGATGGCGGACGGAGGCCTTCATGTAGTCGTAGCCGGTCACGATCGTCAGGATCGCGGCGGCCCAGAGCAGGATGATCCCGATCCAGTTGGTCCATCCGGCGGGCAGGATGTCGTCGCCCGCCTTGCCGGCGATCAGGAACCCGACCGAGACGATCTGCGCCGTCGTCTTCCACTTCGCAAGCCGCGAAACCGGGACGGAAATCTTCACCTCCGCCAGAAACTCGCGCAGCCCCGAAACGAGGATTTCCCGGCTCAGGATGACGATCGCCGCCCAGATCGACCAGGAGCGGATCGAGCCGTCGGACACCAGCATCAGGAGGCAGGCGGCGATCAGCAGCTTGTCCGCGATCGGATCGAGCATCCGGCCGAGCGAGGATTGTTGCGCATAGACCCGTGCCAGATACCCGTCGAGGTAATCGGTGACGCCGGCGATGGCGTAAAGGCCAAGCGCATACCAGCGCATCACCGGGTCGCCGGGCCAGAACAGGAGTCCGACGATCAGCGGAATGGTGATGATCCGCCCGTAGGTGAGCAGATTGGGCAACGCGATGGCGAGGCGTCGCCGGTTCGGCTTCGCCGGGGAGATCGCTTCGCTGGCAGGACCGTCGGTCATGTTCTCTTAGCACCATGCGAGCGGGCCGGGGTCAAGCGTCACGGCGCGACAATTCCGGCCCGTCAGTTCAGCTTCTCGTGAAAGAAATCGTAGACAAGGCGCGCCGTCGTCTCGTTGATGCCCGAAACGCGGGCAAGATCGGCATAACTCGCGCGGCTGACGGCCTTCGCCGTGCCGAAATGCAAGAGCAACGCCCGTTTGCGCGCCGGGCCGATGCCGGCGATCTCGTCGAGCGGGTTCTTGCCCATCTCGCGCTTCCGCTTCGCCCGATGCGTGCCGATCGCGAATCGATGCGCCTCGTCCCTGAGGCGCTGGATGAAGTAGAGCGTCGGGTCGCGCGGCGGCATCTTGAACGGCGCGCGACCGGGGATGACAAAGGTCTCGCGCCCGGCATCGCGGTCCGGCCCCTTGGCGACACCGACCAGGGGAACGTCGGTGATGCCCAGTTCCGCGAGCACACCGCGCACGGCCTCCAGCTGCCCCTTGCCGCCGTCGATCAGCACGAGGTCGGGCCATTGCGGCAGGCTTTCCGGATCGTCGAGCTTTTCCTCGCGTGGCGCTTCCTTGACGAGGCGCGAGAAGCGACGCTGCATCACCTCGCGCATCATCCCGTAATCGTCGCCGGGCGTGATCTCCTCGGAGCGGATGTTGTAGGTGCGGTAATGCGTCTTGGAGAAGCCGCGCGGCCCGGCGACGATCATCGCCCCGACCGCGTTGGTGCCCATGATGTGGGAGTTGTCGAACACGTCGATCCGGCGCGGCGCCTTTTCGAGCCCGAAGGCGGCCGCGACCCCTTCGAGCAGCCGCGTCTGGCTCGCGCTTTCGGACAGGCGGCGGCCGAGCGCTTCTTTCGCGTTGGTGAGCGCGTGGTTGACCATGTCCCGTTTCTCGCCGCGCTTCGGAACGAGAATCTCGACCTTGTGGCCGGCACGGATCGTCAGCGCTTCGGCCAGCAGTTCGCGGTTCTCGACCTCCTCGCTCAGCATCACGAGGCGCGGCGCGGGACGCTCGTCGTAGAACTGGCCGAGGAAGGAATCGAGCACCTCGCCCGGCTCCAGCGTCCTGTCCGCGCGGGGGAAGAAGGCGCGGTTGCCCCAGTTCTGGCCGGTGCGGAAGAAGAACACCTCGATGCAGAACTGCCCGGCTTCGGCATGGATCGCGAAAACATCCGCCTCCTCGACCCCTGCCGGGTTGATATCCTGGCTCGCCTGAACCGCCGACAAGCCGGCGAGACGGTCGCGCAGCCGCGCCGCGCGCTCGAAATCGAGATCGTCCGCCGCCGTCATCATCTCCGCGCCGAGCTTTTCGCGGATCGTCCCGCTCTTGCCGGAGAGGAAGGCCTGCGCCTCGTCCACCAGCCCGGCATAATCCTTGAGCGAGATCTCGCCAGTGCACGGCGCGGCGCAGCGCTTGATCTGATGCAGCAGGCAGGGACGCGAGCGGTTCTCATAGTAGCTGTCCGCGCAGGTGCGCAGCAGGAAGGCGCGCTGGAGCGCATTCAGCGTGCGGTTGACCGCCTGCGCCGAGGCGAACGGGCCGAAATAGCTGCCCTTGCGGTTGCGGGCGCCGCGATGCTTCAGGATCTGCGGCGCGGCGTGATCGCCGGTGATGAGGATGAACGGGAACGACTTGTCGTCCCGCATCAGCACGTTGTAGCGCGGCTTGAGCTGCTTGATGAGGTTGGTTTCGAGCAGCAGCGCTTCGGTTTCGGTCGTCGTGGTGACGAATTCCATCGCCGCCGTCTCGGCGATCATCCGCGCGATGCGATTGTTGGGCGCATCGCCGCGCGCATAGGCCGAAACGCGGGCCTTCAGGTTGCGCGCCTTGCCAACGTAGAGAACCTCGCCATCGCCGTTCAGCATCCGGTAGACGCCGGGCGAGCCGGGCAAGGTCTCCCAGAAGGCGCGGATCACCGCCATGCCCGATTGCAGACGTTGTGGCGTCGCCTCGATCTCCGGCGTTTCTTCCTCAGCAACAACGACCTCGTCCTCGATCTCATCGTCGAGATCGGGCAGTTCCGGCGGCGGAGCGGGAGGACGGGAAGACATGGAGCGAGAAATAGGCGGTTCGGGCCGAAGCGCAAAGAGCACGAACCGCTTTTCCTGACAGATTTCGCCGGGTGCGCTGGCGCACGGCGGGTCGGGGTTGGCGGGATTAGGTTTCGATCATGGCCGAACGGAGAAACACCGGCCACCCAAGTCGAAGCCCGAACCGAACCCCGACTATCCAACCCCAGGAGACCGCCATGACCCTCGCCAAGAAGACCCTCACCGCCGCCGCTGCCGCCCTCACC